>Ga0308393_1000017_pt1 | contig 110147 bp, 86 predicted proteins | sample Hotspr2Sampleee2_FD_202364 | JGI IMG/M metagenome (GOLD analysis project Ga0308393, IMG submission 202364) | Hot spring phototrophic mat microbial communities from Mushroom Spring, Yellowstone National Park, Wyoming, United States - 20050630_ee2 ... | reverse complement strand
TGGGGGTGAGGAACAACCTGGGAGCGCGGGCGTCCCGCCCGCATAAATCCAACGGATGGCATTTCAACCGTCGCTGACGCGACGGGGGGGGTTGGGGGGCGTCTGCGATCCGTGGGTTGAAACCCATCGTGGGTGAACCCACGATCCGTGGGTTGAAACCCACGGCTAAATTCATTTGCCGCTACGCGGCAAAAATTAGGTATCCTAAAATCCGCATTGTTGTGTGCGGGCAATCACGACACCGCCGGGTTGAAATCCTCCCTCGTCGCGTAGCGACGGCTGATTTTTGCCGTGGGTTTCAACCCACGGATCACGTCGCCCCAATTGGTTCCCGTCGCGTAGCGACGGATGAATTCAGCCCGTAGGATAAAAACCCGTGGCCGTGGGCCGTTGGTTGTGGGTTGCAACCGCATTTTTGCCGCGTAGCGGCAAATGAATTTTGCCGTGGGTTTCAACCCACGGATCACGGTCGCCCCCAATTGTCCCCGTCGCGTCAGCGACGGTTGAATTCAGCCCGTAGGACAAAAACCCGTGGATGTGGGCCGTTGGTTGTAGGTTGCAACCGCATTTTTGCCGCGTAGCGGCAAATGAATTTTGCCGTGGGTTTCAACCCACGGATCACGCCCACCAATCATTTTCCGTCGCGTCAGCGACGGTTGAATTCCACCGTGAATGCTAATCCGTTGTGTATCCGTACGGTGACGCCCACATTCCTGTGTGTGGGGGAGATGCCCGTGTTGTTTGGTGATATTCAACCGCGATCCGTGGGTTCACCCACGATGGGTTTCAACCCACGGAATTTTTGCCGCGTAGCGGCAACGGAATTTTGCCGTGGGTTTCAACCCACGGATCACGGTCGCCCACCAATCATTTTCCGTCGCGTCAGCGACGGTTGAATACAACCCTTGTGATGTGAACGGAATGGCCACCGGAAACACCCCTTGGGTTGATTCCACCCGCACGAATCCCCGACGGACGGCATTCATCCGTCGCTGACGCGACGGGAACCAATTGGGGCGACGTGATCCGTGGGTTGAAACCCACGGCTAAATTCAATCGTCGCTACGCGACGAGAGGGGATTTCAACCCGGCGGTGTCGTGATTGCCCGCACACAACGATACGGATTTTGGGATACCTACGCCGTGGAACGGAAACCCGGGGCCGTAGGGCGGAAACCCATAGGCCGTGAGGCGGAAACATGGGCCGTGGGACGGAAACCCGTGGATGTGGGCCGTTGGTTGTAGGTTGCAACCGCATTTTTGCCGCGTAGCGGCAAATGAATTTTGCCGTGGGTTTCAACCCACGGATCACGATGCCCCCGATACCCCCCGTCGCATAGCGACGGTTGAATTTAGCCCGGCGTTTCAACGCCGGGAGATGGGTTTCAACCCACGGATCACGGTCGCCCCCAATCATTTTCCGTCGCGTCAGCGACGGGTGAATTCCACCGTGAATGCTAATCCGTTGTGTATCCGTACGGTGGCGCCCACATTCCTGTGTGTGGGGGAGATGCCCGTGTTGTTTGGTGATATTCAACCGCGATCCGTGGGTTCACCCACGATGGGTTTCAACCCACGGATCACGATGCCCCCGATACCCCCCGTCGCATAGCGACGGTTGAATTTAGCCCGGCGTTTCAACGCCGGGGATGGGTTTCAACCCACGGACCACGTCGCCTCAATGGCCCCCCGTCGCGTAGCGACGGTTGAATTTAGCCCGGCGTTTCAACGCCGGGGCATGGGTTTCAACCCACGAATCGCGGCGCCCCCCAATCGTCCCCGTCGCGTCAGCGACGGTTGAATACCATCCATTGGATTCATGCGGGCAGGATGCCCGCGCTCCCAGGATGTGCGGGCGGGGACGCCCGCGCTCCCGGAAAAAAAGAGGGGCGGGTGTGAAACCCGCCCCGACAGCATTTCACCCGCTTGAGTACGGGCGGGATGATCACCCCACCCGTACCGAGGGGAGGCGGGTTTGGGAACCCGCCCGTACGGTTATCGCCACTTGCCAATGACTGGTCGGTCGGTTGGCACGCCGTAGTTGACCGTCAGGTCGGCCGTGCCGGCCGAGTTGCTGTTCCGCAGGAAGAACGTCCCCGCACGGAACACCCCGATGGTCGTAATGCCGTTGCCGTTCCAGTCGCCGGCCACCGGTGTATCACCCGGGGCGCCGAAGAAGAACTGCAGCTCCGCCGGACCAGCCGTGTTGCTGTTGCGCAACCCGAAGAACGCCACGCTTGCCCGGTACAGACCAATGGTCGTCACACCATCGCCGTCCCAGTCACCCACAATCGGCGTGTCCGTCGGCAGCGCGTAGTTGATGATGATGTCTGCCGGGCCAGACGTGTTGCTGTTGCGCAGCAGGAAGACCCCTGCCCGGAACAGACCCACGGTCGTCGAGCCATTGCCATCCCAGTCGCCCGCCAGCGGAATATCCCCTGGCTGCGTGCCGTCAATGGCAAAGGCCGGCACATCCGCAAAGCCCGCCGTGTTGCTGTTGCGCAGGAAGAACTGACCGTTCCGGAAGACGCCGATGGTCGTGATGCCGTCCGCGTTCCAGTCGCCCGAAAGCGGCACGTCATTCGCCGTACCATAGAAGAAGTCTATGTCAGCATTGCCGGAGGTGTTCGAGAAGCGCAGGTAGAAGAAGCCGTTCGACGGACGGAACATACCCACCGTGTCCGGACCGCTGTCCGGCGCCTGCGAGACCGTCACCGACTGCGACGGCGCACCCTGCGTCGTCACCGTGATGGTGGCCTGCCGCGCCGCGCCGCTGTTGCGCCCAACCGAGAACGTCACCGTCCCCGTCGGACCGCCCGACGCGCCGCTCGTGATGACCAGCCACGGCGCACTGCTCGTCGCCGTGTAGGTGCATCCCGAAGAGGTCGTCACCGTGAAGCTGCCCGTGCCGCCCGTCACCGGAAGCGAAGTGCCTGTCGCCGTGCCGAGCGTCAGCGTGCAGGTACCCGCCTGCGTGATGGTGATGTTCTGTCCGGCCACCGTGACCGTCGCCGAACGCGGTGCGCCGGTGTTTGCCGCCACCGTGAAGCTCACCGTGCCGGAACCAGAGCCGCTCAGCGGACTGGCCGAAATCCAGGTCGGGAGACCCGTAATCGTCCAGGTGCAGCCGGCACCGGTCGTGATCTGGAACTGACCCGTGCCACCCGCAATCGGGAAGCTGGAAGGCACGGCCACAGAAGTGAAGGTGCAGCCTGAAGCCGGTCCCTGAGTAAAGGTAAATGTGACTGATTCTGGTGAGCTGTCTTCCAGTGCATTCGGTGAGAGTTCATTCGGCAGCCTGACCGTTATAGACCCAGTGCGATTGGCGCCTGTGTCGTTCGGGGAGAGGCTGACAATAATGTCCACAAAGCCCGGATTGGTGGGTCTGGGCACCGCCCCCACGATAGTGACAAACGTCGCCGTTGTCGTGATCGTCGGTTGCAGGTTGCACAGGGAAGCCGCACTCCGGGTCATGGAAGCGATTGTGATCTGACCGCCGGCCGGGTTTACAGCACCCAAGGGGACTGTTGCACCGGCTGGAATCGGCTGGAAGGGCGGGAAGCTCGGCAGGACCAGCCCGTAAGAGCAGCCCGAACCGTTCTGCAACGCCGCGACACCGGGCCACCGGATGTCGAGGTTCAGCCCGTTCGGCGTGCCAGCGCCGTCGTTCTGGAAGTCAGCCCGCACCGACTCAACCGTGTTGAACAGACCGCCAATGTAGGCCCGCCGCCGCGCCGGATCGAGCGTGATGGTGTTCACCGTCATCCTTGCATCCGTGTAGCGCCCGCCAAAGGGCGGCGTCGTGTTGAACGGCAGGTTGGGGTAGTAGCTGATCTCTGTTCCAGTACCAGCGGTAAATATTGAAGCCAGTGAACCAGCGCCTGCCACAGCATAAGGACCAGGCTGGAAGACCAGCGGCGCGTTCGGGTTCTGACCCACGCCCGGCGGCACCGCCAGGAAGGTCGCCCGCGGCACACCAAACGGATCCGTGTCATCCGTGAAGGTGCCGTTGACACCCGTCCGGTGGACGCGCGCCCGCGTCGTGTTGTTGATGTAGCCGATACCATCCGGGGCCACGATGTCCCGCGGCCCGATGCGGAACGGTCCGCCAATCAGCGGACGGTCATCCGCCTTGACCGCGATCGTCCGTACGATGGGTGAGGCCGTAAAGGCCAACTGCGCAAAGGTGGCATCGTGCCGCCCGTTCGGTTCAAACCGCGTGAAGGCCGTCCGGGCGAGACCGGCATTTGCGCCCACCGGGTTCAGAATGCGGGTGAACTCGCCGCCCACAAGAATCCGGCCGGCGTTGGCGCCAAGGCTCTGCCGTGCCAGGGCGAAAATCTCGCCGCGGCGACCGTTGGAGGTCGGCCCGTTGTTGGGCCCGGTGGCCGGCAACGGCCCCAATCCTGAAGTCCCCGTCGGGAAAATCGTGCCGGTCGGCCCGGTGGCAAAGCTGGTGTCCAGCGTGCCGTCGATGTTGAAGCGGGCGATGTTGTAGCGGTCAACGTTGTTGGCCCGTGCAAACAGCCCGGCCACCGTTACCCGGCCATCGGGCTCGAGCAGGATGGCGTTGACCCGCGCCCGGTTGTACCCCACAGCAACGTTGGTACGGGCCACACCGACCACGGCCGCGCCACCCGGATTGGCGCAGAGTTCGTAATCACCCACACCGGGAATTGAGAAGGATGAATCGCCAAAGCTTGGGTCCAGGGAACCATTGGGCAAGAGACGGGCAATCCCACTGCGCGGCACTTCGTTGTAGCACTTGAATTCACCGCCAATGAGCACCCGGCCGTCGGGCTGGAGCACGATGGCATTCACGCGCCCTTCGTTGGGGTTGAACTTCTCACCCGTCCCCGGAGTCGGCAGCGTCGGCGGCGCATCGCAGGTGCCAGTCAAAGCCGGCAGCGCCGTCTGGGGATCCACTGTCGTGAAACCAACGCCGGGTGCGCCAAAGCCGGTCGGACCGCCCTTGCGGATGGGCGTGTAGCCCGGCGGTGGGTTGGGATCATCCTGACCCACCTGGAAGAGCGGGTCAATCGTGCCGGCGGTGGCATTCGTCAACCGGACAAGGTTGTTCCACGGCACAAACGGACCACCCGGACCGTCAGAAACCTGGTTGAACTGTCCACCAACGTAAACCCGGCCCTGTGGATCAACAGCAATGGCCCGGATGGACGGCGGGTCAACCACATCCACCCGCCGGAAGCCCATGTTCTGCGTGGTGTTGATATCCGCCGGTGGGGAAACAAAAGCGCCGTTGTCAATATCGTTGCGGACGAGATAGCCGGAAATGTTCCGGAAGCGCGCTACGACGTTGACCGTCCCGCAGGGGTCAATCCGGTACAGCACGGCTTCAAGATCGTCGAGGGAGGCTGGCAAAGATGCGTTGCCATTGACCCCGACATCGCCCCCGATGAGCAGGTCGCCGTTGGGCAACAGCGCCGAGGCGTAGAACTGTGTCGGCCCCAGCGCCACAAAGCCCGGGAGCGTACCGGGATTGGGACCAAAAGGCGGCGGCGGCGGCGGCAGCGAAACCGGCGGACCCAACGGGTTGGGAGGAGAATACAAATTGGTGAATGTCGCCACCAGTTTCTGTGCCGTGGCATTCAAGAATGCCCCGCCAAACAGCGCCCCGCCGTTTGGTAATGGCTGGTTATTCGCCGCCATGGCGCGCACCACCGCCGGGTTCGCCGGGAAGAAGGGTGAGCTTGTGGAGAAAGTGGGCTCAATATCAATGGTGAGAGGATCAAGGTCAACCAGACTGCCAGTCCCTGGACTCAGAGCCACATCTGCAAACGCCGTGTTGGTTTGCTGCCCGCCAACGTGCAGGACGGATAGTGGAGGCGATGGTGGAAGTGGAGGAGAGGGTGGTGGTGCTGTAAAATTCGGTGGTCCCCCAGTAAGCACCAGCGCCCGCACCGGGTTGGGGATAAGCGGTGCAGCAGGGTTAGGAGGGTTAGGATTGAAGACAGTATCCAGTCCGGCAAAAAAAGAGAATTTGGCAACACGCGGACGAGCAACGTTCGGGTTAGGGGAAGCAAACGTGACACAGTTGCCAAACTCCCCGCCAACGAAAATCTCACTCACGTTGGCAGGACTCACGCTGACGGCAATGGCGTTGATGGGACCGTCAAATCCTTTGAAAAAGGCGGTGAAGAAACCAACAGAGAAAGTGACAAAATCACCATTCGTGGGGAAAAACGCCACATTGAGGCACTCAAATGAAAGCGGTGGCGGAGATGAGCCGCCCTGAGCCAGATTGAAAGCGCCACCCACAACGATCCCCGGTACGCCAACACCACCCAATCTGTCAGCAAACTTGATCGCCCGCACCGGACCATTGACAAGAACCTGCTGAGCAGGGGCTGTTTGGAGCCCCCAGAAACCAGTTGGATCAGGCGTCCCGTTGGGAAGCAGGCGGGTGAAGTTCGTCCGGGGCGGCGTGCCAATCGTGCCGCCATTGAGACCAACATAGATGTAGTCTGCGGTGGGATTGGGCACAGGGGGACCAAAGGACGGCAAGAGCGAAGGTTCAACTTCCAGCGCCAGCACGGCGGCTGTAATTGGCGCCGGTGGGTTGAAGGTGGGATCCTGCGTGCCGCCCGGCAGTAACCGGAACAGCCGGGGCGCTGTCTCACAGCCGACCACGATGCGATCAGCAAGCGGACCTGTGTCGTGAACCACCAGGGCATTGACCACCGGCGTGAGTTGCTGGGGGGGAAGATTAAGCGGGTTGGTCGGAAAAGTGGTATCCACCGTGCCGTTGGGATGCAACCGCATGAGGTTGCGGTAAACCTGGCCGGTTCCCGGAACGCGGTACACAAAGTTTCCGCCCACGATGAACTTGTTGGCGTTGGGGGCCAGGCGCTGCACAGCAATGGCGCGAATCTCACCCGGCTCGGGAATGTTCACGCCAATCCGGTTCAGCAAATCCGTCATCTGAAAAGCGCCGGTGCCGCCGGCGGCATACCCGAAACTCCGGTCGGCACTGCCCGGCCCGGCGCCCAGCCCAGCCACCGGCTGCGGGCCGCCGGGTCCGGGGCAGCCTTGACCAAACGCGGTTCCGCCAGCGCCAAAGCACAGCAAAACCGCCCACACAAGCAGCCATCGGAAAGATGACGCTCGAAGATACTGATGAGAGCTCATTGCATCCTCCTCAATAGAAACTTCTGCTGGTTGACCAAAGTACGGCTGCGCACGATACGCGCACCGCGAAGCAATGTCAACCGAATGGTTTACTCAAATACCAGTCTTCATTTGCACACTTACAGAACTGGTAGCTGAAAAAATTTCCACCAACGCTAGCCCTTCTGGGATGTACACGTCAAGCCAGGCGTTGTGCCGGTCACGTTTGCTCCGAAGCGTTATGCCTTTGCCGAACCCATAAGGCCACTCACCTCCTCGAAGATTTCTACCCCGTGATCAGCGGTCACGTGGCGACCGCTCTCCGGCGCCGCAGGGCGCCAAAGAAGCACAACGCCGCCGACCGGCAGCCTGGTTTTCCCACCGGAAGCCGGGCAGGTGGCCGGGCAACGCCGGACGCCCGCCGGTCGGATGGGAACACGAAACCTGCCCCCAGCCGCGCGCTGCGGTTGGGCTGGATAACCAGTTCCACCTTGTGCCGGTATTGAAGGAGGCTGCCTGAAAAAGAAAGGCAGCGAAAGCGTTACAGGACAGTGTTATAAAAAGCACAACAGAAAGCTCCAGGAACGACACCGGGCGGCAAAAGCGCTTTGGGTCCTGAAGTCAACACCCAGCCCACCTGGCGCCGCCCATCAGGATACGGAGACGTTGTTGTATAGTTTCAAAATAAGTTCTGGGCGGCAATCTATTACAAGGTTTGTAAATCTGTCAAAGGTTTTCTTAGCAGATGGACTGGCAAGTGTTACCGCAGGTAACAACAGGCAATGTCCCTTGAGGTGCAGGTTTTTGGGCATAGGCGTCCTGCCCCCACGTGTGGGAAGTCTGCATAGGAACGGGGGTGTTCTACGTTAGCTCCCGTCGCATGACACCCAACACGCTGCTGGGTTGGAATCTCCATCGTCGCGTAGCGATCCGTGGGTTGAACCTACGGCAAAATTCATCCGTCGCCACGCGACGAGCCTGGGAGCGCGGGCATCTTGCCTGCATGGGCCTGTGAGAATAGGGGCATCACCGCGAGCCGTGGGTTGAACCCACCGCGGTTTTGAAACCCATGCATCTCAACCGTCGCTGACGCGACGGGGAATGTCGGGGGCGCTGCGACCCGTGGGTTAAAACCCATCGTGGGTGAACCCACGATCCGTGGGTTGAAACCCACGGCTAAATTCATTTGCCGCTACGCGGCAAAAATTAGGTATCCTAAAATCCGCATTGTTGTGTGCGGGCAATCACGACACCGCCGGGTTGAAATCCTCCCTCGTCGCGTAGCGACGGCTGATTTTTGCCGTGGGTTTCAACCCACGGATCACGTCGCCCCAATTGGTTCCCGTCGCGTAGCGACGGATGAATGCCATCCGTCGGGGATTCATGCAGGCGGGACGCCCGCGCTCCTATGCTTGCGGGCAAGGTGCCCGCGCCCCCAGTCGCTACGCGGCAAAAACGGCCACAAGCACTTCCCCCTGCAGGCCGCCTACGGCCAAACGCGCGCCGTCGCTGCGCCAGGCCAGACACGCTACGCCGCCAGCCAGGTCATACCGCCCCACCGGAGACACCGTCCGGCCGGGCTTCTCCGGCGGACGCCACACCAACACCCCATCTTCTGCCCCCGACGCCAACACGCCCCCATCAGGACGGTACGCCAGTGCCGTCACCAGCCCGCTGTGCCCTTCCAGTACAACCGGCGTTGAACCGGCCGGCCCGTCTCCGGCAAAATCCCACAGCGTGACCGCCGCCCCACCACCCGTCGCCAGAAACCGCCCTGACGGATGCCACGCCAACTCCCGCACCTTTACCGTGTAACCCGACATCACGAGGTCTTCTTCGGTTGTCACATCCCAGACATGCACCGTAGCGTCCTGATCGCCCGCCACCAGATAACGCCCTTGGGGCTGCCACCGTACTGCCAGATGCGAACCCTTCCAGGCAAAGACTTCCGCCGGCAGGTCAGCGCCCGGCGTCCAGACCGTCAGCAGCCCATAGCAGGCCGTCACCAGACACCGACGCTGCGGATGCCAGTGCAGATCGGCAATCGTACTCGTGTGGCGTACGTGCTCGCTGATGAGATCGCCCGTGGGCGTCCAGAAACGCAGGACCTTGCCGGCCGCCGAAGCCAGCATCGCCGGTGCGCTATCCTGGTAAGGCGGACTCCACGCCACCCGCTCTACCCACGCCGCACCTGCCGGCAGACTCGCCAGCCGGTTGCCGGTCGTCGGCTCCCACAGGCACACCTGCCGGTCCTGCCCGCCGGTAGCGAGTACCGTGCCATCCGCCGACCAGCTTAGCGTCATGCCGCCCGTCCGGTGCGCCGCGCCTGACCAGCGCCGCTGCCCGGTCGCTCCTGCCCAGACGGTCAACGTCCCCGCTGCCGACAGAGCCGCCAGATGCGCGCCATCCGGCGCCCATTCCAGCGCCACCACCCCATCATCCAGTACCGTCTGCCAGTCCACTTCAAGCTGGCGGGTCGCACCCTTCAAAAACGCGGCAATCGAAGGCAAACGCACGGCAGCCGCTCCCCCTACGACGAAACTACGACGAAACCAGACATGACCGGAAACCGGCTTCCAGCGCGGCGCGGTCAAGATGCCGTCCGATGAACACCAGCGCGTTGTGGCGCGGCTCGGCACCCCATGGGCGGTCGGGGCGTCCGTCAAACACCATGTGAACGCCCTGAAAGACAAACCGGCGCGGGTCGCCGGCAAGGCTGAGGATGCCCTTCATGCGGAAGATGTCCGGGCCGCGGGTCTGGAGCAGTTCGCTAATCCAGGCGTTGAGCCGCTTCGGATCAAGGTCGCCCGGCAGGTTGATGCCGACGGAAGTCACTTCGGCGTCGTGTTCGTGGTCAGGCTTGTAGGTGCGGCTATGAAGCGGGGCGACTTCCTGCCCGTCCTGCCGCAGCACAGCCGCAAACTCTTCAGGCCGGTGCTGGGTTAGCAGCGCATAACGCCCCGTCTGTGGCACTTCCAGCATCAGGCGTGTCGGGCCGTCGGCAGACAGGGAAAGCTGCCGCAGCCGCGGTTCGGGGGCGATGGCATGTCCGGTTGCCACCGTCTCCGGTTCTTCGGAAAACAGGACGATGGCCCGGTCGGTCAGCGCCGCCAGCGGGTCGTCTGCCCCTTCCGGGGCCGGCAAAAACAACAAATCAAGCGTCGGGTCGGGGCCGGGTTGCAACTCCAGCATCGCCTGCCCGGCTGCGAGCGCGTAGAGGCCGCCGTACTCGAAGGGATACTCTGGCTCCAGAAACTGCGGGTCCACGGCCAGCGCCCGGTCGAGGTCAAATGCGCCGATGTTCAACAGAGCCTCGACGGGTGCATTTGCGTGCTGGGTACGCCAGATTTTCGCTGTGGCGTTCATGGCGCGAATGCGCTGTTCGAGGCGGTCCAGTGTGGCGGCATCCACAAGGTCGGTCTTGTTGATGAGGATGACATCGGCAAAGGCAATCTGTTCCTGGACTTCACTGGCGTTGAAGTGTTCCCAGACGTGTTTGGCATCCACAAGCGTCACAATGCCATCGAGGCGGGTCTGGCGCTGGATTTCTTCGTCTACGAAGAAGGTCTGTGCCACGGGGCCTGGATCGGCCAGTCCCGTTGTTTCCACGAGGATGTAGTCAAACTTGTGGCGGCGCTTCATCAGGCTGCCCAGAATCCGAATCAGATCGCCCCGGACAGTGCAGCAGATACAGCCGTTGTTCATCTCGAAGATTTCTTCTTCGGCTTCGATGACCAGCTCGTGGTCCACCCCGATTTCCCCGAACTCATTTTCGATGACGGCAATGCGTTTGCCGTGCTGTTCGGAAAGCAGCCGATTGAGCAGGGTTGTTTTTCCGGCGCCCAGAAAACCGGTCAGCACCGTGACCGGGACGCGCTGCGGCGCAGCCTGCGTGCCAGCCGACGACATAGGTGAAGTTCCTCCCTAGATGGATTTCCGGCTCTGCCGGAGTGCCATAATTTTTTGGAACTGCCGACTTTGCCAGCCGTCCCGAAGTTGGGTAAAGTGCGGCACAGCCTGACTGTAGTTAGGAATAATCCTAGTCGCAACCCGGCGCGGTGCAGCCCGACAACCCACCTATGTCCCTGCTTCAGATACGTCAACTCCGCGTGCAGTATTCAAATCCTGAGGACGAGCTACCGACGCCGGTGCTGGACATCCCTGACTGGGGTGTGGCTGCCGGAGAACAAGTCGTGCTGCTTGGAGCAAGTGGCTCGGGCAAGACGACGCTACTTCACGTTGTGGCAGGGCTTATCCTGCCCACCAGCGGCGAGGTACGCCTGGGCGATACCGACATCACACGCCTGGATGAAGCCAGCCGTGACCGCTTCCGCGCCGCCAACATCGGGTACATTTTCCAGCAGGTGCACCTGCTGCCGGCTTTTACGGCGCTGGAAAACGTCCTGCTGGGGATGAAGTTTGCCGACAACCGCGCCGGTACGGCCGAGGCGCTGGCGCTGCTGGAAAGCGTCGGGCTGCGGGAGCGGGCGCGATACTTTCCCCGGCAGCTTTCGGCCGGGCAACAACAGCGCGTCGGCATTGCACGGGCGCTGGCGAATCGTCCCCGGCTGGTGCTGGCCGATGAACCCACCAGTGCACTCGATGCGCGCCACCGTGATGTTGTCATTGATCTAATGCAGCGCATGTGCCAGGACATCGGTGCGGCGCTTATCGTTGTCACCCACGACGAAGCTGTAGCGCGCCGGTTTCCGACCGCCGTTCGTCTGGCTGACATCAATCACGTCCATTGAGGCTTGCCGATGCACACCCTGACGGTTATCTACCGCAACTTGCGCCAACGTTGGCTTTCCACCTGCCTGACGGCCCTTTCCATCGGGCTGGGCGTGGCGTTGGTCACGGCCATTACGGCGCTGCGCCAGCAAGCTCAGGCGAACTTTGACAACGTGGCAGCATCGTACGAACTCGTCGTTGGAGCCAAAGGGTCGCCGTTACAGCTTGTACTCAACACGGTGTTCCACATGGATGTGCCGGTGGGCAACCTGCCATACAGCTACTACCGCAAGCTCAAGGCCGATGAGCGTGTGGCCTACGCCGTGCCGCTGGCGCTGGGCGACAACTACCGGGGCTTCCGGCTGGTTGGGACCGAACCGGAATACTTCGAGCTCGTCCGACTCAAGGACGGGCAGCCGGTTGCAGTAGCGCAAGGACGTACCTTTACAGCCGACTACGAAGCGGTGATTGGTAGCATTGTCGCACGGGAAACCGGGCTGGCGTTGGGGCAGACCTTTGTGGCGCGGCATGGCGTTGAAGACACCACCGCTGCCGAAGAACACGAAGAAGCGCCGTTTACCGTCGTGGGCATTTTGCGCGAAACCGGTACGCCGCTGGACCGGGTGATTTTCATCTCGCTGGGCAGCGTGCACGAAATTCACCGCGAGAGTCAGAGTCCGGCCGGGAAAAGTCTACTCGAACAGCTCGAAGCTCTTCCGGCCGAACCGACTGCCGCCGGCAGTCCGCCGGAAGATAAAGACGAGCCTGACCACCATCACCACCACCGCAAAACGCCGGCGGCTTCGGCAGGCGATACACCGGGCGGTAACAAGCCGGCCGCCCCACCTGGACAGAGCGCACCAGGCCAGCCAGCGCCAAGTCAGGCTGCGGCGGACGTACCGGGGCAGGTCATTGATGAAGTGACGGCGATCATCGTCAAGCTGCGCTCGCCGGGATACCTGTTTTTGATGCACCGCGAAATCAACAAGGGCAAGGATGCCCAAGCGGCGCTACCGGGCGTCGAGGTGCAAAAGCTCTTTACCATCGTAGGGACGGTTGACCGGGCGCTGCTGCTGGTGTCCGTGCTGGTCGTTGTGGTGGCGGCCGTGTCGGTACTCGTGGCGATTTACAACTCGCTAGCCGAACGGCGGCGGGAAGTGGCCGTGTTGCGGGCGCTGGGCGCGCACCGGCGGACGGTTTTCGGCTGGCTAGTCTGGGAAGCCGCCATCACGGCGGCCCTGGGCGGCGTGGTGGGCGTGCTCATAGGACATGCCCTGCTGGCAGCGGCAGGCAGCAGTCTGAAGTTTCTGAGCGGGCTGCCACTTGACCCGTGGCGCTGGACACGGCTGGAAGTCGGGCCGGCGTGGCTGACGGCCTACGTGCCGTTTGAGGTGGCGGTCATTGCCGGGACGTTGCTGCTGGGGGCGGTGATGGGGCTGTTGCCGGCGGCGCTGGCGTACCGGACGAATGTGGCGCGGCATTTGAGCGAGTGAAGGCGGGCATCACCTGGGAGCGCGGGCATCTTGCCCGCAAGCCTGGGAGCGCGGGCGTCCCGCCCGCATGAATCCCCGACGGATGGCATTCATCCGTCGCTGACGCGACGGGAACCAATTGGGGGGCGACACGATCCGTGGGTTGAAACCCATCGTGGGTGAACCCACGATCCGTGGGTTGAAACCCACGGCTAAATTCCGTTGCCGCTACGCGGCAAAAATGCGGTTGCAACCCACAATCAACGACCCACGGGTCTCCGATGGCCCACGGCCACGGGTCTCCGCCCCATGGCACGGGTATCCGACGCCTCCCGTCGTCGCGTAGCGACGGATGAATTTTGCCGTGGATTTCAACCCACGGATTGGGGCAACCCCATCCACCCGTCGCGTCAGCGACGGTTGAATCATTGCGTGACCAACCCACCACGTCGCCGGGTTGTCCCCATCGCGTAGGGAAACGCACCGCATCGGCCCGCGTCGCGTAGCGACGATTGAATTTTGCCGTGGGTTCAACCCACGGATTGTGTGATGCCCAATGTCCACGTGGGCGGGACGCCCACGCCTTACATTCACCCGTCGCTACGCGACGGAAACCAAATTGGGGGGCGCGGCGGTCCGTGGGTTGAAACCCATCGTGGGTGAACCCACGATCCGTGGGTTGAAACCCACGGCTAAATTCCGTTGCCGCTACGCGGCAAAAATGCGGTTGCAACCCACAATCAACGACCCACGGGTCTCCGATGGCCCACGGCCACGGGTCTCCGCCCCATGGCACGGGTATCCGACGCCTCCCGTCGTCGCGTAGCGACGGATGAATTTTGCCGTGGATTTCAACCCACGGATTGGGGCAACCCCATCCACCCGTCGCGTCAGCGACGGTTGAATCATTGCGTGACCAACCCACCACGTCGCCGGGTTGTCCCCATCGCGTAGGGAAACGCACCGCATCGGCCCGCGTCGCGTAGCGACGATTGAATTTTGCCGTGGGTTCAACCCACGGATTGTGTGATGCCCAATGTCCACGTGGGCGGGACGCCCACGCCTTACATTCACCCGTCGCTACGCGACGGAAACCAAATTGGGGGGCGCGGCGGTCCGTGGGTTGAAACCCATCGTGGGTGAACCCACGATCCGTGGGTTAAAACCCACGGCTAAATTCAGTTGCCGCTACGCGGCAGAAATGCGGTTGCAGCCCACGACCAACGGCCCACGTCCACGGGTTTCCGTTCCACGGCCCATGGGTTTCCGTTCCACGGCCCACGGGTTTCCGTTCCACGGCCCACGGGTTTCCGTTCCACGGCGTAGGTATCCCAAAATCCACATCGTTATGTGCGGGCAATCACGACACCGCCGGGTTGAAATCCTCCCCCGTCGCGTCAGCGACGGTTGAATTTAGCCCGGCGTTTCAACGCCGGGGTACGGGTTTCAACCCACGGATCACGGACGCCCCAATGCCCCCCCGTCGCGTAGCGACGATTGAATTTAGCCGTGGGTTTCAACCCACGGATCGTGGGTTCACCCACGATGGGTTTCAACCCACGGATCGCACGCACCCCCAACGCCCCCGTCACGTCAGTGACGGTTGAATATCATCCGTCAGGAGTTCATGCGGACGGAATACCCGCGCTCCCAGGCGACGCCCACGCTCCCGAAACAGGATGTCACGCCAGGCGTTGATGCCGGAAAGCGCACAGGCTGGCGTTCCCTGCCCCGGAAACACCGTGTCCCCCACCAGCCAGAAGTCGGGCAGGCCCGCATCACGCGAACCAATCCCAAACAGGTTGCTGTTCCACAGGGTCGTCCGCAGACCGCCCACCATGCCCTGCGCGCGGCCTGTGTAACGGGCAAAGGTGCGGGGCGTCCCCGGCAGCAGACACTCAATGCCTTCCCGAAGGTTAGGAAAAACCCGCTCGGCCGCCGTCAGCAGCCGCTCAACAACCTTCGCCCGCCGCGCGGCATAGTCTTCCGGCGACAGCTCCCACCACGGAGCCACTTCCGTATGGGTGGAAAGATTGAGCGTCCGGCGGCCTGGCGGGGCGCTGGCGCGGTCATCTACTTCGCTCAGGCTAAGAAAGGTGCTGTTGCCGTCATCAAAGGGTTCGCCGTACTCCAAAAGCACCTGGTGGTTGAGCGGTGTATCGTCGGGAATAACCTCTGCCCGGACGCCCAGATAGAGCGTAAAAGCCCCCCAGCCTACGCCGGCCTTGTCCAGCGGACGCTTCAGCCGGCGCGACACATCCGCCGCCACCAGCGACGGAACATTCCAGATAGGCAGGTTGGCCACCACCCGTGGCGCATGCACAGTCAGCCCCCGGTCGGTTTCAACCGTGTAGCCGCCACCGACGACTGGGACAATGCGCGTCACCCGCTGGCGCAGCTTGAGCACTCCACCCAAGGCGCGGAATGCCGCCACGTGCGCTTTGATGAAGCTTTTCATGCCGCCGCGCGCGCGCCGGATGCCATGCCGGTAAATGTCTAGCCCGGCCGCCCCGTTGAGAAAAGGTGCCCGCGCTGCCGTTTCCTGCACGGTGATCAGTAGCAACCCGTCGAGAAAAGCGCGCAGCGGGGCATGGTCGGCCAAACGGTAACGCCGCAGCACGTCTTCAACGGTCGAAAACATGTAGGGCACTGCGCGGAGAAAATCCGGCGAAACCAAACGCATATTGGCCACAAGATCGCGCCAGTGGCGCAGGGGTAACACCGGCAGTTTGGCCGTCGCCGCCCAAAGCGTGTCAGCCGTCCGGTCCACAAGCTGCCAGAAGGCGCGCAGCCGTTCCGCTTCTTCAGGCGTACGGGCAAAGCGCACCACGCGCTCATGCGCCCATGCGACCGGGTCGTGTGTGATGTGGATGCAGCGGTCAGGGAGATGGACATCTACCCGCTCAATGAGGGTGCTTTCAGGTAACGGCAGACCAAGTCGGCTAAACACCTGAGTGTGGAGGCCGGCAGGGTCAAGCCCCATCAGCACCGTTGCGCCCACATCGAAGTTGTAGCCCTTGTGGAAAAAGTACCCGGCGCAGCCGCCGGCCTTGTCGTGGGCTTCAAGCAGAAGCGTCCGGTAGCCGTCGTGCTGAAGTAGCAGGGCTGCCGTCAAACCGGCAATGCCAGCACCAACTACCACCACATCAAACGTTGTTTCGGCTGAGAGACGCATCGGCGGGTATCATAGGCAGGATGGGGCACCGGGCAAAAGCTCACTTACCGGCTAGCCTGCCTGGGTACGCCAGCGCGTGCCGCGAGCAGTTCAAGCGCCTGCCGTTGTACTTCCGGGTCACTGCCAAAACCGGTCAACCAGTGGGCGTTGGGCTCACGTCGCCACCAGGAAAGCTGGCGTTTGGCGTAGCGGCGGGTGTCGGTTTTCATCTGTTCGACGGCCGAGGCGTAGGTCCGCTCACCACGCAGGTATTCGATGAACCGCCGGTAGCCATGCGCCTGGAAGGCTTCAGCGTCGGGCGGGACGCCGGCCGCCAGCAGCCGGTGGATTTCATCGAGCAGACCGGCGGCAACCATGGCTTCGACGCGGGCATTGATGCGGGTGTAGAGCTCGGCGCGCGGCGGCGACAGGACAATCAAACACATGCGCGCCACAAACGGTGGCGGCGGCGGAAGCTGCTGCTGTCGCTGCGACAAAGACGTGCGCGTGCACAGGAAAAACTCCAGCGCCCGCATGGTACGTGACCAGTCGTTAGGTTGCAGGCGCGCTGCGGTGACAGGGTCGAGCCGCCGAAGCATGCGGTGCAGCCACGGGGCGCCATGACGGGCGCGGATGGCATGCAGGCGCGCGCGCAGCCGCAAGTCGGTTGGGTTGTCTTCGGCAAAGAGCCGGCCGCACAGGGCGTCGAAGTAAAGGCCTGTTCCGCCGACAAATACGGCCGTCCGCCCACGGGCTTCGATGTCGGCCAGACAGGCCGTGGCTTCGCGGGCGTAACGGCCGGCCGTGTAATGCTCGGTCGGATCGGCAACATCAATCATGTGGTGCGGCACGACAGCGCGGAGCGCCGGTGGCAATTTTGCCGTACCAACATCTAAGCCGCGATAGACCTGGATGGAATCAAGGTTGATGATTTCTCCATTCAGCGCCTGGGCAACCACTAATCCCAGTTCGCTTTTCCCAGCGCAGGTCGGCCCGACAATAACCGGAATGACTCGTGGGGTCATCCGTGGCGACGGCGGATGTCACTGCGCCGCACTTCGGCAATTTCGTCGTCCAAACTGTGGCGACGGTGACCACGCTGTTCGTCCAGCTCACTGAGACCAGTTGCCCGGCGGAGCAGTCGGAGCGCGCGGTCGCGGGTTTTCTTGATTTCGCGGCGGCCGTCTTCCCACTGGATTTCAACTGCGCCGTCCGGCCCAGGGGCGACAATGCGGATCACTTCGCCGTACTGCATGCCGTGTCCGGCTGCAAAGGAGACTTCATCGCCAACTTGGTATTCAAAACGCTGCTGCGCCATAGCGTTTTTCCTCTCTTGGAACAGACATTAGGCGCCCTACAGGCAGGGGATACCGCCGGCTTGCACCCGGCGGCAGGCCTGGTCAAGGATTGTAGCGCAATCTTGTCGGCGTGGGGCAGCCGGGCTATAGTCTTGGGCAGGATCGGTTGGGTTGCCTGCGGAGGGTTGGCAGAATGGCTAATGCACCGGTCTTGAAAACCGGCGTCCGCAAGGACATGTGGGTTCGAGTCCCATGCCCTCCGCCACTTCCCTTCCACGCTACTCGTTACATGGATGCCGCCACCACAGAATTCGGATAACGACGAGGCTGCCATCCGCACCCGGATGCTCACAGCGGCCGGGCTGGCACTAGGGCTGCCGATGACCATGCTGGGTTCGTTTCTAGTGGGCTACTGGCTCGACCGTCAGTTTCAGACCGCGCCGTTGTGGCTGCTGCTACTTGGCATTGCCGGGATGGTCAGCAGCGCCCGGCTGCTCCATCGCCTGTGGCAGCAACTCCGGTAAGCCGCTTTGTAGCCATTCACCGCCCTGCCAGCCACAGCCACCACAGCAGCGCAAGCAGCAGCAAGGCCAGCGTTACCATGGCTGCGTTTAGCCAGCGGTCTTGGCGGGCAGCACGGGCACGGGCTTCGGCATAGGGAATGCGCGTAAACGACACCATCGTGTAAAGCGGCAGAAACCGGTCACCCAGCACGTTTGAGAGAGCATATTCGAGACGCCGCCGCATCAGAAACCACGGCGAGGTCACCTTAGCGCGCATTTCGAGGTAGTTTTCATAGGCCAACTCGGCGAGCGCATCGGTGTTGACCTTGCGCTGCTGCTGATAGTCTAGAAATGCCGCGACTGTGTCACCATTGTGCCGGCGAAGGCATTCATCCAGTACAAAGCAGTCTTCAAATGAGGCGTTCATGCCCTGCCCGTAAAACGGCACGACGGCATGGGCGGCATCCCCAATAAGCACGACGCGCCCGGCATACTGCCAGGGAAAGCAGCGGATGGTCACCATTGAGCCGGTCGGGTTATGCTGGAATTCTTCCACCAAAGCCGGCATCAGGGGTGTAACATCCGGGAAGTGGCGGTCGAAAAAGCGCCGGATGGCATCTTCATTGGTCAGGGTAGCGAAGCTTTCCGCACCTTCGTACGCCAGAAACAGCGTGCAGGTAAACGAGCCATCCAGGTTGGGCAGTGCGATGAGCATGAAGTCATGGCGGGGCCAGATGTGTAGGTAGTTTTTCTCCAGAGCATGCTGGCCGCCGGGCAGCGCCGGGATGGTCAGTTCTTTGTAGCCATGCGGGAGAAACGTCTGGGCGTAGTCATAGCGGTTGGTGCGCTGAAGCGCCTGGCGGACGGCTGAAAAAGCGCCATCGGCACCGATCACCGTCCGGGCGCTGACCTGGCGAACAGTGCGTGTCCGGGTATCTTCAATCTCCAGCGTCATGGAAGAAAGATGCAGCCCCACGCAACGCGACTGGAAGTGGATTTCCAAGTTAGGCCAGTGGGCAGCAGCATCGAGCAGCGCACAGTTCAACTGGTGGCGCGAAATGGAAAAGATGGTCTCTTCCGGCGTGCGCCCATAAGGCTGGAACGTCAGATCACCCTTCGGACTGTGGATCATGCGCCCGCGCATCGGAATGGTTAGCGGTTGAATGACAGAAGCCAGCCCAACTGCTTCCAAGGCATGTAACCCACGCCGCGACAGCGCCAGATTGATGGAACGGCCGCGAACCGGGTGCGTGCGCACATCTGGCAGGCGTTCATAAAGGGTGACCCGATTTCCCTGACGGGCCAGATACAAGGCCATCAGAGTTCCAGCAAGGCCGGCGCCGCATACCGTAAAACTAGGCGCAACAATGAGTTCCTCGGACATCGTTTGCAAACCGTCTCATGAGGGGTTTGACATTTGGGGTGAGGTTTCCAACAATCAAACCTACGCCGCACCGCAGCAGCTTTTCAGACGCACGCCTAGGTAACCCAAGCAAACCACAATGAAACAGTGTCCGGCATGTGGACAACAGTACGAAGACAGCGTGGCCTTTTGTCCGGTGGATGGCAAAGGTCTCATCCCGCTGCTCATTGACGGCAAGTATCGCATCGAGGAAAAGATTGGCGAAGGGGGAATGGGGCAGGTCTACCGTGCCATTCACGTCGAGATTGGGACGCCATTTGCCCTCAAGGTGCTGCACCCTCAGTATGGCGAGGATGAAAAGGCCGTCCAGCGTTTCCGGCGTGAGGCGCAGGCGGCAGCCCAGATTCGCCACCCCAATGCCGTCAGCGTCACGGACTTCGGTGTGACGAAGGATTCCAACTTGGTGTACTTCGTCATGGAGTACCTCGAAGGCGAATCGCTAGGCGATTGGTTGCGGAAGAAGCATCCGTTGTCGGTGGAAGACATTTATTTCATCTTTTCCTGCGTGTGTTCGGCGCTACATGCAGCACATCTCAAAGGCATCGTTCATCGGGATGTCAAGCCGGACAACATCTTTCTGCTGCTTGACGAGCAGCGGAGCATCAAGGATGTCAAGGTACTCGACTTTGGCATTGCCAAACTCAAGCGTCAGGACAAAAACACCCTGACGGCTTCCGGGACGGTCATCGGAACACCTGCCTACATGTCGCCGGAACAGTGCCAAGGCCTCGAACTAGACGCCCGCTCGGACATCTATAGCCTCGGGGTCATTATGTACGAGCTGTTTACCGGACAGGTGCCCTTCCAAAGCGAAAACGCCATGGCCACGCTTATGGCACATGTTTCCCAGACCCCGTTGCCGCCCATCAACCTCAACCCATCCATACCGCCTGGTATCAACCGTCTCATTCTCTGTGCCCTAGCGAAGCAGCCTCACGAGCGGCCGGAAACGGCCCTGCACTTGCTTAGCGAACTCGAACATGCTTTGCATGAAGCCGGCGTGCAGCTTGGCACGGCTTCAATGACGAATTTGCTCAAAACCCAGCGCCACGCCGGCCGCAGTACACCAGGCGGCAGCAAACTAACCACGACGGACGTAGGTGCGGGTACACCGACTGCCGAACGCACGCTAGCTTTAGCAGGGTCAAAGTCCATTACCGACTGGACGACGGCAGAAGGCCAGCAGACAACGGCAGCACGCCGCCAAAGCACGACCGAGCCGGGTGATAAGACGAGGACATACACCACTACTACAGGCGGCAAACGAGCCGTGGCGGCCAGACCCTGGCTTCCCATTGCCGCTGCGGTGGGGCTGGTCGTACTCGGACTGGTTGCTGCTGGCGGGTGGTACATTTCCCAGCGCCCAGCCACAGCCGGACAGGAAACTACAACCACAGCCGCCCCTAAACCACCCCCGGCGCCACCGGGAATGGTTTATATCCCCGGCGGGACGTTCATCATGGGCAACAACAACAGCCCAGACGACTTTGAGAAACCCGAGCACGAGCGCTACGTTGCCCCATTTTTCATAGACCGCACGGAAGTTACCAATGAGCAGTACGCCCAGTTCGTGCAGGAAACCGGACACCCGCCACCGCCCAACTGGAAAGGCAAGAAAACCTATCCGCCGGGGACAGCTAAACTGCCCGTCGCCGAAGTCAGTTGGGATGATGCGCAGGCTTTTGCCAAATGGGCCGGCAAGCGTTTGCCCACGGAAGTCGAATGGGAATATGCTGCGCGCGGTACCGACCGCCGGCTTTACCCGTGGGGCATGGAGTTTGATCCGACAAAACTCAACGCCGGCCGCGACATCAGCCGAATCAAGGACCAACGCCGCCAGGTGGGCAGTTTTCCAGGCGCAAGCCCCTTTGGGGTACTGGATATGGCCGGCAATGTGGCCGAGTGGACAGACAGCGGCTACGATCTTTATCCCGGCAGCCAAGCCGTCATTAAGCCTGAATTCCAGCCGCTCAAGATCATTCGCGGCGGATGCTTTGCTGACGACGCCCGCAGAACCATGGTAACCCGCCGTTTGATGAATGAGCGCACCTTCCGCGATCTTTCGACAGGCTTCCGCTGTGCTAAGGACGCCCCACCGGTCAACACGGCCGATGCGCCGTAATGCCCACTCGTACTTTGCTGCCTCTGCACATGCCGCGCCTGAAGCTGACGGTTGAGTATGACGGTACGGAGTATGCCGGCTGGCAGGTACAGGCCAATGCCCGTAGTATTCAGGCGGTGTTGGCGGCTGCTTTTACGCCTCTCTTAGGGCATTCGCCACAACTTTACGCTGCCGGACGCACAGATGCCGGAGTACACGCCCTAGGGCAAGTTGTCCATACTGATGTCCATCAGGTGCGCGCCCCGGACACATGGCGTGCCGCACTCAATGCCCACCTTCCGCCGGACATCCGGGTGCGGCAGGTTGAAGTTGTCGGAGCCGATTTTCATGCCCGGAAGTCGGCCCGCGCTAAGCTTTATTCCTACGCTTTCTGGTGCGGGCGCGTAGAAAGCACGCGATGGCGACGCTACAGCCTGCACGTCCCACAGCCGCTTGACTGGGAAGCTATGCAGGCAGCGGCACAGGCTTTCGTCGGCCGCCATGACTTTGCCCCTTTCAGTGTCGCTGACCGAACGGTGCAGACAACCGTACGTACGATTTATCAAGTTACGTGGTCTGGAGTGCCGGCCAGAGAAGAGGCCTGCGAACTGCTCTGGCCACCCGAGCTAAGGGCAGTGGCGTTTTACGGGGATGGTTTTTTGCGCTACCAGGTGCGGCGTATGGTGGGAACACTGCTGGCCGTAGGGCAGGGCAAGCTGCCGGCAGCAGCAGTCGCCAAAATACTTTGTGGAGCAAAGGAGTTTACCGTAGCTGCTACTGCGCCAGCCCACGGCTTGACGCTCATGCGGGTTGATTACTAGTATCTGCAAAGCCTTTTGAATACCCACACCGGCGTGCAAACGCCGCACTTTTTCAGATTGGTTTTCTTGTACGAAATTTTTGAATGCACGAACTAGAAGCCCTTATCGAACCCGGCTCGCCAGATGCCTTCCTGTTGCGCCAGCTTGATCCCAACCGCCTGCCCAAGCATATCGCCATCATTATGGACGGCAACGGGCGCTGGGCCAATCGGCAGGGCAAAGCTCGTATTGCCGGCCATCCGGCTGGAGTTGAAGCCGCACGGAAAACCGTAGAAAGCTGCGCCCGCCTAGGCATTCCAACCCTGACCCTTTATGCCTTCTCGTCGGAAAACTGGCGGCGTCCGCATATCGAAGTCAAAATGCTGCTGCAACTGCTGCAGCAGTGCCTGGAGCGCGAATTGCCCCTGCTGAATCAGAACGGTGTGCGCTTGCGGTTTATTGGGCGGTTGGAAGTGCTGCCAGCTACAGTTCGGAACTCCATTGACCAGGCCGTGGCGGCCACAGCACACAACCAGCGCATGACGCTCAATATTGCTTTCAACTACGGCGGTCGGGCCGAAATCGTAGATGCCATGCGCAGCGTGGTGCGGGAGTTTATGCGACTCGGACGCTCCCTTGACACCCTGACCGAAGCCGACGTAGCGCGTCACCTTTACACAGAGAGCGATCCCGACCTGCTTATCCGTACCAGCGGAGAAATGCGCCTGAGCAACTTCCTCCTGTGGCAGGTGGCTTACACGGAAATCTTTGTGACCGATACCTTGTGGCCGGATTTCAACCGTACCCATCTGCTTGAAGCCCTTGTAGCGTATCAGCGCCGGCAGCGGCGGTTCGGCGGCGTCGAAACAGTTGGTGTTCCCGTGTCAGCGCTGGCATAGTGCAGTTGTGACTGACCTGAACTCTCAAACCCAACCCTTCCATTGCATTCAGACTGAACAAGGGCGCTACTACTTTGCTGCCGGCCTGGCATTAATGCTGTCAAGCGTGGCGTTTCGTCTTGAATTGCCGGCGGTCGGGGTGACGCTGCTGGCAGCCTTTCCGCTGCTACTCGTGGTGGCGCGCTACGAGGTCCTCGTCTTTGACGGAAGACAACTCCGGCGGCACGGGCCCTACGCCTGGTGGCAGGCCCGGGTCCTTGGCAGAACGACTTCCCTGCCCATTGCCCAGCTTGAGTTGAGCATCACCGAGGTTGCCTATCTGCCGCTGACATGGGGGCGGTATCGCTTTCGGACAACGCTTGTCGGCAATGGATTTGAGGCCGTCTTGTTGTCCAACATGCCCGGCTACGGGCTCTTTGTAAGAGCTGTGTTTGCGTGTACCGATGAAGCCAAACTGGATTTCTACTCACGTGCCTGGCTGCGGTATGGTACACCACCGCCGCTGGCCAAGGCGGTTGAAAGTCTCGAGGATCGTTACTTAGGGCAGGTTCCAGTGACGCTGCTCCGGCATCTGGCGAACTACTTCACCCTGACCGGGCGCCTTCGGTCAGCCTGGCGTTGCTTTGGTCAAGCCTATCGGCGCGACCGGGGCAACCCGCAGTTGCTGTGCGAAATGGGCTACTTTTTCCACCGCCTTGCACTAGCCGAGCACCCCCGTTGGCGGTTTCGCGCTACTGCATGCTTACGCCTTGCCGCCTGGTTTGCCCGGCAAAAGCCGCAATTGCTGGAGCAAATAGGAGAAGCTTACTGCGAACTCTTCGAGTTTGCACGCGCCGAGCGGTGTTTTCGGAAGGCGCTGGAACTCGACCGACAGCTTTTTCGGGCCTGTGTAGGGCTGGCCGAGCTAGCCTTTCGGGAGGGGCAACTGGCGCGGGTGGCACACTTTTATGCGGCGGCAGCGCACAGCACTAACGACCCGGCTCTGCAGCGGCGGGCACAACGCGAAGCTTGCTACTACGAGCGCCTCAGCCAAGACGACAGTTACTTTGAAGCAGAAGTGCGCCGTATCACCTGGCTGCACCATCTCTACCAGATGCGCACCACGGCCGGCGGCATCTTTTTCGTGGCCTGGCTAGCCGTTGGTTTGACAGGGGCGCGCTTCCCAGAGGTGCGAGACATTGGGCTGGCGTTGATGGGATCATCAGGGCTGGCGTGGCTTGGGCTTTCATGCGGCCTGCACTGGCAACGGCGACGGTCAGCACTGCCAGAGACCGCCGCCTAAGCAGCAACAGCGCACTTTACCCTGCGGGCAATGCAGCCCGTGCGTAGTATGCAGCCAACGCCTTTGCATCGCATGTCAAACCAGCGGCGAGCCGAGCTGCCAGCCGGGGAACGGCTATGGGCGCCAGCCATGGTGGCGGCGCTACCCGAAACCAATCGCCAACATGAGCGGGTACTTTGCCGTCGTCCAGCAGGGCCAGGGCATCGCCGGTCAAAAGCAGCGGGTGGTTATGCGGAACGTGATGCAGCAGTTGCTCCAGTACGGTTTGAACTTCTCCGGTCAGGACTGCCGTGAGAGGCTGTGGTTTGGCTTTGGGCCCGGCAGAAAAAACCTGTCCGTGGACTTCACGCCGGTGGGAGATGGTGAGCACGACCACGGTCGTCGGCTCCTGGAGCGGCGCGACGGCATCAGCGAGGACTTCAAGCGTAGTTGCCGTGGCAATCGGGCAGTTGAGCGGTTGCGCTAAGCCCTTGACGGCTGCCAGGCCGACACGAATGCCGGTGAAGCTTCCCGGGCCGACAAGCGCGCCGATCGCCGTCAAATCCGTCGGACGCAGGCCCGTGCGCTCAAGCATATAGGCAATATCAGCAACCACTCGGTGGGCGCTCGGTTGCAAGCTGCGGACGCCCCATTGCGCCTGGAGCTCATGGCCGCGCAGAAGGGCTAGGCTCATGCGCGGCGAAGCCGTATCCACGACAAGCCACCAAGTCGTGGGTGTTAGCACTACCTTGGAGACGGCAGCATCCACAGGCGAAGCGTCATGTGTTATGCACCGGCAGCTTTGACGGCCGGTGATGGTCGCCAGCGCAGAACAGGCTGTCGCGCCGCAGCAGTTTCATCCAGCCGGCGCAACCGTGCTTGGTGAGGTGCGGTTTTGACAACTTCCGGGTTTTCCCTGCACTCCTGGGCAATGGCGCGCATGGACGCAATGAACAAATCGAGTTCGGCGCGGCTTTCGCTTTCTGTCGGCTCGACCATAAGCGCACCTGGTACCACGAGTGGAAACGACATCGTCGGCGGATGAAAGCCGTAGTCAATCAGCCGCTTTGCAATGTCAGTATTGCGCACCCCATAGGGCTGCTGCCGCCGGTCACTGAAGACAACTTCGTGGAGGACGGGGCCGTCGAAGGGCACTTCATATTCGTCCTGAAGGTGGTGCTTGATGTAGTTGGCATTCAGGACAGCGGTTTCGGTAGCCTTCCGTAGCCCTTCTGCACCAAGGGCGCGGATGTAGGCCAGCGCCCGTACCATCATGCCAAAGTTGCCGTAGTAGGCTTTGACTCGCCCAATTGATCGCGGGCGATTGGTATCAAACACTACGGTCTGCTCATCGACCCGGCGGAGGGTGGGGTAGGGCAGGTAGGGTTCTAGCTCTTGGCTGACGGCTACAGGGCCACAGCCTGGGCCGCCACCGCCATGTGGGGTGGAAAACGTCTTGTGCAGGTTCAGGTGCATGACATCCACGCCCATATCACCAGGACGCGCAATTCCAACCAGCGCGTTCATGTTTGCGCCATCCATGTAGACGAAGCCGCCGCGGGCATGGATGAGTTCGCAGGCTTTGGCAATTTCTTCTTCAAACAGCCCCAAGGTGTTTGGGTTGGTGATCATCAGCCCGGCAACTTCATCCGTCATTGCTTTGTCGAGCGCTGCCAGGTCAAGCAGGCCGTTTTTCTTGGAAATAAGCGTGATGACCTTGTAGCCACACATCACAGCGCTAGCCGGGTTGGTGCCGTGGGCGGCATCGGGAATGAGGACGTACCGGCGCGGGTCACCGCGCTCGGTCAGCGCCGCGCGAATCATCATCATGCCGGTGAGTTCGCCGTGGGCCCCTGCCGTTGGTTGTAGGGAAACAGCCGCCATGCCCGTGATCTCACAGAGAGCCTCTTCAAGCTGCTTCATCAACAGCAGGTTGCCACGAACGGTTGCTTCTGGAGCAAGGGGATGGGTTTGGGCAAAGCCGGGTAGTCGCGCCGCCCACTCATTGATTTTCGGGTTGTACTTCATCGTGCACGAGCCGAGCGGGAACATGCCGGTGTCTGTGCCGTAGTTCCAGGTCGAAAGCCGTGTATAGTGCCGGACAACTTCAGGTTCGGTCAGTTCAGGCAGTTCATGCAGATCGTCCTGCCGCAGTAGGTGGGCCGGGATCACAGTGGATGGGTTTATATCGGGTACATCGTTGGGCGGCAAATGATAGGCACGACTGCCGGGACGCGAGTTTTCAAAAATCAGGTTTTCATCCTGACTGAGGTGGGGGCGGGCTTTCTGAATGCGAGGTGTTGTCGGAAGTGCCATCGGCAAAGAGGCTGATGCGAAAATTTTGAAACTTGTCTGGGTGACGGGGGCCGCAGAACATCAATCCTAACCGAAAACTTTAGGGCTTTTCCACCACAGCCAGAACAACCGGGCTTCCAAGGAAGTTTTTAGAAAGGATTTTCAGGGCGCGCCCGCACGGGGCAACAGACGGAAGAAGCCCACGACATCCCATCGGTACTCGCCCGACAGTGCCGGCATTGGTGGCGCGTCTGGCCTTGGGGCAGCACGGCGCGCCAACTTAGCAAAAGTTTTGGCGTCAAAGCGGTAGATCAGAAGACCAGCGGTCATCACGCCTTGGATGCCAGCCAAATCGCGTTCCCAGTTAGCATCCAAAGGCCGCAAAAACAACAACACGACGTTGTAGTTTGACGCCGGGTAGCGGGATACATCGGCAGCAATCGCCGCGAGGGACGGGGCGTAATAGACCCGTTTGCCTGCTACTGCCAGCAGGTGGGGTGGATCGGTCGGGATTTCAAAATCCGGTGAAAACACGATGTCGGAAGGTGTGACGACCTGCCGGACGGCATTGCCCAGCAGTTCGATGATGGGCGCCGGCTCTGGAAAGAGCGCCCGGAAACCTAAGTGAACCGGAAGGACATAGGCCAGCGCTGCCGTCAGCAGTACGGCTGAAACACCCATCCGCCGGCGCGTACACGTTGACCACCGGGGCACAAGGGCAGTCAGGAGCGTGACCGGCAGCAGGACGAACGGCACAGCAGCAATAACCAGCGAGAATTTGAGGGCGCTGAAGTCATGAATGGCCGAGTGGTTGCGCAGGGCATAGACATGCAGAAAGCACGGCACGGTGAGAAGCCCTATTGTCCAGAAAGCCAGTGCCACGCCGGGCGGCGGCAACTGCCCGTGGCGAAGCCGCCACTTGACCCACGTACTCAGCGCCAAAAAGCCAGCCACTGCCACAAAGACTAGCACAGTGCCAGCAGTGCCAAACTGCGCTGGGATGTATTCCCCCCAGAAGATGGTGTTGAAGCGCGCCGTAAAATCAGCGTTGACCTCCGTCGCACCAATGCGTTCGAGGAAGCGCCCTTTCAGGCGCGGTAGCATCCCCAGAAAGGTAAGCTGAACGAAAAACAGTCCGAGCACCAACAGCCCGCCCATACCAAACTGAAGGCTGCGCCACCACCAGGCTTTGACATTCAACCACGGCCAGGGGATATCCCCGGTTGACAGTCGTTTCAAATAAGCAAAGCCCACGAGACACACGAAAAGCCAGTCACATGCAATCCCCCACGCTATGACCAGCACCTGCCACCAGGTGCTGCTGGTGCGGGCAGAAGGGTAGGCATCACGGATGACTTCCAGCAGGATAAACAGGACGTATGGCAGCAGGACAGCCTGGTCGGCGAAATAGACGTTTTGGTGCCAGTAGAGCGGGCCAGGCAGCAACAACTCCAGCGTCGGCGGCACAGCGGCCAGCATGGTGGCCGTCCCCCGGTCAAGGCCCAATCGGCGGAGGACAATCAGGCTCAGGGTTCCAAGCACCACGGCAATGAGGCCGTGGTTGATCAGGTTCCAGCCCATCAGGCTGCTGACCGTTGGCGCTCCTTCGCTGACCAGGCTGTAGGCATAGGCAGTCAGGACAAAACCCGGTGGATATGACACATAAGGGTTGCGGCTCAGCAGGGTTGGGAACTCGACAGACTGGGGTTCATTGAGAAGGGCAAAGCCCAGTGTCCAGGGCCCTTCGGCATGCCAGGCGCGGGCAAACCGCAAGGTGTTGGCAGTAAGCCACTGATGGTGCTCGAAGCTCAGTTTTCCAAACCAAGGGCGACGTGCATGTACTGTGTAGGCGAACAGGCCCACGATAAAACCGAGCAGCACAAGACAGGCAGCTAGCGATTTTGGGTGCAGGGTCAACCAGGACTTCCGCAGCATGGCGACATAGTGACACTGCACCCCCAGCCCGACAAGGCGGTAGCCAGCAAAGCGGGGGAGTTAGCCGCACCGCTCACCACCGGCCGCAACCCGCCGACCGTCAGATGAACAACGGTGCCATCACCAGTGTGATCGTGGCCAGCAGCTTGATAAGCACGTGCAGGGAAGGCCCAGCCGTATCCTTGAACGGATCGCCTACGGTATCCCCCACCACCGCTGCCTTGTGGGCATCACTCCGTTTGCCACCGTGCGCGCCGGTTTCGATGTACTTTTTGGCGTTGTCCCACGCACCGCCGCCGTTGTTCAAAAACAACGCCATCAGGATGCCCACAATTGTCCCAATCAGCAGCAGCCCGCCAACAACTTCTGCTCCAGTAGCACTGCTTGGGGTCATGCCCTGTGACACAAAGACTTGGCGAAAGATGACCCCCACAACAATCGGTGTTAGGACGACCAACGCACCCGGCAGCACCATCTGCTTGAGCGCACCGCGCGTCACGATGTCCACGCAGTGACCGTAATCCGGCTTGCTTGTCCCCTTCATAATGCCCGGATTGCTCTTGAACTGCCGCCGTACTTCCACAATGACATCCTGCGCCACGGCTCCGACGGCCTTGATGGCCAGCGAAGCAAACAGCATCACCAGCATGGCCCCTACCATCCCGCCGATGAAAACTTCCGGCTTGGCAAGGTCAATCCGCTCCAGCGTCGGGCCGTAGGCAAACGGCCAGTAGCTGCGGACTTCATCCAAGTAAGCCGAAAACAACAGGAACGCGGCCAATGCTGCCGAGCCCACCGCATATCCTTTCGTCAACGCCTTCGTGGTGTTGCCGACGGCATCTAGGCGGTCTGTCTTTTCACGCACTTCGGCCGGCTGTTCTGACATTTCGACGATCCCGCCGGCATTGTCGGTGATGGGCCCAAAGGTGTCCATGGCCAGAATGTAACCGGCCGTTCCAAGCATGCCCATTGTGGCAGCGGCCGTTCCGAACAGCCCAGCCTTGGCAAAGCCCGAATTCATGCCTAGGTAGTAGGCAGTCAGCACAGCAATCGCAATCACCACCACCGGAATCGCCGTGGACTCCAACCCGACGGCAATTCCCATGATGACGTTCGTTGCCGGGCCGGTCTGCGAAGCATCGGCAATGGACTTCACCGGACGGTAGCGATACTCCGTGTAGTACTGCGTGATGAACACAAAAGCTAGTGAAGTCAGGATGCCAACAACGCCACATGCAAAGAAACTCAAGTAGGCATTAGGCGCGGCGGCACTAGCCAGCAACCACTTCGACGCCACAAAAAACCCGGCGGCTGCCAGCAGGCAGGTGACGTAAAAACCCCGGTTGAGTGCCTTCATTGGGTCGGATGTTTCATCCGTACGCACCACCATCACCCCGACCATCGAGGCCAGCAACCCAAATGCCCCTACCACCAGCGGGTAGAGCAACACACCAAGCTGCTGCGATTTTTCAAAGGCCGTGATGTTGGTCATCAGCAGGGACGACGCCAAAATCAGCGCGCCAATGTTTTCTGCCGCCATGGATTCAAACAAATCCGCACCACGACCGGCGCAGTCGCCTACGTTGTCGCCCACCAGATCGGCGATGACCGCTGGATTGCGCGGGTCATCTTCGGGAATCCCGGCTTCAACCTTGCCCACCAGGTCTGCGCCTACATCTGCAGCTTTGGTGTAAATCCCCCCGCCCAACTGCGCAAAGAGCGCCACAAAAGATGCGCCAAAGCCGTAACCGGCAATCAGCAGCGGGATTTTGCTGAGTTCTGTAATCTTGAGCAGGCTGACAATAGCAAAGAGGCTGGCAACACCCAGGAGCGACAGTGCAACCACCAACAGGCCAGCTACGGCCCCGCCGCGCAGAGCTGCCTGCAAAGCGCCGTTGAGGGATGTCAGGGCGGCCGAAGCCGTGCGAATGTTTGCCCGAATGGACATCCACATCCCAATGTAGCCCGACGCCACCGAACATGCCGCCCCTAACAAGAAAGAAATCACCGTTATGAGCGCCAGCGTGCGTGGGTCTCTGACCGGATCATTGATGCCCGGGGTTCGGACAAAGGCGTACAGGATGAAAATCAATGCTGCCAACGCTACAGCCAGGTAGGCAATTGTCGTGTTTTGGCGTCGCAAGAAGGCTTCTGCACCTTCTTTGATAGCGTCGGAAATCTTCCGCATCGCATCCGTGCCAGTCTCAAGTGCCAGCACATTCCTGGCTAGAAAAGCTGCAAAGCCAAGTGCGATGAGGATGAGTCCAAAAATGACGGCATACTCCATAGACCAACCAACTCCGAGGGCGCGGCATGCTATGGGTAGACGCCACGCCGGTTTGCTTTTTCAATTGGGAAACCAATACGCAAAACGTCAACTATATAACCTTTCGCAGATGCGCTTCAACCAGATGTAAGGCAAAGGAGCCAGCCGTGGTGATTTCAAGACGGATTCACCGTGTGTCCGGGCCGCATGTTGGACGAGGGCTCAACCACATGGCTGCCGCAAGGGTAAGCAAGTAAGGCAAAGCGAGAAAGAACTGATAGGGAATCACCTCTAAGCCCAGCGCTTGGAGGCGAAACTGGAAGGCGCTGGCAGCACCAAAACCAAGCGCTGCAAGGCCAACGCCGACCGGATGGCGGCGCCCGACAATCACAATGGCCAAGGCAATGAATCCCCGTCCGGCCGTCATGCCTTCAACGAACGTGTTGGAAAGCCCCAGCGCTAAGTAGCCCCCGGCCAGACCGCAGGTGAGACCACTAAATAGCAACGCGCTCCAGCGCAGCCGCACTACGCTCAGCCCAACGCTGGATGCGGCTGCCGGATGCTCGCCTGCAGCGCGTAAAGCAAGGCCGTGGGCCGTGCGGAACAGCCAATACCAGGCGACAACCATCAGGATAAGTCCTAACGTAGGCACACTCCACAGCGGCAAAGTCGGCACCACAAAAGCGGCATTGGAGTCGCCGACAAGTTCCCGCCGCGCTACGGCCGTTGCGCCGAGGGCAAAGATGTTGAGGGCTGTGCCGACCAGCAGGGACTCACAGCCCATATTGACGGACAGCAGGCCAAAGGCAGTCGTCAGAGCCAGTCCCCCAATAACGGCCGCTCCCAATCCAAGCCACGGGGCAAGCCACGTGTCGGCCGCAGTGGCGCACGCAGCAACACCAGTAAAAGCCGCCACCAGCATAACGCCTTCGATGCCGATGTTGACGACGCCCGCCCGTTCGGAGACAGCTTCGCCAAGCGCCGCCAGCAAAAGCGGCGTCGCCAAGGTCAGGGTTGTCAGCATTAGGCCGGTGAAGATGTCCGTCACGGCTTCTCAAAGCATAGCTTCCCAGCCCGGCGCAGGATTTGTCAACTCTGGCCAACCCCGCAGCCCCGATCACAGTCCACCCGGTGATCCCAACGTTTCCAGCTAAGTATCGAAATGCGGGTGACAGCTCGGATAGCCGCGCCGTCAACCGGTGCACCAGCAGCAGACCATCTAAAGTCTCTTTGCGGTTGGCTATGCATCAACAGCACGCTTTAAGATGTGCGGCTTGACTGCTTAAGTTCTGTCCCACTTGCCTGCAACCGGATGGCATGCTGCTTGTCCATTAGCTCACCCAGCCCAAAATGGTCGGCAACGTTTTCATGATCACCGAAGGGCTGGCCTTCAGATTCGTGCAGCGCCGGAAACGAGATAAGCCGATGATTGATCGCTTGTAAGTTGGCCCCTAACCGGGCAACCTTTTGGGGTACCAGAGCCAAGCCTTCTGGAATTCCTGCTGTCTTGGAAAGTTCTTCGGCAGCCTGCAGTCATCCAGCATAGTTGTCAGTCGGCCACAAGAATCTCCAAGCAAGCACCAGAGGTTTCCCAAAATCTGTCGCTAACCCACTGCGCCGCTGCGAAATCCGCTTTCGGTAGGCAGGCATTTTGTCCACAAACGCTGGGTGGGCAAAACGGTATGACGCCAAGTGAGGATGCCGACACCTGCTTGACAGATTTTTTCTCGGCGTCGGCAATGGACTTGAATCCGGTTACCTTGGGTTGGCGCAAGGTAGGCATCGTAAGCCCCCAGCCAATCTCGTCACGGGAAGAAAAAAAGTGGCATCGAAAGATTTTTCCGATGCCACAAAGCCAGACTGGTAAAGCTCACCCGTGAATCATTCTAGTGCGGCATATTACCGACATGTTGCCGATGGGTAAAAGTTTCCCAACAACTGTGAACACACTACGACCGCCGGTCGCCGGGCTTGGGCGACTCTGTCGCCGGACGGGTTTCACCACCGGAACGGGTTTCACTACCAGGACGCGCCTCACCGCCCGGACGCGGCCGGGGCCTGACTTCCATCGTCACCGGCTTGGCTTCGGAAGCTTTGGTTTCCGGCTTGGGTTGCCCCTCTGCGGCCCTAGGCGTCGGTCTGGGCGACGTGGCAGCCGTAGGCGATGCAGCGGAAGCTGGCGCCGGCGATGCCGCAAAACCGCTCATGCTTCGTGCCATGCCGGTTGCTACAGCTTCAAAGGCCAAGATACCACTTGTCAAACTGGCATTGATAAACTGCGCGGTTAGTGCCGGCAGTTCGGCGAAGCCCTTTTCCTGTACGATCTCCAACCCGTTGAGTACGGCCGCATAGCCGTGGCGGGCATGGTTGAGAAAGTCTTCTGAAGCCGCAGCGACCATGCGGAACCACAGTTGTAGCCCTTCGCTAAAGGTTAGCTTTTCAAACTGGGTAGCAATATCGAGACGCCTTGTCGCCGGCAATGTCACCGTGAGGTCCTTCTGAACTTGCGCACAACAGGCCAACCGCCGCCCGGCCGCCAGGTCGCTGGGATCGAACCAACGCCGCTCTTTGGCGCTTGGCTCAGAGAGCGCAGCCGCCGTAGCTGCATCCACACGAATCTCACATGTTTGACAAATGCCATGGCCGCCGCAGAAATGAAGCAGTGGTTGCCCTGCCTGCTGGGCTGCACTCAATAAAGTTGTGCCAGGCGCCACTTCAACTCTTTGCCCAGACGGCTGAAACGTTACAGTTGGCATAGGGTCTTTCTCATCAGCAAAGAGGGATGATAGAGCGTTCCTCGGAGGCGCTCTTTAGCCCGGAAGCCTAACCCAGCCGGCAATACTTTGGAAGCATGAAATCAGCGAAAATTCTCTGCTAGAACATCACCACAGAACATCAAGCGCCGGCAGCGTTTGCACCCGGCTGCCACGCTTATCCCATGTGCCACATAACGCCCATGCCATACAACTTACCTAAAGCCTACGATCCTAAGCACGTCGAACAGAAGTGGTATCCGTTTTGGGAAAAGGGCGGATACTTTCAACCTCAAGGTTCTGGTCAACCATTTTGCATTGTCATTCCACCGCCAAATATCACTGGCTCACTGCACATGGGGCACGCCCTTCAGCATGCCCTGATGGATGTGCTGATCCGCTGGCGACGAATGCAGGGCCGGTGCACGCTCTGGCTGCCAGGCACCGACCATGCCGGCATTGCTACCCAAATGATTGTGGAAAAGCAGCTTGCCGCCGAAGGCATCAAACGGACCGACCTGACCCGCGCCGAGTTTGAAGCCCGCGTCTGGGCTTGGAAAGCCGAAGCCGGCGGAACCATCCAGCGCCAGATGCGCCTGGAAGGTATCAGCGTAGACTGGTCGCGCGAGCGCTTTACGCTCGATGAAGGCCTGAGTCAGGCAGTACGTGAGGTCTTCGTGCGGTTGTACGAAGAAGGCCGCATCTACCGTGGCACTTACATGGTCAACTGGTCGCCAAAGCTCCAAACGGCCATCTCCGATCTTGAAGTTGAAATGAAGGAGGTCAGAGGTAAGCTCTACTACTTGGCCTACCCGGTCATCGGTCAGGAGCAAAAGGTTATTGTTGCTACGACCCGCCCGGAAACCATGCTGGGCGATACAGCCGTTGCTGTCCATCCGGCCGATGAACGCTACCGGCATCTCATCGGGCAGCGCGTCCGGCTGCCCCTCGTGGGGCGCGACATCCCGATCATTGCCGATGAAGCTGTGGAAATCGGCTTTGGGACCGGAGCGGTCAAAGTTACTCCGGCCCACGACCCCAACGACTTCGAGCTGGGCAAGCGCCACGGGCTGGAATTCATTGTCGTCATCGGCAAAGACGGGACGATGACCGAAGCTGCCGGAGCTGGCTTCGCCGGTCTTGACCGCTTCAAGGCGCGTGAAAAGGTCATCCAGCAGCTTGCCGAAATTGGCGCATTGGTCAAGGTCGAGGACTACACGCACAACGTCGGACACTGCCAGCGTTCCGGCGTCCCCATTGAGCCGCTTGTCTCCGAACAGTGGTTTCTCGATGTCAAGCCACTGGCTGAAAAAGCTATCGCAGCGGTGCGCGAGGGGCGTACGCGGTTTATCCCAAGTTCCTGGGAAAAAGTGTACTTCGACTGGATGGAAAACATTCGCCCCTGGTGTATCTCGCGGCAACTGTGGTGGGGGCACCGCATTCCGGCGTGGTATGCCCCGGACGGACGCCTAGCCGTGGCACGGTCGGAGACAGAAGCGCGCCAAAAGCTCGGTTTGCCTGATGACGTACCTCTCAAGCAAGACGACGATGTTCTGGACACCTGGTTTTCTTCCGCGCTGTGGGCTTTTTCGACCTTCGGCTGGACAGGCGATCCGGCGCGTGATGCCGCCAACCCCGACCTGCAACGCTTTACCCCAACGGATGTGCTCGTCACCGGCTTTGACATCATTTTTTTCTGGGTGGCGCGCATGATGATGATGAGCCTGCATTTTACCGGCGATGTGCCCTTTCGCTATGTCTTCGTCACCGGGCTGGTCCGCGATGCTCAAGGGCAGAAAATGTCCAAGACCAAGGGCAACGTCGTTGACCCACTTGAAGTCTTCGAGAAATACGGGACAGATGCCGTACGGTTTTCACTTGTCTCCGCTGTGACTGGCGCCAATGACATCAAGCTTCAAGAAAGCAAGATGGAAGCAGCGCGCAACTTTGCCAATAAAATCTGGAACGCTGCCCGCTTTACGCTCGGCAACCTGCCCGATCCAGCGGCACCTCTGCCCCGCCCGGACGCCCCACCCGGTCTGGTCGATCGCTGGATGCAGTCGCGTTTGGCGCGCGTTACTGCAGAAGTCAACGAGGCACTAGAGAACTTTCGTTTCCATGACGCCACCCTGACGCTCTACAAGTTCTTCTGGAACGACTTTTGTGATTGGTACATCGAACTGGTCAAACCTGTCGTCTCGGCAGCAGACGACACACCGGAGCGAATGGTCGCCCGTGCTCGCCTGGCTGCAACGCTCGAACACGCCCTACGGTTGCTCCATCCCTTTATGCCCTTCATTACCGAAGAGCTCTGGCAACAGATCAGTCCCTACGTTTGGGCGCCCGACGAGCGGCCGTCTAGCCTGTGCATTGCCCCCTACCCGCAGGCGCTGGTGGAGCGGCTTGACCCGGCGGCCGAGCGCCAGATGGAAGCTGTCATCAACCTGATCAGCCGCGTCCGAAACATCCGCGCCGAAATGAACCTGCCACCTGGCGCTCATGTTGAAGTGCACTTTGCCGCCGATGCTTCTTTGAGCAGACTACTGCTTGATCAAAAGCCGGCTATCCTGCGGTTAGCCCGCGCCACGGATGTTATCGGTCACGACGAGTTGCCTGACCTGGGCTTTTGTGCGCGCAGCATCACGCCGGAAGGCGTCCGGTTGGCCCTGCCGCTGGCTGGACTCGTGGATGCCCAAGCCGAACGTGCGCGCCTCGAAAGGGAAATTGCCAGGCATGAAAAGGCGCTGCATCAACTTCTGGAATTGGTCAACCGACCTGGCTTTGCCGAACGTGCTGCTCCGGAAGTTGTGGCAGAAAAGCAGGAACAACGGCTGGCGCTTGAAACCCAGCTTGCAGCCCTGCGAGAAACCCTCTCAACCTTTCGCTGAGCCTCTTGCCAGCACGGCTGGAACGGCGCGGATAAAAACACCCGTCAGTAAGCAGACATTACAGCCGCTAGGCAAGGTGATACTGTAACGCGCTTCGATGACTAAGCCCCACCAGGCAATCTCCAAAAAGAGAAGGCTTTCTCAGGATATGACGGCACCAGCACTAGCAATGGCGACGGGCAGACGCCCGCGCGTAATCATCTGTGGCGGCGGCCTTGCCGGCCTTGCCGCCGCCAAAACTCTCGTGGACAACGGCTTTGAGATTGAACTTCTGGAGCAGCGTCCGATTCTCGGCGGTAAGGTCTCTGCATGGCGAGATGCCGACGGCGACTGGATTGAAACCGGTTTGCACGTCTTCTTCGGCGCGTATGTCGAAATCTACGAGCTGATGAAGGACCTCGGCATCTACAACCGCATCCTGTGGAAAGAACACAAACTGACCTACACCCTTGCTGGCGGCGAACGTTTCAGCTTCCGCACGACGAAACTTCCTTCTCCCTTCCATTTGCTGCCGGCCGTGTTTGAGAACCATTACTTCTCGCTGCCTGAAAAACTGACCCTCGGCAAGTCACTGTTCCCGATGGTGTTTGGGAGTCAGCAGTACATGGCCGAGCAGGATCGTTACACCTACCAGGAATGGCATCGGCGCTGGGGCATCAACGAGCGCATGCTCAAGAAAATGTTTCTGCCCATGACGTTGTCGCTGAAGTTTATGCCGCCCGAAGAAATCTCGGCCAAAGTCGTGCTGGACGTGGCCGGGACATTCCTGCGCGAGCCACACGCTTCCCGCATGGGCTTTCTGAAGGGTTCGCCCCAGGAACACCTCACGCAACCCTTGGCCGATTACATCACGTACAAAGGCGGACGGATTCGTACCAACTGCGCGGTCAAAACACTACTTCTCAACGAAAAGCGCGAAGTTGCCGGTGTAGAGCTGGTTACTGGCGAGCGCGTTGTAGGTGACTACTATCTGACGGCACTGCCCATTCATAAACTCCAGCGGGTCATTCCCGCCGAACTCAAGGAAAACCCCTTCTTCGGCAATCTCGACCAGTTTGAGGGTGTCCCCGTTGTCACCGTGCAGATGTGGTTTGACCGTCAGATTTCCTATATCGACAACATTCTCTTCTGCCCGGACGGCATCATTCCGGTCTATGCTGACTTTGGGAACACAACCCCAGAGTACTTCCTTGACCAAAAAGCTGAAATGGCCCAGCGCCGTTCACGCATGGAGTTCGTTGTAGCGCCGGCGCGCAACATCATCGAGCAAAGCGATGAAGAAATCGTCGGGCGCGTTTGGGAAGATGTCAAATCCTGCTTCCCGAATACGGCACCCAAAGCCAAAGTCACCAAGGCGGTGGTGGTACGTATCCCGCAGTCGGTTTTCGCGACAAAACCCGGCATTGACCGCCTGCGACCGACTCAAAAAACGCCTGTACCAAACCTTTTTCTAGCTGGCGGCTATACCCAGCAGCGTTTTTACGACAGCATGGAAGGTGCCGTATCCAGCGGCCGGCGCGCAGCAGCAGCGATTCTCGAAGCGTATCGAGGCCAAGGAGTGCCAGCGCGCAGCAGAACCTGAAACCTAAACCCAGGATGGCAGCTTCTACCTTGTACTCCCGGTTGAAGGCATGTCCTTTTCTCACTTTTACCTTGGTCTGGCTGCTGGCGCTAACCATGCTGCTAGCGCCCGGCCAGATGCGTTCGGCAACCACCGTTGATATGCTGGTGCGCGGTGGAACCATCGTGACGATGGACGCCCAACGGCGCGTCATCCCCAACGGTTTTCTTGCCGTCCAGGGCAACCGTATTGTGGCGGTTGGCACGGCGGCTGAAGCCGGCCAGTACCGCGCCAAGACGGTCATCGAAGCCAGCGGCAAGGCCGTTCTGCCGGGACTCATCAATGCCCACACACACGTCCCAATGACGCTCTTTCGCGGGCTAGCTGACGATCTGGCGCTTCAGGAATGGCTGACGAAGTTCATCTTTCCAGCCGAAGCCAAAAACGTCACCCGCGAGATGGTGCGGGCCGGAACGCGCTTGGCTTGCCTGGAAATGATCCGCAGCGGCACGACCTGCTTTGTGGACATGTACTACTTCGAGGAAGACATTGCCGAAGTTACTGAAGCTGCCGGGCTGCGCGCCATTCTGGGACAGACGGTTATTGACTTTCCAGTGCCGGACGCCCTGACGCCCCAAATCGGGCTGGCACGAGCCGAGCAATTTATCCAGAAGTACAAGGCCGGCCATCCGCTCATCACCCCGGCCGTGGCTCCCCACGCGCCCTACACCTGCGCGCCGGAAACGCTCATCGCCTGCCGCAAGCTGGCGGACCGGCATGGCGTGCCGCTTGTCATTCACCTTGCCGAAGCTGATACCGAAACCCAGACCATTTTGGAGCGATACGGTAAGCGTCCGATTCCACACGTCGAACGGGTCGGTTTGCTCGGCACGCGCACAATTGCTGCCCACGTTGTTCAGGCCCAGCCTGACGAATATGCCATTTTGAAAAGGTACAACGTTGGCATTGCCCACTGCCCACAAAGCAATATGAAGCTAGCAGCCGGGATTGCTCCGGTTCCAGAAATGCGCGCGGTCGGCTTGGCCGTGGGACTTGGGACGGATGGCGCTGCCTCCAACAATGACTTGGATATGTTTGAAGAAATGGATACAGCCGCTAAGCTCCATAAGGTTGTGCGTCGCGACCCGGCCACGATGCCGGCTGAAGCCGTTCTGGAAATGGCTACCATTGAAGGTGCCCGGGCCATTCACATGGCTGATCAGATTGGCTCACTCGAAGCTGGCAAGCTGGCGGATTTCATCATTGTGGATGTCTCCAATCCACGTCAGCTTCCGAACTATCGGCTTGCTTCCACGCTTGTCTATGCCACCAAAAGCAGCGACGTGGAAACTGTTGTTGTCAACGGCAAGCTTCTCATGCGCGACCGGCGTCTCCTGACGCTCGACGAAGCGGCCATTCGCCGGGAGACGGCCGCCTTCCGCGCACGCATTCTTCAAAGCCTACAGCCATGAACCCCACACAAAGCCTATGCTGATCGAATCGAAAATCCAAACCGACAGTGAAGAATTCCAAACCAACTACGCTGCCATGCTAGCGCAGTGCGAACAACTGCGCGAACGCCTAGAAATTGTCAAGCAAGGCGGTGGCCCAGCGGCTCAGGAACGCTTCCGTGCGCGGGGCAAGCTACTTCCCCGCGAGCGCATTGAGCAGTTGATTGACCCACGCAGCGACTTCCTCGAACTGTCACCCCTGGCTGCCTGGGATATGTATGACAACGAAGCACCATGCGCGTCATTTATTGCCGGCATTGGGCGCGTCCACGGCGTGGAGTGCCTCATCACAGCTAACGATGCCACGGTCAAGGGTGGGGCCTTTTATCCGATATCGGTCAAGAAAAGCCTTCGTGCTCAGCAAATAGCGCTTGAAAACCGCCTACCTTGCATTTCGCTCGTGGAATCGGCCGGCGCCAACCTGTTTTACCAGGCGGAAATGTTTGTTGAGGGCGGTCGTGGCTTCTGCAATCAGGCGCGGCTGTCGGCACGGGGCATCCCCCAAATTGCCCTTGTGTTTGGCAGCAGCACAGCCGGCGGCGCCTATGTGCCGGGGATGTCCGATTACGTCGTCATGGTTCGGCAGCAGGCCAAGGTGTTTCTGGGTGGGCCGCCGCTGGTCAAAGCGGCTACTGGCGAAGACGTTGACGATGAAACGCTAGGCGGTGCAGATATGCACGGGCGCGTGTCGGGCGTCAGCGACTACACGGCAGAAGACGACGCCGATGCCATTCGGATTGGGCGCGAGATTGTCGCCCGGCTCAACTGGCGCAAGCCGCCAGTGCCCAACTACCAGACGCCGGAGTTGCCGGCCTACGACCCGGATGAACTGCTGGGCATCATCCCAGCCAATCCGCGCAAGAGCTTTGACATGCGGGAAGTGATTGCCCGCATTGTGGATGGCTCGCGGTTTTTTGAATTCAAGCGCGACTACGGCCCAACACTGCTTACTGGCCATGCCCACATCGAGGGCTTTCTGGTCGGCATCATTGCCAACAACGGCGTCCTGTTTTCCGAGTGTGCCCTTAAAGCAGCGCACTTTATCCAGCTCTGCAATCAGGCGCGCATTCCCATCGTTTATCTGCACAACACGCCCGGCTTTATGATCGGGCGTAAGGTCGAGCACGAAGGCATCGTCAAGCACGGCTCGAAGATGATTCAGGCTGTGTCCAACGCCACCGTACCGCAATTTTCGGTCATCGTGGGTGGTTCTTACGGCGCCGGCAACTACGCCATGTGCGGCCGTGCCTATGACCCACGGCTGCTTTTTTCCTGGGTCAACAGCCGGATCGCCGTCATGGGCGGCGAACAGGCTGCCGGCGTCTTGGTGCAACTTCGGGTAGCTGCAATGAAAGCCCGTGGACAGACGCCTAACCCTGAACAGTTAGAAGCCATGCGGCGCGAAGTCGTTGAACAGTTCGAAGCGCAATCCTCGGCCTACTATGCCACGGCACGGCTCTGGGACGACGGCATTATTGACCCGCGCGATACCCGGCGCGTTTTGGCCATTGGCATTTCGATGTCCTACAACTCTGGCTTTGCCAACGAACCAGCACCGCGCTACGGCGTTTTCCGCATGTAGGGAAATGGCTCTTTCAGGCCGGGATTGCGCACGACACTTCCTCACCGTCGGCTGAGAAGGCATCCTGCGGCTCTTCTGCTTCGGGAAGCCGCTCACCGGCAGCTTCTCGCTCGCCCATGCGGGTAAAGTACTCAATGATGCGTTCGGTGAGCTCTGTTCGGGTTTGGGCGTGAAACACCTGGGTACGGAAAATGGCTCCGCCCGGTAGGCCCTTTGTAAACTGCGCACAGAGCTGCTTGACCTTGCCCATGGCTGCAGTTTCTGTCGGACACTCTGCCAGCATCAGATCAAAGTACTCGAGCAGCAGGTCCCGCTTGTCGTACAGCGTTGGGCGGTAAGGTATTTCCCCGCGCATCACTTCGGCTGTCTGGCGGAAAATCCACGGGTTGGCCATAGCGCCGCGGCCAATCATGACGCCATCCACGCCGGTTTCCCGGAAACGGCGAATGGCATCGGCCGGCTGGCGGACATCCCCACAGCCAATGACCGGAATAGAGACGGCTTGCTTGACCTGAGCAATGATGTCCCAGTTGGCAAAGCCGCTATAGCCCTGCATGCGCGTCCTTCCGTGGATGGCAATGGCTTCAACGCCGCAATCTTCGGCCAGTTTGCCGACTTCCACGGCGACAATCGAGTGATCATCCCAGCCGGTGCGAATCTTGATTGTAAGCGGAATGGTGATGCGCCGGCGCATTTCGCGCAAAATCACGGCCAGATGCGGCAGGTCGCGGAGCAATGACGAACCAGCGCCACGGCCCACAACCTTTTTGGCTGGACAGCCGCAGTTGACATCCACAATATCGGCGCCGGCTTCTTGGGCGACTTCGGCAGCATCGGCCATCCGCTTTGGATCAGCGCCAAAGAACTGAATCGAGATGGGGCGCTCGGCGTCGGTGAATTTCATCATCTTGTGAGTTTTGAGGTTGCCCCGCGTCAGGCCTTCGACGCTGATAAACTCTGTCACAATCAAGCCGACGCCGCCCAACCGCTTGATAAGTCCCCGAAAGGCCGAATCTGTCACCCCGGCCATAGGCGCCAGCACAAGTGGGGGCTCAATGACTACATTCCGAATGGAAAAGGCTTTTGGTAGCGCAAAGGTCATAGTCCGTCCTGGCTTGAAAGAACAGTTTCGATTTCTGCCGCTGAAACCGTTGCTGTGCCGCGTTTCATCACGACAAGGCCGGCAGCAATGTTGGCTAAATGCATCGCCGCTTCCCAGTCGGCTCCGGCTGCTAGCGCAGCCGTAAACGTTACCAAGACGGTATCGCCTGCGCCGGTTACATCCACCGGCGTCCGGCCGCCGTGAACTGGAATAGACAGCGGCACAGCTCCACGGCGGGCTAAAATCATTCCTTCTGAGCCGCGTGTTAGCAGCAACGCCTCAAGCAGAAGCTGCTCGCGCAGCCGCTCAGCATGGTAACTGGCCGTGTCAAGGTCGTGGAAGGCCGTCCCAGCCAGCCGTTCGGCTTCTTCCTGATTAGGCGTTGCGGCGGTCAGGCCATGAAATTCGGCCAACCGATGCCGGGAATCAGCCACAACCGGTCGGTGCGTTTCCCGATGCCAGGCCCGGAGCAGCGTGATCACCTCCGGCGGTGTACTGCCATAGCCGTAGTCAGACAATACCACGCCGGTCACCGTCGGCAGGACGGCACGCACCCGCGTCGTCAGGGTTTCCACGACGTTTGGTGGCAGGGGAGAGGTTTCCTCGCGGTCTAGCCGAATCACCTGCTGACGCGCGGCGTTGGGCAAGCCTGCTAGGACACGGCTCTTCGTTGGCGTCGAACGCCCCGGCAGCACAACGGACGGCGTCGTGCAAATACCGCGCCGCCGCAACTCTGTCAGGACGCGCCGTCCGGGTCGGTCGCGGCCGATGACCCCAATCCAGGTTGTCGGAATGCCCAAGGCAGCCGCATTGGCAGCAGCATTGGCCGCCCCACCGGGGACGGTTTCCGTAAACTCGTGCCGCAAAATCAGTACCGGCGCTTCCCGTGAAACCCGCGCAATTGTGCCGTGAATGAACTCATCCGCAATCGCATCACCAACAACAAGCAGGTGCTGTGCTGGAAAACGCGACAAAATTGAACGTAAGGACGCAAACAGCAGCATGCGAGAAGAGGGTCTTTTCCAAGAACATGCGCGTCTGACCGGCAGTTATTTCACTTGGCACGGCACTTCAGGGTACGAGTGATCGTTAGCCGACCAGCAACGCATCTGCAATACGCTGGGCAGCTCGACCGTCCCACAACTCCAGACAGGGGGGTTCAAGAGGGAACGGGCGTGCTAGGCAAGCTTCGGCAGCAGCCAGAATGGCTGCCGGCTCGGTGCCCACGACTTGATTGGTGCCTTCCCAAACTGTAATCGGGCGCTCGGTTGTCGTGCGCAACGTCAGGCAGGGAATCCCCAACACGGTAGTTTCTTCCTGCAGTCCTCCGGAGTCCGTCAACACAAGACGGGCGTGCCGCCACAACTGGAGGAAATCAAGATAGCCCAGCGGCGGCAGGCAGCGCAGTGTACGGAGACCCGGAAGGTCAAGGCGTTCTAGCCGCACCTGAGTGCGCGGATGTACCGGAAAGATGACAGGTAAGCGCTGTGCCAGTTGAATGAGCGCCTGCATAAGACGGCGTAGGGTAGCTAGGTCATCCACGTTGGAAGGGCGATGCAGCGTAGCAACTGCATACGTTCCTGGCGCCAGCGCCAGAGTGTCAAGAATCGGAGACTGGGCGGCACGTGGCAGCGCTGCCAGAAGACTGTCTACCATGATGTTGCCAACGCGCCGGATACGTGCTGGCTCAATCCCTTCGCGCAGTAGGTTGGCGTCGGCATCAGCGCTTGGCGTCAAGAGCAGGTCGGCAACTGCATCCACCAAACGGCGGTTGATTTCTTCAGGCATGGTACGGTCGAAACTGCGCAACCCGGCTTCAACGTGTGCAACCCGCAGACCGCACTGCACAGCCGCCAACGTCGCCGCCAGCGTGGCATTGACATCCCCGACAACCACCACCCAGTCCGGCCGCCGCGCCAACAAAAGTGGTTCAAGGGCCAGCATTGTACGGGCCGTTTGGTCGGTAGCCGTCCCCGACCCGATGCCTAGCGTATGGTCGGGGGCAGGTATTTCCAAGTCACGAAAAAAGGCATCGGTCAAGGCCGGGTCGTAGTGCTGTCCAGTATGAATGATACAGTGCGTTACATGTGGGCGCTGCGCTAGTTCGCGGGCAAGCGGAGCCAGCTTGACAAAATTGGGGCGTGCGCCAACGACGCTACAGATATTCATGCCGGCTGCCCCGTCCCACGGTCATTTTGTCTACCTCTGCACATTCAAGTTCAGAAACACGGCGCAAGATGAACCCTGTATTTAGCACAGCAAGGAAACCCGTATGCCTAAGGTAAACGTTTTTAGTGTGAGTACACTTTTCTAGTGTGAGTACACTTTGCAATCCCACGGAGGTCCCCGAACGATGAACGAACCAATGTATGCCATGCAACGCGCCAATGGTGAATGGTTGGTGACCAACATCGCGGGGAAGCGCTGCTTACCGGTTTTTCAGAATGCGGCGGCAGCCCGGCGCGTTCACCGGCGGGTAGGGACGTTGATAGTATACCGCCCACAGCCCCTTGACAGCCGGGTTATTGAGAAACTCCAGCAGCAGATACCGGACTTGCAGTTCTGGCTGGTTGACGAATTCGATCCCAGGCCGGACCTTACCCCAGGGCGCTGGCTCTCGCTGGAAGAAATCCGTACGGCTGGTACTGCGGGCGATTACGCCATGACGGCATGACAAAAGACCAAGCGCACGACATTGATCCCCAGACACAACTGCATACAACGTATGTGTACGGTCCGGTGCCCTCGCGGCGGTTGGGGATCAGTCTAGGAATCAATCCCTTACCCGTTGAAACAAAAGTCTGCAACTTCGACTGTCCCTACTGCGAATGCGGCTGGACGGTTTCCGACCGTCCGGCCGGCCACATGCCGCGCTTTGAAACCCTTGCTGCAGAACTTGAAGCCAAGCTCAGACAGTGCCAGACCCAAGGTATTCACCTTGACGCCATTACCTTTGCCGGTAACGGCGAACCCACGCTTCATCCACGTTTTCGTGACTTGATGGAGATGGCCTGCCAACTGCGCGACCGCTATGCGCCGCAGGCTAAGATTGCCGTTCTTACCAATGCCACCCGGCTGCACCGACCGGAAGTGCGCGCCGGCTTACAGCGGGCAGATATTTGCCAGTTCAAGCTCGATGCCGGCACAGAAGCCATGTTTCGCCGTGTGGACCGTCCCTATGGACAACTCACTCTGGCGCGCATCGTAGAGAACATCCGCGCTTTTGATGGACCCAAAATGCTTCAGAGTATGTTCTTCCGAGGCGTTTCGGCCGGCGTGCCAATTGACAACACCACTCCGGAAGAGGTTGCAGCCTGGCTTGGTCACGTGGCAAGCATCCGGCCCACGGAAGTGCATCTCTACAGCCTTGACCGCACGCCAGCCGAGCCAACGCTGGAAAAGGTCTCACGGGCCGAACTCGAAGCGATTGCCGAACAAGTTCGCGCACTGGGCATTCCGGCTGAAGCCTTCTGACCCTAACTCTAGGGGATGAAGCTGCCGGCTGATTTTGGAGCGTCCACACAAGAAAAACGGTCACGACATGGGCGCGTTTTTGTAATCTTTTGTTTTTTTTGCAAAAACCTCTGCCCGGCGTTACAGTGTCGTAGTGCCCCCACGGTTTTCAATCCGAATTGCAGGATAGTACGCCTTATGGACATTGCCTACATCAGCAACGCCGAGCGTCTGGCTGCCCTCCGGCGGTATGACATCCTTGACACCCCGCCGGATGGGGCATTTGACCGCGTTGCCCGGATTGCAGCCCGTATTTTTCACGTTCCAATTGCCCTTGTCTCCTTAGTTGACAAAGACCGCATCTGGTTTAAGGCACGGGAAGGTCTCAGTGGCGTCACTGAAATTCCATGTGCTCCTGGATTGTGCGCCTCCGTAGTTTGCCAGGATCAAACCTACCTAGTTACAGATGCTCTGCAAGACCCCCGGACGCGGGAAAATCCCCTCGTAGTCGGCGAGTTTGGGCTGCGGTTTTATGCTGCTGCACCGCTCATTACCCACGATGGCTATCGGTTGGGAACGGTTTGCGTTATTGACCGAGAGCCGCGGCCGGCGCCGAAGCCAGAAGAATTGGCCATTCTCGAAGACCTTGCTGGCATCGTCATTGACCAGATGGAGGTCCGGCTTGCGGCACGGCTAACGCTTGAATCTCTTGTCCTTGCCGAAGGTGGGACAGACAACCTAGCGCACCCGGAAGCCCTTATTACGATTTGTGCTTGGTCCAAAAAGGTGCGAATTGACGGAGAATGGGTCAGTTTCGAGGAATTTCTCGAACGGCGCTTCGGGATGCGTGTCACGCATGGTATCTCGCGGGAAGCGATGCGGCGGGCGCTGCTCGAATGGAAAAGCAAAAGCGCCGCTACCTCATCAGCCGAAGCAACGGCCGCCGACTGAGCCTGGACCTATTTTGGATGTAAAAAGCGCCGAGGCAGCCTGAACCAGCAGGCTGCCTCATTTACTTTATGACAACCGGTGTGGTGCACCCGACAGGATTCGAACCTATGACCTTCTGATTCGTAGTCAGACGCTCTATCCAACTGAGCTACGGGTGCAAAGTGGTGCGGATGAAAGGACTTGAACCTTCAAGGGCCGAAGCCCACATGGTCCTGAGCCATGCGCGTCTGCCAATTCCGCCACATCCGCACAGGTATGCTGTCCTTTCATGGACCAGCACCTCATTTCTTACTCCGCCTGCTTGAAAGATGTCAAGTCGCTAAAGCAACGCCTAAAGGTCAAGCCGTGGTAGCCGCCCTGTGGTTGAGCGCGCAGCTTCCTGTTTACCGCGTTCGACTTCGAGCATAAAGGTCTGCAGCTTGACGCGGTCCTTGCGACCCGGCGCAGACTCCACGCCTTCCCGTACGTTGATGGCGTAGGGCTTGACAGTGCGAATGGCTGTGGCGACGTTCTCACTTGTCAGTCCACCGGAGAGAATCACCCGAACGTACTGCCTAGCAGCGGCCGCAAAGCGCCAGTCAAAGAGGCGCCCACCGTGCCCATCTGGCGAGTCCCCTTCCAGAAGGATGGCTGAAACCGGGTAGTTTTTCACGCGCATTACGTCAAAATCATCGCCGACACGCAGCTTCTTGACCACTCGCCAGGCGCTAAGCTGGCGGCAGTAATCGGCGCTTTCGTTACCGTCAAGCTGGATAACTGAAACCTTGGCGGCTTCGACCATCGCACGCAGGGCATCAAAGTTGAACTCATTGTGAAAGATGCCAACGATTGGCACAAAGGGCGGCAAACGGTCGGCAATCTCGCGGACGGCCGCTGGGGCAATGTGGTATTCGCTACGTGGGTTCAGGTCAAAACCGAGTGCATCAGCCCCGGCATCAAGCGCTAGCACGGCATCCTGGTAGGTCATAATCCCACTGATTTGTGTTTTGACCATGTTTCACACCTCCTTGGTTTCACAGCCGAGCTGGCTTACCGCAAGACCCGACCAGATGGTGTGTGTTGAGTTTGGAGAGCGCCTGGTTTGGCCTAGATGGTTTGCGCATTATCCGTCAGGGTCAGAAGGCCCGACAAGCCTCGCTGTGGCTGGTCCTTGCGTATTGGAGACGCTGGCCGGCCGGGACAAGTTGGGGCGACCGGCATGCCATCCCCGCCTTTTGCCTGCGCACATTGCGCTAGCAGGTTGGTTTACGTCACCATCGGCGGCAAAGTTCCGTGACCTATGCCCTGGGAATCTTGTGAACTGGGAGCCGTGCTTACATGCCGACTCGCTACGACATCATTGGAGGACGCCCCTTGCAGGGTACGTTGCGGGTTTCAGGCGCCAAAAATGCTGCCTTGAAAATGATCGTGGCGGCGCTCATTGCCGACGGAGTGACTACCCTGCACAACGTGCCACGCATTACAGATGTCGAGATTACCCTCAAACTGTGTGAAGAGCTCGGCGCACGCTACTGGTGGCGAGACGAAACAACGGTTGAAATTGACGCCCGAAACATCCACAACCCGGTTATTCCCCTCAGGTACAGCGGCTCAGTCCGCACGCCGATTCTCCTTGTGTCGCCGTTGCTCCACCGGCTTGGCAAAGCCGAACTGACAACCATTGGGGGCTGCTCAATTGGGCCGCGCCCGATCAACTACCACATTGCCGGACTGCGGCAGTTAGGTGCGCACATTGAAGAAATCTCTCGTACGTCTTATCGGTTTCAGGCCGACCAACTCCACGGCAATATCATCACCCTTGAATACCCTAGCGTCGGGGCGACCGAGAACCTGCTGATGGCGGCCGTTGGTGCACGTGGACGGACGGTGATTCGGAATGCAGCCATTGAGCCGGAAATCCTTAACCTCGCCGGGATGCTGCAGGCCATGGGCGCGGTGGTCTATCAGGATGTCAACCGCACGTGGATTGTGGAAGGTACAACCCGTTTCCGAGCCGTCGAATACGAAGTCATGGATGATCGCATCGAAGCGGCTTCCTTTGCCGCATGTGCCGTAGCAACTGGTGGCGAAGTGCTAGTTAAAGGAGCTATCCAACGCGACATGATGACGTTTCTGGACTGGCTGCGCAAAGTTGGGGGCGAGTTTGACATCTATCCAGACGGAATTCGGTTCTACCGTCAGGGCAAACTGCGGCCAGTCAATTTGGAAACCGATGTCCACCCGGGCTTTATGACAGACTGGCAGCCGCCGTTTGTCGTCCTGCTGACGCAGGCGGAAGGCATTTCGGTCGTTCATGAGACGGTTTATGAAAGCCGTTTTGGCTATGTTGAAGCCTTGGCTTCGATGGGTGCGCGTATTCAACTTACAAATGACTGTTTGGGTAGCCGAGAATGCCGCTTTACTAACAAAAACTACCTGCACAGCGCGCTGATTTCCGGGCCAACGCCACTGCAGGGTAGGACGTTACACATTCCAGACCTACGCGCGGGGTTTGCCTATGTCATGGCAGCGCTTATTGCCTGTGGGGAAAGCCAGATTTACGGCACAGAGTTCGTACAGCGGGGTTATGCCAATCTTATCGGCAAGCTGCGTCAAATCGGGGCCGAAATCGTTGAAACGCCAGTCGAAACGGTAGGCTAGGGATGGTTACCTACCGGAGATATGCGGCAACATGCTGGCAGCAGATGGGACTGGTTGGTGGACTCGCCGGATGCCTTTGGATAGGAACTGCATTTGTGCCGGCATACAAACCACAAGTCCTGGCGGCCAAACAGCAGGAGTTTCTTGCCGACTGTATCGTGGCAACGGTCAACGGGGATGTTATCACGCAAAGTGACCTAGTTTGGTTCCTAGCCTTCGATCCTGATGTCAACCTTGCCTCGATTTCGGAAGCCGATCTGCAACGGGTTCTAGCCGCCAAGATAGATGTGCTTCTGCTGGCGCAGGAAGCTGCCCGCTTCCCACTCGCCACCCTGACCGATGAAGAAATTGCAGCGGCCAAACAACGTCTGATCAAGCGGTTTCCATCAGAAGCCGTTTTCCGGGAGCGGTTGGAGTTAGTTGGGCTGGAAGCTGAAACCTTTGAACGCCTCATTCGCGAGCAGTTGCAGGTGGAAAAGTACATTAGCTTTCGGTTTCAGACCTTTGTGCTAGTGACGGACGAAGACATACTGGAGTACTACAAAACCAAGGTGCGCCCGGCGCTGGCAGCAGCCGGCACTGTTGCGCCAGAAAAGCCTAATGATGATCAGCGCGCGCTGATTACGGAGATTCTGTCGCGTGAACGAGCTGCACGGGAGCAGCAGCAGTGGCTTGAAGCTGCTCGGCGGCGGGCTGATATTGTTCCAATCGCGCCTTATGCCCGGGCCGTTATTCCTGCGCGTGCGCAAAGGGTGCCATGACAATAAAATCGCGCCAGACGCACTGCACATGCCAGTGTAGGCGACTTGGTTTGATGGTGTTTTTGGTGGCACTCAATCTGGGCGACCACCTTGAGCAATGGCGCGTAGTTTGTCTAGCGCACGGGTGTAGCGCATTTTGGCGGCCGACAGTCCTAAACCAAGGCTATCCGCAATCTCGGCGAATTCCAACCCGACCCCCAAGCGCATCAAAACGATCAGCCGGTCTTCGGGAGAAAGGCAGGCCAGCAAACGTTCGGCGTCAATCCGGGCTTCAGCCTGTTGGAGTCGGCGCTGTTGGTCATCAGGCAAGTACATTGTTTCTTCGCTGTCTAGAGTTTCTAGCAAGTGGGTTTTCTGGCAGCGCTGGTGGTCAAGGCAATGGTTGGCCGTAATGCGCCACAGCCAAGTGTGGAAGACAGCTTCGCCGCGAAAACGTGGCAGTTCAAAGAACACCTTGAGCATGATTTCCTGAGTGAGGTCCTCAGCTTCTTCAGTGTTGCGTGTGAAGCGCCGGCACAGGGCCTGGATATTTGGGCCGTGCCGGCGCATCAACGCCTCGAATGCGCCGGTGCGGTAGGGCAGTTCCCGCTGCGCGCGGGCAACCAGGGTAGCATCATCCTCACCGGTCATGGCTTGCACCCCTTCAAAACAGAGCTTCCCTGCCTCCCAGTCAACGCCGTCGGCTTATAGCAAGCTCGTCGGTTATTAGGCGTGAGTTGGCAACCGTCAACAGCCGTCCGTCATCGAGTTTGAAGCTGGTCTTGATAGTGCCCACTTCGTGAACAGTCGCCTGGATGCCCTGCCACTCAATGCGGTCGCCTTCTTGCAGAAGGTCGCGCATGTACACGCCAGCGACGATTTCACCGGCCAGATTGCGGGTGCCCAGCCCAAGCGACAGCGCCAGGGCCGCGCCAACGGCAATGAAGGCAATACCGATGACTTCCTGGAGCAGCGCTGTACGGACGTCAAGCTGCTCGATAGAGAGCAGGACCACTAGCGCCGTCAGGATGCCCATGGTGATCCGGGACAGGGTTTGGGCGTACTCGATGCCGGCGCCGTCAGCCACCCGGCGGACGAGTTCGGCCAGCCAGCCGGCTACCATCAGTCCCACCACAAGCACAATCACCGCGGCTAGGAACTTTGGCAAAAACAGCATGACGGAGGTGATAGCCACCCCGGCAGCGGCTAGGCCCAGGGCATCGGCGGCTGAGATGGTAAAGGCCAGCATCACAAAGGCAAAGATAAAGGTGCCCAGGACGGAGGAAAGTGGACGGGTCACACCCCACTGCTGGGCAAAGGCCTTCAGGCCGGATTTTTCGGCTAGGCGATCCACACCCAGGCGTTCGAGCAGCCGCCGGGCGACCGACCCGGCCAGCTTGCCGAACAGGTAGCCGAAGGCTAGCAAAAGCAAGGCGCCAATGATGTTGGGGATAAGACTGGCAAAGCGTTGGTAGAGGGAAACGAGCGGGTCACTCATCCAGGTCAGGGTTCGGTTCAGGGTTTCCATGGAGTCCTCCTTTGGGTCTCGGTTAGTGGGTAGGGTTGTAGGGTTCGCTGGTGAACCCAGATGAAGAGCGGGGCGAGAAAACGCGCTAGAGCCAGCCACAGGCGGCCGAGCATCCAGCTTAGGATGTCGCGGGCGGCCACGCGGCGGCGGGCTTTACGGATGACAGGAGTGAGGTAGGGTGGCGCGGGCGGCCCAGCTCGGCGCAGTGCGGCCGCCAGTTCGGCCTCAAAGGGGTCTGTGTTGGAGGGCATACACCGCAGCCGTCCTTTCTTCAGGGTGGCGAGGCTGCCCGGTCAGAACAGCCATCACCCGGTATGACGGCACGGCGGGGTGAAAAGTCACAACCGGCAGACACAATCTGCCGATACCCCCTTTCTGAATGGAGAACCGGGAATCAGGGAGCTTCCAGGGCAACGGCTTACTTCTGGCAGGAAAATGGTTTCAGGGCGCAGACCAGCCAGCCTTGGCGCGCTGTAATGTAAAAAGCTTCGGAAAGCGCATGTGAGGAAGCCGTTTGCGGCCCCTATCCGTTGTTGAAATAGTCGGAATCAACCCGCTTGAGCTGGTAGGTTGTCACAGGAGTAACGCCTACACCGTAGTCAATCATGAGTTCCGCCAGGCGTTTCCCGTCAATAAGCACAATCCTGGCTTCAATGGTTGATACGTATCTTACAGCTTCCTGGGAGAACGAAGAAGTCGTGATAAAAACACCTTTTTTGGCCCGTTTTCCGGCAAGTGCGCCAACAAACTTCTGTATTTCCGGCCTTCCTACACACTGATCCCATTTCTTTGCCTGAATATAAATGGTATCGAGTCCCAATCTGTCCTGATCGATAATGCCGTCTATCCCTTCATCGCCGACTTGCCCAACCGCTCTCGCCGCTTCACGGTGTGATCCTCCATATCCCATCCTGACCAACAGCTCAACAACGAGCCTTTCAAAAAAAGCGGGGGTGCTTTTCCTGACAATGTCGAGCAACTCCTGAGCCAGATTTTCCCTTAGTTCTGCGTAAGCTTCTTCCAGAACCTCCTCTGGCGTTTTTTCCTCCCTGTAGATTTCCTTTTCACTTTGCGCCTCTTTTTGTGCTTCGCGTCTTCTGAACTCAGTGAACTCTGGAAACTGGGCGAGAAATTCATTTTTGATCTCCGGAGGATTTTCGTTTAAAACTTCTCTTCCCCTGCTGGTCATCACATAATGTGAGCGGCGTACTTTATCAATGAGCTTTGCCTTTGCCAGGTAGGTCTTTGCCCACCCTACACGGGAATAAAAGACAGTCTGCTTACCACTTGGCAAAAGCTCCCTTAACTCCTCTGGACTCAGGGAAAACTCTCTGGCCAAGGTATTCACCAAATCCTGAATCGAATGTTCTTTCCCATCAGCAAAGCACCGCAGAAGCGGCAACATCAACGTCTGGTAGTCAGGTATGGGCATCCGCTTCCTCCCAGCAACAAGCCGTGTGAGATTTCACTTCGCTTCCAGCCAGTTTGTCCCGATGCGCACCTCGACAACCAATGGCACGCGCAACGTCGCTACGCCCTCCATCACCGACTTGACCAATGCCGCTACCCCCAGTGCATCCTCCGCCGGCGCCTCCAGCAACAACTCGTCATGCACCTGCAATACCAGCCGCGCCCGCGGAAAAGCCGCCGGCAGCCGCCGCGCGACCTCAATCATCGCCAGCTTCATCAAATCTGCCGCCGTCCCCTGAATCGGCGCATTGATGGCCTCCCGCTCCGCCCGTGACCGCACCGTGAAATTCCGACTGTTCAAATCCGGCATCCGCCGCAAACGCCCATACAACGTCCGTACCACACCCGTCCGCCGCGCCTGTTCTGGCGTTTCCTCCATGTAGCGCCGGATGCCGGGATAAGCCGCAAAATACGCATCTATCGCCCTTTTGGCTTCCTTGCGCCCAATGCCGACGTTGCGCGCCAAGCCATACGCCCCAACCCCATAGGCAATCCCAAAGTTCGTCGCCTTCGCCAGCCGCCGCATCGCCTGAAGCTCCTCCGGCGTCTGTGCCCCAAACACATCCCGCGCCGTCCGCTCGTGGATGTCCTCCCCGGCCTGAAAGGCGGCCGTCATCCGGGCATCCTCCGTAATGTGCGCTAGCAGCCGCAGCTCAATCTGCGAATAGTCCGCCGAAATGAGCCGATAGCCTTCCTCTGCCACAAAAGCCCGGCGCGTCCGCCGTCCCATTTCCGTCCGAATCGGAATGTTTTGCAGGTTTGGACGCGCCGACGACAACCGCCCTGTGGCCGTCACCGTTTGGGTAAACGTCGTGTGCAGACGGCCCGTAGCCGGATGCACCAGGCGCGGTAACACCGTCACATACGTGTTGAGCAGCTTTTCATGCTCCCGATATTCGAGAATCAACCGGGGCAGGTCGTACGTTTCGGCCAGTTCCTCCAGCACATCGGCGCTGGTCGAAATCCTGCCCGTAGCTGTTTTTTTTGAGGTCTCGTAGTTGAGCTTTTCAAAAATGTCGGCTACTTGCTGCGGTGAGTTGATGTTGAACGGCTCCCCGGCCAGTTCATAAATTTCAGTCGTCAGCCGCTCCAGTTCTCGGTGCAGCTCGGCTTCAAGCTCAGCTAACGGAGCCGGATCGATTTTGACGCCGGCACATTCAATTTCGTACAGCACTGGCGTCAGCGGAAGCTCCATGGTCTCATACACCGTAAGCAGCCCCTCGCTTTCCAGCTTTGGTCGCAGCACCGCCTGCAACCGGCTAACCACATCTGCCGGGTCAAGAGTGCGCACCGTGGCGGCATCCAATCCCAAGTAGGTTTCAGCCAAGCCCGTTAGCGTCAACCGCTCGGCTTTGACGCCGGGATCAAGCAGATACCCTGCCAGATACACGTCGTCACGCAGACTCTCAAACCGAAAATCCTGCCCTGAAGCGAGCGCTTCGGCTGCCGGTGTGCCACTATGCGGCGGACAGTTGATGAGATACAGCGCACGCTTGCTGTCGTGACAGGCCTTGTTGACCAACCCATTGGCCAAGATCTCCAGTAGACCGTTACGCGCCTCAGCATCCAAAATGGCGCGTTCAAAGCGCAGCGCATGCCCGGGGCCGAACGACAGGCTGCCGCGCGTCATCACTCCAGCATCATCCTCAAAGTGAAACGCAAAGCCATCATGTGCATAGACGCTATCAAATGCACGGCGCAGGGACTCAGAGGTGGTCAACTCCTGATAGCTGGTTGTCACAGTAGCAGTCGGCGTTGACGACGAAACATCCTTTGCCGACGCCAAGAGCTTGCCAAACTCCGCAGCTAGTGCCTTGAACTCCAGTGCTGAAAAAAGCTCGTAGCATGCGGCAGCATCCGGCGGTTGGCTGCGAAAGGCTTCCAGGTCTAGTGTCACGGGAGCTTCCTGGCAAATTGTCACCAGCCGTTTTGCTAACCGGATCGTCTCCTGGTGATCACGCAGAGCCTCGCGGTAGGTTTTGCGCGATACCTCGGCATAACGCGCTAGCGCTTCATCCAGCGAGCCAAACTGGCGGATAATCTGCACTGCTCCCTTCTCACCAATGCCGGGCGCACCGGGAATGTTGTCGGAACTATCGCCCCAAAGTGCCAGCACATCCACGACATGTTCTGGTGGGACACCAATCCAAGCTTCAACGCCAGCCCGGTCGCACCACACAAACTCACCTGACTTGTTATCCACGCGCAGAATGCTGATCCCTTCGCGGACAAGCTGCGTCATGTCCTTGTCATTGCTGACGATGACCGCTTCCAGTCCATGCTCTACAGCTAGCCGCGCCAGCGTCCCGATCAGGTCATCAGCTTCGTAACCGTCCACTTTGACGCGCGGAATCCGAAGTGCGTCACAAACCTTTTCAATGACCGGAATCTGTTCCTGCAAATCCGCTGGCATCTCGGCCCGGTGAGCTTTGTAACCGTCAAACCACGCCTTGCGAAATGAAGGCGCAGCAGAATCCATCGCCACCACAAGGTACTCCGGCGTATAAGTCTTTTGCAGCTTGCGCAAGATTGAAGTAAAGCCGAAAACAGCATTCGTGGGCTGACCAGCCTTTGTTGCCAAACCCCGCACGGCATAGTAGGCGCGATAAATGTGCGCCATAGCGTCAATGAGAAACAGGCGGTGACGTGAATTTGAAGAGACTGGCATATACAACACGTCTAGACCGGGCAAACAGGCAAACCACCCGGCGCATACAACCATCGGCTAAGCCGTGCGCCGGCGGAGATACTCTCCCAGGGCGGCTAGGCCGCGCTCAATAGCCTCCAACGAAAGCGAATAACTCAAACGCAAGTGACCTTCACCCGCGCAGCCAAAGGCCGTGCCAGGTACAGTTGCTACTCGCGCTTCATCCAGCAGCCGCATGGCAATTTCAGAACTTGTTCCACCAAGGGAAGACACATCGGGAAACACATAAAACGCTCCATTGGGCACAGGTTTTACCGGCAATCCAAGTTCGGCAAGCCCGGCTATGAGCCGGTCACGGCGCTGTCGGTACGCCGCTCGGCATTCCTCGAAAAAGCTCTCCGGTATGTCACGCAAAGCCGCCACGGCAGCCCACTGTGTCGGCGTGCTAACCCCGTTGGTCGAGTACAGCACCGAAGTTTTGATACCGGTAATAAATGGCTCTGGTGCAACCGCATAGCCTAACCGCCAGCCTGTCATCCCGTAGGATTTTGACAAGGTGTAGACCGAAATCGTACGCGGGTACATCCCCGGCAAGCTGGCAATAGAGCAGTGCTTGCCTTCATACACCAGGTCTTCGTAGGCTTCATCCGATACCACCACAAGATCATGCCGCTGGGCAAACTCCGCAATTGCCTCCAGTTCTGCACGGGTCAACACGTGTCCGGTTGGGTTGTTGGGGGAGTTGACGAGAATGGCGCGGGTACGCGGTGTCAACCGCGCGCCCAATACGGCTTCGACGCCTTCGGTCAACATCCGAGCCATTTCGACACACACTGCGCGTCCTCCGGTCATGTGGATGAGATCGCGCGTAGGCGTCCAGTAAGGGGACGGCAGCAACACTTCGTCACCTGGATCGAGCAGGGCATTGAACGCCCCGTACAACCCTTGCATCCCACCTACAGCAACAATGACGTGTGCCGGTTCAGCCGGAATGCCGTTTTTCGCCCGCACCTTGTCCACGATGGCTTCAATAAGCGGTGGAATACCACTTGAAGGTGCATAGCGGGTTTTGTTTTCGGCCAGGGCGCGGCGCATAGCTTCCTTGATTGGCTCGGGCGTCTCAAAAAACGGCTCACCGCCCTCAAACTGATGGATGGTTTCACCGGCCGCCTTGAGTTCCAAGACGCGGTTCCGAATGCGCACGATTTCAGAAAACCCAACGTCAGCAAATCGCGCCGATAGACGCAGGTTGGAACCAGTTGAAGTAGGGGTCGGAGAAAAAACGGGCGCAGACATTACGGCTTCCTCTATTTGGGTTGGGGTGAGCAATACGTATGCTCCATCACAGTAGATGGATAAACAACCTTATGCCATACCGACCAGGTATGCCAGTCAAAGGGACTGAGCAAAGTTCGATTCTCTGCAAACTGCCCAAAAATCAGAAATTTTTATACCTTGGGCTAATGTTTTACTTTCGCTTTGACAATCTCCCTGGGGCTCTGCTAGGGTCTGGCACTGAGAGCCAGGGCATCGTTTGACCAGGGATTCACCGGCTGCCCGCACCGATGGGTCTTGACAACGGTGCCGGGTACGTTTTCCACGCGGAAACGTCATGATCTGCTCCAATTGTGGGTATATCCAAGCCGGCACAGAAGAAGGGGTGTGTCGGCGGTGCGGACATGTCATTTCAGTCCGTAAACCTGCTTCTTCGGCGCGCATGGAAAGCAAACTGCCACCGATGAGTACCGAAATGTCGGGCGCTGGCGGTTCCTTTCTCAGGGAAGTGCAGTCGGTTGGCACAGTTCCGGCCTGGCGCGCCGAGTTGAGCGCACGAGTACGACAAGTCAAGGCACGGCGGATGATGGAATCGGAACTTGAAGCTGCCCGCCGTGAACAGCGCAGTCTTGCAGGATGGCAGACAGCACCCGGAATAGCAACCACTAGCCCAGCTTCAGAATTAGCTTCAAAAGCCTCGGCAACTCCTCAGCCCGAAGCAGAAACAGCAACTGAACCAGCCGATGACCTAGAAGCTATTGAAAATCCCCTTGTGCGGGGAGCGCTGCGCCGTGTCCGCCGGGCAGCGGAGACTCCCCGTCCACTTGGGAATGTTCCACCTCCACGGGTTAGTAGCTTGCCCCCTGAAGTGCTTACTGTCCCAGCAAATACGGCAACCAATTCAGCACCAGGGGCGGCGCCCCCGCTTTTGGACATCGGTGAAATTGCTAGTGAACTGGATGCAGCCCTAGGCGATTTTGAGCTGCTTGCAGAAGCCCTACCGGTTTCAGATGCCAAGCCCCACGCAGTGGAAGCTCCTGCTTCGGAATCCCATCCGTCCACAACACCTCCTTCGCCTACTCCAAAGCCATACGTACGACGTATTCGCCCGCTGGTGCGCGAACGTGTGCTAGCGGGTCTCATTGATGGTGCTGTTGTGGCGCTTTCGTGTCTCCCGCTACTGTTTGTTGTTGTTTTGACAGGTACGCCACTGCTCCACCCAGGTGTGGCAGCAATTCTTGCCTGCGCCATCGGACTTCTAGCCGGCATGTACCTGTTCGGTACGGTGACGGTTGCCGGGCAGACCTTTGGCATGATGTACATGGGTCTGCGCGTGGTGAGTATCTACGAAGACCACGACCTCCATCCTGTCCAAGCTCTACTCCGTACGGTTGGTTGTGGACTCTCGTTGCTCCCCCTAGGCGCTGGTTTTCTGTGGGTTCTCGTTGACCGCAACCAGCGCGGCTGGCATGAATACCTTTCGGCGACGCAACTCGTGCGTGAGTGGCGCGTCGAAACCATTCCTGAACCATAGGCAGGAGCACTCAAGCCGGGGTGGCGGAATGGTAGACGCAACGGACTTAAAATCCGTTGCTCCGCAAGGGGCGTGCGGGTTCGAATCCCGCCCTCGGCACTCCCAGCAAAGAGTCTGTGCGCAGTCTACTGACACCTTGGGCCTGGAAAGCCCTTCCTTGTGAATCCATGTCTCCGGTTGTACGGGCCGCATTGTACCTCCCGGCTAAGGCGTATGAGCTCGGTGTGCGGCTGCGCATGGCGCTTTATGAAACGGCCTATCTCAAGCCTAGGCATCTCAGTAAACCCGTCATTGCCGTCGGCAACCTCACAGTCGGTGGAACGGGCAAAACACCGCTGGTTGAATACATTGCTCGCTACCTTACCGACGAAGGCTATGAAACCGTTGTCCTGACGCGCGGCTACGGGCGGACGGCGCCGGCTCGGACACGGGTCGTGCTCAACGACGGACAACCACTGCCTGACTGGTCACTGGCTGGCGACGAGCCCCTGATGCTGGCACGCCGGTTGCCCGATGTCAAAATCATCGCTGGCGCTAACCGTTATGCGAATGGCCGGTTTGCCGAGCTGACCTACGGCTGTGATGTGTTCGTCCTCGATGATGGCTTCCAACACCTTCAGCTTGCACGCGACCTCAACATCCTCGTCCTAGACGCGACTGATCCTTTCGGTGATGGCGAGTTACTGCCCTTTGGTCGTCTGCGCGAACCTCTCTATGCGCTCAAACGCGCTGATGCCATTGTGGTTACGCGGGCCGACCGCAGCTTTGATCAAGATCACCTGCTCGGCGTGCTAGCCGCATGTGAAGTCACAGCGCCGGTCTTTTTTGCCTACCACGATATTGTGGGTGTCCACGAACTGCGCACACGCCGACCGCAGGCGCAGCGCAGCTTGGTCGGGGTTCCTATTGGGGCATTTTCGGCGCTAGGCAACCCAACCATTTTTGAAGATGACCTTGCCAACCTAGGCGCTAACCTCGTCTTTACCAGGCGATTCCCCGATCACCACCGCTACACGACTGCCGACATCGCCGCCCTTGTCGCCGATGCCAAAGCCGCTGGCGTGCAACGGCTGGTCACAACCGAAAAGGACGCCGTCAAGGTCGAACACTTTGACTTTGGTGGTCTGCCCGTCTCCGTGGTCGAAATCAAGACCCTGCTGGATGAAGAAGTAGGCTTGAAAAGTTTGTTGCTGCGAACGATTGTGAGAAAGAAAGGCAAGTATTACCGCAAGTCCCCCCGTATCTCTCGTTCGCCCGCCTAAGAGCACGTTTGTTGACGGGTGGCTACTTGCTGTTGCGACTATGTTTGTTGTGCAGGCCACCTTACGGCGTATTTTCGAGGTGCCAGCCTCTGTCGAGCAACTGTGTGAGTTCTTTTCCGATCCACGCAGCTTTGCCCGCCACATGCCGGTTATTGAACAGATCACGCCAGTTGCCGAAAGCGATGACGTTACCCGCTGGCGCTTCTGCATCCGGGTACCTATTGTCGCTCCTATTACCTGGGAGTTTGTCATGTACCGGCACGTCAGCGCAGTAACCGGCGAGATTGCTTACTCGGCTGCAGAAGATTCACCTGACTTTTTCAAGTGTGACGTACAAGTACGCCCCAATCCAAACGGCGCAACAGATGCCGATGTGCGGCTGCAGCTTCGCATCTGGCGGCCGCGTGCGCGCGACATCCACCCTTTGGCTGGCATTGTCGGAGAGCATTGGATTTCACGGGTGATTACCGACCGGATGGACAAAATGGCCACCGACTTTGTCACCAGCGGATTGCGTGAAATCCAGGCCCGCACCTTGACCGGCGGGGATTCGGCAGGGCTTGACACAATGCCCCTGCTTGAAAATCAGCCATGCTGGCCGGGAGCAGTCGAGCCGGTAATCATTCCACAGCCGGTGACACCCAACGGCCACGGTCACGCTTACCCTGCCAACAACCAGGCCCTCACTCCACAGCCTCAACCGATGACGCCCAACACGTTGGAAACCTCTGCGCCAGTCGGGGAAAGCTCCGAAGCACATGTTGTCGTCGCCGTTGACGGCTTGTCATCAAATCGTACGGAGAGCAGTTTGGAAACACCCGGCTCTGGCATGGTCACGCCGTAAATCGAATCGGCAGCCTCCATGGTGCGCTTGTTGTGCGTGACCACCAGAAACTGGGTGTGCTGACTCATTGCCCGTATTTTTTCGGTAAAGCGGTCAATGTTGGCTTCGTCAAGCGGTGCATCCACCTCATCCAGCACACAGAACGGACTCGGCCGGTAGCGAAAAATGGCTAGCATCAACGCAATGGCGGCCATAGCTTTCTCGCCACCAGAAAGTAACAATACAGACTGCAATCGCTTCCCCGGTGGTTGGGCAACGATTTCAATGCCGGACTCCAGGGGGTCATCCGGCTCAATCAGCAGCATTTCGCCCCGTCCGCCTCCGAACAGCTCGTGGAACATTTCCCCGAAGTAGGCATTGATGCGGTCAAAAGCCTCACGGAAATGATGTTTTGTACGTTGGCGAATCTCCTTCAGGGTCGCTTCGGTTGCAGCTATGGAGTCAAGGACATCGGCACGCTGGGCTGTCAAAAACTCATAGCGGCTCTCAGCTTCAGCCAACTCCTCAAGCGCCAGCATGTTGATCGATCCCAGAGCAGCAATGGACTCCTTGAGAGTTGCTATTCGCTCGAGAGTTTCTCGTTCCAACCGCTCCAAGTCAGAGGATGAAATGTTGGCCGGTGGCAAATTTGCCAGCGGGCAACCCAACTCGGCCTGGCAATGGCGGTCGAGATAATCCAGTTCAGCAGTGATTTTGGCAGCGCTGACTTCAACTGCCGTGAGTTTTTCCCGCAGGTTACGCTCGGCTGCTTGGGTTGCCTGTTGCTCATGGTCAAGAGTTTCTAGCACGTGACGGAGATCGGCCAGACGGGCTTCAGCAGATGCCAATTGTTCGCTTGCCGCGACAACGGTAGCTTCTGCCACTGCTGCTTGGTTTAGGCAGGCAGCATGTTCCTGCTCCCGGTCATGGCGACAAGTCCGAAGGGCTGCCTGCTCAAGCGCCAAATGTGCCAGACGTTGCTCTACTTCACGCCATTCCCGTTCAAGCCGGCGCAGTTCACCTTCAGCAGCGCGGTGACGTTCCAGCTTACTGGCCGCCTGAGTACGCAGTTCGGCTAGCACATGCGCTGCCGCTTCGACAGCCGGACGAAGCTGTGCCAAGCGCTGTTGGGCAACCAGCATCGCCTGCTCGGCTGCTTCTCGTTGGGTGATAGCTTTGGCAAGCTCGGCTTCCAAAGTGGTGCGCCGTGGCGCAAGTTGATCGGCTTCGGCAGCAAGTTGGCTTCGCTCAGCAGCAACAACATTCATGTGTTGATGCGCCCGCTCTACATCGCGACGGCGTTGTGCGGCTTCCACAGCTTGGGCGGCGTGTTGCGCTTCCAGTCGTCGCAGCTCAGCATTTAGGGCATCGCAGCGTTGTTGGGCAGCGAGTCGCTGAGCTGCTGTCTGGGTCTGCTTCTGTTCGAGAGTGGCCAGTGTTTGGGCAGCCGACTGGGCCTCTGCGCGCAGGGCACGTAGCTCACGTTTGACGCGCAGGATGCTTTTGGCCGTTCCGCGCCCAGCCGTAAGCCGCCGGGCGCCGAGAACCTGCTCGCCGGCCGGAGTAATGAACAACCGTGCCGGGTCGCAGGCCGATGCCTCCAAAGCTGCCTCCAAGGAAGGCACCAGCTTGGCTTCGGCTAGATGTGGGAAGGCTGCCCGCACCGCTGCAACAAGGTGTTCCGGCACGCCAAGCACGTCCCAAAAATCCGTTGGTGGGGACACTGGTTTCGGTGTCATACCGGCTCCATCAGCTCCTCCATGAATCCCCGCAACCAGCAAGGTTGCGCGCCCAGCCTGTGCCGCAGTTAACCAGTTGGCAGCCGCCTGAGCAGCAGCCACCGTTGGCACGACAACGGCCTGTAAGGTCTCTCCGAGCACTTCTTCCACGAGCGCTTCGTAGCCTTCCTGCACTGCTAGAAAGTCAGCCAACGTGCCAAGGGGATGGAAACCAGGAATGTCACTAGCTCGGTCAAAGAGCAGTCGCACGGTTGGGGCGTAGTAAGCGTGCTGCCGATCCAGTTCTTCCAATGCCTGCCGGCGGTCTTCAGCCCGCTGGTACTTCCGTCGAACTTCTGCAATGCGGTCTACCAGCGTCTGGTAGGCAGACTGCAATTCGGTAAGGGTTGACTGCGCCACGGTTAGCTCAGCCTGAACGGTCGCCAACTGCTGCACAATTTCGTTCAATGCCATCTCGGCGGCAGTATGTTCGGCTAGGGACTGAGCATACCGTTCGGCAGCGCGTGCGCCCTCTTGTTCGAGAGATTGCTGCTGTCGCGCCAACCGAGTGGCAGCTTCTGTGAGTTGTTCGACTTGGTGTCGGAGTCGCTCGGCACGGGTCAAAGCCAGCAGGTGCTGTTGGCGCGCCTGCTCGCTAGCTGTTTCGGCCGCCTGCAACTCGGCTACGGCTGTCTGATGGTTCTGGCTAGCCTGTGATAGTTCTACTTCAATACTTGCCAACTCCGCAGCTAGTTGTGCGGTTTGCCCTTGTGCTTGCACCACGGCCTCTGTCAACCAGTGTTGGCGTTCGGCGACCTGCTCGGCCGTTTTCGTCAACTCGGAGAGCCGATCCTCAAGGTGCCGCAGTTCGGCTTCCAGACTTGCTTGAGTGTGCCGCAGCCGGTCGCGTTCGCGCTCGGCAGCCACAGCAGCCTGGCGCGCGGCAGCAAGGTCATCTTCAGCTTGGCGGGCAGCCTCACGGGCCGCAGCCAGGGAGGCAGAGATGCGGAGCATCTCCGCCTGGCAACGCTCATGCTCGGCCGCCAGCCTAGACTGGGTTTCTGCAAGGGTTGCCTGCTGGGTCTGTAGGCGTGTCCGAGCAAGGATGAGATATTCCCGCTGGGCTGCGCGGAGCTCTTCCCGCAAAGCGACAAACCGGCGTGATTTCTGCGCTTGGCGCTTGAGATGGGCAATTGAGCGCTCAAGCTCGCCGATGAGATCGTTGAGCCGGGTTAGGTTCTGCCGTGCTGCTTCAAGCTTGAGTTCGGTCTGGTGACGCTTGACCTTGAAGCGTCCAATACCGGCAGCTTCCTCAATCAGGGCCCGGCGCTCTTGGGGTTTCAGGGAAAGCACCTGGCCGATGCGGCCCTGCTCAATAATGGCGTAGTGCGTCCGGCTTAGGCCAGTGCCGCTGAAGAAATCCTGGATGTCGCGCAACCGGCAGAGACGACCGTTCATCATGTAGTCGCTGTCGCCGCTTCGGTACAGCCGACGCCCGATGGTGATTTTCTCTCCGGCAATGAGTTGCGGTAGGCGGGGTCGGCGGCGCCCAGCCGTAGCCGGGCTGTCACAGGCAGCCGCCGCTGCAGAAGCTTCTTGAGCTGTCTCGTTGGCCGTCAGCAAAGCCATCATTGGCTCGTCTGGTTCAGACAACAGCCCTCCCCCGGCAAGGTCCCCCACAGCAGTGAAGGTCAGCGTTACTTCCGCCATACCTAACGGCTTCCGCTGGCGGGTGCCGTTGAAGATGACATCCTCCATTTTGGAGCCGCGCAGGTTTCTGGCTGACTGCTCACCCAGCACCCATGTGATGGCATCCACGATGTTGCTTTTGCCACAGCCGTTTGGGCCAACAATAGCTGTCACCCCAGGATGAAATAGGATTTCAGTGGTATCGCAAAAGCTCTTGAAACCACGGAGTTCGAGTTTTTCAAGGCGAAGCATGATCGCTGGACACCATGGCGCAGATAAGGTGTTGGTGCTGCCAGAGCACAAACGTGTGCTTCTAGTAAAACATAAGGCACGCGCACCCAAATTACGCTAGACACTAAAGATTGTGCTATCGGCTGTCAATGACGGACAGGCCCTCCTAGGACGGCCGCTGCAAACCGGCTTGGCGAAGGATAGCGACCTAGACTATAGTCACGTGCTGTGGGCCGCTATGGTGTAACTGGTTAACACGCCGCCCTCTCACGGCGGAGAGTACGGGTTCGAGCCCCGTTAGCGGTACCACCTCGGTTTGGCTTTTCCCACCCTGGCGCCTCACAGACGCTTCTTACATGACATTGCTGGTTGTTGAAGGGCTGCGGACGGAATTTCCCACCCGCGCTGGCGTCGTCCCGGCCGTTGACGACGTGTCGTTGCACATCGAACGCGGCGAAACCTTAGCGCTGGTTGGTGAGTCGGGTTCAGGGAAGACAGTTACTGCACTCTCGATTATGGGGCTGGTGCCGCCACCTGGACGTGTCGTTGCCGGGCGCATCTGCTTTGCAGGGCGCGAACTACGTACGCCGGCTGAAATTGCCGCGCTGCGCGGTTCGCACATGGCAATGATATTCCAAGACCCGATGACTTCGCTCAACCCGGTCTTCACGGTTGGCGAGCAGATTGCAGAAGTGATCCGCCGCCACAAGGGCCTTTCGTCCCGTCAGGCCTGGCAGCAGGCGGTGGAAGCGCTGGCGTCGGTGGCGATTCCTGACCCGGCGCGGCGCGCCCGTCAGTATCCCCACGAAATGTCCGGCGGCATGCGCCAGCGCGTCATGATTGCCATGGCGCTCAGTTGCGATCCGCAGTTGCTTATCGCCGATGAACCCACCACGGCGCTCGATGTGACCATTCAGGCGCAAATTCTGGAACTCATCGCTGTCAAGCAGCGGGAGCGCAATCTGGGCGTTTTGCTCATTACCCATGATCTGGGCGTAGTAGCGCAGGTTGCCCATCGGGCAGCCGTCATGTATGCCGGGCGCATTGTCGAGACGGCACCGGTCGAAATTTTGTTCTCGCGTCCCCAACACCCTTACACACAAGGCCTTTTGGCCAGCGTGCCGCGTCTTGGACGGCAAGCAGCGCGCTTACCAACGATTGAAGGCGTTGTACCAAAGCTAAATGAACTCCCTCCCGGCTGTGCCTTTGCCCCACGCTGTCCAGAGGCACAACCAGCATGTCGGCAAGGCGAACTGGCTCTGAAGTTCCTTGATACGCACCGTGGTCACGCTGTCCGCTGCCTACGACGCTAGGCTTTTCCATCACCATCAAGTTGCTGCCAGCAAGCGGAGCTGCTTAGGGGTTAGAAACCACCGCAGCGTTGCTTTGCCACCGCCTAGCCCGAATTCTCCATCCAGGCGGCAAAGGGCGCCTTTTTTGAAATCCAGGCGATCGGCCTCGAGGCTGCCCCACACCAGAAAAGCTACCAGCCGGCTCAAATCAGGCTCATGCCCGACAAGTAAGACGCTGCTGCCGTGATCTAAGCGTGCCAAGGCTTTGACAATCCGCTCTGGCGATGCTCCCGGGGCAAGTTCTGGGACTTCCTGCAGGCAATGGTTTTTTTTGAGAACTTCCGCCACAATTTCAGCCGTTTGGCGCGCTCGCACAAGTGGACTTGTCCAGATGGCGTCAAAGTCCAGTTCCAACCGGCGCATAGCCTGAGCCGCCGCACGGGTGTTAGCCCGACCTTCCGTAGTCAGTGTCCGCCCGGCATCCGTGCGCGAACCATCAGCTCCGAGCTCATGGGCAATAGCGTGGCGCATCAAGTACAGTTGCATGACAAATCACCTCACGTGGGAAAAACGTCGCCGGCAACCGAGCCAAGTTATGACCGACAAGATAAACATACTGCAATCGGATTTGGTGCGGCGCGTGGCATTTCAAGGGGAGTTAGGTGCTTACAGTGAACTGGCGGCTGCCCGGTTTGGCCTTCCTGTGCCTTATCCGACATTTGCCCGCGTGTGCGCTGCCTTGCTTGCTCATGAAGTCGAATTTGCTGTCCTACCCACCGAGAACGTGATTGCCGGCCCTGTCCCCGAAGTGCAACGGTTGCTTGCCACACAGCCGCTTGTGGTTGTCACCAGCCTCTGGCTTCCCATTGAGCACTGCCTGCTGGGCCTGCCGGACGCTTCATTGACGACAGCAACCCATGTCATGTCACACTGGCAAGCATTGCGTCAGTGCTGCCGCTTTTTGGCCCGGCATCCGCACTTGCGTGCAACGACGGTTTATGACACGGCCGGGGCAGCGCGGCTGGTGCGGCAACATGCGCGGCCAAACCTGTTGGCGATTGCCTCACACCAGGCAGCTCACCACTACGGGCTACGTGTTATTGCCGAAGGCATTGCCGACCGCCCAGACAATGCCACCCACTTCGTTCTCTGCCGCGCTGGTTGTTAGCAAGGCATTTCGGTTAGGGCTGCCGCAAAAAGTGGAATGAGCAATTCGTGATGGCCGGTCAAGGCAATACCGCGCCCACGACCTCCGGCCACCGGACGGCGCACAACGTTGGTCAACGGACGATAGTGCTGGATGAAGTCAAAGTTGACCGTTGTAAAGTCAGTCAACGGATAACCCAAGTTGCGTACGGTCGTTACAGCCTTGAGAAAAACTTCTGGGAGAATGACGGCTGAACCGAAATTCAAGTACACACCGCCATCATGCAGCTCGCGCACAAGGCTGCACAGCAGGCGAAAGTCGTGGTGCGTTGCTGCGCCGATATGTGCTCCGACGGCCGTGGGGTGCATGTGGGTAATGTCTGTGCCGATGGCCACATGTACGGTAACCGGGATGCGCCGCCGATAGGCTTGAACAAGTACCGATAGCTCGGCATAGGGTGGCTGCGCGGCTTCCAGCCAGCGGCCGAGCGCTTCGCCCAACCCAATGCCATCTGCTGCCGCTGCAGCACAGGCAGCATTGATACCTCGCCCAGTTTCCTCGGCGCCGCCAAAAGCGCCGCTCCCCAAGCTGCTGTCCACATCTTCTGAAGTGGCCCCGATAAGCGCAATTTCAAAGTCGTGGATGGCGCTTGAGCCGTTGCCGGCAAGGGCTGTAATAAAGCCGCGCGCCATCAAATCGATCAGAATAGGCCCTAGTCCGCACTTGATGACGTGGCCGCCAAAGCCGACGATCACAGCACGCCCCCTGGCTCGGGCAGCCCGCACGGCAGCCACCGCCGCGCGCAGCTCACGGACGGCAAGAATGTTGGGCAATGAAGCAAAAAAGGTTTGCAAACTTGCTCCCGGCGGACACGAACGCGACAAATCACGCGCTGAAACTTTGCTCGGACGCTCGGCTAGCGGATAGGTAGTGAGTTTTGTGAAATCCAGTGGAGATACGGCATAGCAACTTTTCGGCGGTGGTTCATCCACGGCAATGCACCTCAGTTTTAAGGCTGCCTATAAAAGCTCACCGCGCGGCAAGAGAATGCGGAAGGTGGTTCCCTTCCCAACTTCACTTTCAACGGTGATAAACCCTTTGTTCTGGGCAATAATGCCTTCAACCACTGATAACCCCAGGCCTGTACCCTTGCCCACAGGTTTGGTGGTGAAAAAGGGCTCGAAGATGCGCCGACGCACTTCCTCGCTCATCCCAACACCGGTATCCGTCACGGCCAGCATCACGTAGGGGTGCATCTGCAAGGTCTCATCACGTGCAGTTGTTTGCCGAAATGTCGTCCGGTTGTTCATCTCCGGGGGAGACTCATGCCAGACGTTGCACGTTGTCAGGGTAAGTGTACCGCCCTTGGGCATAGCATCACGGGCATTCACGGCTAGGTTTGTTATGACCTGCTCCAGTTGTTGCCGGTCGGCTACTACAATCCCCAAATCCGGTGCAAGGTTGGTGACAATGCTAATGTGCGGTTCTAGCAGGGGACGCAGCATGCGCACGGTATCGAGTACCAATTCATTCAGATCAAGTGGTGCAAGGTGCTGCTGCTGTCTACGCCCAAAGGCCAGCAACTGCCCGGTCAAAACAGACGCTCGCGAAACGGCTGTCAGAATGTCCTTGGCATAGCGGTGCAGTACATCCGGCGAAGAACGCTCGATTGACGTTGGCGAAAGGCGGCGCTCCAGCAATCCGGCATATCCGGCAACCACTGTCAATAGGTTGTTGAACTCGTGGGCAATCCCGGCTGCCAATTGCCCCACGGCCTCCATCTTTTGTGCGTGCCGTACTTGCTCTTCGAGCATGCGTTGCTGGGTAATGTCCTCAATCATTCCCAGTAGGTATTGTGGTTTCCCGCCACTGTCACGTACGACAACGACGGTAAACCGCCCCCACACAACTTGTCCACTTTTGGTCAGGCACCGTCTTTCTGCTTGAAAGCTGGAAGGCTTTGGGTCCTCAGCTAGCCGGCGCGCTAGGCGCATAGTTTCTTCAACGTCTTCCGGCAGGATAAACTCGGTATGCCGCCGCCCAACAACTTCTTCCGGCGTGTACTCAAGCCAGTTACAAACGGCTCGATTGGCACGCAGAATCTTTCCATCCAGCGACACAAGAACTATCCCCAGGGGGGCAGCATCAAAAATCTGGCGGAAACGTTCCTCGCTTTCGCGCAGGGCACGCTCGGAAAGCCGTCGCTCGGTTAGGTCCCGCCCGATCCCCTGAAAGGCGACCGGCTTGCCATTTTCCAGCACAAGCCAGGTGATGAATTCGAGAATAATCCGGCGGCCATCGCGGGTCAGTAGTGTTGCCTCATAGCGAACCGTGGTTTCATGACCAGCAAGTAGGCGGTCGATGGCAGACAATACTGCCGGGCGGCTCTCAGGCACAACTAAGTCCAACGCCTTGACCGAGCGCGCTTCTTCCCGCCGATACCCAAACAGCTTTTCTGCGGCTGGATTGATTTCTAGAACACGTCCCTGAAGATCGTGGCAGTAGATGACATCCTGGGCACTGTCAAACAGAGTGCGGTAGCGGGCCTCGCTTTCGCGCAGGGCTTTTTCCATTTGCCGACGCTTGGTCACGTCCCGCGCCGTACCGTGGATGCCGACGGGCTTGCCATGCACGTAAAACAGCCGGGAGCTGACTTCAAGCGTGACGCGCTGCCCATTTTTGGCAATGACATCAAGTTCGTACTGCGTCATCTCAGCCTTCCCGGCAAGCTTGTCGGCGATTGCCTGCAAGGCGCGCGCCCGGTGCTCGGGTGCAACAATGTGGGTCAACGTCAGGTAGGCAGTATCGGCCGGCGTGTAGCCTAACACTCGTTCAGCGCCCCGGTTGATCGACAGAAAGCGCCCCTCGAAATCGTGGACGTAGACAATGTCGTTGGCATTCTCAAACAGGTCACGGTAGCGCGCCTCGCTTTCACGCAGCGCCTGCTCAATGCGTTTGCGTTTGGTAATGTCGCGCAAGATGGCCTGGATGGCCACGGGCCGGCCGTCCCGAAACAAAAGTTGGGAGTTGACTTCTAGCGTTACACGCCGCCCGTCTTTGGCCACAAAGTCCGCTTCATAGTGGGCTTCCTCGAGGCCGCCTTCGAGCTTGTCGCGCAGAGCCTGACGGATCCGCGCCCGATGTTCGGGAACGACCAGATGTGAAAATTCCCGCACGGACATAGCCTGAATTTCCTCGGCACTGTAGCCGAGAATGCGCTCGCCCGCCGGGCTCCACGCTAGGCGGCGACCATCCAAACCGAGAACCAGAATGATGTCTGAGGCGCCGTCGAAGATTTCTCGGTATCGAAGTTCGCTTTCGCGCAGGGCCTGAATGGTTCGTCCAGCTTCTTGCAGAGCAGCTTCAAGCTGGGCAATGCGTTGTTGTGCGGCTTCAAGGGACAAGTTGCCGTTCAACAGCGGCGCATCCCCATGTTCACCACCTCCTCCGGCTTCTGTCATAAATTACGCCCGTTCTTCGATTGTGGCTTGTGAACTGCCGGCATAAAAGCCATACCACCCGGCAATGTGTTCGTAGCCGGGTTTGGGGTTTGGATACACCCAGGCAACTTGGGCTGTTGTGCGGAGGCCGTCATCGAAATCCACCCAGTTACATGTGCCTTTGTAGGCGCACGTGTAGGTTTTGGCCGTGACCTTGAGCACAGCCTGATTGACGGCAGAGGGTGCAAAGTACCAGTTGCCTTCAAAGGCAAGCACATGATTAGGATCATCCGTTGTGGCAATGACAGTACCCGTGGAGCGCTCTTTGATTGTTACCTTCATAAGCCTTTCCTGGCTGTGCCGGCAGCCGCGAAAATCGTTGCCCCAAGCAAGACTCTGCAGGATTGAGTGCTAGGGGTGGTGTGCTCGTAAAGTTGCATCATAGCGCGTTTTAGCCGTCATGCTAACAAGCCCTGACAGTTGTAAACACCAAAACCAAGCGCCTGCAAGCGACAACAGCTACCCTTAGCGCGGGCTTTGGCGTACAGTAGTCCCGTTTGCTGACCGGTAACATGGCCTCTGTCGGTTGGAGAACAGGTTGCCTATGACGGTTCCCACTTCGACCCCTGCGCCCGTACCAGTTGTTTTCCGCCAAACTTTTCTCTTTGTCGGGCTATGGTACGGGTTGGCCGTTGTACTTACCGTGGTCTTTGTTGTTCTTGGCGGTATTGCAGAAGCCATCATCTGGCGACCTCTAGCACCATCTGTCCCCTTTCTCACAATTGCTCTCTGCCTTGTCCCCTTCGGTTTGGCGATCTGGAAACATCTTCAACAATGGACGGAAACCTACATCCTGACATCGGACAGAATCGAAATCAGCACTGGGATTTTTTCCAAAACGGTGCGCAACATTCCCCTGTCCAAGGTGCAGGACGTAACTGTTGAGCAGACATTTGTGCAACGTTTGCTCAGGCTAGGCAACGTGGTTGTGGATAGTGCGGCAACAACGGGAAAGATCACCTTCCGGGATGTCTACCAACCACACGCTCTAGCCGATCAGATTCTTCAACGCGCTGGAATGCCACAGCCATGATGCACGTATGCCCCTTTCAGCCCCCCTATTTGTTGCTGCGGCCACAGTCGTGGTGTCTTCTTTGGGCTTGGCTACTGGTAGGCAGCTTACTTGTTTCGGCGGCGCCGGCAAATTCTCGACAGCCCAAATGCGACGAAACCGCTGGACAACGCTTTCCCGTCCGTGAACTGGGAGTTTATCGAAGCTTCCCAGCAGACTCAAACTGGCCGACCGATGTTGTGTCAGCCGAGACAGGTGCGGTAGCCAAAGAATTCGGTGTGGCTTGGCTGCACTGCGGCCGGCGGGAAGGCGTCGCCTTTACACTGTACCGCTGCCCAAATCGGGAACGTGCTTTGGGACTGGCCAGGTTGATTGGTGGCGAAGCCCTGGGCGACACCGTTATGACGCTTGGCCTGGCAAAAGACGAAGAAAAGCTGGCAGCCGTCCGAAATTTCCTGCGCACTCAGCTTACGGCCTGGCAGGCAAAGCTTCCGCCGGAAGAAAGTAGTGAGCGTCCCGTGGTGTTGCGCAAGCTGCCCGTGCAAGCGCTTCAACCGGGTACAGAGCACTATGCAGTAGGTGCGTTGGGTCTGGCCCACGCCAATTGGCTACGGGCCAATGCCTTGCTCACTCCGCCGGGCAGCGCTTTTGCCTGGGCCGACTACACCCCCACCGCTCCTTTTGACCACTTTTTGATCGCGGAATATCCTACCCCACAGGATGCCACAGCCGCTCTGGAAACCGCGCGACAACTCGCTTCGGCGACTTGCCTGGTGGCGCGCCGGGGAAACTTCATCGTGATTGCTGACGGCATTCGGGACATGCTCCGGGCGCAGGCGGCTGTAGAAGGCATTGAATACGACTATGTCGTACGTTGGTTAGGAAATCCCCCACCCTACCTTTCGTCCCGTACCCCCCAACAGGATGTCCGAAATCTCGGCCGACTCTTGATTAGTATTGCCTCTTTTGTGGTTCTTGCCGGGGTCAGCATGGTTTTCTTTGGTGTTGTGGCAGGCGGCGCCTTTTTCTACTGGCGACGACAGCGCGCCGGCAACGGTTTCATTGCCGCAGACACCATGCTGCGGCTTAACCTCAACGAAGACTTTGCTTTGCCCGAAGCAAAAAGCCGACCTATCAAGCGTCTGACCGATTGACTCACCAACCTGAGCGTGTGCTTGCTACTGAAAAATTCCGCCGCCACCTAGCGCAGCTTGCGTTGCGGGAACAGCGCGAGACAAAGCCACCTTACCCGGCGGTCTTTGCCACAATGCGCGAGTTTGCCGAGCGGGCTAGGTTCATTCTACTGGGCAGCACCTGGCATCACGTCTATGAATACGGACCTGTAGATGGGCCGGCTGTACTGCTTCTGCACGGCTGGGATTGTTCTTCCTACTGGTTTTACCGGCTTGCCCCTGCCCTTGGGAAACGCGGGTTTCGGACGATTGCTTTTGACTTCCGCGGCCATGGTTTTTCGGATGCTGCCCCTGACAACGACTATACCCTGCCCACACTGGCGCAGGATACTCTCTGCCTGGCCGATTGCTTGGGCGTCCAACAATTTCACCTAGTGTCCTTTTCACTGGGTTCAGCCGTTGCCCTGTTGGTCGGAAGCTTGGCGCCAGAACGTGTCGGCCGCCAGGTGGTCATGAATTTTGGGCTCTTCGACTACGTTGCGCTGCGTGCGCAGTTTTTACCTGCCATTCTCAAGACAATTTTTGACACCCTTCGGCGTATCCCCTCGAAAACGTTTGTATATCGCTACGTTTCACTGACGCTTGCTCAGCGGGAAGTCACCTGGTGCGACGTGGAGATGGGTTTCACCAGCCTGGTGTATTGTGATTCCCAGGCGGCCTTTTTAGCCGTCACCGACCTGGTCCAGCAGGAACGAGTGGCTCAGGTGCAGCGAGCTGCCGGAGATGCCCAGCCGACGCTGGTCATTACGGGTGAATTTGATCCCGTCGTTCCATTTGCCGACAGCCTACGACTGGCTCAGACGATTCCAGCAGCCCATTTGCACATCTTACAGCGCACTGGACACTTGGTACTTTTCGAGCGACCAGACGAAATCGAACGGCTTACGGGCGATTGGCTCACAGCGGATTGAACCCAGCCCGTTTGGGTTCCGGTGTATGAAAGACGATCTGCGTGGCATTGTCACCCTTGCGCTTCTAACCTTTCACGAAGCCCGGCAGCGCAAGGTCTTGTTGCTGGCATTTCTGCTGGGCCTGCTTTTCCTTGGGCTGTTTGCGTGGGGAGTACGCGCCACAGCCCGGCAGGCCAATGCCATGGGACCGGTGACGGTGCGCCTGCAACTGAACCTTCTGACCCTGGCCGGACTGTATGTCATCAACTTTCTAGTAGCCGTCACGGCAGTGGCCCTGCCGGTAGACACTCTCTCCGGCGACATCGCTTCCGGCTTGATTCACACACTGTTGACTAAACCATTGCGCCGGGCAGCCATTGTTATCGGCAAGTGGTCAGGGTTTCTGATCCTGCTGACGCTCTACTTTGGCTTCATGGCCGGTGGCGTTCTCGGCGTGACGTGGTTGACGGCAAGCTACGTCCCGCCTGGTGTCTTTGCTGCCTTTCCGCTGATGTGGCTGGGAGCCGTGGTGCTACTGACGATGACCATTGCCGGCGGGACACGGCTTTCAACCCTAGCTAATGGCGTTGTCATCTTTGGGCTGTATGGCATTGCCTTCATCGGCGGTTGGATGGAGCGGATTGGCACGGTTTTGGGCAACACGACGGCACGAAACCTGGGCATTGCCTCGAGCTTGCTTGTGCCAACTGAAGCAATGTGGCAATACGCAGCAACCTTGATGCAGCCGGCGCTCTTGCGCCAGGTGGGGCTGACGCCGTTTTCGGCCGTTTCGACGCCATCGCCGCTGATGGTGGTCTGGGCCGTGGGATGTGTTGCCGTCAACCTAGGACTGGCCGTGTGGTGGTTTGCACGGCGCGACCTGTAAGCGATTTGCCGTAGCCCGTTGCGGGACGTATGGTGGAAAAAAGGCCTGATCTTTCCTGCGGAGTTTTTCCCTATGCTTGTACTTCCTGAACGGCCACGGCGTAACCGGCGTACGGAAGCCATCCGCCGCATGGTACGCGAAACTTCCCTGACACCCGCCCATCTAGTAGCGCCTCTGTTTGTGGTTGATGGCAACGGCGAACGTCAGCCCATCCCTTCAATGCCGGGCTACGAACGTCTTTCAATTGACTTGCTGGTGGAAAAGTGTCGTCAGCTTGCTGCGCTTGGCATTGGCGGCGTTGCCCTGTTTCCGGCCCTGCCGGCATACAAAAAGGACAAAACAGCGTCGGAAGCCACCAATCCCGACGGACTTTTTCCGCGTGCTGTCAGCGCTGTCAAAGAGCAAGTCCCAGAACTGACCATCTTTACTGACGTGGCGCTTGACCCTTATTCCTGCGATGGTCACGACGGACTGGTTTCAGAAACCGGCGAAATTCTCAACGATGAAACAGTGGAAGTCTTGGCCCGCATGGCGGTGATCCACGCCCGCGCCGGCGCCGACTACGTAGCGCCATCTGACATGATGGACGGACGGGTCGGAGCCATTCGAGAAGCACTGGATGCCGAGGGCTTCACCAATGTGGGGATTATGGCCTACTCAGCCAAGTACGCCTCGGCGTTTTATGGACCGTTTCGGGATGCGCTCGATTCTGCCCCGAAGTTTGGCGACAAAAAGACCTACCAGATGGATCCGGCCAACGTCCGGGAAGCCCTGCGGGAAGTGCGGCTTGACCTAGCCGAAGGGGCGGATATGGTCATGGTCAAACCGGCGCTGGCTTACCTCGATGTTATCCGGGCCGTTCGGGAAATCTCGGATGTGCCTATCACGGCCTATCAGGTCAGCGGGGAGTACGCTATGGTCAAGGCGGCAGCCGAGCGCGGTTGGATTGACGGTGACCGCATCATGCTTGAAATCCTGACGGCAATTCGGCGGGCGGGAGCAGACGTTATCTTCACCTACTTTGCTGAAGAAGCCGCGCGGCAGTTGGGATGACCCATGAAGCACTGAAAGAACTGCTGTTGGCTGTTCGGCAGGGAAGCTGTACGCCGGAAGCAGCGCTGGCTCAGTTGGCAGGGCTGCCTTCTGAGCAGCTTGTCGGGGACGATGGACAACCTTTTGCCACCCTTGATCACGGACGTGCGCTACGGCAGGGCTTTCCCGAAGTTGTCTACGGCGCCTCGAAAACGCCGGAGCAAGTTGCGGCCATTGTTGCTCGCATGTACCCACGCCAGCCGAACATGCTTGTGACGCGCGCGTCGGAAGCCACCTACCAGGCCGTCAAGGCCCTGGCGCCGGAAGCCCAGTGGGACGCACTCTCCAGACTGCTCTTCATCCATCGTGACAAAACCCGCTACGGGGTGGGACGAATTGCCGTTGTCTGTGCAGGCACGACTGACCTACCGGTAGCACGCGAAGCCCTGCTGACATGCGAGATCATGGGCAACGAAACGACACTGGTGGCAGATGTCGGCGTTGCCGGCCTGCAGCGCCTGTTGGGCCATCTGGAGACGCTGCGGCAGGCGCGCGTCATTGTCTGTGTTGCCGGCATGGAAGCGGCGCTGGCGTCGGTTGTCGGCGGACTGGTCGCCGTCCCGGTTATTGCTGTTCCAACCAGTGTTGGCTACGGGACAGCCCTAGGCGGCATCACGGCGCTACTCAGCATGCTCAATAGTTGCGCCCCAAACGTCACCGTAGTCAACATAGACAACGGGTTTGGCGCCGGCTTTATTGCATCCCTCATCAATCGACAACCGGGTGTTCCCAAAACCACAGATTGACAGCAGGACGGATAAGCCGCCAGGGTGGCCCTTTGCGCGGCTCATTGGCTACAAATTCCTTCCAAATGGCCGTTGCACATGGGAAAGCCGAAGGCGTACCGTGATGGTTGGCAAGGCTTACCCCCGTGCCCTGATGCAGATTGCGGAACGTTTTCACCGTGTTTTTCGGAGGAAAGAAACTCTGATGGCTGACATCCAGCAGCAGATGAAACTCAAAACCGGCCTGGCTGAGATGCTCAAGGGCGGCGTCATCATGGATGTCGTCAACGTTGAGCAGGCACGTATTGCAGAAGAAGCCGGAGCCGTGGCGGTAATGGCTCTGGAGCGTGTACCGGCCGATATTCGGCGCGATGGTGGCGTGGCGCGGATGTCCAACCCGCGCATGATCCGCCAGATTATGGAAGCGGTCTCGATCCCCGTCATGGCTAAGGTGCGCATTGGACATACTGCCGAGGCCCAAGTGCTCGAAGCGCTTGGAGTGGACTTCATTGACGAGTCAGAGGTACTTACACCGGCTGACCCGTATCACCACATCAATAAGTTTGCCTTCCGTGTCCCCTTCGTCTGTGGAGCGACAAACCTGGGTGAGGCCCTGCGGCGCATTGGCGAAGGAGCGGCCTTGATTCGGAGTAAGGGAGAAGCCGGAACGGGTAACATCATCGAGGCCGTGCGTCACTTGCGCGAAATCCGCCGCGACATTCGCCTGCTGACCGTTCTTGACGAAGACGAACTAATGGCCGAAGCCAAACGGCTTCAAGCACCTTACGAGCTTGTGCGCTATGTTGCCCAGCACGGCAAACTGCCAGTACCACTTTTTGCTGCCGGTGGCGTGGCCACACCGGCAGATGCCGCACTCTGTATGCAACTCGGAGCAGAGACGGTGTTTGTTGGCTCAGGCATTTTCAAATCCAACGATCCCGTCCGCTTTGCCCGCGCTATTGTCAAAGCGGTCACGTTTTATCAGGACCCAGCTAAGCTGTTGGAAGCCTGCGAAGAAATCGAAGATGGTGAGCCGATGCGAGGGCTTGCAATTGAAACCCTTCCGGCAGAACAGGTCCTTGCTGCGCGCGGCTGGTAGCCAAATCTTTCTGACCCTCCGCAAACCGGCGGGACAGTGTTGGAATCCCACCCGGACGTTGCCTATGCTGTAGAAGCTTTCTGGCAACGTCCTTTTGTTTTCGACGCCCACCATGTCTTTGCGTGAAATCAAGATTGTCCGAGTAACGCCAGCCGGGACAGCGCCGACCTACAATGTGACGATGCGGGCGCCGCATCACAACTACTTTGTCAACGACCTTTTGACGGCCAATAGTCACTCGGTTTGCTATGGAATACTTGCCTACCGCACGGCCTATCTCAAGGCGCACTATCCGTCACATTTCTGGGCTGCCGTCTTGACCAGCGAGCTGAGTGACAGCGATAAGGTTGCCCGCTATATCGAGTGCGCGCGTGCCCAAGGGGTCGAAATTCTTCCACCCGATGTCAACGTCAGCCATCACGGCTTTACGGCAACCGGAGGCCGAATTCGCTTCGGGCTGATGGCCATCAAAGGTATTGGCGAGGCCACGGTAGATGCCATCCTTGAAGCGCGTCAGAAAGGGGGACCATTTCGCTCATTATTCGACCTTACCAAGCGCCTTGACCCTAAGGCCCTCAACCGGCGGGTCCTGGAAAGCTTGGTCAAGTCCGGCGCCCTAGACAGCCTACCTGGCAGCCGTGCCCAGAAGTTTGCTGCCATTGAAGCAGCACTTGAATACGGACTACAGGCACACCGTGATGCGGCCACCGGCCAGGCTTCCCTATTCGATACAACCTCCTCAACTGACCCAGCCCCAGAGTCACAGCTCCCTCAAGTTCCCGAGTGGACAGAGCAAGAAAGCCTTGCCGGCGAGAAGGCATCCCTTGGTTTTTACTTATCTGGCCATCCCCTAGCGACCTTCCGCGAAACCCTAGCAGCCTTCAAAAGCCTGTCCTATGCCGAACTGGCTGAACAAGCGCCGGGCCCAGGCCAAGTGGTGCGCATGGGGGGTATTGTGAGTAACTTCGTCGTGAAAAACACAAAGAAAGGGGACCGTTTCGCCGTCTTTACCCTCGAAGACGAGACCGGAAGTATTGAAGTCATTGCATGGCCGGAAACCTTCAGGCGATTCGGCGAGCAGGTTACAGATGGGGCGGCCGTTCTTGTTACTGGTCGTGTAGAAGTCGAAGAAGGCAAACCGACAAAAATCATTGCCGAGGCAGCCGAACCCTTGGCAGGGATTCGGGAGCGGCACGCCAAAGGTATTATCCTGCGCTTTCCAGCCGACTCACTCAATACGGCTCAGCTTGAAAAGCTCCGGGATTTGATCGACGCCCATCGCGGAGAATGCCCGCTGACCTTTGTGCTTACTTTGGCCGATGGGGTAGAGGTCTATCTCCGTCCACAACTTGTCTTTAGTGTTCGCCCTTCGCTGGAGTTAGTGGCAGCCCTGCAAGCTAGTTTCCCAAACTGCACGATTGAGCTTCAGTGAGCCTGCTTTTTGGTAAAAGGTGCTGCTCTCTTGTTCTCTGGCTGCTTTGCTAGGCGTCTTGCCTTCAAAGGGTCGAGTGGTGCTTCTTCATCCCCCAAGAGGTCTTGTACTGAACCCACAGCACCTTACCGGTGTGCTTTAGAATGGCTTGCCGGGAGTCACTGAGCCGGCTGCTGTGCGTCCCAGGCATCAGCCTGCGGTTTGGCGCAGTAGTGAGTGGGAAAAAGATGAGCGCACGACGTGTAAGAGGGCGGCTACTCTGTCACAGGCTCTTCCGCAGACAGCTCGACCAAGCAAGCATCCACGACCCGATCACCCTCTGCCAAGGCGATGACCTTGACGCCTTGTGCCAACCGTTTCGTCTGCCGGACATCGGACACCTTTAGACGGGCAACCTGCCCTTGCTGCGTGATCACCATAAACTCATCGTCCTCGTGGACGGGGAGTGTCTTGATCACCCCGCCGGTTCGCTCTGTGACATACATTGTCGCGACCCCCTGCCCCCCCCGGTGATGCACTGGGTACTCTGTAATCGGGGTTCGCTTACTGAGCCCAAGCTCGGACAGCGACAGGATGTCTTCAGTTCTTCCAACAACTGACATCCCCGTAACATAGTCGTTTTCTCGCAGCCGGATGCCAATGATCCCCTGGGCCATACGCCCCGTTGGGCGCACGTCGCTTTCCTTGAAGCAAATGGCCTGACCGCCAAAAGTGGAGATGAGAATGTGACGGCTGCCGTCGCTTTTCTGAACCGCCACCAACTCATCATCCTCGGCAATCCCCATCGCCACAATTCCATTGGAACGAATGTTGGCGTACTCCGAAAGCTCGGTCTTTTTGATTATTCCCCGGCGAGTTGCGAAAACAATAAACTGCCCGCTTGCAAACTCACGAACGGGAATTGTTCCCGCTATCCTTTCTCCTTCGGGCAGTTCGATGAGGTTGACGATAGCCTTGCCGCGCCCGCTAGTTGCAGCATCAGGGATTTCATGCACCCTGACTTTATAGACCTGCCCTTTGGCGGTAAAAATCAGCAGAAAGCTGTGCGTCGAGGCAATGTAGAGCGATTCAACCTCGTCTTCGGCTTTGGTTGTCATGCCCCGCCGCCCTACGCCACCACGTTTCTGGGTGCGGTAAGCCGAGACTGGTGTGCGTTTGATGTAGCCCTCGCGCGTAATGGTGATGACCACCTCTTCCTTCGGGATGAGATCTTCAATGGTAAAATCCGTACTTTCGCAGTCCACAATCTGGGTCCGGCGTGGAGTCCCGTAGGCTTTGCGTACTTCTTGAAGTTCCTGCACAATGACTTCCCGAAGCTTGGCTTCCTTGTCCAGAATCTCCCGCAACTCGGCCATGCGTTTGACCAGACCTTCGTATTCCTCCAGAAGCTTCTGGCGCTCTAGGCTGGTCAACCGCTGAAGCTGCATTTCGAGAATGGCCTGGGCTTGAACCCGGCTGAGGGCAAAACGGGTCATTAGCGCTTCACGGGCTTCGGCGCTGGATTTAGCCTCACGAATCAGAGTGATAATGGCCTCTAGTGCTTCTAGGGCCTTTCGGAGACCCTCCAAAATGTGCACCCGGCTTTCTGCCTTGCGCAGCTCGAAAGCCGTTCGCCGCCGGACAACCTCCCGCCGATGCTCAACAAAGTAGTTGAGCATTTCCACCAAGTTGAGCACCTGGGGGCGCCCGTTGACAATCGCCAGCATAATGATGCCGAGTTTGCTCTGCATCGGCGTGTATTTGAACAGGTTGTTGAGCACCACCTTGGCATCCGCGTCGCGTTTCAATTCGATGACAACGCGCATGCCTTCCCGGTCGCTCTCATCTCGCAAATCGGCAATGCCTTCGATTTTTTTCTCGCTGACCAACTCGGCGATCTTTTCGAGCAAACTGGCCTTGTTGACCTGATAGGGCAACTCCGTTACGACGATTGCTTGGCGCTCCCGTTCGCCCTTGCCAGCGACATAATCAATTGCAGCCCGGGCGCGTAGTGTCACCGAGCCACGTCCAGTCAGATAAGCATCCCGAATGCCTGTGCGCCCGCAAATGAAACCGGCTGTTGGGAAATCCGGTCCTTGGACAAACTGCATCAGGTCATCCACTGTAGCAGTTGGATGGTTGACGAGATAAATCGTGGCATCGAGCACTTCACCGAGGTTGTGGGGCGGAATGTTGGTTGACATCCCAACGGCAATCCCCATCGCCCCATTGACGAGGACATTTGGAAAGCGAGCCGGCAAAACAACTGGTTCAAGCAATGACCCATCGTAGTTTTCCCGAAAGTCAACTGTTTCCTTTTCAATGTCAGACAGAAGCATTTCGGCAATCGGCGCCAGACGAACCTCGGTGTAGCGCATCGCTGCCGGCGCATCGCCATCCACGCTGCCAAAGTTGCCCTGCCCGTCAATGAGCGGTTCTCGCATGGAGAAGCTCTGAACCATGCGCACAATGGCTTCATACACTGGCTGGTCGCCATGCGGGTGGTACTTACCGATGGCATCCCCGACAACACGGGCACTTTTCTTGTAAGGTTTGTCGTAGGTGTTGCCCAGCTCGTGCATCGTCCACAGGACGCGCCGCTGGACAGGCTTGAGGCCATCGCGGACATCCGGCAATGCCCGGCTAACGATGACCGACATGGCATAGTCGAGGTAACTCCGGCGCATTTCCTCTTCAAGGCTCGCCGGTATGAGTCGCTGGTCCGTCATAGTGCAGTCTCAAACAAAGCAGGGTTGAAAGCCTTGCCGCCACCAGGGACGCAAGTTGCGGTTGGCAAAGAGGCTTGCTTTACCGAATCCGCCTCCTGAAAAGCCCACCCGCTGCTGGGTATGTTATCAAAGGCACAAGCGCACATGTCCCATGTGGTTTGTGAACGTGCAACCTTCTGCACGAAGGCATTTTGATTATCCCAGCCGTTCAATGAGGGCGCGGATGTTCTCTACACCGCGGCGAAGGTTGTCGAGCGAGTTGGCATAGGAAATCCGCAAATAGCCTTCCGCGCCAAAAGCCGATCCAGCCGTGACAACCACGTGTGCGTCTTCGAGGAGCCGTTCTGCAAAGTCCACATCGCGCAGGCCAGTTTTTTCCAGAATGGCTGAAATGTTGGGAAAAGCGTAGAAAGCTCCTTCCGGCAATCGGCACTGTACTCCTGGCAAAGCCGCCAGTGCTGGAACAATCCAATCCCGCCGCCGCTGATATTCTGCCAGCATAGCAACTACCGAATCCTGGCTGCCACGCAGCGCCTCAATGGCTGCCCACTGGGCGAAGGTCGTCGGATTTGAAGTCGAATGGCTCTGGACTTTGGTCATTTCAGCTACCCAATCTGGGTGCGCCAGAGCATACCCTATCCGCCACCCCGTCATGGCGTAGGTCTTCGACAGTGAGCCAGACACCAGTACCCGCTCCCGTAGCGTCGCCGGTAAACTTGCTGCCGAAAACGGGCGTGCCGGCGGATAGACAAACTTGTAGTAGCACTCGTCTGAAATGAGCCATACGTCCCGCGCTGCGCACAGCTCGGCAATCTGGTGAATGTCCTCCGGTGCGATGACCGCCCCTGATGGATTGGAAGGCGAGTTCAGAATGACAACTTTTGTGCGTGGCGTCAAAACGCGCTCCACCATCGCAGCCGTCAGCCGAAAATCATGCTCGTGCGTCGGAATGAAGACGCTGACGCCACCGCAGAAGGCAACAATTTCGGGAAATGTCACCCAGTAGGGTGCTGGAATGACCACTTCATCCCCGGGGTTGAGGATGCTTACAAGCGCATTGAACAAGGTCTGTTTTCCGCCGGCTGACACAATGACAGCGCTGGTGGGATAGGTCGTCCCTGTCTCACGCGCTATGTATTCCACAATGGCTTGCTTGAGCTCGGCAATGCCTGAAGCCGGCGTGTAGCGCGTCTTGCCAGCTTCGAGCGCCTGGATTGCCGCTTGACGAATGTTCTCCGGGGTGTCGAAATCCGGCTCTCCTGCCCCCAGGTCAATCACCGTATGCCCTTGGGCGCGAAGCCGGGCCGCCGCCGCCGTGGCGGCCATGGTTGAAGAAGACTGCATGTGATCGAGCCGCAGGGCGCGCCGAAACACCACCATAGCCAAGCCTCAGACAACCTTGTTTTGCAACTGCATAGACTGCGGATTGTGACCGAAAACCCACGTGGTGTCGAGTCAGGGCGTCGCACAGGGCTTCATTTCCGACGCCCCGTGTTGATCACGACGAGGATGCCACCGGCAAAAAACGGGCGGCGGTGAATGGAAACCATCCACCGCCGCCGTACTCTTCAGACCTGCCCGGTGACATCAATCAAACCGGCCGTTGCCGCGTCCCTGCTGCCAGCCCCACTCACGATTGCCGCGCCAGTCGGGACCTCAGTCATTGCCGCGTCCGCGTCCCCGTGGTCCGCGTCCCCGTCCGGGTGCGCCACGCAGATCGTTGTACCCCTGCTCATAGCCGGCGCGATAGCCATCACGGAAGCCGCGCCGGTAGTTGCCATCGTGCCGCCACTCACGCTGGAAGCCCTGCATGGCGTTCTCATAGGTTGCATTGCGGAAGTTCGGCCGGAATCCCTGGCGGCGGTCCTGGCGTCCCTGTTCAAAACCAAGCTGAAATCCGATGCCCCGCCCGCGCTCGCGTACCCACTGCTCCGAAGGTGGGCGGCGATTGAAGCGCGGGTCACTGACGCCCCACGGGTCCCAGTTTTGCGCCACAGCCGGTTGTGGTCCGCGTCCCCGTCCGCGTGCGCCACGCAGATCGTTGTACCCCTGCTCATAGCCGGCGCGATAGCCATCACGGAAGCCGCGCCGGTAGTTGCCATCGTGCCGCCACTCACGCTGGAAGCCCTGCATGGCGTTCTCATAGGTTGCATTGCGGAAGTTCGGCCGGAATCCCTGGCGGCGGTCCTGGCGTCCCTGTTCAAAACCAAGCTGAAATCCGATGCCCCGCCCGCGCTCGCGTACCCACTGCTCCGAAGGTGGGCGGCGATTGAAGCGCGGGTCACTGACGCCCCACGGGTCCCAGTTTTGCGCCACAGCCGGTTGCGGTGTTCCAGCCAGAAACAACACACCAAACAACACGGCGCTCCAGATGAAGATTCGGCTTCGCAGGGTGGTCATCATCGCGTTGTCCTCCACGATCAAAGATGTTCACCTGCCATGGAGAATAACCCGCGTGCCACAGCCCGGACATGGGCGTTTTTCAGGCGTTTTTCGGGTTGACCAACAGGTTTCTACAATACCTTCCCACAATGAGTAACCCATATCGTGCAGCGCTGTTTGGACGGACACCCCAAACCGTCACCAAGCAGCCCCGGGGTAAGGCGCAGAAAACTAACTCCGTGCCCTTCTACAGCCTTCAATCGTACTGGATTGGCATACGCTGCCAGAGACCCAAAGGAAAGGCGACAGATGACACTCTGCCGGGTTTCAAGCCATCATTCAGAAACTGTCTCAGCCGGGAAAACCTATGACTTTCCGTTTCATCTTATGGCTTAGCCTGTGTGGGCTGGTGGGCGGCTGTCTCAACGTCCATCCGGCGCAATCCAATGCCCTCTGCTTGGTCTTACCAGCCACACGCTGTCACGCGGCAGCCTGACACGTACTTACTCGTCCACTGGGCCCGGTCGCCTGGGCCACAACGCTCCCTTACCCCGTCGTCTTCGTGCTGCAGGGCGGCGGGGGCGCAGGCGCTCAAGAACTGGAACGCCACCCCGGTTTTGCCCAACTTGGTGAACAAAGTGGAAGTATGCCGATGGACGTGTCAGGAAGCTACCCGCGAAGTCATGCTTTACACCATGGCGGTCACAAAATACCCGGCAGCCAAACGCCCAAGGCTTCTCGCCATTCTCAGAAACAGGTGGATGGAATTCAGCTCACTCAAGTCATTTGGGAATTCTTTGCCCGGCATCGCCGCCGGTAACAGAACCAGCCACTGTGCTGAACGTGCTTTTCAGCCCGTTTTCTGGCCGGCAGACTTACACGTACGAACTTCAGTTTCATTTTCCCAGGCAGGTGGCCAACCATGGTGCACGTCATCAACCGCCAACGCCATGAACGCCTTGACCGCGCCGGGCTGGCGCAACTTGCTCAGGCAACGCTGGAGGCCGTCCTCGGCCCCCGTCTTGCGGCGGCCGTGGATGTCAACCTCGTTTTCGTTGGCGACAACGCCATGCGACGGCTCAACCACATTTACCGGGGCGTGGACGCCCCAACCGATGTCCTGTCTTTTGTCCATCTGGAACTGCCTTCACCTTATACCCACCGGCGGGCTCAACGCGAAGCCTGGTTTTTCAGCCGCCCAGAAACAGGTTTGGACGAAGAGCCCCCACTTTTAGGCGAGGTTATCATTGCTACCCCGACAGCGCGACGCTACGCCGAACGCCATGCCTTGACATGCGCAGAAGAAATCCAAAGACTCGTCATCCATGGCATCATTCACCTGTGTGGGTACGACCACGAAACTGATGCCGGACAAATGACGCGCTTGGAGCGTCGGCTTCGGCGACGGTATCTGCAGGCCGTCGCAAGGATGCAACCGGCTCAGCCTTGAACGGCACATTTGTGCAACGGGTGGGGTACTATACGTCGCTTTATGGAGTATGAGCTAGCCTTTGCGTTTCTGACCATTGGCGGCTTGTTTTTCTTGGCCCTCGTTGAAAGCGCCCACGGCTCGATGTCTGAAGTCACCCTCCGCTCACTGGCTGCTGAGTTACCCGACCCCTCGCCGCAGCGGGCTTTTTTGCGTTACTTGCTGGGCCACCGGCTAGACTTCTGGCTGAGTCTTTCACTTGGCCTTCAGTTGGGGACCCTGATCCTGACAGCCCTAGCCGTCTTGCTGGCCTACCGTTTCTCCTCTCCCTGGGCATTACCTGTGGCGCTAGTTGCGACCCTTTTTCTGGTTATACCGGCCCGCCAAATCCTGCCGCGTATTCTCGTCCAAAATCAGCCTGAAGCATACCTAATCCGACTGCTGCCTTGGTTTCGGGTGTACTTTCAAGCCGTCCAGCCGCTTGTGCGCCCCATGCGGAAGCTTATCCAGCGATTTCGCGTAGAGCCAGAGCGCAGCCTGACCCCAGACTCAGCACCTCCTACTGAAGGCGAGAGTATTCAGGCGCTGATTGATGTCGGCGAAGAAGCAGGCATCATTGAAGAAGATGAAGGTGAACTCATCCAGTCAGTCATCGAGTTCAGCGACACGGCTGTGCGAGAAATCATGACGCAGCGCCCTGACATCATTTCAGTTCGTGCGTCAGCTACTGTCCGCGAAGCCAGTGAAACCATGACGCGCGAACGACACTCACGGCTGCCGGTTTTCGAGCAAGACTCTGATGACATCGTTGGCTTTGTCTTTATTCGAGATGTTTTGGACTGCCTGCTCCACGGACGCGATCAAGAGCCAGTGCGCAACATTGTCCGGCCGGCCTACTTTGTGCCTGAAAGCAAAGGTATTGCCGATTTGCTTGAAGACATGCGCAAGGCTTCGGTCCAGATCGCCCTGGTTATTGATGAATACGGTGACGTGGCCGGGCTAGTTACGATAGAGGATATCCTCGAAGAAATTGTCGGTGAAATCCAGGATGAAGACCAACCGTCGGGTGAAGATGAAGTTCTGATGGAAACGGACGGTGCCTGGCTGGTCCACGGCAGTACGGAGATTCGCAAGATCGAACTCGTCACAGAACGCGAGCTGTCCAGCGATGACTTTCAAACGGTCAACGGTTTTATTGTCTCCGCGCTGGAGCGGGTACCTTCGACAGGTGAACACTTTATTGTCCGTGGGCTGGAAGTTGAAGTTCTCGAAAGTGATGGGCGGGCTATTCGGCGCGCCCGCCTCCGTAAAGCTCCCCAAACCTCACCACCGACTGAAGAAACTTAGTGTGGACTCGCCCTGCTGGACGGCTCGGAAGCGGCGCAGCTCACCTAAGGTTTCGGCTATGGCTTGCTTGGCGTGGTGTTCAACTATGAACCAGCCGTCTTCGGCAAGAAGTGGGCAGTTGCCCACCAAGGCCAATAGCGGCTCATAAAGCGATGAAGCATAAGGTGGATCACAGAAGATAAAATCAAAGCGGCGTCCAGCCTGGACAAACTGCTTAATGGCGCTAATGGCATCGCGCTGAATCACTTCCGCTTCCTCACCAATGCCACACCGCGCAAGATTTTCCACCAACGCCATCAGTGCCCGGCGCGAGCGTTCGACAAAAGTTGCCCGCGCGGCGCCACGACTCAACGCCTCAATACCAACGGCTCCTGAGCCAGCGCACAAATCCAAAAATGCCTTGTCGCTGATTCGTGGTGCGAGAATATTGAATAACGTCTCTCGCATGCGGTCTGAAGTTGGACGAACTCGCAAACCGGGTTCGCTGCGCAGGCGTTTGCCTTTGTGAATACCAGCAATGACACGCATTATTGACGCACACTGCCCGGACAAGCCAGCGGCATAAAAACAATTGCTCTTCTACCAGAAAGCATGCCTTGTCTATATGCCGGCTTTCAAGCTGCAACTGGTTTTAGTTGGCCGTGCTCTAGCCGCCAGACCTGCTGGCAGGTAGCGGCCAGACGACTGTCATGGGTGACAAGCACCAGCGTCACTCCCTGATCGCGCCGGAGTTCATGGAGCAGCTCCAGCACGTCGGCTGCTGTCCGCTCATCAAGATTTCCTGTCGGCTCATCTGCCAAAAGCAGGGATGGCGCATTAGCTAACGCCCGCGCCAGCGCCACCCGCTGACTTTCTCCACCTGAAAGTTCCGCCGGTAGGTGGTGTTGGCGTTCTCCTAAGCCAACGCGCTCCAGCAGCAACCGCGCACGCCGCCGACTTTCCTTCCACCCGACACCGGCCATCTGCATCGGCAGCGCAACGTTTTCCAAGGCCGTGAACTCCGGCAGCAAGTGATGAAACTGAAAAACAAAACCTATTGTCCGGTTGCGAAAGCGCGCCCGCTCAGTAGCCGATAGCTCCCACAATGATGTGCCGCCGATGCGGACTTCCCCAGCCGTCGGCGCATCAAGTCCACCCAGTACGTGCAGTAATGTGGACTTTCCCGCGCCCGAAGCGCCGACAATAGCGACTGAGGTTCCACCGTCCACCGACCACGACAGGTTCTCAAAAACGACGAGCGGTGGCTGTCCGGGCGATGCCGGCGGATAGCAGTATGTCAGTTGATTGACGGTAAGCAACGGCGGCAGCAAATGGCCAAAAACATCACCTCCGGCATTGCCCTACCCGGCCTTGCGTTTAGGACGCATGTTCGCTGCCAGTACTCGTTTGCGGAGACGAATGGATTTAGGCGTGACCTCAACCAGCTCGTCCTCAGCAATGAACTCCAGCGCCTGTTCCAGCGAAAGTTCCCGCGCTGGCACAAGCCGGATGCCTTCTTCGGCAGTCGAGGCTCGCATGTTGGTGAGCTTCTTCTCACGGACAACGTTTACATCCAGGTCATTTTCACGGGAGTTCTCACCCACGATCATGCCTTCGTAGACGGGAGTGCCGGGCTTGATGAACATTTCACCGCGCTCCTGCAGGTTGTAGAGCGCATACGCAGTAGCTTCCCCGGCCCGATCGGCAACCAGAACCCCGTTGAGCCGGGAAGCAATCGGCCCTACCCATGCATCCCAGCGCAGAAACATTGTGTTGAGCAAGCCAGTGCCTTTCGTATCTGTGAGAAACTCCGAACGAAACCCTATCAGCCCACGTGACGGCACTTCAAACTCCATGCGAACCCGCCCTGTGCCGTGGTTGATCATCTTGGTCATCACGCCACGGCGTCGGCCCATGGCTTCGGTGACGACGCCGACAAAAGTTTCCGGGCAATCTATTACGGCTAGTTCAATAGGTTCCTTGAGCACACCCCCTTCCTGGCGAGTCACCACTTCTGGCTTTGAGACTTGGAGTTCGTAACCTTCGCGGCGCATCTGTTCAATGAGGATGGCAAGCTGTAACTCCCCACGGCCGGTCACCTTGAAAGCATCCGGTGAATCAGTCTCTTCAACCCGAATCGAGATGTTTCCGAGCAGCTCCTTTTCCAGCCGTTCCCGAAGCTGACGTGAGGTGACGTACTTACCCTCCCGTCCAGCAAAAGGCGAAGTGTTGACGCTAAAGACCATCGAAATGGTGGGTTCATCTACATAGATGCGCGGCAGGGGTTTGGGGCGCTCGGCATCAGCAATGGTTTCGCCAATGTTGATGTCAGGTATCCCGGCCACCGTGATGATGTCGCCTGAGGCAGCGCGTTCACAAGGCACACGTTTGAGACCTTCAAATGTGTAAAGCTGCGTGATGCGGTGTTTTTCTACAGTGCCGTCCTGCTTACACAGACTGACGGTCTGCCCGACGGCCAACTCTCCGGCAACGATGCGGCCGATACCGAGGCGGCCAACATACTCGTCGTATCCGATGTTGGTCACTAGCACCTGCAAAGGGTCTTCCCGTCGGTCTACTGGCCCTGGGATGGTTTCAATGATCTGCTCAAACAGAGCACGCAGGTCAGAAGCGTCTTCGTCCGGCTGACGCTTGGCAATCCCGTCGCGCCCAATTGTGTAGACAATCGGGAACTCGATCTGTTCTTCATTGGCATCGAGATCGATAAACAGGTCGTAGACTTCATTGATGACTTCCTGAATGCGCGCATCAGGGCGATCGATCTTGTTGATGACGACAATGGCCTTGAGATTGAGTTCAAGGGCTTTGGAAAGCACATAGCGTGTTTGCGGCAGCGGCCCTTCTGAGGCGTCCACAAGCAAAATGACGCCATCTACCATTTTCAAAATGCGCTGTACTTCGCCGCCGAAATCAGCATGCCCCGGCGTGTCCACAATGTTGATCTTGACATTTCCATAACGCACGGCCGTGTTTTTGGCCATAATCGTGATGCCGCGCTCACGTTCGAGTTCAAGGTTGTCCATGATGCGCTCAACGGTTTTTTCATTTGCGCGAAAAGTGCCTGACTGACGCAGCATGGCATCCACCAGCGTGGTCTTCCCGTGGTCAACGTGAGCAATGATGGCGACGTTACGCAGATCGGCACGAGTTTTCACAGCACCTATTCCTTGCTTCCCTGGTCATCAAACATTCGATTTGCAAAACATGTACCCCTAGAAAAAGCTACAGGCTAGCGCAGTTTTCATGTGAATTCCATGCGGCACTACTCCCGGTATTCACTACGCGAGCTGTGCTTGGTGGCTTTCCTATTCACGGGGTAGAGTTTAGGTCTTTGGCAGGCAAGGCAGAGGAGAGCCATCAACAACTGTTTTTTGCGAGGATATGACGGATGACAGAACGCATTGCTGTGGCTATGTCAGGCGGCGTGGATAGCTCTACGGCGGCAGCGCTGCTCAAAGAGCAGGGATACGATGTCGTTGGGTTCTCCATGCAGCTTTGGAATCAACGCCGCATCAACGTAGATGCAGAGGGCAATCCGCTGCCTTCTCGTTGTTGTTCGCTGGACGATCTCTACGACGCCCGGGCTGTGGCTGAAGCGTTGGGCATTCCGTTTTATGTCCTCAACTTTGAAGAAGAATTTGAAGCGCGTGTCGTACGGCCGTTCGTGGTGAGTTATCTCAACGGCAACACGCCTAGCCCATGTGTTGCGTGCAATAGCCGGATGAAGTTCGATACCCTCGTGGCACTAGCCCGAGATGTCGGGGCGGCAAAAGTTGCCACCGGACACTACGCTCGCGTGCAGTTCAATGACACGACCGGACGCTGGGAACTGCGCAAAGGCCGCGATCTGCATAAGGACCAATCCTACTTTCTCTTTGAGCTCACCCAAGAGCAGCTTGCATGGGCGCTGTTCCCGTTGGGCGAACTGTCGAAGGCCGAAACGCGCGCTCTTGCGCGGCGCTATGGCCTGCCCACGGCTGAAAAGGCCGAAAGCCAGGAAATCTGCTTTATTCCCGACGGCAACTATGCCCGATTCATTGAACGTTACCTTGCAGAAGCCGGTGGTACAGTGGCCGGCGAGCCACAATCCCCGGTAGCTCCAACGCTGGTACAGCTTGGCTTGCGCCGCAACATGCCGCAACCGGGGGAAATTGTTACTACCGACGGGCGTGTGCTTGGACGGCACAACGGCATTCATCACTACACCGTTGGCCAGCGCCGTGGCCTGGGCGTCACGGCCGGCGACGGCCGTCCTCTCTATGTCGTCCGCATTGATGCTGCCCGTGGACAGGTTATCGTCGGCCCCGAAGAAGCCCTAACGGGCAAAACCTTGACGGCTACGCGCGTCAACTGGATTACCCTGCCAGAGCTGACAGCACCCCGGCGCTGTGCCGCACGGATTCGTTACCGCCACTTAGAAGCTCCAGCGACCATCTATCCTTTACCGGATGGTAACGTCCGGGTTGTTTTCGATATTCCACAAAAGGCCATCACTCCGGGCCAGGCTGTAGTGTTCTACGACGGCGAGCTGGTTTTAGGCGGGGGCTGGATTTTGGCACAAAGTTGAATCACCGGCGTAAGCTCCTGAAGCGGCGCCACTGCCTGAGCCCAATTTCCTGTCTGACTAAAAAAATCTTTCGGAATGCAAGATTTTTATTGCATATGTCAGGATGTCTGTTGCAAAGTCAAAGCCTCCCAAAGGCAGACCTTCAACAAGTACCATGGTAACGAGTACAACCACATGCGTCTGGCTGCACGGTGATGCATTGTCTCCATACGATGCGGCTCTGCAGGCCTACCCAACCGCACCGGTTATTTTTGTCTTCGATGAACCGCTGCTGACAGAAGGCTACCGCCTGACGTTCAAACGACTGTTTTTCATGTATGAGTGCCTTGTGGACCTGTATGAACGCATCCCGAATCCCATCAAGGAACTGCGGCGAGGAAACGTGGTCGAGGAAGTACTTGACTTCTGCCGTACGCATGGGGCAACAAACCTGGCTGTTACAGAAACCTATGCTCCACGCTACCGGCAGTTTGTGCGTTTGTTCGAGCAGCAGGGATTAGCCGTTCAGCAGTTTCCAAAACCCAAGCTCGTGCCGTATAGTGGTGTTGTGCCAAAACGCTTCATGCCTTTTTGGAAAAGCATCGAACGCGCTGCTTTTCGTGACTAGAACTGTTCCGATGTGTTTGTGAACGCCTTTACTTGGACCTGTGGCCGACCATGCCCTTTGCGCGTCTTCTCCATCGTACCTCCGTCAAGCGTCCGCGCAGTCTCAAGCAACGAGATGTGCTTACTGAACTGACAGCTGGTCTCATTGAGCGGGCCAACCTAGAAGTCAAGGAGACATACCGTTTTCAAATTGACCGCCAAGACATCATCATTCCCCATCTGCCGGATGACTTTCACGGGTTCACCATTGCTCAGCTTTCGGATATTCACCACAGTCCGTACCTTTCGCTGGAACACTTGGCGGAAGCGGTGGCGGAAACCAATGCCCTGCAACCGGATGTCATTGTCCTGACAGGAGACTACGTCACCCACACAGCACGCTATGTCGAGCCTTGCGCGGAGTGCTTGGGGCGCTTACGGGCGCGGTTTGGAGTGTATGCGGTTTTAGGCAACCACGATATCTGGGTAGGGGCCTCTGCTGTCATTCAAGCCTTTGAGCGGCAAGGCATCCCTGTCCTGAACAATGCCAACCTGCCGCTATACATTGGTGGGCGATTCATTCATTTGTGTGGCCTTGGCGATACTACAACGCGCAACCATGATCTTGTCGCAGCACTTAAGGGGACTCGCCGCCGGGACGTGCGCATCTTGCTTTCACACAACCCTAACATTATCAAGGAAGCTTCACTTGCCGAGTGTGACCTTGTGCTGTCGGGCCACACGCACGGCGGGCAGGTGCATTTGCCAGTCATTGGCGCGCCTATCTCATACAACCGCCACGGCAAGCAGTATACCCGTGGCTGGGCGCAGATGAAAAAGACCCAAATCTACGTCAACCGTGGGCTGGGAACGATTTTCTTGCCGATTCGCTACCAGTGCCCACCGGAGATTTCCCTACTGCGGCTTCTTCGAACACCTGACCAAAAGCAAACCTGAGCATACCCATGACGCACGGACGCCTACAACAACGTGGCGCCGAGCGGGGGAGCGGTTTTCAGGAAGCCATCAATCACACTAATGAGGCGTATGAAAAACTCGGACGGGCGTGCATTACACGCAAAGCCATTCCGGGAAAATACGTTGTGCCCAAAGGCATCCGCCGCCGTGGTTTGGTAGTACCGCTCTCTCCCTCACTTGCGCCTTTGAAAACAGGGGACACTCTCACCACAACAGCTCTGAGGCAGGCCTTAGCCGACGGCCGAGAAGAGAACATGCGTGCATTTATCCCGGAATCCCGCGGCGAGCCGGATTATGGCGGGGTCATAGCTCCACAGGGGCGGGGCATTTTCTACGATGCCAAGACCACTCAGCGCGATCTGCTGGATTTCGACAACCTGCATCCGCACCAGGTGACGTTTCTAGAAAGGATGGCTGCTTGCGGAGCTATTGCCGGGTTTCTTGTCGAGTTCGCCAAACACGGAGCGGTTTTTTTCATCCCCATTCAGATGGTCACGCTCTTTCGCGCCGCCCGTCGCCGCAAGAGCATTCCCTACCACGTCTGCGCCGCGCACCTCACACCGGTTCGGGCCGGGCGCGGACTGGTCATTTACGACTACCTGCCAGCCATTGAGCAGCAGGAACAGCGGTATGGGCCGGACTATGCCTGCCTGTGCTCCAGCATCAAAGGTGCGACACCCTCCCTGACAGCCCCAAGGCATGAGGCTGATGACCCCGCACCAGTTCCCCGCCTGCCGGAAAAGCGAAGCTAAAGCCGATGCCGAAGAAGCCACTCATCCTCATCGCCGACGACGAAGAAATGCTGTGCGAGCTGTATGCCGAACTGCTCGAGCCGCATTACAACATTGTCTTAGCGCGCAATGGCACGGAAGCGAGAGAGAAAGGCCTGTCCCTGCCCGGTCTGCGCGGTATCCTGATGGATGTCCAAATGCCTGGTATCAATGGACTGCAAGTTGCCAAAGAAGTTCTCACCCAGCGGCCTGAGGTAAGGATCATCATTATGTCTGGTACAGATGTGACACACCGCGTGCGGCAGATGTTTGTCACCGAACGGGTGGCTTTTCTCGTCAAACCTTTTGAGCTGGAAACCCTGTTGTTGCTGGTCAACCGGCAATTTGGTCATTAGGTCCTGAATGAAGTGTGGTCAACGGTCAAAGCCCACAATCAGCTCCGGCATTTCGGCCGTCAAAATCCGCTTGATGAGTGAGAATTTGTGATCTTGCCACCGCTGTTGGAAAACCTTGATAGCTGGTGCTTCTGGCGTAGCGTAGGTGGGATCAAACAAAGGATTATTGCCGCCAAAGACCACCCCATCTCCGGCGCGTCGGATGTAACCGCCCCCAACGGTGAAAAACTCAACAATCAGTTCATCTACCTTTTCCCCCAACTGGGTTTCAATGAGCCGGCGTAAGCGGCCAAGGGCCGGTGTTGTCTCTACGGTCTGACTCGGCAACATGATCAGAAAAGGGTGGTCGGCCAGAATGACAAGGAGAAACCGCAGGGTGGATTCGCCCGGCCGGACTTTCATAAGCTGGAGTAGTGCCTGCCGGTCGTCATGCGGTAGCGAAGGGAAATCCTCCATAGCCTTGTCTATGTCGAGGCGGAACATCTCCGTGCCGTCGAGGTGCTTTTCCACCTGGTCACGCTTCATAACCTGTACTGTGTTGCCTTCGGCTCCATAGCTCCGCGACAGGTCAAACATCATGCTGTGCAAATTGGTCAAGACGCCGGGAAAACTCAGCAGCATGTCCCGCTGACGAATGCTCGGTATGACCTGTTCAAACATGGTTCGTAAGATCATGGTCTCGCGCACAACATCGCGTAAATCTCCCCGGCGCAACAGCGTACCCGCCTTGAGAAACGACATAGCATCGTCAAGACGCTTGCCTAGAAAGTCCACGTAGAAGCGATTGAATAGCTCAATATCCGCTTCGGTCAGAGGAGAGTCGTTGGCATGACGGTTTTCCATAGTGCGCCCGACTGCGTTCTAAAACCTTATCTTGGAAGGCTCGCGCCAACCGAGAAAATATGCAACAACACCACGAAAAAAGCGTAGGGGATAAGAGCGCTATGGTAATCATCTACCCCTAGGGGTGTCTATACGGGATGTGGTTACATCAACGACACAGTAGCGTAACGGTCCTATGTAGCTGGTTTCTCGTGCTTGCCATTTGTCTAACTGGAATGGCTTGGGCGCAGGAAAACCGTCCCCCCTTCGCCGAAGACGAAGAGGCGCAAGCCCGTCTTCAGCGTGGGATTTCGCTGTACCAGCAAAGCCAGTATGCAGCCGCACTGGAAATACTTGAACCGCTTGTCGTCCACCACCCCGAACAGGCTACGGCCTACCGGATGCTTGGCTTGTGCTACTTGCAACTCAAACAGTACCAGCTTGCTGTGACTGCGCTGCGCAAGGCCGTTGAGCTGACGCGCGTCCAGGAAAAACGCGAGGACACCACTGCCCGCCTAGCGCTAGGCAAGGCGCTCTTTTTAGCCGGAGACTCGGCAGCCGCCATCCCGGAACTAGAATACGCTGCCCAGCGCCCCGAAGCCGACGCCGCGATTTTGACGCTTCTGGGCTATGCTTACTACCGGCAGGGTGACGAAGCTGCCGCACGGAAAACCCTGCTTCAGGCCGTAGCACGGGACGAGCGACAACCCGAGGCTTGGCGGCTTCTCGCTGAACTCGACGTTTTGGCCGTCACAGCAACCCCGGACGAGCCAGCGGCTGTCAAACGCGCTACGTCCAGTATCGAGAAGGTCAACCGTTTCGAGCCGGCCGTTGCAGCCGGCTTGCGTGGGCGACTGCTCGTTGCCCAACGCCAGTTTGCAAAGGCCATACCGGAACTCGACCGCGCCCTGACGGCCCAACCCAATGATGCAGCCCTTGTGTTTGCTCTCGGACTGGCGCTGTCACGCGAAGGCCAGCTTGAACGGGCAACAACTATCCTGACCAAGGCAACTTCCCTGTTGCCGCAAGAGGCTGGTGTCTGGCGCGAGTTGGGCTACGTTCACGAACGTGCCGGGCGCACTGATGCTGCCATCACTGCCTACGAAAAGGCTGCCGCACTCACCAACAGCCAAGACACCTTTGTTGTGCGCGCTCTGGAAAGGCTTAGACGCCCATGACCGTTTCATTCTTCCTCCCCGGACGCACCGTTCCAGATCAGGCGCAGGGCTTCCAGGGCATCGGCGCGCACCAGTTCGTTGTCGTCTTTGACCACAGCACGGCGCAAGGGGCGAATGGCTTTTGGATGTCGAATTCTCCCCAGTGAGCGGGCCGCCCCGGCGCGCACTAGGTAATCCACATCATCGGTGAGCCGTTGAATCAAGGCGTCTACAGCACGTACGTCATCTAGCTCGCCCAGCGCAATGGCGGCTGCATAGCGTACCCAGTGGTGATTGTCTTCTAGCATTGCAAGCGCCGTCTCGAAATTCGGCTTGTAGCGCAGCCGTCCAAGGGCCAGCGTGACTGAACTTCGCACCAGCGGATCGTCATGTTGCAGGTCGGGTAACAATGCCTGCGCTGTTGTTTCATCGCCCAGCTCCCCAACGGCATCGGCTACGGCAACCCGCACCCACCAATCTGGATCGTGTAGAAGCGGCAAAAGTTTTGGCAAAGCCGATGCTTCTTTCCGCCGCCGTAGGGTTTCCACAGCCTGTAAGCGAACTTGAGCCGAAGCGTCTGACAACTGCTCAATGAGCTGTTCAACGGACGGATCGGGCGAAGAATCCATCATGTGACTCATACCGTTGGGCAAAAAAGCCACTGCTGCTTTTTGCCGAAAACCGGCCAAGCTAGCCCTGGATGGGGGCAGGTTGACGTTCAAAGAGGGCGAAAATTACACTTCCCGTTGCTAGCTAACAAGGCAGGGCCGCAACATACATTGCGTGCCCTACCAGATTCAACCGCTCAGTAGCCATTCCTTGTGAAGCCCTGTGGCAACAACGTACCTTACCCAGAAACAAGCCGGCTTTGCCTTACAAGGAAACATCGCCCGCTGGGCAGCCGTCATCCTTGGCTTCTGCTTGGTAATGGCTTTGATCAGTGCCGGGGTGCTGCTTTTGATCCGGTATCCACACGCTTTGGGTAAGCTGGACGTAGTTACTGCCCCATCGGGCGCGGAAGTTTGGCTTGACGGGCGGCACGTGTGCACTTCGCCCTGCACAATTGAACGCGTTGGCGCCGGCCTTCACACGCTGCGGGTCATACACGAGGGCTATCTGCTGGCAGAGCGGGAAGTGCTTGTTGAAGCAGGCGAACAGCCAGAAGCCGTGAGCTTTGTCCTGCAACCCATCAAGGCTGACCTACCGGCAGCTTTCGCCAGTCATGAAGCCCCAACCGAACGAATAGCCGAGTTTTTACAACGTGCAGCAGAGGCCTTTCAGCGCGGTGACTGGGTGACCCCGGCCAATGATAACGCGCTGTACTATGCCGATGCCGTGCTACTCATTCAACCGGATAACGAGCCTGCCCAAGCCATGCGCGCTAAGGTACGGCAGGCACTTATGCGTCAGGCCGAGCTGGCCGCCAGCCGTGGGGACCTTGCCACCGCCCAAACCACTTATCATCTTCTTCTCAACCGTTTTCCCACCGACGAGCGCAGTCAGGCGGGCATAACGCGCATTGCTGAACTGATTGAAGCTAACCGTGGGCAGGCTGCACGCTTTCTTGCCCTCGCAGAAGCTGCCTTTGCCGCCGGACGCTATCTCGATCCACCCCACAACAACGCTTATTTCTATCTCTCACAAGTGCTGGCGCATGAGCAAGGACACCCCCAGGCACAGGCTCTCCGGGCGGAAGTACGCCAGCGCATACAGGCCGAGGCCGAGGCGCACGTTGCCAAAGGCGATCTCAAGCTGGCTATTGCTACCTACCGGCGTCTGGCAAGCCTTTTTCCAGAAGACCGTAGGCTACTTTACCGCATCGGACAACTCGAACAACAGCAACTCACCCGTCAGTCGCCGCCCGTCTCAGCCGTTTCCATACCGGCGACCCGCCAGGCATCCAGGCAACATCCCGAACTGACCGGAACGCTTCGTTTCTCGGCAACAGGCCTTGTTTTTGCAGCCCCGCGCGGCACAGAAAGCCTTTCACTAGCAGCAGAAGACATTGCCAGCTTACGCCTCGTCCGTCATCAGCTTGTGGTGACGACAACCGACGGGACGGTGTATCGTTTCACCGGTCGGGAGCTCAAACATGGTGTCGCTCTCTGGCAGCGACTGCGTCTGGCTCACCCTCTGACTTCATCACCCAAACGAGAATCCTCTACTCCGCCCCCTCACCAACTCGAATGAATCCAGACAACAACCAACTTCCACGCCCCACGGACAAGCTCACCGCTTTCCTTCGCGAATACTTCTCAGAAGCCCCACTGCTTATCGAGCCTCTTCTAGGCGATGCATCCACTCGCATGTACTTCCGCATTCGTCGGGACGGCGAAACCTTCATTGCAGCAGTCTATGCTGAGCCGTTTGATGTGACGACTTTTGCCTACTTAGACGTCACGCAGCTCTTCCAAACTGCTGGTATCCCTGTGCCCGAGGTACTCGCCGTAGACGGCCGCCGAGGCATTGTGCTTCAGCAGGACGTAGGTGACTGGCGGCTTCAGGACATGCTACTTGCCCAACCGGAGGTAGCCCGCCAGGTAGACTACGATCTTGCCTTGCACCTGATTGTGGAGATTCAGAAAACAACGGCCCTTGCCCAGGCCCGGAACTCTATCGCTTGGCGGCAGGCTTTCGACGACGAGAAGCTGTTTTGGGAGATGACCTACTTTTTCCGCAACTACGTGGAACGCTATCACCAATGGCGGTTGCCACCAGAGCAAGTCGCTGTGGTGTTGGGAGAACTCTTCGCGTTGACCTACCGCCTTGCCCGTGTTCCGCGTGTTGTGTGTCACCGCGACTACCACGCGCGCAATCTTATGCATCATGCTGGCAAGCTCTGGGTCATTGACCATCAGGACGCACGCCTGGGACCGGCCACCTACGATCTGGCCTCACTTCTGGGCGATCCTTATGCAGCCTTGGAGGAGGAGTTTCAAGCGGCGCTCAAGGAACGCTTCTGGCAGCTCCACATTGCAGCGTTTGGAACAAAGTACTACGCCTCGCGCCGACAGTTCGACCATGAATACCAACTCATGCTGGTGCAGCGGCTTCTCAAGGCTATTGGGACGTATGCTTACCAGTTTGTAGTACGCAACAATCCAGTCTATCTGAGCTACATCCCAATTGCTTTGCGCACGGCTGCCAGGGCTTTGGAGGGTATTGCTGACTTGCCAGCCGTGGCACACCTTGTGGCTGCGGCCATTGAGTGTGAACCGCAACCGGAAACACGAGTTGTGGCGCTGTCTGGTGCCGGCCCCCCTACTGGCAGTTGAGGCAATAACATGTGCAAAGGAACTACAACCTAACCAATAGAGCATGAACCGGCTGCTGGCACGGGTTCTACCCGGCAGCAAACCGGTTCACGGTGCTTCGCCAGAGAAGGACGTTTAGGGCTACTACGTTAGCGTCGGACTGTGACTTCTTCGGCTGCCGAGGGCTGACCGGTAGGCGGTGTGCCAACGGGAATGCCAGCCGTGATGGGTGCAGCGTCGGTGCGCTTCTTCTCAAAGCGCCGGATGTATTCGACCAGGTAGTTGATCTGTTGCAAGGTTAGTTTGTCTTTGTAGGCTGGCATCACCTTGCCCTTGCCGTAGAGGATGGAAGTCACCATTCCCGGCGAAGAGTTATTGGCTTGCCAGCCGGGGTCTTGGAAGTTCGTAGCATTGATCGCCTTATTCCCGCCTCCGTTGACCTGATGGCAGCCGGCACAGGCAGCGTAGTTCCGGCTTTGCAGTTCGGCCAACATGGCTTTGTAGTGAGCAATCTCTTCGGCTGGTGTGTCTTTAGGAAGCCCGTCGGTTGAGCCCTCATACAGCACCTGGGCTTCGCGCAGGTAGGCTGGTGCCGTCCGGGAGGCTGCTAAGTGAGAAGAGCCCATGCGCGGCTCACTGGCACTGCGCGCGCCGACAAAACAGCCTGTGGTCACCGTTGCCGTCAGGGCCACCAGAACCAGGGTTTTCACGTTGTCCATCATAACCGTACTCCTTGTGCAAGCCTCCGGGGTAGAAGGCATGAGCCACGGCTTTCCGTTTGGTGTCAACCAAAGTGTGCCTGCTGCCCCTGCCTAGGATTTGGCGCGGCGCTCGGCAACCATCCGCTCAACATCACTTAGGGTTGGCAAACCGTTACACTGCCTTCCCTTGAAGGCACGCAGATACGCCACCAAGTAACGAATCTGCTTGGAACTCAACTGGTTGTAGTAAGCCGGCATTGCTCCACCGCCGTTGCCGATGCCTTTGCCGTTGTAAATCGAGGAATAGATTCCCCCGTCCGAGTTGTTTTCCTGCCAACCAGGATCAGTGAAGTTTGTTGAACGGGGCACATTGCCGCAGCCATTGTGGCCGTGGCAGCCAACACAGTTGTTCTGAAACAGCGCCCGTCCTTCACGGTAGATTTCCACCGGATCGCGGTACATTTCCTGTTCGTCAAGAACAACCCGCGCAGGCGAGCCGAAAGGGTCATTGCCGGCAACATCCTGCTCGTTGACCTGTTGGAGATGGATCGGGGTTACTCGGTCACGTAAAGCAGCCGCCTCACGGGCGCTGGGTGTGTTTTGGGCAATGTTTTCGCGCACAATCTCTTCAGCCGTCTTGAGCGTGGATGTCTGGTTGCGTAGCGGCATGGGATTCTTCGGGTAGCGCGTCTCCCTCGGATCACGCGAACCAACAAAACAACCACCGGCTAAAAGTGCCAGGATGCTGCCGAGTACGATGATCTTGATGCTTTTCATAACTCAACCTCGCGCACGTCATCGGGGAAGCCACAACAAATCAAGCACTCGCTGGGGAGCGCCGCAGCCGCGTCAAACGAGGCGGCTCAGGCTCACGCGGCCGCTCGCGAAATATCACCGTAAGCAAGTCTCCGTTGGCGACATAATCCACCAGATCGGTGTTTGACAGAATTCTCGGTAGTGAAACACTGCGGGCAATCCGACCAATGCACATGTACAAATCCATGCCAACCCGCTGGACTTCGATGTGATCGTTTTCGGTCAAGAAGGGAATTCGCACCACGAAGCGCCGAATGTCTGGGTCATCCGTGGGCTGTCGGTCTTCAACCCACATGTTCTTCTTGCTGTAGAGGACCTGCCCGATGTCGGTTGTCCCGAAAGCCTTAAGGCCAATTTGGCGTAGGGCTTCCACGCCTAATGGCTCGCAGGGCTCGAGAAACAGCTTGAAGATTGGCAGCGGCGCAAAGGCCGACTCGATCTCTTCCAGATACCGCCCATGAAGCTTGGCCCAATACTCAAAGTAACTGCCAAGCTGCGCTCCGGGAAGCGCATCACCTACCGGATAAATCTTGTTGACAACGACCGCGTCAATGGTCAGCCCGTAGATGTGGGTGAAGGTGTACGCCCGCTTGCTTTCAAGGATCGAAAGCTTTTCCGGGTTGATGACTAGGCGCAAGGTAACGTTTTCCCCAATCAGAAAGGCGCTGACTTGGTTCATCGAATCCAGCAACTGGTTGACCTCATCGAAAAACTCAGGATCGGGGCCATTCGATGAACCAAAGGGCTTCATCACAGAGGACATCCCCTGGTATACCCGAAATAGCCTTTTGCCCATGCTTCCGCCAACAATGAGCTCGGGGTAGGCCAGAAGGCGCAACGTGTTGCCAGTGGGCGAGGTGTCAAGAATCACCACATCCCACAACCCGGAAAGTGCCTCCCGGTGCAGGCGCACCAGCGAGAAAATTTCGTCGAGTCCAGGCTGGGTCGAAAGCTCTGACGCAACCGAAGGCCGAATGCCACGTTTTTCGTAGCTTTCGGAAACAAACTTCTCAAACTTGCCCATGTTGCGTTTGGCTTCGTAGAGAGTATCAATTTCCAGCCCGAACAGGTTTTCTGTAATAGGCGTTGGCTCAGTGCGCGAAAGCGACATCTGGAACACATCGCCCAGGGAATGCGCCGGATCACTGGAGATAGCCAAAACCTTTTTTCCGGCGGCCGCCAAGGTTACGGCAGTGGCCGCCGAAACCGTCGTTTTGCCCGTGCCTCCTTTGCCGGAGTAAATGATGACTCGCGTGTTCGTCATATTGACCTTGCCCGGTGTACCAAAGCCATTCCCCCTAAAAAGGGGAGTTGCTGACCGGTATCCATCAACCAAAGAAGATGTCAAACGGCGAGTAGCTGCCCTTGCAGATACCTTCTGCCCACGCCTTGTAGCGCCCGCCTGTAAAGACACGGACATTTTCTGCTACCCGGTCCCATTCAAAGCTGTTCGCCGTCTCGATGAACTTCTTACCCTTGGGAATCGAGACTTTGAAGCGAATGGACAGGTCAGCCGGCTCGGAGTTGACGGCAATACCGTGGTGCGCCAAGGGGACAAGCGGATGGTTGAGAACTTTGCGCTTGCCACCCTCAATAGGAACACTAAACCCCGGCAACTCAACGAAGAGTTTGACTTCAATGCCCTGCACGCTGGCGTTGAAGTTGCCTTGCAGGCGGGCAACCCGTCCTCCCTGATTGACTGGCTTGCCTAAGCCGTCAATCGGAAACAGTTCAAGCCAACGGCTGATTGAATCCACAATCCCTGTACCGCCACCGGCGAAGCGGAAGTCAATCCGTGACTTCTCGCCACCCTCGACTTCGGAGAAGTAATACACGTCTATGTTGTCAAGGCTCTGCCCGGTTTGCTCGAGTGCGTTCCACAACGGCCCAATCAGCCACACGTCCTTGATGTAGTCGCCAAAGTTGGGTGAGTTGCGGAAGGCATCCTGCATCTCCAGCCAGGTGTCAATGACTTCCTCGCTATCGAGCGGCACGCGCACCGACAGGTCGTGAAAAAGGTTGCCGCACAAAAGGCGCTGTTTCCGGGCCACGATATTGTCGTCTATGGCTTTTGACCGCCAATACCGCAAACAATCCACAACGCCTTCAAATTCGAAGCGGTGCGAGAACTTTCCGACCGTAATCTTGCCTTCGCCAGCAGCAACTCGCCGCGTTGGCGACTCATTGGCAATGTCAGTTTCGCCTTCCACTCGACCTAAGATGCCATCCACGATGGATTGCCCGAAGTAGGTCAGGCGAACCACATCGTCTTCGATCTTTTTGGCTTCCAGCTTGAGCTCGCCGTCAATCGGTAACAGCGGCGAAGCTGAAGGTACGTTGGAAATCCGGGCTTCGGCCCGTAGAGTTCCCCAACCCGTGGCGTCTAAGTCAAGATCGTAGTAAGCGGTAGTCAGTTTGCTTCCCATACCATGGTCTCCTGCAAAAGAAGCTCAGACAAGGAAAATGACGGCTGAACGAACTGATGCCAAACACTGACATCAGCCCAACAACCCGTACTCTTCATACGGGGTAAACCAATGTGCAGGGGACGCAGAAAAGGGCAGAAGCCTTGTTTTCGGACGTGGCTTCTCTCCGTCCACATCGCCGCAGCCGGGTGGGCTATCCAGCAGTGCCGTCCGGCTGCGGCGGACGGCTCCGGGGTTGAGTTTTACTCGGGTGTCAACCACCCTACTTGAGGTGTCTGTTTCTAATGTACTTCAAAGGATTGAACCAAGCCGTGACAATTCATCACGTGTGCGCCAATACGGCTCGTCTACTAGCTCGATGTGCATGTAGTCTTCCATGTACTGCGTCCGCGACACGCCGCCTTCCGTAAAGACCACAGCATCGGTCGGGCAAGTACCGGCCACAAAGCACAGGGAGCAACTAATACACCGGGTTTGGTCAATCCAGTAGGTTTCTCCACCATCCAGCACGGCTTCGACATCTCGTGGCAGAATGGCGTTGACTTTGGGTGGACATTCATCCGTACAGAAGCCACAGCCAATGCACAACTCTTCAATAATGGTGTAGATTTGTCGCTCGCGCTTCTTTTTCGGTGCAGCCGTTTTTGGACGTGACAGCCGACTGGGTGGACCTGGAATCGGCGGGGGCGCCGCCTTGGCGGCCGCTTTAGCAGGAGCTTTGGCGGCGGCGGACTTCGCAGCGGTCTTTGCAGCGGCTTTGGTAGCGGCTTTCTCAGCGGGCGCTTCGGCAGAAGCGTCTTTTGCCATCTCTGCTTTCTCTTCTGCTGCCATGGTGACCTTGCCTTTCACATCGTGAAAATAACGGAGACTTTTTTAAGTCCCGTGTTGAAAAAATGTCCACAACCGTCACCAGCGGCAATGTGAACTTTGTCACACATCTCGGACAGGTACCGGAAACCCCGGCGGATGACCAAAGAAAGGCCATCCGCCGGTTTTCACGCCCTACCGGTTCTGGAAGAAGCCATCAGCAAAGTAGAGGAAGACCAACACAAAGGTTCCAGTGTAGAAGAAAACCGTTCCCCACAGCTTTGCAGTGGCGAGGTTCGAGACCGGGAAACGCACTTCTTGAAGCGTTTTGATACCTAATCGTTTGCCCATCAGGCGCACCCAGCGGCTCTGGATGTCGCCGCCTTCGGCGCGTGATCCACGGTCCTTGAACCAGAGGGCGAAGCTGACGAACCAGATCAAGTGGCCAAGCAGCAGCATGGCCGTTAGGTGATTGTCAGTCCAAATCCATGTCGTTTCGTTCCACATGTAGAGGAACACCCCGCCTGTATGGCTGATGTTGTGCGTGAGGTAGTAGGCTTCATTCCCACGCGCCATCATGGTCGCAATCCAGCCACCGTCGAGGTACCAGGCAATTGCCGAAAGCGGCTTGATGGAAAACAGAATGCAGAACCACATCTGGTCCTGAATTGAGACACCGCACGTACCCCCTTTGACTGGGCCGATGCAGGGGAAGTCGGGCGACTGTTTCCGCCACTCAAAGTCACGGTACCAGGGGCTTTGGTAGTTGTGGAAGGCAATCCGCAACAGCGGAATGAACCCAAACAGCCAACCGCCAATCATCAACCAGAAGAAGATGGCGTCGTTGATTTCACCATCCCGGTGCTGGTTGCGCAGGTTGGAGTAGAGGACGGCAGGCGTGCTAGCCAACCGCTCATTCCATTCGAGCATATTGGCGTGGGCTTTTTCGAGCTCGGGACGGAACTTATCAAGCTCAGCCTGCGCTTTTTGCCGGGCTTCTTCGTTTGGCGCATCATCAATCTGGTTGAGTAGGCTTACGGCTTTGAGATGGGCCGCCAAGTAGGCTTCGTCGGCCTTGCGGGTGGCCTCGTAGGTCTGCCGGTTCTGGAGATACCAAATCCCCTTATCTACCCAGAACAGGGGATTCACCTTCCGAAGAAAGTGCGTCCAGCTTCCCCACTGTACTGCGTAGAGTTTGGGCTGTCCCCACTCTGGCTTGTAGTTGATTTCCTCAATGGTCGTGAAACTGTAGGTTGGCGACGAACCAATCCCTAGCTCTTCGTTGAGGATGCGGTCACCGACCTGCAGGTTACGTGCCTTGACCAGTTTCGCCGTCCCGTCCGGGTTCTTGACCCAGTCTCCACCGGCAGTGGGATCCCAGGGGTTGTTGGGACGGAACACCCGGTAGCCGATATTGCCGGCCTCGCCATCCATCTGAATAGCCCGGAAGGACCGGAATTGGTAGATACCAAAGTTGAGGTCGAGTTCTGCACCGGTGTTCCAGCAGATCATCCCGTAGCCGAAGACCACGGTCACAAAGCTGACGAACATGGTCGTCCCGACAATCTTTGTCTGGAGGTCGGGATTCTGGAACCACGTAATGAATTTCGAGCGTGCCTGTTTGTAGGCCCCAGAGATGTTCAGCCCGTGCAAGTACTGTCCGCCGTGGAAAACCCCCGCAGCCACGTAGAGCAACCCGACCTGCACGTGGTTGAAGGTAATCATGTTGTGAATCATCCGGCCCGGGTTGACGATCTTCTTCCCGTAGATGATCACGTTCATGTCGTTGAGGATTAGGTACGACGGGTGATTGCGCAGGGCAAGGAAGCCGACAATGGCAAGTGCAAAGCTCACGTACCCGATTGAGGTTAGGTGGACGTGAAAAACCGCCTTGGTGTCTTCAAGGTGCGTAATGTTGATGCTTCGTGGCGGCCGGTACCACCAGTATGCCCCAAGCACCACAAAGAGCACCCCCCAGACGAAAGACATCGTGGTTTCGCCGTTGATGGTGTTCATCGGGTGCATGACCTCGTTGAGGTAGGGGTCAAACCAACCGTAAGGAAAGGGTGCTTGTTCGATAGGCATCGGCCCATTGGGTGTCATCACTTGCGCCGGCTGGAGTGGCACGGGTGGCTTGTCTAGCACAAACCACAGCACAAAACCCCAGATGAAAAACAGCAACCCGATGTAAATGGTGTGCGCCCCAAGGGCATCGGCATAGGTTCGCCGGAGAATTCGCCAGGGGGTGTTAGCAAAGCTGCCCCATGGCAACCCGACCTTGTACCAGGGTCCATCCGGCGTAAACCACTTGATCTGGCACAGGCCTTTGAGTCCTGGGACGTAGGGCAGCAGCCAGAAAATCTCACCGATGGTGGCACCCCCCCGCGCCCCGTAGTAGTGGGCAGCACCGGCGTACACAAGCCAGAGTCCTAGGCCGATATGGAAGCATCCCCAGCCAAAGAGCCGGAAGTCGGTCATCGTCAGGGGATACTGTCCAAAAAACGGGAGCTTACTGGTGCTGAACTCACCAATGAGCGGCAGCCATACCCTCTGAATCTGTTCTGTGTCATACGGGTCGTAAATCCCCAGGGCAATGAGACGTGGACGCAGGGTGAGATTGACATACCCGTCGTTCCACATCGTCATACTGGCGAAGAAGTACGTCCCAATCAGACATGCCAGCCCACCAATCAACATCATGTGCGCACCGAAGATGCGCTCCGGTGGCATCGGTAGTTCCAGTTTCTGGTACCACCGCTTCACCCCGTTGGCATAGGACGAAAAGCTAGCCATAAGCAACTCCCTCTACAGAGGACTTCTCACCAACCACATTCGCCACATGGGAGCTCTTTGTGGGTACTCCCTGCGGTGTCGTCAGCAACTTGACTTACGGGGACGCCAAAGCGGGGACGGTAAAACGGTTGGAGACGCGCTAGCGCGCCTTGTACAGGTCTTCTGCCGTCGCCCGTCTATCATGGAATGAATGCGAGAGATCTATTGGTAGCGAACCCGGCAGAGGTACCTAGGGTGTGATGATTTCAACGTACTTTGACTATCAACTAAGGTCAAACATTACTTCGGTATCAGCTTTGTGGGCTGTTTTCGGTCGTGCCTGTACGGAATCAACGAGCGGATTTGATTCGGCAGCCCTCTGCGTACTGAGCTTGCAGTAGCTTCTTGCACCCTGTGCCTCGTACACCCAGGCTGTCCGGGCCAGAGGCTGAAACCCGGAATTTTCAGCAAAGCATGTCGCCAGCTCAGCGCTTAGGCCGAAGTTCGGAACAAAATTTGCGCGAATGTCAAAGCGTTGCTCCCTTCTTTCAACGCAAATCCCCCTGCGCAAATCTATGGCGTTTGGGTAGCCTGTGAGCAGTTCCTATCTGTCTGTGGGTGAAAGCAATTTCTCAGTCGGCGCAGTAGCCAGTGGTGAGTTTGACTTCTGCCGGATGGTGACTTTTTGTCGGCTATGCTAGGTTTCCATAGCCATGAGTAAGCCACAACCGATTGGTATCCTGAGCTTTCAAGGTGACTTCGCAGCTCATGCCGAATTACTCCGGCAAGCCGGCGCGGTGCCACGTTTCGTGCGTCGCCTTTCTGACCTAACCAACCTGGCAGGGCTCATCCTACCTGGGGGCGAAAGCACAACCATGTTGCGTTTTCTTCAAGCCGAACCTTGGTTTGAGGCTATACGGGAGTTTGCTGCCTCAGGGCGTCCGCTGTTTGGTACCTGCGCCGGGGCTATCCTGCTGGCGCGTGTCGTCACGCACCCAACGCAAGCCGCACTGGGACTGATAGACATCACCGTTCGGCGCAATGGCTATGGGCGGCAGGTGGACAGTTTTACCGCGACGCTATCCCTTCCCTGGCTTGGCTCAGACCCGCTTGAACTCGTCTTTATTCGTGCGCCGATTATTGAGTCGGTTGGTTTAGGCGTTGAGGTATTAGCCACGTATGGCGGTCATCCGGTATGGGTGCGCCAGGGGCAGGTCTTTGCCGCAACGTTTCACCCGGAAATGACCTCGGACCTTCGCGTTCACCGCTTTGTTTTTGGTTTGTCTTGAAAAGACAAATGGCGCGCCGGCTTAGCGCGCCAAGAAGAGTGCCGAAGGGGGGACTCGAACCCCCACGGTTGCCCATACGCCCCTCAAACGTACGTGTCTACCAATTCCACCACTTCGGCAACTGTGCTGCCCGCTCCTTAGCTTTAGGCCTTCGGTACAGACAGCAAGACAAACCGTTCTGATAGCAGAAGATGTTACCAATCGCCTTCTGGGTTGTTTTGGTAATCACCTCGGAAGGCTTACTACAAGTTTTTTGTATATCTCATTGCGTTGTCAAGGCTGCTTCACATGCTTTCTTTGAAACCTACCAAAAGAAAAGCTGGTTTTTGGAACAAGCAAACCGCCCTACTTGTTTGCGGCAGCCGGCTTGTCTGGCTGCTCCGGCTCGGCTTCAGAACTAGCACCTGTGCCGGTTTCGGACTGACTTGGGGTCTTTTGATCTGATTGACCTTGCTTTGCAGCATTCTCCTCACCGGTAGACGGCGTAGCCTTATCCGGCGTACTCTCACTCGTTGCTTCTCCGGCGCCGGTTTCTTTTTTGGCTTCCGGTTGCGTTTCTTCCTTCTGCTTTTCCTCTTTTTTGGAGGGAGGCGGCTCGTCTTTGATACCCGCAGCAGCCGAACGTGGCAAAAGGATGCCTGGGATAGAAAAGGTAAAGGCTAGGGCCATAAACAACCCACCTAAAACAAAGGTCACACGTTCCAAAGGCTTTTGCGCCCCGCGTGGACCAAAGGCAGTCTGGCTACCGCCTCCGAAAAGTGCAATATCGCCTTTGCCCGGCTGCAAGAGAACCACGCCGATGAGCAACAGGCAGACAATGACAAAAAGCACAAAGAGCACGTAAGCGTACCACGGCATGTTTTAGGCGTTTACTCCCCACGACTTTGATGTTCTCTGACTCACTATTTCCCTAGCGGATACTTTTGCCGGAACCAAAACCACACGGCATCGTGGCCATCCCTGTCTGTAGGGTCATCACTGCAGCATTACTTGTGACCGCTGGATGAGCTGGGCAAAACCATCTGGTGAGAGACTGGCACCGCCGACCAATGCGCCGTCTACGTCAGGCAGCGACGTGAAGGCTGAGATGTTATCTACCGTCACGCTCCCGCCGTACAGAATGCGGACCTCCGTTGCCGCCGAAGCGCCAAAGTGATCTGCCCACAGTGCTCGTATGTGTTGGTGCATAGCTTGTGCAACTTCTGGCGTTGCTGCCCGACCCGTGCCGATGGCCCATACCGGTTCATAGGCAAGCACTATACGGTGGGCTTCCAGTTCTGTCAACGGACCGGCAATGGCCTGAAGTTGCCGCTCTACAACTTGCAGCGCCGCTCCGGCTTCTCGCTCAGCTAGGGTTTCCCCCAGACAAACCACCGGCAAGAGCTGAGCGTCAAGGACACGCCGAACCTTGGTTGCTACAATGGCATCCGTTTCGCCGTAATAGCGACGACGCTCGGAATGCCCGACAATAACACCGTGGCAGCCCACTTCCTGAAGCATTTCGGCTGCCACCTCCCCGGTGAAGGCACCTACCGGCCCTTCGGCAGCCACGTCTTGAGCAAACACCCGAAGGAGGCTTCCCTGGACGGCAGCCACCACGGCCGACAGCGCCGTAAAAGCAGGGGCAATCCCGATTTCACTGCTCGAAATATGGGCGATTTGGGGTAAAAATGCTGTCACGTAGGCGACGGCCTCGGCGACTGTCTTATGCATTTTCCAGTTTCCAATGATGAGCGGGATACGTTGTGCCATGGCAAGTTACGTACATCCTTTCCGAGTCATACGTCGCCAGCAGAGGCGCTCGGTAAGCGCGCCTGCGAGAGGTGAAGTGCCGCCATCTGTCCCGACAAAACAACACCGGGCAACGCCGAGACTAGTGCAACGACCGGCGCGAGTTGATACCAAAAATTTTCTACCTCCCTCAACGCTAAGACGACTTCAGATGGTGCATCTCGGAACACTGGCATTGTGTTGATGTTTGTGGGCATTGATAGCTTGCTTCTCTGTGGGATTTGGCAACAATGACAGCTTGAGAAAGGAAGGGACCCCGATGTTTCGCTATATTCTCTGGCTTCTGACAACTGCCATA
>Ga0308393_1000015_pt1 | contig 112947 bp, 92 predicted proteins | sample Hotspr2Sampleee2_FD_202364 | JGI IMG/M metagenome (GOLD analysis project Ga0308393, IMG submission 202364) | Hot spring phototrophic mat microbial communities from Mushroom Spring, Yellowstone National Park, Wyoming, United States - 20050630_ee2 ... | reverse complement strand
CGATGTGGCGGTCAACCTTCTTGCCAGCAGTGTGCTTACGGCACTGGATGCGTTGTCGCTCTACGTTTTGGCCTGCGCCTTCGAGCCGGTGGCCTTTGCGGCCGTGGCCTTTGCCTTTCCCTGGATTCTGCTCACCAATCTGGTGCCCATCACGCCGGCCGGTCTGGGCGTCCGTGAGGGGACGGCCGCGGCACTGCTGCACACCTGTGGCGTACAGGTCGCCACGGCCGTCAATGCCACGCTGTTGCTTTTCGTCATCAACAGCCTCCTTCCGGCGCTTCTCGGCTGGCGTTACCTTGGGCGGCGCACGCCGATTCAACCCGGCTAGGCCGCCAGTCGTCCGCCGTGCGGCAGGGCAATCCGGGCAATGGGCTGGATGGTCAAATCCGGCGACAACTCCTGATAGGAAAGCACCGAGACGTTCGGAAACTCCACTTCCACCAGCTTGCGGACAAACCGCCGGATGTCCATATCCGTTACGATGACAGGCTTCTGCGCCGTGGGTGGCAACTCGCCGATTTCCGCCCGCAGCGCCGCCAAAATGTCATTGCTGATCGTCGGATCAAGCGCCAGAAAGGTCGAAGTCGAAGTGCGCCGAATCGAGCCGCGCACGATGTCTTCGATTTCTGGGTCGAGCAGATAGACAAACAGTGTCCCGCGCCCGCCGGAAGCCTTGAAGGAAATGACCCGCTTCAGCGAGGCGCGTACGTATTCGGTCAGTTGCGCCGGGTCTTTCTCGATGCGTCCCCACTCCGCCAGCGCATCGAGAATGGACTTCACATCCCGAATCGAGACCCCTTCCTGCACAAGACGCTGCAAGACATCTGTAAACAGGTGTAACGAAACAACCTTGGGGACGACTTCCTCCACCAGCTTCGGTGCGCCGCGCCCGACGAAATCCAGCAACGCCTGCGCTTCTTGAATACCCACATATTCGTGCGCATGACGGCGCAAGATATTGGAGAGGTGAAGAAGTAGAAAGTCTCCCGGCTCCCAGATTTTGAGACCAGCCGCCGCCGCCAGCATGCGGTATTCATCCGGCACCCACGCCCCAGGCCGTAAATCCGCCGGATTCCGCACTTCTTCGCCTTCAATGCCAAAAACCCGGATGTTTTCTACGGAATCATTGACGTAGAAGTGGAACGGCTTGACAACACCTTGCGCCACCGGCACTTCCTTGATGGCAAACACGTAGTGATAAGGCTCGAGCGGAGCGTTACCAGTGACGTAAATCTGCGGCATGAGTACGCCGGTATCGTAATACATCGTGTTGCGTAGCGCCGTCAGCCCTTCGCGGAACTTCGCACCGGCCGGATACTCTGGGTCAATGTAAGGCGCCAGCTCGGCGCTCGTCACAATTGCCATCGGAACCGTGTAGGACGGCTGGATGTCGTCGCTTTCCGAAGTTTCCGCTGCAAGTTTTTTCTTTTCGGCAGCCTGGGCTGTCAGGGCTTGTTGGCGCTTGCGTAGGCTGAAAGCCACCGGCATCACGACCGCTGCCACAATGAGCACCGGCACAGCCACAACGCTTCCGGCCAAAACAGCCAAGATGGCTATTGTCCCCAACAGTCCTGAGACCACAAGCAGCGGTTTGGGATTGGCCAGCAGTTGGGCGCTCATGTCGGCGCCAACATTGCTGCTTTCATCAACATCATCACCGGCAACGCGCGTCACCACCAAACCGGCCGAAATGGCAATGAAGATCGAGGCGAAAATAGCGCCAAGGCCGTCGCCAATGGTGAGGATAAGGTATTTCTTGGCTGCCACGGCTGGGGAAAGCCCCTTGTACAGCACCCCAATCGTCATCCCGGCCACGATGTTGACAACGGCAATGATGATGGTGGCAATCGAGTCGCCCTTGACGAATTTCATGGCCCCGTCCATTGCGCCGTACAGCCGGGATTCCTTCGCCAGGTCCGACCGAAGTTTTTTAGCCATGTCCATGGTGATAAGTCCCGACCGCATGTCAGCGTCAATGGCCATCTGCTTGCCGGGCAGAGCATCAAGGGTAAACCGGGCGGCCACTTCGGCGACGCGCTCGGCTCCTTTGGCCACGACCAGAAACTGGACAACCAGCAGGATGATAAACATCACGAACCCGACGACGAGGTTTCCCTGGGCCGTGATTTCCCCCAGCGCCCGGATGACATCGCCGGCATCGCCCTTTGTCAGGATGCTACGCGTACATGAAATGCTCAGCGCCAACCGAAACAGCGTCGTCAGCAGCAGGATGGTCGGGTAGGTTGAAAGCTGCAACGGACTCGAAATGTAGAGCGACACCATCATCACCGCGAGCGAGATGGTGATGTTGACCACAATGAGGATAGAAAGTAGAAACGTTGGCACAGGAACGATGATCGTGCCGATAAGAACAATCATGCCGGCAGCCACCAGCATGTCGCTGTTTTTCGAGAGAGCAGCCGCAAAATCAATCCCACTGAAGGTTTTCACTCGGTCAGTCAGCGAACTCATAGCCTCTCCATGCCGGTACAGGTTGGACTGAAGCTTACCGCTTCAGAAAGCGCCGCTTGCATTGCCGGACTAGAGTGTTTCGAGAAGGACATAGACTAGCAGGGCCCCCAGGAGCGTGCCTATGGCCATCACCACCAATTCAATGCCGGTGAAGTAACCCAGGTAGTAGTACGTTGTTTTGCTCGGCACCAGTGGTGTGCTGGCTACATCTTCAGGTGGCAGCTTCGGCGTCGGTGACGACTCTGCTTCAGGCGCAACCGAGCGGAGATCGGCTTCGGTTAGGGCCGGCATTTCTACCACCTGGCGCAGAGGCACTTCATCAGGTTCTGGCAGGCTGGCAGGCGCAAGAGCGTCTGTGGCTTCGGTCAAAAGCGGCTCGGTTTCCCGCAAAGGCGTCGTTGCCGCGGCCGCGGTCAGCAGGGGCAGGGTTGCCGGAGTACGGAAGACAAGCGTCGGGAGAGGGCGCTCCAGCGGCCGATTTAGCGGCGAAGCGAAGCGAATACGGTCCTGGTCGGCAAGCACCCGCGGCTCTGTTACCGGCTCATCGTTGACCATCAGGCGGTGCTCGGCCAAAACCGGACAGATAACTACTTGCTGACCGGTTTTGCGCACGAGCGCACAGTAGGTTACTAACTCCTGCTGGTTGAGGGTGATGCGCAAACCGGAAGCGTCCCAGCCTAACGAAACCTCTGCATCACCAGCCGGAAGGGTCAGGGAAACATTGTGCTGGTAGCCTCCTTCGATGACAAAGCGAAAACTATCCTCCGGTGCAAGCAGTGCTTCCAGTATCTGGGTAAACGTTGCGTTCTCAGGTAACTCCGGTGACTTGCGGGGGCCGGAAGAACGGAAGGCGGGGGGTAACAGACTCTCGAGATCAAACTTTAGGCCGCTTGTGAACAGTTCCCGGGTTGCCGCCTGAAGCAGGCTTGTGGCACGAGGATCATCAAGCCGAGCAGCAGGTGAGTTCCCATCAAGTACTGTGACGACATAGTTGCCGATGTGGATTCGGTCACCGAAGGTTAACAAACGCCGGTCACCGGTGCGTACTGGCAGCCCGTTGAGCCGCGTCCCCTCGCCGTGATTGACCAAAGCAAGTTGTCCGTTTTCGTCGAGAAGCACCACGTGTTCAGCAGCAATTCCAAGGCCGGTCAGACGCAGAGTGGCTTGTGGGCTGCTACCGATGCTAATGATGCTTGTGCGCCAAATATCCTCCAGCAGTGGCTTGGCGGCCGGTGGCGCGCCTATTTCACGTACAATGAGTTTGACATCCATCCAAGGTCTCTCTGGCTAGTCATGCAGCGTGCGCCAAGACAGGGCAAGCTCTTGCCTCTTTGCCCTAACTTCCGTCATGCTAGGCAACACAGGTAAACGTCAGGTTAGCTCACGGCTATGTTACACCGCCGTAACTTCGATTTTCTCAACGTGCACCACAAACCAAGGCGGAATTTTTCTACTTCCTGCCGCTTTGGACGCAACACTACCTTGCCTACTTCGATAACAAGGGTGCAAGCGGAACACAGTCGCGTCCGAATCCGAAACCGTAGAGCATAGGAGACCTTCCCCAATGAGTGCCAACGAAACGCCACGCCAGCAGCTTGGTATTACGGATGAAGATTTTCAGCGAATGGGCGAAATCGGTGCCATGTACTACGAGCAAGGTGACCTAAAGCGCGCCCGCACGATTTTCGAGGGTCTGGTCGAACTCGACCCAAACAGCGCAGCGGCCCATGCTGCCTTGGGAGCGCTTTACACCCGGACGCAGGAAGATGAGTTGGCACTCGCCAGCCTTGAACGGGCGATTGCCCTCGATCCCCAGATGATTGCCCCTTACGTCAACCGTGCCGAGGTGTTTCTGCGCATGGAGCGTTACGAAGAGGCCATTGCCGATTTGCAACGCGCCATTGACCTCGACCCGGAAGAAAAGGACCCCGGTGCCAATCGCGCCCGCGCCATTGCGCTGGGCATTCACCAGATTGTGCAGGAAGCTGCCGAACAAGGCGGCGACAGCATTCAATAAATCCAACTCGACCTAATTCACCAAAGAAAGGAGCCTTACCACAATGTCGAACTTCGGTCTTCCACCCAAGCCCGTGATGCCCGGTCCCAATGCTTCAGACATCGAGCGCCTCAGATATCAGCAGGAAATGCAGAACTACCAGTTTGCTCTCCAGCAGGCGGTCAATGCCATCACGCAGGAAGGGCTGACGAAGTCAAACCTACAGAAGGCGGCTCATGACGCCATCATGCAGATGATCAACAACCTGCGCTAGCCACAGGACTTAAAACCCCCTTGGGTCTGACTCAACAGCGAGGAGCACCATTATGCCGATAGGAAAGATTCTTGGTGGTATTGCCCGTGTTGCAGTACCGATTCTCAGAACAGTAGCCGGCGCTAACCCTGTGCTGGGCATTGCTACTTCATTTCTCCGCGGGGTGAACGTCGGCCAGGCCCTTACTAGCCTAGTTCAACGCATCAGCAACTCCTTTCTCCAAGGCCGCAATCTCAACATTGCCAAGAACCCACCGCTTGGTCCCTTCGGTCAGGTAACAAACTTCCTGGATCGCACAGCGAAAGGGCTCAGCGATTTTGCACAGCGGCTTCAGGAAATCAGCCAGCGCCTCCAGCGGATTTCAACGGCGCTAACCAAGTTCAATGAAGCCCTCAGGGAGCTGATGGATGCGGTGACAGGCCGCAACACAGTTGCTGACAAGGTCAGGCAGGCACAAGTTTCTTCACCTTCGACAGGGCAACCGGCTGCTACTGGACCGCCGGCTTCTTCTGCCGCTTCCTCTACCTCTGCCACTCCTTCTACGGCAGTGATGCCGCGCGCAACCAGCAACGAGTTTGGCTTGCCGGAAAAGCCAAAGATGCCTGGCCCGAATGCCTCTGATGAAGAGCGTCTGCGCTACCAAAAGCAGATGCAGGAGTACATGTTCGCGCTTCAGCAGGCCAAGGATGCTCTCACTCAGGCTGGCCTGGTGAGATCAAACCTGCAAAAAGCTATGCATGACGCCGTTACGCAGGCGATCAACAACCTGCGGTAGTTTCCACGACAAAAATACTTTTTAGGAGGATTTCACCATGCCACTCCCACTCGTTGCTGGTCTTGCAAAGGTCGCCCTTCCGATGCTGAAGGGGATTGCGATGAACGCCGTTAGAGGTTTGGCCACCTCTCTCTTGAGTAGCGGTATCAGGAGCGCGCTGACAAGCCTTGTGCAGCGGATTGGTACCTCGTCGCTTAGCGGCAACAATACCAACATTGCCAAGAATCCCCCACTTGGGCCATTTGGACGTGCAACCGATTTCCTTGATCGGACAGCTAACGGTCTGAGTGACTTTGCGCGGCGGCTGCAGAACATTGCCGATCGGTTACAGAGAATCTCGCAGGCGCTGACAAAGTTCAATGAAGCCCTCAAAGAGCTGATGGATGCCGTGACAGGACGTAGTGCTGTGACCGACAAAGTCAGACAGGCACAACTAGCGCAGCCGATGGTATAGTTGGCAGCCAACCGCTGGTTTTCACCCGGCAGAACACAGCGCGCCTCTAGCTGGCGCGCTTCTTCTTTTTATTGGGATTTGTTTCCACCGGGGGCAGCTTTTCTCCGGGACCTTTCGTTCCAACCTGCCCCCCTGACTGCGGCAACGGCGCGATGACACGCACCACCGGGTAGCAGTCCTTGTCGGCTTCATAGTAGGGCGTCTGTTCGTAGAGAAACTGCAACCGCGCCCGTGGACTGGCGGCAAAATCGGCGTCGGCAGCCAGCCGCCGCTCAAACTCGGCCTTGAGTTTCGGGTTTCTGGCCAGCAGCTCGCGGGCAATCGGCTCGAAGACGTAATCGGCAGCGTATTCCTTCTGCTCAAAGATGGTATTGAACCATCCCCACCGTACGGCCGAGTCGGGGCCTTCGGGTTCAAGCCAGTTGAAGATGACGCGCGCCGCCGGCTGCGTCATGGGCACATAGACCGTTCCGGCCGGAAACGTCTGTGTCACCCGCACCCGCTTGGCCGTAAAGCTAGTCAGCATTACGCGGCCTTCAAAAGGCCGCGCGGCCCACTTTGGCTCGGTCAACCGGTAGGTCTCACCGGTTACGGTCGTGGGCTGCTTCAGACGGACCATTTCAACCCCGTGGGCGGCTAACACATCGAGGACAGCCGTCCAGGCTGCCGGGATGAGGTAGCCCAGCGGCACGGGAACCGCCGCTGTGGTTTTCAGCTTCCTGAACAGCTGGGTGGGAATCTCTACCGGTCGGTTTTCATACACGCGCACGGGCTGCCCAGTAACAACGCTGGTTTCCTCACGCCAGGCGACGCCCCGGTAGGTAAACGCTTCACCGGCGTTGCTCCATGTCCCGGCAAGGAACAACGGGGCTTTCGGGTCATAGTGCGCACCGAGCTGCGCCATATCCCGCTCGGCAGCGTGGATGAGCGCGCGCAGCCGCGCCCCTTCCGCGCCCACCAGTTCGAGCGTGTGCCGCATGATGTCGTAGTGCGCCCACATTTGCGTCCTGTACGACTTGAGGCTGTGGGTTTCGACAAGCAGGGCCGGACGGTGCCACAGCGCAACATAGGTCGTCGAATACCGTGGCTCAATGACGCCGACATCAAACCCCTTGGACCAGTCAGAGGGATCGCGCGGCTCGGCATAAGGGCCGACAATGTGGCCATCGGCCTCCAACCTTTCATAGAGCCGGGGCAGGAAGGTTTCCTTTGACCATGCCCCGACAGAGGGCCAGATGTTCTGCTCGGTGGGCATGTCGAGCGTCACATCGTACTGGTGGTCCATGCCGTCCGTCACGTGGTTGTCGAGGAAGAAGTCCGGTTTCCAGGCGGTGAAAAACCGTAGCCAGGCGCGCATTTCCGGCGCATCGGCTTTGAGGTAATCGCGGTTGAGGTTCAGGCGGGTGGCTGTGGCGCGAAAGCCCATTTCCCGTGGCCCGTTCTGGTTGACGCGGTGCCACGGACTGAACCGCTCGTGTCCATCGGCATTGAAGACCGGCATGGCAAGGATGATGACCGAATCGAGCAGCGCCGCGTGGCGTTTGGTGATGAGAATGTCACGCAGCAGCATCGAGGTTGCATCCTTGCCCGAAATTTCGCCGGGATGGATGCCGTTCTGGATAAAGACCAGCGGTTTGCCCGTCACCTGGGCGGCAGCCGGTGTGAAGGCTTTGTCCTTTGAGGCCACAAGGACGTACAGCGGCCGTCCTTCGGCTGTTTTGCCAATGGTCAGCAGTTTGGCCAGCGGTGAGGCGGCCGCCATTTTTTGCCACAGACGCACGGTTTCGGCGTAATCGCCGGTTTCGGCATAGTCGGTCTTTTCGCAGTGCGTCAGAAAGGCTTTGGGTGCGGCAGCCGTGCTTTCCACAAGCGAACGGGCCGCAGCCGCAGCCGGGGCTTCATAGCCGGAGCGGGGCGGCATGGGTTCGAGTTTGACAGGCATAGGCAGTGCAGTTTCAAGGTCAGGGACTGGCATTTGCCCCTGTGTGGTCAAGGTCAATGCAACATACAGAACGAAAGTCCAGCCACGCCACTGAAACCTTTTTCGCCACTCCAGGCGGTTCTGACCGACAGCAGGGTGTACATCGAAAGACATCGCAGCACTTACCGGTTTTCTGTTTGTCCCTGATGTTTCTCACAAAGGCGGAAGGCAGGAAACCTTTGTTTGGAACTGTCTGCCTATGGACACCAGCCGACACCGCCCACCGCCTTGAACCCGTCGAGGTTTGAGCTTTCCTTGATCTTTTTTTCGCCAGGGAACCCGGCCGGCTTTCAAACGTCAACAGGACCTGCTTGACCGTCATCCCTCCGCAACGAGGTCTGTGCCATGCTTTGCCGTCATCGCCTGGATAGACGCCTCACCCGAAGCCGGTGCTACGTCGCTCTCCTGGGGCTGCTCTTGAGTTTTGCTTTCCGGCTAGCCTACGCCCAAACCACGGATTTCCAGTCCGTCAAAACCGAAGCCGAACGCCTCTACGCTGAAGGCTCCTATGCCCTGGCGCATCAGCGTTACGCCCAGCTCGATCTGGCCAGGCTCGCCCCGGACGATGCCCGGTGGGTACGCTTCCGCCTGGCCGATACCGACTGGCGCGCCCGCGCCGCCGCCCGCCAGGCAGATGCCCAGGCCTTCGAGGCCGCGCGAACAGGACTGGAAGCCATTGTCAAAGCCGCATCGCGGCCCGCGGAGCGCGATCGGGTGTGGGCCGAAGCGCAGGTTTCCCTTGGTGACTTCTGGTGGACACGTCCCGCCAGCCAGAACTGGTATCAGGCGTGGCCACACTATGCAGCGGCGCTCGACTGGTGGGCGCACTCGCCAGACCTGGCGACCGCGCGCGACCGCTACCTGCACATCCTTTTCAGGGCCGCCTACGCCGTGGATCGCGAAACACGGTCCTTCGGCCAGCCCGTCCAGCCAATTCCCATCGCCACGCTGGACGAAGCCATGAGTCTGGCCCGCAATGACGAAGAACGTGCCCATCTGCATTACCTGACAGCCATGAGACTGCGGCAACAGGGCGGCGATTATGAGTCACTTGCGCGCGTTGCAGAAGAATTCGCCGCCGCCGTCGCCCTTGGTCAGAAGACAGCCTGGTACGACGACGCCCTGTTCCACTACGGGCAGTGGCTTGAATCCACGGGCCGCCCTGTGCAGCAGCCGGACGGCACCTTTCAGATGCGCCCTGATTATGCTGCTGCACTGGCGCAGTACCGGCAGCTCGTTGCCGCCTACCGTCCGGGAACCTCGCGCTATCTGGAGGAAGCCCAACGGCGCATCGCTGACATCACGACCCCTTCCCTGACGCTTGGCGTCGGCAACGTCTTTCTCCCTGATTCCGAAATCCGGTTCGGTCTGTCGTGGCGCAATGTGAAGCGCATCGAGCTGGCCCTGTATGCCATTGATCTGCCGCAGGACATACAACCGACCAGCACCGATGAACAGGGACTGAAGGCCGTTGACCTCTCCGGGCGCAAGCCCGTCAAAACGCTGTTCCGCGATGGAGATGACCAAGGCGACCATCGCCCCGGGCAGGCGCTCGTCACCCTCGATGAAACGCTGCCCGTCGGCGCGTATCTGCTCGAAGCCCGCGCCGGAAAACAGACGGCGCGGGAACTGGTGCTTGTTACCGACGCTGCCCTGCTGGTCAAGTCCGACGGCCGGCGGCTGGTCGTCTTCGCTGCTTCGGCACTCGACGGCACGCCCCTCCCCGGCATGCGCCTGCGCGTGTGGTTCAACGCTTACGACCGGCAACGCCACACGCCCGTCTGGGTGGAGCAAACCGGCACGACGAATCAGGACGGTCTCGCCACCTTCGGGAAAGCCGGACATCAGGGCTATGCCACGCTGGTGCTGGCCGCTTCCGGCGCACGGCAGGCGCTTTGTCTGCACAGCGGCGGCGCAGTTTCATCCTCGCCTGCGGATTGGAAAATCTATGCCTTCACCGACCGGGCCGCTTACCGTCCCGGCGACACAGCCCGGTGGAAAATCATCGCCCGCCAGCTTGAAGGGAAAACCTACCGCACCCCGGCCGGCAGCCCGCTGGGATACGAACTGCTCAACCCACGGCGTGAGCGCGTGGCGTTCGGGCAGGTGACGCTGAGCCGCTTCGGTGGCGCATGGGGCAGTTTCACACCCGATACCACGTGGCCGCTCGGCGAGTACACCATCCGCTTCGGCAAGCCCCGTGACGGACAGGAATTTGACGCCATCTACGGCGAAGCCAGGCTGTTTCGCCTCGAAGAATACCGCCTGCCCGAATTCCGTGTGGCGATTGCGACCCCGGAAGAAAACGGCCGCCGCAAAGCATTTCGCGCTGGCGACCGCGTCGAACTCACCATCACGGCCGAGTATTACTTCGGCGGCGCCGTGGCCGGCGGACGGGCCGAAGTCATCGTGCGCGAACAACCCCTCTACCGTCCGTTGTTTTACCGAACCGAAAGTCTGTGGTTCGACGATGACACAGCCGGTTTCCAGAATAACACCGACGGCCGCGGCGGCCGCATCATCCGGCGTGAAAACCTCATTCTCGACGGCAACGGACGCGCCCGCATCAGCCTGCCGACGCCACGCTTTGCCGCAACCGATCTGGCCTACCACATCGAAGTGCGCGTCACGGATGCGTCACGGCGGGAAGTCGTCGGGCAGACAAATGTGCGTGTGGGCCGGCAACGGTTCGCCGTGGGTGTACGCCCGGAGCACCGCCTGCACCGCCCCGGCGAAACCATTGCCGTTACCTTTCTGGCCCGTGACATCAACGGCCAACCCGTTGCTGCTGAAGGCACTGTCACCGTCACCCGCGAGACGTGGCGGGAAATTTTCCTTGACGCCCGTGGGCGCATGGTTACGGCGGCTGAAGCCAGGGCGTACCCGGAGGCCGGGCCATACCGGCTCAAGCAACGTGGCTACGAACGCGAGGAATTGCTCAAACGCACCGTACAGACAGACCCGGCGCAGGGCGAAGGGAAACTCACCTTCACCGCGCCCAGGGAAGGCTTCTACCGCATCACATGGGTGACGCCCGAACCCAACCGCAACCCCATCACTGCCGAGGCGACGGTCTGGGTTTCGACCACGGCAACCAGCGACACCGGCTACTTTGCCTCCGACCTGGAGATCATCGCCGACCGCGACACCCTGGCCGTCGGGCGGACCGTCCCGGTGATGCTCGTGGCACCGACGAGCGGGCGTACCGTGTGGCTTTCCATCATCCGCGATGGTCTGGAGGAAACGCGCGTCATTCGTCTGACGGGAACGGCCAAACTCGTTGAACTGGAGATTACCGACCGCGACACCCCCAACTTTCACCTTGAAGCCGACTCGCTGCTGGACTTGCGCTGGTCACACGTCCGCCGGGAATTCACCGTGCCGCCCACTTCCCAGGTGCTGGATGTGCAGGTGAAAGCTGACCGCACCGAAGTCAGGCCACGCGAACCCGTCACCTTCACGCTGCTTACCCGTGATGCCGCCGGACGCCCCCTGCCGGCCGAAGTTGCCCTGGCCGTTACGGATGACGCTGTCAGCGCGATTCAGACCGACTACGCCCCCGATCCCCGGCGCTTTTTCCACGGCAACCGCCGCCAACCCTATGTGGCGACGACGACTTCCCTTCAGTACCGCCCCTATGTGCGCCTGAAACCGGAACCGCCGACGGACGCGCGCCCGGAAGCTCCGCGCGCCGAAGGAGCCAAAGACTTCGAGGGCGCGTCCGAAGCCGCACCGGAAGCCGTTGCAGGCACGGCTCGCCCGGCAGCGCCAGCCCCTTTTGCCCGCAGCCGGGAAAATGCAGCCAAAGCCGGGCGCGACGAACAGACCACCGGTATGGCCGGTGACGACGTGGGCGGCGCCAGTGGACAGGTCATTGTGCGCAGTGACTTCCGCGCCACGGCCTTCTGGCAGCCCGACATCGTAACCGGACCTGATGGGCAGGCCACCGTGACGGTCACATTTCCTGATTCACTGACGACATGGAAAGTTCTGGCGCGCGCCGTTTCGGCTGCCAGCGAAGTCGGACAGGTGGAGATGCGTACCGTCACCAATCAGCCGCTCATCGTCCGGCTGCAAACGCCGCGTTTTCTGGTGACGGGCGACCGGACGACGTTTTCGGCCGTCGTCAACAACCGAACCGACCGGCCGCTGACAGCGACGGTGACGCTGGCGGCCGAAGGTGTTGCTCTTGACGCAGCGCATCAAACCCGCCAGGTGACGGTTGCCCCCAATGCGGATGGCCAGGCCACGTGGGAAGTCGTCATTCAGCAGCCGGGTGACGTGAAGCTGACTGTAACGGCCGTTGCCGGGGAACACCGCGATGCCATGACGCGCACCGTGCAGGCTTACGTGCGCGGCATCGAACAATTCGTGGCGCAGGCCACGCAGGTGCGTCAGAACGAAGGACACCTGCGGCTCGACCTGCCCCGCGAACGGGAGAACACCCAGGTTGTCATCCATGTGGCCCCAAGTCTGGCTACTGCCATGCTCGACGCTCTGCCATACCTGCTCGATTACCCTTACGGCTGCACCGAACAGACGATGAGCCGGTTCCTTCCGGCGGCCATCATTGCCAAAACCCTGCGTGAGCAGGGCATCGCACCGGAAGCCATTGCTGGGCGCATGTTCGGCGGCATCGAAGCTGCCACGGCCGACAAGACACAGCCACGCGGCAAGCGCGACCTAGCCGAACTCGACCGCATTATTCGTCAGGGACTGGATCGGCTTTATGAGGCACAGCACCCGGACGGCGGCTGGGGCTGGTGGAAAGAGACGCCTACCGACCGCTTCATGACGGCCTACGTCGTGTGGGGGCTGGCGCTGGCCCGGCAGGCCCGGCTGGAAGTCCGGGACGACGTACTGACGCGCGGCATGACGTACCTTAAACAACAGCTCATCGCCGAGAAAACCGCCCCCGACCGGCAGGCCTGGCTGCTGCATGCGCTGGCCGAAGCCCGGCGCGCCAAAGGCCACACGGCTATTGCTTCCACGGAACAGACGGCACTTGACAACCTCTGGCAACACCGCGACCGCCTGACGGCCTACGGGCGCGCGCTCTTTGCTGTGGCGGCCCAGCACTACGGGATGCGCGAACGGGCGCAGGTTCTGGCGCGCAATCTGGTCAATGGCGTCACCCGCGACAGCGCACCGAACAGTGACCTCACCACGGCACGCTGGGGCGCCGGCGGCTTCTGGTATCGCTGGACGGACAGCCCCGTGGAGACGACGGCGTTTGTGCTCCGGGCGCTGGTGGCAATTGAACCCGGCCACGAACTCGTCACGCCGGCGATGAACTGGCTGGTCAAAAACCGGCGCGGCGCGCAGTGGAGCAACACCCGCGACACCGCCATTGCCCTGCTGGCGCTGAACGACTACCTGCGGGCCACCGGCGAAACAGCCGAACCGGTGGCCTACGAGATTGTAGTCAACGGAACCTCCGTGGCCCGGCAGCGGCTGGAACCCGGCGCTGATCTGATGACGCCGGGAACGGTAGTCGTCCCGGCTGCCGTGTTGCGGGATGGCACCAACGACATCCGCATTCTCAAGCCGCAGGGCAGGGTGCTGTATGTTGCCGCCAGCGCCCGGTTTTTCAGCCGCGAAGCGCCCATTCCGCCGGCTGGCAATGAGATTTATGTCAAACGTCAATACTGGCGGCTTGTCCCGCGGCCGACGCTGCTGCGGGGCGTCGTCTATGAGCGCGTGCCGCTGGCGGACGGCGCGCCCGTGACCACTGGCGACCGGCTGCTTTGTACCGTCACGGTTGAAGCCAAAAACGACTACGCCTACCTGGTCTTCGAGGACCTCAAACCGGCCGGCTTTGAGGCGGTTCAGGTACGCTCCGGCGCGGGTCTCACCATCCGCGAAGTCCGCCCCCAGACATTGGAGCCGACAGGCCGCACGCAAGTGGTCTATCAGGAACTGCGTGACCGCCACGTGGCGCTGTTCGTGGAACAGTTGCCACAGGGGGTCTGGCAGATGGAATATGAGCTGCGGGCTGAGACGCCGGGGCAGTTCGCTGCTCTGCCGACGCTCGGCCACGCCATGTACGTCCCGGAAATTCGCGCCAACAGCGCTGAATTGCATGTTGTTATTGGAGCAAATCCTTCAGTCACTGCCTGCCATACAGTGAGGAAACCATGACGAAGTTCATTTTTGTGACGGGAGGTGTGGTCTCGTCATTAGGCAAGGGTATTGCGGCGGCTTCCATTGGTTGCTTGCTGGAAGCCCGTGGGCTACGGGTTACTCAGCAAAAGTTTGACCCGTACATCAACGTGGACCCGGGTACTATGTCGCCGTTTCAGCATGGCGAAGTGTTTGTGACAGACGACGGCGCCGAAACCGACATGGACCTGGGTCACTACGAACGCTTCACGCGCGCCACTATGACCCGCGCCAACAACTTCACGACCGGCCGAATTTACCTTTCGGTCATCGAGAAGGAACGGCGCGGGGACTACCTGGGGCAGACCGTGCAGGTCATTCCCCACATCACTACGGAAATCAAGGATGCCATCCGGTCGGTTGCCCATGGCGTGGATGTCGTCATCGTCGAAATCGGCGGCACGGTTGGCGACATTGAATCGCTGCCCTTTCTGGAAGCCATCCGGCAGATGCGCTACGAGGTTGGGCGCTCGAATGTGATGTTTATTCACGTAACTCTTGTGCCCTTCATCCAGGCAGCCGGAGAACTCAAAAGCAAGCCTACGCAACACTCGGTCAAGGACCTGCTGAGCATCGGGATTCAGCCCGATGTGCTCATCTGCCGCACCGACCGCGAAATTCCGCGTGGCATCAAGGAAAAGATTGCGCTGTTTTGCAACGTCGCCGAAGAAGCTGTCATTACGGCCGAAGATGTCTCGACGGTCTACGAAGTGCCGCTCAAGTTTGCCGAGCAGCGCCTCGATGAGCTTATCCTGCGGCGGCTGGGCCTGACGGCCGGCGAAGCTGATCTCCGTGCGTGGCGGCGCATGGTGGACATCATTCGCCACCCGGACGATGCCGTCACCGTCGGCATTGTTGGCAAGTATGTCGGCTCGCACGAATCCTACAAAAGCCTGACCGAGGCGCTGTTGCATGGCGGCATTGCCAACCGCCTACGGGTGGACATCCGCTGGATCGAGGCCGAAGACCTCACGGTGGATGAACGCTGGGAAAGCCGTCTGCACGACGTGGATGCGATTCTTGTTCCGGGCGGTTTCGGCAAGCGGGGCATTGACGGCATGTTGCGCGCCATTGGCTATGCCCGGCGGCACAAGCTGCCGTTTTTTGGCATCTGCCTGGGGATGCAGTGTGCGTGCATTGAGCTGGCCCGCACTACGCCTGAGTTATTCGATGCCGACAGCACCGAGTTTGATCCCGACACGCGCCATCCCATCTTTTTCCTGCTGCGCGATCTTATTGGCGTCGAAGATATGGGGGGGACGATGCGTCTGGGGGCATACCCATGCCGCTTGGAACCGGGCAGTCGGGCTGCTGCCATTTATCAAACGACGGAGATTTCAGAACGCCACCGCCACCGGTACGAGTTCAACACTGAATATGAGCCACATCTGGCGCGGCTGGGGCTGCGCGTCGTTGGACGGTCGCCTGACGGGCGCTTTGTGGAAATGGTTGAACGAGATGACCACCCGTGGTTTATCGGCTGCCAGTTTCACCCAGAGTACAAGTCACGCCCCTATATGCCCCATCCGCTGTTTGTCTCCTTTGTGGCGGCGGCGCGGCGCTACCGTGTTGAGAATGAAGTCCGGCAGCAAACGACGACCGGCAAGCACCCGGTTGCGCTGCTTACAACCAACAGCGAACGCGCCGGCATCGCTGGGCAGGCCACCAGCGGCGGGTGAAACACCTGCAGGGTGCGAAGCGGCCCTACCGGCGGGCGCGTGGCCGGGTAGTCGTAACGCCCTCCGCAACCGTTGGCGTCAATAGGTTTCCACGTGCCAGCGGTGGCTTTTTTCGAGGTGTTCACGGTACTCGGTCCACCGGATACCCAGCGAGGTCGCGTACGCCTCAAACGCTGCGTCAATACCGTCTTCCATGCCACGCAAGCCGCAGATGAACACGTGTGTGTTGTCGCGCTGGAGCAGCTCCCATAGCTCGCCCACGTGTTCGGCGACGCGGTCCTGGATGTACATCCGTCCCCCTCTGGCATTCTTTTGCTCACGACTAATGGCATAGGTGAGACGGAAGTTGGCATGCCGCTGAAATTCTTCCAGCTCTTCTCGGTAGAGAATGTTAGGCGTGGTGGGAATGCCGAAAATCAGCCAGGCAAACCCGCGAAATTCGTAGTCCGGGTTCTTTTCCCGGAACATCCGCCACAGGTGCGCTCGAAAAGGAGCAATCCCCGTACCCGTTGCCAGCATGATGATGGTTGCCGTCGGGTCGTCTGGCAGAAGCATGGCCTTACCCGTCGGCCCCGTCATGTTGACTTCTTCGCCGACCTTTAGCCCACACAGGTAACTGGAACACACCCCATAGACGGTTTCGCCTGTCTCCGGGTGCGGATACTCCAGTCGCCGCACACACAGGGACAGGGTTTTCCCGTCACCGGTGTCCCCATGGCGCGTTGAGGCAATCGAATAGAGCCGAACTTTGTGAGGTTTCCCATTGGCATCGCAACCCGGCGGAAGGATGCCAGCGCTCTGCCCTTCGAGAAAGGGGTAGGGACCAGCCGAGGTATCAAACACAAGGTGGCGAACGGTTCCAATGCCGCCCGGCCCAACCAACTCACGGTTTTCCAAGCAAACAGCCCGCAAAGGCGCGCTTGGCCGAAAAACATTCATAGGAATGGTGCGTTTAGCAGCCGCTTCAGTCGCAGAACTGTGCATTACGGTGGTCATCGGGTGATGGTCCAAAGAAGTGTACGATTTCAAACGAAATGCGACTCTAGCATGCCCAATACCAGTTTGGGCAGTCATTTTCACGGCTGAACCAGCTCAAACAGCCCCTTTGCATTGCCAAAGCAAATGCTTTCTGTGCTCGGGGGTGCGTCCGGTACGCAACCAGTAGTCAGTCACGTAAAGAATCGTCAAACGTCGTCCTTGGCACATACCTGCACGGAACTTCACGCCACAACCGGCGTACGAGTCGCACAAAGCGACCCTAACCCGTGCTGCGGCGAGGTGCTGCAACAATGCCCATCCGAACCCTTCTGATCGCAAGCTATATGGCGTGCTACCCAGTGGGAAACCCAGTCGGCACCACCGTGCCAGTGATGGTCCAGGGACAGGAAGCCCCTTCTCAAGCCCAGGCAAGTGTCACTGTCGTCGGCACGGTGACAGACATCGACATTGAAACCGCAACCATTACGGTCAAGAGCGATACCGGCGACGTTGTTGTTTTTCCCTACAACGACAAATCCCAATTCAAACGCCTGCCACTGGGCAAAACCACCCTGGCCGACGCCGTTCCGATCACGTTGGCAGAGATTGAGCTAGGTGACCGCGTTACGGCCAAAAAGCGACTGACCCCGACGGGTAGTGTTGCGCCGATTACGCTCATGGTCGTTATGAGCAAGGCTGACATTGCCAAAAAGCAGGAAATCGAGCGGGCAGCGTGGCGTGAGCGTGGGACGTTCGGCAAGGTCACGGCCGTTGACCCCGCAAAGCGCACCATCACCGTCAGCCAGCGCACCCGTGACGGCCTCAAAGAGCTGACCATTGTGACGAACGACAAAACGGTTTTCCGCCGCTATGCGCCGGACTCGGTGAAATTCAGCGACGCACAGCCAAGTCAGTTTGAGGCTATCCGCGTCGGCGACCAGGTACGCGCGCTCGGCAAACGCAGCGAGGACGGCACAAGTTATGAAGCCGAACAGGTCGTCTTCGGGACGTTCAAGACGCTCTCGGTCACCGTGGTGAGCGTGGATGCTGAAAACAAGGAAATCACGGCTAAGGATGACAGTGGTACCACTTTGACCCTGCGCATTACGCCAGATTCTACCCTCAAGCAGATACCAGAACAGGGTGGATTTTTTGGTTTGGCTGCCGGCCAGCGCCCAGGTAGCCCACCGGCCGGTGATGGGTTGCGCCCGGGCGGACCTCCTGGCGGTGAACCGGGGCGCCCTGGTGGTATGGGCGGTGGGCCAGGAACAGGGCGCTTCATGGCCGGTGGATTTGACCCAGCGGCGCTCATCGAGTTTCTGCCGCCGCTACAGCTAAGCGAACTCAAGCCGGAAACCAAGCTGCTTGTCCTGACAACCGAGGGAACAACCCCCAACCGCGTGACGGCTATTACAGTCGTCAAGGGCCTCGACGCCATCTTTGCCCGGTTTGCCCGACAGGCAGCTAGCGCGGCTAGCGGTATCGGAGTGGGTGGTTTCGGCGGACTGGAGCTTGGCATTGGTCTCCCTTGAAAACCTTTGGCTTTGAAAAACCTCTCTTGGACGCGGGCGCTGCCAGGATGTTCTAAGTCAGACACGCCTAGCGCAGCCCCAGTAGCGACATGAGCACACAACGGAAGGAAGAGAAATACACCACGATGAAAATACTAACGACCTGGCATGCTTTGGGAATTTTTCTGGTGCTTAGCGCTGGCTGGCTAGCTGTAGCCCTCACCCCCACGCTGGCGCAGGAACGCCGCCCATCTGCTGGCCTAACCCAGAGCACTGGCGCTCTGCGGGGACAGGTGACCGACGAAACCGGCGCCGTTATCGGCGGCGCTAACATCACTCTGACGGACGCTGCCGGCAAACGCATGTCTGCCACTAGCGACGAGCTGGGGAACTTCACCCTTTCTAACCTGCCGCCCGGCCCCTACACGCTGCACGTGGAAATGGAAGGCTTCAAGCCCTACGAAGACATCACCGTGACCATTGCGCCGGGGCGGCGGGAAAGCGTGACCATCAAACTGTCCATCGAATTGGCCGAACAAGTACAGGTCAACTCTGAAGCGCCGATTTCAACGGCTCCAGACAACAATGCCGGAGCCATTGTGTTGCGCGGCAAGGACCTCGAAGCCCTTCCCGATGATCCCGACGACCTGCAAAGCGCCCTGCAGGCCCTGGCGGGCCCTTCTGCCGGCCCCAACGGCGGGCAGATTTTCGTGGATGGTTTTTCCGGCGGACGGCTCCCCTCAAAGAATGCCATCCGGGAAATCCGCATCAACGCTAACCCTTTTGCCGCCGAGTTCGACCAGATTGGCTTCGGGCGGATTGAAATCCTGACCAAGCCGGGCAGTGACAGCTTCCGTGGCTCGGCGTTTTTCAACGCCGGAGATGCCATCTTCAACTCCCGCAATCCGTTTACCCCGCGCCGCGCACCCTTCCAGCAAAGGCAGTACGGGCTCAACCTCGGCGGCCCAGTCAGAAAGGGCAAAGCTTCGTTTGCTTTAGACGTTGAGCGTCGGGAAACAGATGACAATGCCAACCTCAATGCCACTGTCCTCGACGCCAACCTCAACCCGACAAACTTTGCGCGCGCCGTCGTCGTTCCCCGGCGGCAGTGGGAGATCACACCGCGCTTTGACGTGCAGTTGAGTGAAAAGCACACGCTCGTTGGCCGCTACAGCTTCAACAGCAGCCGCATCAGCAACGGCGGGTTGTCTTCCTTCAGCCTGCCGGAGCAGGCGCTGTCCAATGAACTGCGCGACCACCGGCTGCAACTGACCGAAACGGCGATTCTGTCACCTTCCGCCGTCAACGAGACGCGCTTTCAGTTCGTGCGGACGACCCTGGCCACGACCCCGGCGCTGGACACCCCAGCCATCAACGTCCAGGGGGCCTTTATCGGCGGTGGCGCCCAGACCGGCAACGCGCGTTCCAGCACCAACCGCTTTGAGGTCAACAACTTCACTACTTGGACCGTGGGCGATCACACAGTCAAGTTTGGCGGACGCTACCGCTATGTCCACACGGAAGACATTTCCCCCAACAACTTCGGTGGGACGTACATCTTTGCTGGCGGTGTCGCCCCTGAACTCGATGCCAACAACCGGCCGGTTCCTGGTTCGGTCGTGCAGATCACCAGCCTCGAACGCTACCGCCGGACGTTGCTTGGGCAGCAACTTGGCCTGCCGCCGGCGCAGATTCGCGCCATCGGTGGCGGCGCCACGCAGCTTACGCTGTCAGCCGGCAACCCACTCGCCACGGTGGGGCAGCACGACGTGGGACTGTTTGCCCAGGACGACTGGAAGGTGCGCCCGAACCTGACCCTAAGCTACGGGCTGCGGTACGAAAACCAGACTAACATTTCAAGCAACTTCAACTTTGCGCCGCGCGTCGGACTGGCTTGGGGGCTGGATGGACGCAACGGTGGACAGACCAAAACTGTGCTGCGCTTCGGAGCAGGGCTGTTCTACAACCGGGTTGACGAGTCACTGACGCTGCAGGCGCGGCGCTTCAACGGCCAGACCCAGCAGCAGTTCATTGTCACTGACCCGACGCTGCTTGATCTCTTTCCAGCCATTCCGCCTGTGGAGCTGCTGGCGCCCTTCCGGCGCGCCCAAAACATCCGGCGGCTGAACAGTGCCATTCAAGCCCCCTATTCCATCCAGTCCAACATCGGCATCGAGCGGCAGTTGCCCAAGGGCGTCGTAGCGTCGGTCAACTACGTTTTCAACCGCACGGTACACGCTCTGCGCACACGCAACGTCAACGCGCCGTTGCCGGGGACGTTCAACCCGCGCCAGCCGGGCAGTGGCGTGTTTCCTCTGGGACCGGTTGGCAACGTGTTCGAGACGGAATCCACAGGGCAGTTCAACCAGCACCAGCTCATTGTCGGCGTTCGGACGGGCTTCAACAGCCGCTTCTCACTGGGTGCGTTTTACCGGCTTTCGAAGGCAGAAAGCGACACGGACGGGTCATTCACCCAACCGGCTGATCCTTACGACCTGCGTGCCGAGTTTGGGCGCTCCTCGCTCGACATCCGGCACAACCTGTTTATGTTCTCCAACTTCAATCTGCCGTTTGGCATTGCTCTGTCGCCGTTTGTCATTGCCCGCAGCGGCGCACCGTTCAACATCACCGTCGGGCGCGATCTCAACGGCGACACGGTCTTCAACGACCGGCCGGCCTTTGCCACCGATCTGACTCGCCCCAGCGTGGTCAGAACCCGCTTCGGGACCTTTGACACCGAGCCGTTGCCGGGGCAGCGCATCATCCCGCGCAACTTTGCTCAGGGGCCCGGCTTTTTCGTCATTAACCTGCGGCTGGCCAAAACCTTTGGGTTCGGCCCCAAGCGTGAGGGCGGACCGGACGCCAGCGCCGGCAGCGGTGGTCGGGGCGGCGGCCGGCGTGGTGGCGGCAGTGGTGGCGGCTTCGGAGGTTTTGGCGGGTTTGGGGGCTTTGGTGGTTTTGGCGGGTTTGGCGGCGGCGGTTCTGACCGGCGCTTTAGCCTGACCTTCAGCGTCCAGGTGCAGAACCTACTCAACCGCGTCAACCCTGGGCCGCCGGTTGGCAACCTAGCGTCGCCCTTCTTCGGGCAATCCACTACCACGGCCGGCTTCTTCGGCGGCCGATTTGGTGGAGGCGAACCGGTGGATGCCGGCAACCGGCGCGTCATCCTGAGCCTGCGGTTTAACTTCTAGGCAGACATTATCGGAACATCCACCGCATGCCGGAGCGGGACGCCAACCGCACCCCGGCTAACCTATCTCAAAATCTTTGCATGCAACAACTTACAGCGTTGTCAACGCGTTGACAAAACCGGCCGGCCAGAGAGCCGCCTTACCCTTCGCCGGCCGCCAACCGGTCAAGCGCTGCCTGAAGGGCAGCCCGCAGATCGGCAACCGTCGTTGCCGCCCGGCGGGCCGTCGTCGTCACCGTTACCCGCAGCGTAGCCGGTTTGTCCGGCAAGCGGTAGGCAAACCGAAAGACTGTCACCCCGGCCGGCGCTTTCGCCCTCCGGGACGGCGCGGCAACTGCCGGCGGTGCTCCATCACCAGCAGGGGCGGGGACCGTTTCAGGAGCAGCTCCGGCGGACGGCCCCATTGCCAGCCGTTTTGCTGCTGCCAGCCGCCGTGCCGGGGCCAATGCCAGCAGATCAAGCAACATCCGCAACGAACAATGGGGAATCGTCGCACAAACTTCCAGCACGGCCTTATCCAGCTCCAGCACGCGCAGCCACATTGCCAGCGCTGACCGCTTCATCCCCAGCGCTTGTGCCGCTTGGGCCTGCGTTGGAAAACACTGAGCGACTGCCCCCAGCGCACGGGCTTTTTCCACCGGGTGGAGGTCTTCTCGCTGGAGGTTTTCAATCAGAGCCAACACCTGCAGATCAGCATCCGTCACGGCCGATCGCAGCAGCACGGGCACGGTAGATAATCCAGCAGCTTTGGCTGCCTGCCACCGCCGATGGCCGGCAATGACCGTCACCCGTCCATCGGCTTCGCGCCGCCCGATAAGAGGCTGCAAAATCCCGTGCTGCTTTATCGAAGCCGTCAGGTCGCGCATGGCATCCGCATCGAAGGTGCGCCGCGGCTGGTAGGGATTTTCCCGCAACATGTCAAGCGGCAATTCCAAAACCCGGGCGCCGGGCTCGGCTCCCAACTCGGCAGCAACGTGGTTTGCCAGAGCCGACAGCCGGCTGGGTGAAAGAGTCGTAGTGGCGGCAAAGCGCTTGCTTTTGGACATAGCTCACCTATGGTCAGACGACATCTGCAGCACCGCCATCGCCAGGGCAGCCACATCGGCTGCCGCCGGACACCGGGGCGCATAGCACTTGAGCGGTTGCCGCCGGGTACCAGCCTCGGACACGGCTATGTAGTCCCGAATCGGCTCGAAGACATGAAACCCAAAGGCAGGGCAAATCCGTTCGGTAAGTTCGGCGTAGTGATGGCGATGCAGCACCAGTCGGGGGTTGTACAGCGTCGGCACAACTCCAAGCACGCGCAGCGGGGCCAGGCGCATGTGCTTGCGCCGCCGCTGGGCCTTGGCAATCTCCAGTTGAACTTCTGCAAAGCTTTCTACCGACTTGGCTTCGGTTTGGACTGGGGCCAGCAGCGCCTCAGCGGCCAGTAAAATCTGCAGGGTGATTTCAGAAATCTTCGGCGGGCAGTCAAACAGTATCCAGTCGTAGTTGGTTAGGTACGTCTCTGCTACGGCCAACAGCCGCGCCGGATCGCTTTGCTGCATCAGGCTGAGCTCGTCGCCGACGAGAAACCGGTTGGCTAGCCCGATGGTGAGGTCAAACTCCGTTGGCCACAGGCGCGGGGCGGCCTCTACCCCGTCGCACACTGTCGCCCAGAATGTCTCTTCGCGCCGCCGCGCCGCCGGTTCCATCCCCAGAAAGCTGCCCAGCGTTCCCTGTGGATCAGCATCAATCAGCAGCACCCGCTGACCACGGGTTGCTAACTCATAGCCTAGGTCCCGCGTCAGCGATGTTTTTCCCACTCCGCCCGATTGGTTGAAAATCGCCACGCGCATTACTCCCACCATGCCTCCACCGGATCGGTGGTTGTCAGTATCCGCGCACCGGACGCCTCAAAAGAGGTCAGCGCCTGCTCGGCTGCGTCTGTAAAGTCAGCACCTGGCACGACCACCGGCGCCATAGCATCCCGCAGCAGGACAATCCGGTGGGCTAGATACGGGTTGTGCTCATGCACAAACGCCAGCAAGTCAGCGACGCTGGCCGCCACACAGTGGCTCGAAGCCAGACCGGCCACGAGGATGACATCTGCCGTCAGCAGGCGTTGCAACAGCCCCTCATGGCGCGTGGCGCCTGGTATGGGCTGCCCGTCCCAGCATGTTGTCACTTCCGGCGCAAAGACGGAGTAGTTTTCCGTCAGGGGACTGTCCCCTTTCAGCACCGGCGCGTTTGCCGCTCTGCGGGCAAAGGCGTGGAAGAGACAGGCATCTGCCAGCGCTCCGGCTAGCCGGTGGCCCGTTGTCCCCACTAAACAGTGGTAGGGCCAAACATGTAGGGCATATTTGCCGGTTGCTTCCAGCCGTGCGCAGTAGTCCATAAACTGCTGCCTTAGCCACTCTGGGGTTACGCCAAGCTGCGTGGCAAACGCCGGATTGGGGTGGTAGCGGCCGGCGCGGTAGTCGGCAGCCGTGATGACCGTGTGGGGCGCCACCGGCACACCGTCTTCGGTCAGATGGGCGCTCGGGAAAAACACTTGGTAAGGCACATGGCTATCTAGCGTACAAGTAATCTCTGAAATCCAGGGCAGGTAGCGATAAATGAACTCGACCGTCCGGCGGAGGGCGTCCGTTCCGCCAGTTCCCGACCGGCCGGCGACATACAGCGCCCCGGAGGGAAAGCAAAAGTCCACCTGCATGTCAATGACGAGTAGGTGCGCCCGCCGCGCATCTGCGTCCGCCGGGCGCAGGTGGTGATCGTGCTGCCAGGCCGTTGCAGCCATAAAGAGCGCCTGTGGTGCGCTGCCCAAGTATTCGGCAGTGACTGTCTGGCCGGGATCATAATGGATTGGAAAAGGCAATGGCGTCGCGTCAGACATCAAGGGTCTTCTCCCGGACAAGAAGCTGGTGACACGCCCGACCACCGTTGTCGCCAACAATGGCGAGCAGGTGAACCCTGCACATACAGACTTTGGAGCGCCAACACACAATCGTCAATAGACAATCCACTCGGCTTCCATCTATACATAGGCCTATTAAGTCTGTGCCAAGTGCCTGCCCACACCGATGCCTTTCCGACCTGGATTCTTTCTCTGGTTGTGCCTGTGCCTTTGGCTGGCGGTCACAAAGCCAGTCTTTGGACAGGCAACCACTTGGCCGCATGCGCTGCGGTTTCAGCGCTTTGAAAACAACCAGGCGCTCTCAAGCCCGGCCATTCGCACCTTGGCCCAGGACCGGTTTGGGCTGCTCTGGATTGGCACCGAAGATGGTCTCAACTGTTACGATGGGCAAGGCATCAAGCGGTATCGCCACCGGCCGGACGATCCCTACAGTCTGCCTTCAAATGGTGTGCGGAAGCTGCACGTGGCAGGCAACGGCACACTGTGGGTGTTGCTGAGGGACCACAGGTTATGCTGGTATGACTGGCAACACGACCGGTTTTTCTGTGAACAGCTCAATCTCCCCGGGGTTTCAAAATGGGGGCCAAGCACCGTTGTCGAAGACCCCCAGGGTCGCCTCTGGTTGGGCAGTCAAACCACCCTTCTCTGCTATGACCCACGCACAAAGGCGTCCCAGTCCTTTACCCTGCCGGAGGTGAAGCCGCCGGCAACCGCACCGGCGCATGACATCGGCGTCCACGCCCTGAGCATTGATCAACAGGGGCGCTTCTGGCTCAACTTTTCTTACCGCCTGTGCCGGTTTTACCCGGAGACCGGAAGGTTAGAGGTCACGGAGGTTGACCTCGGCAACCACCCGCTTTTAGCGCACCCCAATGGCTACCTGTACGGCGTGACCAAGGTAGGCGGCCGACTTAACCTGCTGGAGTTTGCACCGGAGACCGGCCGGCCGGTGGGAGCATATCCCATCGAGCAGCGACCGATCCTGGCAGTGGAATGCCGAGTCAGCGACCTTGCTGCAGACGGGGAGCTGCTCTGGCTGGCTATCAATGGCGTTGGCGTAGGGCGGTTCAACACGCGGACCAAAGCGCTCGACTACGTTGTGTATGACCCCGCCAACCCGCGCAGTCTTGCCGGCGGGGAACCGACCGCCATCCTGCGCGACCGCTCGGGTGTGCTCTGGGTGGGGGATGTACGCCAGGGACTGTCCAGGCTTACTCCCTATGCAGCCTTCTTCAAAAACTACCGCCATGACCCTAATCGCCCTGATCACCTAAGCCTTAGCGACAACTACGTCCGGGGGCTGTGTGAAGACCACGCCGGCAATATCTGGGTCGCGACTCAGTACGGTGGTCTCAACTGCCTTGTCGCCCAAACCCGCACAATTCGGCACTTCCGGCATCGTCCGGGCGATGCGACTTCGCTGACCCACGACTCTGTCTGGGCTGTCCTGGAAGATCGGCAGGGGCAACTTTGGGTAGGTTCGCTCGGTGGATTGCAGCGCTTTGATCCACGACGGGAACGGTTTACAACATTTTCCCTACCGCCGGATAAAGCAGGGCAACAGCCGGCAGTGCGCACCCTTTTCGAGGACGTGGACGGGACGTTGTGGATTGGCAGTGACTTGCGCATCTTTGCCATCTCGCCTGACCGCCGCCGGGTTACCGAACCTCTTGTGGCACACCTAATGGAGATGTCCCTTGCTGAAAGCATTGGTGAAGTGCAGGCATTTTATCGGGACGCCCAAGGTGCGCTCTGGATTGGCCTATCTGAAGGACTGCTGCGCCTGGCGCCCGATGGCCAGACCCTGCGCTACTTTCGGGAAGAGCTGGGCAAGTCCGTTTCCGGTGTTCCGATGGTCTGCTCGTTTCTTACGGATAGTGCCGGCCGATTCTGGCTGGCAACCAAAGGCATGGGGCTGTTGCAGTACGACCCGGTGCACGACCGCTTTCAGGCCCTGACGGAACGCGAACGATTGCCTCACAACAATCTGTATGCCGTGCTGGAGGACCGACACGGGCGTCTGTGGATAAGCAGCGATGACGGAATCATCCGGTACGAGCCCCGGACGGGCAAGCTGCGCCACTACCGGGCTGAAGAGGGCTTGCCGGGTCGGGAGTTCAACCGCCGGGCCTATCTCAAGACGCGAAGCGGGATTATGTTCTTTGGCGGCACCCAGGGGTTGACCGCCTTTTCGCCAGATGACCTCAAAGACAATCCTTACCCACCGCCCATCGTTGCATTTGTCCAAGTGGGGCAGCAGACGCAGTTTGTTTCACCGGAAGGCCCCCCGGTTGACATTCCCCTTGCCGAGCGCTCTGCAATGATCCGGCTTGCTGCCCTTGACTTCAACGCTCCTCAATCCAATCAGTACGCCTACCGGGTGGAAGGACGGGATGCGGTCTGGCGAATGCTGGGGCAGCAAAACACCCTTACCTTAGCCGATCTGTCGCCAGGGGATTGGGTCATTCATGTCAAGGCCGCTAACAACGATGGTATTTGGAACGAGGTTGGTCTGCGGATACGCCTGCACGTTCAGCCGCCCTGGTGGCGCACAACCTGGGCTTATGTCGGCTATTTCTTGGCTGGGACGTTGCTGGTCTGGGGTGGCTACCGGCTACGCCGTGACCGAGAGCGCCTGCTGATGCGCACGCGCATTGCTCAGGTCAGGCTTGCCGCCGAGATTCGCGCCAAGCAACGGCGGGTCAAACTCAACCGTTTGCTCGCCTATAAGAACCGGCAACTCATCGAGGCGAACGACCGGCTACGCCAACTGGACGAAGTCAAGCAGCGCTTTACAGCCATGCTTGTCCACGATTTGAAAGCCCCGCTTGCCTCGGTGCTCATGTTGCTAGAGCTGCTCAAAACCCTTCTCGGCGACAAGATCGATCCGGAAACCGCAGAGATTATGGACAACACAGCCCGCAGTGCCGAGCGGACGCTTCAGCTTATCAACGAAATGCTGGAGGTCATGCGGTCTGAAGCCGGCGGGCTGCAACTTGACCTGCAGGAGATCAACCCACGTACGGTGCTAGAAAGCGCTCTCGTAACCGTCCTACCGCTCAGCCGGGGTAAGCAACAGACCGTGGAAAGCGAGATTGCGGCTGACTTGCCCAGTCTCAAAGCCGACGGGCAGAAGTTGGAGCGCGCCTTGGTCAATCTGCTGTCAAATGCCGTCAAATACACCCCGGAAGGCGGTCGCATCTGGCTGAAGGCGAAAGTCCTTCAAGGAACGGGAGTAGATCGTGGGCGAAGCTTTTTGCTCATTGAGGTGGGCGATACCGGTGTCGGCATCCCGGAAACCGAATTGCCCTACATCTTTGACCCTTATCGCCAGGCTGCCAAGAGGCATGCCGTCGGAGCCGGGCTGGGACTGGCGATTGTGCGTAGCATCATTGCCGCCCACGGTGGAAACGTCACCGTACGCAGCCAGGTTGGGGTTGGAACGACGTTCTGGGTTACATTGCCGCTCCCCCAGATTACCCCTTCCAACGGCGAGGGACGTTCTGACGAGCCGGCAGCGGCAGTACCTTGAGTCAACAATCCTTACGGAGGGTTTATGTCGTCTCCTCTTGTGGTCTTAGCCTTTTTTCGCGCCAAACCGGAACACCTGGCGGAGCTTTGCGCGGCGCTGGCCGAGCTTATCCGCGCTACCCGCCGAGAGCCGGGTTGCCTGCGCTATGACTTGCATGTTGCAGCCGATGACCCAACGTCGTTTGTCATGATTGAGCAGTGGGCAACCCCGGCTGCGCTTGAATTCCACATGGCGCAACCCCACACACAGGCAGCATTTGCCAAGATGTCAGACTGGTTGGCAGAGAAGGTTCAGGTCTCCCGCTGGACGGTATGTGAGCTCCATCAACTTACGTCGGCTCAGCGGGGTATCTAAACCTGGTAGGGAGGCAGCGTAGTATGGAGTACCGACAGCTTGGCAAGACTGATATGTGGGTGAGCGCGTTGGGGTTCGGGGGCGCTGAAATTGGCTTCACCCCCGGAATCACCCAGGGACAGGTGACGGCGCTGATTACGGCGGCGCTGGACGCGGGTCTAAACGTCGTGGACACCGCCGCAGCGTATCAGGCCAGCGAGGCGCTGCTCGGTGTAGCGCTCCAGGGGCGGCGATCAGAGGTGTTCATCTTTACAAAGTGCGGCGCTACAGACGGCTTCACCCGCTACGACTGGTCCACAGAAGGCATCCTCACCCACATCAGCGAAAGCCTCCGGCGCCTGCGGACAGACTATCTCGACCTTGTGCAACTGCATTCATGCGATGCTGCTACCCTACAGCAGGGTGACGCCATCTTGGGGCTGCAACGGGCGCGGGAAAAGGGGTGGACGCGCTACATCGGCTACAGCGGGGATGGTGAAGCAGCTCGGTTGGCTGTCACGCTGGGCGTGTTTGACACCCTGCAAACTTCCATCAGCATTGCCGACCAGGAGGCCCTTGAGCTGACACTGCCGCTGGCCCGGGAGCGACAGATGGGCGTGATTGCCAAGCGGCCCATCGCCAATGCCGCTTGGCGTACCGGGCGCAAGCCGAAAGACCCCTACCACCACGTGTACTGGGAGCGGCTTCAGAAGCTCAACTACCCGTTTTTGGCCTGGGAAATGGATGCTGCCGTCGGCTACGCCCTGCGGTTTACACTCTCCCAGCCGGGCGTCCACACGGCCATTGTCGGTACGACCCAGCCGGGCCGGTGGGAATCCAACGCGCGGCAACTTCTGGCCGGGCCACTTTCGGAGGCGGAAATCGCCGCCATCCGGGAGCGGTGGCGCGCTGTTGCCGATGCTTCTTGGGTCGGCCAAGTGTGACACGCCCAGCCTTGCTGGCTATGGAGGTGCTACCGGGCAAGCACCCGGACGAGAATGCCCAAGCGGTCGACAAGCGTGCGGGCAGCCGTGCCAAAGCTAAGCCGTAACGTGTCCACAAAGCGGTCGAAGGGCGAAATGCCATCGTCTTCTGGCAGGCCGTCAAAGAGGAAAGCCGTCAAGGCAGCCGTTAGTCCCTGGCCGCCGTCAGCAATGACATTCCAGCCGGGGCGGAAGTTTGAGGCCACCCCTTCCAGCATTTGTACGAGGCGAAAGGCATAGATCAGGTCGGGTGGAATAGCGAACTTGAGGTTCGGATGGCTGCGCAGGAGCTCTTCTAAAGCTGCTACTCGGCCGCGCGTATCTCGGTTGAAAGCAACACTGAGACGTGCAAACGCTACCACAAACCGCTCGGCTTCAGCCCGCGGCGCATCGGGGGGTAGCATTCCGGACGCATAGAGACATTCGACAACTCGCTGAATATCACCGCTTAGCGCAGCCCGAGCAGCCGTGTAGAGCGTGCGGCGCGTTGCTTCGGAAAGTTCTCGCACCAGCCCAAAGTCAAGCAAAACCAGCGTGCCGTCAGGCTGCACCAGAAAGTTGCCCGGATGTGGATCGGCGTGGTAGTAGCCGTTCAGCAACATCATGCGGGCATAGAGTTCAACCAGGCGGTTGAGCAAGGCATCCCCGTCGAGACCCCAGGCGCGGATTTGCTCTACGTTGGCAATGCGAACGCCAGGGCAAAACTCCATCGTCAGCACATTCGGTGTGCAGCGTGCCGGAACGGTGTAGGGCACATACACCCCCGGCATCCCGGCCAGTTGCTCGCGCAGGCGCTCGGCATGGGCGCGTTCGGCAGCAAAGTCGGCTTCTTCAAAAAAACCGGCCTCAATGGTATCCAGGATGTCATCAATGAGATTCCACTGGCGGCGAGGATCGATCCGGCGGCCAAAGCGGGCCCAGAACCGGAGCACCCGCAAGTCGAGTGCCAGCAGTTCGCGCGTGTCAGGACGCAGAAACTTGACGACAACTTCCTGCCCGGCATATCGGGCGCGGTGCACTTGCCCAATGCTGGCTGTAGCCAGGGGTGTTTCTTCAAAAACCTCGAAGGCAAGGTGGAGCGGCATTCCAAACTCGCGTTCAAGAGCCGGCTTAACGACCTGAAACGGCGCTGGCACGACGTTGTCTTGAAGGCGGGCAAGCTGTGCAACATAGGGTGGCGGGAGAAAGTCGGCGCGAACGCCGAGAAGTTGCCCCAGCTTGACAAAAATGACCCCCAACCGCTCGCAGGCGTCGCGCAAACGCCGGGCAGCACGTTCATCAAGAGCAGCCAGATACGTTGGAGAAAGGCGCAGGGCTGCCCAGAGCAGGCGACATGCGATTAGCCCCCACACCGGCAGCAGCGTTGCCACAATCGTCAGTGTGCGCAAGAGCAAGCGTAGCGGACGTACGGCTTTCAGAGGCGCGGTTGTGGCAGGAGACGGCATTGAGAAGCGGCCTCGCGAGTCAGCGGGCAGCTAACACCATAAGCTGCCGCGCCCTAGCATACAGCACCAGTCGGTTACCTGTGATTTCAAACCGATTGACTTGGGGAAGCAAGCGGTTGAAGCGGGTTTCAAGCCGCCGGACCGGCTCATCAAGGCAGGCGCGCTTGGTTTTGGTGGGTATAGCAAACTGTAGCCTGCTGCCTTGGATGTCGTAGCGGCCGGAGAAACGGTTGCAGCCATCCGAGCCGGTGTAGCGCCGATTTATCACATCAAACTCAATGAAGGGCTCGGTAACATTGACCGTCTCGCCTTCAATTTCCACCAGCGTCCAGCGTTTGCCGGCCAGTTGTCTGTTGTTTCCAACGGCACTGCCAGTCGGCGGCTCTCCAGTAGGCATACTCGGTTCTACCAGTCGGTTCGAGCAGGTGTGGAATTGACTTATCTCTTCGGCGCGGACAATAGGCACTCCCCCTGGTTGCAGGATGTAGTGAACAACTGCCGTACGTGAAGGACAGCAGACCGGATCACCAGGGGCGTAACGACTAAACTCGGCCAGCAAGCGCAAGGGAGAGAGCAATTCGACCCGGACAAGCGCACTATCCGTGCGCGCATGCATGGCGACCGGCGAAAGCGTGCCGGCATAGCGGCCATCCCAAGTCACAAACACCTGGAAACCCAGTGGGCGGCACATGTCATCAAGACCGGCGGTGGCCATGATGACTTGGGTTGGGCCGAAGACCTGCACCGGGCCAAACAACTTCCAGCCGCAAGCAACAAGCGCCTGTTCAAACGGCTGCGTGGGGCGGCGCATCTGTTCGTTGCAGATGTCCGGCGCGGCTATATCCGGGACAGCAGGTGGTTCGGGCAGCGGCGCAACCTGACTGCGGAAACGGTTCCAGTCGGTCAGCGGACGGTCCAGCCAGCTTTCGCCAGCCGGACGCGCTTCAGCCGCCGCGAACAACAGGAACGTCAGGGCGCAAAACGACGCCAGGAAACGGCGCAGGAAGTGAAAAGTAACACACATAGGGGACAGAAAAAACCTTCGCCTCAGAGCTTTTTGGAGGACGCGCGTCTGTGATGCCGGCGGGCAGACGTGGGTGGCTTTCGGCGGATTAGCCACCCAGCACCGACTCAGGCTTCTTCTGAGGCAGCCGCTTTGGCGGCCGGTTTGGCAGCCGGTTTTTCGGCTGCTTTCGGCGCCACGGTGCGCGGCGCCGCGCCGCTCCCCATCGTGCCAGCTTTGCCGGGGTCAAAATCGGCCAGCTCGTTGTAGAGCCGAATGTAGAAGTTTGGGAAAAAGCTCGAGAACTGAAAGGTTGTCACATAGAAAATGCCTGTTCCGGCAATAGCCGTCAGCCGCAGCAGCCCCTCAAGGGGCTTCAAATCGTCGCGCTCGAACCTAAGCAGTTCCATACATACGCTCCTTCGGTAAGATTATTCGCCTTCCGGCTTTCCGGGGCGGTTAGGACGTGACCCGCCACCAAAAGGTGGCGGTGCAGCCGGTTTTGGTCGTGGAGCCGCTGCCGGCGGAGGCGCCGGTGAGGCCATAGGCTGGGTTTCCTCAAGAGATTTGACTTCTGGCGGGGGGGAGGCCAGTTTCTGGGTTTTTTCCTCTGCTGGCGAACTTCCTGCGGTAGGGGTACTCTCCGCCGTTGGTTTGTTTTCCGAAGGTGCAGGTGTGGCCTTCTCTTCCGGCGGTGGCTCTGCCTTCGGCGCTGCTGCCGACGGCGCTGGCGAAGGCGGTGAAGCAGCCGGTGGGGGCGCCGAAGCAGTTTTCGTTTCTGGTGCTTTTGCTTCTGCTGCTGCCGGAGCAGTTGGAGCTGTTTGTTCGGGTTTCGTAGGTGCAGCCGCCTTTTCTGAGGCCGTTTCAGGTTTGGTCTCGGCTTCTGGCTTTGCCGGAGCGGGCTTTGCCGCTGGCGCCGGCTTGGGGGCAGGTGCAGGTTTAGCGGCTGAGGCCGTCATTTTCGCGGCCGTCGGCTTTGGCGGCTCTGGCTCTGGAGCCGGAATGGGTAACTCTTCCACATCGGCCGATAAGTCAGGAAACATGGTTTTCTGAACTTTGGTAAACGCTCCAGCAAAGGCCGTGTAGGTGTCGCCAACCCTGTCAATATACCGGGCAAGGGCATCTTCAAAGTCGCCAAACCGCTCGTTGATGACATTGCGAAACAGTCCCATAGCAATGTGCGCTTTCCTTTCAAGACAGTGATGCCGCGCCCCGACACCACTTGGCGGGGACTGAAAGCGGGAGGTTTTGACACAGCGGGCGCGTGGAGGCTTACTCCTACTGTAGGTCGCCGCGGCCTAAGGTGTCAATTTGGCTTTGGCTTTGCTGCATTTTGTATTTCTTTGGACAAACTGCACCGGGTCGGAGAAAATGCCCCCGACAGAGGCATTCCCCTGCCTGCCCCCCCGTTCTAGCCTGTCTCTACAATGGCAACCCGTTTCGCCGGTGCCTATTCCCATGGGTCATTGTTTCTGCCTTCGTTTATCCGTACGCTTGGGTCTCGTCATTCTGTTTGCGCTGCTAGGGGTATGGCTTGCTGCCTGCTCACGCCACACGCCCGCAGGTCGCTCTCCGAAACCGATTCAGGCTGACACCTTTGACATTGGGCCCCTGACGCCGGTGGTCATTTCGCCCTCTAAAGACCTGGCGAAGTTTCTGCATGAGGACCACACCGAGCAAGTGGATGCACGGCTGACATGCAACTACTGCCACAGCGTCGAGGCTAACTTGCAGAAACTGGCGCAGCATGCTGACAACCCTACAGAAGCCAACAAACCGCCCTATCCAGGTCATGCCAGTTGCATAGCCTGTCACATGGCGGAGTTTACCCGAACCAAACCAATGCCGGCGGCCGACAAGGAAGGGCATGGGGAACCACCCGGGCAATGGTCGGCGATGTGCTATGTGTGCCACCGGCAGGTCGGTCTCGACCGGGAAGGCACCAACGCAATGGACATCTTTCCGAGCCGGCTTAGCCACAATGTCATGTTCACGGCAGAGCAACACCGGGAGCACATAACGTATGTCTATCCCCCTGACCTGCCCGATCCGAAGCGGGCCGGGCAGAAGATGGATGACACAACCTGCCAAGACTGCCACAGCGTGCTGCCCCATCCTCAGCCCGGGGTGACCTTCGAGGCGCACACAGCCTGTTATGCTTGCCACCGGACGAGCGACTACCGACCGCCGGCTCTGGGTGCAAAAAGCGAGGTTCAGCCGGGGTCACTCGCTTCCGGGGCGTGTAACACTTGCCATGCGGCAACAACCAAGCCGGAAGAACTGCGGCCGCTGGCAACTAAAATGCAGGGGGTGCGGTCGTATGCGTACAAGTTCACCCACGCCACCCACCAGCAGGGCAAGTGCACCGACTGCCACAACCTCGACGGCACCTATGCCAACCAGGTTGGGACGCCGCGCGCTAAGCAGCACCTGACGGGAACACGTTCGGCCATCGGGCAGGGGTGCTTTAGTTGTCACAACGGCAAACGTGCCTTCGGCGACCTAGATGCAAATGGACAAGCGACCCAAGAGCACTGCCTCAAATGCCATACCCCTTCTCAACTCGGCCCGCTCTTTGGCGCGCCGGCAACGGCTGCTGCACGGCCAGAGCTGCTCCCAATTCTTACCCGGAGGTAATACCCACCAGACCGGCGACCGGTCAGGGTTGGAGTGTTTCTCAGCCGTGACAGGCAAAACCGGTCTGTATATCGTTCCGCAAACTTTGGTCAACGTCACCAGGGCAGCCCTGCATCGAACAGGTTTCGCATTCCTTCCTTGCTGCCTGACTTTGTGCCGCACTGGCAGGTTTTGCGATCTGAACTTGCCCTCTTTGGAAGGAGGTTGAACACCCATGGTGAAGCGATGGCTTATGACGGCTTATCTCCTTGTGGCCGGCTGGTTGCTGCTAGTACCTGCCTCGGCACACCTGGCAAGCAGTCCGGCCTTGGTGGTAGACGACGTAGTAGTAGAAGGCAGCACAAAGATGCCGGGTAAGCTGGTGTTTGATAACACGGAAAGCGACCCGCCTTTTTCAAAATATGCCGGCTACAAAGAAGACAGGGGAAAAGCGCCTTTTGACCACCAGCAGCACGTGGAGTATGAGGGCTCAACATGTGTGGTTTGCCACCACACCAACTCCAAGACCCTCGTGGCCAACGACGGTGTTGCCAGCGAGCTGGTCATGCGGTGTACTGTATGCCATACGGACCAGGACAAAGCCCCCTCGCCGGTTGAAGGAACAAACGAAGACCACAAGTTCAAGGATGTCCCAGCGGTTGAAGCGGAGGCGGCTTACCACGGCATAGATAACTCCCAGAGTCCGGCCAGCGAAGCCGGCTGTATCACCTGCCACAAGCGGCTGGAGAAGGCCTTTCCCAAGGCCGGCAAAGTGGTGTCGTGCAGCAGTTGCCACACCGGTCAGGATTCCTAACGCTTGGAGTTCAACTCTGGGGCGCTAGCGCAACCCTCAACCGTGCCGTTTTTTTTTTAGGAGCAGTTTCGGACAGTTGCGAACATCGCCTTTCAAAACCTTTGTCTTGGGGCTAGTCGTCGGCGCGCTGGGCGGCTATGGCCTCGGGCGTTGGCTGCCCATGGCTGGAGCGGCCGGGACGGGCAAACCGCCAGCACTGGTCGTACCACCGGTAGGTCAGACGGCAGAACCCCCGGGGGTGTCACCTTCGGCAGACAGCCAAGGCCCTGCAGCTACACATCCCCCGCTGACTGCTGGCAACAATGCCCCTGCACCCCAAGCCGTTAGGGCAGCTTGTCAGTCTGCCGATGCCAATCCAGGTAACTACTTGGCACAGATGGACGCGGCAGCGGCACTGTATCAGGCGGGGCGCTTTGCCGAGGCGCTCAACTACGCTCAGCGGGCACATCACCTGCGCCCTGACAGCCTAGATGCCCTCCTAGCCGTCGGAGTCTCTCAAGCTGAACTAGGCCAATACGACGCCGCAGTAAAAACGCTGACGCAGGCTGTCGAGCGCCGGCCCGACGATGCTGACACCCGGACCGAACTAGCCTATGTTCACTTGCGGCGTAAAGACTACCGGAGTGCTTTGAACGAAGCAGAGCGGGCGCACCGCCTAGCGGCCCATGCCGAGCGGACGTTAGAAATCATTATCCAAGCAGCGCTGGCGCTGGGAGAAACAAGGCGAGCCAAAGTGGCGCTCGACCAGTTGGCCGCTGTCAATCCCGGCAATCCACGCCTGGCTGAACTGGCCCGGTTGGTCGCGGCAGCAACGCCGACGAAGAAAGGAAAGTCGTCATGAGCAGCGAAGCAAACATCCTTGCAAGCTTGCCTGCCTTCGTCATTCCACGGCGGGCGGTTTTGTACAGCATAGCCAGCCTTGGCGCCGGTCTGGGCAACTTGGCCGGTGCAAGCCAGCGGAGCCCACGTTCGGCCGAGGTTACTCTTCTCAATGCAGCGCTGGCGCTGGAACACCAAGCCATTGCTGCCTATGACATCGGGATAGGGACAGGCCTGCTCAAGGCAGATGCACTAGACATTGCCAGACACTTTCAAAGCCAGCATCGGGCGCACCGCGAACTCCTAGTTAGCGAAATACGCAAGCTAGGAGGAACACCGGTTGCGGCGTTGGAAACCTACACCTTCAAGGGCAAGGATGACCGCCCTGTTGAATTCAAAACGGCCGCAGATGTTTTGGTCTTTGCCCTGGGGCTGGAAGCCGGTGCAACCAGTGCCTACCTTGGTTTTTTGCCTCAATTGACTTCCAAGGCGTTGCTCTCCACCATGGCCGGTGTTGCGTGTGACGAAGCTCAACATGCAGCAGCCATTCGGCTCCTGTTGCGACAGCAACCGGCGCCTGACGCCATTGTCAGATAGGCTTCTGAGGCAGAGCCCGGCCCGAGGCCTTTTGTATGCGTCTAAACTATGCCTGCCAAAGTTCTGATTGCCGAAGACGACCCCGCTTCCCGCAAGCTCCTGCAAGTTTGGCTTTCCCAGGATGGTTACGAGATCACAAGCGTAGACAACGGGAAAGCAGCGCTGGAAGCGACCCGACGCATTTTGCCCGACCTTGTGCTGTCGGATGTGATGATGCCGGAAATGGACGGCTTTACCCTGTGCAGCGAACTACGCGCCGATCCCTTTCTGCGTGAAATTCCCATTGTGCTAGTGACAGCTCTGAGCGACAAGGCGGCACGTCTCCGGGGCATCGAGGCCGGGGCGGACGATTTTCTCACCAAGCCTTATGACCAAACCGAGTTACGGGCGCGTGTTCGCAGCATTGTCCGACTCAACCGCTACCGCCTGCTGCTTCAGGAACGAGAGCAGCGGGCCGTGGAACGCGCCCAGGCGGCAGCCCGTCTCAAAGAGCTGGCCGAGCTACTTGACCAAACTCACGATGCCGTCGTCCAGCTTGACATGCAGGGCAACGTTACTTTCTGGAGCGCTGGTGCAGCGCGGATGTTCGGGTGGTTTTCAGAAGAAGCTCAGGGCCAACCCGCGGCAAGCCTGTTGTTTCCTAAGACCGGTCAACTCCCCATAGACCCTCTTACGTCTGTTATTCAGGAAGGGCACTGGACTGGCGAGCTGACAACTCATCGGCGCGACGGCAGTGAAATTATCCTAATGACCCGCTGGTCAGCCGTAACTCGCTCTGAAGATGGCGCGCGTTCCATGCTTTTGATTGCAACAGACATCACCGAACAGCGGCAGGCCGAGCGGCGGTATCTTCGCGCCCAGCGCATGGAAACCATTGGCATGCTGGCCAGTGGCGTGGCGCATGACCTGAACAACATGCTTACGCCGCTCAGCATTGGTCTTGAAATTCTCCAGCAGGCAATCCAGAACCCAGCCCTTACAGAAGTGCTTACCATGATGAGCAACAGCGTGGAGCGCGGGGCAGCACTTGTCAAACAGATGCTTTCGCTGGCGCGGGAAAGCAGTGGCGCGGCTACTCTGGTTCAGCCCAAGCACATCTTGCGTGAAGTTGCTTCCATTGCGCGTGAAACCTTTCCCAAGACCATCACCGTGCGTACAGAGTACTCGCCCACGCTGCGGATGATTGAAAGCGACCCAACCGAGCTTACCCAAGTTTTGCTCAACCTCTGTGTCAATGCACGCGACGCTATGCCACAAGGAGGGACGCTCACCCTGGCAGCTCGCGATCTTTCTGCCGAAGAACTGCGCCAGTCCGTTCCGACAGCGTCTGGAGAAGCCAAGCACTACGTTTTGCTGGAAGTAACAGACACTGGCACAGGCATTCCACCAGAGCTGCGGGAACGCATCTTCGAGCCATTTTTCACTACCAAACCTCAGGGCAAGGGCACCGGCCTTGGACTAGCTACCGTTGCCTCGATTGTGAAAAAGCGCAAGGGCTTTATTGCTCTGGACAGTGAAGTTGGGCGCGGTACGACGTTTCGGCTTTACTTCCCGGCGGCTGCAACTACAGAGGTTTCCTCCGTCTCTTCGGTTTCCAAGCAAAGTCTGCTCGGGCGAGGTGAACTGGTGCTGGTTGCTGATGCCGAAGCCTCCACCCTCGACATGCTGCGTACTGTTCTCGAAACGAACGGCTATGCGGTGATATCCGCACGTGATGATGCCGAGTTGAGCGCCGGGCTAGCTCAGCGCCCGGCGGCAGCCATCGTTGACGCTGCCTTGCCCACCGTTGTGCAAGGTGGCCATGTGCTGGCGTCGTTGCCCGCCGATTTGCCGTTGATCGGCGTTTGTGGAGAAGCTGATGAAGCTGGCCGCCACCAAACAGAGCAACTGCCGGTCCGGGCTTGGCTTAGCAAGCCGTTTACGGCCTCGCAGGTTTTGCAGGCCCTGCGGGAAGTTCTCGATGCCCAACTACCCTCGACGTGAAAGTCGGCTTTGATAGGCTCTACCCCTTGAGGCCGGGCTAGGGCTTGGCCCGGCTTATACTACGCCTGCGCAAGGCGGTTGGGGGATCACTTTTCCGGCGGCATCGGGAAACGGATCAGCTCATCTAGTTGCACACCGCGCGCAGCACACCAATCCGCAAAGGATTCCACTTTGGCCTCGGCCAGTTTGCGTCCGACCAGCCGGCGCAGGTGCTCGTCCAGCACATCCGGTTCCCACCGGGCGTAGATTTTCCGCCGATCCGAGGCCAACAGCTCCTCCCGCTCGCGTGCCACGAGCTCCTTGAGTTCGGACTTCTTGAGTTGGGCCAGAAGCGCTTCCCCGGTGCGTTCGAGGTACTCCAGGTAGCCGAGCTCAAGCTCCTGCATGCGTTCCTGAGAAGGCACAGGAAACAGCGGAGCTGCCGCTTGGCTATTCCTACCTTCACCGGCACTCCCGGATGCCTCAGCGGGCTTCTCAGTGCGTGCACGGGGCATTTTGCTTGCGGTCTGTCGCCGCTTCGGGGGAAGCTTCGGCAAAGCTTCCTTTCCGTTGACAATCAGGGTGTACAGCAATCCCCCTGGATTGGCCAGATTGCGCTGGCGGTATTGCCGGTCAAAGATGGCAATGGCTTGCTCGATGGTTTCCAGTTTGCCTTGCAGCTCGAAGCTTTCCACGAGCCTTTTGGCAACTGCGCTGATCATGCCGCGCGCCACAAGCTGTCCTTCTAGGTGAAGGGCAACATCCCGAATGGCCCGCTCCTCAGGCGAAAGATCGTCATCGCACATTGCGTCCATGACGTCGTAGATGGGCAGGCTCATTTGCTGGATGCGCGCGCCAAACTCAGGGTTCTTGCGGAAGTGAATCGTTTCTTCTGTCAGCGTCCACTCGACGAGAAACTGCTTGGACACCAGCTCGTTGAGGGCCGGCTCAAGGCGCTGCATAATCTGTGAAACGTAGGTCATCTCACGGGACATGCCGACGTGCTCAAAGGCTAACTTGCGCACGTTGATGACGAAGTAATCAGAGCTGCCGAACTTCTTGTCGAGGTAGCGGAACAGCCGTTTAGCAATCGGCGAACTGAGGTTGAAGTAAAAATCTGCATCGAGCTTCTTGAAGAGCTTTTCGCTTAGGCTCTGGGCTACGCGGTCGCTCCACATCACGTAGCTTTTGGCGCCGGTGCGCTTGCCTGCTCCTTCGTCAAAAATCTTGAACTCCTGGATGATGCTCATCCCAACATCTACCAGGCGTCCTGTGTGGCGATCCACGTAGGCATTTTTCGCCTCGATGCGTACGGCGGCGAGCTTTCGCAAAGAGCTTTCGAGCCGCTCGTAGTGCTTAGCGTTCATTGGCCACCCGAGCCGCCGGATGAGGTCATAGCGGCTGAAGTACACCTTTTTCTGTGCGCCCTGTTCATACGAAAGCTCCATCAGGGCCACGTACACATCTTCGTCCGTCGTGCTGGGCAGGCCCTCGATGGGGTGGGGCATGACGGTCCACACTCGTTGGATTTCACGGCCGTTCGAAGTGATGTGCTCGGTAAAGGTCAGGTAGTTTTTGCTTTTCTGGGCGCGCTTGTCGAGGACGGCAATGGGGAAAACCGCTAGATTGAACTCATCCTGCGCGATGCGGATGATTTCCGGCTTCTCGGCGTCATCGGCTTCTGTGGTGGTTGCCGCTGCAGGGCTTGCGCCAGCAGTGGCGGGCGTCCCTTCTGGTGTGCCAGTTTCGCATTTCTTCCGGCGACCGCGTTTTTCTGCCATGGTTGCCGCTCTCCTGGTGCGTTTAGGGTTGGGGCGCGGGGCCCGGGGAAGAATGATTTGGGAAATAGCAGCGGAATACTGCCAAATAATGTGATTTGCATGTTAATTATCATCATCATCATTAATTATCATTAATTAGTTAATGGCGCCAGAAAGTCCTTTATTTTCAATAGTTTACGGGCAATTTTTTACGTCAAAGGTCAATAGTATGCAAACATTGACCTTTGACATAAAAGCTAAAAAAAGGCTTTTTTTATGTCAAAGGTCAATAGTTTTATGTCAAAGGTCAATAGTCTGAGCGCCCAAGAGGGGTGGTTTTTATGTCAAAGGTCAATAGTTTTATGTCAAAGGTCAATAGTGGCACCCAACGTTCAGGCGGAGCAGGCACAAAAAGTGCCAAAATTGCCTCAAACACAAGATGTTGTGGTATAGAAGGGGGAATCTAGTGGCTTTCGGGGGATACTTTTTTACGTCAAAGGTCAATAGCCTTATGTCAAAGGTCAATAGTTTTATGTCAAGGGTCAATAGTTTTATGTCAAAGGTCAATAGTTTTTATGTCAAAGGTCAATAGTCTTTATGTCAAAGGTCAATAGCCACAAGATATTGGTCAGACGGCGACGTACTGTGGCACAACACGGGGCCGAGCGGCACCTTGGCGAAGAGCGCTTCAAGTGATTGCTAGGGTAGGCTGAGGTCGGACAGGCTCGTCTTTTTTATGTCAAAGGTCAATATCCGAAGTCGTTCTCTGGAGCTGCCGGTCCGTGTTGTTGCGCCACCAACCGGGCGAAGTGTCCTCGGCAGGCTCTTTTTTGTAGACAGGGTGAACCGGTTTGTCGTGTCTGGCCTTGTTTTTTTCCGGTTGCGTGATTGCTTTTTTGGTGGCTTGCTTTTAGCGAACCGGCGGATAAGCCCCGAGCGGGGAGGTGAAACATGCGCGTTCGAGTATTACCGAGCATAACAGACCCGCGCAGCCAGTTATTGGTGACGTTCCTGGTCAACGACTGCGTAGCGATTGACGCCGGCGCCCTTGCCTTTCACCTGACTGGGGAAAAGCTATTAGCGGTTCAAGACATCGTGTTGACGCACGTCCACTTAGATCACATTGCTTCGCTGCCGTTTATATTCTCGGAGCTATTTACCAGCATTCAGACGCCAGTGCGTATTCATGCCACGGCACCCGACATTGAGCGGCTGCGCCGTCACATCTTCAACGACGTGATCTGGCCTGACTTTACCCGGCTACGGAATGCGCACGGAGAGTTACTGACCTTCGTCCCTTTTGCGTGGCGGAAACCGTTTGAGGTAGCCGGGCTGCGCATGACGGCAGTCCCGGTAACACACACTGTGGAAACGGCCGGCTTGATTGTCGAAGACGGGCAGAGCCGGTGTGTGGCGTTTACTTCAGACACGGGTGCGACGGACGAATTCTGGGAGGTACTCAATGCCCTGCCACGGTTGGATGCCGTCTTTGTGGACGTTGCTTTTGACAATACCCACGAGGCAATAGCGAAGGCGTCGTACCATCTTTCGCCTCGCTTACTGGTGGGCGAGCTAGCAAAGTTGCAGCGGCAACCGCAGGTTTTGGCAGTAAACCTGAAGCCCTTCTGCCGCAACCAGGTTCAGAAAGAAATTACGGCGCTTGCGCTTGCGCACGTAGGCGTAGCGGAACTGGATGTGGAGTACACGTGGTAGCCAGTGATGAAAAAACAGAGCCCTGTCCAAAGTCAGGGGGGGAAGGCGGAGGGATGTCGTGAAGAAGGCAAAGGGGTACTGTTTTTCGGAGTGGCGTCAGCCGTGAAGGGCTACTTTTGAAGGAAGGTTTTATGGGATTTCCGAAGATCATCGTCATAAGCCCGATGGGCAACCAGCGAATGGAGGAGTGCCGGAAGTTTCCACTGGTGATTGGGCGGGCAAAAAGCAGCGATGTGGTTGTCTCTGACGAAAGGGCCTCGCGTTTGCATGCCAGGATTGAGGTGTTACCTGATGGTTGCTACCGGCTGATTGATCTGGGAAGCCGGAACGGTACGCTTCTCAACGGTTGTTTGGTAAGGCAGCCAGCACCTTTGAAGGATGGTGACGTTATTGGTGTTGGCAATCACAGGCTGGTTTTCCAAATACCGTCACCGGTGGGTGTACGTTACGACGATGCACCGATTACTGGAACAATCAGATTACGGAAAGCAAGTGAGCTGCTGACATCGGAGCAGTTGGGTAGGCCAATAGAGAGTTCTTTGCGTAGCGAGCAGGCGGGCGCTTCCCCGCCCGAGGTAGTGGTAAGTGCTGCGGAAATTCACCTTTTGAAAAAGCGCAGTAAAATCCTCAGCCTTTTTTATGACTTTAGCAAGCGGGTTGCCCGGGAGTTTGACAGATCGGCAATTTATGCCGAAGTGGCGCGGCAAGTTTTTGAAATCTCAAAGGCGGGAAGGCTGCTTATTGGCAAACTGGAGGCTGACGATCGACTGACGCTGGAGTGGGTTGCGTATCGGGATGACGTCATGCGCAGAGCTTATGGGGCTTTGCCCGTGAGCCGGAGTGTGATTCGGAAGGTAATGCATGAACAGATTTCGTTTCTTAGTCACGACATGACGGATGTCAAAGGGACGGCCATTTTGGGAGTTCAGTCGCTGATGTGTGTTCCGATGCTGGGGCAGGAAGGGCGTCCGCTGGGCGTGATTTATGCCGACAGTTTACACCAGGATGGCTTTACGGAAGACGATATGGATTACATGACGGGCCTGGCCTCGACGGTGGCGCTGACGTTAGAAAACCTGATGGCACACGAGCGTCTCCTGCGTGAGGAAACCACACGTGCAGTTTACCGGCGGTTTCTACCACCGCACGTTGCCGACCAGATTGTACAAAACCCAAACAGCGTGCAACTAGGTGGGGTCAACCAGGTGGTAACAACCTTGTTTGCCGACATTCGCGGCTTCACTTCGCTTGCCGAACGCAAGTCACCTCAGGAAATTGTTGCCATTTTGAACGACTACTTTGAACGGGCAGTGGCAGCCATTTTTCGGCACGGTGGTTCGCTCGACAAGTTCATCGGTGACGGCATTATGGCATTGTTTGGTGCGCCTCAGCCTACGGAGCGAGACCCGATTAATGCGGTCCAGGCGGCAATCAGCCTGCAAGAGGTTATCCAGCAGGTTAATGCTGACCTTAGAGAACGAGGAACGGATTTACGGTTGAGCATTGGGATTGGCATTAACACGGGGGAAGTAACGGCTGGTTGCATTGGTTCCTCAGAGCGGATGGACTACACCGTCATTGGGGATGCCGTAAACTTGGCGGCACGGTTGGAGTCCAATGCCAAGCCGGGACAAATCCTGATTGGAGAGACAACAGCCCGGTGCTTGGGAGAACTGCTTCAAAGGGGCTTTAGGTTAGGGGAAGGGGAATGCGAGTTTACGTTTGTTCCGTTGGGTGGCTTGAGGGTCAAGGGAAAGTTACAGGAAGTTAATGTGTACCGCATCTTGTGGGGTGAAGAACTTCTTCCTTCCGCTGTGCCCTTCGATAAGGTCTTCAAATAGGGACATTTCGGCTTAGAAGCCAGCCGACAGAAAATAGTCGCCAACCGGCTTTGGCTTTAGCGGCGTTGGTAGCTTCAACGGGTTTGCTTTTTTTTCAGAAGATACAAAAGGGTCGAAGGCTGGTACTTCGCGGTTGAACTGCCTCGATGTCTCTGAAGCAGGAGAGCTTGCTTAGGACACTTTGTCTTACATCTTCGACAGCCCCTTTTCTTGTGGCTCCAATGGCTTTTTGACTTCGATGGAGCCGCTTTTTTTCAAAGCGGAAAATGCCCAAAAAAAGCGCCACACCCGAAGGCGTGGCGCATGTCCGGCTTCAATGGAGCCGCTTTTTTTCAAAGCGGAAAATGGGTCGTCATCAGAAAAGAAGCGGAGGAGGTGGGGCTTCAATGGAGCCGCTTTTTTTCAAAGCGGAAAATAGTTCCGAACCGGGGGTCCGGTATCGTTCTTCCCAGCTTCAATGGAGCCGCTTTTTTTCAAAGCGGAAAATGGAAGGCACGGACGCTGGAACAGTCGCCCCGTTCGTGCTTCAATGGAGCCGCTTTTTTTCAAAGCGGAAAATTACACCATCCTATACGCGCCGTCAAGCAAAAAGTTTGCCTCAATGGAGCCGCTTTTTTTCAAAGCGGAAAATATGGGTCGTTATTCGCAAGGAGGCGGAAGAAGTCGGGCTTCAATGGAGCCGCTTTTTTTCAAAGCGGAAAATGCCGTCTTGGTCGGGATTTCCATTACTACTCGACCTCAAGCTTCAATGGAGCCGCTTTTTTTCAAAGCGGAAAATGGAAGACTGTGGGAACGGCTTCGAAGACGCCGTTTGTTCGCTTCAATGGAGCCGCTTTTTTTCAAAGCGGAAAATCGTCCAGTTTTGCGACTGGGCGGATGCCGTCATCAGGCTTCAATGGAGCCGCTTTTTTTCAAAGCGGAAAATGAAAATGGTTTTTCGTGGCACTCACGCTTTTACCTTGCTTCAATGGAGCCGCTTTTTTTCAAAGCGGAAAATGGCTGGCTGGCTTGGGCGGTCATGGGCGAACTCTTGGCTTCAATGGAGCCGCTTTTTTTCAAAGCGGAAAATATCTGCACTAGCGTAGTCGTTTCCCAACGAAATCGGCTTCAATGGAGCCGCTTTTTTTCAAAGCGGAAAATAAGGCAGGAAGCCAGGCAGGAAAGCCAGACAGGAAGTGCTTCAATGGAGCCGCTTTTTTTCAAAGCGGAAAATCCAACTGTGGTTGGTTTACCAAGTAGGCAATCAGATGCTTCAATGGAGCCGCTTTTTTTCAAAGCGGAAAATCTGGCATGAGCATGTGCATGGCATGAGCATGCGATCGCTTCAATGGAGCCGCTTTTTTTCAAAGCGGAAAATGCGGCCTGGGCAAACAAAAAGCGCCGGCAGGTGATGCGCTTCAATGGAGCCGCTTTTTTTCAAAGCGGAAAATGCCGGTTAGCCCTAGTTTGCTGTTCCGTATATTCCGGCTTCAATGGAGCCGCTTTTTTTCAAAGCGGAAAATCATGTTCCAGCGGTGGCTTAGGGGCGGCTGTCTGGGCTTCAATGGAGCCGCTTTTTTTCAAAGCGGAAAATCTCCTGAGTGTGCGCGCAATTTCTACGCTGATCTAGCGCTTCAATGGAGCCGCTTTTTTTCAAAGCGGAAAATACAGCGTACTTCAGGGTCTCGGCCAAAGCCTGGCGGCTTCAATGGAGCCGCTTTTCTTCAAAGCGGAAAATTTTGCTTTCCGGTGGCTTGTGTGGACGCCGTCCACTACGGCTTCAATGGAGCCGCTTTTTTTCAAAGCGGAAAATAAATCCGGCGCTGCACTCGTGACGCACCACAGCGGCGCTTCAATGGAGCCGCTTTTTTTCAAAGCGGAAAATGGGGCGAAGACCTGTGTGACGTGTTCAGGCGCTTTCCGGCTTCAATGGAGCCGCTTTTTTTCAAAGCGGAAAATAACGGCGCTTTTTTTGTGCCTTGCCTTGTTCGACTCAGCTTCAATGGAGCCGCTTTTTTTCAAAGCGGAAAATGGGAGGCCATCGCCGTCATGACGGCAATGGGCGAGAGCTTCAATGGAGCCGCTTTTTTTCAAAGCGGAAAATTTTTCTTCTTCCACTTCAGCGGTGGCGGGGAGATCGGCTTCAATGGAGCCGCTTTTTTTCAAAGCGGAAAATATTCAGGGAGGGACACATGCGAACCACCGTCATCACCGCTTCAATGGAGCCGCTTTTTTTCAAAGCGGAAAATTGCGTTTTGTCAACCGTGCCACCCAATGCCAGCGCCGGGCTTCAATGGAGCCGCTTTTTTTCAAAGCGGAAAATACAGCTTGCGCGTGTGTGAACGCCGGCTCGTCAGGCTTCAATGGAGCCGCTTTTTTTCAAAGCGGAAAATAGGTGCTTCGCGCTTCAGCTTCTCGAACTGAATCGGCTTCAATGGAGCCGCTTTTTTTCAAAGCGGAAAATCTGCAAAATGTCGCCGGCACTCCAGACGTTACCTAGCTTCAATGGAGCCGCTTTTTTTCAAAGCGGAAAATTCGCTACCGAGCTATTGCCCAGCACTTGCGCAATAGACCGCTTCAATGGAGCCGCTTTTTTTCAAAGCGGAAAATATACGGGCAACGGAAGTCACGCGCGGGCAGGACGAGCTTCAATGGAGCCGCTTTTTTTCAAAGCGGAAAATCTTCTTGGGGAAGTGTAGGAAAACTGTTACTTCCTCGCTTCAATGGAGCCGCTTTTTTTCAAAGCGGAAAATGTAAGCCTTGACCGCCTGAATGGGATTCTCGACTTTGCTTCAATGGAGCCGCTTTTTTTCAAAGCGGAAAATGCCGGGAGCCACCGCCGGTCATCATGGGACGGGCCATCGCTTCAATGGAGCCGCTTTTTTTCAAAGCGGAAAATCTCAACAATCACCACGCCATCGGTCGGAGAGCCAAGCCGCTTCAATGGAGCCGCTTTTTTTCAAAGCGGAAAATGGCTTCGGGGGATGCATCCCGAAGCCGTTTTCCCAGGCTTCAATGGAGCCGCTTTTTTTCAAAGCGGAAAATAGGGAGTAGTGAAGAAAATCAAGCCGAAGAAGAAACCCTTCAATGGAGCCGCTTTTTTTCAAAGCGGAAAATTCCCGAAGTGTTGTCATACTTGTTGGGAGTACACGCCGCCTTCAATGGAGCCGCTTTTTTTCAAAGCGGAAAATGCGTCCCTGCAAGGTCAACGTCCTCCCAATGCGATAAGACCTTCAATGGAGCCGCTTTTTTTCAAAGCGGAAAATCTGGAAAAACATCAAAAATCAATGAAAAAATCTTTAGCCCTTCAATGGAGCCGCTTTTTTTCAAAGCGGAAAATAACTTACTCCGGGCGCATTGTGCTAGAGCATAAGAGTGACCCTTCAATGGAGCCGCTTTTTTTCAAAGCGGAAAATTCCGGCCTGGCACAGCAGCTTCCTTCGGCGTCGGCTACCTTCAATGGAGCCGCTTTTTTTCAAAGCGGAAAATCCCTTCCCGGACTTATGATCGGGCTGAGTTCCCGAGGCCTTCAATGGAGCCGCTTTTTTTCAAAGCGGAAAATCCGTGGCTCCGGATTGGCTCTATCGGACCCCCGCCGGCTTCAATGGAGCCGCTTTTTTTCAAAGCGGAAAATAGCGTCCCTGCGAAGGGATAGGAAGTCCGAAAGCGTGCTTCAATGGAGCCGCTTTTTTTCAAAGCGGAAAATCGTAGTGCTTGCCATCGAAGTAACAGGGTCGAACCATGCTTCAATGGAGCCGCTTTTTTTCAAAGCGGAAAATGTCGTGTTAGAGATAGGCAGAGGATAATCTATACCTGCGTGCTTCAATGGAGCCGCTTTTTTTCAAAGCGGAAAATCTCGTGGAAGCCGCCAAGCTTGCGCCGCTCATTGCCGCTTCAATGGAGCCGCTTTTTTTCAAAGCGGAAAATGTCACGTTGACGCGCCTCGATTGCGCCGCGACGTTGCTTCAATGGAGCCGCTTTTTTTCAAAGCGGAAAATACGCTCCACGTCGTAATCCAGTCCGTCGCCTCCGGTTGCTTCAATGGAGCCGCTTTTTTTCAAAGCGGAAAATTGAAGCGTTAGGATACTCGTATCCGTTGCGTCGTCTGGCTTCAATGGAGCCGCTTTTTTTCAAAGCGGAAAATGTCCCCATGGGGTGGGCCGTCGTCCGGCCGGGGCCGCGCTTCAATGGAGCCGCTTTTTTTCAAAGCGGAAAATCTTTTTTCAGCGGTACAACACCGTCAATATACCCTGCTTCAATGGAGCCGCTTTTTTTCAAAGCGGAAAATGCCCGGTGGGAAGCCCTCAGCCGGAATGATAATTGGGGCTTCAATGGAGCCGCTTTTTTTCAAAGCGGAAAATATTGATCGACAACGAATATCCAACTTACTCCGGGCGGCTTCAATGGAGCCGCTTTTTTTCAAAGCGGAAAATATCATGGCCGGCGGGCCTAAAACGCAGGAGAGACAGCTTCAATGGAGCCGCTTTTTTTCAAAGCGGAAAATAGAACTTGAAATGGAGACAAGAACTTCAAGTCGTCCGCTTCAATGGAGCCGCTTTTTTTCAAAGCGGAAAATGTGGCGGAAACTTCTCTTCTGTCCTTGTCTTTCCAGCTTCAATGGAGCCGCTTTTTTTCAAAGCGGAAAATACTGTTCTGGCGCGGGCTGGAAGCTAGCCAGGCGGCGGGCTTCAATGGAGCCGCTTTTTTTCAAAGCGGAAAATAGCCAGACAGAGCTGGAAGGCGAGATAGCGTTTGAAGCGGCTTCAATGGAGCCGCTTTTTTTCAAAGCGGAAAATTTCACAGCGGGCGCTGGTTGTTACTCGGCGAGTATCGCTTCAATGGAGCCGCTTTTTTTCAAAGCGGAAAATCCCAAGTGGACGGCGTGCATTACGCGCCGGAAACAAGTGCTTCAATGGAGCCGCTTTTTTTCAAAGCGGAAAATGCGCCTTGCCGAAAGAAAGGAGAAAGAAAAATGCCCGCTTCAATGGAGCCGCTTTTTTTCAAAGCGGAAAATAAGGGAAAATGGCAGAAATGGTTGATTTTATCGTTTGGAGCTTCAATGGAGCCGCTTTTTTTCAAAGCGGAAAATGCGATCCGCGACGGACAGTTTGCCAACTTGCGAGCTGCTTCAATGGAGCCGCTTTTTTTCAAAGCGGAAAATCGCGTCAGGTACTCGTCTGGCGCGCCTTATCAAAAGAAGCTTCAATGGAGCCGCTTTTTTTCAAAGCGGAAAATTCAACGATTCGACGTTGTGTTTCTCGTTCGGTCATATCGCTTCAATGGAGCCGCTTTTTTTCAAAGCGGAAAATGAAGCGATTGAGAATTTGTCTTCAACTGCTTCCAGCTTCAATGGAGCCGCTTTTTTTCAAAGCGGAAAATGGCGTTATTGCCGGTCATGCGCGTCTTGCTGCCGCGCGCGCTTCAATGGAGCCGCTTTTTTTCAAAGCGGAAAATAACCAGCCCAAACGAATCGAAACACGCCCCCCGGACGGCTTCAATGGAGCCGCTTTTTTTCAAAGCGGAAAATAATGACCTCGATCACGACACGCACAATTTGCAGAGTATGCTTCAATGGAGCCGCTTTTTTTCAAAGCGGAAAATTCTGTCTGATTGGGTTTTAGCTCCAGCGGTTCGACTGGAGTATGCTTCAATGGAGCCGCTTTTTTTCAAAGCGGAAAATTGCCGTAATGCCCGGAACTACGGCCCGATTAAGGACGGGCTTCAATGGAGCCGCTTTTTTTCAAAGCGGAAAATACGCCCTGAAAAGCACGACGCGCGGTGTCAATCAGGAAGCTTCAATGGAGCCGCTTTTTTTCAAAGCGGAAAATGTACGTAATTCGTACCTTCGGTCAATCCGGTGATAGCGCTTCAATGGAGCCGCTTTTTTTCAAAGCGGAAAATAATCTGCACTAGCGTAGTCGTTTCCCAGCGGAATCGGCTTCAATGGAGCCGCTTTTTTTCAAAGCGGAAAATGTTAGAGTCCCCATCCAAATGACTTTTTCGTTGACAAGCTTCAATGGAGCCGCTTTTTTTCAAAGCGGAAAATCGGCGTTTTCCGGTATCCTTTTGGACGTATCCCCAACGCTTCAATGGAGCCGCTTTTTTTCAAAGCGGAAAATGCTCATTGCTACGGATAACGGTGATCGGGATTTCGTCGCTTCAATGGAGCCGCTTTTTTTCAAAGCGGAAAATAAGAAGCTTCGTTCCTGTTTTCGGTCTGTGGGAAAGCTTCAATGGAGCCGCTTTTTTTCAAAGCGGAAAATGGCTACGCTGGTTTGGCTCTCGATGCAGGTTGGCTTGGCTTCAATGGAGCCGCTTTTTTTCAAAGCGGAAAATTTCTACGCTTCTCACTACGTGGACAGCGCCAGACTCTAGCTTCAATGGAGCCGCTTTTTTTCAAAGCGGAAAATCTGAACAGGTACGGGAACTGTTCTGGCGCGGGCTGGCTTCAATGGAGCCGCTTTTTTTCAAAGCGGAAAATGGAAATCGTCATCGAACGGAGCTACGGAATATACGGCTTCAATGGAGCCGCTTTTTTTCAAAGCGGAAAATACCCTTCAGCCGCTACCTGGTTGGCAGCCGATTGGAATGCTTCAATGGAGCCGCTTTTTTTCAAAGCGGAAAATTACAGGTGCTGACCAGGGAGAACATGGAGTTGCGTCAGCTTCAATGGAGCCGCTTTTTTTCAAAGCGGAAAATGCGGAACTCTGGCGTCAATGCGCGCGACTTAACTACGCTTCAATGGAGCCGCTTTTTTTCAAAGCGGAAAATTCCTGTTCGGACTCGTCGCACTCGCGCAGGACGCTTTTGCTTCAATGGAGCCGCTTTTTTTCAAAGCGGAAAATCCAAGCTCCGTTTCTCAACCTTCAAGCGTCACTCGTAGCTTCAATGGAGCCGCTTTTTTTCAAAGCGGAAAATCCGAATCGCGTCCGGTAATACGTTCCAGCAGTAATCCGCTTCAATGGAGCCGCTTTTTTTCAAAGCGGAAAATTCGCTAGCAGCGTCAACGCCTCCTTAGCGTTGCCTAGGCTTCAATGGAGCCGCTTTTTTTCAAAGCGGAAAATAGCGCCGCTGAAAAGCAAAACCACAGACATAGCCTAGCTTCAATGGAGCCGCTTTTTTTCAAAGCGGAAAATAAGAACTGCCCCAGTTGGTTGACCTTGGCTAAGACGGCTTCAATGGAGCCGCTTTTTTTCAAAGCGGAAAATGGGATCGCGAATCATCGGAAAGTCTAACTCAACCGCTGCTTCAATGGAGCCGCTTTTTTTCAAAGCGGAAAATCACACGTTATCGGCACAGTTTGGGCGGCAACGCTAGAAGCTTCAATGGAGCCGCTTTTTTTCAAAGCGGAAAATGTCAACCCAGAGGACGGCGTGAAAGCCGTCTACGAGCTTCAATGGAGCCGCTTTTTTTCAAAGCGGAAAATTCCAGTCGGTGCGGAAACCAGCCCGCGCCATCAGGGCGCTTCAATGGAGCCGCTTTTTTTCAAAGCGGAAAATACGGCGCGTCCGGTATGTTCCGCCGGACGCGCCTTAGAAAGCTTCAATGGAGCCGCTTTTTTTCAAAGCGGAAAATGTTGGGTGCTTGGGGTAATGCTTGAGTTTATTGTTAGCTTCAATGGAGCCGCTTTTTTTCAAAGCGGAAAATTGGGATGCAGTTGTGATGAGATCAGGCAAATAGTGCAGGCTTCAATGGAGCCGCTTTTTTTCAAAGCGGAAAATAAAAGTAGCCCTATCAGAAGGTAATCAGATTAACCGCTTCAATGGAGCCGCTTTTTTTCAAAGCGGAAAATGGGCTTGGGTAGCAATAGCTACCTTCTTTGGGCTTCCGCTTCAATGGAGCCGCTTTTTTTCAAAGCGGAAAATAAACTTGTGCGTTTGGATCGACCGCTGCTTTTAATGGCTTCAATGGAGCCGCTTTTTTTCAAAGCGGAAAATGTTCTGCAGGCCACTCCTGATAAACCGCTAGACTCAGCTTCAATGGAGCCGCTTTTTTTCAAAGCGGAAAATTAATCAAAGGGCGGCGGCCCTAAAACGCAGGAGACACGCTTCAATGGAGCCGCTTTTTTTCAAAGCGGAAAATCCGGTTGCTTGTGACGCACACTAAACAGCCAGCCTTGCGGCTTCAATGGAGCCGCTTTTTTTCAAAGCGGAAAATTGGCATTGTTGACTGCAATTATTTGCTTGATGCCGTCGCTTCAATGGAGCCGCTTTTTTTCAAAGCGGAAAATAGTACAGAGATCGCTACGCCAGATCACGAGAGGCGGTGCTTCAATGGAGCCGCTTTTTTTCAAAGCGGAAAATGCAAAGATGAAGAAGTCAAATATCCCGATGGCAACTGAGCTTCAATGGAGCCGCTTTTTTTCAAAGCGGAAAATTTGGTTAGTGACGCATTGCGTCAAAACCCGCGCCCCGGCCTTCAATGGAGCCGCTTTTTTTCAAAGCGGAAAATCTTGTCTGCTGGGTGCCGGCGAAGCAGAAGTCCTGACACCTTCAATGGAGCCGCTTTTTTTCAAAGCGGAAAATGCTGGAGCCTGGCGGCGCATCCGGCTGAACGTGACACACTCCTTCAATGGAGCCGCTTTTTTTCAAAGCGGAAAATCGCTGCACCGGCGTCAAGTCGTTCACCGCGTTAGCAATCCTTCAATGGAGCCGCTTTTTTTCAAAGCGGAAAATCTAATCCCATCTGGGTGCTTTACGAGGCACTAACGAACCTTCAATGGAGCCGCTTTTTTTCAAAGCGGAAAATCAGGGTCTCGCTGGCAATCTTGGCGGCTTTGAGGTCTTCCTTCAATGGAGCCGCTTTTTTTCAAAGCGGAAAATTCAGGAAGCTCGCGCTGGCGTTCGGCAATTTCTTCGGCCTTCAATGGAGCCGCTTTTTTTCAAAGCGGAAAATAAGGCCTAATTGACGAAGGTGGTATCCAAGTATCTCTACCTTCAATGGAGCCGCTTTTTTTCAAAGCGGAAAATGACGGGTGCTCTAACGCACGGACAAGAACTTTTTCTCCTTCAATGGAGCCGCTTTTTTTCAAAGCGGAAAATGGTCACGGACTGATTACCGACCCGCCGGCAATCTTCTCCCTTCAATGGAGCCGCTTTTTTTCAAAGCGGAAAATGTAATAGTTGTGGGTGTGGAAACCAAATCGAGGGTCCCTTCAATGGAGCCGCTTTTTTTCAAAGCGGAAAATTTTCACTTCAATCTGTCCCCCGCTTTGCGTAATAACCCTTCAATGGAGCCGCTTTTTTTCAAAGCGGAAAATGCTACCTGGTTGGCAGCCGATTGGAAGGAAGCGTCATCCTTCAATGGAGCCGCTTTTTTTCAAAGCGGAAAATGGGGAGTGTGTTTCGATTCGTTTGGGCTGGTTATGACGCCTTCAATGGAGCCGCTTTTTTTCAAAGCGGAAAATAAGCAAAAAGTTCCGACTTTTTTTTTCGCAACACCAGGGCCTTCAATGGAGCCGCTTTTTTTCAAAGCGGAAAATGCGTTGCCGGGCGGCTTCGATTTCGTCACGCTCCCGACGCCTTCAATGGAGCCGCTTTTTTTCAAAGCGGAAAATATATCGGCAAAACGCGGGAACTGCATTGACTCTTGCCTTCAATGGAGCCGCTTTTTTTCAAAGCGGAAAATAAATTGACGCGATTGCTGAAAGTATCCGCCGGTTCGGATTCCTTCAATGGAGCCGCTTTTTTTCAAAGCGGAAAATCAGGGTAATCAGGGTCTTCACCGCGTTGGTAAAGTTCCCCCTTCAATGGAGCCGCTTTTTTTCAAAGCGGAAAATGTCCCGTGCGTCCGCTTGTCGCATTTGAATGATGCGCCTTCAATGGAGCCGCTTTTTTTCAAAGCGGAAAATAAGCGCACTCCTGCTCCAAACTCCACAAAGGCCAAGCCGTCCTTCAATGGAGCCGCTTTTTTTCAAAGCGGAAAATGTTCCGTCTTGGTTTCAGCACTTGGCTTCTGTCCACCCTTCAATGGAGCCGCTTTTTTTCAAAGCGGAAAATATGAAGAGCTTCTCAAATCCGAATTGTCCGAATTGTCCTTCAATGGAGCCGCTTTTTTTCAAAGCGGAAAATCAGCACGCTGCGCCTGTATTTCGGCTTCCCGGATAGCCTCCTTCAATGGAGCCGCTTTTTTTCAAAGCGGAAAATCCGGATTGACGCCGGGCACGGGCGTTTGCCAGTCTGTGCGGCCTTCAATGGAGCCGCTTTTTTTCAAAGCGGAAAATGGGAAGAACAAGGACTGAAGAAAAGTCGCCGCCCCGGCCTTCAATGGAGCCGCTTTTTTTCAAAGCGGAAAATGCGAACTCCAGGCAGCGGTAGATAAAGACGAATTCCTTCAATGGAGCCGCTTTTTTTCAAAGCGGAAAATGTGTCCACGTTGCTGGTCCACGTGACACCAAGTAAGCCTTCAATGGAGCCGCTTTTTTTCAAAGCGGAAAATAACTGTCCCGACGGGAAATGGGAACTGGCCCTGGTGCCTTCAATGGAGCCGCTTTTTTTCAAAGCGGAAAATCCGATATGGCGCGCCATTCAACCCGGATTGAAAGGCGGGCCTTCAATGGAGCCGCTTTTTTTCAAAGCGGAAAATGCAAGTGTAGCAAGTGTAGCAAGGGGGAAAAACAGAACCTTCAATGGAGCCGCTTTTTTTCAAAGCGGAAAATTGATTTCTATGTGATCCGGCAATTTGCCGGAATTTTCCTTCAATGGAGCCGCTTTTTTTCAAAGCGGAAAATGAAAACCGGCTCTTGCGGGAGTTGGTAGCGAAACCGTCCCCTTCAATGGAGCCGCTTTTTTTCAAAGCGGAAAATCCTTGGGCGCCGTCGGGCCATTCGATAGTGCGTGCCAGCCTTCAATGGAGCCGCTTTTTTTCAAAGCGGAAAATACTCTCCCGGCGTTTGTTTTTCCAGCAACGCCAGCCGCCTTCAATGGAGCCGCTTTTTTTCAAAGCGGAAAATCTGGCTTGACGCGCAATTTCCACCACCGGCAAGTCCCCTTCAATGGAGCCGCTTTTTTTCAAAGCGGAAAATGATGGCCGTTGGCCCCGTGTCTGGGGCAAGCACGTCGCCTTCAATGGAGCCGCTTTTTTTCAAAGCGGAAAATCTGAAACCGCGTGACCCTGGTACTCCGACTCTGACTCCACCTTCAATGGAGCCGCTTTTTTTCAAAGCGGAAAATGCCAACGCGAAAAACCAGCTCCCGAACGCCAGCCGGCCTTCAATGGAGCCGCTTTTTTTCAAAGCGGAAAATGCTTTAGTCCGCGCCAAGGACTGGCGCTGGGACGGACCTTCAATGGAGCCGCTTTTTTTCAAAGCGGAAAATTCGTGAAGCACGGCGTAAGCTTGAAGCGCTGGAGCGACCTTCAATGGAGCCGCTTTTTTTCAAAGCGGAAAATCCACAAGTGCCTGATTTCACTGACACTTAGCCCTGAGCGCCTTCAATGGAGCCGCTTTTTTTCAAAGCGGAAAATGCTACTGTGTACCGACCTGTAAACGAATACACAACCCCTTCAATGGAGCCGCTTTTTTTCAAAGCGGAAAATTGCGTTGCGGCTGTAGCGTCATCCCGAAAAAAATCCCTTCAATGGAGCCGCTTTTTTTCAAAGCGGAAAATCGCACACTCACAAGCCCCTTGTTTTCAAAGACCTGCAGGGTGTCTTGCGAGCGGTAGGGAGTTTATACCCACGAAACCCAGATCGCATCAACCCTGTTTTTGTAAGTTCAAGCCACATAAGCCTTTCAGTCCTGCGAGCAGCTCCCGCCCCACACAGCACCACCTCGCTACTCGCACAGACCCCACACAACACCACTGTATGACAATGGACGCTACACAACAACGGTGATGCGCTCGGTCGGAGTTACTTCCAAAGGCTTCCCAAACGCTTCGATGCAAGTTTTACCACGCCCGTCCAGTGGGCCAACATCCACCAGCATGATCCGATCCTCACGCTGGTTGATCACTTCGGTCACCGCCATCAGCAACAAGACACGCTCCGTCGCTGATAAATCACACCGAAAAACCGAATACTGCAAGGGATCGCCAAACCCACGCATAATCCGATAGACCTGGCGCCATCGTTTCGGGTGGGCAACGTCGTAACAAACAATGTACCGACTTCGCATGAACTCTCTCCTAGTTTTTCTATCCGTTAGCGAGTAACAAAGGGAATGTAGCGCGGGATTTCACCCATTAGCGTACGAGCCAAAAGTCGCGCCTGAATTTCAAAAATCCGGCGATAACTGACCTGATAGTTGAAAACCGGATGCGTAACCAACTGATCAAGCCGACGCTCAAAAGCCTCAATGAAGGTTTTTCTACCACGCGGTGTCAGTGCCACCGCTCCACCTCGCTGAATAAAATCATCAGGCCCGATCTCGCCATTGTTGACAACCGTAATGACAACCGAATCCGCTACCAAAGGACGAAACTCTTCCATCAGGTCAAGAGCCAGCGCTGGCCTTCCATAGCGCGGCTGGTGGTAAAAACCAAGATAAGGATCAAAACCAACACCAATAACGGCAACCACCATTTCCTTAGCCAAAAGACTATACGCAAAGGAAAGCAAAGCGTTGACTGGGTCCTTGGGCGGACGCCGGTTGCGTCCAGTAAAATCAAATGGCGGCTCGTTCTCTGGCTTAAACATTGCCGAGAAATGACGGAAATACTCACGTGCTGCGTTGCCTTCAATTCCCAAAAGCGAAGATAGTTCTTCGCACCTCTCAACAGCATTACGTAATGCTGCCAACTGGGATAACACTTCCGGATCAAGTCGACGTCCATTTCGCCGCAAAAGAAGACGGCTGTTACGGATTTTTCCACTCACGAAAGCCTTTGCCAGCCTAAGACAAAAATCCGGATCGCCGGCTGCCTGAAACTGCTGCCGACGTAATTCAATGTTTTTGTGCGGCGGAGCTGTTGTAACGGCCTGTAACCAGCCACCGTAGCTCAAGTGCAAAACAGGAACCTCCCGGTTCACCAAAGCCCGAAGTGCCTGCGCCGAAATCTGTACGTTGCCAAAAAGGTTGACCTGGCTGATTTCAACCAACCGCACCGCATCTACGGCCTGTCCTTTGTCGCGGATTTCAAGTACGGTGCCATTGAGGCCTAACGCATAACCCTGACCCTGAACATAGACGGCCTTGTTGTCGTCACGCGCCGGTACCAGTCGCCGTACTTCCCTACCGGTTGGAGCTGGCAACACGCCTCCAGGCGCTTCGGTTGCAAACGGTAGCGTTGTCGCTACTGTGGCTTCCGAGGCCTTGTCGTCGCCACGCAGGAAATTGATTTCATCTGGCAGGCAAATGCCAACCAAAGAGCAACGCGGACACTTGTTAGAGTTGACCAGTGGCGGAGGTATCGCGCCTGAAACAGCCAAAGCCCGCGCTGCTGCCAAAAGCTGCTTTGTCCGTGCAACGAGAGCCGGTGTAAAATCCACCCGGACGCGGGTTTTATCGGCTGCGTAGTAGATAATCCCATAGCTGGAGCGATAGCCGTTGGCGCGCAGCAAAAGACCCTGTAGACAAAGCTGAATGCGCTCCGGTTCCCAGGCGCCCTCCGGCAAGTCTGGCACTGCACCCCGTTTGTAATCCACCGGCACAACCTGTCCATCATCGCTTTCGAGCAGGTCAATCACGGCGACAGCCCCAAGCTCTGGGCAGCCAACTTCCACCGAACGCGCGTGGATTTTGGTATCTGCCGTAACTTCGGCCGGGCTCGGCGTTGGCCCGCTCGGCCGATCAACGCGCCGATGAACGAAACGTCCTTCCAGAACATCAACATTTTCTGCCCACTCACGTTGGACGTACTCAAGGTAAAACAGACGTGGGCAGTACACATACTCATTGAGCATCCTGGCCGGGATGAGGTCCGGCGTAGCAAGGAGATTGTCTTTCATAGGCTTTCCGTGAAAAGGTTATGCGGGCAAAACGCCCAGGCTTCGAGATATGCGGGCAGGATGCCCGCGCTCCCAGGGTGGTCAGGCGATGTTGCGCGCCGGCGTGAAGTTCGGTGTCTTGCCTACTAAAATCCGCCGTACGCGATACACCGCCGCAATCCCCATGTGACGCAATCGCCGCCGGTCGCTCTCCCCAATGGGATCGTCCTGAAGCGGCGCCAACGCTAACAGGGAAGGGATGAGATCAGGGGGAACAAAAGGCGTCCAAATGGGCCACGTCCACCGCGTCTCCCGACTGCCAAACCCGCTGAATCCAAGTGTTTTGAGCGCGCCACCCACGGGCCAGACGGTAAACCACGCCAAGGCCTCAATCGCCAGCCGATTGGCCCCCAACATCGTGCCCCGCTGCTTGCGGGTCGGGTCGCCCGACGGCTTATGCCACTGATAGGCATGCCGCCGGTCCTCCGAAGGATCGAGGTGCAGGGATTGATTGTCCATCGGGTCGGCGTAGTCCCATGGCTTGAAAAGCGTCCGAGACAGGTGTTCGCGTTTTGTCTTCTCCAGAATGGATTTGATGTTGCCCACGTGATAATCCCGGCGCGTTGTCTGAAGCTGGCTTGTCGCATCCGCTGGCGCCAGATTGCTGGCTATCGCGGCCAGAAAATCGGCTTCCCAACGACAATCAACAGCCGCGGCTTGACGCACCTCCAGAAACACCTCCTCCGGCTGCTGCTTGACTGCTGCGTAAAGCCGCGCCGGATGCCGGTCCAGCGACCTGACCAGCGTTTTCTCCAGCATGTCCAGCAGGTCTGCCTGACGGATTGGTACAGAGCTGCCCAGTTTGGCCACCCACCCGCCATCATCAGTCGTCCATGCCAGACACAAGTTAGGCAAGCGCCCCCGCAGGGCATTCACCAGCCCCAGGGCCGCCAGAAAACCCAGCGGCGTCGTTCCATCCAATCCACGTAACACGATGTGGTGATTCGGCGTCATCATGCTATCTCCAAAAGGTCATGAAGAAGTCATTTTCCACGCCGGTCAGGACACTAGGCCGGCTTCTTCATCGGCGCTGGCCTGGTGGTCAGCCAGACGCAGAATGGTCTCCAGATACGCCGCGCCCCACCAACCGAAACGGCGCTGCATCCGCCAGAAACGCGCACCAATGCCCGAATCGAGCCGATGCGGCGGCGCTTTTTCACGCCAGGCATGAGATACCGCCACAGTGTATGACCGACCCAACAGCTCGGCGGTAAGGGCAACGTCAGGTGCTTCTAAGTCCACCACAACCGGCGCTAGGGGGCGGCCTCGCCCATGGTGCGTGCCAATGAGGTAAAGGATGAGATCGAGGTCGGCGAGCGAGATGCCCGTGCTCCCGGGGATGACGTCTGGGTTCCCAGAGAGGGCTTCCACCATCTGCACCGAAAGCATCTCGTGCCGGAAACCGACCGGCAACCCAGCTCGCTCATGCGCTTGCTGCCGTTCGAGCGGCGTCAACGGCAAGCCATCGGACTTGGCTAGCAAACCCAGCGGGGAAGCCCCCACCAACCAGGTTTCCGTCCGGTCAGCACGCTGCAAAAGCGCCTGGAAGCGTTCATCCGCCTTGCCCCAGTCGTGTGCCTCAGCCGCTGCCAGAAACACTTCCTCCCGAATCTTCAGCGGCAGCGCCCGTACCGTACGCCGGATTTCATCCCGGACATGCCGACTGTGCGCTGCCAGTGTCACTGGCTCGTCGCTAGCAATCCAGGAACGCTCGTCTTCGCCTTCGTCCATTAGCGGCAGCGACCACGCTACCATCCCAGCCAGTCGCTTTCGGGTGGTGAGCACGTAGCCCCGGCCGTCCGGGTAAGGCGTACGAAGCAGGCCCAGCTTTGGGTCAGCCAACTGGTGCAGCGCCGTGCGCAGGGCGTCAGCCGGCCAGTGCTGAGGCAACTTGTCTTCCGCTCCGGTTTGCAGGTCGTCCGCCAGAGCGCGCAACGCTTCGCGCCAGTCCTCCACCCCGAACACGGTTTCCGGCTCGGCGAGGCGGGCGAAGAGTTCCTGCAGAGCCGGCCACTCGCGGTCAAAAAGATGTGGGTGGAGACGCACCACGGGGCGGTTGCGGGCTGTCGCCGAAGCCGTTTCGGCCATATCCGGCGCTGCGTCCGCCGGTATGTGCCCCAACACCTCCCAGCCGCCGGCCGCCACCGGTAGGACCAGGGTATCGCCCGGGCGCAGGTCATCCACCGTCGTCAAAAGCCGGTTGTCCGCCAAACCGCGCCACAGCAGGCCACGGCGCTCAGGCCGGATGGCTTTCCCGTCTGCGGCCTCCGGTTTGGCATCCGTCCCGGTGGCTTCGCCCCCAAGCTCCAAAAGGTCAGCCGCATCGTCTTTGCCGGTCTCATCCGTACCAGTCAGCCACCGGCGCACCACCGACATCGGCACCGTCATGCACTCGGTTGCCGTCGGCGGCAGCAGGCTGACGACTTCGCTCCAGTCTTCTGGGGGAAAAGCATCGAGGTCAGCCCGCCAGCACACCTGCACGTCCGGTTCGCCGGGCTGCGGGCCGTGCAGCAACTGCGCCACGTTGGGTTCCAGCGCCGGCCGGGGACTGGTCTGGCAGAGCAAATCCAGATGCGCCGGCAGCAGCATGGCGGCTTTGCGCCGAGCGGCAGGCGCCAGACATTCCACGGGCAGCCCCTGACCGTTCAGGTAGGCGTCAAAAGCGTCAATGCCAAAATTTACCTGGTTGAAAAGAGGCGCCTGTGTATTTAGCCACGCCCAGGTTTTGGGCAGGGCGTCGCCATAAATCGGGTCAGGCTTTTTGGGATTGAGCGCCTTTTCTTCGATGAACACCACGGCCGAGGCGGCAATGGGCCGTCCGCGGCGGTTGAGACGCCCGAACCGCTGCCGCAGAGCATCCAGTGAGGCGCATTCCGTCAGCAGCACGTCAAAGTCATAGTCGGCGCCGACTTCAAGACACTGGGTCGCCACCACAAAGCTAAGCTGCTCGCTTTGGTCAGGCCGGTTAGGGCCAATCAGCGGCATCAAGCGCCGCTGCTGGGCATCGCGGTCAACCGGACGCATCGGGCCGATGACGAGTTCCACCAGGGGTTCGGGAAACGCCTCGCGGAGAAGCCGGTGGACGGCGCGGGCCGTCGCCACCCGGTTGACGATGATCCCAATGGCAGCCTTGCCCAGCCGCCGGGCTTCCTTCTTGGCTTCCTCCACAAGAGCTTGCGGAAGGTTGGGAACCACCCTGAGCTGCGCCGGTTTGTCAGCGCGCAGAACCGCACCCAGACGTGGGGTATTCCGGTCTTTATCGTTTAACCGAAAGGTCGCTGCATGACCGGCAGCTTTGGGCGGCGTCGCTGTCATGGCCACGAGCCGAAGGGGGGGCACGCCTATGGCTTCTTCTGCCCACCGCTGCGGGTCAAGATATTCCCGGACGGCACACAGGGTTTGCCGGAAGGGTTCGCTAATGTGGGCTTCATCGAGAAACACCAGGCTGTCATAGGCGGCCAGACTGGCGTGGATGGGGGCTGCATGAGCCGAAACACCGTAGCCACGAAAGAGCAGCCGCGAACCAAACTGGTCCACGGTCGTGCAGACCACCATCGGCTGCGTCACTGAGCGGGCCCAGCGATTGTCACGGTACGTGCCGCCGCGCAGTTCCAAGACATCGAGCGGCGGGGCGCTTTCTGGGCGGAGGGTTGAAAGCTGCCGCAAAGCCGCCGCAACCCTGTGCAGCGTCGGCCACTGGGCGGGGGAATTTTCTGCTTCCAGCAGTCGGCCGGCAAGGCGCATGGCTCGTTCGTAAGCGGCATCCACAATGACGCGCCGGTTGACACAAAAAAACACCCGGCGCGCTGCCGTGCGCGCCGTTGGTTCCAGCGCCGCCTGACAGGCCAGAGCAAACACGGCAATGTCAATCACGGCCGTTTTGCCGCTGCCGGTGGGCAGGTCGATCACCGGGGGCCAGTTTCCAGCAACGGCTGCGGCGGCCAGTCGCCGCTGCCATGGGTAGGGATCACAGTCGTGGGCTTCGCGGAAAAAAGCGTCGAAATCACCAACACCAACGTGCGTCATGGGCTAGCTCCGTTTGGGAACGAAATCGAGTGGTTTGAACAGGCCGTAGCCAAAAAAGCGGCCTGCGCCAAGCAGGACCGGGCCAACGACCGGCTCGGCAAAACGCAAGAAGACGTGAACTTGTGGCTTTGCGGCACGCGCGCCTTTGAGCATGTAGGGGGGAAATCCGTCACCCAGCTTGGCCAGTGCCGGTTGAGAAGCCGGGGGGTCGCCGCGCAAGGGACGTTCCTTGGCAATGGCACGGGGCGTGCCTGGCAGCCAGGCGGTTGTCCCGAAGTCAATCTCGACCGGCTCTGGCAGCCCGGCGTACCGACAGGCTTCAAAGAGAATGGAGCCGACTTCGTATTCCCAGTTGATGCGCTCGGTCAGGCGGTCGGCTTTCGGGAAGCGGTCGAGAACAACCGGCGTTACGCTAGCCCAGCGTTTAGCGCCATGGGGGAAGGCTGTCCATGTTTCGGGCTGGAGCGTGATACGAGTGTCATCCCAGGCGCGCTTGCGCAGCACCCACACGCCTAACTTGCCGAGCTTAAGGCTGATCTCAGCCGGCTTTCCCTGCGCATTGACTAGGAGCGGGCGAAGGACGCGACCACGCTCATGGCGTGCAATCTCCGGTGGGAAGGCCAGCGCCATGCCAAGCAGCCGTCCGTCGGCGTATTCGTAGCCGACGAAAGGCAGCGGCAACAGGGCTAGATGGCCGCGCCCGTCGGCCAACGGTCGCCCATGCGCGTCATGGCCGCTCACCCACGCCGGGGGTGGCTGCAGGCAGTTGGCCATCAGCGTGTCCCGGAGCGCATGGGTCGCACGAAGGCTGGCTGTTACTGGCAGTGCTGGGCCGTCAACTTGGGTCAACACCAGAAGATCGCGGTCGAAAGCCGTTGTTTTGGTCATAGGCGGTGATTCAAGCGTGGCCGGACAGTACCCGGCAGCCAACCCAACCAGCGGGCGCCGCCCGGCCTGGAAAGTCTCCCGCAGGCGTTCGAGGGAAGGTCCCTGATAGATGCGGCGGAGGTGTATGTTGGCCAGGTCGCTGTCAGCATCACCGGCCGGCAGCCAGCCTTCAAAGCCATCCTGCGGGTTGGGCGGAGCTTCGGCCACCCACATCTGCACTAGCGAAGCCGAGTGCCCGATGCGCGTTACCTTGGCGCAGAGCTGCGCCAGTGCTGGTCGGTAGCGGTCGGCCTCTGGGGCTTCCGGCCAGTGCAGGTAGCAGGGTTGGTCGCCAACCCAGACTGCCGGAAACGTGCGCGGCTGCTTGTTGCGCGCCAGTGGCGCAGATTGGAGCAGGGCTGTGCCTTCGGCTTTGTCATTGACCGGGACATAGGCTGTGACAACACGCCGGCGGCTGCCGGCCCGGCAGGGAAGCCACAACTGTGGGTCGGGCAGCGTGCGCAGCCACTCCAGCGCATGTTCTTCGGCAGGGTCTTCACCGGTCTCGAAAAAGGCGGCTGCCAGCGCCAGCCATACCCGCGCTGGATGCGGCGGCCACTCCGGGGCCTCGCGCTGCGCCGGGTCGGTGGCGCGGGCATAACCCGTCAGATAGGTCCAAGCCAGCGTCAGCATAGTGGTTACTCCTCTTTGGTTTCCTGGCTCTGCGCCAGTTGTTGGCTTTTGACGACGAGCCTGACAAGTTCCGGCGCTGGCTGAAGCTGGAGCGGCTTTGTGCGCCACGGAAGTCCACACTTCTGGGCTTCAGCGACAGCGTCATTGAACAGCCGGAGCGCGGCTTCTGCGTCGAGGACAATGTCCGACTGAATTTCACCGGGTCGGCCCAACAGCTCCCACTTCAACGGCTCTTGCGGCCACAGTAAGCATCGGGAACGCAAATCCAGCCCGGCCTCATTGGCGAGGATGGCCGCACACAGGCCCAACGCCGCCAGCACGGTCCGCGCTGCTTCATCTGCCCGGCGGTCATACTGGCCGTTGACCGGGAAGCGCAGCCGCCGCAGGGCCGGCAGCGACAGGACAATGCTCTGTTCGGCGTAGTCAATGGTGACGCCGCCGCCCAGGAATTCACCCTGCCGGTCACGTTCGGAGATGGTTGGGGTGACATTGCCGTGATTGGCTTCTGAAGGGCGTCCAGTATCGCCGAGCAGGACAGGCTTGCCCTTTTCAGTGACAGCTTTCCTAGGATCAAGCGTCCATCCAAGGGGTTCGGCCGTCCGGTACAGCGGCCCGGCCTTGAGCTGGATGCCCAGCGGGTCAATCCGGCTGCTGGTTTTCGCGCCCAGAACGGCGTTGATGCCCACAATCTCGCTCACCATGGCGCGCTCGAATTTGGCGCCGAGGCCGCCTTTGGGGCCAGTGGAATCCCACATGCCAAACAGGAGCGCCGTCGGGCACAGCTCAAACAAAGGTGTAGCGCGTTGGGCTGCCACTTCACGAAGCCGGCGTCCATAGGAAGACTCTTGCTTGATGTTGGAGCAACGAAACGGCCTTCGCTGTTCTTCCACAACGACGCTGTCGCGCAGGATGGCATCCACAATGCGGTGCGGAGCCTGCAGGGACGACACCCTGCCGATGGGCTCCAGAAGCCGCATGTCTTCCGGCTGGCCATCGCCGGGGAAATAGGGCGTAAAGTCCACTTCAACCAGAGGAAGGGAGAGGCGGCCGTCGTCCACGGCCTGCTGGAGCGCCTCCTCCATACGGTTGGCCTGGGATTGCACGGAATCGATTAGGACACAGCGCACCGGGCGGTCGTAACCCGGTATCCGGCGCTCTTCCAAGGCGTAGAGCCCGCCCTCGTAGGTTGGGGGAAAGACCTTTGTGCCGGGGCCGCCGGCCGGTTCGAGACGAAGACGGCAGCGTAGGGCTGTGGCCGTGTTGACAGCTTGCCGAAGTTTCTCAAGTGAAAGCGTCATGTTGTTCACCTCGTTGGAGTTAGTAAGTTGGCCGCAAGCAGCCACTGAGAGATAGTAGGAACGACGATGGACAAGGACGGGGCAACATCCTAATCTGTGCGCTGCAGGTTCAAAGCTGCCGCCGCAACGGCTGGCGCCCATGCAAAGGGCACACCTGTCTGGTACGGCGCTGTGTGACAAAAGCTTTCAGGCTGAGGCGGGGAGAAAACCGATACGGGCTGAATCCAAAGGAAAGTGGTCGCTGGCTAACTGTGTTTTGAGCCGACAGCGCCTTCGGTACCGGGCTTGTGGTACTCCGGCGACAGCACCCTTTCCGGTACATTGCCTGACACTGCATCAAGCGGGATGCACCGCAAACGGCACGTCCCTTGCGCCAAGCGTCAGCCATTACAATGAGTACAATGAGCGTTCAAGCACTCTCAGACATTACATTTGATGAGCAGGATGCCAATCTCTTTCTCGTTGACGACGCTCAACTGCGGGCGGATGCGCTCAAACACTCAGTTTTGCCGCGCCTGCGCGTGGTGATGAACGTCGCAATTGCCCGCATCCGCGAGATTTACGGTATCGAGGCGCTTGAAGATTCCATCGTCAGCGTCTATCCCAACTTCCGGCAGAAGCGTGACCGGGAACTGCTCATCAAGTATGAATCCGTCTTTGTCGGTCTCGGTGGGCAGCGCAAAGCCAAGTGGCCGGGCTTTGCGCGCAAAGATGGAAAACCCGTTCAAATCCTGCCCTTCCGATTTGCTTTTGTGCTTGACCAATATGGCGTTTTCACCGTTTTGGAGAATGCGTGGTTGAAGGGACTTGACACGCGATCTTTTGAAATGCTGCTCCGCTTTCACATTGATAACGAACACAAGGTCAATCCCTTGTGTTTCGCGTCGGGCATGGCACCGGGTATTCCGTACTTGAAAGACTTGCCGCTCCTTGCGCCACTCCGTGACGAATATCAACTCCGGTTGAAGCATAAGCTCTATGACAATCATTTCCTCGGTCACACTTATCACTTCCCGGTATCGGGAGACACTCTGAAGCAAATAGTGAATCGCTTCGCTTATTTCTTCCCCGTTTATGATTCATATATCCAGATGGCAAAAGGTTTGCCGATCCGGCTTGATGCACTTGTTGCGAAGCTGTCTGCCTGGCTGGAACGGGAGCTGGAGGAAACTGAGGAACAAACTGAATTGCCAGTGCCGGAAACGCTTGGAGTCCATGCTGCCCGGGCGGCAGAATCGAAAGTCCGCGTCATGCCTGCAATGCGCTGGCAGGTGTTCCAGCGGGATCAATGGAGATGTGTTGCCTGTGGGCGAAGTTCACACGATGGAGCCATACTCCACGTTGACCACATCATTCCCCGCTCACGCGGTGGTCTTGATGCGCTCGAAAACTATCAGACACTCTGTGACATTTGTAACATTGGAAAAAGCAACAAGGATGCCACAGACCTGCGTAACAGGAAGGGCTGACAACCGCTTCAAAAGGGACGCGCCGACAGTCAGTTTCGCCGTCTGTTTCCGCGCCACTTTAGTGGACAGGAATGGGGCAACGTCCTAATCTATCTGCCACAGGTTCAAAACAGCCGCCGCAACGGTTGGGCGTACGCAAAGGCCACGCCCGCCGGGGTCGTGCTGTGCGACAAAAGCTTTCAGGCTGAGGCAAGGAGTACAGAAAGCCGTTCATGCTCCCGGTCTCTCCGCAGGCAGACTCCAAACGCGGCAATCTGACGCGCCTGGCCATTGAGCTGCCCCTGCTGCTGGCCTCCGGCTTCAAATCCAAGGCCGAACTGGCCAGACACTTCGGCTGTGACAAGAAAACCATCAAGCGGCTCATCGATGAGCTTTCGTTTCACTACCGGATTACCGAGGAGAAACGGGGGCGGGAGGTGTTTTACGGTTTTGCCGAGGGCTACATCTTCCGGCCACCGGCGCTCAAACCCGCTGAAGTGGCGGCGCTGTGGCTGGCGCAAAAAGCCGTACTGATGGACGGATCATCTACGCGCCTGCCGTTGGGACAGTATGGACGGTCGCTGTTAGAGAAGCTTCGCGCAACCTTGCCCCCAACCTTGGCCGCGCATCTTGACGAGCTAGCTGCCGTTTACGGTACAGCGCTCATTCCGGCTAAGGACTATACGCCCCACATAGAGACACTGAACCAAGTGCTTACTGCTGCCATCGAGAAACGGCGTATCGAGATCGAATATGTCTCGCTTGGCAGCCAGCGTCTCAGAAGCCGGCGCTATGACACCTACGGGCTGTATTTCGATCCCAACGGGGGAACACTCAAAACCTTTGGTTACGACAGCCGCCGGCGCGGCATTGTCTCGCTGGCCATTGATCACATGCGGCGCGTTACTTTGCTTGAGGAACGGTTCGCCCTGCCGCCGAATTTCACCAGTGTGCAGAGCTACTTGGAGCGATACTACTTCAACGGCTTTTTTGGGGCACCAGTCCGGGTAAGGCTACGGTTTTTCGGCATCACAGCCCGGGTGTTCCAAGAGCGCCAACATCACGTCACGCAAAGGGTCATAAACTACATCCCAGCAGCGCAGGGTCGGCCGGAGATGGTTGATGTTGAAATGACCGTGGCGCGGGGGCGGGGTTTGGAGCGGTTTATCTTGAGTTGGTTGCCAGAAGTGGAAGTGCTAGGTCCCGCCTGGCTTCGCCGGCGCATCGAAGCCTGTCGCCTAGGCCGCGCGCGCGTGTTGCCGCCATCAGCGTACCGGCCCCGCCTGCCAGTTGCGATCAATGAACGGGCGTGATTGCACAATGTAGAGCCGTCCACGGTAGGTCAGCCACTCGATGTCCTGCTTCTGGCCGCCAAAGAGGCGCTCAATGGCCAGCGCCGCTTGCCCCAGCCGGCGGATCATGTCAGCAGTAAGTACCGGTTGGTCGGGGACACCGGCCAATTCCTTGACGCCGCCTTTTATGTCAAAGGTCAATATTGTCTCGTCGTCAGCGCGGGTGAGAACAATAGCCGCATCACTTTGGGGACGGTAGATGATTTGCTCCGGGATGCGCCGCCCTTCAACAACCCGCAAGCCCAGTCCCCGCTTGGCATTGATGTAGATGCCTTCGGTGTCGCGCCAGTCGAAGGGATTGGTCGTGATGAGAACGCCGGCGCTGTCCGCGTTGATGCCTTCCTGGATGAGGACCGCCGGATAGACGGCCAGATGGTCAATGCGTGCTGTTTCGCGGGCCTCAAACGCCTCGAAGTTCCAGATCGAGGCCCAGACGGTCTTGATGGCCGTGATCAAAGCTTCGTCGCCAATGACGTTGGGCACGGTCGTATACAGGCCGGCACCGCTGAAGTCAGGCAGGTCTTCGGCGTTGGTTGAACTGCGGACAAACAGGCCGCGTCCCCGGTATTCCCGGTGAACCTTTGCCAGAATGGCACGACGCAACGCCCGGTCAAAAGGGGCTGCCACAATGAAGGCGCGCAGCTTGGCTAGCTCAACTTGCCGGACCTGTGGGTCATGGTGAAACCGTTCGTCATTGAGCAGCGCCAAGACCCGCGCTTCAATGCCATGCCGGTCGGCAAAGGCTTTGTAGTGGGCAAAGGGGATGGTAAAGCCGCGCGGTACAATGATGCCGGGCAAGCGTGCTCGGGCGACTTCTCCCAGATTAGCCGACTTAGCGCCAAACCGGACAACGTCCCGCGCCCGTTGGCGGTGCAGGTCAGTCAGCGCACGCCAGCGCAGATCGGCGCGTGGAATGCGCAGCTCCCGGCTAAGTTCCCGTTCTCGTTCCGACTCGATGATCTGTTCGGCGGGTTCTAATGTGATGCCTTCATCGGTGACGACCAGCGTGACCCAGCGGTTGACAAGGCTCCGAAAGCGCAGGTCGGCGTCTTTGACATAGGCGTTGGGAATGCCCCAGCTCTTGGCCAAAAGATTCAGGTGCGACAACGGTGCACCTGGCTGCGTCACGATGATGCCACGCAGGGGTGTCGTCGAAAGGGGTGTTTCCTTGAAGATCACAATATCTTCGCGCTCGAAAGGTTGCGCCGGTGGCAACTGCTCCACCAGCCGCAACACACCCACGGCGCGTCCGGGGTTGAGCGCCAGAAACGTTGTTTCCGGCAGCGTGGCTTCCGCCCGAACCCAGGGCAGGTCGGGAAGCTGTGCGGCAATTTCCTCGTGACGGCGGGCATTGGCCTTGAACGTCAGCGGGGCAAAGCTGGTAGCACTCAGATGCCGGTGCGCCTCGGCCAGCAATGCCGGCGTCAGCAGGTCACCTTCCCAAAACTCATAGGTGAAACGTTCCAGCCGTGGTTGAAATGTTACCGTGCCGAGCAGAAACCGCCGGCGCTCGTTGGTGTAGTTGTTGCGCAGGAAGACATCGCCGGCATCGAGCGTCAGATAGGTGGCGCGTGCAAAGTCGCTGTGAAACCGGAACCGGCGCGAGTTGGCGTAATAGACGCGCCCATTCACGCGGTCAATGACGAACATGACGCCCGGAACGTCCAGCCCCTTGCCCTGGCTGGTCAGGCGCGCCAGCCGGTCGAAGTCAGGGCGGGTGAGGCGGGTGACATAATCCGGGGCCGTCGGGTCATCGGCCGAAGCCGCTGCATTCGCCGCTGCCGGAGAACCACTTTGTGCGCCGACAACCGACACACAAAGTAGCAGTAACGCCCAACTCCAGACCAGATGGCGACAGATAGCACAGCAGATGGTACGAAATTCACCCATCGGGTCAGGCTTTCGGACGAAACACAGTGACGTGCTCTGGGTTGCCCGTAATGTAAGGTCCCCCGATGAGGTCAATGCAGTAGGGAATCGCCGGGAATACGGCCGCCAGGCACTCCCGGATGGATTTGGGCTTGCCGGGCAGATTGACGATGAGGCTACGCCCCCGAATGCCGGCCGTTTGCCGGGAAAGAATTGCCGTTGGAACATACTGAAGCGACACCGCCCGCATAAGTTCACCAAACCCGGGGAGCATTTTGTCGCAAACAGCCGCTGTGGCTTCTGGCGTCACGTCGCGCGGAGCAGGACCGGTGCCACCGGTGGTGACAACCAAACAGCAGCCGTCTTCATCGGTGAGTCGGCGGAGTTCTGCCTCGATAAGCGGCTGTTCATCGGGCACAAGGCGCATGATGGGCGTCCAGTCGTTGGCAATGTACTCGCGCAGTACGGCCAGAATAGCCGGACCAGACTCATCTTGGTATACGCCCTGACTGGCGCGGTCAGAAATGGTCAGAATGCCGATGTTGATTGTCGAGAGTGTCATAGCGAATGGTGAGTGGCGAGTAGTGAGTAGCGAGTGGTGAGTAGCGAGTGGTGAGTAGTGAATAGCGAATAGCGAATAGCGAGTGGCGAGTGGCGAGTGGCGAAGTGTAGCACCACGCCCAACAAACCGGCTTTGATGCCTGGAAAGAATGCTCTACAGTGAGCATCACTATCTGACTCTCTATTCAAAATTCTGATTCAGGATAGCACTATGTTGAACCAACAACACATGCTTTGCCTTGCGTTATGGTTATTGGCGTTGCCGGGACTGGTCGGTTTCAGTTTTGCCCAGGAGCCAGCGCCGAATCCACCTTCGTTTCCGCCAGTAATGCCCAGCCCAACCGTACATGCGACGCAGGTCTATGCTGCTCCAAACGGTGATTACGTGATTGGGCCAGGGGATGTCGTGGAGATCAAGGTGTTCAAGCAGCCCGACCTAACGGGGCGTTTCCGAGTCAGTGACAGTGGTAGTGTGGAACTGCTGTTCATTGGCAGGCAACAACTGGCTGGGTTGACTGAAAGTGAAGCAGCCGAGCTACTGCGGCAAGCCCTGCGGAAGTATCTCCGCCAGCCGGAAGTCAGCGTCACGGTGACGGAATTCAACTCACGGCTTGTAACGGTCATTGGAGCTGTCCGATCGCCGGGGCGTCAGCCGCTGCGGCGTGCCATGCGGCTGCTCGATGTCATTGCGCTGGCGGGTGGGCTCGCCGAGGATTCCAGCCGCTTTGTCAACATCATTCGTTACACACCACGACCGGCGGAAGAAACACAACCGGTTTCAGGGACATCACCAGCACTGAGCGACGAGGATGTGCCACCAGAGGTTGAAATCCTTTCTGTCAACATTGATGACATCATTGCCGGTAATGCCAAAAACAATCTGCTGTTACAGCCGGGCGACATCATTTCTGTGCCACGGGCTGATGTCATCTATTTGGCCGGGAATGTGCGCAAACCCGGTCCCATTACGGCACGCAACCCGATTACGGTGACACAGGCGATTGCTATGGCCAGTGGGCTTGCAGAGGGCGCCAAGCGCAACGACATTCGTCTCTATCGGACTGTGCCCGGTAAGCTTGAACGTGAGGAAATCAAGATCAGCCTGGCGGCAATTCAGTCTGGGAAGCAGAAAGACCTGGTGCTTCAAGCCAATGACGTGCTTTACGTGCCCCATTCTGAACTGCGATCGGCAGGCACAACACTGATGCGCAGCCTGCCTACACTTGTCACTTCGGCGCTGATTCCTCTGCTCACCACTGCTATCATTCGTTGACCCTGTGCGACGGTTGTCTGCAAGGCAGCACGCTATGAGGAGACCCAGAGTCACGCCCTGCTACGTAAACAAGGTTTCTTTTTTGAGCTTCCGCCGCTCGTTGCCGGACGGGTGTTAGAACGCCCGGCAGAAGTTCCTACAGCTGGGGTGTTTGCCCTTGGCTACCAGCTAGTGCTTCTCAATTCGGTTATTGAGTAGCAGCGCCTAATTTGTCGACTTGACAGCGATACCAGCTTGCGAGGGAACAAAACGCCCTGAGCTGCCCGCAAAGGTTGGCAGAGCGCTGTGCCTAGCTGTTTTCGTGCCGACAACACCCTTACAGCGCACTAAGCTGTGCATCAATCTGACACCGAATGCGGTAGTAGTCTTCGAGCAGGCGATTGATACTCACCACAAACGGAATCTGGGCAGCGGCGGCTTCTTCAATGCGGGCTTCGAGCGCCGCTGCCTCAGGCGTATTAGGGGTGACTTTTTCTTCAAGCGCCATTAGCTCATAGACGTTTTCCCCGCGTGGGTGGTGATGGTAACAGTGCGTGACAAAAGCCAAGGTCAGCCCATCCACAATCTGGCGCAGCAAGTCGGCGTCTGCTCCTGCAAAGTCGGAGAGCAGAAAAGAATCAGGGGAAACCCCTAGTGCGCGGGCTAAGTCGTGGATGCGATTGACAAGAGCTTCGTCCAGGACGATCGGCGGGGAGGTCCCAGTTTCCGTCATGGCTGGTTGGTGTTGATGATGAGTTTTTCAGACATAGCAAACAGCAACTTCTGCCTCGCGCTAACCCCGTTGCGACGGGATAGTTGCCAGAGCGCCACCGCCTGCGCGTACTGTTTCTGAAGCTCTGGGTTGTTACCTTCGCGCGCAAGCTGTTCGCCTATGGTGCGAATGAGCCGGAGGGCTTGTTCCTGCTCCTGGCGCGCGTGGATAAGGTTGCGCATTTGCGCTGCCAGGTAAGCTTCAAGTTCAGCCGGTGATTGTGGGACAACGGCTGACTCGTACACTTCCTCAGCATACTGGGGCAGGCTGCTGGCCTGACTGGCCTGCCCGGCGCGTTTCCCTTTGGAGTTTTTGGCAACATTACCACTTTGATTACCGCTGTGGTTGCCACTTCGGCGTGATTTGCGGTGCTGCTTCATCGGCACAATGCCTTTCGTGTCGGAAGTGTTATGGGGAGCGAGTGTACGTTATGAAGGGCCTGCGCACACGTCCTGAGTTCTTGCTTCAAAAGTCAACTCTGGTAAGTAGTTACCAAAGTCAAATACGAAGCCCGACGGCAAGGATTGTAGCGCTTCCAAGTGACCTGTCAACTCGCTGTTTGGTTTGAGGTCAAGCCTGAGCTTGCACTTCAAACATTTGTTTGAAGAACGGTCTTGATTCCACTCGTGACTTGATCCACCACTTTGCTGAGAATCTCGATGTTCTGGGTCAGTTGGTACATCCGCGCCTGTAGACCAAGAAGTTCCCCCTGCGAGAGCTCGCGGTCTGAACTGAGAATGGTCTCGATTTGCAGCCACTGGTTTTCAACCTGCGAAAACCGCGCCAGCAGGTCAGGGGAGCGCCGGTCTGGAGAAAGCCCGTGAAGACTTTCCCGCAGGGCCGGGATGCGGAGTCGTGCTTGATCTAACAAACTCCCGAAGTCGCTGGCACTTGGATTGGTTAGGCGTTGTATGAGATCGGCGCGAAGCTGCTCTAGGGTCAGCCCCGATGTACCACTTCCCTGCCGGAGAATATCTGCCGGCTGCCCGACTGTCTGCTGCAGGACAGATTCAAAAGAAGTTGCCCCACTGCTTGAGTGCATTCCGTGATGCTGAGCAGGCGTGCTGCTGGTAGGCACGCCTGCCGTAATCCCACCGATGTGTCCACTCATGGTGCCTACTTATCCTTTCTCGCCCGGCACCGTGTGCAAAGAGACCACACACGGTGCTGGCTTGTGTATGGCTTAGCCAACTGTGACCAAAACGTACTGGAACCGCTGCTGGTTGCCAAGAGAATCCCAGAAGCGGTTGAACTCACTCTGGGGCATGGTCTGGCATCCAGCCGAGTACGTGTTGGTCGTGCCGCCACGGTGGAAGTACATTGTCTGTCCTTCGAAGCTGTTCCGGTTGCGATCGCGCTCGTCGAAGACACCGTCGTGGTTGGTGTCGCGCACAACCGGCCGACTCGTCGTAGGCATCAGGATGTTGTTCCCGTCGGGCTGAATCGGGCCGAACTTGGTGCCCACATTGGCGCGCACGTACTCGTGAGTACCATCCACCAGCCGGCCAAGATCAAGCCGGCCGTCCCGGTTGCTGTCAATACCCATTGGACTCCGCGTCCGTCCTGACCAGCCATCTTCGTACTGGCTGCTCGGCTCGGTGTTGGCCCGCAATTCTGTCACCTGGAACTGGCCGTTAGGCAACTTGCGCAAAGTCACAATGCGGTCGTCGTAGACGCCCTGTCCCCCATTGGCACGGGTGTTGGTTTCCTGGCGCAGTCCCAGAATCACTACCCGTCCAGCGGCCAGGTCGGCTTTAGCCTGGGCAGACCCGTAGCGCTCGATGTAACTGGCATACAGAGCGAACTTCTGAGCTGTGGTCATTCCTTCTGTGCGTGGCAAGCCCCGGCTGGGCGGCGCAGGCGAGCCAGAGGTCGGCGGAGTAGATGGTGCAGGCGTTGGTGTCGGCTGACTACCGTTGGCACTGCTGGGAATCACGATGCGCTGGCCCGGATAGATAAGGCTGGGGTTAGTAATGCCGGGATTGGCACGCTGAAGCGCGGCAACAGTTGTGCCATACTGCTGGGCAATACGTGAGAGCGTGTCGCCCACCCGAACCCGGTGCTCGCGCGTGCCGGCTGCCGGCGGCGTCGAAGGGGCAGGCGCCGGAGCTGGCGCTGCCGGGGGCGGCGCCGGGGTGCCATTGCCGTTCCGCGCAATGGCGTCAAAGCGCGTCAGATCATACTGACGCATGATGCCGTGCAGCAGTTTGGTGTAGTTCGGGTCCGTAGCGTACCCGGCCTTGTGAATCTCAGCCGCAAAGCGGAAGGCATCGTTGGTGTGCTGCATGGCGGTGGCATACCGTGGATTGCGGATGAAGAACTGGGCGTGGTCGGCGAAGGACTCGGCTGCCGAATTGTACTTGCGGAACTGGGCGTTGACATACGTTTCACGTCCGTTGATGACTTCGCGCGTCCGCATCGTGACTGAGCCGGCTGGCCCCGTGCCCTTGATGCCAAAGTAGTTGTTGGCCTGGCGGGTCAGCTCCGAGCGTCCCCAACCGCTTTCGAGAATGGCCTGCGCAATCGTCACCGAAGCCGGCACACCAGTCATTCGCTGGCTGCGGATGGCATCGGCTGCAATCGAGTCAATGAAGGCGTTGCCAGTGCGTGGAATGGCGCCAACAGGCGCTGTAGCGTCTACTCGTGGTGGGGCAGGAGGCGCTGGCTGAGAAGGGGGAGGTGTCGGGCGTGATGGCATCGGATTGGGCCGGCTTGGATTTGGCTGTGCTGGGGCGGGAGCGGCTGCCTGGCGGCCCGGCAGGTTGATGACCTGTCCCGGATAAATGCGGTTGGGATTTTGAATCTGTGTGTTGGCTCTGACGAGCTGCCCCAAGCCAATGTTGTTGCGCGCCGCAATTGCCGACAATGTGTCGCCCTGACGCACGACATACTGACCACCGGCTTGACCACGTCCCTGACCCGGCGCATTTGCGTTGCGGGGAATATTTAGTGCCTGCCCAGCATAAATGAGGTTTGGATTTCTAATCTGCCGATTAGCCTGTAGGAGATTATCCACCGTTGTGCCGTAGCGCTGCGCAATACTCGATAGGGTTTCCCCCTGCCGGATGAGATGTTGAGTGTTGGTTGTCGGGCTTTGTGACGTCGCCGGCGTCCGGGTAATAGCGTTGGTCGTAGTGCTGGTAGTCCGAGTCGAAGAAGCTGCCGACGTTTGTGCCGTGCTGCTAGTGCGTACCGGGGAAGGTGCCGGTGTCCGTGCAGCGCCGTTGATCCGTGCCATTGCTTTATGCCTCCCACCATTCGAAAGTATTGTCGGTTCTGCCCTGGTTATCGGAACGCCGGGAATGATGTTGCGTTAGGACAGCACTTTTTCTGGATGTGCCTGTTTTACCCAGATTCCACCACCTTGAAAAGAATGCAACCGGAATGGGTGAAGCGCCGAAAGACCGTTCAAGCTTGAGGGAGAACACCTATCTGCCGGATGGCAAGGGCAAAGGGGCCTGCCTGCTTGCCAGCAATCATCAAACCCAAGGTCACTGTGGCTTCTGTTTGTAACGGTGGGGCCGGAACGGGTCGGCCACGGAAGGTCGGTGTGAAATCGGTTGTAGCCAATCGGTACATCTGCCATGCATCCGGCAGGGGAGTAAAGGTGGCCTGATAGGCAAGACCGTCAAAAGCTGCATCAGTGCGTACAACGAACTTGTAAGTCTTCCCGTCGCCTTTGGCCACAATGACAAAAACCGCCTGGGGCGGCAGGCGATGCGCAAGGGGAGCCGAGCGGACGGAAGCAAAGCCGCCCTGGTTGGCGAGGGAAACCACGCCTTCAAACACGGCGAAGCCGTGGTTTGTTGGGCGCAACTGCCCAGACGAACAGCCGCCCATGACCTGATCGCCAATGGCGTACCAGGCAGCAGCAGCGGTCGGGTTTGCAAAGTCGAACACTACCATCATGAGGCCGGCACCAGCGGTTTGAAGGTGTTGTCGCCGGGACGAAACAGGGTGTCGTGGCGCTTGCCTTGCGCATCCTTGCATGAGACGTTGTTTTTCTGGTCGCGGAACAGCTCGAAAAAAACCGTCACCAGAACTTCCATGTCAGTGAAGCCGCCAGGGGCCGGTGCTTCGATGTATATCCACGTCATATCTACCCGCTGCTCCATGCCTACCCACACCACCCGCGCCGGCGTGCCATCCCTGCGACGCAGTTTGAAGCGTTCCCGCACATAGGCACTGACAAGCTCTTCTACCTCTGGCGTTTGATTGAGTTCGATGCGCCGCCGCGCCTGGCGGCTTAGGGCTTGCTCTAGGTCATCGCTGAAAACACGCAGGGAGATTTCCAGCGCACCTGTCTCCGCATTGAACTCAACGGTTGTAAAACTGGCGTGAAATTTGTGCGCTGTAGCTAAAGCGTCCTGTCCGATGCTAGAAGCTAGAAACAACGCTATTGTCAGAAATACCCGTCGTGAAATTAGAGGACAAATCATGCTTCCCACTGGTTTTTGTTGCTCGAAACCAAGGCTAGGGCGCCCGTTGTCGCCCAGCAGCCGGTATGCTATTCCCATGCAACTCCATCTGGGGCTGCAGCCCAGCTAAGACAAAGCTTGTACAGTTCTATTCTTCCTTTTGAGGCAACTGATGACCGTTCCACCCTCTGCGCTTGATGCTCCTTGTCCGCCACGACCCGGCGAAACCCTGGATGCGGAAGCCCTGTTAGCTTGCTTGCAGCCCCATCTGCCGGAGCTTACTCCACCGCTTGTCATCGAGCAGTTTCCGGCCGGGCACTCCAATCTGACCTATGCTCTGCGGAGTGGCGACCGAGAGTATGTTCTGCGGCGTCCGCCCTTCGGAGCAGAACATATCAAGGCAGGTCACGACATGCACCGCGAGTTTCGGGTACTGTCGGGCTTGCACCGGGTCTATCCGCGGGTACCACGTCCGCTGTGCTACATCCCGGCGGAGAGTTCGCCATTGGGCGTGCCGTTTTATGTTATGACGCGCGTTCGAGGCGTCATCCTGCGCACGAAAGTCCCAGAAGGTGTCACGCTTGATGCCAAAACCATGCATCGGCTTTCGACAAACTTCATCGACCTTCTTGCTGAATTGCATGCGGTGGATGTCGAAGCTGCCGGCTTGCGCGATCTCTACCGGGGTACGGGCTACGTACGGCGGCAGGTCGAAGGCTGGGTCAAACGGTACCGCGCGGCGCAGACCGATGACGTACCGGCTATTGAACGAGTCATTGCTTGGGTGACGACACGCATTCCGGAAGATAGCGCTGCCACCCTTATCCACAATGATTACAAGTACGACAATGTTGTTCTCGACCCGGCCGATCTGACCCAAATTCGGGCCGTGCTGGACTGGGAAATGGCCACAGTAGGTGATCCCCTGACGGATGTCGCCACAACACTTGCTTACTGGGTGGAACAGGACGACCCGCCAGAAGTCCACGCTATGAGCTTTGGGCTGACGGCATTGCCCGGCAACTTGACCCGCGCGGAACTGCTGGCCCGGTATGCCGAAATCAGCCGCCGGGACTTACGCGAAATACGCTGGCACGAAGCCTTTGCGCTGTTCAAGGTGGCAGTCATCGTGCAGCAAATCTATTTCCGGTACGTGAAGGGCTTTACCCAAGATGAACGTTTTGCCCGCATGGGGGCAATGGCCCGTCTTTTTGCCGAAATGGCCCAGCGCGCCATAGGGTGACAGCGGAGCAGCGACACCTACTGGCGGTGTTACTGCTCCTTCGGTGACGGTGTTCCATGAACCTTGTGACGGTCATTCCTGAGAAGGCTTGCGCCGGGTGGCAACCCATGTGCCGACATAGCCCGAAATGTCAAATTCGCCCTTCATGGTATCACCTTCGAGTTTCCCTTTGAACTCAAATGCCATGCCCTGGTAGTTGCCGGTCAGTGTCACCTGTCCGGTGTCATCCACCGTGATGCCTGTAAAGGACACACCGATCTGGTCTTTGGATTCACAGATGAGTTTGCCCTGCTCATCACGCATGACTTTCAGCTCAACGGGAAAGATACCCGCGCCGGTTACTGTGATCTCCATGTCATATTCGCCTTCGATGACGGGAGCCTTCTTTGGTTCATCGAGGCTATATGCGCGGGCCGCAATGGGGAGTAGACTAACCACAATCCCCAAACAGAGCCCGTACCGAAGCCAGAGATTTCGCATCCAGACAGTTCGCATGGATTTTTGCATGGATTTTAGAACACTCCTTTCAGCAAGGAATTGACCAAGACCCTGCGCGGCAAACAGCTACTGGGCAACTTGGTAGCGGGTAAGACGCACACCTTAGCACAGCACCCAGAACAATGTCGCGTATGCCTTGGTACGAACATTTGGAACGCATACGCAACATAGCCCACAAGCAGACGATAACAATAACGGGGGCGCTCTGTAGGCTTTGCGTGCTACGGTTGAGCCGCATAACAGGAGGAACCCTTAGCAACATCTAAGGTTAGTCTGACCGAGAACGCCATGGCGAACGAGCAGACCATTCAACGCACCGACCTATTGCGGGTACGACCAGATGCCTTTCTGCGACAACCGGCGGCGACCCGTTCCACTAGCAAAACTGCCTTTGAAACCCGCTTGGAGCAGGCCCTAGGTAGCGATCCGGAAGTGCAGCGCCGCACCCGCGAGGAGCTCAAGACGATTGTCTTAGCAGTGCAGGCCGGCTTTACCGATCCGTGGCAGTTGACGGACCTCATCTTTCACGCCCGCCACCCAGAGTTGATTGGGGCCGATCTGTCGCAGTCACCAGAACTGCTTGATGAATGGAATGACATCAGTGCTCGGCTAGTGCAGCCCATGCTCAATGACTTAGCTGCCTTTCAGGCGCGGTCTACACCTGAACAGCGGCCAGTAGCTCCCTCTGCCGGGGAAACACCCTTGCGTGTGGCGGGCAAAGACAAAATGGCTGCGGCAAGCACCCTTGATCCCATCATCGAGCAGGCTGCCGCTTTGTGTCCAGGTTTGCCCCCTGCGTTGCTTAAGAGTTTGTTGGTGCAGGAATCAGGACTGCGCCCAGATGTGATCAATGAGTATGGGTATGCCGGTATTGCCCAGCTCGGTCGCCGCGAAGCCCGCGAGTTAGGACTATCGGTTGGTATTCCAGGAACGGAAAGCGACGAGCGGCTCAACCCTACTCTGGCGATTCCAGCTGCAGCTCGCTTGCTTTACCTCAAAGCGCAACGCCTTGAAGAAATGGCCTTTTCCCGCTATGGCACCCCGCAGGGGACAGAATACTGGAAGTTTGTCATGGGCGCCTACAACGGGGGTGAAGGGACAATTACACTGGCTATGGGGCATGCTTATCGAGAAGGTTTGGCGCGCGCCCGCGAGGAAGGGCTGACCGGGCCGGAAGCTGTTGCCTTTGCCCGGGAATGGGCCACCAAGTGGGAACACCTGTCGCTGGGTGGTGAAACTGCGCCTTTGGCATTGGCCGCCGCGCGCTACTTTCCTAAACTGGCAGCCCAGAAGTTTGCCGAAATCCGAAACTACCCAGAGCAAATCGTCGCTCGGGCTGGGCGCCACCGTACCGCCACCGGGTGACAGCTTTAGTGACTTTGTACGGTGGCGCGCAACGGCATGAGCGGAACGCAGCCATCTACCAACGTCAATCGGGATGCCCTTATCGAGCAGCACCTGCATTACGTGCGGACGATTGCGTATGAGATCGTACGGAAGCTGCCGCCAAACATCGAGCTCGAAGAACTGATTGCTTACGGCAACCTAGGATTGGTACGTGCGGCAGAAAAGTACAATCCGGCGCGGGGGGTGTCTTTTGTCACCTTTGCACACTACTACATCAAGGGTGCCATCTGGGACGAAGTGCGCAAAATGGCCAACTTCGCCCGTATAGACGGTGGGCGCTTGCGCGCAGAAGCCAATGCTACAGATTTCTTGCACAGCCTTGCCGAAGAGGACGCCGGAAGCTCAACCTACGGCACGACGCTCGAGGACGACATTGCCGAAGCGCGGGCGCAGCTTGAAAGCCTGATTCCAATCTACCTGCTGTCGCTCGATCACGAGGAACTCACGATTGCCGACGACCGAAGCCTAGATTTTGCTAGTGCGCTGGAGCGGGATGACCTTATTGGCCGGATGATGCGTCTTGTCGCACAACTGCCCGATGAAGATCGGGCGACTATCGAAGCCTTGTACTTCAAGGGAAAGAGTGCCGCAGAATATGCAGCCGAGCTCGGTTTGTCGCGCTCGTGGGGATCACGCTTGCATGCACGTGCCATCAAGCGCCTGCGCGAAGCCATGCAGCGCGAGGGGTTGCTTAGGACCGACGAAACCCAATAAGCCGCCCTGCTGTGGGATCGTCTTGACCGACTTTCAGTCGGCGGTTTCAGGCCGCACGACTAGCCTGCGCTTGTGCTGTCGCTTGCCGCACAGCATCTAGGGCGCGCTCGCCGGTAGCCAGCAAACTTTTGGCGATTTCGCTAATCCAAAGGCCGCCAACCCGTACCTTCAAACCGATGGTCGGCAGCTTTGTCAGGTAGACAGCGCGCCGCAGGGCTGCTCCAAGGGTGCCACCAATGCACATGCCGAGGACATCTGCACCGGCTTCTCCAATGCCCAAAGTGAGCATTTCACCCAGTCCAACGTAGAGGTAAGGCAGTTTGGGCCAACCTTCAATGTCGGCGCGAATGTTCCAGGCGGCGATTTCTGACTGTCGAACAGCAACTTGGGCTGTGGCCGGCAAACCATGACCTTCCTTGGTCGGAAAGTGGGTGGCGTCCCCGAGTGCGTAGACACCGGGCTTACCGGGAACTTCAAGCTGCTGAGTGACTCGAATCCGACCATGGGCGTCCTTCTCAACAGGAAGACCAGTCAGAAGCGGATGCATTTCAATACCGCCGGTCCATGTGACCGTAGCCGCCGCTACCTGCTTGAGCGTACCTTGTTTGTCGCAGCGAATCTCAACGCCCTCTGGCGTAACTTTGGTTACGCCCCAATCCAGAATCAGGTTGACACCGCGCCGCCGCAGTGCGTCAAGGGCGATTGGCTCAAGCCGGTGGGCCACACCTCGCAAAATCCGCTCATTGCGGTCAATGAGGTGGATTTCCATTTCCTTGCGGTCGAGTCCGTACGCCGGGGCCTGTTGACTAAGGTAATCGGCCAGTTTGCAACTGACTTCGACACCGCAAGTACCGGCGCCAACCACCAGAAAGTTCAGTAGTGCCTTGCGCACCTTTGGATCGGTTGTCTGCTTGGCGCGGGTAAGCGTCTGAGCCAAGTGCTTTTGATAGGCTTGGACATGGGCTAGGTCGTAGAACGGCTGGGAGTATTTGTCGGCACCGGGTACTTGCCGGAAGTTGGGGCGTCCTCCTAAAGCAATCACCAGATAGTCGTACCGGTAGGACGCACTGCCAACATGTACCTGGCGTTTTTCAAGGTCAATCTGCTCGATGGTACCCTGCACAAACCTGACCGGCCGGTTACCGAGAATGTCACGGTACAGTGGCGCTATTTCCCAGACCTCGACCTCGCCGGTAAGGATTTCATAAGCCATTGGCGTGAACAAAAACCGGTCATTGCGGTCAACGAGCGTAATGCGCACCGGGCGCGTCCAAGGGTAGTTCGACAACTGGAAGGCAGTGTTGAGACCGGCAAAGCCACCCCCCAGAACCAAAATATCAACCGGCGATGAAGTGGTATGTGCGGCAGTCATCGGTATGAACATCTGTGTCAGAGAAGTCGGCGGGAGGACAGCTGCATCCTATCCCACACCGGCGTTACTTGAGAATGAAAAAAACGACGCCCGTGTGACACCGTATTTGTCAGCAGGCCGGGGGAGGGACAACTCCCGGCCGGCACGCCGGTTAGCGCCGCTGAACTTCCTACCCGGCTTCCGATTCGACCGTACGTGCGATCTGGGCTATCAGCACGGCATTGTCGAGGGTTTGCTGCCCGGAAAAGGTGAAGGTCACCCGTGGCGATTGCAGGAAGTATTCGAGCGCTTCCAGGCCCGTGAGCATAGCGTCACCATTGGCTGCTTCGATTTCCACTGCCGTCAGGTTGCCCTTCTCGAACACTGCCCGTCCAACCTCGCCCTGGGGAAAAATGACTGTCAGCAAGCCACTCAGTGCCTGGCTGCGAATGATGTAAAGTGCCCGCTCGAAAGAAAACTGCCCCAGGTGGTTGGGGTTGACTTCAAGGGCTTCGTCCACGAGCGGGGAGCGGTGGTTGGTCAGCAGGCGGTTGACCCGATAGACCAGCTCATCGAGACTAAACGGCTTGCCCAGAAAATCATTGGCCCCGGCAGACAGCCCCTGAAGGCGGGTCTCGATGTCTTGGTAGGCGCTAAGAAAAAGAAACGGCGTAGCGGCTGTCCGTGGGTCGCTGCGAACGAGGTGGCACAGCTCGATGCCGTCCGTGCGCGACATACGGATGTCACAGATCACCAACTCAAAAGTCGCCGTGCCAAGCTGCTCAAGGGCATCACGCCCGTCTGCGGCCAGTGCAACCTGGTGTCCTTGTTTCTGCAGGGCCTGTCCAATGGACTGACGAATCAATGGCTCGTCGTCAACCACCAGGATTCGGGCTGAAGACAATGAAGACGCCTCGGCCGGCGACACATAGGGCAGGGTCATAAACGGCATCCTTACTGAATGTGATGTGCGTTTTCTAACACATTCCGGTTTCCCCTGACCAGCCGGAACCTTTTGCTTGACTTGCCGTGGGTGTGGCGCGCACAGTGAACACTACTCACGTTCCGGCGACCGGTCTCCCACCAGTTTTGGATGCACGTGCTCAGACGGTGTTGAACATGAACTGCACCTTGCGAAAAGCCGCCGTGTGGGGCAATTCGGCTCCCGATCATCATCCCATGCGTAGACCTTCCTGGCGTTGGTCTGAATGCCGTCGCCTGTGGCTCGTGCTGCTTGGCGTCTGGTTGTGTATGTTGGGGAAGGGTGCGCAACCGCAATCCCTTTCCCATCGGGGAAGGGCTCCGTTGCCGCCGATGACCATCTCGCCGCTGAGCCTTGCCCAGCCAGGGCTACGAACCTACACCGACCAGCAAGGGCTGCCTCAGAACTCCATCCGAGCGTTGGTGCGCGACCAGCAGGGCCAGCTCTGGGCAGCTACCCAGGACGGTGCTGCCTATTTTGACGGCCAACTCTGGACGCCGGTAACTGTGCCTTCGGCGCTCGGTTCAAACTTCGTCACGGCGTTGGCTGTCACCCAGGAAGGTGTCTGGTTGGGGACACCCAACGGACTCTGTCGCTACGATGCGCTGGCGCATCCTTCCCAACCGTGGCGGATAGTTTCTCTTGGCAGCGAGCGCGCCAACAACATCACGGCTCTGCTGGTTGTCTCCAGTGGCAGGAGTGAGGACGTATGGGTTGGTACCCACGATGGAATCTTCCGCCTTCAAGATGAGCACTGGGAGCGTCCGGTAGCTTCTCTCCCCCTGCAAGGCTGTGTGGTGCAGTGCATGAGCGTAACTGATAACCCCAGACCTACTCTGTGGGTAGGAACGCAAGACCGTGGACTTTGGCGGCAAGTACTAGGGACAGAACGGTGGGAGCAGCTCACAACGGCAGATGGTTTGCCGGCTGATAATATCACCTGTCTGGCCAAGCGGCTGATGTCTGAGAGCATCTGGGTAGGTACCACCCACGGAGCAGCGCTTGTCGTTGGTCAACAAGTACAAGCATCGTCAGGGCTGCCGGCAGAACTCACTGCCACAACCATCAACGCCATACTGGAAGTTGAGGGCCCCGATGGTAACCCATTGGTGTGGATTGGTACGAACCAAGGGTTATACGTTCAATCCGGTAGCCAGTGGCGGCGGTATACGACGGCTGACGGGCTGTCAAGCGACATTGTTCGTTCGCTGTTTGTTAGTCAACCCCGCAGCGGTGGGATTTGGATCGGCCAAGGCGGTGGCGGTGGTGTGACGTACTTGCATCACGGCGCTTGGTGGTCGTTTTCAAGAGCACATGGGTTGCCTTCCAACATGGTCTGGTGTGCCGAAGTGTGGGATGCGCCTGACGGCACAGAAACCCTCTGGGTTGGAACCCTAGCCGGTTTATCTAGGTGGCAGCGTGGTACGTGGGTGAACCTTGGCCCTCAGCATGGTTTCCTGGCAAGTGATGTCCGCACCTTGTTGACAACTGAGCAAGGCAGCCAGCGGACACTGTGGATTGGCACAGGAAATGGCGGTTTGTGGCGACTCGTAGACGACGGACGCACCTTGCGCACGTTGCGCGTCGAGTCTGTTCCTTCTGATGCTCATGTGTACGTCCTGTACCTGCCGCGCGCTGACACCGCGCCAGCGCAAATCTATGTGGGGACAAACCGTGGGTTGATGGCCGTGCGCCTTGATACATGTGAAGGCAAGCCACTAGGCCTTGAAGGCGAGGCCGTTTACGCCGTAGCTGAAGTGCCTGGCCCGGATGGGGAGTTGTCTTTGTGGGCGGGCCTTGATCAAGGGCTTGCCTGGCGGACCAAAAATGGGTGGAAGCACTTCGAGCTTGGGGTAGCCGGGCATCCAATGGTCAATGCCCTGCATGTGACCCGCGACGCGGCTGGTCACACCCGGCTGTGGTGCGGCCTGCAGGGGGGAGGTCTGGTTTGTCTCGAGCCGATTGATCCTCCTCGAATCATCGAACACCTCAGCACGAAAACCACGCCCGCGCTGCCTAATGATGTGGTGTATCACCTGTTTGAAGATGACTACCGCCGTCTGTGGGCCACGACCAATCGCGGCGTTGTCTACTTGGCATTGGATGGAAACGGGCAAGAGCGCACCCTAAGGACATTTACCGTAGAAGACGGCCTGCCGAGCAATGAGTGCAATTTTGGGCGCGCTGGCTGTGATCGCCGAGGCCGCGCCTGGGTGGGGACAGTACGCGGTCTGGCTGTTTTCAACACCCACCTCTTTCCCAAGGAAGAGACCTCTGGGAAGCTGCTGGTACATGTTATTACACCGGATGAAGTTCTATCTCCAACCCAGACATCTGAACTTGTCTTTCCCCATACGCTGCGTGAGCTTTCATTTCGCTTTGTCCTACCTGTGCTGCGGCGTGGACAGGAAGTGAGGTATCGCACGCAGCTTCTGCCCTACGATGCTGAGCCGACGCCGTGGACGGGGCGCAACCGGCGTGACTACTCGAACCTACCGCCAGGGGACTACACGCTCAAAGTTTGGGCGCAAGACGCGCTGGGACGGATTACAGAACCTATCACCCTGTCGTTTTCCATTCGGGCAGCGCCTTGGCGACAACCCTGGGCGTACGTGCTCTATACCCTAGCGCTGTTGGGTTTTGGCTATGCCTTGTATGACCTGCGTGTACGCCAGATTCGACGTAACCAAGAGCTGCGCATTGCAGCGCTGCGGCAGTTGCTCGACAGTACGCGCGTCATCAACTCGACCTTGGATTTAGGTGAGGTGCTCCGCAAAATTGCTTCAGAAAGCGCAATGCTGGTTCGCGGCGAACCAGGGGGCATCGGCCTGGTGGAAGGCAACACGCTGGTCTTTCGCCATGTCTGGAATGGAAAAGCGTGGGAAGATGCAGAAGTACCGTTTCCATTGGGCAAGGGCGTTGCCGGCAGTGTTGCCGCAACCGGCAAACCACGGATTGTCAACGATGTCCGTACCTGCCCTGATCTAGCGCATCCTGACCTCATCGAGCTATATGGCGTTCACGGCATCATGGATGTGCCCATCCGCAATCGGAGTGGCGTGACAATTGGGGTGCTTGATATTCGGCGTCCACCTGGACGGGAGCCTTTCACCGAGCAGGACAGCGACCTCATCGAGGGGCTCACTCACCAGGCAGCCGTGGCGATTGAGAACGCGGCCATCAACCGCCAGCTTCGGGAAGCAGCCGAACAAGCCGAGCGGCTCTACCGCCGTGAGCAAGAGGTGGTTGCGCGACTGCAGGAACTCGATGTGATGAAAAACAACTTCTTGGCGGTGACTTCCCACGAGATGCGCACTCCGCTAACAGTCATCAAGGGCTACCTTGAGGCGCTCTCGCTGGGTACTTTTGGCCCACCTACCGAACACCAGCAGGTCGCCTTAGCCACATGCCTGAAAACCACCGACCGGTTGGCGCGGATTATGGAGGACATCTTTGAAGTGCTCAAGATTCAGGAAGGCTACATTAGTCTTCACCGCGAGCCGGTAGTCGTTGAGGCGTTGTTGCACGAGATTCTCCAGGAAGTCAGCGTTTTTATTGCCAAGCGTCGGCAGCGAGTACGGTTTGCTGCCAGTGGCGACACCCAAATCGAAGGCGACGCCCATAAGCTCAACCTATCGTTTCTCAACGTTATTCAGAACGCCATCAAGTTTACCCCGGATGGTGGAGAAATTACTGTGACGGTGACGGGAGAAGAATCGCTTGTAACTGTTGAGATTGCCGATACCGGGATCGGCATTGATGCTGCCGATTTGCCGCACATTTTTGAGAGGTTCTACACCGGCCGGGATACCTCGCGGCACTCGTCTGGGCGATTTGAGTTCAATACACGTGGCACAGGTCTCGGCCTCACCATCGCTAAAAGCTACATCGCTGCTCATGGCGGTCTCATTGAAGTCGCCTCGGAGGGTCTGGGGCGGGGCAGTTGCTTTACCATCACCCTACCGCGCGTTCAGCCTCAGGAAACCGAGTCGCGCATCACGCTGACGATGGCCAAGATTGAAAGCTGAAAGCCGGTGGGTGGTTTCTGCAACCGAACTTTCTGGCTGCCTTTTCCACCTATGTGCGGGCGTTACACCTTGACAACACCCCAGGAAGTGCTGGTAGCACGCTTTGGTCTGACAACAGTACAGTTCCCAGTACGCCCACGATACAACATAGCGCCAACCCAATCGGTTGCCGTTGTCTTCAACGATGCGCCGACGACGCTCGGCAGCGCGCGCTGGGGACTACTCCCGGCCTGGTGGAGAGACGCCTCCGGTCCACCGCTTATCAATGCCCGCGCCGAGACCTTGCGTACGAAACCTTCCTTTCGAGAAAGTTTCCGGCGGCGACGCTGCTGGGTGCTTTGTGATGGTTTCTACGAATGGCGCAAAAACCAGGATGGTACGCGGACACCGTTTCGTGCCGTCCTCAAAGATGGCAGTCCCTTTGCGCTTGCCGGTCTGTGGGAGGAATGTCTGTTACCTGACGGCAGCGCCCAGCGTTCGTGCACGGTGGTGACAACCCAGGCTAACCCCTTACTAGCTTCGGTCCACGCGCGCATGCCGGTTATCCTGTCGCCGGAGGTGGAGAGAATCTGGCTGGAAGAAAATGACCTTGACCGGCTAGAACAGTTGCTGTGCCCGTATCCGGCTGAAGCCATGCATCTTTACCCTGTGTCGCGTGCTGTCAATGTCGTGACCAATGATGACGCATCCCTAATTGCGCCAGTGGTGCCAGAACCGCATCAAACCGGCCTATTTTGATGTTCGGCCTGCAAAAGACATGCGACTGCCTGCTTCCGGCAGGCCGGTCTTTGGGTAAGCTAAAAACAGTTGACGCGCGTAATGTCTGTTACCACGATAGTTGCCATCTGCTTGCCGGTTTGGCCCGTTCCGGGTCTTGCTTGCCGGAGTATCAACTTTCTCTGAAAAGGTGTGTGTCATGGTGCTTCCTGCTGCTGCTACGTATTCGCTTGCCTCGATCCTTGACCATCATGCGGTGCATCGTCCTGACCGACTGGCTGTCATTGCTGGGCCGACCCGTTTGACTTACGCCCAGCTTGCAGCGGCGGCCAATCAGATTGCCAACGGTCTACGGGCGCGGGGCATTCAGCCCGGCGACCATGTGGCGCTGTCGTGTCCGAACGTGGCCTATTTTCCCATGGCCTTTTTTGGCATTCTCAAAGCCGGCGCCGTGGTTGTACCGCTCAATGTCCTGCTCAAATCCCGTGAAATTGCCTATCACCTCAACGATTGTGATGCTAAAGCCCTGCTTTGTTTTGAGGGGTCGCCGGAGTTGCCCATGGCGCAGATGGCCCAGGCGGCTCTTCAGGAAGCACAGCTTTGTCAGACCTTTGTTGTGATGCCGGCCAATCCTGAATGCCCACCTACGTTACCGGGCGCGCTGACCCTGGCAGAGTTGATGGCCGGCCAGCCGACGACCTGCGAGCGCCCGGCCGTCAGTCCATTTGATACGGCACTGATGCTTTACACCTCGGGTACGACTGGACAACCCAAGGGAGCAGAACTTACCCACTGGCAGCTTATTATGAACTTTGTTCACCTGCGCGAACTGCTGTTACCGACCGTGGATGTGCGGCTTGAAGCCGACTTCAAGGTACTCTCCACAGCACCGCTCTTTCACGCCACGGCACTAATTGCCCAGTTTGGTGTGGTGATGTATGCCGGCGGCACCTCGGTTCTGCTTCCGCGTTTCGACCCCAAGCAAACCATTGAGACGATGATTGCCGAGCGCATTAACTCCTGGGCAGCCGTGCCGACGATGTACTGGGCACTGCTCAACTACGCCAACGAACACAACATAGACGTTTCGCCAATTGCCGAGACGCTCAAGGTAGCTAACGTCGGTGCTGCCCCAATGCCAGTTGAGCTGATGCGCGCCTTTGAGGAAAAATTCAAAACCCTTGTGCTGGAAGGCTATGGCATGTCAGAGACAGGCGTGCTTTCGTACAATCAGCTCACCAAGCCACCCAAGCCGGGGACGGTTGGACAACCGCTGATGGGGATTGAAATTCGGATTCACGATGAAAACGACCAACCTGTGCCGCCCGGCACCGTCGGGGAAATTGTCGTCCGTGGCCACTGCGTCATGAAAGGCTACTACAAACGCCCGGAAGCCACAGCTGAGGTGATGCGTAATGGTTGGTTTCATACTGGCGATCTAGGCTTCATGGATGAAGAGGGGTACTTGACCATCGTTGACCGCAAGAAAGACCTCATCATTCGTGGTGGCTACAACGTCTATCCCCGTGAGATAGAAGAAGTGATGATGACGCACCCGGCTGTCTCGCTTGTGACAGTGATTGGCGTTCCTGATGAGCGGTTAGGTGAGGAAATCAAAGCTTATGTAATTCTCAAGCCGGGAGCTTCGATAACCGAAGACGAGCTCCGCAACTGGTGTAAAGAGCAGATGGCTGCCTACAAGTACCCGCGCCTGATCGAGTTTCGTAAGGAACTGCCAATTGGTCCGACAGGCAAGGTCCTCAAGCGAGCACTGCGGGAGGAGCTAACTCAGAAACCAGCGTAGCGCTTCTGTAGATATTTGGAACGGACACGACGAGCATGCCTTCAGGCCGAATCCACGACCTGGTGACGTATGTTTTGGCTGTTCCTACCGCCGTCGGGCTGTTTTTTCTAACGCGCCACGTCGGTTTGACGCTGCTAGGGACAGCCGCCATGCTCTTTGGCGGGCTGATGTTCGGCCCTGACCTTGATACCCACAGCCGGCAGTACACGCGCTGGGGGGTGCTGCGCTGGCTGTGGTATCCCTACCGAAAACTCCTACCACATCGGTCGTACTGGACGCATGGGTTGCTGTGGAGCACCTGGTTGCGGGTCGGTTACTTTGCTTTGATCGTAACCTTGATGCTGGCCGGTGTAATGTACTTGCGGGCAGTGTGGCTTGACGGCTTGCCGGCCGACGGCGACCAAGCGGTACGCACTCTACAGATGGCCGGGCATCAGATGTGGCGCCTTTTCCGCGCCGTGGACGGCAAAGTGTGGTTGGTAGCCTTTCTCGGCTTGTGGTGGGGCGCCGCCACGCATACGCTGACCGATGTCATCGGAAGTGCCCTAAAGAGCTTGTTCAAGACATTTTAGCTTGGGCAAACCTGGTTGGCGCAAAGTCGAAGGAAGGGTGGGTCGGTGACAACGGCCGCAGTGTAAACGCTATGCTACAGAAATGGTTGGTCGGTCTGGTGACAGGGTGCTGCCTTGGGGGCACCACCTTGTTAGCACAGGCGCCGATGGCTACGGGAACGTTAGAAGGGCGTGTGGTCGCGCGCGAAAACAAACAGCCGCTAGCCGGCGCAAAGGTGACATTGACTCGCTCGGTGACCAAGGAAACCTACACTGGAGAGACAAGTAAGCAGGGAATATTTCGTCTGGACGGACTTCCGCCAGGCAACTATGTGGTTGAAGTTGAAGCTGAAGGGCGGACAACGGTCCGGCTAAATCTCCTGCAAACCGTTGAAGGTGGGAAGACAACCGTTATCAAACGCCCTCTTGAACTGGAAGTTGAGCGTACGTATTCGGTCATTCGCGGCGCAGTGTTCAACGAGCACGGCTTGACGATGCCAAATGTGACCATTGTTGCCGAGCGAGTGTCCTCCTCTGATGCTAACCTCAAGCCCGGCAAGGTTGGAATGACAGTAACGAACCGCGCAGGTGAGTTCGCCTTCCGATTTCCCGGCGCCGAAGCCGTGTACCGCATCACAGCACTGGCAAAGGGTTATCGTGCCCAGACCAAGGAGCTAGACGTGCAAAAGCGAGAAGCGCGCAACATGGCTTTTCAGCTCGAACCGGAGAAAACCCGGCCATGACCAAAACCGAGCTTTTATCTTTTGCCGAGGCTGTAGCGCGCGAAGCTGGTGCATTATTACGTGAACGGTTTGGCACCCGCCTCGACGTTCGCCACAAGGGCAGGATCAATCTTGTCACGGAGGTGGACCTGTTGGCCGAGCAGTGTATCCGCCGTCAAATTCAGGCGCACTTTCCGGATCATTCAATCCTGGCCGAAGAAGAAGGATTGACGGAAACGGCCTCGGCTTTCCGTTGGATCGTAGACCCGTTGGACGGCACAACCAACTATGCCCACGGGTATCCGTTTTTCAGTGTTGCGATTGCTGTTGAGCAGCACGGGGAAATCATCGTCGGTGTGGTGTATGACCCTCTGCGGAATGAACTGTTTTCGGCAGCAAAGGGGCAGGGAGCCTACTGCAACGGTCAGCCGTTGCACGTTTCTGACGTCACGAGCCTGGAACAGGCATTGCTTGTTACTGGATTTCCCTATAATGTCAAATCGTCGTTACAGAAAAACCTGGATCACTTCAGCGCGTTTCTCGACGTAGCGCAGGCGATTCGGCGTGATGGATCGGCGGCACTGGATTTAGCGTACGTGGCGGCTGGGCGTTTTGATGGCTTTTGGGAGCTGAACCTGGCACCGTGGGACATGGCTGCCGGAAGCTTGCTTGTTACTGAAGCAGGAGGTCAGGTCACGGCTTTCGGTGGACAAGCGTTCAGCCCGTATGTACCGGAGATTGTGGCCAGTAATGGACACATTCACGCTGCCATGTGCCAGGTGCTGGGGAAATCAACGGCACGGTAATGAGGGCACCCCCCTAGGGGCAGCCCGGCCTGGCAAGCGAGGTATCAATGTCGGAAAGTTCAGAAGTACCAACCCTCAAAACAACTCGGCTGGATATAGAAGCGCTAAATCGGCTCACCTCCTCAGAGGACCAATTTGCCACGTTGCTTGTTTTACAGGGGACTGCTGTCAAGCAAACCTATATTCTCGACAATCCAACGACCATAATCGGACGTTCTCCACTGGCGACGGTGCCGCTCGTCAATGATGCTGTAGCTTCTCGTGAGCATGCTAAAGTCGTGCTCGATCTTGAATGCCATGAGGCAGATCGCGGGCGTTATTTCTTAGTTGACCTGGGTAGCACCAACGGCACTTTTCTCAACGGTCGGCGGCTGGCACCCCACGAGCGCTGCATGTTGTCAGATGGGGATCGCTTTACTATCGGCTCCCACACGTTTGTCTTTGTACTTCCCCTGCGCAGTGGGTCGAAGTTTCTGACCGGTGATCTGAGCCGGATTTCTGTGTTTGACGTCATCCAAGTCGTCGAAGCCAACCGATTGACGGCGCGGTTCACCGTGCGTACGACTCAGGGACAAGGAGGTTGGTTGGGCTTCAACGATGGTCTCATTGTCACATGTGAAGTAGACCGCTTGCGTGGGATAGAAGCCTTCCGCAAATTCGTCGGCTTTACCGAAGGCTTTTTTGAGGTTGAACGTTCAGCACAGCCTTTTCCGGTGACGATCACGGCGGTCAACAACGCCAGCCTGACATTGAATATCCTCCGCGAACTCGATGAGGCTAAAGCCGGCTTGGCTGAGGAGCCTTCCTAATCAACGTGCTGTTCCCAAAGACGGTTTCCCCGTACCCACTGCACCGGTAGTGGCAAGGGACATCGTTGCGCTCATGAACGCTCGACCGGTTGACAGATGGTGATGCGGCGGCTTCCATCTTCGAGCTCGTCGAGCCGGACGCGCCACGTCTTGCCTTCAGAAGCGATAAGTTCTATCAAGTCCGAGCCAAGGCGCTCTGGCCACTCAATTGCCACAATCCCCGGTCGATCCAAAAGCTCGGTAAGGGCAATGGCGTCAGCCGCATGAACACCGGTTGGCAGCCGGTACAAGTCCACATGCCAGAGTTTGCCCCCTTGGAAGACGTGTTCCTGCACAAGGGCGAAGGTCGGGCTGGTTACTTCTGCCGGGTCAAGATCGAGCGCTGCCGCCAGCCCTTTCACAAACTGGGTTTTCCCCGTGCCAAGTTCACCGCTTAGGAAAACCACCCGCCCGGCGGTGTCAGGCCACTGCCGCAATTGCTGTCCTAGGTGATACCCCACAGCGAAGGTTTCATCTGGGTTGTGACTAACGTAAGTCTTTTCGTTCACAAGGCTACTGGGACGGAAAGGAAAAAACGGGGCAGGCTGCGTGCCTGCCCCATCGTCTTTAGTGCAGAGGAAGTTGCTGCACGTTCTGTCTATTCAGGGCGTTGGGCCCCTTCTGGGACGACCGTCACCACGACGCGGCGGTTGTTGCCACCAGGGGCCTGGTCTGCCCGCTGGTCATCGAAGATGCGCAGCTCGATGCGGTTCGGGTCAACGCCCTTGCCCACCAGGTAGGCCCGGACATTGTCGGCCCGCTTCCGCGCCGTGCCGCGCTTCTCGCCCTTGTCGGAATGGCCGTCCACGATGACCTGCGCCGTCGGGTCGCTCTGGAGGCGGGTCACCACTTGGTCAAGCAACGCCTTGCACTGGTTGTCCACTCGCGCCACGTTGCGGCGGAACGGCGGCCTAGCCAGTGTACCATCGCAAGCTACCGTGTACGCCTGTGGTGGTGGCGGCGGTGACAGGATTTCAATTGCTACTGAGGCTTCACCCGTGCACTTGCCGTCATCCACTGTGACAGTCACAATCACGCGCCCGGCTGAAAGCCCGGTTGTGTTGAGCGTGACGTTAGCGCCACTGCCTTCAATGCGCCCGGCCGAGGTCGTCCAGCGATAAGTCAGCGGGTCGTCATCGGCGTCACGTCCTATAGCCGAGAGGCTCACAGGGGCATCCGAACCTTCCCTGATCTGGGTCGGGGAAGCCGTTACCGTCACCGTCGGACAGGTATTCTTCTCGATGGTGAGTTCAAGTGAGGCCGTTGCGGTGGCACAGCAGATGTCTGAAACCGTGACCGTCACTGTAGCGGTACCGGCGCGGTCCGTAGGCGGGACGTAGGTCACATTTGGGCCGGTGCCTTCAATCCGCCCGACGCTGGCCGTCCAGTTGTAAGTCAAGTTCGTGTCATACGGGTCGGGGTCACTGGCCACGGCCGTCAGGCGCGCCCGTTCGGTGGTCTTGAGGCGCGTCCGGTCAGAGGACAGTGTAACCGTTGGCGGCCGGTTGTTGGCGCAAGGGTCGGGTGCTTCGACCGTCTGCACCCGCCGCCGGTAGCCAATGACGGCATTTGCGACAAAACCGTTGATATCGCCACGGTTTGAGCCACGTTCCTGGTTGGCATTGTTCAGCAGCCGCCGATAGCCCCCGCCAAAGCTGAAGTGAACCGACTTGTCATTGCCGGTTGGCGTGAAGCGGGCGCCAACGGTCAGGTCAAGCGGATTGACCGGGTTGAGATTCGGCGTGCCACTCCCGTAGTAGATGTTGGAGGTGATTTCACCGATGGCCTGGAAGTATTTGTTGACCGCCACATCCACCGCACCGGAAGCAATGAAGATATTGCGCCGGTCAAGATAGCGGATGTCATTGGCGGATGGATCGCCAGCTTTGACCGCACCGAGGTTGCCGGTAAAGGTAAACCGCCCGGCACGCACGGCTGGCACGAGGACCAGTCCGTAATCTACTGTACCCGGCCCGCTGCCGCGCACAACACCGTTGCCTGCGCCACGAAAGATGCCGTTGGCAAAGGCTGTCGGGATGTTGACGAAACCGACAACGGCCAACCCAAATGGGTTCTCCGGATTAGTAAAACGGAACTTAGCCCCAAGCGTCGTGTTGCCGCTGGTGTATTCGCTGCTGGCCAAGAAGGGGAAGTCGTTCAGGTAGCCCGGCAAATTCCCCACCAGGCGGGCATTGATGCCGGTGCCGATAATTCGCGTGCCACTTTGTACCAGCCCTGGTAAGACACCGCCAACGGCTGCGCCAGCGTTGGAGATGTTGGTTGTGCTTGGCCCGATGAGGCCGACAAAGGGAGCGCCGGCCGAAGTACCAGGCCCCAGGGGGACTGGCGCTGCCAGCGTTCCCGGGAAGCGTACGTTTGGCAGAAGGAATCCGCTGAGCTCGCGGCGCTGGTTGGCAACAAGCTGCTGCCGGAAAACTGAAGCGGCAAAGAATTCCAACCGATCCGTGAGACCGACAGCGCCACTCACAATTTGCTGGCTGATGTCCACATTGCCCGGTTCACGGTCGAAGTTGTTGTAGTAAGCCGCAATATTAAACTCTCCTCGCTTCAGTGTTGAGGCGTCATAAACTGTAAACAGGCCGGTGCCGCCGGTGACAGTCGGGTTAAGCGGACGATCCTGCTCACGTGCCGATTGCGCTACGACTGTCGCACTGCCTAAAAGTATGCAGGCAAACAGCGCAAGCCAAAGACGGTGTTTCATTCTTCGTTCCCTCCTGGTCACAGGACCAGTTGATATTGTTTCCAACCTTGTCATGTCTGCACGATACGAAAAAAGCAAAAAACCCTTTGTTGTTTTCCTAAGACTACCAGCCAGTGGAGTGTTTCGTGCAACGCTTTTAGCTACAAAACTTGGGCGAGGCTAGCACAGCTAGCTTCCAGAAACCAAGCCCTATTGCTTTAGAAGAGTTGTTTTTTTGAAAACCGAAGGCCTCAAAGACGGCAGGAGGGGTCAGGCGTAAATGCCCCGCATCTTGGTTTCATAAGCTACACGGTCAATGGCCAGCATGTAGGCTGCCGTACGCATATTCACCTTGTGCTTTTCGGCGTACCTGAGAACGTCGTTGAAGCTAGACACCATCGTGTCTTGCAGGCGTTCATTGACAAACTCTTCCTTCCAGAAGAAGCCCATGCGGTTTTGAACCCATTCAAAGTAGGAAACCGTCACACCACCGGCATTGGCAAGGATGTCCGGGATGACGAAAACACCTTTTCTTTCAAGTACTTCGTCGGCGGCTGCTGTCGTCGGCCCGTTTGCGCCTTCGCACAGGATACGGCATTTGATGCGTTCAACATTCTGGGTCGTGATCTGGTTTTCCGTTGCTGCTGGAATCAGCACATCACAGTCGAGTTCGAGCAGTTCCGCATTGGTGATCAGTTCACCGCCTTCGAAACCTTCATACGTTTTGTGCTTGTGTAGGTGGGCCAGCGCTGCTGGAATATCCAGTCCCTTCGGGTTGTAAAGGCCCCAGCGAATGTCAGAGATGGCGATGACTTTGAAGCCTGCCTCGTGCAAGAGGGTTGCGCCGATGCCTCCGACGTTCCCAGAGCCTTGCACGACCACTCGGGTTTCAGAGGGCTTGAGGCCGAACTTCTTACAGGCTTCTTGTGTGACAAATAAAAGCCCGCGTCCGGTTGCTTCCCGGCGTCCTCGTGAACCCCCAAGCTCGACAGGTTTGCCGGTGACAACGGCATTGACTGTATGGCGGGCGTGCATCGAGTAGGTATCCATCACCCACGCCATAATCTGCTCATTGGTGTTCATATCCGGCGCTGGGACATCTCGCTCAGGACCAATAATGTCGAGAATCTCGGCCGTATAGCGCCGGGTGAGGCGTTCGAGTTCTCCCATGGACATCTTGTGCGGGTCGCACACGATGCCACCTTTACCACCGCCGTAAGGAATGTTGACTACGGCGCACTTCCATGTCATCCAGGCTGCCAGGGCGCGGACTTCATCCAAAGTCACGTCTGGAGCATAGCGGATACCACCTTTGGCCGGCCCACGGGCAAAGTTGTGCTGGACGCGATAACCTATGAAAACTTCGTAATGACCGTCATCCATCAAGGTTGGGATGTACACGGTCATTTCGCGCGTCGGATAGCGAAGGATGCGATAGATGTTTGGGTCAAGGTCGAGCAGCTTCGCGGCATTGTCGAAGCGCGACATCATAGATTCAAATGGGTTGTCCTCCTTGAAACTGCGGGCGTCATCAACGAAAGCGTTCGGCATGGGTTGTTCCTCACAAAGGTGGCGATTTTACAGCGTCCCTCAGTGCCCAGCTTGGAGTTCGGCCTGGTGGTTGGCTGAATCAACAGCCGCACGAGTAAGTGAGCCGCTCCGAAAGCCTTCAAGGTCAAGGGTGATGAAGCGAAAGCCAAGGGGCTTGAGGGCCGCTACCAAACGGGTTGCCATGGCTGGGTCGAGCGCGCGCGGCAACTCATCTGGGGCAATTTCAATCCGAGCCAGGTCGGCATGGTGACGGAGACGCACTTCCCGGAAGCCTAACTGTCGGAGCGCCTGTTCGCCGCGCTCAATAGCCGTAAGCTTGTCGATAGTTACAGGTTGCCCGTGCGGAATCCGCGATGCCAGGCACGGCGAGGCCGGCTTGTCTGCCATAGGCAGCGCCCAGTATCGCGCACGTTCTCGAATGTCCGCTTTGGTAAACCCAAACTGCGCCAGTGGGCTACTGATGGCCTGTTCAGCCGCCGCGCGCCGTCCAGGACGGAAATCACTGGTATCATCGGCATTGGTGCCATCGCAGACCACACTGATGCCTTCCTGGCGGGCTAGAGACCAGAGTTGACCGTAAAGTTCCTGTTTGCAGAAGTAGCAACGTTCAACCGGATTGGCACGGTATTCTGGACGGTCGAGTTCGTGTGTTTCTACGAAAACATGACGCATCCCGTAATGCGTCACAAATTGCGTTATGGCTTCGCGTTCTGCAGTAGCTAGACTGGGGCTTTGACCGGTGACCAGAAGCACATGTGAGCCGAGTTCCTGGTGGGCAATAAAGGCCAAATAGCTGCTGTCTACACCTCCTGAGAGCGCCACCATCAGACGTTGTGCCTGACGCAACCACACCCGCAAGGCCTGTTCTTTGTCAGCGGCCGAGCAGATAGATAAGGAAGGAGCAGAAGCAACATCCACGGAAGCACGGCCCCGTTGGGGTGAAAGATGCACAAAGCGTAAGAAATCATACGCCCGCCATCAGCAGAAGTTCAAGTCCCCGTCAGCAATGAGTTGAGGAACATTTCAAAGCCACCGCGAGAGCAAGTCCACAAGCCGGGCTGCACCCACTCGCACATCGCCCCGTGCTACAGATGCACGGGTATGCCGACGCATGACTTGGACGACCTGGGGATGATCGAGACAAAAAGCCAGTGCCCGGTAGATGTCTACCGGATGCGGTTCGACAAACAGGCCGTTGACACCGGCTTCGACGTAGTAACGCGCAGCCTCAACCCCACGTGTTGTGATAACCGGCATGCCGGCCCCTAGGGCCTCTGGAATCACTAGTCCCCAGCCTGCATGGAAGCTCGGCAACACCAGTACGTCCGATGCCGCAAAGGGGCGCAGGCGATCATTCCAGGTGGCAAACTCCCGGTCGAAGCTAACTGCTTGGGCTAACGCCGGAGTACGCGCCATCGCCTGTCGAATCCAGCGTTCTTGGTCTCCGGTACCTGAGACGCACCAGTGGAAACGACCGGGGTGCGTCTGTGCCAGTTTTTCAAAAGCTGCAGCAAGGTGACGAATGCCGTGCTGGGCTACGAGTCGGCCGGAAAAAAGAAACTGGAGGGTGTCCCGCACCGGCCGGTCAGGAATCGCGAGTACTGGGCGTAAATCTTGGTAATACGGAAAAAACACGGCACCTTCTGGGTTGCGCAACAGACGCCGGTAAAACTGTACGGCGCGGTCGCCGACGGCTAGAACAAAGGCCGGGGGCATCCGGCGCCAAAGTTGGGTGTAGTAAGCCCAACGCGCCAGGTATTTGAGCCGGCCATCGCGCATGGGCTGTTCGGCAAAGACGCCAAAAACAGCACCGGCGCGTTGGCAGTAGGCAAAGGTTGTTTCATACACCAGTCCTCGTCCATAGCCGCAAATCACGACTTGTGGACGGTAGCGGTCAAACCAGTCCCGCAGGAAGTCCGTCACCGGCACCTCGGCCGGACGGCGATGCGTATCCGGGCGTTCGGGAGCGGTGTTCCAGTGGGCGCCATGGTTGGCAAACTGGGAGGTTTCAAGATAGATGGCATGAAGCGCTAATTGCCCCAAGTCATTGACGGCTGCCGTCAGCTCGGTCATAAACGGCGACACATAGCTGGTGACAAAAGAAACAACCGGTAGCCGACTCATTGTTCCATAGCAGCTTGGAAGCTATTCAAAGTGGCAGCAATTTCGGCATCAAGTTCGGTTTCTCCAGGCGGCGACCAGCCCAACTGACGCAGGGTCGTGATGTCAACACGAAATGGAGTCCGGAAAGGGTCGGTCTGCACGCCTAGGGTCAGTGATATGTCCCACCGGTACTGCTTGGCGGCAACTTGTCGGATTCGTTCGGCTAGGGTTTGTAGCGTCATACTGTAGCCGGCTGCTAGATGGCACTGCCGCGGCCAGGAAGAGACATCGAGCAGGCGGTGAATGGCAGCCAGAGCCGCCGAGATGGGTAAAAAGTCCCGGTAAGCTAAACCATCGGTCAACAACGTCAGAGCACGAAGCTTTACAGCCTGCCGACAAAGGTCAAGAAAGATCAACCTTTGCTGCGGCCCTAGGTCCATGTGTGCTGGCTGCCCCACGAGATTTGTTGGGCGCACAATCAGCACAGACGACAAGTTAGCTGCTGCGAGATGCGCCTCGCAGGCGGCATGGATATACCCATACGGGTGCGTCGGCGTCGGTGGGTCGCTCTCTCCGTACCAGGTGCGCGGCGCTTCATGCGCCGGCGCACCGTACACGTGGAAGGTGGAAAAATGTATTAGCCGGCGCGCACGCCCAGATGCGACAAGCTGTAGCGCCTGATCCACAGTGGCCAACGCCTGTTGCCGGGCGGCTTCCGGCTGTGCGGCAGCTTCGGCCGCACTTGGCGTTGCTAGGTTGAACACGGCAGCGTAGCCGGTTTCCGACGGCAGCCGGGACATTTCGGCAGCGTCATAGAACTGCCATGTAATGCGTCCAGCATGGCAGGCCAGCCACTGGTCACGTGCGGGGGAGCGGCGGCGGCCGGTGACGATAACCCGCCCGTGTTGGGCGAGGTCTTCCGCTAGCCGCGCGCCAAAGTAGCCTGCTCCGCCGATGAGGAGATACACTGGTTCATCCATGCCGAGAACAGGCGCCGGAACTCATCCGTGGCGGATGTCCCAACAGTAGGGAATGCGGTCGGTAAACGGGTCCATCCGTTCGATTTCCTCCGGGTCATGGGGCAGGGTGGCGCAGTTGGCTACAATGGCCGTTTCCGTACCAATGCCTTTGAAGCCATTCCAAATCCGGGGTGGGATGGTCACGAGCGCGTAGTTGCCGTCCCCGATGAACAACTCCATGAGTTCGCCACGGGTCGGTGAGTGCTCACGGTCGTCATAGAGCACGAGCTTGATGCGCCCGACGATGACGGCGTAGTTGAGCGTCATGGCCTTATGGATGTGCCAGGCTTTGATAGCCCCTGGGTAGACGCAGGAAAAGTAAATCTCGCCGAACTTCTCAAAGTGCGGCTCATCGGCCCGCAGCATGTGCATAATTTTGCCGCGTTCATCGGGAATTTGTCGTAGAGGTCGGACAGCCACACCATCAATCATGATCTGAAGCCATCTCCTCTGATGAGGTTTTGGTCTTGCCGAGGGCGCGCTTGAGTCTCTAGAAAGGCCCGATACCACGCAATGGTGGCGCGCAGGCCATCTTCTAGCGTGCGCCGGGGCGTCCAGTGCAGCCGCTCCCGCGCCTTGGAGGCATCCAGGTACTGCGAGTGAATTTCGCCCACGGCTGTATTGCGGATGTCGAGCGGAATGTGCCGGCAGTCCATGAGGTCCTGAATTCGCTCTACCAGCTCCAGCACCGTCATCGGGCGTTCGGGGCTGAAGTTGAAACCTTCCCCCACAACGCCTGGCTGGTCAAGGTAAACGGCTAGCCGCATGTAAGCGTCCACCACGTCCTCGACATAGAGGTAATCGCGGACATACGTCCCGTCACTACGGATGATAGGGCGTTCGCCCTGCCAGAAGGCGCGGATCGTGCCCGGCACTAGGCGGCTCCAGTTCAGGTCGCCGCCACCGTAGATGTTGCCACAGCGGGCAATGGCCACTGGCAGGCCGTAAGTGTGGTAATAAGCTGCTGCAATCAGGTCGGCGCAGCTTTTGGCCACTTCGTAAGGATGCTGGCCGCGCAGGGGCATGGTCTCTACGTAGGGTAAGGTCTCAGCCGTACCATAGGCTTTGTCACTGGATGCCACTACAATGCGCTGGACAAAGGGCTGTCCCCGCCGGCAAGCTTCGAGCAGGTGGTATGTTCCCCGGACATTCGACTCAAAATTCTCCAACGGGTTGCGGTGTGCTGCCCCGACAATGGTCTGCGCTGCTAGGTGAAACACGGTGTCGGGTTCGTGGTCATGGATGGCGCGTTCAAGCGTGGCAAAGTCTTCTAGCCGGCCGTTGACAACCGTAATCCGCCAGAAGTCACCGGATCGCAGCAGTTCGGATTGCGGATCGGCATCCCGAATAAGAGCGATGACCTGCGCCCCTTCAGCAAGCAGGGCTTTGACAAGCCAGGACCCGACCAGTCCTGTGGCCCCAGTAACAAACACCCGCCGGTTGCGCCAGAATTTCACCAGACTTTCCACGGGGCCTTGCCGCTCCTCCACATGTCGTTCAGGAGTTGAAATTCGCGGGGTGTATCCATCGGTTGCCAGAAACCTTCGTGACGGAAGGCCATAAGTTCACCGTCGCGCGCTAGGGCTTCAAGCGGTTCTTTTTCAAGCATAAGGTCATCGCGATCAGGGAGGTAACGCTCCAAGACATCTCGGTGAAAGACAAAGAACCCGCCGTTGATATAGCCGCCACTGACCTGGGGTTTCTCATTGAAGACCCGCACGTGATGATGCTCGTCGAGCACAAGTTCTCCGAAGCGGCCTGGAGGGCGAACAGCCGTTACGGTGGCCAGCCGTCCGTGCCGGCGGTGAAATTCAAGAAGGGCCGTAATGTCCACGTTGCCGACGCCATCCCCATAGGTCAGGCAAAATAGTTCTTCGGTTTCCAGGTAGCGACGCGCCCGGCGCACACGAGCACCGGTCAGGGTGTCTTCGCCGGTGTTGAGAAGCGTGACCCGCCAAGGTTCGGTCGGGGGTTCGTGAAAAATCAGGCGGCGATCTCCGGTGATGGACAAATCTACCGTGACATCACGCTCGTAGGCAGCAAAGTTGAGGAAATACTCCCGGATGATACTCCCCTTGTAACCTAGCAGCAGAACAAACTCCGTAAGCCCGTGAGCGGCGTAAAGCTTCATGACATGCCACAGGATGGGATGTTCGCCGATCGGTACCATGGGCTTCGGAATGGTTTCACTGACCTCACGCAGACGTGTTCCACGTCCACCACAGAGAATGGCAACTTTCATAACAAAGTGCTCCTTGGGTTAGTGCCGGCTGCGTTGGGGATGCCGGGCTAGCTTCCCACGGCTTTGCTGATGGTAATGCCATAGGCCTTGCACTTGGCGTAGAGGCTCGGACGGCTGATCCCTAGTTCCTGTGCCGTCCGGGTGACATTGCCGCCATGGCGTTTGAGGCTTTCAGTAATCAGGTGGCGTTCGAGCAGGGCGACGGCATCGGCAAGTTTTGGCGGGATTTGTCCTTCCGGGAAGATGGCGACAAGGCTGGCGTCTGCCGTTGGACTGCCGGAAGGTGCCGTAAAGCTAAATGACGATGGCAAAATCAGTGCTCCGTCATCAGCCAGCGCCACCGCGCGCTCGATTTCATTTTGCAACTGCCGCACATTGCCGGGCCAATCATACATAGTGAGCGCCGTCAGCGCGGCTTCAGACAGCTTGACTTGCTTTTGGTTCTGCGCAGCGGCTTCTTGAAGAAAGGCCTGTGCAAGAACAGGGATGTCTGCACGCCGTTCGCGCAGTGGGGGAAGGGTAATCTTGAGTACATTGAGCCGGTGGAAGAGGTCTTCCCGGAAGGTGCGGGCCGCAACTTCTTGGGCTAGATCACGGTTTGTAGCGGCAATGACCCGCACGTCCACGGCTACTGCCCGATCGGCTCCAACTGGGTGGACTTCTCGTTCCTGAAGAAAACGCAGCAGTTTCGGCTGCAGGTGCAGCGGCAGCTCGCCGATTTCATCCAGAAAAAGCGTTCCTCCGTCAGCTGCCCGGATAACACCTAGAGTATCTTTGTCCGCCCCAGTGAAAGCACCTTTCTTGTAACCAAACAGTTGGCTTTCCAGCAGCTCATCGGGGACGGCCGCACAGTTGAAGGCGACAAAAGGTTTGTGACGGCGTGTCGAGGCACGGTGAATAGCCCGTGCCACCACCTCTTTGCCTGTCCCGGACTCGCCAGTAATGAGCACATTCACCGAGGTGTTCCGAATGCGCAGAATCTGCTCGGCAATCTCGCGCATAGCCGGTGAGGCCGCGATAAGGCCGAGTTCGGCAAGCTCGGCATCATCAACACGCACATCGCTGGCTTTCTGAGCAGTAGAGAGCTCCTCGACCACTGCTCGCAGGTGGCATAGCTCAATGGAGACTCCAGCCAAACGTAACAGAGAGTGAATAAGTGGCTCGATGTCTGGTTTGAGGCGTCCTAGGTGAGCCCACACGCTGCGCGGACGATGTTGAGAAAGATGGGTTTCGGCACGCCACAGGCACTCAAAACGGATGGAGTCGCTTTGTGGTACATCGGGTTGCTGAAGGCGTCGTTTCAAGAGAGCCCGCAAATCTTGGACGGTTTCGGTCTCAAGTCCACGGGACGTAAGCACCAGCAGATCACCTTCGATGTTCTCGGCAAAGACGGCGATGGGTATTTTGTAGCTATCCACAATGGTAGCAAGTTCACGTACAACGGACTCCGTTGAGGCAATGGCTGCCGTCAGCCGCTCGACTTGGGTGGTGTTGAGTCCAGGAAGGTCTTGGAGGGTTACTGGCGTGCGCCGACTCAGTTCGACCAGCGCAGCCTCTGCTGCCATTAGGTGCGGAGCCGCTCCAACGTGTCGAAAAATGCTAATGGCTGTTTCAAGCCATTCCCGCTGCTGGGACAGGGGAACGCCTTCGCCTGTCGCCGTCCCGACATCGAGGTAACCCAAGGCCACCTGCCAGGCGAAGTTAAGTGACTCAAAACACTGAATAGCGCGCAGCAGCAAGGAGATACCGGTTGTTGTCTCGCCTTCGGCGAGGGCAAGCTTGCCACTGAGGCGATCTATGTGCGCTTCAAGCAGCGGGTTGGTCGTGCGGGTAGCTAGCTCTTGGGCAGCTCCCAAAAAGGCCCGTGCACCTGCCGGATCGCCCTGCAGCAAACGGGCTTCTGCAAGTCGCAGATTGGCATAAGCCACCCGTTGCAGTTGGTTCATTTTGATAAAAAGGTCACGAGCGGCTGCAAAGTTGCTTTCAGCATCGGCATAGTTACGTTCCAAGAGGTCAGTTTCCCCAAGCGCATCATAGTACTCGGCTAGTAGCCGACGACTGCCCGATTGAGAAGCCAACATATTGGCATCGGCAAGGGACAGGCGGGCGTCAGAAAACTTGCCACGCCGCGCCGCCAGGCGGCTCATGGTGATGAGCGTTGAACAGCGGATGGATGGATCGCTTTCGCCAACCAGGTAGGCAGCCTGTTCGAGCAGATCCTCAGCTTGGTCCCAGTTGCCGGTGGCAAAGTGAATTTCGGCTACGTTGCGGTAGCCATTCGCCAACAGGCGCGGGTCATTTGTGGACATCCAGTGATCGAGCGCCCGCTCGTGGATCATCAGCGCAATCTCGACATTGCCACACTCAAAGGCAATGACGGCTTGGCTTGCTCGGAGATGGCCGAGCAGGGTTTGTCCAAACGGTGTCTCGGCTTTGGGTGAGTTGGTCAACGCCACAATGCCGCGCTCGGAGACTTCTTGGGCTTCGGAAGTGCGCCCCAGCAGATTGCAGACGTATGTCAGTGCCCAGCAGGCCTGAGCAAAAGCACGTAGGTTTTTTGTCTGCCCAAGCACTTCTACGGCTTGCCGCAGGGCGTCGTAGGCCATCTCGTACTCGTCCATCAACCAGTACGCATAGCCGATAATGGCAAAGGCTTCGCCGACGCATTCCTCATCGTTGACCTTCTGGGCTAAGTCTCGTGCCTGCTTGGCAAGGTGGATAGCCTGGGGTGCATCGTTTGTCCACCGGCAAAGGCTCGCCTGCCGCAGAAACACCTGTGCCGCAATGTCATCTGGCAACCCTTCCAGTTTAATCTGGGATAACTGCTGCTCTGCTGCGCTGTAGTTACCTAGGATTTCCCACTGTTCAGCAATTTGACAGCGGCGCAGTGAGTCGAGCGGCGGGAGAGAGATGGAAAGCAGGTCTTCAAGTTCCTTGAGGGCAGCAAGTGGGTCGCGTCCTGAAACATCCCCAATGTCTTGGGTAACACGCCCCATAGCGGAGAGGTCATCAGCCGGTTGCAAGTCAAAGTAACGCATAGCACCGGGTTATTTCAGGCAGTCCTAGATTCGGTCAAAGCAGGTGTCCATTCGACAGCCATCTGTCCCGAACATTGACAAGTGACGCCTGTGACAATTCTTTGAAGAGGTTATCGCCGCCGTGAAAAGTCGGTTAACACCTTTACCTAAGGCCTTTCTTTTGAAGACTTTGCGATTCGACTCGGCGTCGGCAAAAGGCAGCATTAGTGGATGGCGCGTGTGGCGCGGAATTTGCAGTGAGGCTTGGCTAAGCCGCAAGTACCGCGACAAACACGGCAACTGAAGTTTGGGTTCAGACTTGGAACATACCACGATGACACGATTCTTTCACGGCCTAGCACACCCTGTCATCCTAATTTGCCTCATCCTTCTATTCTGTGGCACAGCAATCCTCGCTGGCGAGGTGGCAGGTAACAGTGCCCACGCCTCATCTTCAGCCAGAGCTCCCCGACGTCCGGTGTTCAGCCTGACGAGTACACCAGCCAGCGTGAAGTCCGGTCGGCGATTCGTCCGGCGCAAATCCTGCCGGCTTTCCTGCCGGGCGCAGGTACGCCGGATGGGTAGGGCGGCCAACAACCGGGCCGCAAACAGGATCAACTGGGCTGCAAACAGGATGTGGAAAAACCGCCCTGGAAAGCGTGCCCTGGCGGCCCGGACGGCCACCAGTCCGATCAAGCTGACGGTTGCAGCGAAGAAGGCAGCACAAACGGCTGTTGTCTCCCGCACGACCCAGAAACCAGCCAGTGTTGATGTTACGCCGACGGTTTCGCCTGCCGTGGAGAATGTCACCCAGGTTGTCGAAAGTGTGGCCTACGAGTTCGCCGGGTACTCCGCTACGGCCGACGGAGCCACTGTCAAGCTTTGGTACAGCCACGCCTACACCATCCGGTCGCCTTATGCCTACCTTGGCCGGATGCCGATTGGTGGCCGTGAAGTTCACGTCTGGATGGAGACCGCCGGTACGCTGCTGGCTAGCGCCGTTACCGAGTCAGCGCCAGAGCCCCTGCCCGACATTGCCCAAATGATGGAACGTTTCCCCGATGGCGGCTTGGGTGTAGTGGTTGCCGGCTGGGATGAATTTGCGCCGCCGGCTGAGCCGGCCGTGGAAGTCGTGGAGTTCACAGAACCTGGTCGGTAATCAGGCTCATGCGGGCGAGACGCCCACACTCCCAGGCTCGTACGGGCAGGATGCCCACGCTCCCAGTCCTTGCATCAAGGGTGGCTCTCTGCTATTCAGATTATTCTTATTTGCTGATTCCTATGCGCTGGCAGGAATACCCCCGTGCCGCCCATGCTCGAAGCCGTCCACCTCACCAAAGCCTATGGTGAGCGGGTTGTCGTAGATGATCTCAACCTGCAGGTTGCCCCTGGCGAGATTTTCTGCCTGCTGGGCGCCAACGGCGCTGGCAAAACAACCACTATCAACCTGTTCCTGAACTTCATTACGCCGACCAAGGGCGAAGCCCGCATCAACGGCTATGTCGTCGCCGAACATCCTATCGAAACCAAGCAGTGGCTTGCCTACATCCCAGAGCAGGTCATGCTGTATCGAAATTTTACAGGACTTGAAAACCTCGACTACTTCAGTGAGCTGGCCGGAAAACACTACACCAAGCGCGAGCTTCTCGACTGGCTGGCCAGTGTTGGTTTGTCTGCTGAGGCTGCTGAGCGGCGCGTAGCCACATATTCCAAAGGGATGCGCCAGAAGGTCGGGATTGCCATTGCCCTGGCCAAAGAAGCCAAAGCCCTCCTGCTGGACGAACCAACTTCGGGACTGGACCCACAAGCTGCTAATGAGTTCTCGCAACTGCTGACCCGGCTGGCTGCCCAAGGGATGGCCGTCCTAATGGCAACCCACGATCTGTTCCGCGCTAGAGAAGTTGGTACGCACATCGGCATCATGCGTCAGGGAAAACTGTTGACGACCCTGGCCGGCGCTGACCTGACACCTCAGGCACTCGAACAGCTTTATCTCGACTACATGCGGAACTGAACCCCGCCACTAGGGAGAACCAAACACGATGGCTGGATGGTTGACCATTGCCCGGCAGGAGTTCCGAAGCCTGCTCCGTGACCACCGCTTTCGCTGGCTGTGCAGCGCCGTTGGACTCTGCCTTCTGGCTGTCCTCATCGTCGGTTGGCAACAGACGCAGAGGGTTCGCGCCCAGCGCACCGCTGCGAATGCCATTGCCCGTGAGCACTGGGTGACACAGCCGCCGAAGAACCCCCATGCGGCTGCCCACTACGGCGTCTATGCCTTCAAGCCCCAGACGGCGCTGGCATTCGTTGATATTGGCATAGATGAACACGCTGGCGTCGTAGCTTTTCTCGAAGCCCATAAACGCCACGATCTTACCGGCACTGCTGCCCAGGATGGACGTACTCAACGCCTGCTCGCGCTCACTGCCGCCGGAGTGTTGCAGTACCTGCTCCCGCTGCTCATCATTGTCCTAGCGTTCGACGCCCTTGCCGGCGAACGCGAACAAGGTACGCTGCGCTATCTCCTCAGCCTTGGCGTCCACCCCCGGACGCTGCTCGCGGGCAAACTGGCCGGCATTGGAGCTGCCTTGGGTGTGGCGTTGCTGCCGGCTGTGGTTGGCAGTGTCCTTCTTCTGTGGTGGCTGGAGGATGCCCCGTGGGATTTCGTCCGCATGGCCCTGATGGCAGTCAGTTACCTGCTCTACGGTTTCATCTTTCTGGCGCTGACCCTGGCGGCGTCGTCCCGTTGGTCAGCGCGGATGACCCTGTTGGGTATGCTGACATTCTGGGCGGTGAGCAGTTTTGTCGTGCCACGGATGGTGACTGACCTGGCAGCGCGCTGGTATCCGACGCCCGCGCGTGCGGCTTTTGATGCCGCCGTCGCACACGACATCAAGCAGGGGATTGATGGTCACAACCCCCAGGAAGAACGACTCAAGGCCTTCGAGGCCAAATTGCTGGCCCAATACAACGCCAAGCGCCTAGAAGACTTACCCATCAATCCGGCTGGCTTGCTCATGCAGGAAAGCGAAGAGCACAGCAACCAGGTCTATGCCCATCACTATGCCCGCCTGTGGTCAGTGTTCGAGCGGCAGGTGACGCTGCACAACGCTGCCGCCATTGTCGCACCGGTGCTGGCCGTCCGCAGTGTCTCGATGGCTTTAGCCGGAACGGATGTCTTCCACCACTTGGACTTTGCCGACGCTGCCGAGCGATACCGCCAACTGCTCGTCAAAACCCTCAACGAAGACTGGGCCTACAACTCAACGCCGGCGACAGGTGAAACCTACGTTGCCGATGCCCGGCTTTGGACGAGTATCCAGCCTTTTACTTACACCCCGCCGTCGCTGGCGCTGGCGCTGAAACAGCAGTGGTTGGCGCTGGCTTGGCTTGGTGGTTGGTTGGGTTTCTCCCTGCTGGCGATCTCCAGCGCAGCACGCGGTCTGACAGCGGTAACTTGAACCGGCAACCTTGTCTCCGTGATGCACGCAAAACTTTGGCTGTCCGTCTTCCGGCACGAGTGGCGGCACCTTCTGCGGGAAAAGAGCAGGTGGCTGGCTGGGCTGGTTCTGTCTGGCCTCTGCGTCTTCGGGGCATACAACGGCCTGCGCTGGACAACCTTCCAGCAAACGGCCAGCGCTGCGTTCCAGAAGTCCGCCGATGAGCGCCTGGCCGCGTACCGTGAGGCTGTAGCCGCATTGGAGCAAAAGCAGGCGCCGGACCGTGAGTTCGATGCGCGCCGCCCGTTGATTGCTGGTATGTTCCGGGTCTTTCAGCCGGCCGTACTGCCGCCTGCGCCCCTGGCGACCTTTGCTATTGGCGACCGCGACCTGCATCCCTACGCCTTTCGCATCACCATGCGCGAGGCAGCCGTACAGCCCGACCCGGAAAACCCGCTCCATGCGGCAACCGGGTGGTTTGACATCGCCTTTGTCGTCACCTTCCTGCTGCCGCTCATGGTTTTTGCCTTTGGCTACGATGTGCTGTCGGGCGAACGTGAGCAGGGAACGCTGGCGCTGGTGTTGGCGCAACCCATCACCCCCTTTGCGTTGCTGGTGACAAAACTTGCAGCCCGGGGCGTCTGGCTGGTGGGAACCATGTGGGGCGGGGGCCTGCTGGCCTTTTTGCTGACCGAACGACCGTCGGGAGCGGCCCTGCTGCGGCTTGTCCTCTGGATGGGGTTAGTTGCAGTGTATGTCTGGCTGTGGCTGGCAGTGGTGTCCATTGTGGCAGCTCAAGGGTGGGCTTCGGCAACGAACGCCGTGGTTTTGTCAGTGGTGTGGCTGGTATGGGGCCTTCTCATTCCGGCGGCTGGTGCGGGAGTCGCCAACGGGTTGGCTCCCGGGCCAAACTCCATCGAACTCGTCAATGCGCGGCGTTCGGCTGACCACGCCTTTGAGGCCAACGAAAAGGAACTGACAGCCCGCTACCTTGCTGCCCAAGGTGTACCGACGGCGCTCCCGGCAGAAGACTTCTCCCTAAGGGCACTGGCGCGACTGGCTGCTGTAGAGTCCGAGATGCGTCCATTGCGGGAAGCCGAGGCACAGGCGCGTCGCCGCCGTCACCAATGGCGTTCGCGCCTGGCGTGGCTTTCGCCGACAGCCCTGATGCAGTCGCTTCTGGATGGGCTCTCTGGCGTGGATGCCGACCGCTGGCTAGCGTTTTACGACCAGGTGTTGGCCTTCCACGAGACATGGCGTGAACGGTTTGCGCGGCGCGTCCTGCCCAACGACCTCATTCGCGCCGAAGAAGTGCCAAGCTGGCCACGCTTCACCCTGCGCGAACCGTCCCTTTCGGCGTTGTATCTGCGCCTGGCCATGGCGGGCGGCTTGTGGTTGGGTTTGGGGGGCGTCCTGCTCTGGGTGGCAGGCACGCGGGTTGGGAGCGCAAGCATCCTACCCGCACGGTGAGGGTGAAGGTCATGCGCGCGGGACGCGCGCGATCCCATGAAATGCTTTTTAGGAAGGAGCCTTGGCGTCAATGTCCATATCCCAACGTTTACCCGTTACCGTGTTGTCTGGTTTCCTTGGAGCCGGGAAAACCACCCTGCTCAACCACATCCTGCAAAACCGCGAGGGGAAGCGCGTGGCTGTCATCGTCAACGATATGAGCGAGGTCAACATAGATGCCCAGCTTGTTGCGCAGGGGGGAGCAGCCCTCAACCGGGTCGAAGAAAAGCTGGTCGAAATGTCAAACGGTTGCATCTGCTGTACGCTGCGGGAAGACCTGCTCGTGGAAGTCGGAAAGCTGGCGCGGGAAGGACGGTTTGACTACCTGCTTATCGAGTCCACCGGGATTTCTGAACCCCTGCCCGTGGCAGAAACCTTTACGTTTACCGATGCGTCCGGAAACAGCCTGTCGGACATCGCCCGTCTCGACACTATGGTGACGGTCGTGGATGCCCGGAACTTTCTACGTGACTACCAGGCAGCACAAAGCCTTGCCGAGCGCCAGCTTGCCGTTAGCCCCGAAGATGACCGGACCATTGCCGATCTACTCATCGAGCAGGTCGAGTTTGCTGATGTCCTGCTCATCAACAAGACCGACCTTGTAACCCCGGAGGAACTTGCCCAGTTGCGGAGCATCCTGCGGCGTCTCAACCCAGAAGCCCGGCTGCTGGACTGCCAGTTTGGCGTCGTACCGCTAACGGAAGTGCTTGGGACAGGACGCTTCAGCTTTGAGCGCGCCAGTCAGGCCGCCGGCTGGCTCAAGGAACTGCGTGGCGAGCATCCGCCAGAAACCGAGACTTACGGCATATCCAGCTTTGTCTATCGGCGGCGTCGTCCATTTCATCCCGAACGGCTGTGGGCGTTTTTCCACGGTGAAACTGACGGCCAGGAGTGGCACGGGGTGTTGCGGTCAAAGGGCTTTTTCTGGCTGGCTACCCGCATGGACGTAATGGGCGTCTGGAGCCAGGCTGGTGGAGCGTGTCGGATTGAACCCGGCGGTTACTGGTGGGCCACCCAGCCGGAGAGCGAATGGGGCGTGGATGACGCCATGCGTGCCGAAATCCGCTCCCTTTTCGAGGAGCCCTTCGGTGACCGACGCCAGGAGTTGGTTTTCATTGGCGACCGGCGGATGAACCGGGAGGCTATTGAAGCCGCCCTTGATGCCTGTCTGCTGACCGACGCTGAAGCCGAACGTGGTCCGGCCGCCTGGGCCAGGCTCCCCGATCCGTTTGGTGACTGGGAAATTACGGCTGCCGAGTCAGATTGAATGCTTCGGAAACAAAACTTTACCGCCTTGACCATCGGCGTTCTGAATCAGGCAACTGTTCGGCTTTGTGACACTGCCGGGCTTCAGCATATCCCGCTTCCCAAGGGACTAGCCTCCTGCAGCCGTGTGTGGTGAAATCAAAACATCACCACACACGCATCGGGTCAGTCTGTCACGAGGGGAGTGCCTCCCGGCAGGAGCCAGCGGCTGGAACTCAGCAAAGGGTTCCGGCCGTAAGCGTGTCGAAGGGTGCGCTGCCGCAACACCTTCAACCCGTGACTTCTGCTGACTGGGAGCAGAGAGGACAGGCAAATGATGAACCACAAAAAAGGTCCTTCCCGGTTGTGAGGCGGCTTGGCCTTGCTGGCGTTGCCGGCGCTGATCCTGAGTTGTCCACTGGCGGATTCCGGGAAAAACCTGACTTCCGGCTGGCTGCGCCAAACCACCAAACAGAAGCTGGGAAGACAAACCACTTGTTCTCAACATTCCATACATCCGGTCAGGTTGGCAGAAACATTCTCCATTATCTCCATTAATTGAGCTGCGAAGATGCTGTCCCGTCCCACAACTGGAGGGTACACGGCAACACCCGGCAAGACCCGGCGCAGAATACGTCGCCTTCTGATGCTTGGGCGCCGGAGTATGAACCTTTCCTAAAGCAGGGCATGGAGGCCCTGTGGAGAAATGAACCGGATAAGGCAGAGCGTCTCCTGACAAAAGCGGGCGATTTGGAACCTTCCGGTCCCTACGCCTTCTCACTGTTGGGGATAACCTATCTGTATTGGAAAGATCAGTTGGGCGCTGCCGAGTACTGCCTGCGCGAGGCCATCAAGCGGGGGGGAAGTGCCGTGTTCCGGGTCTTTCATGACCACGATGGCCTCTTTGTGCGCAACTGTACCGGCTATCTGCATATCAGCGCCGACGGCGTGGCCTTCCAAGCTGACGATGGCCAGCATACCTTTATCGCTGACCACAACAGCATCCGGGAATTCCTCCCCAATGAGTTCGTCGGATTCGGAATATGCCGCCTTCCCTGCCAAGGTGCGTGATAGCCAGAAAGGGGCGAAAAACTACAAATCCACCCTCTGGACGAATCGGCATGCTGAAACGGCGCTTGCCCTGCGGGTCCGTAGAGTTGCCCTGACGATACAGCCCTCCAATCCACAGCCTTGACCTCCCAAAAACTGTGGGTGGTGAGTTCGAGACCTCACCACCCACATCCATTGCCGCCCACATCCATTGCCGCTGTTTGTGAAGGGAAGTTGAGAATCACCCCCGGGCAATCGCGTCAAACTGCGTCAAATTGTACTGCCTCATGATCCTGTGCAGTTTATCTGTGTATTTCGGGTCAGTGGCATATCCGGCTTTATGGATTTCTTCCGCAAACCGGAACGCATCATGGGTGTATTGCATCGCTCTGGCATAGCGCGGGCTTTGGGCAAAGAGCCTCGCACGATCGGCGAAACATTCCTGCGGCGTGTGGTACTTGCGGAATGGTGCATTCACGTAGACCTCACGCCCGTTGATGACTTCGCGCGTCCGCATCGTGACCGAGCCAGCCGGTCCTGTGCCTTTGAGCCCGAAGAAGTTATTTGCCTCGCGTGCCAATTTCGAGCGCCCCCAATCGCTTTCCAGAATGGCCTGGGCAATAGTGACGGAAGCTGGCACACCGGTCTCCCGTTGATTGCGGATAGCATCTGCCGCAATCGAGTCAATAAAGGCATTGCCTGTGCGTGGAATTTGCCCGATAGGTGCACTCCCACCCACGCCGGAAGGGGGTTGTCCCAAATTGGGCGTGGGCGCCGGGGCTGGGCGTGGTGCAGGCGCCGGTGCTAGTGCGCTGGACGGCGGCAGACGCAATTCCTGACCAGGGTAGATGAGGTTCGGGTTGTGGATGTTGTTGAGCCGGACGAGTGCATCCACCGTTGTCCCGTGCCGCTGCGCAATCTGGGACAGCGTGTCGCCGGGGCGTACGGTGTAGGTAACACCACCACCCTGCACCCGCGCTAGGGCTTCGGTCAAGGCCCGTCGAGTTTGCGGTCCGTAGATACCATCCACGGTAATGCCAGCATCCCGCTGGAAGGCACGCAGGGCAGCATCCGTCCGGGGCCCAAAAATGCCCGGACCGGTGTTGTAGGCGGCCTCAGTCATGTAGCCAAGCCGGATAAGGGATTGCTGGA
>Ga0308393_1000007_pt1 | contig 163143 bp, 149 predicted proteins | sample Hotspr2Sampleee2_FD_202364 | JGI IMG/M metagenome (GOLD analysis project Ga0308393, IMG submission 202364) | Hot spring phototrophic mat microbial communities from Mushroom Spring, Yellowstone National Park, Wyoming, United States - 20050630_ee2 ... | reverse complement strand
GCATTGTCCGCTTTCATCGCCCCTTGGCTTATCTGCCCAAGTATCTGCCCTATCTGATTCGTCGCTTTCTTGCTCTCCTCTGCAAGCTTTCTTATCTCATCCGCAACCACTGCAAAGCCTCTGCCTGCCTCTCCCGCTCTGGCTGCCTCTATCGCCGCGTTCAACGCCAACAAATTCGTCTGCTCCGCTATGGAATTTATCGTCTGCAGTATCTGTCCTATGTTCTTCGCCTGTTCGCTCAGCTCCCCCACCACGTTAGCCGTCTGCTCCGCTTTGTCTTTGGCTTGCCTTATCATCTCCACTATGCTCTTTATGGCATTGTCTCCTTCCTTGGCTGCCATGCTCACCTGGCTCGATCTTTCTGTGAGCTGTTGCGCTGCTTTGGATACGTTCTGCGCACTGGCTGCTACTTCTTCTATGCCACTGCTCACCTCTTGTATGGAAGCAGATGCGTTCTGTGCCGATTTGTTCACCTCTTCCATCTGTGATGCAAGTTCTTCCGAAGAGGCGCTCAGTTGTTGAGCTGACGAGGACAACTGTTCTCCACTGGATGAGATCTTCTCAGAACTGTGGGATATCTCCGTAACCATACCGTTCAAATCCTGTTGCATCTTTTGCAGCGTCTGTGATAGCTCGTAGAATTCCTTGCTTGCAAACTTTGCCTCGAGTTTTTGTGTTAGATCTCCCTCAGCGATCTTGACGATGAACGAGGATAGTGCGCCAAACGGTTTGATCAACAGGACTTGAACGAAGAAGTATCCTATCACTATTGAGGCAGCTACAGCTATCACAAAAACGATGAGCCCGTTCCTCAAAAACACCCTGTTACCAGCCGAAATGATCTCGTTCACCTTCTGTTCCGGTATTCCCACGAACAGTATTCCTATGACGTTTCCCCTCTCGTCAAGGATGGGATCGTAGCATGTGAAATAGTCTTTGCCGAGGATTTTCGCTCGTCCCAGGTACCTCTGTCTCTGCGTTATCGGTTTGTAGGCTGCGCTCTCCTTTCCAAGGAAAGTTCCCACGGCTCTCGTTCCGTCGTCTCTACGAATGGAGGTGGAAACACGTCTGAAGTCGTCGCCTTCGACTTGAAAGATGGTTGCAACGACGTCCATCTGTTTGCTTATCTTGTCGACGACTTCGAATCTGTCTTTGATCGGTTTACCATCTTTGTCCACGAGTTGGCCATCTTTCAAAGAGAGCGTTCCGTACTCAACCTTGACGTACTCTTTGAGCACTTCGAGTGCGCCGTTGATCTGCAGCTGCTCAGAGATGTTAGAGATAAGTCTCTTGTTTTGTGAGCTTGTCACGACGAAAAGTGGGACTGCAGCTATGAATGTAACAGCGACGACGAGTATTATGCCGTAGACTCTCAGTGACAATCTCATTTACACAATTCTCCTTTACACACATCCTTACGTTTTGTTTCCGGTTTGAGTGAGTAACCTGAACCTTTCATACACTATATATAATATAAAACGAGCAACCGACCACTACGTTAAGAGTAAGCGAACAAACCCACTTGGGAGGCGAGGTAATTCCTCCAACACTGGTTCGCCACGCTTTTTGTCGAGTTTTATAATCGAACCGCGGTACCGTTTCAGGTCCACGTACAGTTCAACCAAACCGTCATCTTTCCAGCCTGTCTGTTGCACCAAAGATGGTACGGCACCAACGTGATGTTTCGCTCTATCTTGACGGTGCGCTTCGAATGTGGTCTGTAGAGCTGCGTGCCTTTTTCAATTTCAAAGCCTCGGCCTGTCAAGAATGTCGTTCTTCCCAACGTTGAGTCGTATCCCACGTTTTCCTCAAGAGGTTTGCTTGGATCCAGCGTGAAGGTCCACACGTCGACGTCTGGATTGTCGATCTGCTCTGCGCAGAAAAGGATTGGTCCTTTGAAAACTGCTATCTTGTCAATGTTTTCTCGAACGTACGGGTGAGACTGTATTAATTTCACGTTCATCTTGAACGTCAGTACGATTCTGTTCAAGCCCTTCCATTCTCGAGAGAGTTTTGCATAACCGTTCTCGAGGTTGAAGTCTGCTTCTTCATCGTTCAAGGAAATCTTGAAGTCCTCTGCCCAGCTCGGTATTCTCAAAAACAGTTCGAAGCGAACAGGATTTTCTGTTTTCACAAGTATTTCTACTTCGTTCGAGAAAGGATAATCTGTGTTCTGCCAAACCGAAATCTTTTCACCGTTCAGGATCGTTTCACAGTGACTGTTCTCGTAGAGATGAAACCAAAGGCTTTTGTCTGACACCGTGTACAGATAATTCGGCATGCTCGGCAAAAAGCGTGCCAAATTGGTGGGACAACAAGCGCATTTGAACCACTCTTGTCTTCTGTGCTTTCCAGAATCCTCCAATGGGTTCACGTAGAAGTAATGCTCGCCATCTATTGAGATGCCTGAGAGCAGACCGTTGTAGAGGACCAGTTCCATCGTGTCGGCGAAGACGCTCTTTCCAGTTGCCAAGAGCATTCGCCAGCTCCACATGAAATTGGCTATCGCGGCGCACGTCTCTGCATACGCCCTTCGGTTGGGAAGCTCGTAATCTTCACCGAAGGACTCTCCTTCGTACCTCGATCCGACCCCACCAGTGATGTACATCTTTTTCGTGGTCATGTTGTTGTAGAGTTCGGTTAGAGTCTTGAAGAAACTTTCTTCTTTGGTTTCCAAATAAAGATCCGTAGCACCACAGCACAGATACAACATCCTCACCGCATGGCCCACGACCTCGTTCAATTCCAAGAAAGGTTTGTGATCGATCGTGTATTCCTTGCCACCTGCATATCCTTTGCCTCTTTCGAGGATGAAGAAGCGTGCCAGATTCAAATAATCTTGGTTCTTCGTCTCTCTGAACAACTCCACGAGTGCCATCTCGATCTCTGGATGTCCGCAGGTACCTCGCTTTTTGTCAGGGCCGAAAGTTCTGTTTATGTGGTCTGCGAAACGCATCGCCACGTTCAGCAAAGTCTTCTCCTTGGTCACTCTGTGGTGTGCTATCGCCGCTTGGATCAAGTGGCCCGCACAGTAAAGCTCGTGCATGTTGGCAAGGTCAGTCCATCTATCTTTCTCTCTTTCGAAGGTGAAGTACGTGTTCAGATACCCATCTGGAGATTGTGCGTCGGCGATCTCTTTTATGACCTCGTCGAGTATGGCTTTCAATTTCCCACGCTGCTTGCGATCTGCATATATGAGAGCGTAGGAACAACCTTCGACCCACTTGTAAACATCCGAGTCGTTGAAGAAGTAACCTTGGAATTCACCACTTATCTTTCCACTCGCCCTCCTGAAGTTGTCTATTCTCCCAGTGCTTTCGAGTAGCTCGTACTGGCTTGGAATGGTTATCTCTAAAGCCCTCTCCAAGTACCGTCCCAGATAACCGTTGATGCGTACGTTTTCCAAGGCAACAGGTTTTAAAAGGGCAGCTGGACTTTCTTCGCAACGCATGAGGAAAGTGTCATTCATCTTTTGACACCCCGTCTGAGAAGACGATCGGAAATTCGGTGATCCTGAGCGCGGTGCAACCGTAAGGAACGAGTTCGATTTCTTCGATTTTGGCGTTCTTGAGTCTGTGCTTGCCAACTCTCGGTGGTTCTGCGGCCGACCCGTTCGATAGAGTCCAACCTTCGACTTTGAAAGCCTTGGCTTTGATCTTCACCGACGGTTCTTTTCCTTCGAATGGTCTGGAGGGATGCTTCGCGATGTTTCTTTCAAGGTTGAACTCGTTGGGCAAGATGAGTGCGTAGTTCCAATCGCTCTTGGGGTAGACTTCGTAGTCTGCGAAGGGCTCGTTCCCTTTGATCTTCCTCCATTCTTCCTCTATCTTGAGGCTGAACACCAAGGGTCCTCTCTGAACGAACGCGGTGTGATCGGACCAAGATATGGTCTGGATTTCGAAGTGGAATGTGACCTTTAGCTTGCTCTTCCCCTTGGGTAGGTCGATCACAACGAATTGCGTGTTGTCATAATCTCTTCTTTCATCGTTGAAAACCACAGTTGTGCTTCGAGACCAAGAAGGTATCCTCAACATGAGTTTTATTTCTCTATCTGTGGTGACGAAGAATTCGACGACGTCGTCGAAGGGATAGTTAGTTTCCTCAACGATCTGAACAGACTCAGAGTCATTCCATCCGTATTCCAAAATGCATGGAGCGTAGGCCATTTTGACGAAGCAATCCTCAGAGGACTTCATCCAGAGACTCTTTGTAAACTTTGGCCAGCCTTGGTGCATGTTCGCCGTGCAACAACCGAAGTTCGGTTCTAAACCGAAGATGTTCGAATCCTCTTTGTTGTTGTACCAGTTCCTCCTTTGAACGTTGCAAAGAACTTGGTTGACCTGTTGATCGTACTGGTGTGCGTAAAAACCTGGCCTAATCGTAGCAGGCAGTGCGTTGTACGCGACCATTTCGAGTCTGTCTGCGAACAAAGGATCTCCGAAAACTTTGAAAAGGTTCTCCAAGCTGTACATGAACTCCACGACTGCGCACAGTTCGGTGCCCTGTGTCGTTCCTCTACAGTTCAGATGCTCATCACCACTGAACATCCCGTTCGGTTGACCGTGGTATTTAGTCAGTGACTCGAGACCTCTCAAGGCGACCGAATGAAACCGTTCATCGTGCGAAAGCGCGTATCTCAATGCGGGTTCTTTGATTGCCATGGCGACGTTCACAACGTGTGTGGTGTGGTAAACGAAGAACAGTTTCTCCGTCTCTTCCTTCGTCAGTCCAACCTTTGCAGGATCACGAAGTAGTTCTTTCCATCCATTGTACGTTCCGAGCGCTTTCATGAATTCCTTGGAAAGATATCTCTCCGTGGGCTCAACGTAAGGAAAGTTCTGGAACAAGCTGGACCAGTCGATAGTCTGTTTCAAGATCTCGTTGGCCAGTTCCAACAGGAAAGGCTTTTTGCTCCTTTCGTACAGCCAAAAGATCGGAATGAGATTTTCAAATCCTCTCGCCCAAGCCCAGTGTTCGAGGGGTCTGTACTTCAATTCTTTCGACTGATATTCGAAGTATCTGATCATGAATTTCAAAACCCTCGAATCCTTCGTCGCTTCGTAGTAACTCATCAGAGCTTTCAACATGACCATCCTCGGCCACCAATCGATGTTGCTCTTCGGTCCAAAGAAACCTTCCGCTGTTTGACTCGAAAGAACCGAGTTCATCCATTTCTCTGCCTTTTCGATCAAATATCTCTCATTGAGGATGTATGCCAACGGAACGAGCCCGTTACAGTAATAGGGCCCTCTTTCCCAGTCTTCCCCATTTCCACCCAACCATGCACTGTTTGGACCAACGTCCGGCCAAATCTCGTCGAGATGACCCGTGAGGCCTTCCGCCTGAAGTTCGAGCTGCTTCTTCAGCCATCCCCTTGGTTTGACACAGTTCAGATCGATCTCTTTGAACTTCGACACGATCTTCGAACTCAAAGTCATCACCTCTCGTTGCGTTTCACCAAGACGCAGAAGTGATTCTTATGTGGAGCTTCTTCGAAGATATCGAAAGTGAAACCCCTGTGGACTTTGAAAAACTTTGAGAGTTCTTTCAGCGCTTCATCCTTCGAACTCGCTTCGAGTAAGAGTCGATAATCCGATCCATCCTTCGTCAGCGAAACGAGTCTGAAGGTGCTCGAAGGACAGAACGGCGATGGATCAGGCTGAACCGCAGCGAGCTCGAACGGCAACGCGTAGGACACGATCAAGTTCAGTTCGGAGCTGTTTTCTTCTTTCAACCCCAACTTTTTGCTGAACACACCTTCCAAAACCTCGAAATCGATCTTTTGTCCGTTCAACAGTACATCGATGCTTTCTGCTTGCTTGGGGATCCAGACCGAGAAATCCATTCGATATCCCTCAGGAACTTGAGTTCGGTAGACTTCTTGGAAGTGGTTCTCGTCTGTTCGAATTCTCTTGAACGAAAGTTCGACTGAGGCTGTTGCCACTTTCAAATTCTTCACCCTGAGCTCGTTCATGTTCCAGGAAATCTGTGGGGACAGGACTATCTTTCTATTCAAAAAATCCGCTTCGAAACCCAGCAAGCCTTCGACCAAAGGTTGCACAGCCATGCTTTCAGACCAGGCCTGGTGTGGACATATCCCGGATGGCTTGTAAACTTCGCCATGGTACACTTCGCTTATGTAACCCTTCGCGAAGTGTCTCGCCGAAAGAAGGTTGCACAGAAGATGGTTGAAACCGCTGTGCGTCGAACCTGCTTTGAACTCGGCCAAACTGACCCATCCGGTGAAGAGTGGCCAAACGGTCCCTTCGTGGTAACCGTTAGGATTGAAGATGCCAGAGCTCTTTGAGATGATCCTCACACCCCAGTCGGTTGAGAAATCGTTGGTCGCGTAAGGAACAACCTGTCTTTTCGCGTCCTCGAAACCGATCGCACCCAAGTACACCGCCACGGCCGTCATGACGGTGAAATAGTTGAGTTTTTCTCCGTTGTTCTTTATTCCGAGGATGTAGAGGCCTGTTCTCTCATCGTAGAATCTTTTGATCGCTCGCTTCGTCCTTTGGAGTGCCTCTTCAGCCTTCCTCTTCACTTCGGGATCGTTCATGAGCTCTGCGAGCTCGATCGTTCCCTCGAGTGCCGAAAGCCATATGGCGTTCAAATAGAGCTCCGCATCCGATCCGTAGAGTTTGCCACCTTCGATCCATCCGTGGCCTTCTATCGTGTTCTCGATCAATCCATCGCTGTTGCGATCCGTCGACAGACAGAACTCGAACGCCCTGACCACGTTCTTCCAGTTCTCGCGAAGGAACTCGATGTCGCCGCTGTGGTTCACGTACCGGTGGAAAACCAAGAGAAAGAGTGGCGTCGAATCGGCCGCGTCGAAGTGAACCACTCCGCTCGAAGTCAGTTCGTGGAAGATCTTTCCATCTATCCTCTGGTACTTCATCAGAAGCTTCAAGTTCTTCTTGACCGTTTCCCAATCACCTATGTCCAAAAGTGCCATGCTGACCCATTCGCTGTCCCTACCGAAGTACCAAGCATAGCCGGGTCTTGCCGAGAACCAACCAAGCTTGCTGTTCGCATAACCAGCCATCAAGCCTTCACCGATATCAGCTACAGACGTTAAGAACTTTATGGTAGCTATCTTCGCCAGTTGGTACATTCTGTCGAAGAGTTCATCGTTCGTTTTCAGCTGGAGCGTGCCGTTGAGATAGTTCTTGATAAACGATGTATACTGGATTAGTTCCGCGGTGAAATCGACCTCGGCCGGCGCCTGCTCTTGCTCCAAAAAGCCACCGAGACAGATGGAGGCAGAATCGGTCACACCCGTGCTCATCGTGAAAGTCAGCGAATTTTCATCGTTAGACCGCCTCGTCCGCGTGGGAAGGTTCATCTTGATGAAGGCTTTCAACATTCCATCAGAGGTTTGGAAGACCACTTCTCCAGTTTCAGCGCAAACGTTGAAAACCTTTCCACAGTTGAAAGTCTCATCGAACGGCCACATGATGCGGGAGTCAACGTTGAAATCAATTTCCAGTTCGTGGCTCTTTCCGTCTTTGAAATCCACTTGGATCATGAAGATGGGTTTGTCGAGACTCACGAAGGACGTGAGTTTGAAGTTCTCCGTTTCGTGTATGACCCTGTCTGGATAGATGCGATGAAAGATTTTCTGTTCTGAGATCTTTCTTCCATCTATCCTGAATGAGATATTCTTGATGATTCTGAACGGATGAACCCAAACTTCATCGAACTCACCGTTTTCCCTCAGATTGACGAGTATCCTTCGTCCACAGAGGTTCGTGTAGTCCTCACCGAAACCTTCGTGCACGAGTAGTTCGAGTGTTTCGCAATCTCTGAGAGGTTTAATACTGAATTTGGTGAATTCAAGACCACGATCGAGTTTCGCTTCGTTAGAGCAACTGGGCCAGTAACGGGCTGGTTTCTTGGAACCGCCCAGCATGTACTCGAGGACGTTCTTCACGAACTGCTTCGCTTCCTGGACGTTGTACTGTATGTGAGAACTTTTGAAATTGAGATATCCACCGATGCACAGGATCTTCTTCGAATCGAGTTCGTATTCCCAGATCAAGGCGTTTTCCCTGATCACGGAGATGTACCTTTTTTCAACTGCCACGATCTTCGCTTTTTTACCCCTGTAACAGAAGACCTTCTCTGAGCTCTCTTTGTCCAAGACGAGGTAAGTGTAGAAGCCACCGTGCAACGATTCGAAGATGGGATGGTACTTGTAAGACTGAAAACCCCTCTTGTCCCAAGGATCGTTGGACATCACCAGCTCGAAGGATTCGACCACGTCATCCTGTTCGATGATCTTGCTCACCTCGGCTGCAGCCTCTCCGTAGAGGACCGCGTGCCGACGTCCAAGCACCCTTTGAACGGTGTGAGGATCGAAGACCCCGTGAAACCAAACCACATCTGCTTTGTCGATGTCCTGAACGGTCTCGACGTTTTCGAGCGACAGATCGAAGAAATCGTTTTTCGTAAGCAAGACCCTCACCGAGACTCACTCCCTCTTCTGATACTCCGACCAGACGTATCTGTATTCGTCCAAGCCTTTTTCAACGTGTGTGGGAAGATGAAACCTCAAAGTTTTAATCTCCAAGGGTTTGAGCGTGATCTGTGTTGACTCTTCTTCCATGACTTCACCCAACAAGTTGATCCTTTCGATCTTCACAAAATCGAATTTGGATTTCATTCTCACGGAGATCTCCACATCGTTGGGGTTCCAAATCCTCACTATTAAAGAGTTCCCTTCGACATAAAGTCCGCTCAACTGTATTTCACCAACGATTTCAAAGGGCTGGAAAGATTTTGAACGAGCCTCACTTCCTTGAATCTTTCTCGCAATCATGGGTCTGTTGAATTCCTGAGCCATCATCAAAGGATCGCGTTTTGCATTGAGCGCGATACCATACTTGGTACGAACACGTTTGGCGAAATTCTCACCATCCCAGGGATCGTACAGGTAAAGAACTGCGAGCAGCTTAGAATCGTCTCTTATGAAACCTTGATTGCCAGTGTGCAGAAACAACATGCTTGTATTCTCGCCGACGAGTTCAACGAATCTGAGGCTCGCGAAGTGGTTCACCACGTCTTCGAAGAACTTCTCCGAGGTCATCCAATCTCCTTTCGGATAGTACCGATAGTGCTTCAAATTCGGTATACCTCTCTCCACACCGAACGGATAATCGTAGACCAGTTCTTTCAGCTCTTCTTTCAGGTCCATTCCAACCATCAGAGCACCTGCGTAACCCGGTTTGGGTTTTTCGATCACTTCGATTTCGGCTTCTATTTCCAAATGATCGTTCAGCTCGCCGAATCTGAAACTCTGCCGGCATTCGTAAGGTCCAACCTTCACACTCGTTCTCACGTCGATCAGGTCTGACAGAATCCTCTTCAAAGTTGGTTTTGACAGGGGGACGACTTCGTATCCTTTGCAGATCAACCCGTTCAGTTCGTAGACTTTCCCGTTCGACTCGGTCCTCACGATGCCGTTGGCTTGAACTGTCCACTCCGCACCATGCCACAGGACTTTGATTCCTTCCTCCGTTTCCCACGCTTCGATTCGGCGAGAGCCATTCTGTTCATCTACAGCGAAAACACCGAGTGCTGGCACATCCTCAACTGCCGCGATTTGATCCGTTCCTTCGACACGGACATAGCCTTTTCGCTTCCACGCTAGTGGGTTGAAAACGCACAGCTGAGATGTCCCATAGATGTTCTTTGAGAACAAGTTCATGTACCTTTCGACGATCGGAGTGGCCAAACTTTTCGCAGTCTGAAGATAAACCTTGCCGATGTCTCCGCAGAAACCTTCACACTCGTCTATATCGTGGGCTTGTGAGATCATCAAGAGCCTTCTTGCTTCTTCGATTTCCCAGTCTGGATAGGCAGACCACTGCGGTGACAGTCCGTTCACGTACGCTATGGTTGCCAGTATCTGCGCATCGTTGATGGTGTTTTCGACCTTCCTTCTCTCGATCCTCAACGTATCACCGTTCTTGCCCAAGGAAAGTCCATGGTAAAGGTCTGTAGATTTGAAACGAACGATACGTTCAGGTTTTCGTACATCGACTATTTCGGAAGGTCTTATGGGTTGGAATTCGAAGATCTGACGCAACCTTTCAAGTTCTTTTTCGATCAACTCGGACCTACACATCCACTTCGGTGAGTCCATCAGCTCGAGCCACTGTACCAAGAAGAGATCCTCATTCTTCCCAGCATGTTTCGATATCGTTCTTTCAAGATCTTCTGGCCATTGGTGAACACACAGATCGGTGAAGGATAAAGCACTTATCTTCGAACCATCCGCGCCTTCCCAAAAGAGAGTTGGTTCTTCGAACTTTGGAACGCTCGGTGTGTGCCAAGTTTCTTGAAAGAAGAAGCAGTAAACTTCGTAACCAGCTTGGAGCAAGAGCTGTGGAAGCTGGGGAAAGAAGTAGAACTCCTCTTCCCAAAAGAGCTTTGGACGAACCTTGAAGAGTCTCTCACAGGCTCTGACTCCAAAGATTATCTGTTGGACGTTGCTCTCTTCGTCTATGAGTTGTGGATATGGCTGAGTGTAGGTGCCTGCAGCTATTTCGATCTTTCCTTGTCGAACGGCTTCTTTCAATCTTTCGAACGTCTCTGGATGTTTGAAGGCCAAATATTCATAGCCAATGGCGTCGAAGTTGATGGCGCCTTTCAAACCCTTTTGCACAAGCTTCAACATGTCTTTTGTTGAATTTTCCAAAGTCCCAGTTCCCCACATCCATTCCATGTCGATCCAGTGCATGTGGTTGCCAAAGGTGTAGAAGATCTTTTTCTTCATGCAGGATCCCTCAAATCTTTCTGAAGGTGATCTTCAAACTCTTCGTTCCAGCCGTTTCAGCTCTGTACAGAAAATCGTCCAATCTCGAGACCGCCAAATCTGGCTCCGTTCTCACGGTGAAGCCTTCGGGGCAGAAAAAGTAAATCACGCTGTCGTTGGCGTTCTCGCACTCGAGCTGGAACAAATTCTCGTCCTTGACATCGCTCAAAATGGTTGCCCTCGGATCGGAGAGACCGAACTTCAAATTCGTATACTCCAAAGCGTAGTCAATACCTTGCAAGTTGTAGCTGACTGAGAATTCGTCTTCGAGGACGAATTCGAACGGAGTCTCTGCAACGATTTCCCCAAATGGTGGTCTTTTCGGTTCGAAAGTCACCTTGATCGGTTTTCGCGAGAAATTCTTGAAACGGTACTCAAAGTTCTTACTTCTTCTCGCGAACTCGATCCTCAGCACACTGTCCGAGACCTTAAGATTGTCGATGACGAAACTATCCCAGTGTATGGGTACTCTCGGTCTGAAGCGCAGAGTCTTTTCGAACGCATCGACCTCTAAACCGAACGTTCCCTCCAAAACGGACCAAAGAATAGGACCAACGGAGAAGAGTTGATGGGGAACTGCGGTGATGACAGGAGCGAAAACGTCTCCAGAGAACAGTTCGGACAGGTGAGTGGAGTTCTCCTCCGAAAATGCTTTCACTGCAGCTTTCACGATCTGCCATCCCTCGACATCATAACCTGTTTCGTGAGCAGCTTTGGCAACGAACCCGTTTATGAAGTACCAAACACTACCGAGGTTGTAGTTTATCGGATCGTAATGCTCACATACTTCTATGGATCTGGCACCCCATCTCGTCATGACGTTGCTTCTCAACATCTTTCGCATGGATCGCTTTGATCTGTCTGGATCGAGCACACCGAAAGAGATTGGAAATGCAGGCCAGGGGGTCAGATAAGGGAAGAGTTGATCCGAAGCGTTGATGGACAGAAAGTACGAGCCTTTGACCTCGTTCCAGAAGAATTTCTCGATTGAAGTTTGAACCTTTTCAATCTTTTCTCTCAGCTCACGGCAGACCTCTTCCTCCCCCATTGTTTCGAAGACTCTTTCCAACTTCTTCATGGCAGCCAGATAGATGCCACTCGTGTAAATCTCGTACTTTGATCTCCTGAAGTCACTGATTTCCAATGCTCCAAGACCGGCTCTGTAGTTGACTATCAAACCAGTCTCATCGCACAGCGAGTCGTAGAATCTCAGAGCCTTCAAGATTTTTTCTCTGTACTCTTCGAAGAATGCGGTATCGGCCGTCCGCAGAATGTAGTTCGCGCACGCGAGCAAGAACCATGCAGTCGTGTCCGCGTGCAAAAAGGCAAAACCTTTGTATTTGTTGAACCAATCGATGAAACCGTGAGATTGAGATATCTCGTGTGGGATCCTACCTTCCTCGTTCTGGAAAGCGAAATAGAAAGCAAGACTCTTTTTCACAGTTTCCAAATCGTTGAATCCGCACATCGAAAGCGAGTTTATGGATGCATCACCCGCGAAGAACCATGCGAAGCCAGCTCTGGTGGATTTGCCCGAGGGACCGACGCCAGCGATCAAGCCTTCACCGAGGTTCGGATTCTTGATCAGTCCCTTCAACATCGATAACTTGCCCCATTCGAAGAATTCGTTCAGTTCTTCGTCCGGTGTCTCGATCGTTAAAGTGTTCGACGAATAGTTTCTGTAGTGTTCGCTGGATTTTTTAACCTCGCGATCCAGATCTTCTTCGATCTTCAACAACTCTTGGCAAGCCTTCTTGCCCATCGCACCGCCGACGATGCTCACCACGAAGTGATTCACACCTCGGGGAACATGCAGTTTGAATGTGTGCAGATTGTCAGAAAACGCGTGATCGCCTTCTTTTGAATACTTGATGGCTCCAACCGATCGAACGATCGCCGAAAAACTGTCGGTGGGTTCAGAGATCAAAAATCCGTTCAAGGAATCGGACCAATGACAATACTGACCACCAATCGCGCCGGGCCACATGAGGTTCAGCTCAGGCTTGAAGGAAAAGATCATCTCCAGATCTGTGGAAGCGTTGACATCGTAGATCAAAAAACAGCCAGGAAAATCTATCGGAGCGAACGCTCGTTCTTCGAGCTCAAAAAGGGGGTGTGCGTAGGAAATCTTCACTATCTCGGGTCTGAAGACGATATCGTTTGTGAAAAGGGTCAAATCGTGCATGTCCATGGTTTTGGGAATCCAGACGCTCGCCTTGAGATTGGCGATCAGCTTGACGGGCCAGCTCCAAACTTCCCAGCCCTGTCCGAAGAAACCCATCATGCAGGAACGCTTACCGATGCTCTCCAAATACAGCCTCTGTCTCGTCTTGAGGGTTTTTTTCATCCTTCTTTCACCTCGTGGGTTCGAACGTAGTTTTTTACATCCTCAACATCGAGCTCTATGATTCTCTCGTAGGCTTGCAACGCCCTCGGAAGATCTCTGCTCAGTATCGCTTCACACAGCTCCCTGTGGTAAGGTAAACCTCTATCACCGAAGTCCGTCAGGCCGAGCGGTGAGCGCCAGAGGATGGAAAGGATGGGAAAGAGGGTTTCAAAGATGCTCAAAAGGATCTTGTTGTTCGCGATCTCGAATATCTTTCTGTGGAACCTCTCGTCCGTTTCGGCGAGACGCTCGTGGCTCTCTATGGATTTCTCAAGGTCTGAGAACACGAACCTCAATTCGTTGAGTTGTTCTTCGGTGGCGTTGAAAACGGCAAGTCTTATCGCTCCACTTTCTAAACACCTACGGACTTCTAACAGTTCCAGTATGTCTTTCGGATCATCGGACTTAACTTTCAGGGAGATATTGAAAGAAATGTTCAAGCCGTTCTTTTTGATCACGTACGTGCCACTCCCGTGTATCGTCTTGGTGATGCCTTCCAGTTCTAAGAGCCTCAACGCTTCCCTCACGATCGTTCGACTCACGTTGAAAGTTTCCGCGAGTTTGTTCTCTCCTGGGAGTTTTTCGATGTTCTCTTCCAAAATCATCTTCTTGATGGCCTCAGCGACCAAATTCGCTTTTCTTTCTTTGCTCGTCTCGATCGTACGGATCACCCCTACTCTTTCATACCAGTCAAGGCTATGCCTTCAACGAAGTATTTCTGCGCGATGAGGAAGATGACGATTATCGGTATCATGACGACGACGGCGGCAGCCATCTGGTAAGGCCAGTTCACCTCGAACTGAGTTTTGAAGTACGCAATACCAACCTCGACGGTCCTCATCTTGTCTGTTCTGGTGACCAGCAGTGGCCACATGAAAGCCTTCCACGTACCCATGAACGCGAAGATCCCGAGAGTTGCAAGTGCAGGCTTTGAGAGTGGAAGCACAATTCTCCAGAAGATCATCCATTCGCTCGCACCATCTATCCTTGCCGCATCTTCCAGGTTCTTCGGAAGGGTCAAGAAAAACTGCCTGAGCAAGAAGGTGCCCCACACGCTGAAGAAGGAAGGCACGATCAGGGCCCAGTACGTATCTATCCAGTTCAAAGCTTTGACGATCAAAAAAGAAGGTATCAGCGTCACGATACCCGGTATCATCATGGTCGAAAGGAACATCCAGAATATCGAATCTCTGCCCGGAAAGCTCATTCTCGAAAAAGCGTAAGCCGCCATGGCGCAGAACAACAACTGCACGGGTACGACCGTCACAACCATTATAGTTGAGTTTATGAAGTATCTGTTGAAAGGGACTATCGTGAGTGCGTTCTTGTAATTTGACCACTTCGGTTGATTCGGAATGAACTTCGGCGGGAACTGAAAGACCTCCATCTTGTCCATCAAGGACGTTGAGACCATCCAGATGAAAGGTATGAGCATGGTGAGTGCAACGAAGAGCAAGATGGCATAGGTTACGACATCGCCCAATATCTTCAGCACACCTTTTCTCTTTTTCACGATCATCACTCCTCGTAGAAGGTCTTACCCATGAGCCTGAATTGAATGAAGGAAGCCACGAAAATCAACATGAACAAGAACCACGACTGCGCGCTCGCGTAACCCATCCTGAATCCCTTCCACGCCGTGTTGTATATGTGATAGACGAAGACGTTGGTGGCACCGGCTGGTCCTCCCCGGGTCATGACGTAGATGGGTGTGAAAACTTGGAAGGAGCCTATGATGGACGTTATCAGGAGGAAAACTGTGGTCGGTTGGAGCATCGGCAAGGTTATATGCCAGAACTTCTGCCAGCTGTTTGCTCCATCCAGGGCGGCAACTTCGTACAGATAGCTGGGTATTCCCTTGAGTCCCGCCAAGTATATGACCATTTGATAACCGAGGTTCATCCATACAGTCATGATGATGATCGACAGCATCGCCGTCTTTGGATCTGAAAGCCACCTTTGCGGTGGAATCTTGAAGAGACTCAACAGGTAGTTCAACAATCCGAACTCTGGATTATAGATCCACTGCCAGACCATCGATATAGCAACGAAGGAGGATATGGATGGTAGAAAGTACAGGAGCCTGAGCAGGTTTATTCCTTTTATTTTCTTGTTCATCAGCAGAGCCACTCCGAGCGATATTGCCATGCCTATGGGCACGTTCAGAGTGTAAACGAGGGTGTTCTTCAATGAACGCATCAAATCTTTATCCTTCACGACGTTCAAGAAGTTCTCCAAGCCAACGAACGGTTTCAAAGGATCGACCATCGTCCACTCGTGGAAGCTTAAATACAGTGAAAAGGCTATGGGTATGAGGAGCCAGAGTGCGAACATGGAGAGTCCAGGCAAAAGGAAGAGATAACCCTTCATCGTTTTCCTCAAGATCAGCTTGTTTTCCGCGTTCCTGACCAAGAAATCGAGCAGGAACAGGCCAAAACCTGTGCACGCTATCAAAACTGCGAAGACAACGTTCAGTCCCTTGATCTCCGTGTTGGTCTTGACTGGTAGATAAGCCAGATACGTTTCTCGCAGTTTCGTCGTGAACAATTCGAGACCGCGCACCGTGTGGGAGATTCTGTTGAAGTCGAAGCCTTTGATCTTGTTCATCTCTTTCTTCAGATTGGCCGTTATCACCAGCGCTGATGCGACAAGGCTCCTTTCTTGGTTGAGGACAGCGAAGCTGAAAGCTTTCGTGAGTTCTTCAAAGTCTTTTTGGCTCTTCACGTAGTCTTGGGTGTATATCTTCAAGCGGTCGAAGAATTCGGTCATTGAATCCTTGGTGAAATTCGCGATGCTCTGTTTTGAAAGGAAAGACAAAATCACGGAGACGGAGAGAACGCAAAAGATACACAATCTCAGGTTCGTCAGTATCTTTTCCCTTTTCGAAGTTGTCACGATGATGATGCACAGCAAAGCAAGTCCAACACCGACAAGAACAATTGAATATATAGTCGGAACAACCCTCGAGATTGTTTTCGATCTGTCAGCACTCACGATGACGATTCCTTCCGTGTACCAGTTCATGCGGTCCAGAAAGGGCGAAAGGGCTACGATTCTCTTTCCGTCGTTCGAGTCGGCCAATCCCGAGACGGGGTTCCAGGAGGATTTGGCCACCTTGAGAATTTTCTCTGGAATGGTTATGTTCGAAGTTTCTCCGATCTTCGCGATCTGGTTACTCTGAAGAGAAAGGAAGGAAAAATTGTATTTGGATCGACTCGTCATATCCCTCTCGTAGACGAAGAACCTGTCGAAATTCATATCCTGTGCCTTGATGACCCGCACCAACAGTTTCGAATCCTCTACATCCACAACCGGAATGGGATCTCCCGTCAGTAGATTGAAGAGGAGATCTTCGGAAAAATTCAAGGCTTTACCAGTCGAATCTAAGGGCTTCCCAGAATCGTCGACGAAGTAGAGTCTCGCATCGGTAGGAATCGAAACGTTATCTGAAGAAGCTTGCGCAAAAATGCTCTCAGCTTCTTTGATCAATTCTTCCCTCTGCTTGACCAAAGACAACCTGACGAGCTTCGAATACTCTTCCAGATGTTCCATCTTGATCGTCTGTGCAGTCTTGACGAGTGACCAAGATATCAGTGAACATACGATTATGATCGAACAAATCAAGCCAAAGAGAGAAATGAACTTCGCCTTCACTCTTGTGCCTCCTTCATTGAAAGGTGGTGGCGCGTGCACGCCACCACCCAAGCATTTTTGCTTTATCTACCAAACACTTTGGCTTCGATCTCTTTCACTGCCCAATCGAGCGCTTCTTTCACAGGTGTTCCAAGAGAGATGATCTTGTCTGTGGCTTCAGCGAAGATGTCTTCGGCTTTGTACCAATCGAAAACCCTACAACCTATCGGTATTCTCGCCGTTGGAATGATCTCGACGAACTTCTTTTCCACACCCCACTTGTCCTGTTTCACGAGCAGTTCGTTCGTTGGAATGTGCCCAGAGAGCTCTATCCTCGATTCCAAAACTTCGTATCTCTGTCCTTCTGCACCGGCGAGCCAAGCAACGAACTGGAGAGCCTCCCTCGGGTTCTTCGTTGTCGATACGACGCTCCACGCCGTTGCGTATATGACGGTCTGGCTCGTCTTGGCGTAAGGACCTCTCGGCAGTCTGACAACACCGATCTCGAGGGTTCCATCTTCTATGTACTTCCTCATTCCGAAGAGGGACCAGTGACCACTGATGTAAAAGCCTATCCTGTTCGTGTACAACATGTTGCCGAGTCCACCCAGGGCTGAAACGGTCGAGTACTCAGGTGCGACTTTGTACTTCTTGATCAAATCGACGAAGAACTGGACTGCTTCGATCGTCTGTGGGCTGTTCAGATAACCATTCACCGTGTCATAGTTCGGGGAGATGATCTCTCCGCCATAGGACCAGATCTTCGGGCACATCTGATAGAAATAGCGACCAACGTAAGCTCCGTATTGATCGATCTTCCCATCTCCATCGATGTCCTTCGTCATGGCTTGAGCCATCTTCAGGAAATCATCCCAGGTCCAGTCATCACTCGGTTCACGCAATCCAGCTTCCCTCAGAAGTTTCTTGTTGTAGTACACAACCATCGGTGTGAAACCCTTGGGAAGACCGAAGAGCTTTCCGTCTGGGGTGGAGAAGATCTCGAGAACGTTCGGGTAGTAATCATCGAGGTTGATTCCAAGTACCCTCAAGTAGGGTTTGATGTTCATCGGCACGCCTCTTTCGGTGAAGGTTGGCATGTAGGGTGCATCCAGCAGGAACACATCGGGTGGGTTTCCCGCCGCCAGGGAAGCGAGCAACGCTTGAGTGTAGTTTTCGGGGTACACTTCGGGGACGATCTTTATGTTGGGATACTTTGCCTGCAAGGCTTCGATCTTTGCCTTCGCCAGCTTCAGGTCATCCTCGCTGCCTCCCCAACCAGTCCATCTCAGTTCGACTACTTGCGCAAACATGAGCACAGAGCAAATCAGTAGTAGAACAAGCAACAACCTTCTCATAAGAACACCTCCTCGCCGACTGTTGCATACTTGTATATTCACTAAACAAGTATGCAACTTTCCAAGGGAATTTTACATGAATTGCGCGCAGAATGTTTGTAACAAGAATTTGCAGTTTTCTAAAGCATTGGAATCTTTCCTCGGGAGGATTCTCTGCTTCTCCTTCCAAAACAAAAACGGGCCCAGAAGAACCCGTTTGCACGAGTTTTCTTCATATCATAATATCTTGAACTTTCTCACCTGTTCCGCCAAGCTTTATGCTATCGAAGACGCATTATCGCAGAAAGAAACCAGAACGAGGCAAGATTTGAGCAACGGTTCATTGCCTTTGAAGCATGTTTGAGGTTCATTTGAGCTTGCTCGCCAAGGTCACAGTTCTTCCCAGAGCCTTTCAATCTGAGCCGAATGCTTCGAAAAGATCTCGAGAAGCTCTGGGGAGAACTGTCTCGGCGAAGTTTTTTCATCACCCTCAACGATGATCCTCAACGCCTCTTCGTGGTTCAAAGCCCTCTTGTAAGGTCTGTCGGAACGCAGAGCATCGTACACGTCCACCAGACCAACGATCTGCGCTTCTATGGGGATTTCTCCATCTTTCAGACCGAAAGGATAACCTGAACCATCGTACCTTTCGTGGTGGTACAACACTATGTTCTTTGCAACTCTCAGTTTCTCATCGTCTCCAATGATCTCCGCGCCCCACAAAACGTGTTTCTTGACGATTTCGAACTCTTCGTAAGTCAGCCTACCTGGCTTGTTCAATATCTCTTTTGGCACTCTGATCTTTCCGATGTCGTGCAGCGGTGCGTAGAGTTCTATCTGTTCAACGAGTTCCCCCGGTAGATTCAACTTCTCAGCCAAGAACTTCGAAAGTTTTTTTACTCTTTGAACATGCTCACCCGTCGCTTGATCGAAGCTCTCGATCAATAAACCGAGCCTCTCTGAAAGCAAACTGTAAGCGTACCTTATTTCCTCTTCTTTCAATCTCAAGCTTTCGTACGCTTCTTCGATCTCCCTCTGTGACGCTTCGAGTTGATCGTAGTTTGCCTTGAGTTCTTGTATCTGTGATTCTATGATCATCACCATGTCAGAAAGCTCACTTGTGAGCATCTTCGTTTCGTACGTCGGTTCTTCGATCTCTTCGATCTCGAAACCTCTTCCTGAAAGATAGTTCCTCGTAGCCTCGACGATGTTTTCCATGGGTTGGACTACAACTTTTTCCAGTGTTTTTCTCAATCCTCGAACTGCGAACAGGTTCACGATGAAAACGGTTGACAGGACGCTCAAAGAAGGTATCAGCGAGATCAAGATTTGGTCAAGCAAAGAATCTTCTACGACCACGTAAGTTCCCGCTGTGGAAGGCTTCGCAACGTAGTTCGTGAGACCAACCCTGCCAGACGCGATCTTTTCTGATCCAGCTGATCCGACATGAGAAATGGTCTTCAACGTCCCTTTCTTTGCCAGAATCTGGCCAGTCTCGTCGACGATGTAAGAACGATCGACGAGCAGCACCTCAGCCACCCGGCTTGCAACGAGATCGAGTACAAGCGCACCGAGCAAGGCTCCATCTTCATCGTACACAGCTTTGGCTATGGCGATGGTGGGTTCTTTGAGAAAGGCATGTATGAAGGGTTTCACCAACACGTAGCTTTCAGGATTCTGCACCGCCGCTTGGTACCAAGGCCTCTTTCTCGGATCGTAATCTGGTTCATAGTCGTACTGTGGATAAGAGAACATCCTTCCATCAGAGCGACCGAACGATGGGTAGGCGACCAAAGGATGGTAGTTTTCGTAAATATGCTTCAACGTTTTTATGATGCAGTCTTCGTTTTTGAAAATTTCAACCTGTCCAGACAGAATGTTCAGCAACTTGCCATAGGATTCCACTACTCTCGCCCAATTTCTTTCCAATTCGATCAGTCGCACGAACTGTTGGTTTTGAACGATGCGAGAGACGAGAAGGAACATGATCAAGAAAAGTACTAAGGATACCAACGCTGTGGACAGAAAAACGATCTTGCTGATGCGCTTTCTGAGATAGACTTCCAGCTTGGGAGGATTCGTTGTTCGATCGGAATGAGATTCTCTATTCTTGAAAGCTCTCATCAATCATCCTCCTTAGCTCGATTGGATTGATTGCTGAATGTGTTCGCATACTTGTATTATACATCCCTCGAAGAGACGAATTGCGCCCAATTAAAAGTTGGACAGACCCGTCCACGATGTGGTATAAATACAAGTGAAAAAGCAGTTGGAGAGGTGGCCGAGTGGACTAAGGCGCACGCCTGGAGAGCGTGTGGTGGTCAAAAGCCACCCGTGGGTTCAAATCCCACCCTCTCCGCCAGGTACCGGGACAGAAGTCCCGGTTTTTCAGTAGTAGGGAGGCATCGTGATGGAGGACGTGTTGGAAGGTATAAAGGCCGAGGTGGAGAAGATCTTGCTGAACATGGGTTTGGAGCTGTTCGACATTTCGTTCAAGAAAGAACGGGGTCGGTGGGTGCTCAGAATCATCATCGACAATCCCAATGGTTACGTGAGTATAGCCCAGTGCGAGAACGTTTCGATGAAGGTGTCGAACTATCTGGACCAAGAAGATCCCATACCACACAGCTACGTGCTCGAAGTCTCTTCGCCTGGGTTGGACAGGCCACTTCGTGGTTTGAACGATTACAAGAGGTTTATCGGAAAACTTGCCAAGTTCTGGCTAATGAACGGTCAGGTGCACGTTGGGAGGATCGAGAGTGCGGAAGAAAGCCAGATCGTTCTCGATGTTCTCGGCGAGAAGGTCGTTTTCAAGCCAGAAGATGTGAAACGCAGTCGTCTCGAAATAGAATTTTAGGAGGTGGTCAGCATGAATCTGAACCTTCTTGAAGCGTTGGAACAGTTGGAGGAAGAAAAAGGTATCTCGAAAGACGAGATCATAGAGATCCTTGAGAGGGCGTTAGTTAGCGCGTACAAGAAGAACTTTGGGACGAGCAAGAACGTCGAAGTGAAGATAGACAGAATGACGGGTGACATTCAGCTCTACCAAGTTTTCGATGTGGTGGAAAACGTGACCGACGAGCTGACGCAGATCAGCTTGCAGGATGCGCGCAAGATCGATCCGCTCGCTGACATCGGGAAAAAAATCTACAAAAAAATAAGCGTCAAGGAATTCGGAAGGATCGCAGCGCAGACTGCCAAGCAGGTGCTCATACAGAGGATCAGGGAACTCGAGAAGGAAAGACAGTACGAGCACTACTCTGAACTTGCTGGTTCCGTAACAACGTGCGAAGTGATTCGCGTCACGGCCGATTGGGCGGACATCAGAGTGGGAAAAATAGAGACGAGGCTGATGAAGAGGGACTGGATCCCCGGAGAAATCATAAAACCCAATGATCTGATAAAGGTCTACGTGGTGGACGTGCTGAAAGACAAGAAGGGTCCAAAGATCTTGGTGAGCAGGTCCGTTCCAGAGTTCGTGGTCGGTCTTCTCAAACTCGAGGTGCCGGAAGTGGAGAACGGGGTCGTGCAGATGAAGGCGATCGCGCGAGAGCCAGGAGTGAGGACGAAGATCGGTGTTGTCTCGACCAATCCACAGGTGGATCCCGTGGGTGCGTGCATAGGTGAGGGTGGTAGCAGGATATCATCGATCTTGAGGGAACTGAAAGGTGAAAAGGTTGACATCTTCAAATGGACCGAAGATCCAAAGCAACTCATAGCGAACGCGCTCGCTCCAGCCTCGGTCGTGAGTGTTGAGATACTCGACGCCGAAAGGAAGGCAGCCAGGGTCTTGGTACCACCAACGCAGCTGTCTTTGGCCATAGGCAAGGGTGGTCAGAACGCGAGGCTGGCGGTGAAGGTGACCGGCTGGAAGATAGACATAAAGCCCGTCATGAACGCGTGAAGGGAGGTAAAGCATGCTCTACGAGTCTCTCAGAAAAGAACTGAGATCGAGAAAGTACAGAATGACCGCCCAGAGAGAGATCGTGTTGAAGGTCTTTGCAGAGTCCAGCGAGAGACATCTCGGCGCGGAGGATGTCTACAGAAAGCTCTTGGAGAAGAGGTACAGAATAAGCAAGGCGACCGTGTACAGGACCGTGGAACTGTTGAGCAAGCTTGGGTTTCTGAGAAGGCTTGAGTTCGGCGAGGGAGTCTACCGCTATGAACTTGCCGCACCGGATGCCGAGACGGTTCATCAGCACGTGATATGCAAAAGCTGTGGTGAGCTTTTGGAGATAGACGAGCAAATCGTCACGCAATTGGTCAAGAACGTGGAAAAGCAAACAGGCTACATCGTGACGGACTACGATGTGAAGTTCTTCGGACTCTGCCCAAAGTGCCAGAGCAGAAGCAAAAGTAGCGCTGACGAAAGCAAGTAGGCCAAGAAGCTTCCAGGCATGTTCAAAGAGTGAGACAATAGATCGATCAACTTCTGCATCGCCCAAGCTAAAGGTGTGGCACCGCGGACCAAGATGGCTGCGGCGCCATAAAGGTTCACCGTGAGAAGGAACATGATCAAAACGCTCGCCCACAGCAGTGGCGTTGCAAGCAAAACCGCAGGGACGCTGATCAACGGAGCAAGCACGTTCATTGTCGAGAAGAGCAGCAGGAACGGTGCCACGCCCAAGAAGGCGAAGAGGGAGACCAAAAAGTTGGCGATGATTCCTTTGTGATTCTTCAACCAATCTTGTGTTGCAACGAGTGTTGTCGCGGCTGAATAGCTCATGAGAAAGGATGGAGACAAGAGGATGTAAGGTTCGAACAGTAGATTCAGCGTGGCAACGAAACCGAGCACGTTGAGTGGTTCGATGGGATAATCGATCAGTTTGAAGAAGTTCCACACGGCGAGCATCAGGGCGGCTCTCAGCGCTGAAGGTGAAGGTCCCGTCATGGCTGCGAACATTAGCGTGAACAGAACCGAAAGAGGTCTTCTCACAAAGAGACTGTGGCTGAAGAGAGAAATGAAAACGTCGAACAAGACGTAGACGATTCCAACGTGCAGTCCAGAGACTGCGAACAGGTGTGCAAGGCCACTCTTTCTCACCTTCTTCGCCTGAGACGCGTCGAAGGATGGATCTGAAAAGACGAGTGTGGAAAAGAGCTCCGAAAAGTCAGGTGCGTTGTCTTGGAAGAATTCGACGACTCTTTGCTTGAACTTGAAGAGTTTCGAACGGATCTTCTCAAAACCTCTGTTACCATACTGTGTTCCGGCGACGAAGTTGGGGCTCATGGTCAAAGGTGGGTACGCAAAATGGAAATTGATCTTTCCAAAGGCGTAGAAAGTCTCACCTGCTCGAGTTTCTTTGCTGTAGAGCTTGACGTTGTGAAAAATACTTCTCCATTCTCCGTTCGAGAAGAACTCGACGTTCGTGGCGATCACGTAGTTCGATCTTTCGATAGTTGCGTACCCCACGATTTCATAAGTTCCGTTGAGTGCGTGGATCGTGGCGAGAAGACTTCCAAGAAAGAAAAAGATCGAAAAGAGTGCGAGAGATTTCTTTCTGAACAACAGAAGCAGCAGTACAATTGAAGTCAAAGGAAAGGCTGGGGAAAGGATCACCCCAGCCGAAAGACCACAGAAGGCCGTGAGCCAGAAAAACTTCATGCGCCGAACTTTTCAAGCCTCAGAGCATGCGCGAGCGCCAATCCCATCACATCGATCGCGTAGATGGTTCCCAGAGTTCCCCTCGCACACTCGAACTCATCGAAGGCCTTGCTCAAGCCCTTCCTTGCGTACCTCGAATGGATCATCAGAGGAACGGGATGCCAGCTGTGCGCCTTCAGAATCGTCGGCGTTGAGTGGTCACCCGTGACCACGAGCACGTCGGGTTGAAGATCGAGCAAAATGGGTAAGGCTTCGTCGACCTCTTCTATGATGTGAACCTTCGCATCGAAGTTACCGTCTTCTCCGTAAGAATCGGTCTTCTTCACATGCACGTAGAAGAAGTCGTAATCCTTCCATACATTCTTCACTGTTTCAAACTCTTCCCTGATGGTGTCGCCCGTTCGAACGATCTCCATTCCGATGAGCTTCGCTATGCCTCTGTACATGGGATAAGTCGCTATCGCTGCGGCTCTGAGTTTGTAGACTGCTGGGAACTGCGGAAGTTTCGGATACTTCGAGAACCCCCTCATGAGGGCACAGTTCATCTTCGGTTCATCAGATAGCACCTTTCTCATTTCGTCGAGCAACTTGTTGACGATGCGTGCCGTTCTTTCCGCCTCGACCACCAAGGCTTGTGTGTAAACGAAAGCTTTGCCTTCCTTCTGTGGATCGGCGTCGGTCAATCTGTCGTCCAAATCTTCACCTGTGAGCTTCACCACGAACCTGTGCTCTTTACCTGGATAGAACGACACCTTCACGTCCTCGATCGATTGGATCGCCTTGGCGAGTTTTTCAACGACCTTGGCGCTCTCCTCGGTGGAAGGCCTAGCTGCCCTGCGATCGACGACGATACCGTTCTCGATCGTCGCGAAGTTGGCCCTCGCCACCACGTCCTTTTCACCCACGGGAACGTCCGAACCGAGCGCTTCGAGTATGCCGCGACCGATCTGGTACTTCACAGGATCGTAGCCAAACAGCGCCAAATGCCCAGGACCGCTACCCGGTGTGACGCCGTGCATCACGGGGATCGTCTGACCGAGGTCGGACTCTTTCGCCACCCAGTCAAGGTTGGGTTTCTTGGCAACTTGGAGCGGTGTCTTGCCCCTTTCTCCAGGTGCATCTCCTATACCATCCATCACCAAAAGAACGATCTTGCTGCTCGCACTTTGAACGAGCTCACTCAGGATCTGTTGTCTGTCGTACATCCCATCACCTCCAGAACGTTCTTACAGAGACACTTCAAGTTTTCATCCTTCATCACCGTCAAATCTTCAACCGTTGGGTTCACAGATAGAACTTGGAGCAACATCAAGAACAGTTCACTCGCCGATGAGAAGGTTTTGTTCTCAACATCATCCAAAGAAAAGGTTTCATCATGGATCTGCGAAACTTTCCTTGCGAACTCCCAGTGGTATTCTTGAAGATCGAAGACAACGTCGTTCACGTAAGACTCCAGATCGAACCCCCCATGGACTTTCGCGTGCATCAACAATCGGATCAAGGCTATCGCGGCAGCCAACATGATACCACTTGGACAGAACGCGACAACTGCTTTCGTGACGTTTTTTTCCATTTGAACGGGATCTTCGCTGCTCGATACAGCGACGGCGAGCAAAAATTTCATCCAGCTCGCGTCGTCGATCTGTTCGTCCTGCATGGGTAAGAAACCTTCTCTTACCAAGTTCGTCCTCTCGTTCTGTGGTAGAACGAAGGTGAGCCTCTGAAGGTCCAGTTCACCTCGAACGATGCACTTTTTGATCTTGAAAACCAGTTCCTCAATGCAACGTGAAAATTGCAACGGACCCTTCCAAGAGTTCAAGAAATCTATCAGTTCGAAGGCCTTGTTTTGAAACTGCTCGGGCACCTTCTTGAGCAACTCGATTCCTTCTCTCTTGTTGACAAACAGGGTGAGCAGTGCTTTGTTGTAGAGGATGAAAGCGTCGTTGCTCAATTCACTCGCTCTGTCTATTTGGACCTTCGCCTCTTCGTAAAAACCGAGTCTTCGAAGGCACAGCGCACACTCGTTCAAGAGCACAGGATCTTGTAGATTCTTCTCAAGCAGTCTTCTGAAAATCTGTAGCACCTCGAAGTGCTTTCCGAGTCGCGAGAGCGTGTGAGTGAGGTTGAAGGCACTTTCGAAATCCTCGCTGTTCAGTTCCAAAGCTCTCTTCAAAGCTCTCTCGGCCCTGTCGTACTTCTGCAGCATGTTGCACGCCACGCCCAAACGAGCGTGGGCAAGATGAAAGTTTGGATCCTTCTGCGCGGCAACTTGGTAAAAGTCGCACGCGATCCTCACTTCACCCATCTCGAAATAACAATCGCCTATTCGAACTATCGGAAGGAGAAATTTCTGGTCGAGCTCGAAGGCTTTCTGGTACTCTTCTATGGCGTCTTCGAACTCCTTTTTCGCACGCAGGATGTTGCCGAGCTCGTAATGGGCCAACGAAAAGTTCGGATTTCTCGAAACACAGGATCTGAGACAGATCTCGGCCAGCTCGTATTCTTGCTTCTTGACGTAGATGAGCCCTTTGAAGAAGTCGTAGCGGTAATCTTTCTCTATCTTGCCCGCCCTCTCGACGTAATCGTTCGCCGTCTCGAGATCGTCCATGTTCAGCGCGGTCTTCACCTTCTCGTAGTAGAAATAGACCAAGTACGATCGATAGTACGGATCTTTTGAGACGGAATATTCCGCCTCGAGTCCGCGGACGATCACACCCAGTGGAATCCTGTCTTGATCTGCTATCAAAGCCAGATCTTCGGCCAGCACCGGCAATTTTAAAGGAAGGTTCAACTGCTTTGCCTTCTCAGCTTTGAGCGGAAGATACACTATCGCCTTTATCTTGATCCACCTCCTGTGGAGTTTCGAAGCTGACTCTTCCAAGCTTCCCCTGTGCGATCCAGTTGAAGAAGTTCACGCGCGCCCTCTCAAGATCCGGTGTGCCACCTTTGGACAGCATTCCCTTCTTCAGTGCGTACTTCTCTAAAAACGCGTTGAGGTCCTGTTCTTCGAGACTTGCGAAACGAGCGTATATCTGATAAGCCTGTTGCATGGTTTTCTCGTCCACCATTTCAACACTCAAACTGCCTATCAGCAAAAGCTTCGCACCGAGTTCAATGCTCCAGAGTTCTGGTAGTAACAGACCAGGTGTGTCTAAAACCCTGAACAGGCCTTCGACCGAGAACCACTGTAGGGATCTGGTGATACCCGGCGTGGCACCGACCTGTGCGGATCGCTTGCCCTTCAACTTGTTTATCAGGGTGGACTTTCCCACGTTTGGCACACCCACAACGACCAAGAGGGAACCTTTGTCGGTGTGCTTGGCAAGGAAATCTATGACTTTTTTTCTGTCCGTATCTTTGTCGAAGACGAAGACGTTCTCGCCCTCGCTTTGAAAATGTTCTTTCCAAAGTTCGGTGGTCTTCGCATCCGCGATGTCCGATTTGCCAAGGAAGATCAGCCTCTTCTTCGCGCCGAAGGACGCTTTGCTGTAAGATCGACTCGCCAAAGGCGCACGCGCATCCAAAAGCTCTATGACCCCGTCGACCAATCTGATGAGCTTGGAAAGCTGTCTCGAAGCTTTGGCCATGTGACCCGGATACCACATATCGTTTCCTCCTCAATGATTGTAGCATCGTGGTGGTAGAATAATCGCGGAGGGGTGATTTTGAGGATCCTTGGCTTGATTCTGGCGGGCGGTCACAGCGAATCGCTCGGGCCCCTGGTGTCGAAACGTGCGAGCGCGGCCCTTCCAGTCTTCGGAAAGTACCGAGCCATCGACTTCACGTTGAGCAACATGGTGAACGCGGGCATAAGAAAAGTTGGTGTGCTCACACAGTACAACCCCAGAAGCCTCATGGACCACCTCGGGTCCGGCAAGGAGTGGGATTTGGACAGAAAGAACGGAGGCTTGTTCATCCTCCAGCCGTACGTGAGCGCGGAAGGTTCGTACTGGTACAAGGGCACGGCCGATGCCATCTTCCAAAACATGACCATCCTGAGGCGCGGAGAGGAAGACTATGTGCTCATCGGCTCGGGTGATCACGTCTACAAGATCGACTTCACACAAGTGTTCAATTTCCATTTCTCGACTGGTGCCGACATCACGCTCTTGGTCAAGTACCTTGACGAAACGTACGATCTGACCAAGTACGGGATAGTCCAGATGGAGAATCACAGGATCGTCTCGATAGAGGAAAAACCCCAGCATCCAAGAGGCAACCTCGCGTTTTTGGGTATCTACTTCATGAACAAATACCTCTTGATGGAACTTCTGTACAACTACGTGACCAAGGGTGAGAACGATCTTTTGAACATCGTCATCGCACAGCTCGGAAAACTGAAGGTCCACGGCTACGTCTTCGACGGTTACTGGAGGAACGTGAAGAAGGGGATAGACGAGTACTTCAGAATAAACATGGACGCGTTGAAGAAAGAGGTTCGAGAGGAGCTCTTCTACAAACATGGGAAGGTTTACACGAAGTTGAAGGACCTGCCACCACCCAAGATCGGTTCGAGTGCAATCGTGAAGAACAGCATCATCTCGGATGGTTGCATCGTCAATGGGTACGTCGAGAATTCTGTTCTTTTCAGGGGTGTCGTGGTGAAGGCCGGTGCAATGGTGGAGAATTCCGTAGTGATGCAAGATTCAGTGATCGAAGAAGGTGCGGTGGTCAGGAACGCGATACTGGACAAAGAAGTGTTGATCAGACAGCAAGGAAGGCTCATCGGAAGAGAGAAGTTGGCCGTGATGGAAAAGAGAGCGGTACTGTGAGGTGGTGAAGATGAGGCGTGTGCTCGCACTGATACTCGCAGGTGGACACGGCAAGAGACTCGGTGTGCTCACGGAGAAGATCGCCAAACCCGCGGTGCCGTTCGGAGGAAAGTACAGACTCATAGATTTCACGCTGAGCAACTGCGTCAATTCTGGCATATACCACGTTGGAGTGTTGACTCAGTACAGACCACACCTTCTGGTCAGCCACATCGGGATCGGTAGACCCTGGGACTTGGACAGGAAGAAGGGTGGCTTGGTCATCCTTCAACCCTATCTTGGTGGCGTGGCTGGATGGTATCGGGGCACGGCGGATGCAGTTTATCAAAACATAGAGTTCGTTGACGAAGTGAATCCCGAACAGGTGCTGATACTCTCGGGAGATCACGTCTACGCGATGGATTACAACGATATGCTGGACTTTCACATACTCAAGAACGCCGAAGGCACCATCGCCTGTATGGAGGTACCACTCGATGAAGCGAGCCGGTTCGGAATCATGGTGACGGACGTTGAATCGAGGATCGTGGACTTCGAGGAGAAACCCTCCAAGCCACGATCGAACTTGGCGTCGCTTGGGATATACGTCTTCAACTGGTCTTTCTTGAGGGAATATCTCACGAAAGATGCCGAAGACGAGAAAAGTTCACACGACTTCGGCAAGGACGTCATCCCGAGGATGATAAAGGAAGGTAGGAGGATCTTCGCCTTCAAGTTCAACGGTTATTGGAGGGACGTTGGAACGATCCGTTCCTACTGGGAGAGCAACCTTGAACTGACGCGCCCCTTACCACCGTTGAACCTCTACGACAGGCTCTGGCGGTTTTACACGCAGACCGAAGAGATGCCCCCGGCTTACTGCGCACCGGAATCGAAGATTTCGAACTCCATCATCAGCGAAGGTTGTGAGATACGTGGAACCGTCGAGAACAGCGTGCTGTTCCAAGGTGTCCACGTTGGCGAGGGAACTGTAATCAAGAACAGCGTCATCATGACGGGTACGATCGTTGGGAAGAATTGCTTGGTAGAAAACAGCGTCATCGCCGAAAGAGTGAAGATCAATGATGGTGTACAAATTGGTGTTGGTGAAGACGCCCCGAGTGCTCTGGATCCAGAGGTATACACGGGTTTGATCACGGTGATCGGTATGTACTCGAAGATTCCAGAGAATGTTCGTATCGGTAAGAACTGTGTTGTGGGCGTTGGTGTGACGGAGAACGACTTCAACGTGAGAGAGCTCTCATCTGGAGGATTCATACTGCACGGGGAGTGATATTTTCTGGACTTCTACTTCGTCACTTACAGACTCAAGAGCAGAATAACCGCGGAATTCGGGATCGGTTTTTTCTTCGGCAAGAGCAACGACGCGCCTGAGTACGATGTGTTCGTCGTCCCAACCAGGCTCGCCAACCAGATCGTCATCGATCTGAAAGCAGACTATGGAGCGTTCATGAAGGCCTTCACGCAGCAGAAGAACAGATTCTTCTCTCAGTACCCTGAGACCGACGACATGTCCAGGGAGATCATGAACTATCTCAGAAGCACCATCAACAGGAGAGGTCCCCAGCTGCTCGGTGCGGAGCTCACCGCCGCCGTGAGAGACAACGATGAAGAACTCGTCATGTACATAGTTCAAGAGCTGTTCAAAGAATGGGCGCCGAAGATCGAAGTGGACGTCGAGTGCAAACAGCTGAGTTACGAGGACATCTCCGCCGAAAGTTACATGCAGTTCTGGGAAGACTTCGAGGCCGAGGGGCTCGGAGAAGTCATGACACGGGCGGACCTAATGGACCATCCGGAGATCTTTCCTCTGGTGGATCCAGTGATGGGTAAGCCCCTGTCGGAGTTCGACCTGGGTGACATGGTCTTCTTCCTTATACTGAGCGTGAGGAACAAAGACAAGCTCGAGAAGTTGAAGCAGATGTATCCGAAACACTTCTCCGAAACGAGGAACGTCGTTCCCATCTCTGGTACGCTCATTGGGAAAGAGTTGGTGAAGGGTAAGAAAGGTGAGTATTACCTGGTGAAGGTGGATCTGGGGGAAGGATTGGTTGGAAAAGGTTTGGTGCCTAAGTCTGTCAAGGTCATGGCGGATTACTCGAGATTTCAAGAGAAGGTTTCTTCCATGGCGAGCGGTCAGCAGAACTGGGAAAAGAAGCTGAACGAGATGTTGAATTCCGAAAAGCCGAAGGAAGTTGAACGCGTCGAAACCAGAGTGAGCCCGGTCGCGAAGGTTGGTGGTAGCGATTTTTTGATCGCCTTTTTGATAACGTTGTTGATCATCGGAATCTTGCTGATCGCATCTTACTTCTTCACGTTATGAAGCTCAGAAGGGGCTTTTTGTTGCTCGACGCTCTTGTGGGAATGTGCATCATAAGTGTGGTGACAGCGATCGTCTTTTTCTGGACCGAGAACCAAAGAACGATCGTCAAGAACATGTACCTCTCGGACCTGGCAGCGAGAACCGTTGTGAACGCGTTGGTGAGACGTTTGATGGATTGTGAAGTCTTTCCAAAGCTCAACGGTTTTGAATTGGTTGACCACGATGGTAAGATTGTGTTGAAGATCGAAGGTCGACTTTTTGGTTACCAATTTGAAGGTGAGAAACGTTGAAGCTGAGATCTTCGGCTGGCACGTTGTACAAGCTTGGGCTGAGGAAAGGACCAGTGGAGCAGCTCAAAACAGCGTATCTGATGCTCGATGGTGTGTGCCAATTCAACTGTGGTTACTGCACACACGCTTCGACCGTCAGAAAGTTCTCCTCCCTCAGCAGGGTCCTCTGGCCCGAGGTGGAAGACGTTCCCACCTTTCTCGAGAAACTCAGTCGAAGTGAATTCGAAAGAATATGCGTCCAAGTCGTTTCCTACCGTGGTTTCGAAGAAGATCTGCTCGAGCTCGTCGAACGGTTGAATGTTGTGAAGAGAGCGATCTCGGTGTCAGTTCGCACAACGAATTTGGAATTCGTTGAACAGTTGTTCGCGCTCGGTGTGGACAGAATTGGAACGGCGATAGATGTGGTGGACGAGGAACTTTTCAGAAAATACAGAGGCGGGAACTTGAATCAACTGAAGAGTTTCATAGAGGAAATTGCCGCGCTCCATCCCAAGAAGGTGACGACGCATCTGATCGTGGGTCTCGGTGAGAGCGATAGAGAACTGTTCGAAACGATGGTATGGTTGAGGAACATTGGTGTGGAAACGGCGTTGTTCGCCTTCACGCCCTTGAGGGGCACCCCTTTGGAGAAACATCCAAGGCCACCACTCGAAAGGTACAGAAAGATTCAGCTGGCGCGATTCTTGATCTACGAGAGACTCGAAGAACTCGTCGAATTCGAGAACGATTCGATCAAAAATTTCAAAAGCCTGCCGAAAGAATTTCAAAGAGCCTTCCTGACGAGTGGTTGTCCCAGTTGTACAAGGCCTTACTACAACGAGAATCCTTCTGGGCCACTCTACAACGTTCATTCTGAAAAGGCGTTGAACTCTCTGGAGGTGATAGGATGAAGCTTCTAACCTTCAAGGGTGGAACTCACCCACCGGAAAGGAAAGAACTGGCAAAGGATAAAACCTTGATCAGGATGGATCCACCCCAGTTCGTGTACGTTTTCCTGTCGAACCACGCTGGAGCCCCTGCCAAACCCATCGTGAAGGAAGGCGATACCGTCAAGACGGGACAAGTCATAGGTGAGCCTGGAGGTTTCGTTTCGGCGTATTTGCATTCACCACTGACCGGTGTGGTGAAGAAGATAGACAAGCTCTATCACCCGGTTCAAGGCAGACCCATGGAAGTCGTCGTGATCCAGAGAACGAACGAGGACGAATGGCAACTGCTCGAACATCCAGACTGGGAGAGCTTGAGCAAAGAGCAACTCTTGGAAGTCATCAAGAAGGCTGGCATCGTGGGACTCGGTGGCGCCATGTTCCCGACGCACGTCAAACTGAACCCACCCGCGGGTAAGAATATAGACACTTTCATTGTGAACGGTGCCGAGTGCGAGCCTTATTTGACGGTGGATCACAGACTCATGCTCGAGCAAGCAGAGGACCTCGTGCTCGGTGTGAAGATCGTGATGAAGATTCTCGGCGCAAAGAAGGCTTACATAGGCGTTGAATCGAACAAGGTGGACGCGTACGAGCATCTCAAAAAAGTCTGCAGCGATGGCTCGATAGAAGTGGTTCTTTTGAAGACCAAATACCCGCAGGGTGCCGAAAAACAACTGATTTACGCGATCACGAACAGAAAGGTTCCAGTCGGAGGATTACCAATGGACGTTGGGGTCGTCGTTCAGAACGTTCAAACTGTCATCGCGATAAAGCGAGCGGTAGTTGACAGAAAGCCGTTGATCGAGAGGGCACTCACGATAACAGGTGAGGCGATAAACAATCCAATGAACGTGATCGCGCGGTTGGGCACAACGATCCAAGGGCTCGTCGACTTTGCCGGAGGTTTGAAAGAAAACGCCGAGAAACTCATCATGGGTGGCCCAATGACGGGCATCGCGGTGAACAGGCTCGATATCCCGATCCTCAAAGGTACCTCGGGTATCACCGTGCTGCCTCACGAAGAGGAACCAATCAAGAAGCCGTGCATCAGGTGCACGAAGTGTGTCGTGTCTTGTCCTATGGGACTGCAACCATACCTGCTCTATCTGCTTGGCAACAAGAAGAAGTACGATCAAGCCGTTGAAGAAGGTCTCATGGCTTGCATAGAGTGCGGTGTTTGTGCGTACGTCTGTCCATCGAAGATCGATCATGTCAGGGTCATAAAACTCACGAAGAAGGTTTACCAAGCATTGAGAGGTGGTAAGAAATGAAACTCATCCAGAGCGACGCTCCTCACATCAGAACGAAAGATTCCGTGAGATCCATAATGCTGGACGTGCTTTTGGCACTCGCCCCCGCTGTGGCTGTGGCCACGTTCTTTTTCGGCCTGTACGCGCTCTTTCTCTGCTTGTTCGGTGCCATCGTTGGTGAACTGATCGAGTGGTTCATAGTGAGGGTTTTGCGCAGACAGAAAGATTTCAGTTTCGATCTCAGTGCGGCGGTGACGGGCCTGTTGCTCGCGATGAACCTTCCACCCACGGCACCTTGGTGGCTTTTGTTGATAGGTTTGTTGGTGGCGCTGGGTGTTGCGAAACATGCCTTCGGTGGCATAGGTCAGAACATTTTCAATCCCGCGCTCGTGGGAAGGGTGTTCCTGTTGATCTCCTTCCCCACTTTGATGACCAAATGGATAACGCCGGTCAGAAGTTTCACGAGGATGCCGTGGGACGCGATGACTTCTGCGACAGCTTTGGGAGTTCTTAAAAACTCTGGTTTCTCTGAGGCAATACGCAAATTCAGTTACCTTGATCTGTTCTTTGGAAACGTGGGTGGTTGTATCGGTGAGACGAGCGCCTTCGTGTTGTTGGTAGGATTTGCCTATTTGTTGTTCAGAAAACGCGTCAATCCAATCATACCTGCGTCGTACATAGGCACGGTCTTCGGCTTTGCGAGCATCATGTACCTGGTGAACGCGGAAAAGTTTGGAACACCGCTGTTCCACATACTCAGTGGGGGGCTGTTCTTGGGAGCTCTGTTCATGGCGACCGATATGGTGACCAGCCCCATGACTTTGAAAGGTCAGGCGGTGTTCGGGATAGGCTGCGGTGTTGTGACGATGATCATCAGATTGTTCGCTGGTTATCCTGAAGGCGTTTCGCTCGCGATCCTTCTGATGAATGCACTCGTGCCCCTGATCGACAGGGCCTTCAAGCCGAAGATCTTCGGGGAGGTCAAAGTATGAGAGAATACATCAAAACAGGACTCATCTTGATGGCTTACTGTGCCATCGCTGGGCTCTCGCTCGGCTTGGTGTATCAAGTAACCAAGGACAGGATCGCACTGACCGAGGTTCAGGAAAAGCTCGGTGCGGTCGAGCAGGTCTTGAAAGACGAATCTGGTAACTACATAGTCGCTTTGGATCAACTCAGATCGGCCGTTGCGAAGGTCGATCAGCAAGTCAAAGTGATCTTTGAGAACGCGAAGGGCAAGGTTTACTCTCCCGTATACGAATTCGATTCGGATCTTGGTAAAGTCTACGTGCTCACAGGCTCCAGTCTGGGTTACGGCGGACCTGTCACGGTGGTCGCGTGTTTCGTAAAAAAGCCAGAGGGCTTCTCGCTCTTCTCTTTGAAAGTGACGGACTTTTCACAGGAAACTCCCGGGCTGGGTGCAAAGATAGGGGATCCAGAAATACAAAAGAGGTTCTACCCCATGGAAGCTTCGGCTCTGGCGAACGGTGTTCGAGTAGACAAGGACGCAAACTTGTCGCAGCTCTCAGCTGATGAAGCGAAGAAGCAAGGCGTCGCCAAGGTGAGCGACGTCATGACGGGTGCCACGATCACATCTCGCGCGGTGGCGAACGCTTTGAACGCGATGCTCGATTATCTGTCGGGGGTGAAACGATGAGCCGAATGAAGGAGTTCACGAAAGGTTTCTTCAAAGAGAACGCGACGTACGTTCAAGTGCTCGGAATGTGTCCCACCTTAGCCGTGACCACCAACGCGATCAACGGCTTCGGCATGGGTCTTGCAGCCACGGTGGTTCTCACCATGTCGAACGTTGCGATCTCGTCCATAAGGAAAGGCGTGCCGAGTAGGATAAGGATTCCCGTGTTCATAACCTTGATAGCCACGTTCGTCACCATCGTTGATCTGCTCATGCATGCCTTCATGTACGATCTCTGGAAGGCGCTTGGAATATTCATACCCTTGATAGTCGTCAACTGCATCATCATGGGCCGTGCAGAGGCTTACGCTTCGAAGAACGACGTTTTGAATTCGATGTTGGACGGACTCGGCGTGGGATTGGGTTTCACGGGCTCACTCGTGCTCTTGGGCTCGATCAGGGAAATACTCGGCAACGGAACGATCTTCGGTGTAAGACTGTGGAGTGGGTTCAACGTGTTCACGATGATACTTCCCCCGGGAGGTTACATGACGCTGGGTTTGCTGGCCGCGCTGTTCACAACAATCGGTCTGAGACGCAAGAGGGGTGAGCAGAAATGAGAGTCTTTCTGATACTGTTCTCTGCGTTGTTGATAAACAACTACGTTTTCATTCGTTTTCTCGGCATATGCCCGTTCCTCGGTGTTTCAAAAAAGCTCGACACAGCGGTTGGTATGGGCTTCGCTGCAACATTCGTTTTGGTGATGTCTTCGGTGATAACCTGGTTCGTGAACAAGTTGTTGGTTGTCTCGGGCCTCGAGTTTTTGAGAACGGTTTCCTTCATCCTCGTCATAGCAACTTTCGTTCAGTTCATCGAGTTTGTCATAAAGAAGAACAGTCCTGCGCTCTACGAAGCGCTCGGTATATACCTTCCCTTGATCACCACAAACTGCATCATACTGGGTGTCGCGATACTGAACGCGCAGGCCAAGTACGGCTTGCTCGAGGCGATCTTCCACGCACTCGGCGCGGGATTGGGATTTCTCCTCGCCTTGGTGATCTTCGCAGGCATCAGAGAGAGGTTGGAACTTTACGAACTGCCCAAACCCTTTGAGGGCCTTCCGATCGCCCTGATCTTGGCATCGATCATCTCCATGGCCTTCATGGGCTTTCAAGGGCTCATAAAACTGTGAGGTGGTCAGGATGTTGATCGTCTACTCAACGTTGCTCATGACGATACTCGGTTTTGCTTTCGGTACCTTCCTCGCGTACGCGGCAAAGAAATTCGAGGTCAAAGAAGATCCACGCGTTGAACTGGTGAAGGCAGCATTGCCTGGTGCGAACTGTGGCGCGTGTGGGTATGCAGGTTGTGAAGCGTTCGCGAAGGCGATCGTTGCCGGTAAGGTCACACCGGACATGTGCACACCTGGCAAGGCAGCGGGTGTGGCCGAGAAGATAAAGGAGATACTGAAGCGAAATGCAGCCAGTTGAGATCTTCGCGCTGTGGAAGTTTGGAAGGTACGATCTTGAAACTTTGAAGAATCTCAACGAGGCTTTCAACAACTTGAAAGAGGCAGGGAAAGCGAAACTTTTCGAGCTGGAACGGATAGATTTTGATGCCGTTCAGAAGTTCGCAGATCAACAACAAAAGCTTGCCGAAAAGGTCAAAGCGAAGATCATCAGTTTCTGGGATGAAGCTTACCCGCCACTCTTGAGAGAATCTTCGTCCCCACCGGTGGTGCTCTTCTGTCTCGGAGATGAGAAACTGTTGAAGGAGGAATGTGTCTCGATCGTTGGCACGCGCAGGATGACGAGTTACGGTAAGAAGGTCGCACACGAAGTGGCCTTGGCGGCGGCGCGGGCAGGCTTAGTTGTGGTGAGTGGACTCGCGTTCGGAATAGACAGCTGCGCACACGGTGCGGCTCTGGAAGCTTCTGGAAAAACGATCGCGGTGCTTGGAACGGGAGTTGATGTGCCGTATCCAGCTTCGAACAGGAAGTTGTACGAGAGGATCGTCCAAGAAGGTTGCGTCGTGAGTGAGTTCGCCCTGCAAACCAACGCCCAGAAACAAAACTTTCCCATGCGCAACAGGATAGTCGCAGGTCTGAGTAGAGCTACAGTGGTGATCGAAGCTCCCAAAGACAGTGGCGCGCTCATAACGGCTCGCTTCGCCGCAGACATGGGTAGAGACGTCTTCGCAGTCCCTGGGGACATAGATAAGGCTTCGAGTGAAGGTTGCAACTGGTTGTTGAGGATGGGCGCTATCGCCTTGACGCACCCTTCCGATTTGTTGGAGTACTACGGATTATCGAACGAACCGAAGCAAGAACAGGACGAAATCTTGAAGATCTTCGCCAAAGGTCCTTTGATGTTCGATGAGATCGTGAGCATGCTCAACATCGATCCAGAGGAAGCTCTGGTGAAACTGACTGAGTACGAACTGGCTGGAAAATTGGCTAAATTTGAAGATGGACGCTATCATATTCTGGGGAGGTAGATCGCGTTGAAGATACTCGTTGTGAACTGTGGTAGTTCCTCTGTAAAGTATCAGTTCATCGACATGAACGGAGAGAAGGTCCTGTGCAAAGGTCTGGCCGAGAGGATCGGGATAGAAGGTGGCAGACTTGTGCACAGGGTGAACAACGACAAACACGTCATCGAAAGGAACATGAAGGATCATGAAGAGGCACTCAAGCTGGTCCTGGACGTCCTCGTCGATCCGGAAATCGGAGTCATCAAAGATCTGTCCGAGATCGATGCGGTTGGCCACAGGGTCGTTCACGGTGCGGAGAGGTTCGCAAGTTCAGTGTTGATCGACGAAGAGGTTATGAAGGCTTTGGAAGAAAACGTTCATCTTGCACCGCTTCACAACCCACCGAACATACTTGGAATAAAGGCGATTCAGAAGCTTTTACCCAAGGTTCCGAACGTGGGTGTCTTCGATACGGCGTTCCATCAGTCCATGCCCAAGAAGGCTTATCTTTACGCTTTACCCTACGAGCTGTACGAGACTCACAGGATCAGAAGGTACGGCTTTCACGGCACGAGCCACAGGTACGTCTCGAGGAGGGCGGCGGAGGTACTCGGTAGAGATTATTATGACTTCAAGGTCATCACGTGCCACTTGGGCAACGGCGCTTCCATAGCGGCCGTCAGGCACGGTAAATCCATCGACACCTCCATGGGTTTCACACCGCTCGAAGGCTTGGTCATGGGTACCAGATGCGGTGATATCGATCCAGCGATCGTGATCTATTTGCAGCAGAATCTTGGCATGAGCGTTGAAAAGGTTTACGATCTGCTCAACAAGAAGAGTGGAATGCTGGGCCTGACGAACAATTTGAGTTCCGACATGAGGGACATAGAAGACGCAGCCCATTCTGGCAACGAAATCGCACAGCTCGCTCTGGACATCTACGTGTACAGGATCGCCAAGTACATAGGTGCCTACGCCGCGGCGATGAACGGCGTGGATGCGATCGTGTTCACCGCTGGTGTCGGTGAGAACTCACCTTACGTCAGGGAGAAAGTGTGCGAGTATCTTGGTTTTCTCGGAGTGAAGATCGACAGACAGTTGAACGACGTGAAGGGTTTGGAGAGGATCATAAGCACGCCTGATTCCAAAGTTGCCGTTCTGATCGTTCCGACCAACGAAGAACTCGTGATCGCGAGGGACACTAAATACATAGTCGAGAACAAGGTGAAGGAACTCAAACTCTTTTGAGCACTATCCGGGGCTCGAGCCTCAGGCCGATGCCCCCGTTCTTGACGCCTTCGACGATCGTGAGCACCGCGTCTCTCGTCGGATCACCGTAGATCGGTACGAGCCTTTTGGGTTGTAAGCTTCGTTTCACGAACTCACTCAACCAGAACATGAGATGCTCGCAGGACAGAACGAATACGAACTTGCCCCTGTTCTTCAGTAAGTAAGCTGCGGCTTCGATGAACGAAGAGGCTTCGCTGAAGCTGGTGGACCTACCCTCGCTTCGCAACTTCGAAGGGCTCGGAACACTCGCCAGATGATGGGGAGGATTCGATACCACGAGGTCGAACCGTTCAGCGCTGAAGAGTTCCCTCACTCGCTCACATGAGATGTTGTGAACGAACATCTTGTCTTCGAGCGAATTCATTCTGACCGTTTCACGTGCCAACTCGGCCAAGAACTGATTCTTCTCGATGCAGTGAATCGAAACATCGTGGTTCATAGCAAGGAAGGCAGAAACGATGCCCGTACCACAGCCCAACTCGATCACCAAATCGTTCTTCTTGGGCTTTGTGTACCATGCGAGCAGAGTGGATGCGTGTGTGGGCCTGTGATCTTTACCAACGTCTGGCACGCGAACGTGTATCAGCAAATTTGGATCGAACTCACCTCTCGTTGACCTCGACGAGCCCAAACTTCTCTGTCCCTCCAAGAACCTGAGTCTTCGAGAATGTGAATTTGGTATCTCTCAACTGTAGAGCCTTTGTTCCGGCAAGAACGGACGCGAAACTATCTATCACGGAGTAACTGCTCGCCACGACGGCGGTGTCTGCGTTGATCTGTGTGCTCCTCACACGAAGTTTGGAGAAGTTCTCCACGTTCACGCCGATCTTTCCGCTGATCCAACTGTCGATGGTTTCGAGTACCGAAAGGTCCGAGACAAAAACCGCAGTCCTTGTTGAATAAATCGAGCAGGAATAAATCCTCAATCGAGAGCTTCGAGAAACTTTCAGCTGAGCCATCTTCGAGTTCATGATGATGGCATCGCCACAGTTGAGAAGCTCCAAGGTGCCGAAATCGGACGAATCTATCCACAGCTTTCTGACGTTGTCGATGATCATCTGGGAAGCCTTGACGTTCTTCAGGGCAGTCAAGAAGGATCTGTTGATCTCGAATTTCGCCTTCGAAAGGTCCACGTCCGAGAGCCACAACGTCGTCGCACCGTCTATCGAGACGTTCGTTTCAATTGTCGCACCCATTGCGATGAGTTTTCCCGACTCCACCACGGAGAGATTTCCCGATCCTGTCACCTTCGCACCGTGTTCCAGAACGAGTGTTCCACGCACTATGAGTTCACAGTTGTTGTTTATTTTGAGAGTCGAACTTGTTTTCAGTACGACCGTCTGCCCGGCGGGCACGACAACCCTGCCAAAGACGGCGTGCTCAGAGGAGAGAGAACAACTTTCGTTGAGGTTCATGAGAACGGGGCTTTGAAGCTGCGAAAATTCCATTCTTTTGTAGTAAAGGACGGGGAAACTTTCGTTCGTGGCCGCGTCCAGATCGCACACGAGTGCGAACTGATCCGCCAGCTCACTCGACTTAGTTTCGTAAGTTTCGATCTTTCCGTCTCGTACAACGTAGACCCTGTGGGTGCGGTTCGAAACGATCTTGCCTTGATTGAGCTGTGGGGGAGTTGGTGGGATGGGCACCACGACGAACTTGTAAGTCTGATCGACGACGTTCGATCCACTGTCTCTGCAAACGATCCTCAACCTTCTCTCACCAGAGTGCATGAAGAAGGTGTCGAGCACCAGCTTGTTTCTCTGCGGTGGATCGATCCTCACACCGTCCAGATAGACGCTGTAACGCAACGATTCTGGTTCATCCCAGTCATCTTCTGCGAACAAGTCCAACGTCGTTTTTCCCAACATTACATAGCTTGGGATCCTCAATCTGATCTTTGGAGCTTTGTCTTTACTGGCATCTATGTACAAGCGAATCGAGGAAGATCTAACGCCATTCTTGATGGGAGTCAAGATCAACGTCGTGTTGTAGTTCTTTCTCCAAGGTATGCTCAGCTGTGGTACTGGCAGAGTGACTTTCTTTCCATCGATCTCTAATTCGACTTCGTCGTAGTTCTCGAGTCCTGTGATGAGCAACTGTGAACTTTTGAATTGATAGCTCACCGCAGCGAGCACGAAACAACTCGTGAAGAGCAAAAGAAAGGCCAAGTTTCTCATGTGGCGAGCTCCTCTTCGATCATTTGGCGTTTGAACATGCGTGCGTACAAGCCGTCCAAGTTCATCAATTCTTCGTGCGTGCCCTTCTCAACGATCATACCCTCGTCCAGTACGATTATCAGATCGGCGTCTCTGAGCACCTTCAACCTGTGCGTGATGATGATCATGGTCTTTTCCTTGAACTGGCTCCTCAGCGAATCGATGATCTTTTCCTCCGTTTCAGGATCCACCGCGGACAGGCAATCGTCGAACGCGAGCACATCTTTGTTGGTGTAAAGCGCGCGAGCGATCGTGACTCTTTGTCTCTGCCCACCGGAGAGCGTGACACCCCTCTCACCAACCACCGTGTCGTAGCCTTCTGGGAACTTCAGTATCTCGTCGTGAACGGCGGCGAGTTTCGCACATTCTTTCACTTTTTCCATGTCGATGTCTTCCTGGGCGAAGGCTATGTTCTTCTTTATCTGATCAGAGAACAAGAAAGATTCTTGAGGTACGAAGGCTATCAAACTGCGTATGTTCTCAGAACTGATGTCGTTTATGTCCACGTCGTTGATGAAGATCTTGCCACGCTCAACAGGGTAAAGCTTTGCAAGAAGTTTCACGATGGTAGATTTGCCACTGCCCACCGTGCCAACGATTCCAATCATCTCACCTTTTTTGATGGGAAAGCTGACGTGCTTGAGGACATCCCTTTGGCTCGAGGGGTATCTGTAGGTCAGATCAGCAAACCTTATCGTTTCGATGCGATCGATCCTGACAGGATTTTTCGGCTCTTCAACCTGAGCTATCTCTTTCATCACCTGCATGATCCTCTTGTACGAAGCCCTACCGCTCTGAACCATGTTGAGGACCCATCCGAGAGCCATCATGGGCCAAGTCAGCATGCCCAAATAGGAGTTGAAGGCGATGAACTCACCGAGAGTGACTTTTCCACGCACGACCATGGGACCACCGAAGAACAACGCGAAGGCGTGTGCAAGCGATGCCAAAAAACTCATCGAAGGAAAGAACACGGACGAAACCTTCGCCAAGGATATGCCCGCCCTGTAACTTTTCCACGATCTGTCTTTGAACATCTTCCAGAATTTCTCGTCGGCGGCGAAACTCTTAACGATCTTTACCCCAGCGATCGTCTCCTCGGTCAGCTCGCTCACCGCCGAGAACTGGTTCTGGACTTCCATGAACCTGTTGTGGATGATTCTACCGAAGAAGAGTGCTACCAGTGCGAGGGCCGGCAACGGTATCGAAGCGAGCCAGGTGAGTTTCCAACTGACCGTGCGACCCATGAAGAGAACCGTCATGATCGCCATGAAAGTCGCATCAACCGTCATGACGACCCCTTGAGCGAGCGCCATTCGGACAGCTTGAAGATCGTTCGTGAACTTGGCCATCAGATCGCCACTTCTGGTCCTATCGAAGTAACCCAAGGACAACGAGAGCAGCTTGTCGAACAGGATCTTTCTGGCGAGGTATTCGAAACGTCTCGCGTTACCTATGATGAAGTACCTCCAGAAGAAGCGCATGATGGTTATAGCCAAGGCTATTCCGACGATCCAGCCGACCATCACGGCGACGAAGCTCATCGTGGGTTGGTTGGACCTCAAATGGTCCACAACCTGGCCGATGAACCTGGGGATGTACAGCTGTAACAGATCGACAACGATCAGAGTCAGAATTCCTATCAGATAGCTGTACCAATGTTTTTTCACAAATTCCAACAGCACACGATCAGCCTCCGACGAACTCTTTCATCCTCTTCACACCTTCGATCAAGTTTTCCTCGCTCGTCGCGAACGAGAGTCTCGCAAAACCAGGTGCGTTGAACGCAGAGCCCGGTACCAGAGCGACGTGGGCTTCTTGCAGTAGCTTTGTGCAGAAACTGACATCGTCTTTGTCGAACCGGCTCACGTCGACGAGCACGTAGAACGCTCCACTGGGTCGAACGAAGTTGAAATTGGCCTCTTGGAGCAGCTTGCAAACGAGGTCCCTTCTCTGTCTGAACCTTTCGAACATGTAATTCGTGTCCACGTCGAAGGCCTTCAGCGCGGCGTACTGGGCAACGGTGTTTATGTTTGAGGTGGTGTGTGCCTGTACCTTCGCCGCCGCCTTGGCGATCTCGACTGGAGCCACAAGATAGCCCACACGCCAGCCGGTCATGGAGTGAGATTTTGAAAAGGCGTTCACGAGCGCAACGTTCTTTCCCTGCGAAATACTGTACATGGAAGCGTACTCGCCGTCGTAGACCAAACAGTCGTACACTTCGTCCGAGATGATGAATATATCTTTCTCGATCGAAAGTGCGTGTATTTGTTTCAAAAGATCGACATCGTACACTACTCCCGTCGGATTGTTGGGACTGTTCAACACGAGCACCTTCGTTCTGGGGGTGATCGCGCTCTCTATCTGTTCGATCGTCGGAGTGAATTTGTTTTCAAAGCTCGTTTTCACGTGCACCGCTTTGCCCCCGAGCATGACTACCATCGGTTCGTAACTGACCCAGCACGGGTCTATGATGATGACTTCATCGTTCTCCTGCACGAGCGCCGCAAGGCAGTTGTAGATGGCCTGTTTTCCTCCATTCGTCACGATGACCTGCTCCATGGTGCAAGGAACTTTGTGCCTTTCTGAAACGTGTTTAGCGATTTTTTCTCTCAGTTGTGGAATGCCTGAAGAGTCCGTGTACTTGGTGAAGCCGGCCTTCAGAGCTTCTATCGCCGCTTCCACTATGGGCTGTGGCGTTGGAAAATCGGGTTCGCCCGCCGTGAGGTTGACCACGTCGATACCCTTCTGCCTCATCGACTGAGCCAGCGCGTTGATCTCAAGTGTTTTTGAACCAGCGACGCTCTTGATCCTCTCAGAAACGTTCATGATATTCCTCCTTTCAGCCCTCGGCCTTTTCTCCCCTTTTCACGAAGCCCATCGTCACATAAGAAATCAGCAGGAACACCACTGAAAAGACGAACAACGAGCCATAACCAACCAGATCTATGAAAGCACCGGCGAGGGGCGGTGCAACGATGTTGGAGGCCATCGAGAAGAAGTAGTACAGCCCGGTGTAACCACCGACCTTTTCAGATCTGGTCATGTCGACCACCATAGGCAAAGAGTTCACGTTTACCAATGCCCAGCCAGCACCGCTGACGGCGAAGACCAAATAGAAGAGCAACAAAAGAGTACCACTCGTCAAGAAGCGTGAGAACAAGATGGCGATGAGCAAACATACGACAATGACGGTGAGACCAAGCCTTATGGTTTTCCTCCTGCCGAGTTTTGCACCTATGAAGCCCGCGGGCAGAGCGAAGATCATGAAAGACAAGGAAAAAACTCCCAAGACGAGTGCCCCCGTGCTCTCGCTTATGTTCATGTGAAACTTCGCATAGCTGGTGAAGAAGGTTTCTATCGCGTTGAACCCGACGAACCAGAGGAATATGGACGCAAGCATCATCATCAAGCTCTTTTCTTTCGAGGCAAACACGTCGCGCAGGTTCTCCAGTAATTCTTTGGAACCTTTTTTCAGCGTTTCTGAGGCGTTCAACCTCTCACCTTCGACTTTGTACTGAGACGGTTCATCGACGAAGAGCACGACCAAAAGGTTGGCCAAGAGCATCAACGCGGCACCGGCGAGAAACGGATAAGCCTTGTTCGCATCGTAGAGGGGTTTGCCTGCAAAATAGGCTAAAAGCGCTCCAAAGCCTCCCATGAAGTTGATGATCCCGTTCGCTTGACTGCGTTTCTCGGATGGAGTTACATCCGGCATGAAGGCGATCAGTGGAGATCTGAAGAGCGCCATCGAGAAGTTCATCAGGATGATCACGAACATCATGAGCGCAAGTGAGCCGAGATCTTTAAAGAGCGGTATCAACGCGAAGAACAGAGCTCCGAGCGGAGCACCAACGAGTATGTATGGTTTTCTCCTCCCGATCCTCGTTCTGGTTTGGTCGCTCAACGTTCCTATGTACGGCAACATGAAGATGGCGAAGAGATTGTCGATCGTCATGATGAAACCTATGACGAAAGAAGGCAGGGCGAAGTCTTTCAGGAAGATGGGAACATAAGCGTTGTACAGTGGCCACAGCACGCTTATTCCAAAGAACCCCAACCCCAACAGGTACACTTTCCAGTACTTGAAATCCTCCACAAGGTTCACCCCCAGATCTGCTCTCTCAACCACTGGATCGTCCTCATCATGGAAGGTCCATCGTGTATCAGGTTCCTTCCAGCCTCCACTGTGGATTCTATCAATTTGAAGTCCCAATCCCAACCCCTCGACTCCACGATCCGACGTGGATCTATAAGGAAGTCTGGTTCATAAAAGAAGATGATCAGCTGTGGTCTTCGCCTGAGAACCTCTTTCAACGGCGGTACAAAGAAGCCTTTGTTGACATCACCAAAAATGTTCCTCAATCCTGCATACTCGATGAGGTCGTTCACGAAGCTCAAGCCACCGACGGTCCTCACGTGTTTGCCGAGCCACAGTTCAACGTACGCTGAAGGTCGTTCAGAGAGAGTTTCGCGGCCGTTCAAGAAGATCCTTTGCCATTTCAAGACCAACTCGCGCGCACTTCTGACATCGTTCAATAGGCCACCGATCAACAGAACGTTTTCCCACACACCGTTGATGCTCTTGGGCAAAGGTAAAACGTACATGGGTAAACCTTCCCTCGACAGTTCCAGAGCGAGCTTCATCTGAACACCCGTGGTTGAAAGCACGAGATCTGGTTTTAGGGATTTCAGCTTTGAAAGATCGACTTTCAGATAGTCTCCAACAACCTCGGCTCTGAGATCTTTGACATAACGCGAACAATACTCTGACACACCAACGACTCTTTCACCGTGACCCATCTCGAAAATGGTTTCAGTGAATCCAGAGACGAGGCTGACGATCCTTTCTATGTTGTCGGGAAGTTCAAGCTCTCTCATGAGAGGCTCGCAGTAGATCTTCAAATGCTACACCTCTATGTTGAAGAATTTTCGTGCAACCATTCCTATGAGGAACGAAACGGCGGCAACACCCATGCTGATCGAAAGCATTTCCAGAAAGTTCTTCTTGAAGTTTTCCTCCTTCACCACGGAAACAAAGAACGTGAAGATCAATATGACGAGAACAGCATTCACGATCGTCCAAGCGAGTGACACCAAAGGTTGGTTCAAAACCATGTACGGAAAGACCAAGAACAGGACCGTGAGCAGATAGGCAATTCCCGTGTACAGTGCAGACCTGAGGGGTTTCTTGTTCCCACCCTCGGACTTGCGAGAGAGATAGTCCGACGCCGACATCGAAAGGGCTGCAGCCAGACCTGTGATGATGCCAGAGAGTGCAACGATCTTGGAATTTTCGATTGCGAGCGTCAAACCAGCCAGCGCACCCGTGAGCTCGACGAGTGCATCGTTCAAGCCCAACACCATCGAACCTATGTACTCGATCCTTTCCTCATCTATGAGCTTCAACAACATCTTTTCATGTTCTTCCTCGTCGCTCAAAAGTTCTGTTTGTTCGAGCTCTTTGTAACTTCCTTGTGCCCTCTCTTCGTTTCTCTCCATCAACTTGAGCGCGAACGTTATACCCAGCAATTTAGCGAGAAAGAGATGAAAGATCACCCCCCACCAGCTCGGTGCAACATCGATTTGCGTCAGGTTCTTCAACTTCTTGTAGTGCATCAGCTCATCTTTGGCGATCTTGGATAGAACCTCCGAATTCTCCTTGTCCATCTTGGCGAGTTTCGTGTACACTGTGTATTCTGTCATCTCTGCCCTTTGCATTTTAACCAAAATGATTCGATCTTTCTGCAAGTTCTTCCCCTCCAGTTCAAATTCTAATCTAAAACACTGCTTCGTTGAGCGAACAAAAGGTTCGCAGACCCAAACATGGACCTTGCTTCGAATATAACAAATGGTTTCGATCCATTCTTGTGCTAAAATCGAATAGGGGTGATGAGATGCCAGAATTCGTGAATCCGTTCAGTGGGAAGGTTCCAGAAAGGAAACTCACACTTTCTGAACTCATCCGCGCCATAAGGTTGAACGTTGCCGCAGAGCACGAAGCGGTACACCAGTACATGGCGATTGCGGATGCGACGGACCATCCTCTGGCGAAGAAGGTGCTCATCGACATAGCAAACGAAGAGAGGGTTCACATCGGCGAGTTCACCAAGCTTTTGGACATACTCACCAAGGATGAATTCAAGTTCATGGAGGAAGGTTTCAAAGAAGCCGAAGAGCTCATGTCCCAGAGAGACGACGAAGAGCCGACCGTAGGTTCGCTGAAAGAAGGTGATTGATGTGGCGAACAAGTACCTGATGCAGGAGGACGCTCCGATAGGTCCAGAACTGTGGAAGTTGTTGAACGATGCGTTGGTGGAGTTGGCGAAGGCGAACCTCACGGGAAGAAAGTTGCTCAACTTGGTTGGCCCTCTCGGATTCGGAGTCAGGCAGGTCTCTCTTGGCGATGAAGAGATAGATGAAGGTGTTTTCGCTCCCAAGAGTTTGCCGCTGTATTACGTTCACAGAACCTTCGAACTTTCCATGAGAGACATCGCTGCATTCGAGTCGGAAAAGATCACGCTCGATCTGAGCAGTTTCAAGAAGGCCGTTCTCGAGTGCATCGAGTTCGAAGAGAAGTTGATCTTCCACGGTGTGGCGCAGCAGAAAGGATTGCTGAACGTTGATGAAGCCGCCAGAGTGAACATGAATGACTGGAGTAAAATTGGTCAAGCTGCGGAAGATGTGATCGAAGCGATCACGAAGCTCGATGAATCAGGTTTTCATGGTCCTTACCTGCTGGCACTCTCACCGGACAGATACAACAAGCTGATGAGAAGGTACGAGAGCGGTAATCAGACCGAACTCGAACACATTTCCATGATGGTCAAAAAGATCTACAAGGCGCCAATTTTGAAAAATTCGGGCGTCTTGATCTGTGATTCACCAGTGTACGCTTCGTTGATAATCGGTCAGGATCTCTCCGTGGGCTTCATCGGTCCGAAGGAACAAGCGCTGGAGTTCTCCGTGTCCGAGAGTCTCGCGTTGCTCGTCAGAGAACCGAAATCCATCTGTGTGCTGAGGGGCTGATCAGCCCCTCTTTTTCTTCGAGAAGCCCTTCAAGAGCGTGATCACGTCGCCCCGCATCTTGTTGAAGTCATCGATCATGTTGTTTGGCTCGAGTTTCGAATTTTTCAGCTTCACGATCGACAAGGCTATCTGCGCGGGGTCTTCTTTCACGCAGAATCCTTCGTACTTTGGAAAGTAGCGTTCGAAAAATCTCCTGCTCTTGGAGCTGTTCAAGGAGACGAAGGGTGAACCTGTCAGACAAGCCAAAAGACAACCGTGAAAGCGTTGAGAAACAACGAACGAAGAGCACGAAAGTTCTCTCAACGGTTCGCTCGAGACACTCAGACCGTATTTCTTGGCCATCTTCTCGCACGCTGGTCGATCCTGTGGACTCATCGGAACGAGCACCACTTCGAAACCGTACACTCTCGCCGTTTCGATGACGATATCGAGTTCCAGCTCAGTTTTCAAGCAAAGGCTGATCTTTTTCTGCTTCTCACACTTAGGCAAGCGTTCGATCGTACCGATCGCAAGATCCGTTCCCAGCGACGCGTTCCTCGCCCCAACGATCTTAGCGTACCTGTAACTCACCTCGTCACGGGCAATGAAAAAGACGTTCTTCTTTTTGAGAAGCAACCTCACAACGCATTTTGAAACTTTGTGCTTCAGAGCACCCAAACTGTTCGCCAGGAGCAGTACTGGTTTTCGGAGCATCGACGCGATCAAAACGATGGAAGCGTAATAAAGCAAACTCTTCACGCTCGTTTGGTCTTGAAGGATGCCACCACCGCCGCAGACGACCACGTCGCTCTTCACGATCACCTTGAAGATCTGAAATGGATTGAATCTGTCGATGGGAACAACCTGTGGCTGTGAAAAGTTCTTCACTTTGTCTCTCTTCAAAAGGAGGTAGATCCTGTCGAAACGTGCTTCTCTGAGTAATCTGATGCTCTCCTCACAAAGCAATTCATCGCCGAGGTTGTCGTAACCGTAGTAGCCGAACAACGTCGCCGTCCTCAAGGAAAAACATCTCCCCAACGAGAAGTATCAATTGGATTATACCGGAGGTGTTCGCGTTTGATAAAGGTCCTGAACGATCGTGTGCTGGTCATCGGAGCGGAGGGTTCTTCGAACGTCACGGGTGTGCTCGTGAAGGACAGCGTGGTCGTCGTCGACACATCTTTGTTCGTCGAAAAGGCCCGCAAAGTGAAAGAACTGTTGGACGACTTCTTCAAAAAACCCATAGAGATGGTCGTGAACACACATTACCATCCGGACCACACCTTTGGAAACGTTGCCTTCGAAGGATCCAAGATAGTCGCGAGTGAACTCACCAAATCCTTCATGGAGGCATTCGACGAGCATTATCTGTCCAAGCTACCTCCGATCGAGAAGATCGTCGTGGCCAACTTCGTCTTCGACGAAGAGTACGAGGACAAGAACTTGTTCATCAAGCGTCTTGGCGGACACACTCCTGATTCTTCCATCGTGTTCTTCAAGCAAGAGAAACTCCTGATCGCTGGGGATCTGATCTTCAATGGCTTCCACGCAGAAATCGTAGCAGACAGCGATTTGGACGAATGGCTTTCGGCTTTGAAGTTCGTTGAAAGTATGAAACCTGCTTGGATCGTACCAGGGCACGGAGAAGTGGCAACCACGGAGTGCCTCAAAGCGATGCAGCGCTATCTGATGAAGGTGAAGAGACTGCTTGAGGGCGCTTTGAACCTTCACGATGTGATGTCGGACGAGAACTTTTCCAAGAGGAAGTTTCCAGAACTGTTCAGTTGGAGCCTGGAGAATCTCTTGCATCAGCGTCGTAGCTGAAAGTATTCATCGGTCTTTGCGTTGAGGACCAAGTTGTTGATCTTCAGACTTATTCTCTCTTCCCCCGATGGACTGAGAATCTCGATCGCTTTGAGTTGACCTTCCTTGATCTCCAGTGTCAGCTTGATGGGTTCTTGAAGTTGTTGCGTCACGAGCCTGGAGAAAGCCAAAGTGATGCGATCATCTTGCGATTTGACGTTCACCAACGGTGTTTGTAGCATTCTGAGTGTCGATTGGATCGCCTGTACGATGGAAGATATCGGAATCTGGAAGCTCTCGAAATCTTGAAAGTTTTCCGTACCGAAAACGAGTCGCTTGATCCGTGAAAAGTAGACGAAGGAGAGGTTCGAAACGAAATCTGGTTTCTTCACGAGAAAATAGAAGTCCTCCAAGTTTCTCACCACGAGCAAGCCTGACATGTGGAAAGACTTCACACCATCTTGTTTCACCTGCGCCGTGAGATCGAAATCCACGATGAAGTCTCTGACCCCCGCCAACTGCTCGACGAGATCGAAGAACAAGCTCGTCGGAAAAGATAGAACGACGTAGAGAACAAACAGAAAGACGAACAGTTTCCTCATATGCCGTTCGTTTCTCTTATCGAGTAGAGCCTTTGCTTTGGACTGACGATCTCCGTGATCCTCACGCCGAAGTTCTCGTCTATGACAACCACTTCTCCGCGGGCGATCAGTTTGCCGTTGACCAGCACGTCGACAGGTTCACCGGTGAGCTTGTCCAACTCTATGAGTGAACCTGTGGTCAGATCCATCACCTGTTTCAGCGTCATGCGCGCTCTACCGAGTTCGACCACCACCTTCAGAGGCACATCGAAGAGCAGTTCGAGCTTCTGCTGGATCTCGGAAGGTTGTGGTGGAATCTGAGTCTCGGCGGGACTGAATTCTTCGAACTTCGCCGGCTGAACCTTGACTTTCTCTTCTTCCTTCTTCTTTGGAAAGAGCTTCTCGTGCACAGCTTTGATCGCCGTGAGTTGTGCGAACATCCAAAGGTTCGACGAAGAAGCGTTCTCCATCTCCACTTGGCACTCAACGCACGCCAAGAGCTCGGTTGGATTGAACAGGGTGCTGATCTTCTCGAGATCGTCGACGAGTTTCACTTCGAGCTTTCCAAGCGAAACCTTTCCCTTCGCCTTCTCGGCCAGCAACGTGATGCTCGCACCCAGCATCTGGTTCAACGCCTCCGTCAAGGCGCTGAGCTTTATCTCGTCCACGTTCTGGTCGGCTGGCTCACCCGATCCTCCCATCATGAGATCGGCTATCTTCAACACCAAAGATGCCGGCATCGCGATGGACAAGTTCATCTGCAGAGCATCGCTCAATTTTACATCTGCGAGCACGATCTTCTCCTTGGACTTGGTAACGAAGTCCTTCAAAGACGTCTGTGTTATCTGAGCGGGTTTTATCCGAGTTTCTCTGCCGACGATCATACCGAGGGCGGAAGAAGCCGGATCCAAAATGAGTGTCGCAATGGCCTCTATCATTTTCTTATCTTCTTCGGGCAATGACTCTGAGAAACTCTTCAGCAACGCATCCAGTTCGTCCTGAGAGAGGAAGTCGCTCATTCTTTCACCTCCGGTTCAACGATCTTGGTGATCTTCACTGCCTTGTATCCTTTGTAAGTCCCAGGCCTTGCCAAGAACTTCACCTTGCCTTGAACATGTAAGGCGATGTCTTCATCTTTGTGGGACTTCAATCTGATCACGTCTCCCACTTCCAATTCCAAGATCTCCCTCACCGTTAGGACAGCTTCACCGAGTACCGCGCTCAGAACGATCTTCATCTGGTTCAGGTTGTTGAACAGATCTTGCTGGATCTTTTCAGAGGCCTGTTCTTTTTTCACCACCTTGAACCAGTTGCGGGAACTCAGTCGATCCATGAATGGTTCCATCAGTGACGAAGGCCAACATATGTTCATGAACCCTTCCGTCTTGCCAACCGTGAGGAAGAGCGATACGAGCAATACCATCTCGCTCGGTGGCGCTATCTGAACGAACTGCGGGTTGTTCTCGATGCTCTCTATTGTCGGTGAGAAACCGAATATGTCACTCCACGCCTGTGATAAATTCGCGAGGATGTTCATCAGTTCTTTTCTCATGATACTTATCTCTATCTCCGACGGTGGTCTCTTGATGTTTGGAACACCGGGTCCGCCGAGTATCAAATCCAAGATGGTGTAGAACAACTCGAGGTTCATCTCCAGAATGGCGCTTCCCACGAACTCGGGAGCCGAGAAGACGACTATGAGCGCCGGTGCTGGAAGAGACCTTATGAACTCTTCGTAAGTGATCTGGTCTATGCTCGCCAAGTTTATGCTCACGAAGGTCCTGACTCTACCGGAAAGGTACGTCGAGACGGCGCGAGCGAAGTTTTCATGTATCATGTCGAACACGCGCACGTGTTCTTTCGAAAACTTACTCGGCCTCTTGAAATCGTACGGCTTTACCTTTTTTTCTTCTCGCTTGATCTCTTCAGCCGACAACTCGCCAGATTTCAACGCTTGCAACAGCTTATCTATTTCATCTTGACTGAGCACGTCGGACAAGCTCCATCACCCCTCATTCGACGGAGCTGATAGCCTTTATGTACAGATATACCCCTATGACCCCGAGCCTTTCCCTTTCACCCGTAAAGCCAGTCACCTCGTTCACCATTGCGCGTATCTGCTTTTTGAGCAGTTCTATTCCTGCGGCCGTGTTCAGTTCGGACCTTTCTTTGCTCAAGAATATGAGCATGAGACCATCCATTATCATGTCCCTTCGTTCGCCGATCGCTGCACGGCATGCATCACTCGCAGTTGTGACTGTCAAAGATTCTATGACGGCAACTTCTTTTCCGCCTTTCAGCATGAAGGTGGTGTAGGTACCTGGTTGAATGATCACCGCCTTGATCTCTGTGGGCGCAGGTTGTGTTGTCTGTTGTTGCCTCGGCTGTGTCAGATTCGAACCCAGCAGCATGATGGTCACCACGGTCGCTCCCACAGCAACGATTGCCGGTACGATTATCGACATCAAAAGACCACCAATTCCTTTCTTCTTTTCTTTGACTTCCTTTACCTCTTCATCTGCCATGCCAAACCACCTACTTCGCTCGTTCTCTCTTTATGAGTATGTCTATCCTACGATAGACGTTCCTCAGCTGGTTCAGTCGGGTCTCGTAGCGTCTGTTGAGTTCGTTCAGCGAAGCTGTGTACTGTGCCGCAGATATCTCCCCAGCCTTGAAACGTTCCAAGACCAAATTCCTCTCGATCTCGATCTCCTTTTGGAGTGCTTCTATCTCTTTCTTTATCGGCCAATCTCCCATGCCTATAGGATAAAAACGCTGAGGATCGTAGAAATAATCTGGATCGAACCTTCCAGCCCTGACGTCGGCGAGCCTTTCGATGGATCTGCGACGCTTCAACTCGTCTGTGAAGAATTGTATAACACTCGCAGCCCTCGCGCTGCTCAGATGCCAGTTCGAAACATATATGGAGTCTGCCGGAACGGGTCGATCGTCCGCATAACCGTAAACGTTGATCACGTTCATCGTGTGCTCGATCACTATGGCGCCTATCCTTCCGAGCAACTCCTTCGCCTCGACTGTGAGTTTCGCGCTCGCCGGTTCGAAAAACGCCATGTCCTGCATTATTATGACTGTACCTTCGTCCTTTTCCTGTATGGTGATCTTGCCTTTGTATTCCTCGGCGATCCTCAGGAGTTCTTCGTACACCCCGCGTTTCGATGTGATCAACGGTTCCTCCGCCAGACTCTTTCCACCCGTGAGAACGCTCGGTGGCAAACCGGTGAGAGGAGATCTCAGACCGACAACGATCTGTTGAAACTTTCCAGGACTTATCGTGGACATCGAGAACAGAAGCACGAAAAAGGTGAGCAGCAAAGTCACCATGTCACCATAGGTGGTGAGCCAGCTGGCCTTCGGTGCCTCGTAACTTTTTTTCTTGCGAGGCATCAGGCAGCCTCCCTACCGAGGGATGCTTCGTACGCGGTCTTTTCCTCGTTGGTGAGGAAGGACTTCAGTTTTTCTTCCAAGACCCTCGGGTTTTCTCCAGCTTGAATGGATAAAACTCCCTCGAGGATCATCTGCTTTTGCCTCAGGATCTTTATGGCCCTCCTTCCGAGCTTCTCACCCATGGGTAGAAAGACTGCGTTAGAAAGGATCGAACCGTAGAATGTGGTGACGAGAGCCACCGACATGTTCGGACCTATGGTCTCTGGGTTGTTCAACGTCCTCAACATGCCTATGAGTCCGATCAGTGTTCCTATCATTCCGTAAGCTGGAGCGAAGGCACCTGCCGAGTCCATCATCGCCTTGTTCGCCATGAGGTCTTCCTCGATCAAACCCATCTCGGCTTCCATCATGCTCTTCAACAGTTCTGGATCTGTGCCATCGATGACCAACTGCAACGCCTTCTTCATGAACGGATCTTCGATCTCGTTCAGATTCTCTTCCAGCGAGAGCAAACCTTCCCTTCTCGCCTTCTCTGAGAAAGATACGAGCGTCCTCACCAGTCCAATGTTGTCGATCTTAGGTTCCTTAAATGTGGACATGATCACACCCAGGATGCGGAAACTCCTCTCTTTGGGGTGAGAAGCGATCGTCGAAGCTAACGCGCCACCGATGGTTATGAAGACGGACGGCAGATCCAAGAACGCACTCGGCGCAGACTTTCCGATGAATATTCCGAAGAATATCATGCCGAAAGCCATCAGCACACCAAGGACCGTCGATATGTCCACGCATCATCCCTCCCCTTCACGAGGGATGTACTTGAGTAAATCGAGCACTGGGTAAGCCTGTCTCTTGTATTCTATCACCCGCCGAACGACTTCTTCGACGCTCTCTTGAACGATGTACTTCTTGCCGCTGAACAGGGTTATGGTCGTGTCCGGTAAAGCTTCAACGGTCTCTATCATCTCAGCGTTGAGCACGAACCTTTGACCTTTGAGGCGCGTCAGCCAGATCATTCAGTATCACCTTATCTCCTCAGCGCCACGAGTTCTCCAAGGATCGTGTCAGCGGTCGTTATCACCCTCGCATTCGCTTGGAAACCTCTCTGAGCAATGATCATCTTCGTGAATTCCTCTGCCAGATCGACGTTCGACATCTCCAGTGCGCCGGGAATCAAAGTCCCCCTTCCACCAGTGCCAGCAGCTCCTATCTGCGCAAGACCACTGTTCGCAGACGGTACGTACAGAGAGTTACCGATTTCTGTCAAGCCTGCGGGGTTGTTGAATACGGCGAGCGCCACTTGACCGAGCAGGTCTGTTAAACCGTTGCTGAAGGTCCCGATGATCTGCCCGGCTTCGTTGATCGCAAACGATTGAAGTGTTCCCAGTGCGTTTCCATTCTGATAGGTGAACGCGGCGCTGTTGGCTCCAGCGAACTGCGTGAGCGAGGTTAAGTCCAAATTAATCGTCACCGTACCGTCTCCCATGTGCGAAGCGTCGAACTGTATCGTGCGAAGTTCCGAATCGCTCACCTGGAAAGTTTGCGTCGCTTCGTCCCAAGTGATACCGTACAACGTGCTCAGACGGCCAGACTCGTTGAAATCAACCACGCCACCCACGTAAGGTGTGTTGTTGTAGCTCGTTTGACCGTTCGCATCTATGTACCTGATCGGTTCACCGCTCGCCGTGTAGACCCTCCAGATCCAAGCGTTTCTAATCCCTTGGAACTGTCCGAGCCTGATGAACTCGATGTACAGCGAGTATGGATTTCCGAGCGTGTCGTAAACTTCGACCGCGGTGACATAGCGTGGACTTTCGAACTTCGCCGTGACGAAGTTGGAAGGACTGTCGGACTCGTAGAACCTCAGCTCACCGGAGGACGGTATCGAGATGGACGCACCGGGGGCAACAACAACTTCGCTCAACCCGGAGTCCACCACCCTGCCGAACTGGTTCACGACGATGTAGCTTGTACCTAACAAGTTGTTGTTCTCATCGTACGCCCTCCAGGTGTAGCTCTGGTTCTCGGTGAATGGACCGTTCTGTCTCGCAAAATCGGTATTTGTTTTTGAAAACACGAACCTCACGGTGCGTTGTTGACCGTTATTATCCGTGACGGTCATAGCGAAAGGCATTATACCTGAAGTCGAATTCAAATTACCCTCCATCCTTGCCGAGGTGGTGGCGTTCGCAGGCATGGTCATACCAGCACTTATGACGATGTCTCCGATTGGTTGGTTCGTGTCTATGTAACGTTGACCCGTGGTTGGATCTTGTATGGCAATCCAGCCCTGCACTTTCATACCAGTGGAAGAGTGGATGAGCGTTCCTTTCATGTCCACATCGAGTGCACCTGCACGCGTGTAGTAATAACCCTGCCCGTCGCTGAGCACGAAGAAACCATCGCCTTGGATCGCCAGATCGAGTTTTCTACCCGTGTTTTGGAAAGAACCTTGAGTCATGACCTTGTCCATCGTGGCTAGCTGTGAACCGAGACCTATCTGTATCGGATTCGTACCTCCAACGTTGTTCTGTGGAGCACGCGCGGCTTTCAGAGTTTGGAGCAGAGCGGTTTGAAACGTGACACGTGAACCTTTGAAGCCCACGGTGTTGACGTTGGAGATGTTGTTACCTATCACGTCGAGCTCGTACTGGAAGTTCCTCATTCCAGAAACGCCACTGAACATGGAGCGCATCATGGCAGTTCACACCTCCTGTGAGATCTCGATGACGGAAGCCAAAGGATACTCTTTACCGTTGACGAAAATGTAGATCTGGTTGTTCTTGAACTTCACAGATTCCACCACTCCAGCCTGAACGCCTCCGATCAACACCTCACCACTCGCAGTGATCTTGCTGACAGTGTAGGTGTAGGTACCGTCGGCTACGGGAAGGCCCGCATCGTTTCTCGCATCCCACACGTAGGCGTGGGTTCCTTTATCCAGAACGCCACTAGTAGCCTGCTTGACCAGATTACCGTTCGAATCGTAGATCCTTACCACCACGGGTGCTCTCTCATCGAGATCGAACACGATGCTCTCTGCACGCTGATTCGAAACAACGATCTGGTTAGACTGAACAACGACGTGCTTTCCTATCAACGAAGCGGCTTGGGCTTGTAAAGATCCTTGTTGGAGCTTCAAGAAATCCTGGATGGACTTGGTCATGTTGGTGATCTGTTCCAGCGTTGAAAACTGTGTGAGTTGGGCTATGAACTCTCTGTTCTCCATGGGCTGCAGAGGGTTCTGGTTCTTCAGCTGCGTCACGAGCAATAGCAAGAAGGCGTTCTTGTCGAGCTCTTTGCTCGCGGTTCTTTGGGAGGGAACATAAAGGCTCGAATAAGGATCAACCGCGTTGATCATCTTCATCACCCTCCTTTTGTTTTCTTTGTTGCTGTTGTTCGTGCTGCATGGACTGTTGGTTGTTTTCCCTTTCTTCATTCGTCTGTTCCTGCTCGAACTTCGGATTCATCCTCACCTCAACCTGTTCGACTTTGAAACCCAAGCTTGAGAGTCTCGAGATCAGTTCCTTGGAGCTGTTCTCTATCATCTGTTTGGCTTCTTGCGTTGAAACTCTCATGAGGATCGTCAGTCTGTCCTGTTGTTTGACCAGTTCTATTTCAAGTTTTCCAAGTGAAGGTGGCGAGAGTTGAATCTCTGCCCTCTCACTGAAGGTTTCTCTCATCTGCTTTATTGTCTCGACGATCGTTTGTAGGTTCTGAGATCTCTGCTCCTGCTCCACCCTCACGACGATTTGATCGACGTTTCTCTGTTCCATCCTGACGTATTGAACGGGTGGTTGTTCCTGCTCGTAAGTTTTCTTTGCAAGCTTGTTGTTCATGGCTTCCTTGAGTTGTTCCGTAGTTTCGAACTTTTCAGTCTTTTGGTGGAGTGGCTCTTGTTCGACCTGCTTGATCTCTTTCGCGACCGTGAGCTTGAAGGTCTCTATCTTTATGGGCTCTCTCACCTTGATCGTTTCTGGCATTTCTCTTTTCAGATGTTTGAACTGCGTCGCTTCACTGCTGAACTCTTTGATGTAACGAGAGAGGTTCTCCACGATCAATCTCACCTGCGTGGCACTGAGAACGATCGTGGGTCCTGGCTGAGGCATCGAAACACCCTTGCTCGTCGTATCAACTTCGTTGTTCTTCACATCTCTGGTCTTGACCTCCAGCTGTTGCGTCACCAACGCGATCTTCTGACGGGACGATGAGACGAGTTCTGGCTCGGTGGTGTCAGCCTCGAGATGTTGAGCCTTTGAAAGGATCGGTTTCAATTCCTCGTGCGTGGGTTCCTTCTTCAAAAACTGTAGTTGTTTTGATTCGAACCTTTGCTGAGTTTCGATGCCGTTTTTCAGCGGAGCTCTGTTGAACTGAACTTGGACGGCTGAGCTCATGTTTGAAAGATTTTCCTGTGAGAGCATCGGTTGCACGGTTTGTGAAATCTGGACGCCTTGATGTTGGGTGAGATTTTCAGACCTTGTGACGTTCTGGCTTTCTTGGTTTTGAAGCTTGAAACTCGGCACACTGTGTGAAGGTTTCACGTTGACGTAGACCAGGTTTCTCTGCGATGAGCTCATGTTTGAAAGATCTTCCTGTGAGAGCATCGGTTGCACGGTTTGTGAAATCTGGACGCCTTGATGTTGAATGAGATTTTCAGACCTTGTGACGTTCTGGCTTTCTTGGTTTTGAAGCTTGAAACTCGGCACACTGTGTGAAGGTTTCACGTTGACGTTCGTTAGGTTTTTCTGCGCGGTTTCAACGACGGTTTCTCGCCCGCTTTGCTCTTCGATCTTTAAGGCTGCCTGTTCGTTTTTCTGCGTTTGTCTCAACAACTCGCTGCTCAAAACATCTTGGTTCCATCCTGCGTGCTGTAATTGTCCTCTCTGATCTGTGCTTAGAGTGAGTGTGGATTCATTGCCATCCTGGACCAATTCACCCTGCTTCGAGACCATGGCGTTCAAAATGTCTGGATTCGATGCGAAGTGTTGTGCTTTGGGGTGAACTTTTTGAACCTTCGTGGTGCTCTGTTCTGGTTCGTTCTCTGATCGCTCAGCGATTTTCGTTTCGATCGAGCTGGACTGACCTGTGGGGGGGTCCTCCTTGATCTGTGGTTCAGAGCGGTTCGATTCTTCTTCGGGGCTTTGGCTCGTGGGGAAGTTTTTCACGGGTATTTTCGAAGACTGATGGACGTGGTTCTGCACTTTTCCTTCAATGGGTTCTCCTTCGGCATCCTTTTCGATGGTGAGCGGGTCGAAGCCTTCGAGTGAAACCTTCTTGGTGTTCTGTGCGAGTTGAAATGTGTCGTCTCTCGCTGGGTTCTGCGCGTTGGGAGCTTTCTGAAGTGTGACGAATCCTTCAGCTTGTTCGCTGAGCATTCTTTGTTGTACCATTTTCAAAACGTCCGCGAACGAGATGGACCCCTTCTTAACGAAGTTGTGCGTTTCGACGATCACTTGACCTCGTTCGTTCACCGGTTGGGGTTTTATAGGCTCACCCCCCGAAGGACGAGTTTTTGGAAGAGACGTTCGTTGCGATCTTTGAGCTTCTTCATGATCTCTTTGGTTCGCTCGGATTGAAGCTTGGAAAAGAGAACCAAAACAGCGTTTTCGTCCAGAGATAGTGAATCGATCATGTTCAGGATCTCCTGGTCGCTCATTTGTCTCAAGAACTCGACAGAAAGCGTTTGAACCACATTCGCTTCGATGAGTGAAGATAGCTGTGAATTGATGTACCTCTGTCTCTCCTCGAGCTGTTTGTGCAGTTCGGATAGATTCTTACTCACCAACTCGAAGCTCGCGATGTTGTTCATGACCTCGGCGGCTTTGTTCGGGTTCAGTTTTCCCAGTTCTGATATCACATCTGCACGTGTGGTTGCGTCCAACTTCGAAAGCGCCATGGCGATCGACTCGACCGAGTACTTTTCACTCGCAAGCACCGACACTATGGCCGCTGGGTCGGCGCTCGCGATGGTTTGAGAGACCTTTTCGACGTCTTCTGGAACTTGAATCCTCTTCAACGCCGCTTCCAGTTGAAGGTTCTTGTCTTCCCACGTCTTTCTCATCTCCAGGACGAGCCTTCTCTGTGCCTCGAGTTGCTGCCTTTCTCTTTCAAGTTTCTCTCTCTCCCGATTCAGTTGTTGCAAGAGCTGTTGAACTCTCTGCGTGGTGGCGCTCGCCATCCTTTCGAAATACTGAGAAGGATAGAGCATCTGCAGAGGCTCGTACTTGACGTACCTGTTCACGTAAGGTATCTTGGAGAGCAAGAAAGAGATGTAACTTCTCCAGTCTTCTATCGGCCTCACACCGAGACCCTGAAGTCTCTGAAATTCGAAAGCGAAGTAACCGTACACCAAGACGGTGAAACCCAAGAAAAGAACTATCGCGAACGCCTTCATGAACGCCGCGAATTTTTTCTTTTTCTTCTGTACTTCTGCCAGCGTCGGTCCTCCCAACAGATTTTTCTTCGGAGAGTTGGAGAACTCCTAATAAAAAAGGGCCATACAGCCCTAGAACAACGTTCAGAAAATTTTACGGATACGACCCCGCGCCCCTTGAAAAGCTCAGCAGATACCGCTCGGATTCCATTTCATACTTCGAGGTACGACACCTTTCCTTTCATGAGTGATTCAAAGAGTTCGAAGGCTCGATTCACGGACTTGTTGGACTTGAAGTTTCCGAAGATGACTTCTTCAACCGTGTCTATCTCTATCTCGTGGTTGGAAGTTTTGTAGATCAGAACGCGGTTTATCTTGTTGAAAGGCACACTGAAACTGTGGCGTTTGTCTTCAACACATTGAAATTGAATTTGATCTTGCAATATCCGCATCTTGAAGAGCTCGTTTTTGAAGAAACCCTTCCTCAAGATCATGTTGAACGAAGCCAGCGTTCTTCGTGTCACGCTTCCGCCCCGATGTTACTTTAGCTCGCCAGTCACCTTTGAGGGCTCTGCCCTGGCGTTTGTCATTGACAATTTTTGTCACGGGGTCGTGACAGGACCAGCTGATACGAACCTTCAAAGATGAGGAATCTCATCACTGTTTCAGAAAAAAGAGGGGATGGCTCTCCCCTCTTCATTTCTCAACTTTCAAAATCTGTTTCAAATCTTCCTCTGGTGTGCTTATGAGTTTTACATCGTAGTTCTTCACGAGTATTTCTAAAAGATCTTTGTTGTTCAGCCAAGCGGGCAACACAGGACCGATGTATACACCCTTCAACCCCAAAGCCAGAAGAGTCCAAAAGATCGCGACCGCTTTTTGTTCCATCCAAGTCAGAACGATCGAGAGTGGAAGCTTGTCCACTGTAGTGTTGAAGAGTTCGGCGAGCATGAGTGCTATTTCTATGGCCACGATAGTGTCGTTGCATTGACCGACGTCCAACAACCTCGGTACTCCGTCTATGTCACCCAGTTGTAGATCGTTGATTCTGAACTTTCCGCAGGCTAAGGTGATCACAATCGTGTCCTTCGGTAGCATCTCCACGAGTCTGCGGTAGTACTCGTTTTTCTTCGTTGGTACATCGCATCCACCCACCACGAAGAAACGGTTTATGTTGCCGGACTCGACGAGTTGTTTTATCTTGTTCGCTATGGATCTCACGACGCTTGTCGAATATCCGGTCACGAGTTTGTACTTTCCAGGTTTTTCTGGCAGTTTTGGCAAAGACTTCGTTTTCTCTATCACCTCTGAATAATCGTAGCCGTCTATGTGTTTCACTCCGGGAAGTCTTGCTATCGAGGTTGTGAACATGCGGTCTTTGTAAGATGGTTTTGGTATCAGAACGCAGTTCGTGGTACCGAGTATGGCGGCTGGTATTTCGTCGAACAATCTCCTTTGATCGTGCCAAGCACCAGCTAAGTTTCCAGCGAGGTTTTTGTATTTTTTGAGTCTGGGATAACCATGCGCTGGGAGCATCTCTGAGTGTGTGTAAACGTAGACGTCGCTTCCTTCGACTTGTTTGAGCAACTCTTCCAAAGCCTTGAGGTTATGACCGGTGACTATTATGGCGTGACCTTCTTTTGTGCCGGTTTCAACCTCTGTTGGCGTTGGTTCACCGTAAGTTTCGATGTGAGCCTTTTTGAGAAGTTGCAAGACTTTCAAGTTCATCATGCCAGCTTCGAGGGCTTGTTTCAGGAAATCTTCCTCGTCGAAGTTCACGTTCGTCAAAGTCGAGTAGAGAGCTTTCGAAAGATAGGCTTCGATTTCTTCGTCTTGGTATCCAAGCTCTCTCGCGTGGTAATAATACGCTGATATGCCTTTGATTATGTAGATCAGGTTATCTTGGAGCCTGTTCAACGTTGGACCTTTGCCGCAGACACCGCTAACGGTGCAACCCTCACCGTTCATGGCTTGAGAACATTGATAACAGAACATGTTGAGCATTCTTTCACCTCCCACACGTGTGAATCTTTTCACTTTCCAAGATGATCTTATGTCGTCTCGGGCGAAGAGTCGGTAATCTATGTTACACTCTGAGAAAAGTCGAACTGTTCTTCGTGGTGGACGACAATTTTGTGGAAGAGTCTCTGAAGAGAGCAGGGTTCCAGACGTACGAGGCTGGAAGGACCTTCAAAGTTGGATCATAACGTGTGCAAAATATCGTGGTTCTCGGATTGAGAACTGTTCCGCTGTGCCACACTTCACAGAGGCAGTACAAAAACCACTGAGGATCACATCTTGTGGCGGACAGGCTGATTCTTCCATAATCATTTGTGCAAGATTTTGAGAGGTGATGCTTTTGGTGGCAGTGGTTGATCTGGGTTCGAACTCTTTCATACTCTTGGTTCAGCACGAAGGTGAAACGCTACTGGAGGAAGTCTACGAAATTGGTTTGAAATCCATCGAAGATGAAGATGAAGCCTTCGAAGTGGCAAGCCGAGTGGTGTCTCAGATCAAAGCCAAGGTTTCAGACATACCCATTCACGTCTTCGGTACGGCGATCTTTCGAGAAAGACCACGTCTGTTCGAGAGGATCGTTCGAGAGTTTGAATTGAAAGGCGAAATACTCTCTGAAGAAGACGAAGCTTATTTCACCTACATGAGCGTGGATCCGAACTTCGAGAAGGACATCACCGTGTTCGATCTGGGTGGTGGGAGTCTTGAGATTGTGAAAAAGGATTGGTTCGTGAGTCTTCCGCTCGGAACACACGTTCTGAACGATCTCTTCGATCTGTCACTTCCAAAGATCCAGCAGTTCGAAGATACCCTGAGACACGTTGAAGGAATGCTTCCTTCTTTCACGAATCCCCTCGGCATTGGAGGGTCCTTCGTCGCGATCGCCTCGATGAGGATGGGAAAGTGGGATCTGAAGGCGGTGGAAGGTTTCATTCTGAGTCAACATGACGTAGAGGCGGTGATCCAACAGTTGAAGGGAAAGACTTACGAACAGGTGCGCAGTTGGAAGATCATACCGATCGGGAGGGAAAGGACCATCGTTGCAGGTTGTGTCGTTGCGCTCGCTATAACGAAGCGCGAACCAGTAAAGGTTTCAACAAAAGGTTTCAGACACACCCTTGCGAGGATGTTAGAGGAGGGAGGAATACAGAGACCCTGGCTCAAGCGTGGCTGAAATTTGTGTCATGGTTCTCGATCGGTTGGGACCTGACAGCAGGAAAAAATTCTTTGAGGAGGTTTCTTCGAAGCTGGCGTGCCCGGGGAGATTTGAACTCCCGGCCTCCAGATCCGCAGTCTGGCGCTCTATCCAGCTGAGCTACGGGCACGCACTGGCGGAGAGGGAGGGATTCGAACCCTCGGTGGAGGAATTCCCTCCACACTTGCTTAGCAGGCAAGCGCCTTCGACCACTCGGCCACCTCTCCGAATCGTTCCCGTCGAGAAGCTGAGAGCTTCCGTGCTGGCCTATATATTTTAGCACACGTCCACGATGTGCTGTCAACCCCGATAGCTTTATGAAATTGCGAGCAAACAGTGAGACTTAAATCTTTCGAGCCGGTGAGTTCATTTGTTGGTTGGAATGTTGTTAACTCTTTTTGATGTTCAGCTTCGTATGTATCGTTATGGGAGCGCTCTCAAGGAAAGTGGACCGTTTGAACGGTTGGCTTCGTACATGGGCGTTGGTCTAAGTTCTTGGTTCGTGGTGAAAAAGATCTGTTCAAAGGATGATGTGAACGCGCTCCCAAAAGTTGAGATGGATCAGTGATGGGAGAGACAGAGCGAGGATCAGAGAAAGCCCCAGAGATGGGGCTTTTTGTTTTGGTGTGACCTTTCACCTTGCCAACTTCAACAGGAGTTTCACGGCGGGATTGAACAGCTTCGGTGGTTGATACATTCCACGTTTCGCCTCTTCGAACAGTTCGATCGACTTCTTCACGTGGTATTCGATCATCTTTCTTCCTCTTTCGGGATCGGCCAGAGAAGGATCGCCAAGATAGTAAGGGTTTTGTTGATCGCTGATCCAATCGATCGTGACCGCCAGACTCTCGGCTTTGAGAAATCTCAAGAGTTTGCCGAGAAAGGTTTCTCTACTTGGAAAGTATCGTGGAAGATCTTTCGTTCTCACCATGTCTGGGTTCGTATGAAGCATCAATGAAGTTTCGTTCGTGCCCGCGTGAAGGTCTTTCGCATTGCCGTTCATGCCTGGTGGAATTCCGATCTCTTTTGAATCGTTCAGCATGTCTTGAAAGATGTGAAGGAATGGTACGACCAAGTTGAAACCGTACTTCTCTTTCAACTTCCTCGAAGCCTCAGCGAGTGCGAGCTGGTGTCGTGGACCTCCATGGTTGTCGAAGATGATCCAGTGTTTGAAGTTCATTTTCGCAAGGTGAGTGCCAACCTCGAAGATGAGTCTTTTGAACGTTCCATAACTCAGCCAGATGGAACCGAAGACGGGTTGTGCGTCGCTACCGAGAGGAATCTCAAACAACTTCACAACTTCGTGATCCTTTTCAAGAATCTGACAGGTTTCTTCCATCACCCTTCGCGCTATGAAAACATCGGTTCCTAAAGGAAGATGTCTGCCGTGCGTCTCGATGGGAGACACGACCGAAACGAAAACAGTCTTTTCTCTGTTGAACTTCGAAACTTCCTCACACGTGAGCGAAAGATAATCCTTCACTTCATCACCACGATTCAGCGATTCTTCAACTCCAGATAGTGTTTCTCAACGATAGATCTTTTGTAGTTCGTGAGAATTTGCATATCCTGAGCCGATAGGACCGGTCTGTTGGAACTATCGACGAGCGGAGCCACGTTGAAGTTGACCTCTCGGCTTTGGGACATGCCGAGCGTCAAGACGGTGGGTGAACCCCTCAAAGGATTTCCACCCCCATAGCCATAGTAACCGTAAAGATCACCGTAGCTCAAATTTTCGTCACCGTCGAAATCGAGCCAGGCGTAGATCTTCACCCTCGGCTTTCGAACTTCAAGCGTGAACCGACCCAGCGCGTTCGCCACTGTCACATTGTCCACATTCCCATTCTCATCCACGCTGAAGACGATCAATGGCTGCCACCCATCTTCAAAAGTCACCGCCGCGTAGGCATCGACCAACCCCGCACCGTAATAAATGTCGTATCCCAAAGGACCAAGGTCGATCGCCGTTGCCCTCAAAAGGTTTCTTATGTTCTCAACACCCACAATGCCTCGAGAGATCATGAGTGCAACGATGCCGGTCACGTGCGGTGTCGCCATAGAGGTACCTATAGCATAATCGTACGTTCCATTTATCCAAGTACTCAAGATCCGCTGATTTTCATCCCCACCCGGTGCCACGACGTCGAGCTCTGGTCCATAGTTTGAATAGCTGGCTCTTATGTAATCTTTCGTGACGGCGCCGACCGCGATGGTTTCTCGATAGGCGGCAGGATAGTCGATGTCATGAGGGTCACCGGGGTTATGGTTTCCAGCGGCGCAGACCATCACAACATCGTTTTGGTAAGCGTACCTGACGGCGGCTTGTCTGAGATCAGATGGAACTCGAGAACCCATTGAAGCGTTTATGATCTTCGCACCATGATCGACGGCATAGACGATGGCCTTGGCGAAGTTAAACGTAGAGCCAGTTCCATCTCTGCCTAAGACTTTCAGTGGCATGATTTTAACGTTCTGACCCCACGTCACACCCGCCACACCTTTGTTGTTGTTGGTCAAAGCAGCGATGATACCAACAACATGTGTTCCGTGACCACGGTCGTCTTGTGGAATGTTGTCGTTCTCAACGAAATCGTAGCCTGGCACGAGGATACCTTGAAGATCTTCGTGTGAAAGGTCCACGCCTGAATCGATGACGGCGATCGTTATGATGTCGCTACCTCTCGTCACACTCCAAGCTTCAGGAACTCTGATGAGTCGAAGGTTCCATTGATCAGAAAAGTAACGGTCGTTCGGTGTGAAGCTCGAAAGGATCATAAGACGGTGAGGCTCAATGCCAAGAAATCCTGGAATTTTGGAGAGTTCCTCGCGCAGCGAGGAAATGTCAATGGAGGTTTCCAAAAGATAGTAGATCTCATCTTGCACACGAAGTTCGTCGAGAACCTTACCCAGCAACGAAAGCTGTTCTTTCACACTCGAACTTGCGTCGAATCGAACCACGTACTGACCTTCGATGATGTCCGACTCAATTTCTTTGCTCGGCGATGAGACCGTCGGGAAAGTCAAAGACCTCGTCACGTCCCCGACGTACGCGGAGACCTTCCCATAGACAACTGCATAAAACGTAGGTTGCGGCGCCGAGCAGTTGTTCAAGAGCAGAACCGAAAGTGCGAGTAACATGAACAAGCTTCTTCGAAATTTTCCCCTCGACGTCATTCCACTCACCCCCAAGAACATTGTACCACGGAGCAACCACAGAAGCTTATAATCTGAGTTGCAAGGCGGTTCGGAAGCATCTAATCGGTCAGTCCTGTGCGAGGGGTGAAACCATGATACCAGCTGTGAAGAAGCTCATCAAACTTGGAGGAAGCTTTCGATTGCCTGAATCTGGTAAGATCTTTTCCAAAATCGAATCTTTCAACATTGCGAAGATGCTCAAGCAGGAACTATCGAAGCGGGGGAAAGATTTTTCCATCGTGTCACACTCTCAGAACGGTTCAACCTTCGAACTCTTGCTCGACAAAAATCTCTTGAGCCAGCCTCAAGGTTATAGAATCATCGTTCGACCGTCGAAAGTAATCTTCGTTGCCGCAACGAACCAAGGTTTGTTCTACGCGTTTCAGACTTTCAGACAACTCTTGAGAGAGCAGAAAGCCACACTCGAACCCGTTCTGATCGAGGACGAACCAGACTTCGAGAACAGAGCCTTCATGCTCGACATAAGCAGAGACAGAGTGCCCAAGATGGAGACATTGAAAAGACTCGTCGATCTCCTCTCAGAGCTCAAATACAATCAGTTTCAGCTCTACCTGGAGCACACATTTGCATACGAAAAGCACGAGAAGGTCTGGAAAGCATATTCTCCCATGACGCACGAAGAAATCTTGGAGCTCGACGAATACTGCCGTGAACGTTTCTTGGAATTGGTACCCAACCAGAATTGTTTTGGTCATTTAGAAAAATGGCTCATGCATGACGAGTACAAACATCTGGCAGAGTGTCCCGATGGGTTCGTCTTCCCCTGGGGTGTTCAATCCGGTCCATTCTCGCTTTCACCTGCGGTGGGGGATTCTTTGAGGTTCGTTGAATCGTTGTTGGAAGAGCTCCTACCACACTTTTCGAGCACGAAGGTCAACGTCGGTGCCGATGAAACCTTCGATCTGGGGCTGGGTAGATCGAAAGAACTCTGTGAGAAGCTTGGAAAAGGAAGAGTCTATCTGAACTTTCTGCTCGGTCTGTACGAGATCGTCAAACGACACGGCAAGACCATGATGTTCTGGGGTGACATCATAAAGAACTATCCAGAGTTGGTGGATGAACTTCCAAAAGATGTCATCGCACTGCTGTGGGGTTATGAAGAGGATCATCCTTACGAGAGTGAATGTGAACTGTTCGCGGGAAAAGGCGTCAGTTTCTATGTGTGCCCTGGCACTTCCAGCTGGAATTCCTTCGTGGGAAGGCTTGACAACGCCTTGGGAAACATAAGAAACGCCATTCAGAATGGAAAGAAGTTCAACGCCTTGGGATTTCTTCTCACCGACTGGGGCGACAACGGCCATCCACAGCATCTCGTGGTTTCGATAATTCCGATCGCCTATGCGGCTTCGTTGGGTTGGAACTCGTCCTCGGACCTTACGATGAGTGAACTGCTGAAAGAAACAGACCTTCACATCTTCAATACTGAGTCTTTTTCTGAAAAACTTTGTATCCTGGCGAACATGTACAAGAAACTGAGCGTTCAGTTGCCGAACGCGAGCGTCTACTTCACGGCTTTGATGTTTCCTGAAAGATTCCTCGAAAACTTGGACGCCTTGAACGAGAAGGACGTCGAAACGATCAGAGGGAGTCTCGAGCAGGTAGAGAACGTATGCCGTGAGCTTTTCAAACTTCGAAACGAGTCCAACGAGATCTTCGTGGATGGAATCGTCAACAACGCAGAAATGCTCAAACTCGCGATGGAATGGATACTGATGGCGAAAAGGTTTGGACGGATCGATCGGATCGACGAAACAATCTGGAAAGATTTCACGAGCAGATTCACTCACGTCGTAGAGGAATACAAAAAGCTCTGGCTGGAGTCGAACAGGCCAGGTGGACTGAGCCAAAGCGTCGAGAAACTGACGAGATTGTTGAGATTGAGATAGCAGGCTCGCTCAGCTCAATGGTCGATCACTTTGCGCCCTGTTTTGCTCTGCGTCTGCGCCAGTACAGAATACCTGCCGGAATCCAACACATGATCGTGCTGATGGGTGTGAAACTGCAGTGTGCGTAGTAACCCAGAAGGCAAGGTTTGCTCGCGCCGGGTATGGGCAACAGCGTCCAGATACCGAGACCTATCAATACGATGATGATCCAGCCACGCTTCATTCTCTTATCCCCCTTCCCTGTGAAAGGCGTGAGCGATCGGCGAATCAGAAGATCTTTCTTCTGTAATGACAATAGGGCGTTTTACCAGTCTTCGCGTAGTAATCTTGATGATAATCTTCGGCGAGCCAAAAGTCGCTCGCTTTTTTTATTTGAGTTGTGACTCTGTACTTCTGTGAGAGCTGATCCTTTATCCTTTCGGCCACTTGGCGTTGTCTTTCGTTCGTGTAGAAGATCACACTCTTGTACTGCTCACCGATGTCTGGCCCTTGACCGTCTTCCTGTGTGAAGTCATGGATCTCAAAGAAATATTTGACGAGCAATTCTTCGTCGATCTTCTTGGGATCGAAGATGACCTCTACGGTCTCGTAATGTCCCGTCAAGCCTGTACACACTTGTTCGTAGGTTGGATTCTTCCTTTTGCCACCCATGTATCCGACCCGAGTGTCGAGCACGCCTTCCAGCTGTTTGAAGAGATGTTCAACTCCCCAGAAACAACCACCCGCAAAGAACATCCTGTCGATGGGTGGTTTCTGACCTTCTGGGACAAAAACGAGAGAAACGGAATTGACGCAGTGGCGAACGTTCTTTTTGGTGAATCCTTCACCGTAGAAGACGTGGCCCAAGTGTGCCCCACAGTAGGAGCAAAGGATCTCGGTTCTAATTTTGTCTTGGTCGAGTTGCTTTTTGATCGCGCCCGGTATCTCATCGTCGAAGGCGGGCCAGCCACAACCAGAATGGAATTTGTCAGAAGAGTTGTACAGAGGTATTCCGCAATTTCTGCACACGTAGATGCCCTTTTCGAAATGATCTGTGTATTCGCCAGAGAAAGGCGGTTCTGTCCCCTTCTCGAACAGGACGAACCTTTCAAAATCGTTCAGATTGGGATTGATGATCTTTCTCACGTTCACCACACCTTTCTATAAGTATTATGCACCCGATCTCGCTGAATCGAAAGGAAAAGACAGATTCACTCGATGGAAATCCCGATCCATCATAATCGTACCAAGGGGGTTTTCGATTTGGTCGTTGCGGTTGAAAGGCTCAAGAAAAGGTTCGGCACCATAGAGGCGCTCAAGGGCATAAGCTTTGAGATCGAACAAGGAGAGATATTCGGACTCATTGGACCCAACGGCGCGGGCAAGACCACCTCGCTCAGGATCATCTCGACTCTGTTGAAACCAGACGAAGGAAAAGTTGAGGTCTTCGGACACGATGTGTTGAAAGAGCCTCACGAGGTTCGAAAGTTGATAAGTTATCTTCCCGAGGACGCAGGGGCTTACAAGGAATTGACGGGGCTCGAATATTTGAAGTTCGTGGCTCGTTTTTTCGCAAAAGAAGAAAAGGAATTTCAAGCGATGTTGGAACGAGGCATTCAGATCGCAAACCTGCGTGAGAGGTTAAAATCGAAGGTATCCACGTACAGCAAGGGGATGACCCGAAGACTCCTCATCGCCAGAACGCTCATGGTGAGTCCGAAACTTGCCATCCTCGATGAACCCACGTCTGGCCTCGACGTGCTGAACGCACGAGAGATGAGGAACATCATAAAGAGATTCGTGAACGAGGGAGGAACGGTCCTTCTGTCCTCGCACAACATGCTCGAGGTGGAGTTTCTCTGTGACAGGATCGCGTTGATCAACAACGGATCGATCGTGGAAATTGGAAAGCCAGAAGAACTGAAGCAGAAGTACTCAGCTTCCAACATTGAGGAAGTGTTTGCGGAGGTGGTTCGATGTTCTGGAACCTGCTGAAAAAGGAATTGAGGGAGGTTCTGACCGTATCGAGTGTGATCTCGATCGTTGCGATGGCCCTGATATACGCGATGATAGGAAAAAGCGTTGGTAGCATGGCGGAGGAAGTTTCGAAGAAACCAACGGTTGCGGTGGTGAATTTGGACAAAGGGGAATTTTCAGAAGCGATCGAGGATGCCGTTGAGTCCTACGCAAAGGTGATCTACAAAGGTGACAACGTCGATGAAGCGATGGAAAAATTGAAAAAGAACAACGGTTCTGCTCTGCTCATCGTCCAGGAAGATTTCACACAGAAAATCTCCTCCAACCAGCAGGCGAAGGTCAAGGTGGTCTCGATTCTGAAAGGTCTGGGCATCATGGACACCATACCGTCCGAAGCCTTCAAGAGTTTTCTGGAGACTTTGAAGCACCAAATGACTCTCACGTTGCTCACGAAATATGGTGTGGAGAATCCAAGTTTTGTGCTCGATCCCATCGATAGAGAGGAGGCGACGATGTACTCGAGTAAGGTTCTGGAAGGGATGTCCCCATCGCAGCTTTTGAACTACGTTTCCAACAGGTGGCTCATCGTTTCCATCGTCGTCATGATGCTGATCATCATGTCTGGAAGCACCGTGATCTCTTCTTTGGGGCTCGAGAAGGAGAACAAAACGCTCGAAACACTTTTGACGATGCCCGTGGCGAGAAGTCACATAATACTGGCGAAGATCTTGGCGGCCACGATCGCTGGCCTCGTCATGGCTGGCATATACATGGTCGGTTTCAGTCTATACATGAGATCTTTCGATATTCCGTTGTCATCGGGGATCGATTTCAGCATGAACGTTGCCGATTTCGCGCTCGTCGCGTTGACCATGTTCTCCGCGCTGTTGTGTGGTATAAGCCTCGCCATGTTGTTGGGTTTGATTTCGAAAGACTTCAAGAGCGCGCAGACGTTGACCTTCCCACTCGTTGCACTCGCTATCTTCAGCATGCTCTTGACCATGTTCAAAGATCTTTCGACGATGCCACTAGCTCTGAAAATCGTCATCTTTGCGATTCCTTTCACCCACGCGATGACTTCGGTGAGGAACGTTCTGTTCGACAACTATTCCTTGTTGATCTACGGCAGTCTTTACAACTTTGCCCTCGCCGCCGTTCTGTTGGCTATCAACGTGAAGATCTTCAACAGCGACAGTCTCATCACCGGTGTGAAATTCGCCAGAAGGGGTTTGACCCGCAGGCTCACTTCACTTTGATCAACTGAAATTCATCGACCCAGCCCCAGTTTCCAGCCTTGCTTTTCACACGAAGAGCGATTCTGGCAACTTTGCTCGTGATTTGTACCTCTAACACAGGATGATTCCACTGGAGCCATCCTCTGTTTTCTATTCTCACAGAAACTTTTTCACCACCGTGATCGCTGATCGATAGTTCCACCTCATCTCCACCACTGCCCTGGATCCACATCGAGAGTTTGTATGTGCCTTCGGGAAGATCCCGCACGATCTGGTACATTTCGAATTCGAAGGGCTTGTCGAGCCAGTAGTTCACGGCATACACGCCGTGGTGCGCATTCTGTGGAGGGCTCGCGCGCACAACTTTGACTGACTGCTTGTTGCCTTCGACGATCCATGGTTCGAAGTTGCCCGTCTCGAAACTCCAGTTCGAAAGGTAGTTGGTCGGCTCTTTGATCAACAGCTTGGCTTCAACGAGGGTGCCGTAATCGAGGACCTTTCCCACTATTCGATGTTCCCCCACTTGCTTCAGTTTCTCTTCTTCCACTTGCCAAACCACGCGAACGGACCTCAACGAATCGTCCGAAAAGAGTGCTTTGACTCTCTGTGGAAGTTCCATCCTCTCGCCCAAGATCGATTCCAAGTTCACGGGGAACACTCGCACGAGCTCAGCCTTCTCTTCAAGCAATTCTTCATAGTTGCACAAGATCTTCAAAGTCTCGAGTGCGTTCCCTTCAAAATCGAAGAGCGTCTGGTTCTCCCAAGGATTTCCCTCACCAGTTTTCCAACCAGCCCCTTTCACTGGAATCCACGCACCCTCCCAGTAGAAAAAGCCCAAGCCTCTGCCGTCGGGTATCTGTCTTAAAACCTTGATCAAGTCTCTGAGAAAACTCGTCTGTCCTCGAACGGTGGCCAAATAAGCTGCCGTTCATTGGAGACTTTCGTCACCGAAGATGTTCGCATGACCGTCACCGTCCTGCAACGTCCATGGGTATGCCGTTTCGACGACGAGAACATCTTTTTTGTAACGCTGTGAGACATCGTTCAGATTGAGACTCAACTCTTCCAGCGTGCCGTGCCAATATGGATAGTAAGAAACTCCAACGATGTCGAAGTCAACGTTTCTCTCGACGAGCTCGTCGAAGAACCATCTGAACAGCGAGTTGTTTCCACCTTCGGCCAAGTGAACAACGATGGGAATTTCTGGATCGAAATCTCGCACTGCTTTTATAGCAGCTTTGAGCAGCGCTGTGAAGCCTTCGAAACCACCTGCGTCCGGACCAGATATCTGACCGTCGGGCCAGAGAAAGCCGTTGTTCAGCTCGTTTCCGACTTGTACCATGTCCATTCGAACGTCTCGCTCTTTCATGTACTCGAGCACGAACTTCGTGTAGTCGTACAGCGCTCTCTGTAGATCTTCACCGTGCAGGTCACGCCACGCCTTCGGTTTGTTCTGCTTGCCAGGATCCGCCCACCAATCGCTGTAATGAAAATCGATCAGAACCTTCAAGCCATACTTCTTTGCCTTGGCAGCCAACTCGGTCATGTTCTCGTGGTTACAGCTTCCACCACCCAAGTTCGTTGGATCGTTCCAAATTCTAAGTCTGACCCAGTTCACGCCGTAGTGTTTCAGAATCTCGAGACAGTCTTTCTCCACGCCAGCATCGTAGAACCGTCCACCCAATCTTTCGATTTCGTACAGCATCGAAACATCGACGCCCAGGATGAAAGGTTTTTCAGAAGCGAAGAGCAGAGTTGAAAGCATCAAGATTATGACACCCACCTTCCGCAGATTTTTCATTCCTTCACCGCCCCTCTCGTCAGTCCGCTCACGAGGTATCGTTGCATTGCCAAGAACAGTATCACCATGGGTAACATGCCGAGCAACGCGGCAGCAGTGAACAAACCCCATTCCGTTTCGTACGGTCCCACGGCGAAGGATTGTAGACCGAGTGCGTAGGTGTAGTTTCGAACGTTCTGAAGCACGATCCTTGCAACCACGTACTCGTTGAAAGTACCTATGAAGGTCAGAAGGAAGACCACGACGAGTATGGGTCTTGCAAGTGGAAGAACGATCATGTAGAAACTCTGGAACTTGGTGGCGCCGTCGACTATCGCAGCCTCTTCGAGCGAGGCAGGTATCAGGTCGTAGAAGCCTTTGATCAAATAAACGTTGTAAGCGATGTTCGTCAGATAGGCCAACGCGAGACCACCTATGGTGTCTATGCCGAGGAAGGGTACGAACTTTCCAAGGAAGTTGAGCAGGTTGTAGATCGCGATCATGAATATCACGCCGGGGAACATCTGGATCAAAAGAAAGCTCAGTATACCATACCTCCTGCCGACGAAACGCATCCTGCTGAACGGATACGCGGCCGTGGCGCAAACGAAGGTCGTGATGAGTGCGACGATCGTGGAAACGACTATCGAGTTGAGCACCCACCAGCCAAAGTAGTGCTTCATCTTCTCCTTCCAGATCTGATCTATCCTGAAGAGCTGTTTGTCCACGTTGCGGAACAACTTCTGTGCTTCGGGAAAGAGGGAGAGTTTCATCAGAGTACCTGCTCGGCGCGAAACCACCGCGAGGTCCGCACGAACCTTGTTCACGAAGTCGAGCTTCACCAAATCGAGCAACCTTGTCAGATGCTCCGAGGTCACGAAGGTTCCACTGTGAGAGAGCGCTAACAGATCGTTGCAGATCTTTTCGAAGTCGACCATCACCTGCTCGAATTCCTTGACGGTCTGCTCGTAATTCTTCGCGTAGTTCTCGAAACGCGACGTGAAAGTCCTGTAATCCTCGATCCATCTCAGGTTGTTGATGGCCTTTTGCACGCTCTCTTTCGTTCTGTCGTTTCGCTCATAGGAATTCGCGAAGTTCCTCAGCCACGTGAGAAGAGCAGAGTAGCGTGTGAGATCCGTCCTGGACAAAGATTTGATAGCTTCAACGGTGGAAAGTCTGACTTTCAAATCGTTTTCGAAGAGGATGAGCTGCAGCCATGCCCTTTCCTCTGTGAGGCTGACCTCGAGCGATTCTTTCGTTCTCTGGAGTTTCACCGTTCTCTGCTTGAGTTGCTGAAGATCAGATTCTTTCATCAAAATAGAGTTGTTGAGCTCTCGAAGTTTTGAAACTTCGTAGCTGTATCGTTCCAATAGCCTCCCCAGATCGTCGCATATCCTCTCGAGCCTCGGTCTGATCTCTTCGTAGGTCTTCACCATGTCGGCGTAAACTTTCAAGTTCTTTCGTTGCTGATCCACGTAAGTGAGCTCGAGGAGTTTTTCAGAAAGCGATTCTGTGGTCTTTCGAACTTCCAACAAGTCTTCGAAACCTTGTAGAGAGTTCGAAGCGTTTCTCAGTTTAGCAGCGACGCTTTGAAGACTCTGCAAGAACGCCGTATCGTCGATGGGAAAGATGCTCTTGGCAGTCGTGCGTGCGAGCGAATCCTTCATTCTATTGAGCGCTTCGACGGCGCCGGTCAAGGAACGAAGCTCGGTCAACACGTCGCCCTTCAGTAGAAGCTGCGCCTCCAAGATGGATCGTTCCAAAGGTTGCAGAGCTTTTCTCAGCGCTTCTATTTCTGAGCTGATCGAAGAAAGTTGAGTCGATAGTGCTTCGAGATCCTTCAAGGATGCTCCGCCGAGCTCTTCGTACACGCCTCTCAAACGATCCAAGGCGAGCGTGTAAGACTGTTCGTCTTCGATTTTGAAGCCAACGATGGTCTCGACGTTGGATCTCAAAATCTTTTCCAGCTGGGAGTTGAATTTCTCTTTGCTCAACACTTCGTAAAGGATGAAAGTCAGCTCTTCTTCGTTGATTTTCAACTCGTTCAAAGTTTCGAACACACTCTTTTCGATTTGCTTCAGATCGTTCAAGGTCGACTGCTTCGCTCGATCGGCGTTCGCCTCGAAGATCTTCACCAAAGCTTCGTAAGATTTCTTGGCAGCATCATTCCTGCTGTTGGATTCATTGAGATAGTTTCTCAACTTCTTGAGAAGTTCCGAGGCTTTCTCCTGGGCTCGTGACAAGGTGAGTTTATCGTAAGGACTCACACGCGATATCAGCTTTTGAAGTTCTTTGACGAGCACCGGCACATTCTGTTCCTGAACGATCAAATCTACATAGTTTTGAAGCGTGAGCCTGCTCGAAAACAGATCGGTCGAGAAGGCTGCCTCGTCCCTTCTCAGAGAGGTCGTCACCACCCAAACGGTCGGAAAGAGAATGACGATGATCAGAAATATCAAGATCGCGTGCACGTGCAGTTTCATCTTCCCACCTCTTCGAAGACGCCGGAGAATCTGAAATTGATGTAACTGATTCCACCGACAAGGAAGAAGATCAGAATCGATATGGCCGCCGCCAGGCCGAAGTCTTGACCCGTTCCAGCCTGGAACGCGAGCTTGTAGACGTAGGATATGAGAATGTCCGTGTAACCCGTGGGTGTGGTCGAACCTGGTATGGGCGGACCTCCAGCCGTGATGAGATAGATGATCGTGAAGTTGTTGAAGCTGAACGCGAAACTACTCACCAGAAGCGGTGCGATCACGGTCATGAGCAGCGGAAAGGTTATGCCCGTGAACCGTCTGAACTTTCCAGCCCCATCGATCATGGCTGCCTCGTAGAGTTCGTAAGGTATACCCTGAAGCGCTCCGAGCGAGATGGTCATCATGTACGGATAGGTGAGCCAAACGTTGACGAGCAGAACACCAACCCTCGCCCAGAAAGGATCGTTCATCCATCTGATCGCGGGGAGTTTGAGTGCGGGCAGCAGGAACTTGTTGATCACTCCGTAGCTCTCGTTGAGGAGTCCGTTCCTCCAAACCAGCGCCGAGATGAACACGGGGATCGCCCAAGGTATGATGAGCAAGGTTCTGTAGATGTTTCTTCCTTTGAGCTTTGGATCGTTCAAAACCAAAGCGAAGGGCAGACCCACAGCCAAAGAAAACACCACACTGAACAACGCCCAGAAGAAGGTCCAAGCGAAGATCTTGAAGAACGGTCCTGAGATTCTCGGATCTCTCAAGATTCTGAGAAAGTTCTTCCAACCGACGAAGTCTATGTAGCCTATCAGGTAGACCTCTTCGTTCTTCTCGTTCACGTCGTAGAAAGAACCTTCCCTCTCGATCAAAGGTTTGTTCGTTCTGTTGTTCACAACGACCAATCTCGTTCTGGGCTTATCGTTCTCCAACGTCTGAACCAGATCGAGCCTGTACAACCTCTCTATCCTGAGGAAGTTCCATTCACCTGTTCGGTCTATTCTCAACGCGTATTTGTTTCCGTTGGGATGAACGAAATCTGATCTTTGAAGGTGGAACTGCGCGATGCGACTCTTGAACATGGGGCCGTTCAACCTGAGAAACTCTTCTTTTGGTGAGTAAAACGCCCTGTAGGTTTTTTCCTCCGACATGATCATCCTGATCTCTGTGAGCTCCTCAGACCACGGCACGAGCTGATAGGTTGAACTTTCGATCGGTACCAGCAGAGATTCACTGAGAAGCACGTCCTTTCCTTTCTTCCTGACGGGGATAGGTTTTTCTGCCAGGAACAGATTTCCTTCTATCTTGAACAGGATCAAGAAATCGTTGTAGATCGGCGTCAGGCCGTCGTAAGCGACGAAGACTTTGTATTCAACGCTCTCATTTTCGATCTCGTACGTGTAGACTGGATCATAGAGAAGTCTTTCGATGGCTTCTTCCTTCGACATGTAATGCCCCGTACCGTAGTTCGTGAAGGCGGTTTTCACGGTGAAGTAAATCGGATAGATCACGAGCACGGTGAGCAGGACCAACGCGGGGGCAACGTACCTGTAGGGGTATCCCTTGGGATTGAAGATGAAAAAATCGATCAAAAACACGAGAAACAGAAACAGCGCACCCAAAACGTAGTAGGCATTGTTGAACAGAAAGAAGGCTATCCAAAAAAAGAAGACGTTCAAAAGGCCGATAAAGAAAAAGCTCAAAAGCTTTTTGATCACATGATCTCCCTCCAAAACCCGGGGCGGACAGCCCCGGGTGAGGCTTCACTGAATTTGAGCCCTGATTCTTTCGACTGCGTTCTTCATGGCTTCCTCTGGGGTAGCTTTGCCGTTGACGATGAGGTTGAGAGCATCGTCCATCGCGCCCCAGACGAATCCCATCTGCGGCACGTTCGGCATGGGTATACCGTTACCGGCGCTCAGTGTGAAGGCAACGACGTCCGGATTGTCCTTCACGAGTTCGAGAACGTCCTTCCTTGCAGGCAGCCTTGGGTCTGCGAGGTAGAGCCTGTACATCGTGTCTCTCTTGGCAATGAAGTTGGTCAAGAACTCGATCGCCAACAACTTGTTCGTCGATTTGGCGTTCACCATGAAGCCCTGTACACCCACGAAAGGTCTGGCGACCAAACCAGGCGCAGGTTCCGGTATCAGTGCCACGCCGTAGTCGATGCCTGCATCTCTGTAATCTTTGATCGCCCATGGTCCGTTGATTATCATCGCGGCCTTGCCCTCTTTGAACATCGAGTCCATGATCTGGTAGTTGTCGGCTGGATCCACCACTTTCTCGTCCACGAGTCTCTTGAGAAGCTTGGCTCCCTTTATTGCCCCTTCGTTCGCCAAGCCTATGTCCTTAACGTCGAGTCCTGCTGGGGTGTCTTTGAAGACGTAGCCACCGTGTCCGAAAATGAAAGGCACCACGAAGTAGAACGTAGTGACTGGGAAGATGAGTCCTCTGACCTCTCCTGCGAACTCCGCGTCGATCTTCTTCACCATCTTGATCATGTCTTCCACGGTTTTTGGAGGCTCAGGCACGTAGTCTTTGTTGTAGATCAGGGCGATCGCTTCGAGCGCGTAAGGCAGACCGTAGAGTCTACCACCGTACGAAAACGCGTTTAAACCACTCGAGAAGAACTGCGTCAGCTCTGCGAAGTTCGGTATGGGTTCGAGCAAGCCGTTCGCCACCAGTTCTCCTACCCAGTCGTGTGCACCCACGATGATGTCTGCGCCCTGTCCTTCCGGTGCCGCCGTCAAGAACTTCGGTTTGATGTCCGAAAAGTTCACGTACTGAACCTCAACGGTCACACCGTATCTGGCCTTGAACTCTTCCGCGAGTCTCTGCAAGATATCTACCTGCTTCTCGGAGCACCAGATGGTGAGCTTCGCTTGAGCGAAGATCAAGAGTGTCACCAAAACCATCGCCACCACGAGCAATTTCCTCACGGTATCACCTCCGCAACATTAGATTATCATTTTGAAAGTCACGACGTCAAGAATTACACGAATCGTTAACATAAGGAGCATACCTGTGCATACTCAAGCTTCGAAGCGATTAAAACAGAAGCTGAGGATTTTTCAGCCATGGCAGTCAAAGAAGGACCAAAGTTGGGTTTTGTGATACTTTGATTTCAAACCGCTGAGTGGTAAAATCCAATTGTGAAGTAATTCACGAATGACTGGGACAAGCTATTCACCCTACGTGAGAGGAGGTTCTTCAATGGAAAAGTCGCTGTATGAACAGGCGCTCGAGGTCTTCAGACAAGCAGCTAAAGTCATGCAGCTGGATCCCAACATTCAAAAATTTCTCGAGAGGCCTCAGCGCACCATAGTTGTCGAGTTCCCGGTTCTAATGGACGACGGCAGGGTCGAAATGTTCGCTGGTTACAGATGCCAGCACAGCACGGCGCTTGGTCCTGCGAAGGGTGGCATAAGGTATCATCCAAACGTCACGCTCGACGAAGTCCAGACTCTCGCGTTCTGGATGACGTGGAAATGTTCGTTGCTCAATCTACCCTACGGCGGAGGCAAAGGCGGTGTGAAGGTCGATCCAAGCAAGCTGAGCAAGAGTGAACTTGAAAGGCTTTCGAGAAGGTTCTTCTTCGAGATATCGCAGTTCGTTGGACCCCAAAAGGACATCCCGGCTCCAGATGTGAACACGAACCCGCAGGTCATGGCATGGTATCTGGACACCTACAGCATGCACGTCGGTTACACCGCGCTCGGAGTTGTGACGGGGAAACCCGTCGAACTTGGTGGTTCAGTGGGTAGGAACGAAGCGACAGGTAGAGGCGTTGCGGTGGTGGCAGCTGAGGCGTGCAAGCTCTTGGGCAAGGACATCTCCAAGGCCAAGGTCGCCGTTCAGGGCTTCGGTAACGTCGGTTCCTTCTCTGCAAAGATACTGCAAGAAGAATTCGGCGCGAAAATCGTTGCCGTGAGTGACGTTTCCGCGGCTTACTACGATCCGAATGGAATCGACATCAATGATTTGATAGCCTACAGGGACAGCAACAAGGGACTCATCGAGGGTTATCCGAAGGCTCAGAGGATCAAGCACGAGGAACTGTTCGAGCTCGACGTGGACATACTCGTTCCAGCCGCTCTGGAAAACTCCATCACGGAAGAGAACGCGGACAAGATCAAGGCGAAACTCATCGTGGAAGGTGCGAATGGACCTGTGACGCCTGGGGCCGACAAGATCCTGCACTCAAAGGGAGTGACGATCATACCGGACATCCTCGCGAACGCTGGTGGAGTGACGGTCTCCTACTTCGAATGGGTACAGGATCTGCAGTCGTTCTTCTGGGACTTGGACGATGTTAGGAACAAGCTCGCCAAGATGATGAGGGCTGCTTTCGCGGAAGTGGCGAAGACGAAAGAAAAGTACAACACGGATTTCAGAACAGCGGCGTACATCGTAGCGATCGATCGAGTGGCGAAGGCTGTCAAACTCAGAGGCATATATCCATGAAGAAAGCGGGGCTTGTGCCCCGCTTTCATTTTCTTTCGTCCAAGTTGGACTGTTCTTGCTGGTTCGAGTAACTCTTCAAAGCGTTCTGTGAAGTTCGAGCTTGGATCGCTTGATTCTTGATACTCTCCATGAAGTTTTTCATCTTTTCCAACCTGATCTTGTCAGCCTCGATTATGCTGTTGGCGAGTTCTTCAGGGATTTTCGAAAGCGTCTTGAGCAACATCTCGCGTTGCTCCAACAACATGCTCATGCGCTCGAAATCCTCATGCTCCAGCGCCCTGTCGAGCTCGTTCTCAATCTGTATCAATTGCTGTACCAGTTCTTCGTCATCAGCAGGCATTCTCCACCTTCTTTCAGGAAGTTTCTGAACTTGCCCTTCAAAGGATGTTCGACGTCAGCAATGTCCAAAAGAGGTTTGAGTACGAACTGTCTGTTCGTCAGATCGTAGTGAGGTATCGTCAGACTCTCGGTCTCGAGGACAACGTTGCCGTAAAGGACGATATCCAAATCTATCGTTCTCGGTCCCCATTTTCTCTCACGAACCCTACCTAAGAATTTTTCTATGTTCAGAAGCTCTTCGAGAAGCTGGAAGGGCGTCAATTCTGATTCGATTTCAACGACACAGTTGAGAAAATCAGGTTGGTCTGTGAATCCGTAAGGTTTCGTTACGTACAGGGGCGAAGTTCTGAGCACTTTCATGTTTGATCTTTCCATCAAGCAGCAAGCGCGCTGTATGTTTTTCAACCTCTCACCCATGTTCGAACCCAGTGCAACGTAAATGCCACCTTCTCGTTTTTCGAGTACGACCGTCGCCATCGCGACACGATCGTGTGACACACTCACGTGGGCGAAATTGAAACCTACGTCCCTGTGAAAAACCAGCACGGGTTTTCCCATTTCGTTGTGCGCCAGCTCGACGTCCCTGAAAGAAAAGTCCCTCAAGCCTGTTCCCAACGCTTTGAAGAACGCTTCCTTCACAGCAAAGCGCGATGCGAGAAACTGCTTTTTGTCGTGAGCCTGTTGAAATTCTTGTAGCTCACGATCCGTCAAGATCCTCTCAGCGAGTCTTTCTTCGACTCTTTCGATGTCGACCACATCGACGCCGACTCCGAGGATCATACGGGGTGCACGGGAGCTTCGAACTCCTTGACCAGTTCGAGATCTACTCTCAGTTGATCGTAGTAACGCTTCTGCAAAAACTTCTTTCCGACTTCGCCCAAGATGATGTAGATCAAGAGATCTTCATCACTTTTTGCGAGCAAGCCTATCTGATTTCTGGCCTTTTCGATTTCAGGTTCTATCAACTCACCTGGCCTCACATCTATAGGCTTCTCATCTTTCAGGATCTTCTCCACCAGCTCTGGATCGATCGGTGCCGGAGGCCTGCCGTATAGACCTTTCACGTAATCTCTCACCTCGCGCGTGACCTTAGCGTAGCGCTCACCACTCATGACGTTGAGCACGGCTTGAACACCCACGATTTGGCTCGTGGGGGTGACCAAAGGAGGATAACCCAAATCCTTCTGGACCTTTGGTATCTCCTCGAGTACTTCGTGGAGTTTGTGCAGAAGCTTCTGTTCCTGTAACTGTTTTATCATGTTGGAATACATTCCTCCAGGCACCTGGGCGTACAACACACGAAAGTCTATACTCGTCATGTTCACATCGTACTGCGCATATTTTTGTCGCACTTTCGTGAAATGATCGTTCAAATACGACAACAGATCCCACTTCGGGGGTGGGAGCAAACCTTCCTTGCTGAGCGAATAGTAGATCGGTTCGAAAGCTGGCTGAGAGGTGCCGAGTGCGAACGGGGAAAGGGCCGTATCGATGATGTCGGCACCCGCATCGATTGCGGCTTGATATGCCAGTGGTGCAAGACCGCAAGTGCAGTGAGAATGAACATCCACAGGAAGCGCAAACCTTTCCTTGAGAGCCTTCACCAGTTTGTACGCATCTTGGGGCGTGAGCAAACCGGCCATGTCCTTTATACAGATCGAGTCCACCCCGAGTTCCACGAGCTTCTCGGCATAGTTCAAATAGTACTCGAGTGTGTGCACGGGACTCACGGTGTAAGAGATCGCACCTTGAACGTGCAATCCGCACTTCTTGGCTTCGTCGATGGCTACGATTAAATTTCGTTCGTCGTTGAGTGCGTCGAAGATCCTCACGATGTCCATGCCGTTCTGGGCCATCTTTCTGACGAAGAGCCTCACCGTGTCGTCCGCGTAGTGCCTGTAACCAACCAAATTTTGACCCCTGAGAAGCATCTGAAGCTTGGCGTTCTTTATCTTTTCCCTGATCTTCCTGAGCCTTTCCCAAGGATCTTCGTTGAGGAACCTCACTGCAACGTCGAAGGTCGCTCCTCCCCACATCTCGAGCGAATAGAACCCGACTTGATCCATCGCCTCGAGCGCGGGAAGCATATCGTTGGTGGACATGCGAGTGGCAATGAGCGATTGATGACCATCCCTGAGCGTTGTGTCGACGAACTTCATGCTATCACCTTCTTTTCTTTTCGAAGTGATCCAACAGTTCTAAAGACAATCTCACACGCTCTTCGAAACTATCGATGAGCGCGAATTCTTCTTCCGAATGAAACCTTCCGCCGCACAGACCAAGCCCGTCGAGCGTGGGTACACCGATCGCTGTGAAGAAAGCACCATCAGCACCTCCGCTGGAATGTTCAAGCTCAAAACGTTTTCCCAATTTTCGGAACGCTTCTTCGAGCGCCTGTTTCATATCTTCCATGAAAATCATCGCCGGTCTTCTCTCATTGAGACTGTACTCACAAGAGGTGCGTTCTATGTGGTTGGTACGGGCTATCTCAGAGAGCCTTCGTCTGAATTCTTCCAGCTCTTCTGTGTTTGAAAACCTCACGTCGCAATAGATTTTGCAAAGGTCAGGTGTTATGTTCGATTTCTCTCCGCCGTTGATGATGGTTGGATTCACACTCAAACTTCCTATCTGCCCGTTGAGTGCGTATATCTGACAAACCTTGTGTGATGCTTCAACAACAGCGTTGGCTCCTTCTTGAAGTCTCGATGCGTGCCCTTTAATGCCTTTCACTTGAATGTCGAGCGATGCGATGCCTTTCCTCGAAGCAACTATCTCACCGTGAACTCCTCCTGGCTCAAAAGAGAGACAACATGAACTTTGTCTCGCGTACTTTTCGAAGGTCTCTCTACTCTCTTTTGAACCCAGTTCTTCATCGACGTTGAGGATGACGCACAGATCGTCCAAACCTTTCTTGATCGCTTCTTCAACCACGGCGAGAAGCACCACGACTCCGCCCTTCATGTCAGCAACGCCTGGTCCCTTAACGAAGTTACCCTCCAACTTGAACGGTCTTCGAGTTGTTTCGCCTTCCTTGAACACCGTGTCGAGATGTCCTATGAGCGTCAGATACGGTGCTTCACCCTTCAAAGCCACGTGTGCGGCCCTTTCTCTGTGGAGCTCAAAGCCGAGGTTTTCAAGAAAATCCACTACGAATTGAGTCCTTTCGAGTTTCGTTGAACTGTCCAGATCGAAGCCCGTGTCTATGTTGACGAGCTTTTCAAACATTGCAAGCCATCTTTTTTCCATCTTTATCCCTCACAGCCCAAATTCCTTGATCGTTAAAATGATCTTTATCCTGCCGGGCTGGTTCCTCGAATCGTTGATGATGTGATAGTGCCTGCAAATTCTCTGCGGTGAATCGCAGTCTTGGCAAACACCAGTCACCGCACACGGTGTGGACAGAGACAGTCTCTTCGCGTTCATGGGCGAGATGTATCTGATCCTTTCTCTTGCAGCATCCAAATTTTCGACAATCTTGTTCGCGCTGACGATCAGTATCACGTTCTTTGGACCGTATGTTACCGCTGCGACCCTGTTACCCCAACCGTCCATGAACACCAGTTCTCCGTCCATCGTGATGGCGTTGGCGCTGCACAGATAGTAATCCGCTTTGAACGCTTCAAGCTCAACGGCCCTTCTATCGGATGCCTTGTACCTGTCCAGAAAGACGTACTTTCCAGACCTGAGAAGATCCAACACGCCCGTTTCGACCAGTGTTACAGAGCCTCCCGAACTCACAACTGAGTTGGCTGGAATCATCCTTTCCACCAGCTCCAAAACTTGTTTTTCGTCCTCGACGATGTACACTTCAAAACCCTTTCTCTCCAGTATGGGTTTGACGGCTTTGCAGAGAGATTCGTACTTGAACTTGTAGAGTTCGCTTCGCACCTCAGCACCTCCCAAGAGAATTATAGATTCTGTCAGTCCAAAACGTATGCGAGTGTACAGACCGATCAAAAAAATTGTGAATCACTTAACATGAACGAGATTTTGCCTAACTCGGACGAACAAAGCCATTTGACAAGCTTTGCAGGAAGAATCACCGTGTTAAGCGATAGCAACGCTTTCTGGCGGTTTCGGGTTGTTTTTCGTAGAATCCGGTTGAATATGTTTAAATATCATGAAAGATCTCGTGGGTGCTTCAAATAATTTGTTGTATCTCGTACAACAAAAATTTGTATACTATATCAATGAGTTGTATAATAGGGAGGGATGTAGAATGAAAAGGTTGCATCCGATCCTCAAGGCTTTCGTTCCAATGGTCAAGGCGCTCGCTGAAACTTTGGGACCAGACTGTGAAGTGGTCTTGCACGATGTTTCCGATCCAGAACGTTCCGTTGTTGCCATAGAGAACGGCCACGTGACCGGAAGGACCATCGGCTCTCCGCTCACGGACTTCGGTCTTTATCTGCTGAGATCACCCAGGTTCAAAAACGTTGACTACGTTGCGAACTACATGACGAGGACCAACGATGGAAGAAAACTTCGATCCACCACGGTGTTCATAAGGGACGAAGCCGGTGGGGTTATAGGATTTCTCTGCATCAACTACGACACGACCAAAGCGTTCGCCGTGAAAGAGTTCGTCGAACAGTATCTGAAGTTCCAAAACCTTGAGGAGCTAGCTGGCACCAAAGAAGAGAGGTTCGTGAGCAAGGTCGAAGAACTGCTCCTCGAAGCGATGCAAGAGATCAAGAGTTTGACGGGAAAACCGCTCAGATTCGCGAGCAAGGAAGAAAAGTTGGCGGTGATCAAAAAACTCGACGAGAAAGGTTTCTTCTTGTTGAAAGGTGCCGTGGAAATGCTCGCGAAGGAGCTTGGAAATTCGAAATTCACAGTTTATGCGTACCTGAGAGAGGCAAGAAAGAAAGGCGACTCAATAATGATCTGAGGAGGTGTTGATGGTGAAAATCGTTCAAACCGATGCGGCTCCCAAGGCCATAGGGCCTTACTCTCAAGCCGTAGAGGCGAACGGTTTTGTGTTCGTTTCAGGTCAGATACCGCTCGATCCTCAGACGGGTCAGCTCGTCGATGGAGACATCAAGAAACAGACCAAGAGAGTGTTCGAGAACATCAAAGCGATCTTGGCTGCGGCGGGGTGTGATCTGAACAACGTTGTCAAAGTCGCCGTGTTCACGAACGACATTTCAAACTTCGCCTCGATCAACGAGGTCTACTCTGAGTACTTCAGCTCTCACAAGCCCGCCAGATCGTTTGTGGAAGTTTCCGCGTTGCCGAAGAACGCGCAACTGGAGATCGAGGTCATCGCGATCAAGGAGGCAAAATCATGAAAGAACCGTACTCCGCCGGCATGCTGAAGTTTGATCCCTATGCGAAAAAACAACCTGTGATCGGCAAGGTGGTGGCGGTTCTCAGGGGCAGATTGGACAACAGGAGCCTCAGCTTGATAGAACCTCGTTCGAGGGCTCTGAGATCCGGAGAGATCCACGAAATTTTGATGACCGACGAGAAAGAAGCGAGCCCCGGGAAGACGGTGAACCGTGTGGCATACATTGCGTTCGTGGAGATCGTTCAGGCTGGCGTCATCGTCTCGAACGACATCGTCAGACTAGCAGATGGCAGACAGATCGGAAAACTGGTGGGTTTCGATGAGACTCACATGCCAAACCACCAGAACATCGTGATTTACTCCGAGCGGTTGTTCAGCGGTGAAGAACTTGGTCTGGAAATCGGTGAGACGATCGTTTTTGAGAAGGAGGGATGAGCATGTTCAAGTACAGATACCATCTGTACAGGCATCTGAAGCAGTCTTTGCCGAAGATTCTGGAGGAAGCGAGGAAAGCCGCCGACGAGATCGGAATTCCTAAAGAATGGAGAGGCAAGTTCGGTCTCACTGGTGCGATATCAGGTTGCCATGGACTCATCAGTAAAGAAGTGGACGAAGCGATCAGTGCGGTGGCCCGAGAGGTCATTCCCAACAGGGTCTTCGCGGACGAGATCAGGGACATAGTGAAGGATTACTACGGTGATGAGTACGACGCTCTGCTCGTGAGCACGTGCGAGGCGGCGCTCTGGCTGAGCTTCGACGTGTTGGTCTCACCACCGTTCACTGGCAGGGGCGACAAGTACAGAACCAGATACATCGTGCCTTATGAGAGACACTTGCACCATCACGGTGGTTACGGGAGACCCTTCCCACCCCAGTACAAAGACATCTTCGCGGACAGAGGTTGCACCGCAGGAGAACTGGGCTTCTACGGAAAAAGGCTCGAAGATGTCGATGTGATCATCGTTCCCATGGCTGGGGCACGCTACACGGTGCACGGGATAAAGTATCATCCGACGATCCTCTTGAGCGGTGTGAAAGCTGAAGAGACGGCGAAGAGGATAAGACAGGTGGCGGAACAGCACATCGAGACGCTCGCAGGTTTCTCTTCTCTCGGATACGACACGCTCGGTTACGGTTACGGTGAGAAAGATGAGAACGGTGCACCGATACTGCAGAAGAAGCTTGGTGAGCTCGCAGAAGAGTTCAACTTACCGTACATCGTTGATAACGCGTGGGGTGTTCCGTTCATCGGAACGGATCCGAGGAAGATCGGTGCGTGGGTCATGACCTACAGCATGGATAAGGCCGCCGGTGCACCAACCTGTGGTTTGATCATCGGAAGAGAGGACGTCATGGTCCCGATCAGAAGGGCGATGGGCACGCACGGTGATAGGTACGGAACTTGGTCGAGCTATGGCAAAGCGGCCTACGTGACCTTCGATCCAGGAAAAGAGGCGCTCGCCGGTGCCATCGCCGCTTTGAAGGCTTTGAAAGAGAAAGCAGACAAGTTCAAGAGGAACGTCGATAGGCTTTACGAGATCACTGTGGAGGAGTTCTCCAACATTGATTCGCGCATCAGACACATCTTCAAGATCTCCAAGAGCTACAACTCTGGCGCCGTCGAGGTCAACTACGACGACTGCTGGGAGAAAGGTGTACCCTTCCCCATCTTCCCGATCGAGGACATGTACGCTGGTACGAACATACTCCAGATCGGTACCGACGCCATGGGTATCATCCAGACGATCGCGTACGATGGAAACATATTCATCTCGCTGGGCCTCGGCACGACGGACGAAAACGGTGACATCATCGAAGACAAAACGAGGCTCGCCGTCAGGGGTCTTGTGAAGTTGATCGAGATCGTTGCCAAGTATTCGAACGTTCTGTGATGTGGTGGTGGTATGGCGAAGGTGCCAAGAGTGGTTGTCGTTGGAGGAGGTTGGGGTGGTTGTGCGGCCGCCGCGGCCGCACGTAAAGCTGGAGCCGAGGTCGTTTTGATAGAGAGAGCGGACATGCTGCTCGGAACAGGCCTCGTTGGTGGTATATTCAGAAACAACGGACGTTTCACTGCGTCAGAGGAAATGTTGGAGATGGGTGCGGACATATTCGCCGTGATGGACAGATGCGCGATCCACACGAACGTGGAATTCCCCGGACACAAGCACGCGAGCTTGTACAGCGTTTACAAGATCGAACCGGCCGTTCGAGAGTATCTCACGAACCTGGGTGTTCAGATTATGACCAACGCACGTGTTATAGATGTCGCCAAGGAGAAAGACAAGATCGTGTGTGTCGTGGTTGAGAAACATGAGCCTGTTCATGGGGATGTATTCGTCGACGCGACCGGTACCTCCGCGGTGCCAGCGAACTGCACGAAGTACGGCAACGGTTGTGCGATGTGCATCTTGAGGTGCCACAGTTTCGGACCCAGAGTGAGTCTCACAACGAGAGTCGGCGTTGAAGAATGGGTTGGCAAGAAACCCGATGGTGGCCTGGGTGCCATGAGTGGTTCCTGCAAACTCTGCAAAGACTCCATCGATCCTAGCATCGTGAGAGAACTCGAGGAAAAAGGTTGTGCACTCGTTCCTGTACCGGAACAGGTGAGGGAAGAGGAAGAGCTGTTGAGCATGAAGGCGTGTCAGCAGTATGCACTGCCTGAGTTCATCGAAAATTTGGTTCTGCTCGACACGGGCCCGGTGAAGCTGATGACACCCTTCTTCCCACTCGAGCAACTCAGAAAGATTCCAGGCATGGAGAGGGCTCGTTACGAAGATCCCATCGCTGGTGGCAAGGGCAACTCGATGAGATACTTCGGTTTCGCAAATTGCACCCCCGAGCTTCAAGCGATCGGGCCGGTGGACAACCTCTTCTGCGCGGGTGAGAAGGCAGGAGCCATGGTCGGTCACACCGAGGCGATCGTCACGGGCAGTTTGGCGGGACATAACGCGGTGAGAAAGGCCATAGGCGAGAAGTTGCTCAGATATCCAGATGAACTGGCCGTGGGAGATTTTGTGAACCACGTTATCGAAGAAATGAAGAAGGAAGAGGGCCGTCAGTACAAGTACACTTTCTCAGGATCGATCTACTTCAAACGCATGGTCCAGAAGAATCTGTACACCACGAACGTTGAAGAGATCAAGAAGAGGGTACACGATGCCAATTTGAAGGACATCTTCAACACCAAACTGGTGTGAGAGGGTGTTTTGGCTGTGGTGGAGTTGACGTTGGCTCACTGGTTGTACCTGGCTTTCATGGTCGCAGTCATCGTCACGATGTTCCTGCGAAAGGACACACCACTCATCTGTTTGCTCGGCTCACTGCTCATCGGTTGGGCGGTGACCAAATCGTTCATCGGAGCTCTTCAGTCCGTGTTCAACGCCATCGTCGTCGCCGGCGTCGAGTTGTTCGGCATCGTGGTCGTCATATCACTCATGGTGGCGCTCTCGAGGCAGATGGAAAAGAGCGGAGCCGCGGCCGCGCTGATAAGGACATTGGGTAAACCCATCAAAGGGCCCAGGTCTGCGTTCTGGTTCGTTGGCATCATCACGGCGATACTTGCATTGTTCATTTGGCCCACGCCTTCGGTTGCGTTGATCGGTAGCTTGTTGGTTCCTGTCGCTGTCAGCGCAGGTCTTTCCCCGGTGGGTGCAGGTGTCGCGATCGCCATGTTCGCCTACGGTGTGTCGCTCACGACGGACTTCGTCATTCAGGGCGCACCCACGCTCACCGCGAAAGCCGCAGGAATAGGTGTCGGAGAAGTCATGAGCGCGATGGTACCTCTCATCATCGCCTACGCCGTTGTGACGATACCGCTCGCTTACTTTTGGACGATGAAGGCGAACAAGAACTACGATCCTCGCAAGGACATCGAACTGTTTGGTGAGAGCGTCATGAAGGCCAAGAGCGAGGAGTTCAGCACCTTCGCTAAGGCGGAAGCCGCGATCGTCAGTCTCGCTTTCCTGATCAACATAGTTCTGATGCTCGCGCTGAAGCTGCGCGGCGGTGATGCAACGGCGTTACTCGGTGGAACGGCGGGTATACTTTTGTTTGTGTTCACCCTGCTGCAGTACAGGAAGGAAGGTCTGGAAGTCGGCGTTGACTTTCTCAGGGACGGTTTCATGTTCGGCGTGAAGATCTTCGCTCCCGTCTTCATCATCGCGGCAATGTTCTACATGGGTAGCGGTGCGGCGAAACAGATCTTTGGCGATGCTGGGAGACCCTTGCTCTTCGATCTGGCGAACGCTCTTGCTGACAGAGTACCACTGAACAAGTTCGCCGTCGCACCGATGCAGGCAGTCATAGGAGCGATCACTGGCTTGGATGGTTCTGGCTTCTCTGGTTTGCCACTCATGGGCACGCTCGCGGGCGGTCTGGCACCCATCGCTAAAGTCAAGACATCCGTCTTGGCAGCGCTCGGTCAGCTCACGGCAGTGAACTGCGGTGGTGGAACGATCGTTCCTTGGGCATTGATCGCTGTCGCAGCCGTGTGTAAGACGAAGCCCGAGGAGATCGCGAGGAGGAACTTCTTGCCCGTCATTCTGGGCTACGTTGCCGCAACAATAGTTGCGATGTTCCTCATGTGAAGAAGGGGGCGCCTTGAGCGCCCCTTTTTGGGGGTTTGAGCTGTGAAAATAAAATTTTTCAAGATGAACGGGGCAGGAAACGATTTCATCGTGATCGACAACAGAGAGAACGTGCTCAAAGATTTCGACATGAACCACTTCGTCAGGATGGTTTGTCGGCGTGGTAAGGCCTTGGGTGCCGATGGACTCATGTTGCTCGAACATTCTGATCTGGCCGATTTTAAGATGAGATACTTCAACAGCGATGGTTCAGAAGGAGAGATGTGCGGTAACGGTGCACGTTGCATCGCGAGGTTCGCAAACCTGATCGGAGTCGCAGGTCAAAAGATGAGGTTCGAAACGATCGCTGGCATCCACGAAGCAACGATCGTGGGTGAAGAGGTCCAGATAATGTTTCCAGATCTCAAGGTGAACAACTTCAAACTCTTCCAAAAACACGATTTTGGTTTTGGACCTATCGAGTATCACTTCGGTACGGTGGGTGTTCCTCACGTGGTGATCTTCCGCCAAAATGTTGAGTCAATGGAAGATGAACTCTTGCTGAACTGGGGAAGGAAGATCAGATACGCATTGGATGTTTTTCCAAGAGGAACGAACGTGAACTTCGTCGAAGTGGTGGGCCCATCTCGCATAATCGTCAGAACGTACGAGCGTGGTGTGGAGAACGAGACGCTCGCCTGTGGAACAGGCTCGATCGCCTCGAGCATCGTTTCGTTCCTGATCCATGGTGTGGAACCACCCGTGACTGTGAAGGCGAGAGGTGGAGAGTTGAAGGTCGGTTTTGAAAAACACACCGATGAGTTCAGGAACGTTTATCTCCAAGGTGATGCACGCGTTGTGGCTGAAGGTTACATTCTCCCGGATGCGTGGAAAGAATGAGCCTGCTGAAAAAGTGAGGTGGGTTTGATGATAGAAAGAATTGTGGACGCCATAGATATCGAAACGACTTTGCTCTCCAAGGACGAGGAAGACGCGAAGAACACAGCCATTCAGTATTTGAAGTCTCTCGGTTTCAGCGACGTCGACGTCGTGTTCGTCGAACACAACGGTTTCGCCTCTCGGATTCGTCTGCGCGCCTATGTGTTCAGGCCCGGTGACAAGTACGCCTGGATCTTTGGAGGCGATGCACGATGAAGTTCGTCCTGTTCCCACTCGATCCCGTTCACGACGTTGCACTCAAGATGTTGAACAGAGAATTGTTGAAGAGAGGCCATCAGACCGTACTTTTGCCACCGGACACCAAGATGGAAGAGGTCGTTGAAATCTGTCAGAGAGAGATGCCCGATTTCATCATGGTGAGCAGGACCGTCGGCTACGGTGCGGCCGAATTGCTCGCCAGGTTCATAGACATGTTGGATGCGGCGGGGCTCAGGAAAAAGTGCAAGGTGGTGGTCGGTGGTAAGGCGATCACAAAGGAACTCGCGGCAGAGCTCGGTTACGATGCGGGATTCGGTGAGAGAACGAGTTGGGAAGAAGTGTTCGCGTACATCGAAGGAGGCAAGTTCGAGAGAAAGAAGGTCGCGGTCACGAAAGTCAAGCGCGACATAACCCACGGTTACACCTACGAAGTTCGTGATGGAACTTTCAAAGATTTGCTCGACAAGATCGCGGATCAAATACTCACTTGGGCCAAGGACAGAACGAGTCCTGGAATCGAGAGGGCTAAGATCAAGGAAAAGATTCTCGAAGGCGAAGAGTTACTCGATGATTATCTGAAACTGTGTGATGAGCTCGTAGTTTCATACTTCAGAAAGAACGTTCTTCCGAAAAAGGTGAGGTTCATAACGGAAGAAGAGAAGAAGAAGTTCGAACGGCTCGTACGTGAGATCAACTTCGACGGTAAGATCCTTCGTCACGGTCTGGATAAACCACTCGTCTTCGTTCAATATGGAACGGGTTGTCCCTTCATGGACGCGATGCACATAAAGGTGAGCGAGGCATGGGATGCGGACGGAGTGTTGCACTTCGATCCGTCCTGGGGTGCGAGATGCGAAGGACTGCTTGAGGGATTGCTGGCGCACGAAGAGGATGGATCGATAATAACGCTCGAAAACCTCAAGCTGATCAAATCTGCTTTGAGTGGTTCAACGCTCTGGTGTGTGAGGGCGCACAGAGGCTTGAACACACCTGAAACAGTCTTGCTGGCTGCACATGCCGGTGCAGACTTGACGAAGATAAACATGGTCTACGGTTCACTGAACGGTGGCACAGATCCAGAAAGGCTCACCGTGGATGGTGTGTATGCGCTACAGCTCTCGGCCAAGTACAAACTCGCATTCGACATACCCACGAACGAGGAACTCGGTGGGGTGCCTGCACCCAAGGCGTTCGCGGGTATGCTCGTCGTGGCGCACCTTGGGGTGAAACTCGGCGCAAGGCCCATCCTGAAACCTTTGTTCTGCTACTCACCAGATGTCATGATCAACGACTACATGAAGGACAACTACGTCGACTACAACGCCGGGAAGATCTTGGCGCTGAGGCGCATCATGGATGCTCCGATTTGGCCTGGTGAGCCCATCGGTTTCATGACCCACACGGAAGATAGGGTTCAATCTGCCATGACGACGGCGTTACACGCTGCTCTTGCAAGTTCTCTCGAACTTGATGCGATAACGATCGCCTCTACCGACGAAGCCTACGCGCGTGGTGCAATCACTGTGAGTGCACGCATCGACACACTGAGGGCGATTGCCGAGGCGTTCAGATTCTTCGGTCATGCCAAAATAGAGCCCACGAAGAAGGCAGAGGAGTACGCAGAAAAGATGGTGAACGACATCTACGAGACTCTCAAGAAGGTGGCCGAAAGGCAGGACTTTGTTGCCGCACTGTACGAAGGTTTGTTCGGAACACGCGAAGAGGGTGCGAACCCTGGCAGAGCTGGGAGAGGTACGGTGAGGAAATGCTGAGCCTTGGTGTCTTGGGCACAGCAAAGAACACAGGTAAGACGACCACGCTCAACGCGTTGTTGAAATGTCTGAGTGAAAAATTGCTCGCCCTCACGAGCATAGGCTTCGATGGAGAGGACCTCGACCACATCACGGGTCTTCCGAAACCCAAGGTCTTCGTAGAGGAAGGAAGCTTTGTTGTGACGAGCGAAGAGGCCGCAAATCACTCGACCGCGAGGTTGCATCTGCTCAGAAGATTCGACATCAGAACGGCCTTGGGATCGATCTGTTTGTACAGAGTCAGAGGATCTGGCACGGTGGTCTTGGTTGGCCCGTACAGCAGCGAAGATCTGCTCACGATCAAAGAAGTTCTGGAAAAAGACATGGTCGAAGTTTTCCTGATCGATGGTGCGATAAACAGGATCGTGCCCTTCCAACACTCAGACTTCGTGATACTCGCAGTTGGAGCTTCGAGGTCCACGAACCTCGACTTTCTGCTCTCAGAAACGAGAGTCATCGTGAAGGCGTTGAGACTACCGATTGATGGAAGGGATCGAAGGATCGTCGAGGGGTTGGTCAGCCTCGAAAAACTTTCTTCCCTACGCGGTGAGCATATCTTGGTGGAATCTCCCATGCACATTCTTCTCACCGATGAACTCACCAAACTCGAACAACTCTTGAACGAGACAGACGTTGCGGTGATGAGAAAACCGGAGCTTCTGTGTGTTACGGTGAATCCATGTTACCCGGAGAGAAGGATGGAAGGTTACGCGTTGGCACGGATCGATCTGAGCGAGCTCTCGAAGGCCATAGAGCGAGAACTCGAAGTGCCTTGTTTGAACGTCACACAGGAGGAAGAAAGGCTGTGTAAAATCGTCGAGGAGAAGATCGACAGAGCAAGTTGATCTTGTGAAGAAGCTGGGATTGAGCATAACAGTTGGCCTGGTTGCCTCGTTCATTGGTCGTTCGTACAAATTTATCACAGGCAAAATGGAAGAGCTTTTGTTCTTCATGTCTTCTGGCAAATTGCTGTTATGTTGGTTTGCTTTGATCCTCTTCGCGACGTTCTTGATCATCAAAATGTTGAAGAAGCAACCCTGCGCGAGCGGAAGTGGTATTCCACAGGTGAGAAAGGTTCTCTCGGGACAGTTGGATTACGATCCGTTGAAGGTGTTCTTGACCAAGTTTTCCGCTGGCGTTCTGTCCATGTTCTGTGGTTACTCCTTAGGCACGGAAGGTCCCACCGTTCAACTCGGTTCGACGGTGGGACACTTTGTTGCAAAAAGGTCCCGAGAGGAGGGCGAGAGGCGAAAGTTCCTCATCTCTCTTGGCGCTTGTTCAGCAATGGCTTCAGCATTCGATGCGCCTCTGGCCAGCGTTGTCTTCTTGGTGGAAGGCTTACTTTACAGACCAAGGTTGAAGCAAACAGTTTTCTTGCTGCTTTTTACTTTGGTTTTGTCTGACCTGAACGGGTTGATCTTCAAAGGAGTAACGGGTCATCCTTTGGCTTCTATGGCGATCCCTTCCAACGTGAAGGTCGTTTTCATCTTAGTTGTTCTTTCAGCCATGCTGGGAGCTCTTCTGACTTCGATCTGTGTTGGCCTGACCCGTTGGAAGAACTCGAAAGCCAAGATTTCCTTGCCGATCTTTTGTACACTGCTGCTCGCAATTCTTTCCCCAAAGGTACTTGGTAGTGGTACGTTGCTGATCAAAACCAGTTTGTCGAGCGCACTTTCCCAAACCAAAACGATTTCGCTTTTGCTCATCAAAACGCTTTTCACTGCGGTTTGCTTCGCTGCGAAACTTCCCGGCGGTTTGTTTGTTCCATCGTTCGCGATTGGATCGATGCTTGGGTTGTTCACAAGTTCATTCTTCGACGCTGGTCAAGATCTACCAGCTCTCGTTGCCTGTGGCATGGGCTGTATGCTCACTGCTGTGTTGAGGATACCAATCTCGAGTGCACTCTTGGTTTGTGAAATGTTGAATCAATTCAATCTATTGATCGTAATGTTGCCAGCCTGCCTTTTGGTGGAGGCGATAATGAGACTGTTGAAATTCAAACCTTTGTACGATGCTCTGGAGTTGTCCAGACCCGTCTTTGAACCAATGGCTCAAACTGAAAAGACGTAGAAAATGAGGCCGGCGCGTACACGCCGGCTCCTCAAACCCTCTATCCTGCGAACTGTATGGCTTGACCCGCCACGATGTACCAGGTCACAAACAGAGCGTTCACGAAGGCACCAACGTAGATGCTTCCAGTCCTCCTGTAGAAGAACGATGATATCGCTCCAACAACGGCGGTCAAGAAAACGAACTGGTACGCGACGATTCCAAGCAAAGGTTGTGTCGGGAAGTACAGAGTCTGTGTGGCGAACAACTTGCCCACCTGGAGTAACACGAGGATGAGTATCCCAAGGCAGTTAGCTAAAGCTGAGGACACCATCCATACGACGGTAGAGGTCGCTTCGCTCTTGAATTCTCTCGCTTTCAGTTGCCCATTCAGAACGAGTGCGTTCACGAAGGCGAACAGTGCGAACGGTGGCAAGAACTTAATGAATATCCAAAACCTCGCGAAGTCCATCGGTTTGAGAGCTATAACCCACCAGCGAAAGTCCACCTTGAACGCCCAATAGACTATGGACAAGACTATGTGCGTCGCGAACACCGTGCAAACGCTCAAAGCGAAGGCCTTCCACAGTTGTCCGAGGCGGAACCTGGGTTTGTCAAGATTCGTGGCCAAACCGTAACTGACCAAATTCCCGCCGATCCTACGATGGTACACGAAGTGCCAAACGATGAACAAACCGATCGCGATCAAGGCGTTGAACGTCGCCCAACGTGCAAAACCGATCGTGAGGCTCTGTGGCCAGAACGCATTCGGTGTTGGAGTCTTTCCACCCGGTCGCTGGAATTCGAAGAACGTGAACGCCGGGATCGCCGCCACGAGGAAGAAACCTATCAGCCACGTGATGATGCTCAAGGCCTTGTTCTTCACTTGGGAACCAACAGGGTTGTTTCTCAAAGACGAGAAGTACGCTGTCTGAAGCATACAATAACCGTAGCTGAGCAGGAACATGATGCCTCCTATCAAACCGAGCAGAGTTCCGAACTCTTTCCATGGCCAGATCTGGTTCTTTGGATCTATGTACTTCGGTGGCTTGAAGGAGTCCTGCAAGAACTCGATGGCGTTGCCGATCGCTTCGGTCGACAAGTGGTCCCCAGGGTGAGTGCAATTGGGAATGTAGAGTTTTCTTGCGGACTTGTTTTCGAAGGAACCGTAGAGCTTGCCGGGAACGACGTCTTCGGTTGTTCCGAAAGCGACTTTCAATTTCTGTGTCTTGACGATGTCCGAAGCCTTTTCAACGCCCCACATCAACTGGCTGAACTCGTCGTATTTACTGAATATGACAGCGAAGTTGAACGGTGTTTCAGCGGTCACCTTCGGTGCTCCGTACGTTTCCGAAGAAGATCCAACGAGTATGACTGTTCGAACCAAATGTGGGTATCTTCCGGCCGCACTCAGCGTGGACCAACCACCCATCGAGTGCCCCTCAACGGCGATGTTGTCTTTTTCGACGAAAGGAAGACCGGCCAGATACAGCAGTCCGTCGGCCGCACCGCGCGCAGGGTTGGCGAGTCCACCCTTGATCTGCTCAGAGTAACCATGCCCAGCCATGTCCATGGCAAAGACCACATAACCGCGCCTCGCAAACTCGATGTTGAAGCCGCTCTGCGTTTCTCGAGAGTTGATGTACCCATGCATGGTTAAAACCGCTGGTGCCGGTTTCTCGGGAGAGACACCTTTCGGGATGAACAGCAGAGCACTCCGAATTTTACCGTCGCTGCTGACGAAACGCACGTCTTTGACCTGAGCCCTTCCAAAATCTGTTTGGACCAAGTGAGCGATGAGAGAACCGACGAACACCAGTGCGAGCGACAGCAGTACCAAAAAACGCCCTTCTTCACAGAGATACACCCCTTTCAAAAAAATTGGCCATACCCCCTGCGGAGGTATGGCCTTCTCCAATTCTCCGCCATACCAGAGTCTTTCTCGGGCAAAGTATACACATTTCGGATGCCAAAAGTCAAGTGTTATGATATGATTCACTGAATTTAGGGATCCAGCACCAAATGAAGATTCGCACGAGGATGTATTCGAACTTTGCCAAATGTCTTGATTGATTCGCTACTGGAACTTGATGCGTCTAAGGGTTTCTCAAGGAACGGCTCCCTATACGACGCTGAACAAATCTCTTCTCTCATCGATGTTCGAGAACACCACGTTGTGCAACAGTGCCCTGACCCTCGTGATCTCATCTTCGTGCCTCTTTATGAAACCTTTGTTCGTGAGAAAGATGACGAAGAGACCGTCCTGGCGACACCAGATCGTTGTACCTGTGAAGCCACTGTGACCGAAAGCCTTTTCTGTGAGCACATCTCCACTGCTCGTACCACTCGCCGGGCACATCCAGCCAAGATGTCTCTTTCCGTTGCTCGCTTCGACGCCCTTTTGAGTGAACAATTTCACTACAGGTTTTGGTACCACTTCGCCCCTCAACAGACAGCTCATGAACGTGAATAGATCCTTGATGTTCGAGAACAGACCCGCGTTTCCACTCACACCACCGAGATAGTAAGCGAGTTCATCGTCCGCAAGTCCGACGAGCCTCTTTCCGTCCCTCTCGGACGTGGGAGCTGTGTTCTCTGATGGTCCTGGTGAGAACCTCGTGCTCTTCATCCCCAGCGGCTCGAAGATCGAGTAGATGAACTCATCAAAGCGTTGATTGGTTATCCTCTCAACGATCGCCATGAGTGTGATGAAGTTCAGGCAAGAATAGACGATCTTTTTGCCGGGTTCTTCGACGGGTTGTATCTTCAGTATCTCGTCGAGCAACTCTCTGCCCCTGAAACATTTCCAAAGTTCCGAATAAGGTTGCATACCAGATGTGTGTGAGAGAAGCTGTAGGATGGTGATGTCGGCCTTGGGCTTTTCAACCTTCAAGAATCTTCCGACGGTGTCGTGCAAGTGGAGATAACCCTCACTGAACAGTTTCATCACCGCGGTGGTGGTCGCAACGACCTTCGTCACGCTCGCAAGATCGTACACCGTGTCCAAATTGGTCTTCCTCTCAAAATCGAGAGTTCCATAGGCTTTCTCATAGACGATTTCGCCTGGCCATCCGATCAGCAGCGTTGCACCCGGATAGATCTTGTTCACACCTTCTTCAACGATCCTGTCCACGCACCTGAAGAGTTTTTCGCTCAATCTCATCACCTCTCGTGTAGGAAACAGGCAACTTTGTGTTTTTGTTCACCTTGTAACTGTGGTTTTTCCCTTTCGCACCTATCGAACTTGTAGAGACACCTCGTCGAGAAAACACACCCGGCAGGTGGATTAATCGGGCTCGGTGGCTCTCCGTACAGTTTCACTTCTGACAGCTTCCTTTGTTTGGGATCCCAGCTTGGAACGGCCGACATGAGCGCCCTCGTGTATGGATGCAGAGGATTCTCAAACACTTCCACCGCCTCACCTTCCTCCACCACGTTGCCCAAGTACATCACGATCAGTCTGTCACTCATGTGATAAACCAGATCGAGGTTGTGTGATATGAAAAGATACGACATGCAGTATTCTTCTCTCAACTCCTGGAGCAGATTCACTATTTGACTCTGCACAGAGACGTCTAAGGCGGATGTCGGTTCATCGCATACTATCAACTTCGGTTTCAAAGCTATGGCTCTTGCTATGGCTATCCTCTGTCTCTGCCCACCAGAGAACTCGTGTGGATAACGTGACAGATGCTCTCTGTGCAATCCGACTCTCACCAAAAGGTCCGTAACGTAGTCTTCCATCTCTTTCTTTGATACGAACATTCTGTGTGCCTCGAGTGGCTCCTTCACAACGTCCACGATCGTCATCCTCGGATCGAGCGAGTTGAAAGGATCTTGAAAGACCATTTGAACGCTTCTTCGAAAGAGTCTTTCGATGTCTTTGGGAGCCTTCTTCGTCACATCGACACCTTGAAATTCGATCTTACCAGAGGTTGGCTGGAGAATCCTCGCGACGATCCTCCCGAGCGTTGTCTTTCCACAGCCGGATTCTCCAACCACTCCCAGCGTCTCGTTGTCGTTTATATCCAAATCCAGCTCCTCGAGTGCCCTGACCCAACCGATGACTTGCAAGAAGACCCCTGCCCTGACTGGAAAATACTTCTTGACCTTCCTGAGTGAGACTATCATCGAGCACCACCTTCGTGGTACAACCAACACGCTACGGAGGAACCATTCAGCTGAACTTCGGCGGGTTCTTCTCTGCGACAGATCTCCATGGCTCTGGGGCATCTGGGGTGAAACCTACAGCCACTCGGCCAGCTGGTGGGTGGTGGAACAACGCCCTCGATGAACGGAAGTTTCTTGTTCTTGTACTCCTTTCTGAGTCTGGATTCAAGCAGAGCTTTCGTGTAAGGATGCAAAGGCTCTTCAAAGAGTTTAATAACGTCCGCCCTCTCCACGATCTTTCCAGCGTACATCACGTGCACTCTGTCGGCGATCTCCGCCACGATCCCAAGATCGTGCGTGATGAAGATCACAGACGTTTTGTACTGTTTCTGCAATTGTTTGAAGAGATTTAGCACCTGTGCCTGTATGGTGACGTCCAGCGCCGTGGTGGGCTCGTCCGCTATGACGATGTCTGGATTGGTGAGCAGAGCCATCGCGATCATGATCCTCTGGAGCATTCCACCGCTCATTTGGTGGGGATATTCATCGAAGCGCTGTTCTGCCAGAGGTATCTGCACCTTCTTCAGCATGTCTATGCAAAGCTCTCTCGCACGCTCTTCATCCATCTTCAAATGTTTCATGGCAATCTCCATCATCTGTTTTCCAACGGTGTAGAGTGGATCGAACGACGACATTGGCTCTTGAAAGATCATGGAGATCTTTCTGCCTCGTATCTCTTCGAGTTCTTTCTGTGAAAGTTTCGTCAGTTCCACACCACGGTGCAGGATACTCCCGCTCACGATCGCTTTCCTGATCAACCCGAGGATCGTCAACACGGTGACCGTCTTACCACATCCGGATTCTCCGACGATCGCGAGCGTTTCTTGCTCGTCGAGTGTGAAAGAAACTCCGTCGACGGCCTTCACAAGACCATCCAGTGTGTTGAAGTAGACTTTGAGATCTCTCACTTCGAGTAGCTTCATACCTTCTCGACCGTCCTGTAAGGATCGAGTGCGTCCCTGAGCGCATCACCGACGAAGTTGAAAGCCAAAACGGAGACCATGATGAAAAAACCGGGGATCAACAGCCACGGGCTCGACGAAAGTGCTGCGAGCGATTGAGCTTGATTCAAGAGCAATCCCCAGCTCGTCATGGGTTCCTTTATGCCCAATCCCAGAAAGCTTATCGCACTCTCTCCCAAGATCATTCCTGGTATCGACAAGGTTGAGACGACCACCAGATAGCTCATGATGTTCGGTATCAGATGCCTGGTGATGATCTTGAAATTCGAAACACCCGCCACCTGCGCGGCAAGCACGAACTCTTTTTCTCTAAGGCTCAAAACCATGCCCCTCACGACACGCGCAACACCCATCCAGCCTATGAGTGACAAAACGATCACGATGCCGAAGTACACCCACGTGCTCGGCCAGCTCGGAGGCAGTATGACGGACAGAGCGAGCCACAGTGGGATTCTCGGGAAGGACCTGAGCAACTCTATGAACCTTTGGATCAGAACGTCGATCCAGCCCCCGTAGTAACCTGAGATCGAACCGACGATCGAACCAATGAGAACGCTTATGAACGTGCCAACCAAACCCACCGTGAGAGAAACCCTGCCACCATGCAGAACTCTGGAGAACAGATCCCTGCCGAACCTATCCGCTCCTAAGAGAAGTAGCATCATCTCGTTCGAATCTGCTTCTATGCCGAACAAATGTACGTTGGTTTTGAAGAGTCCCCAGAACTCGTATTCTTCACCCTTGACGAACAGTTTGATCGGGTAGATCCTTGATCTATCTTCTTCGTACTTCACTTTGAACGTGATAGGATCCCTCGTTCTCTTGAGCCCGTATATGAAGGGTCCTTTAAATTTTCCTTCGTGAAAGAATCTGATCTTCGTTGGAGGTGCGTACGTGAAACGACTGTGGGTTTCGGTGAAGTTGTACAATGAGATGAAGTCGGCGAAGATTATCAAGACGTACAGTACCACGAGTGTCCAGAAACCTATCAAACCCAGCTTGTGCTTCTTGAACTGGTAGAAAACTCTCTGCCACGTGTTCATACTTTCACCTCAACTGATCCTTATCCTGGGATCGAGTAAGGCCAGGGCGATATCGGCGAGCAGATTTCCAATCTGTGTTATCAGAGCTATGAAAAGGAGAAAGGTCATCACCAGATACTGATCATGGTTCAAAAGCGCATTGTAGAAAAATGGTCCTATCGTTGGCAGATTCAGAACTATCGAAGCGATGATCGTGCCACTGAAAACATTGGGAAGTTCCATACCAGCTATGCTCACCAAGGGGTTCAGCGCGTTCTTTATCACGTGTCTCCTCACGGTCTTTTCATCCAGTCCTCGTTCCCTCAAGGCGATGACAAAGGGTGAGCCCAACACATCCAGCATGTTTCCACGCATGATCCTCATCAAGCCAGCAAGCCCACTCACACCGACGACCACGATGGGCAACCATAGATGCTTGAGCAAATCGACGAACTTCGCCCAGCTCATGGGAGCACCTATGAATTGTGGCGAGAAAAGACCCCCTACCGCAGTACCTCCAAGCCTGAGCACGAGGTATGTGAGAACCAAAGCCAGAAAGAACTCGGGGATCGAGAGGCCGATGAATCCTAAAACCGTGAGCGTGTAATCGCCCGGCGTGTAGGGGTGCAGTGCGGAGTAGATGCCCATGAGCGTTGCGAACAACCACTGAAAACCTATCGTTAAAAGGGAGATCGCCACCGTCCAACCGAGCCTCTCCCAGATCAGTTCCACGACGGGCCTCTGGTAGGAAAAGGAATAGCCGAAATCTCCCTTGGTGACGATGTTCTTTATCCACATGAAATACCTTTGGTAGGCTGGTTTGTCTAAGGCCAATTCCCTTCTGAGAGATTCGATCTGCTCGGGAGAGATGCGTGGATTTTCAAGATACTGGGACAGAAAATCTCCCGGTTGAAGCTCCGTGACGACGAAGCAGATGACGGACACGAAGAACATCATCGGTATCATGATCAAGATTCTGCGCACAATGAAGGTCCACATCTCGAACCACCTTTGAAAAGGCTCCCCCATCGGGGGAGCCCGAAATCATTTCCTGTAGCTGGTCCAAACGGTGAAACGTAGCATGTTGTCTTCCGTTAGACCTGCGTTGCCCAAAGTCTTGTTGAAGCCCCAAATGTTCATGCCTTTGCACACGAAGATGACAGGCAGATAGATGTGGTACAGTTCTTGGACTTCATCGTAGTAAGCCTTCCTCTTGACTGGATCCATCTCTATCTGAGCCTTTTCGAACAGTTCCCATATTCTCTTTTCCCAATCGAGCATCGCCTCGAAGACTGGCTGTGGGGGTGTCTTGGTCTTGTCCATGGTCGAGTAGTGCCAGTAGTAGAGCTGCGTTCCAGGTTGCCAGATGGCCTTTCTCAGTTGCAGGTCCGGTTGGTTACCGAACGCCCTTATGCCGGCTTGGAAGTTGCCTGCACCGAACATCTGTCCGACCAAGGACGCATCGAGGATCTGCAGGTTAACCTTTATTCCAATTCTCTTCAAATCCTCAGCGAATATGACCGCGACGTCCTGGTACTCTTTTGGCGAGTTCTGAACGAGCAAGTTGAACTCGACCCTCTTGCCACTCGCAAAGAGCCTGTAGCCTTCCTTATCCTTCTTGGTCAAACCCAGCTTGTCGAGCAACTCGTTCGACTTCTTCAGATCGTAAGGTCTCAAGAGCTGTTCCACTTTCGGATTGTAGAAGGCCTTGTTGGACGGGAGTATCAAGCCAGCGTCCGGAATCGCCAAGCCTGCGAAGACCTCGTCTATGATCCTTGTTCTGTTGAGCGCATATTCCATGGCCTCTCTGAATTCGAGCTTCTTGAAAAGATCACGCAGTTCGGGATCGTCCACGTCGAAGTTGAAAGAGATGTGTATCGGACTCGGCGTTGGCTGGTTAGGTTGGGTTGCGTAAACGACGTAAGGTGTTTTTCCAGTCAGTTCCTGTTCTTTCAACATTGGAAAGTCTCTCGAGGCGATCGCCATGAAATCGATCTCACCGGCCATGAACTTCGCAAGCCTCATTTCCGCGTCTCTGATGATCAGATACTCCACCCTGTCGAAATAAGGCAGTCTGTTTCCATACTTGTCCACTTTCCAGAAGTACAGATTCCTCTCGAGCACGAGTTTTTGATCCGTTATGAGCTGGACGAGTTTGTAGGGACCGTTGACGACGATCTCTTTCGGATCGGTGTTCGACAGCCAAACCTTGTTGACGGAACCGAGATCGTTCTTATCGATGAGAGGTTCTAGCTTGTGTTTCGGATAGATGTAGACGTGTGAGAGAACTGTGAAGAAGGCTCCGTACGGTGAGGGAAGGATCGCTTTGACGGTTTTGTCATCGATCTTGACCCATTCGATCATCTTGTTGACGCCTTTTTCGTCAGGTATGGTGAACCTGTCGATTGAGTTACCCCGCGCGTATTTGTTCATGACGAAGTACTGGAACGTGAAAACCACATCGTCCGACGTGATGGGTGTTCCGTCCGACCAGTAAGCTTCACGGATCTTGAACGTGACCTCTTTTCCGTCAGCTGAAACAGTCCAAGACTTAGCGAGCGCAGGTTTGATCTCGTTCGTCACAGGATGCATCTCCACCAACGGTGAGTACATCGGTCCCATTATGACACTGTAACTCGAAGAGTCAAGACTTCCGTACAGTAGGAAAGATTCAGGAGTCGAAGCTAAAACGAGCCTCAGAGTACCACCGATCTTCGGTGATGGATCCGGTGTCAAAAGTTCATCTTCTACCAAGTACTCTGTGGCGAACGCTGCGCAGGCCAAAAGTGCAAGCATTAATAAAAGGGCCTTCCCCATAACCACACCTCCTCCAAGAATGTCATTACAATATTTGTGGTCCATGATTATGATATCACAGGGTTAATCAGAATTGTGTTAACGTGGTCACCATCTTTCAAAGAGAAGGTTTAGCGAAAGGTTTTCCGCTGGTATCAATCCGACACAATGAGGCGCATCATTGAGGATATATGCGAGAGTTTGTTTCTTGCGCTTCAGTTCGCAACACTCTGTATCTCCAAGCGGTACGACACCACCGTGATTGCTTAGAAAATTCTATCTGCTCGCGTGCGTGGCAAATGATAGCTGGATCCTTATAGTACTGTCAAGTATACAGACTCAACTGAGACCCTCATCAACGTCACGAAGATTTGCAATGGTTGTCTCTTTAGCCGACTCATGTATGCTTTGCGACGTAATAGGCCTGGCCACGTGCAACGAATGTTCCACTCTTTCCCACTGTAATATCTTTTCCACTCGACGTTCTACTGGGGAGCACTGCATGCCGAGGAATTGCTCCTCGCCTGAGCTTATTTTGGCTATTCGTCACCCGTTGGGTAGGCTCCGGTGTTACCGTTGGCATCCATTTTTATGATGTACACGTCGTAATTTCCCACCCCGAAAGACGATGTATATCCAGCAACGATGTATCTACCATCACGTGTTTGTTGAATGCAGTATGCTCTTTCATCGTAACTTCCACCGAACGTTTTTTCCCACAGTTTGTTTCCGTTCGCGTCGAGTTTTAGGATGTAAACGTCCTCGCTTCCTGCTCCGAAGGATTTTGTATATCCAGCAACGATGTATCCACCATCATTTGTCTGCTGAATAGACCATGCCAGATCATCGCTGCTTCCTCCAAAAGTTTTGCTCCATACCTCTTTCCCACTCGTATCAAGTTTCAGTACGTAAACATCGTACGATCCGGCTCCAAAAGAGGATGTATACCCCGCGACGACGTATCCACCATCGTTTGTCTGCTGAATAGACCATGCCCCGTCATTGTCGCTTCCACCGAATGTTTTCTCCCACAGTTTGTTTCCGTTCGCGTCGAGCTTTAGGATGTAAACGTCCTCCCGTTCAGAAGATGACCACGTGTACCCAGCAACGACGTACCCACCATCAATAGTCTCCTGAACGGAACGTGCCCTGTCATCATCACTTCCACCAAAGGTTTTCTGCCAAACAACCTGTTGAGCACCCTGAGTTTGGAGCGTGAAATCCTCTGTGACAGTATGCCCGGCACGAATGTTCACCACCTTAGTCTCACTGACGTAACCAATCTTGGAAGCTATGAGTGTTCTCTGACCGGCAGGGACGTTTGTTATCTGGTACTGTCCATACGAGTCGGTTGTAGTTTGTAATTCTGTGCCTTGCACAGCGACCGTTGCATCCTGTATCGGCTGAGCGTTGTTGTCCCTCACGGTGCCTTGTACAGTCCCAGTGGAGGTCGCAGACGCGAGCTTAAAATACACTGTGACAGTCTGTCCAGTTTCCACGTTGACCGCTTTGCTCTCAGGGGTGTACCCATTCTTAGATGCCGTGATTGTCTATTTACCAGCAGGAACGTTCGATATCTCATAGTAACCATGTGGATCAGTGAAGGTCTTCAAATTAGTGGTGCTCACAACAACCGTTGCGCCTTGAACAAGTAGATTCTCGCTGTCCTTCACAGTGCCCCGCACAGACCCTCTTGGTTGTTCGACTGGAGCTGCGCACTGCGTAATCAAAAGGGAGAGCAAGAGCAGCAGGAGAAGATAGAAGATCTTCTTCATCGTGTCGGCCTCCTTACATGATTGTACGCCTTTTGTATAAGCCTTCTCTGGGTTGCCAACCTCGCCGAAAGCAAGCTTAGGATCGGTTTTAAGTCTTCGAGGATGGGTGGATATATCGCTGTTGTTACACTCCGTACAAAATAAGTCTACACTCCGCAACGCCAGCTGTCAATGGTCTTGCTCTTTGGGTACTCAGGAAAGAAGTCTTTCACTTAAAATACCCACGTGAAAACGAGTATATCTTGAAATCTGGTAGCAAGCGACTCGAGAGAGAAGACAAAGATTCCTGAGGAACAAGCTTTCATAGCAGGTTCGTTCTCAGGTTTGCCTGTTTCCTGACTTTGTGGTAACATACCATGGGAAGTTGAGTTTTATATGGTGTACGTGGTTCGTATACTTAGTCAGTGAGTTGAGTAAGATCGTTGTGCCTCTGAGTGATCGCACAACTTCCAAAGATCGCTGAGGGAGGTGTAAACATGCCCAAGGCAGAAGGAAAAATCTTTCAGTTCGAAGGACACGAATCCATAAGGACGGATTTTCTCGAAACGATAGATTTCGATGGAAAAGACGAATACATAAAGATCGAGACCGACGAATTCTCGGCGGTCTGTCCCTTCTCGGGTTTACCAGACATAGGCCGTGTGATTATCGAGTACTATCCAGACGGTGGAAAGATCGTGGAATTGAAATCTCTCAAGTACTACTTCGTGAGCTTCAGAAACGTTGGCATCTACCAAGAGGAAGTCACGAAGAGAATATATGAAGATCTTCGAAAGCTTCTCAAGACCGACAGGCTCAGGGTCACCGTGGTGTACAACATCCGTGGAGGCATAAAGACCACGACCCAGATGGGGGACCTTGCAGGCCATGACAGAAAAGTTGAATGAAAAGCTCATCACACTGACGAGCATCTTCGTCTTCGCCATAGTCGCTTCGAACGTGACGGCTTCGAAGTTGGCGAACCTGGGACCGTTCGTTGTGCCGATAGCCGTGCTCTGTTATCCTGTGACCTTCGCGATCACCGACATAGTGAGTGAAGTCTATGGAAAAAAGATCGCTCAAAGGATCGTCTGGGCGGGCTTCTTCGTCTCGATCCTCCTGGCATTTTACTCGAGAATCGTTGTGGTCTACCCACCGGCGGCCTTCTTCGAAGGGAACGAAGCTTTCGTGAAGGTTTTCTCTTCCACTCCCAGGATCGTCCTTGCGAGCATGGTCGCCTACATGGCTTCACAGACTCACGACGTGTGGGCTTTTCACTTGTGGAAGAAGCTCACGAAGGGTAGACACCTCTGGGTGAGAAACAACCTTTCTACGCTCGTTTCTCAGTTCATTGACACGTGTCTGTTCATCACGATAGCCTTTCTCAACGTTGTTCCCGGAGAAGTCCTCGTGCGCATGATCTTCTCTCAGTACATCGTCAAATTCATCATCGCACTCATAGACACACCCTTCGTCTATCTTGGAGTTAAACTGGTCAGTGGCAGATGGACTGTGATTGAAACCAGCTGAAACGAAAAGCCCTCCTTTCGGAGGGCTTCGTTTTAACTCTTCAGTGACTTGTACAGACTCGAATAGAGTCCAGCTGTGAGCTGGATTTGAACAAGTTTCTTCACCGGTATGACTTTGAACTTGGTCTTTTTCTCGAGTTGCTCGATACGAGAGTCGATCAAATTCTTGATCTGCTCCGCTGCTTGTTTCAGAACGGGATCTTTCTTGAATTCCTTCTGGCTTTTGATCAATCTGTAGAGCATTCCCCACTTGAAAAGGCTGTAGGATCTGCTCGCGACCTCGTTGTCGAACTTCTCGGCGACGGTGGCATTCCTTGAGAGCTCTTCAGCAGTCTCTGCCCACTTCTTCTCAGCTTCGAAGGACTTCTCAAAAGATTTCATGAAATACTCCAGTGCGTCTTGGAACTTCGTGTGGGTGTCTATGTGGGATTTTATCTTTTCGTAGATTTCTTTCAGCGCGTCCATATCTTTTTTCTGGAACTCGAGATTCTCCAGAACCAGATCTCGACGCACGGATTTCGTTTGCCTCAGATTGCATATTCTTTCGTCGTAGTAGTACGGAACTTCGCAGACTATTTCGAAGAGGTTCGGATTGAACCTCCTTGCGTAACCAAGGCTACTCTCACCACTCATTATGATCTCTGCAGGATCTTTCTGAGAGTACTTCTCGTAGAAGTCGTAGGCGTCCACAGTCGTGGGCATCTGGAACACGGCTTGGTGGTACTGTTTCACGAATGGGACTTCGGGTTCGCCAAGTGAGAGGGGTACCTCTCTGTCCTTTGCGGCCTTTTCGAATATCGGATAGAGCAGAGGTGCGTCCTCACTTACGTAGTAGTACACCCCACCGAAACCTGCGTTGTGAAGACTGTAGATGAAATCGGGTTTGACGGAATCGATTATTTCCATGAGAGCCCTCGTCTCAGGCGAGGGTTTGTCGTACTTCAAGGTTTTGTACTCTATGGGGAAGGACCACTCCACTTGCTCGTTTCCCGCGGGACGATAGTAGTTGTAGACGTACTTTCTGAAAGAGTAAGGTGTTTTGAACCAACCTTCGTTCAGCATCGCTCCGTCGACGTCCGCCACCTTCACTATGTACCATGTGAAGTCCAAAAGCTTTCTCAACTCCTCGTTCCGTACCAGTTCCCAGGACAGATAGTCCAGCATGAGACTTCCCACAGGTTCGTTGGAATGTGGAAAGCCATAGAGCAAAGCGTTCTTCTTTCCATGCCCGATCTTGAGACAATAGATGGGCTGTCCTGAAACAGACCGACCCACCTGTTTCATTTCGACGAGGTTTGGAAACTGCTTTGCCAACGCTTTCGAAGACTCATTCAGCTCCTCCACGGTCATGAACCCCGTGTAGTTCGGTACGTTCTCGATCACTTTCTCCAGAACACTCACCATGAACACCTCCTATGTTTTCAGATAGAGCCAACACGCCACTGAATGATTCGGTTCAATCTCGATCAAAGGTGGCATCTGCTCGACGCACTTTTCAAAGCTGTACGGACATCTCGGTTCAAAAACACAACCTGAGCCAATCGCCATCTCAACGCCCAACTTCTTAACATTGATCTTCTCGCGCTTCTTGAATATCGAGGGAGAATAGCTCATCAAGACGCGTGTGTAAGGATGCAGAGGGGATTCCACGATGCGCTTCGCAGTCGATAGTTCCACCATTTTTCCAAGGTACAATACCATGATGCGGTCGCACACGTGTCCTGCGAGTGACAGATCGTGCGTGATGAACAAGACCGTGGTTCTTTCCCTCTCGACCAGATCGAGCAACAAATTCACAACGCTCGCTCTGACCGATAGATCGAGCATAGAGACACATTCATCGGCCACCAAAAAAGTCGGCTTCAGCAACATCGCACGTATTATGGAAATCCTCTGCAACTGACCTCCCGAGAGCTCGTGGGGATAGCGGTTCAGAAATGCATCGGGTGGTTCAAAGCCAGCATCCTTCATGTATCCAAGTATTTTCTCTCTTCTTTCTGCGTCGTTGTCGCATATATGGTTTATCCTCATCGGTAAAAACAGCGATTGTTCGATCCGAAGTCTCGGATCGAAAGATTCGTAGGGATTTTGAAAGATGATCTGGATCTGTCTTCTGGTTTCTGGGTCCAACTTCAGCGTACCACTCAGTTTCGAGCCTTTGAACGTTATCTCTCCGGACGTTTCGCGTTCTAACCTGCTCAGGACGAGCCCCAGGGTCGTCTTTCCACAGCCACTCTCTCCTATCACACCAAAGATCTCACCGGGTACCACGGCGAAAGAAACCCCGTCGAGCGCCTTGACTGAATAACGCTTCTTGATCAGACCGGCCGAGTAATACTTCTTCAGATTTTTGACGTTGAGCAGACTCATATGCGAGCCCCCACTTTCAAACAAGCGACTCTTCGCCCATCGATTTCTTCTGTGCTTGGAACTGTCTTGAAACATTCTTCGGTCGCGATGGGACATCTCGGCGCGAAGACACATTGATGAACGGGCTGTGACAGATCGGGCAGATTCCCAGGTATGCCGGACAACTTTTTCTTTTCTTGTGCGAAATCCGGCAGAGATCTCACCAACCCTTGCGTGTACGGATGGAGTGGCTGTTGGAGGATCTGCTCGGTCGTTCCGTGTTCGACCAACCTGCCGGCGTACATGACAACGATCTCATCGCAGAGCTCAGACACGACACCGAGATCGTGCGAGATCACCAAGCCTGTCAAGGAAAGGCTCTTCACCAGAGATTTGATCTCCTCGATGATCTGTCCTTGCGTCACAACATCGAGAGCCGTCGTGGCTTCGTCGAAGATGATGAACTTTGGATGGTTCAGAAGAGCCAAGGCTATCATTATCCTCTGCATCATTCCCCCAGACAGTTGATGTGGATACGCCTTGAGAACTCGTTCAGGAAGATTCACCATCCGAAGGAGTTGTTTCAACTTGTCGATGATCTCTTCCTCGGTGAGATTGGGATTGTGGGCCTTCATCGTATCGGCCAACTGGTTTCCAACCTTGTGTACCGGGCTCAAGGCGTTCAGGGATTTCTGAAAGACCATCGAGAACTCCTTCCAACGTATCTTTCTCATATCTTCTTCGCCCAAGGAGAGAACGTCGTATCCGAGAAGTTCTATTCTTCCACTGACAACCATCGCGTTGGTGGGAAGCAAACGGATGATGGTATGAGCCAGCGTGCTCTTTCCTGAACCGGACTCTCCCACAATGCCCACGAAGTCTCCCTCTTCGACTTTGAAACTCACGTCTTCGACCGCACGTATCACTTTCTTGTTGATTCTGTAGTGTACACTGAGATCTTGCAGGTCCAGCACGATGTTCTTCACTCGTTTCTCACCTCGCTGAGCTTGGGGTACAACGCCTGCTGTAAACCATCGCCGATGAAGGAGAAGGTTACGACGGTTATCACCGTGAAGATCCCCGGGAACACGATGCCCCACCACGCGAACAACATGTAACTCCGCGCGTCGTTTATCATCTTGCCCCAGCTCACGACACTCGGATCACCCAAACCGAGGAAGCTCAGCGCAGCCTCGGTGAGTATCGCTCCACCTATCTGCATCGCACTGTTGGCAACGACGGGGTACATGCCGTTGGGAATGATGTGTGTGAATATGATCCTCGTTGGGCTCTCACCGTTGGCCCTTGCGATCTTGACGAAGGCTTTCTCCTTTATGCTCATCGTTTGAGCCCTCATTATCCTCGCGTTCGACGGCCAGGTGGTCAAGCCTATCACGAGCATTATGTAGACTAAGTTCCGACCAAAAACAGCCACTATGATTAAGATCAGGAAGAACACGGGGAACATCAGGAAAGAATCGATGATCTTGCTTATCACTTCGTCGAAAACGCCTCCGATGTATCCAGACAGCGCACCTATGACGATGCCTATGAGTGCTGAGAGGCCTGCGGCCACGAACCCCACCGTCAGTGATACCCTCGCACCGTGAACAACGCGCGAGAACACGTCTCGACCAAGGTGATCCGTTCCGAACGGATGTACCTTGCTCGGTGGACTGAGCATGTCGTGGGATATGTCGGTCGGTTTGTAGGGTGCTATCACGGGTGCGAAGAGTGCCATGATCAACATTGTAAGGAACATGATTAGTCCAGCCAGTCCATACCTACTTGAGAGATATCTCTTGGCAAAGTCTGTTCTGAATCTCAAAGGCACCACCTCTCAGAGCAATCTGACCCTTGGGTCCAAGACGGCTATCACTATATCGGTCACGATCATGGCCACACTGATGAACACGGCCATCAAAAAGTAGATGCTCAACAAGAGCTGGTAATCCCTTCTGAACACCGCATCCAGCAATAGCCTTCCCATGCCGGGCCAAGCGAAGACGATCTCGATCAGGGCAGCTCCGGTGATCGAGAAGCCCAGCGTGATACCGAATATCGTGACCGCTGGAATGATCGAGTTCTTCATCACGTACTTTTTGAAAAGCTTGTCGTTCGGCAGACCCACAGCCGATAGAACTGTGACATAGTCTTCACGCAAGTTTTGAACTATGCTGGCCCTCGTGACCCTGTAGAAGACGGGAAGCTGTATCAACAACAGTGTGAAGACTGGCAGGAAAAGATGGTGAAGATAGTCCAGAACCTTTCTGAAACCTTCGTAGGATGCCCTCATGTCGAACATGCCGGAGGTTGGAAACCACCTGAGTTTCGATGCAAATACTAAGATCAGAATGAGACCTAACCAAAAAGATGGCATCGCGTAGAGTACGTAAGAGATCAACGAGAAGATGAGATCGCCGAACTTTTTTCTCAACCTGCTCGCGAGCACGGCGAGATATGTTCCCAGGGAGAATGCGAGCACGCTCGCGGTGACGGTTATCGACAGAGTGGGAAAAACCCTCGGTCCTATCAACTTCCACGAAGGTTGATCGTAAACATAGGAGAATCCCAGATCACCCTTCAAAAGGTTCGTCATGTACTTGAAGTACTGCACCACGAGCGGTTTATCCAAACCGTATTTCCTCTTTAAAGCTTCGATGATCTGCGGTGAAGGATTCTCGAGCCCCGTCATGATCGTTGCTGGATCACCCGGCGCAAGATGGATTATGAAGAAATTAATAGTTATGACCAGAACGATCAAAAGAACGGCGGAAAGGATCCTTCTGAACAGATATTTGGCGAACAGAACGTCCATCAACTTCACCTCTTACAGGAATGGGCCACCCCACAAAAGCAGGGTGGCCCGGGAGGATTGTCACTTGTCAAGCCAGGTTTTGGCGAAGTTGTTTATGCTAACTTTTCCAGCCAGTTGGTAAGGCATGTTCTTCACATATTTCTTGTGGACAAAGTCCACAGCGACTTCTCCGATTGGATAGAACGGCAGGTCCTGCGCAAGTATTTCTTGGACCTCGAAGTAGTACTTCTGTCTTTCTTTGACGTCCGAAATAGTTGCGCCCTTGCTCAAAAGTTCGTCCACCTTCGGATTCGAATAACCCATCACGTTGATGTCTCCGCCCGTTCCAACCCTCAGTTTCAAGTTGTCTGGGTCCGGCCCATGAAAGCCGTTCAGAACCGTCAGATCGAAATCTCCAGCTTTCAGAACCTTTTCGATGTACGCGGCAATCTCATACTCTTCAAGCTTGACCTTTATACCGACCTTGTCCAGCTGTTCCTTTATCACGGCAGCCATGTCGGCCCAGACCTGACCCTGGAAGTAGACGAGAACCGCCTCGAATCTGTAGCCATCCTTTCGTCTCGGATAACCTGCCTCATCCAGAAGCTTCTCTGCCAGCTTCGGATCGTACCCAGGTGCCTTGGTGTTGGGATTGTAAGCCCAGGGGATCGCCGGGGTGTAGAAACCATCGCTCACAGAACCGTACTTTATCGCCTTGTCGAATATCTCTTGTCTGTTCAATGCATAAGATGCTGCAAACCTCACCTTGACGTTGTTGAAGGGCGAAGGTCTCCTCGCCACGTTGAAGCCCATGTAGTAGCGGCTCGGAGCGGGCCTTTGCAAAGCAACAGTATCGGGTGATTTTTGGTACAGGGGGATGTGGGCGTTGCTCACATTACCGTTCACATCGACTTCTCCAGCCATGAACGCCTGGAACGCCGTGTTTTGATCGGGTATGATCTTGAACACGATCTTGTCGAGGTACGGTTCGCCCATGTAGTAATCTGGGTTCTTCACGAGTGTGACATGATCTCCCTTCACCCATTCAACAAATTTGAAAGGTCCGGTACCGATCGGTTTCTGGTTGGCGGGATTGTCCAACCAGTCGACGGGTTGTCCGTCCTTGGTTACGTCGTAGATGTGCTTCGGCATGATGAAGGTGCCATACCAAGCCAAGAATCCAATGAAAGGTGCCTGTGGCTCAGACATCTTGATGATTACCGTGTGATCGTCTCGTGCTTCGATCGCTGTGACCTTCTCGAAATGCTTGGACGCAGGTGCTTCTGGGTGGTTCTTGATTTGCGTGAAGGTCCACACGACGTCGGCGGCTGTGAAAGGTTGTTCATCGTGCCACTTGACACCTTTTCTCAAGTGGAACGTGTAGGTCAATCCGTCCGGCGAAACTTCCCAGCTCTCTGCAAGATCTGGAATAACGTTGTAATCGTGATCGAGAGCAACGAGTTTGCTGAATATCGACGGATAGATCCCGTTACCCGCGTCGTCGATCTTGGCGCAGGGGTTGAAAGAGATCGGATCAGACCAATGTGCAATGATTAATGTTCCGCCCTTCTTGGGCGTTTGCGCAAAGAACAAGACGGCGGTCATTAGCAAGAATGCCACGACCAGGAACTTCCTCATACCAACACCTCCCTCTCAAAAGTTCTTCAACACCACTCTTCCATCGACGACCACACAGATTGGATGGGAACTGGGTCTCAGCGGATGATCGTTCCAAACAACCAAGTCCGCATCCTTCCCAACCTCGATCGTTCCCACAGCATCATCCATGTGCAGAATCTTGGCAGGGTTTACCGTGATCATCTTGAGAGCTTCGTCGTAGGATGCACCATTTCTCACCGCAACGGTGGCGAGCAGTCTGAGATGCTTTTGAGGTATCACTGGGTGGTCCGTCATGAGGGCTACCAAGACACCGTGCTTCGAGAGTTCTACTGGGATTCTGTCATTGACGTATTTGAAACCCGAATAGAGTCTGCTGAGCATCATAGGTCCATAGACGACTGGTATGCCAGCTTTTTTGATTTTCTCGGCGAGAAGGTCTCCGCCAAAAACGTGATCTATGCTCGCGTCCAGGTTGTATTCCTTGATCAAACGGATCGCTGCCGTTATCTCGTCTGGAGATGTAGATAAATGAATCTTCACGGGAAGTTCGCGCCGGATCGCCCGTGCTACGATCGCGTAGATGTGCTTTTTGCTCTGGTCCACCTTGGTCGGATCTTCCATCCAAAGTTTGGCTTCTTCCAAAACCTGCCTGAACAAAGCCACGGTCCCCATGCGGGTACTCGGATAGGGCTCTTTCGATCTGTACTCTCTCGATCTCTTTGGGCCGAGAGCCGCTTTCAGTGCCGCCTCCTCTTTCAAAATACGACCTGTGGTTTTCAGTACCAGACCAATCCCACCGATCACGTTCGCACTGCCTGGACCGGTGTAAACTGTAGTGACACCGCCGTTCAAAGCATCCGAAAAGGCTGCATCTCTGAGATCTATCGCGTCGATAGCGCGCATCTGAGGTGTGATCGGTCCATAAAAATCGTTCACATCGCTGTATTCCCAATCCAAACCCTCTGGGATCAATCCGATGTGGCTGTGCGCATCTATCAAGCCGGGTGTCACGAACTTTCCATGCGCATCGATAACCTCACAACCGTATGGGATGCTGACCTTTTGCCCCACGGCGATGATCTTCTTCTCTTCTATGAGAACAACGCCATTTTCAATTGTGTCGATACCAGTCCAAACGGTTCCACCCTTGATCGCTATCATTCACGCTCATCTGCCTTGAACACGATCTCGCCATCGATGATCGTCATCAAGACCTTCGTTTCAGGTGCCAATGGTGCTCCCGACAGGAGGACGAGATCTGCATCCTTGCCCACTTCAACTGAGCCTATTCTTCCTTCCAAACCCAACACTCGTGCGGCATTGATGGTGACAAGTTGGAGTGCCTCTTTCAAGCTGTAGCCGTGTGCCAAAGCGAGCGAGCAGAGCAAATCGAGGTATTGAATCGGTATCGTTGGATGATCCGTTGTGAGAGAAAACTGAAGCCCTTTCATCTTGGAAAGATTTGCACTGTCGAGGTTTTTCAGCTCCACACCCCTTCGAGCGAAGACAGTGGGTCCATAAACTATGGGCACATCCTGTAGTGAATCGGACAACATGTAAGCTTCCGTAGCGTGATCGAGAACAACACGGATGCCAAACTCGTTGGCGAGTCTTAGGACGGTTTGGATGTCTCTTTCGACATGAACGTGCACACGAAGAGGAATCTGCCCCTTTAGGAGTGGTATCAAAGCTTCCAGCTTGGGATCTTTCTTGTCTTTCTTCTCTGATTCAGCGTACTCTTTCGCCTTCGTTAGGATTGCTCTCAGCTCAGCCACGATCCCCATCCTCGTTGTGGGAACGGCCTTCTGTTCGGAAAGGAATCTCTTTGGATGTTCACCCACGGCAGCTTTAATGCAAGCAGTTCTTTCGACCAAGCTTCCGTTGGTCTTGTACACGCTACCCTGGCCAGGCATGATCGTGATCCTCTCGACGGAGGATCCGAACGACATGTACGAACCGGGCAAGATCCCCACGCAAGTGACCCCAGCCAAGAGTGCGTCTTTGAACGCAGGATCGAACAGATCCACTGCATCTGAGACATTCAAATGTGGTGTGACAGGATCACTGACTTCAAAGCCATGATCACCTGCCTCACCTTCGAGTCTGTAGAGTCCAATGTGGGTGTGCGGATCGATCAAACCTGGTATCACGTATTCTGCTTCGATGACATCGTCATCGTTTTTGGTCCTGGATGGACGCACCTCTTTGATCTTTTCCCCCTTGATCAGCACATCAACGTTTCTCAATTCTTCGAACGGAGTGAACAACACCACACAGCGAACGATCATTGAAACCCATCCTCTCATGACATGATTTAGCTTCGATAACTATTTGATAGTGATTCTACAGCCAGAATGCGTGACAAACCGTGAACTTAAAGTTAAGCAAGGGTGAAGCGAGGCTGAAATCACTTAGCCGTTTTGAAGTTCTTCAAAAGCAGCGGTAGGGAATATCTCAACGTCACAGACAAGAGCACGATGGTACCACCGAGTAGGGCCCATCTGCCCGGTCTTTCACCGTAGGCCACAAAGACCCAGATGGGGTTCAAGATGGGTTCGATCACTGGTATCAAGATCGCCTCGAGTGCCTCAACGTATTTGATGGCGATCGAATAGAGGATATAAGAAAAGCCGAGTTGCACGGTGCCAAGCAACACTATGCCGAGGACGTTTCGAAGTTCAAAGCTCTGATTGAAGATGAACACGAATCCCACCAACGCCGTCAAGATGTTTCCAAGTAAGGTTGATTCTATTGGGGAAGCATCTTTCTGTTTCCTCATGAAGATGATGTACAATCCGAAAGAAACTCCACTCGCGATGGCGACGAGTATGCCAACGACGCTCTCGATCTTCAGTTCGTCGAAGAAAAACAACACCATCCCAAAGAGTGCGAACGATATGGCGATCCAGTCCACAGCTTTGGTCTTCTCTTTCAAAATCATGGGTGCGAAGATCGCGACGTAGATGGGCGCACCGTACTGCAAAAGTATCGCGTTCGCTGCCGTCGTCAACTTGTTCGCCGTCACAAAGAGCGTGACGGTGCCAAAGTAGAAGAAAGCGGCAAGAAGTTGATCCTTACACCAAGTGAACTTGGGTTTCTTCACGTACGCGAGGATCACAAGTGCAGAGATGGCGCTTCGACCTGCGGCGATCGCCATGGGGTTCCAATCGACGAGTTTGATCAGCAATCCTCCGAGGCTCCAAAGAACCGAAGTTACGACCAGGTAGATCACCGCTTTGGTCCGACTCAATCGTTCCACCTCAGGCCGATTTTAACGCAACTGATTTAAAATGAATAAAAGGGGTGATGACATTGAAGCTTGCCAAGAGAAAAAGGATCGCACTGATCGCGCACGATCGAATGAAGAAAGATCTCATCGAATGGGCCGAGTTCAACAAGGGTACCCTTTCGAGGCACGAGCTTTACGCTACAGGTACGACTGGGACGCTGATCGAGGAAAGAACGAATCTGAAGGTTCAAAAGTTCAAGAGTGGTCCTCTCGGAGGCGATCAGCAGATTGGCGCGAAGATCGCTGAAGGTGAGATAGACATACTCATATTCTTCTGGGATCCTCTCGAACCGCTCGCACACGATGTAGACATCAAAGCTTTGATAAGGCTTGCGACGGTCTACAACATACCCGTGGCGATCAACCGTTCCACCGCAGATTTTTTGATCTCTTCTCTCCTGTTCGAACAAGAGTACGAGAAAATTCAGCCTGACTACGAAACTCAACTGCGTGAACGCATCATGAAGGTGGTTGGAGAAGTCAAGCATAGCGAATGAAATTGAATGTTGTCTAAGTTTCACGAAGTTTTGTGAATTTGAGATGACTACCAAGGCTTAAACTACGATAAAAATGCGTTATAATGAAAATGGTGAGATCATGAGGAAAGGTTCTGTCCTCACCTTGAGCCTCTTTGTAGTTATATTCCTTGCGTTGACAGTTCTGCTGGTGTTGGCCATCTACGCTCAAGTGACCAACAATTATGTGTTGCAGCAGAAGAAATTACTCGTCTCGAACGTGGCGAAGAGCGCTGCTTACGCGATGGCTGAGACCGTTGCGAAGTGGTTCACTGAAGGCAAGAGGGATCTTGTACAAAACTTGGCGGCCACCCCGACTTCTCTGTCTGTGCCTGAGTTTCGTGGGACGATCAAATGCAGCGTGACTTCCATTTCGAATGAATACAAAATAACATGTACTGCACGACTCGATGGAGTTGAGGACAGCTACAGCTTGACTTTGATTTTGATGGGTGGTTTGACCTACAGATATGCAATCGATACCGTGACGATGGAAGTCAACAACAACAATCTGAAGATCGTGGGGGATGTACTTGTCAGAGATAGATCGCTCGATATCGGCAACAACTCAGCCATTACGGGTAACATCTACCTAATGAATGGATCGCTGAATGTCGGTAACAACTCGGTTGTTACTGGTGACATATATCTAAGAAATGGAAACTTGACTCTGGGTAACAACAGCGTTGTCGAGAATGACGTTTTGGCCGTTGGGAGCGTAAGAGGTAGTGGTACAATAAGGCGCAACGTTATTGTTACTGGAACAGTGGAAAGAAATGTTACAGTGCTGGGGGATAAAACAGAAAATGCATCGAGCGCTTACGTTCTCGATGAAATCTCGAGGCGCGTGAACGCAAGTTCACCAACGAGTCCACCTTTGCCCGCGACACCGTCCTTTTTCCCGAATCCTGCGGTCAAGCTCAACGGCACGGTGATATCTGAAAGCGATAAAACGTACTATACAGATAGTCTACAGGACGGTTTGAAGGTGTCGAGAAACCTCACTCTCAAAATACCATCGACAGGGTTGCTTTCGATCGCTGCCACCAGTCTCACTCTTAGGAACAACGCGACAATCGAAGTTGATGGTAGCGGTATCGTGATGATATACGTTGAAGGTGATATCACTGCTGGCAATAATATCGAGATAAAACCTAAAGGACCCCAAAGTCAGTTTCGGTTGCTCATTTACTCGAACAAATCAGGCACTTTCAACTTTGGGAACAGACTTTCCGTTGCCAAAGGCGGAGGACTGTACATATATGCGCCAGAAAAGTCGGTGAAGATAGGAAACAGTCCGAATCAACAAAGAGAAGATGTCTTTGGAGCTATAGTAGCTAAAAAAATTGAGGTACAGAACAATCTTTATCTTGCGCTTCCAGATAATCCGTCGGGAGCGCAGATACCTTGGTTCCCAATAGGGTTCGATCCGTCAGCCACCAGCGCAGGTCATTATGGTTTGTACGTGAAGTACAGGAGTTGGGGTCAATGAAACGAGGCTACACGCTCGCCGAAGTCATAGCTGCTTTGCTGATCATAGCCATAGGTGCGCTCGCATTCTTTGGAGTGATCAGCAACGCTTTGACTGGTATAGGAAGGGTTTATCGCGAATCGAGAAAAACATTTGAAGCGAACATGGAACTGGAAGAGTATTTCTCCACAGGTTCCACAGCCGGAGTTGAATTTCAGTTTTCGACGTTGACCATAACTTCAACTTCCTTGGCCACGTCGGTTGAAGTGAAGATCGTGAAACCCAAATCCGATCAATTTGGAAACACCGCTCTTTTCATCTTCGAGCCAGCAGTTCAATAAAGCCGTGGAGGCATTTGAATGTCAAAACTCATCTTCTCTCGTAAGGACGGTTTCACCTTGATAGAACTCTTGATCGTGTTGATAATCCTCGGTGTCGTGTTTGCGATAATTTCGATGCTCTTCTATCTTCCCATCAGGAATGCACAGTTCACACAGCAAGAGTACACAACCTTCGAAGAAATGCGAAAGGTGCTCGAGGTACTCAGAAAAGAACTGACGCTTGCAAGGGACGCAGTGGCCACCACTACGTCGATACAAGAGATAACACCCACCGCGACTGAACTTGCCTTTGGTTATAATAACGGAGCGTTCTACGTCAAGACTTCGACGAATCTAACGCCCATAGCCAAAATGAATCTCTCTTCAACTTCGATCGTGTTCACCGTCCAAACTGTCAACCCTCCGCCTCCAATCCCAAGACCCAGAAAGTACGTGAAGGTGACCTTGATCCACGAGAATCCCTCTGTGAAGTTGGAAACCACGATAGGCCTTCTGAATTCGTTTCAGTTGAATAATCCGAGTACCACTGCAACGAGTGGAAATACGCTCATCGTGACGAAGAACGAGTGAGTTTCACACCGTGTTCATGGCCGTTCTCGATTCGAAATGGAAAGCTTGCCTGAACCACTCGAGTGCGTCTTTCAACGAATCTTCTATAGGCCTCGGTGCGTATCCGAGCTCTTTTGATGCCTTTGTGTGTGAATAAACATAGTTCCTGCTGAGCGTGTAGACTGCGTAGGGTGTGAAGATGCTCTTTCTGCCGAACAGTTGTGCGAGTGAAGTGAAACTCGAAACGATGTATGCGAGCCAGATGGGAAGGAACATCTTAGCAGAACGCTTGGGCTCTATTTTGTCCAAAGTTTGAATGAGTGCCTTCACGGTGATGTGTGTACCGCCTACGATGTAAATTTCTCCGCTCTTTGCAATTTTGGATGCCGATACTAATGCATCCGCAACGTCTCTCACATCGACGAAATCGAAGCTTCCTTCGACCGCGACCTTGAGATTGCCTCTCAGATGGAGCAAGAGTAAGTTTCCCATCTCTGAGATTCGCCAATCGTAAGGACCTATTATGCCGGTGGGACAGATCACGACGGCGTCGAGCCCACGTTTGGTTGCCTCTAGAACCAGGTTGGTAGCGATCGCTTTCGACTTGGCGTAGCACCCTGTGACCTTAGCTGGATCTATGGGCACGGTCTCGTCTATGAGCGAACCTTTGGAAAGCTCAGCGAAGGCGTGGACCGAACTCACATAGACGAGTTTTGAGTTGTTTTTGAGGCAGGCTTCAACGATGTTCCTCGTCCCGTTCACGTTCACATCGTAAACGAGTTTTCTTCTTCCAAAGATCGAGATGACAGCCGCAAGATGAAACACCGTTCGTGCACCTTCACAGAACCTCTCGATGGTTTGCCGATCCCTTATGTCACCTTTGAAAATCTCGACGTTCAAACCTTCCAATGGTTTGGTGTCCTCGAACGGTGCCACGAGTGCACGGACTTCTTCGCCCATGCTGATCAATTTTCTCACGAGCACGTTTCCCAAATGTCCAGTAGCCCCAGTGACTGCGATCATACTTTTGCCCCCTTGGAATCGATGAAAATCGCAAGGAACTTTTCGAAACCTTTGGATATGAGCATCGAATCGTCTGGATTGAGTTTGGACGCGACTTTCTCGACGAGCTTGCTCAGCTCCTCGATCAGCTCGTTGTAAACTCTTTCACCATGCTGTGTGACGCAAAGTTGTATCACCCTGCGGTCAGATTCGTCGGGCGTTCTTTTCACGAAACCTTTCTTCTCCAGAGTGTCGATCAGGTGGGTCACGTTCGCCTTAGTCATCGAGAGTGCGTCCGCGAGCTCTTTCATCTTGCAGGGTCCATACTTGATCAGGTAGAAGAGCGCGTAAAGTTCCACCGCTCGCAGTTTCTCCAGTTCCGGATGAAACCTAATCGCTTTTGAGAATCTCAACGTCAATTCCACAATGGATTCGATGATTTTCCTGCCATCCACGTCGATCATCGTGAAGATTATATAGTTAAAAGATTTGATTGTCAAGTACTTGAACTTTATGAACCTACAGTCACAGAATGTCTTGATCCATGCTCGACACGCCTTGTCCATCTCGAATTTGGCACATCCAACATGAAAGTTCATTTTCTTGAATGAACACTTTCATCGTTATGAAATCTATACGTCCGTATATAAATTTATGGGGAGCGCTCCTTGAGAAACCGAACCGTTCAGACGGTGGGATCGTACATTGGCCTTGGTCTAAAATGACGTTTCCTTCGTTGAAAAGTTAGGAGAGAATCGCGCTCCCCAGCATGAAAGATCAAAGGTGATCTCTCGACTGAAACGCGAAGAGTTGAAAATCAGAAAGAGAACCATCAACAGTGTGCAACGTTTGGCCGAACGAGACGAGCAACATGAACAGATGAATATTGAAGTTCCAGCCCCAAAGATGGGGCTTTTTTGTTTTTTCATCGATCTTGCTCAAAAGCACGTTGTATACTTGCCTCGGTGATCGCACTGCTGAACGATCTAAAAGAGAGTTTCAAATGCACCTGTGGAAAAGTCCACAGTGTGCCACACATCGAGATCGTTTTTGAAGAGAACGCATTCAAACGCATCGACGATTTCTTCGAGAACGCCACTTACCTGGTGGATGGAAACACCGCAAAGTTGGTGAGAACTTGCCCTGCGAGGACCATTCAACTTGAAGGTTCTGGCAGAGTTCTGGCCACGATGGAGAACGTCGAGAAAGCGATGTCACAAATCAAGAGTGATCTGTTCGTCTCGGTCGGTTCCGGTAGCTTGACGGACGTCGCCAAGTACGCCGCACATCTGTCTGGTAAAAGTTTTTCATGCTTTCCCACCGCTCCCTCCGTGGACGGATACACCTCTTGTGTTGCGGCGATCCTCGTCAACGGTGAAAAAACGACGGCGCAAGCGGTTGTTCCAAAGAAAGTTGTGGTGGACACGACGATTTTGAGTGAAGCCCCGATTGATCTTTTGAGGGCAGGGATAGGTGACATCGCGGCGAAAGTCACGGCGAGATTGGACTGGATGCTCAGCAACCTTCTTATCGGTGAGCCCGTCTGCGAGTTCGCTTGGATTCAACTGAGAGATGAACTCGAGGTCGTTTTGGATGATTCGAAGAGAGTACTCGACAGAAGCAAAGAGGCTGTTTTGAGACTCATGAATGCCCTTTTGGTTTCGGGTTTGAACATCACCATCGTTGGTAATTCCCGACCAGCTTCTGGAGCAGAGCATTTGATTTCTCACACGCTCGAGATGTACCACGAAGCCAGAAACGAAATACCACCGTTCCATGGGCTTTCTGTGGCGATGGGAACCTACGTCACGTTGAAGGCGTACAGGGTGATCTTCGAGGATGTCAGATTGAAAAGAACGTGCCTAACCAACGAGGAAAGGTTTCGCGTTCTTTCAGATTTCTTTGGTGAGGAGAAAGCGAAGAAGTTCATGAACCTGTACGAGAGGAAGATCGTGCCCAAGCAGATAGACCTCGATCATGTGAGAAGAACCTTGAAGCCCACGTACGAGAAGTTCCTCGAAAAAGTTGAATCGGCGCTCGAAACGATCCGTGTTGAAGAACTGTTCGCACAGTACGATCTTGAATTCATTGTGAGACTGATCTTGGTTTCCAACACGATAAGGGAACGATGCACCGTTCTCGATCTGCTCGATCAACTGTGCCTCCTCAAAGATTTCGCCCGCAAGGTGTTCGAAGTTTAATCGTCCTCGTGCAACTGTTCTCGAGCCTGCTCGTCCTCTATTGAAAAACTATATGGCGTTTACTATAATTAAATCAAAACGAGGGAGGTCTTCTCTTGATCTGCTTCATCACGATCGGAGAAACTCCACGCGACGATGTGATACCGGAACTGTTGAACTTGATGGGTAAACCGGATCTGCCTTACAGAGAGATAGGACTCATAGACGGTGTGGATCCGAGCATCTACAAACCTTTGAACGACGATGATGTGCTGGTGAGCAGAAAGCGTGATGGCTCAGTTGCCTACATTTCCCACCGCTGGGTTGTTGAAGAACTTTCCCAGATCGAGTGTGAAGGTCTGTGCGTGCTTCTCTGTACGGGTGAGCTTGAAAGTGAGCGTTTCATATTGCCTTACAAGGTGATAGATTCCTTTTTCTCAGCTATGCCCAAGTTGGACCGAGTCACAGTCGTCGTGCCTGAATTGCAGCAATATGCGAGTGCCGTGAAGCGTTGGTCGAAGGTCGGATCGAGAACGAACTGCGTTGCGTTCTCACCCTACCGAAGTTCCGAACTGAACGTGGACTTGTCGCAAGAACAGCTCGTCTATCTCGATTGCATGGGGTTTGGATTGAAACATGAAGAATTCTTCAGAACCAAAACCTCTGGTATCGTGTTGAGTGCTCGCAGAATTCTTGCGAACTATCTGAGGAATTTTCTACTTTGAGAGGGGGTGTGTGGTGTGAAGAGGTGGTAGTGCCGTTGATCGTACTAGCATTCTTCGCGTCACTCGTTGCAGCACCGAGTTACGACTCAGTGATCCGCGTTGGTTCAGATCAGAACCCAACGACGATGGATCCAGCGATGTACCAGGACCTCGCCTCAGCCCAGGTTATGAGGAACGTCTTCGAGACGCTCGTCGCCTACGACGCGGACGTCAAACAGATCCACCCGTTGCTCGCGGAATCTTGGGAAGTCAGCCCAGATTTGAAGGAATGGACCTTCAAGCTGAGAAAGGGTGTTCGATTCCAGAAGGGCAAGTTCCAGGACGGTAGAGAAGTGACGGCAGAGGATGTCAAGTACAGCTTCGAAAGAGAGATCGCCATCTCACCCATGGTCAGGTTGTACATGGTTGACCACGTCGAAGTGCTCGATCGTTACACTGCTAAGATCGTGCTGAAATATCCATACGCACCTTTCCTGACGGTACTCACCGACGTAGGAGCTGCCATCGTGCCGAAGGAAGAGTGTGAAGGTTGGAAGGACCAGTTCACGTTGCATCCCGTTGGGACTGGCCCGTTCAAGATGGTCGAATGGGTCAAGGACAGCCACATGGTGTTCGAAAGGAACGAAGATTATTGGGGAGAAAGGCCCTACTTGAAGCAGATCATCTACAAGTTCATACCCGACAAGTCCGTCTTGACCATGGCGTTGCTCAGTGGAGAGGTAGACATCACCAGCGATGTGCTGGACCAAGACATACCCAAGGTGAACGCGAATCCCAACGTTCAAGCGATGGCGGTGGGTGGCTGCAACGTCTATGCCGTGTACATGAACTCGATGAAAGGTCCCACGACGGACAAGAGAGTCAGAGAAGCTTTCTTCAGAGGTATAGATATCGAACAGCTCGTCAAGGTCATATTCCCCAATGGAACGGGGATCGCTGCTTACGGTCCGATACCACCCGGCTCTTGGGCGTACAATCCGAACGTGAAATCCTTCTACACGGGATACGATCCAGAGAAGGCGAAGCAGTTGTTGAAAGAGGCAGGATACGACGGCAAACCTGTGAAGATGACCATATAAACGCCCGAAGATCCGAACAGGAGAAAGGCTGCAGTCATTATCCAATCCATGTTGAAGAAAGTAGGGTTCGAAATCGAAGTTCAGTCACTCGAGTGGGGTAGTTTCACCGCCGTCACGTCGAAGGGTGATGCGGACGCGTACACGATAGGCTGGACATGGTACCCAGACCCAGAATTCTTCATCTTCTACATGTTCCACTCGTCGAGAAAGGGAACTTACGGAAATGGTGGTGGATACAACAATCCCGAGGTGGACAGGTTGATTGAACTCGGTGAATCTTGTGTCGATCAAGAGCAGAGAACACAGTATTACAGGAAGGCTGAAGAATTGATCATGAAAGATCTGTACTACTTCCCGTTGTGGCACAAGCTGGTCGTGAACGGTGTGAACAAGAAGGTGAGGGGCTACAAACCTTCACCGGACATGATGATCAGACTGTACGCACCTGGTACCAATGTTTGGGTTGAGAAGTGATCGAGGGCGCGCGAGCGCCCTCTCTTTGTTTGGAGTGATCGAATGGGGAAGTACGTCGCGAAAAGGATCATCCAGGTTATACCCACGCTCTTCTTCGTCATCTTGACAGCGTTCTTGTTGATGAAACTGATCCCGGGCGATCCGGCGATGATTCTCTTAGGTCCACAGGCCCGCGCCGAAGACATCGCCAGATTCAGACAGCAACTCGGTTTAGATAGACCTTTGCCGGTACAATTCCTCATTTATCTGAAGAGAGTCCTCACGGGCGATCTTGGTACATCACTTGTTTACAGACAGAGCGTACTCTCGTTGATATTGGAAAGGCTTCCTGTAACCATCACGCTGAGTCTGTGCGCACTCGTGATCGCGGTGAGCATAGGTATACCCGCAGGCGTCATGGCTGCAATGAAGCACAATTCCTTCATAGATCTCTTGGTCACGATCTTGGCACTGATGGGTCTTTCCATACCGATCTTTTGGTTCGGCATGATGCTCATCATAGTTTTCTCCTTGGAACTCGGTTGGCTCCCGGCGGTTGGACTGGGCGATCCGAGCAAGGGACTGTGGGACGTCGTGAGTCATTTCATTCTGCCATCGCTCGCACTCGGAATTCTTTCGACTGGAACGATCGCGCGCTTCACGCGTTCGAGCATGTTGGAAGTTTTGAACCAAGACTACATAAGAACCGCTTACGCCAAAGGTCTAAGAAGAAGTTTGATCCTCTACAGGCATGCGTTGAGGAACGCACTCGTACCAGTCATAACTGTCATAGGTTTGCAGTTGGGGAATCTGCTTGCAGGTGCCGTCTTGACCGAGACCGTGTTCGCGTTGCCAGGACTTGGAAAACTCATGGTCGATGGGATATTCGGACGTGACTACATGCTCGTGCAAGGAGAAGTTCTCTTCACTGCAATTTTGTACATCTTCGTCAATCTGGCCGTCGATATAGCCTATGCTTTCATAAATCCGAAGATCGGGCAGACCTACAGTGTCTGAGGTGAGATTGAAAAAACAGATTCTGTTCGGACTTATAATCGTTCTTTTGAACGTCTTCTTTGCCATCTTCGCACCTCTCATCGCCACGCACGAAGTCGATGAAATGGACTTTTTCTACATCTTCGCCAAACCGGGCGAAGGTGGGCATATCCTCGGTACCGACGACTACGGTAGGGACATATTCTCGAGGTTGGTCTACGGTAGTCGCATCTCGCTCGTTGTTGGAGTCATTGCTGTTGGTATAGGCGCGATGATCGGGACTGTGCTCGGCATAGTTGCAGGTTATTTTGGTGGATTCTTCGACGCACTGATCATGCGTTTTATGGATGCCTTGTTGTCTTTTCCGTACGTACTCTTGGCCATCGCCATGATGGCAGTGCTCGGGGCAGGCTTGTTCAACGCGATGCTGGCGATAGGTATAGTCATGGTACCGAGTTTTTCGAGGATAGTTAGGAGTGCTGTTTTGAACGTCAAAAACGAAGAATTTGTGTTGGCCGCTCGGGCCTTGGGAGCTTCACACCTTTGGATCATCTTTCATCACATTTTGCCCAACATCGTTCCTGTGTTGATCGTCTACAGCTCGCTTAACTTTGCCGGTGCGGTGATAAGTGAGGCGACTTTGAGTTTCCTGGGCTTGGGGATTCAACCACCTACACCCTCTTGGGGTAGCATGTTGGCTGAGGCGAAGAACTACCTGCAAACTGCCCCACACATGGCGTTGTTCCCGGGGCTCGCGATATTGTTCACGTGTCTTGGCTTCAACGTGCTCGGTGACGGGTTGAGGGACTTGCTCGATCCAAGACTGAAGAGCTGAGGGGGAAAGAATATGAAAGAAAAGATCGCACAAGCACTGGATTCAATGGAAGAACAGCTCATCGATTTGGCGAAAAAGATCTTCGATCTCGCCGAACTCTCTTACGAGGAGAAGGAGTCTTCCAGACTGCTCGCGAACTTCTTGGAAGAAAATGGCTTTTCGGTCACAAGAAACGTTGCGGGCTTGAGCACCGCGTTCTTGGCAGAAACAGGAAAGGGAAGGCCAAAGATCGCATTGCTCGCAGAGTACGACGCGTTGCCTGAAATAGGCCACGCGTGCGGGCACAACATGATAGGTGTCATGAGTTGTGGGGCCGCGGTAGCTCTCAAGAAGGCTTTGCAAGATTTGCAGTTCACGTTGTTGGTGGTGGGTTGCCCCGCGGAGGAAAGGGGGGCGGGGAAAAAGGATCTCATAAAGGCAGGGGTGTTTAAAGATGTCGATGTTGCTATGATGATACATCCAGCTTCCATGAGTACGGGCTTCGATATATCCTACGCGATACGTCGCTACAAAGTGGAATTCTTTGGGCGTTCAGCTCACGCTGCTGCAGATCCTGTCAGTGGTAAGAACGCTTTGGACGCGATGATTCTCTTGTTCAACGCTGTTGGTCTTTGGAGACAGCAACTTCCGGAGAAAGTCAGGATCCACGGGATCATAACGAACGGAGGTCAATCTTTCAACACCATACCGGAATACACGAGTGCGGAGATCGGTATCAGGGCGTTGCGGGTTGAACAACTTGAAAGTCTTGAACAGAGGTTCTTCACTCTCGTCAGAGCTGCAGGTGACATGGCCGACTGCAAGGCCAACGTGGCTCGTGAGGAAGAGATGTTGGAAGTGTACGTCAACGTACCGCTCGCCAAGAAACTGGAAGAGAACTATAGGCTCGTGGGTGAAGAAGTTGTACCGCGAACGTACGAACAAGGAGTTGGATCGACTGACATGGGAGAAGTGAGCCACGTCGTAGCTGCAATCCACGCGTACATAAACATCACGAATGGCAAACCGATACCGACACACACGAGAGAATTCGCAAAGGCGGCAAACTCACCCGAGGGTTACCAGGCGATGCTGAGGGCAACAAAGGCACTCGCGTTCACCGTGTACGATCTCGCGACGGACGAGAGGCTATTGCAAGAGGTGAAGCAGTACTTTCAAGAAAGGAGGAGGGAGTTTTGAATCCCCTCCTGCTCGTTGAGGATCTCGCGGTTGAATTCAAAACCAGGCTCGGAAAGTTCTATGTTCCTGATGGAGTTACTTTCAGCGTGTTCGAAGGTGAGTGCGTGGGTCTCGTCGGTGAGAGCGGCTCCGGAAAATCGACCATTGCGCGAATCCTTTGCGGTATACACAAACCCACGACGGGCTCGATCCAGTTCATGGGAACACCCCTGAAGGGATGGGGCCATCGAGAGATACAGATGGTCTTCCAGGACCCAGACAGTTCACTCGATCCAAGAAAGACGGTTCTGTTCAGCATAGAAGAAGGTTTGAGGATACATAGGATCGGTAACAAAGAAGAGAGGCAAAAACTTCTAATCGAAACTTTGAAGGCTGTGGGGTTGACCGAGGATGTACTCTCGAAGTATCCTCACCAACTGAGTGGTGGGCAGAAACAAAGGGTGGCCATAGCAAGGTGTCTGGTCTTGAAGCCCAAACTGCTCATCTTGGATGAGCCTACCTCAGCTTTGGACGTCTCGGTCCAGGCACAGATACTGAACCTCTTGATGGAACTCAAGAGAGAGTTCTCTTTGACCTACATTCTCATCACGCACGATCTGAAGATCGTTTATCACCTCTCGGATTACACTATGGTGATGTACCTCGGCCAAATCATGGAGATGGGACAAACGGAGAGAATAATCCAAGAGCCCATGCATCCCTACACGAAAGCGCTCGTGGCGGCCATCCCCGCCGTTGGCACTGACAGTCTGCAGGATTTCTCGCTCAAGGGTGAGATACCGAGTCCACTGAATCCACCAAAAGGGTGCCCCTTCAAAACGAGGTGTGACTTCGCCTTCGAAAAATGCAATGAAAGACCACCGTTAATAGACTTCAGAGGTCGAAAGGTCAGATGCCATCTCTACACGGAGGTGTGAACATGTTGGCGCAAGTTCTTGCGGTGATGGAGCTTTTGGACGATCCAAGCGCAGATGGTCGAAAGGTGTGTGATTTGTTCAAAGATTTCGAAGGTGTACATGCGGAGTACGAGACTGTCAGAACATCCCGTGGCAAGACGGACATCGTGAGAATCACGATCTCTGGAAGAGATTCTTCAGCACCAGTTCTGGGCATAGTTGGTCAACTGGGTGGAGTTGGTGCAAGGCCAGAGATGGTGGGATTGGTGAGCGATGCGGATGGAGCGATCGCCGCGCTGGCCTGCGCGCTGAAGCTCGCTGAAATGAAGAAAAAAGGGGAAGAACTCGTGGGGACTGTCTTCGTCACCACGCACGTTTGTCCGGATGCCCCGACCAAAGAACACAAACCCGTGCCGTTCATGGATTCGCCGATTGGTGTAAAGGAAGCGTTGCAGCTCATGCTTAACAGACCAGTCGATGCGATCCTATCGATCGATACGACGAAGGGAAACAGGATCGCCAAGAAAAAAGGTTTTGCAATTTCACCAACCGTGTTAAGAGGTTATATACTAAGAGTGTCGGAAGACTTGTTGGACATCTACGAAAGGGTATGTGGTACGGTACCTTTCGTGCTCCCAATCACGATGCAAGACATAACACCTTACGACAACGGCGTGTACCACATAAACAGCATCATGCAACCTTGTACCGTTGCGCCAAATGTGCCAGTCGTGGGGGTGGCGATAACGACAGAGGTGCCGGTGGCTGGTTGTGCGACTGGGGCTTCGCACGGGGTCGATATAGAACTCGCGGCCCGCTTCTGCGTTGAGGTCGCCAAGTACTTCGGTCGAAGACAAATCAAGTTCTACGATGAGGCTGAATTTGAGAGATTGCTGAAATTCTACGGTGACTTCACACGCTTGGTGACAGGGGGGCAAATCTGATGGGCGAAGAACTCGACAACATAGGTCAAAAGATAAGGGCGCTCAGGCAGGCCAAGCAGATGACGGTGAGAGAAATTGCAAGCCTTGCGGGAGTCACTCCCGGTTTGATCAGTCAGATCGAGCACGGGAGAGTGTCACCTTCTTTAGGCACACTCAAAAGGATACTCTCAGCGCTCGGAGAAACGATCATTTCGCTCGTCGAGCAAGAGGTGGGCGAGCAGGCACTCAAAGGCGTGGTGAGGAAGAACGAACGGCGCAAAGTCATAGTGCGACCAGGTTTAACCTACGAACTCATCTCGGCTAAGAACAAGGCTTATTCGATGTTCATATCCTACCTCGAACCGGGCTGTGACAGCGGCGATTCGTTCTATGCACACGAGGGCATCGAGTCTGGCATCGTGATCCAAGGCACGGTGGAGATAACGCTCGGGGACAAAAAGATCGTGCTGAACGAGGGCGACAGCATAACCTATCCCTCCACGGTACCACGCAGGTGGAAGAACGTGGGCAAAGTCACAGCGATCGGTGTGTGGGTCGTCAGCCCACCGAGTTATTGAAATCATGAAACTTGTTCGCCGCCATTGGGCGGCTTTCGTTTTTCCAGCCTCGCAAGGTAGAATATTCGGGGGTGAACAATATGAAGATCTGTTGTGAAGAACTTTTGTCCATGCCGTGGGAAGAGAGGCCAGAGGGTTTTGAGGGTGTTCTTTGGAGATACAGCAAAAACCCAATAACCAAGAGGAACCCCATCAAGAAGGGTGCACGTGTTTTCAATTCCGCAGTGTTGCCCTACGACGGTAAGTTTGTGGGAATCTTGAGAGTCGATCACAAGAACACAAAGCCTTTCCTGCACGTCGGCTGGAGTGAGGATGGGATCGATTGGAAGATAGATGAAGAACCCATCCAATGGAGAGATCTCAATGGTCGAGATTTCCCCGTCATCTACGCATACGATCCGAGGTTGGTGAAGATAGAGGATGTTTATTACATCACCTTCTGCACGGACGATCACGGGCCAACCATAGGCGTTGGAATGACGAAGGATTTCAAGAACTTCACCAGATTACCGAACGCCTTTGTACCTTGCAACAGAAACGGAGTTCTGTTTCCAAGGAAGATCAAGGGTAAGTACGTGATGCTGAACAGACCCAGTGACATGGGTCACACACCGTTTGGTGACATCTTCTTGAGCGAGAGTTTCGACATGGTCCATTGGGGCAACCACAGGTGGGTGATGGGAAGAAGTAGCAACAACTGGTGGGAAAACTTGAAGATAGGAGCAGGGCCTGTACCGATAGAGACAAGCGAAGGGTGGCTCTTGATCTACCATGGTGTGACACTGACTTGCAACGGCTACGTTTACAGTTTCGGTGCGGCGCTTTTGGATCTGGAAGATCCATCGAAGGTTCTGTACAGGAGCAGGTACTATTTGATGACACCCGAAGAAGAATACGAGGTGTGTGGTTTCGTACCTAACGTGGTCTTTCCTTGCGCGACCCTGTGCGATGGAAAGACTGGAAGGCTCGCGGTCTACTATGGAGCCGCAGACACCTACGTGGCTCTCGCCTTCGGTTATGTTCAAGAGATCGTGGAGTTCGTCAAAGAGAATTCGGACTGAAGCCGGGAGGGAACAGACGTGGAGATATTCGGGAAGAAATTGGTGGAAGGCGAATATTCGATCGAAGCGAAGGACTTTTCTTTGAAAGCTGAGCTTCGAAAGACCGACTTCGGTTGGATGTTGGACGGGTGGCTGAGGGGCAAAGTCGGAAGGATCGAGGTCTTCAGGACCAAGGCTCCAAAGCGAGCTTTTCTGAACAACTGGCAATCGTGGGGTCCTTGCAGAATGGTAGATCTTGAACAGTTCCAAGTTATCACTGTGGACAGAGATTGGCGTTATGCAGTATCTTTGGTACCTGAGTTGCTGGAAAGAACCCTCGTGAGTGACTATTTTGTGGCGGAGGAAGGAAAGCTGTATGGTTTTCTCACCTCGAGATTGGCTCATCCGTTCTTTGCGTTCGAAGGTCAAGATTTGGTGGCCTACTTGGAATACTTCGATACGTTTTTTGAGGAATATGTTCCTCTGGAAACTTTCGTCTTGATAGAGAATCCCGACAACTATGGACTGCTCACTCGGTACGCCGAGTTGGTGGCGAAACATAACGAAGCACGTTTCAAAGAAGATCGGTTCGTCGGATGGTGCAGCTGGTATCAATACTTCTTGGATTTAACTTGGCCAGAGATCTTGAAAAATTTGGAATTGGCGAGGAAGTATTCGGTGAGGGTCTTTCAAATCGACGATGGTTATGAAACAGACATAGGAGATTGGTTGGACACGAAGGAAAGTTTTCCAAGACTCGATGAGATTGCAAAGACAATCCTTGAGAAGGGTTTTGAACCTGGAATATGGACAGCACCGTTCAGCGTCTCAGAGACTTCAAAGCTGTTCCAACAACATCCAGACTGGGTGGTGAAAGAGAAAGGTGCACCGAAGTTGGCGTACAGGAACTGGAACAGAAAGATCTACGCGCTTGATCTGAGCAGGGAGGACGTCAAGAAGTGGTTGTTCGACCTCTTCAGCTCGTTGCGACAGATGGGCTTTTCTTACTTCAAGATCGATTTTCTCTTCGCGGGAGCAATGCCTGGTGAGAGGTTCAGATCGATCAGTCCAATCGAAGCTTTCAGAGAGGGGTTGAGGGTCATAAAGAGTGCCGTCAAGGATGCTTTTGTACTGGGTTGCGGCTCACCCTTGATTCCTGCCGTTGGCCTTGTGGACGGAATGAGGATAGGACCAGACACCGCGCCGTACTGGGGAGAAGATCTGCCCGATCACGGTGTTCCCGCAGCGAAGTGGGCGCTGAGGAACGTGATCACCAGATCGTTCATGAACAGAAGGCTCTGGCAGAACGATCCAGATTGTTTGTTGCTCAGACCGCAGAAGACTGAGTTGAGCGAGACACAGCGAGAGATCTACGCTTACACTTGTGCCTTGTTGGACAACATGATAATTCTGAGCGATGATCTGTCGCTCTACGACGATTCGTCCGATAGAATCTTTCAACACACGCTCCGATTGCTCGGTGGGAGAGCGAAGGTGTTGAACATCTTCAACGATGAACCTTCGTATCTGATCGAAGCTCTTGGAACCAAGTCGGGTGATCTCAAGCTCGAGGTGGATCTGAGGAACAAGACTTTCACGTTGAAGGGGTCGTGAATCGGGGAGGCAGTGAGCATGAAGATCACCATAATAGGCGCAGGAAGCGTGAGGTTTGCACAACAGATCATAGGCGACATAGCGCAGACGGAGGAACTCTCCAAAAATGACACGCACATCTGTTTGATGGACATCAACGAAGAGAGATTGAACGCATCGTACGTCCTTGCGAAGAAATACGTTCACGAGCTCGGCTAACCAGTCAAGATCGTGAAGACATTCCAAATGGATGAAGCCATCGAGGGTGCGGATTTTGTGATAAATACGGCTTTTCCGTACGATCCAAGGTATCACGAGGATGGGTTCCGAAGGTGGGACATTGTCACGGAGATCGCCGAGAAACATGGATACTACAGGGGTATAGACAGTCAAGAATTGAGCATGGTTTCGACGTACACCTACGTTTTGGCGTCTCATCCAGACGTGAAGCTCGCATTAGACATAGCAAGAAAGATGGAAAAATTGGCACCGAACGCTTATCTCATGCAGACGGCGAATCCCGTTTTCGAAATCACCCAGGCGGTGAGGCGGACCACGAGAGTCAACATCGTGGGGTTCTGCCACGGTGTGGCTGGGGTGTACGAGGTCTTCGAGAGGCTGAAGCTCGAGCCGGAAAAAGTCGATTGGCAAGTCGCTGGTGTGAACCACGGCATTTGGTTGAACAGGTTCAGATACGAAGGGAAGGATGCTTATCCACTCCTCGATGAATGGATAGAGAAGGAACTTTCCAAATGGAAAGCGAGGAGTCCTTGGGACGTTCAGATGTCGCCTGGTGCGATGGACATGTACAAGTTCTACGGTATGCTCCCGATAGGCGACACGGTGCGGAACGGAACGTGGAAATACCATTACAACCTTGAAATAAAGAAGAGATGGTTCGGCGAATTTGGGGGAATAGACAACGAAGTGGAGAGGCCCAAATTACACGAATTGCTGAGAAACGCCAGAAGAAGGCTGATAGAGCTCTCGCGACAGGTTGAACTCGATCCGAGTGTGAAGTTGACGGAGGCTTTTTCCGAGATCTTCAGGAAAGGCAAAATGAGTGGAGAGCTGCACGTTCCTTTCATCAACGCGATTTCGAACAACAAAAAAGTCAGGCTGTTTCTGAATGTGGAGAACCAGGGAACGTTGAAGGATTTCCCCGACGATCTGGTGATGGAACTACCAGTGTGGGTGGACAGAGAAGGAATTCACAGAGAGAAGGTTGAACCGGACTTGACGGACAGGATCAAGAAGTTTTACCTCTGGCCTCGAATACTGAGGATGGAGTGGAATTTGGAAGCGTTCTTCTCGAAAGACAAGAGGGTGCTCGAAGACATTCTCATCAGAGACCCACGGACCAGATCGTACGAACAGGTCGTTGCGGTCATAGATGAAATATTGAATTTGCCGTTCAACGAGGAATTGAAAAGACACTATTCAACTTGAAGTATAATCTCTGTGAAAACATCCCGTGGGGTGAGGATGCGTGTACAAAAACGCGTTCGACTGTTTGGTTCAAGGTGTCTACATAGTTTCGAGTTGCACCGAAAATGAGAGGGCTGGCCTTGCTGCGGCATGGGTGATGCAGTCTGCTTTCAAACCAGCCATGCTGGCCGTAGCGCTCGGACCAACGAGAAAAACGGCGGAGGTCACAGAGAAGAGCAAAAAGTTTTCGATCCAGGTCTTGGACAAGAAACAGAAAGAGATAGGCGAACTGTTCGGGTATTATTCGAGCAGGAGCGTGGACAAATTTTCGAAGGTTCGCTGGTTCGAAAGCGAAAAATTGAAGTTACCCATCGTCGAAGGAGTGATCGCGTACTTCGAGTGCGAGCTCGTCGGCAGGTTCGAAAGTGGCGATCATGTGATCTACAACGGTTTGGTGGTGAACCACAAGTTGTTGAACCCTCATGGAGAGCCGATGCTCTTCTCCATGAGAGATTGGTTCTGATTGGAAGTGAACGGTAATGTTTGTACAGATCACGAAGGGCGTGTTCGTCAATACCGACAGAATCAAAGCGATAGTTCCAGTGAACAACGTGATGGCAAAACAACTCAGAGAAACGGCGAGTTACTCGAACAAGATGGTGAACCTGACCTACGGCGCGCAGGCGAGGAGCGTGATCTACATCGACAGTGGACACGTGTTGATCCTTGCCGAGAAAGCCGCGAGGATAAAGCAGAAATTGCTCAAAAAGAGAGGTATGGAACGGCATTCAGGTTGAGATCAGAAAACATTCCTCTGCGTGCGAGTTCTATCGCGGCCCGGGCGATCATGGCCGCGTTGTCCATGCAGAGCTCTATGGGTGGAACGTAGAATTCGTAGTTTTTCTTCGAACATTCTTCTGAAAGCTTTTCCCGCAATCTCAGGTTGGCCGCCACTCCGCCCACCAAGACCAACCTCTTCACCTTCGTCAGCTCCATGGCACGTGAAGTTTTCCAAACCAGTGCATCCACCACGGCCTCTTGGAAGGAAGCTGCTACGTCAGATTTGTTCGCGTTCGGTTCACTCTTGAGCAAGTACGATACCGCCGTCTTCAAACCCGAGAAACTGAAGTCTAGCTTGTCCTTGTCCAACATCGCCCTCGGTAAATGGTAGCGGTGTGGATCTCCAGATTTGGCTGCCCTCTCTATCACCGGACCGCCAGGATAACCCAACTGGAGCAACCTCGCAACCTTATCGAAGGCCTCTCCCGCGGCATCGTCCACGGTTCGACCGATCACTTCAGGTTTGGTTGGATCATCCGTGAAGAGGAGCAACTCAGTGTGTCCGCCACTGACGAGCAAGGCAAGGAACGGTGGTTCAAGTTGTGGAAAACTCAACTTCGCCGCGTAGACGTGCCCCAACAGGTGGTTCACGCCGACGATAGGTTTCTCCAAAGCCAAGCTGAGACCTTTGGCGAAAGAAAGACCAACCATCAAGGCACCTATGAGCCCAGGACCATACGTGACGGCGACGACGTCGATCTCGTTCAAGCTGAGCTTCGCATCTTCGATGGCCTTTCGAAAGACCTGCGGAAGGTTTTTCAAATGGTGCCTCGCTGCGACCTCTGGAACAACTCCGCCGAAGGGTTCGTGCACCTTCACCTGGGAAGACACAACGTTCGAGAGTATTCTCTCTTCTGCGATCACTGCGACGGAAGTTTCGTCGCACGAGGTTTCCACTGCTATGACTACCATCACGCGATCTCCCGCATCACCAGTCTCGGTTTCTCCTTCCCCTCAACCGCTGCCACAGTGATGATGACCTTTTCGACGTTGTGTGATGAGGGCAACTCGAACATCGCGTCCATCATGACCTCTTCGAAAACGCTTCTCAAAGCTCTTGCACCGGTTCCACGGGCTAAAGCTTTCCTTGCGATGGCAGTCAGTGCTTCTGGTTCTATCTCGAGTTGGACGTTGTCGAGCTCGAAAAGCTTCTTGTATTGTTTTATCAAGGCGTTCTTCGGCTCGCTGAGTATCTTCACCAGATCTTCTTCAGTGAGATCGTCCAAGGTCGCTATGACGGGGAAACGTCCCACGAACTCGGGGATCATGCCGTACTGAACGAGATCGTCCGGCGTGACGTGCGCGAGGATCTCACCGAGCCTCATCTGCTTCTTGCTCTTTATCTCGGCCCCAAAACCCATCGATGAACTTTGAATCCTTCTCTTGATGATCTCTTCCAGTCCATCGAAGGCTCCACCCACTATGAACAGTATGTTCGTCGTGTCCACCTTGATGAATTCCTGATATGGATGTTTTCTTCCACCCTGTGGTGGTACGTTCGCTATGGTACCTTCAACGATCTTCAACAATCCCTGCTGCACACCTTCGCCGGAAACATCCCTCGTTATCGATGGGTTCGGCGATTTCCTCGCAATCTTGTCGATCTCGTCTATGTAGATGATCCCGTATTGAGCCCTCTCTATGTCGAAGTTGGTGACCTCAAGCAGACGCAGTATCACGTTCTCGACGTCTTCACCCACGTAACCTGCCTCCGTGAGTGGGGTCGCATCGGCTATGGCGAAGGGCACATCCAGTATCTTGGCCAAAACACGGGCTATCAACGTTTTACCACTTCCCGTGGGACCTATCATCATGATGTTCGATTTTTCCATCTCGACGTCGTCAAAGTTACCAGCGTAGAAGACCCTCTTGTAATGGTTGTACACGGCTACAGATATGATCCTCTTCGCCCTCTCCTGCCCAATCACATACTTGTCGAGTTCCGCCTTTATCTCGGCAGGCTTTGGAAGGGGCTTTCTGCGTTCCCTCCTGACACGTTTGTCGCTCGTCAAGAGATCGTGGAACAACTCCACGCACTCGTCACATATGTAAGCGCTTGGACCGGCTATCAGCTTTCCAACTTGGCTCGCGGGTCTACCACAGAAAGAACAGAACTTCTCTGGCAACGAGAATCCCTCCGTGCGAACATTTTAGCACAATCGTCGCGTCGTTACTTTAACAACATTTCACAAAAAATATAACACGTTCAACCATCGAACGCGTTACTCTGCTGCGAGAGCAACTCGTGAGACATCTGTTCCTGTTTCTGCCAATAACCATCGAGCTTTCCTTCGGACGCAAGTTTTGACAGTCTTCTCTTGAGCCAACCGGGTAGAAGAGCACAGCCAGCCTTCTCCAAACTCGTACCGGGTAAGGGTAGGAAACTGTGCGCGTGTATCTTGCACCCCATTTGAACGAGCTTCTCGATGAACTGGATCGTCTCGTGCTGATCGTCTTGAGTTTCGAACGGAAAACCGAATATGAAGTCCACGTGCGGTGTGAACCCATGTTTCAACAGAATCTCAACAGCGTTCAGAACGTCGTCTTTGCCGTGTCCCCTTCTCAGGATCTTCAAAACTCTGTCACTGCCGCTCTGGGCGCCCAAGATCACGCTCTTGTTGTTCGCGTATCTTTTGACTATTTTCACCACCTCGTCGTTCACTGAGTCAGGTCTCACGTCAGAAGGAAACGTGCCGAAGTATATCTCGCGCATACCTATCCTCTTGAGGTTGAACAAGAGCGATTCTATGGCTTCAACGTTGGGTGTCACCCCATCCTTCGAACCGTAACCGAACGCGTTGGAAGTTATGAACCTCGCCACGTACTTGTGCTTTCTCAAGCCGAGCTCGCAGTAATGAACTATTTGCTCAACACTTCGGTGTCGAACGATCCTTCCAGCGACCAACGACGTCTCGCAGTAAGCACAGTTGAATGGACAGCCTCTGCTGATTTCAATGGGCATGAACTGGGAGAGTTCCACGCAGAAGGGAGGATAATCGTTCAGGTCGATCCTCTTGCTCAGACCATCGAAAACGGGTTTTCTTTCCCCTTTCAAGAACTCGATCAAGTTCTCTTCCCCGTCGCCCACGAAGACGTGATCGAAACCCATCCTGAGGCATTCTTCGGCTCGCGCGGTTGGATGTGGCCCTCCGGCCAAGAGCGTGTAACCCTTCAACTTGAGTATTTTGACTTCTTCCTGAACCCGTTTCAGATCGAAACTCATGAAGGAATACGCCACAACGCTGTCCTTAGGTAAGGTCAAGATATCGTCGATCTTCTTCGCGATGACGATCTCAACCCAGTTGAGCCTGCTCACAACAGCGCTGAGCAGAGCCACGACACTGTAGCGGTTGAACTTCGTCTGTCTGAAGACCAACTTCATGTGCCTTCACCGAGGATCTGTCGAACTTGATCTAAAAAGCTGTGGATCGCTAAGTTCGGTGTGGGAGTGCTCTTCACCACAAGATCGAGCCAGTACAGTCTATCCAGAATCTTTTCGAGCTTTTCAGCATCGTAGAGCGTGATGTGGTTCAAAACTTTGTCACCACCTTTGAAAGAGAAGCCCAGAAATTTGGCAGTTCTTCCGAGTCCTATGCCGAGACTTTCGGACGCTTTCTTTATCACTGGCCAAGGATAAGTCTCTTGCCTTTCGAGGAAGAGCACGAGCTTGTACAGATCGAGAAAATGCCTGGCGAGCACCGAGACTACGAGCACCGCTTCGGTGTTCTTCAGGATCACACTCAGCAGTGGATGCGCTTCTTCGAAGTTCCCCATCGAGACTTTGAAACACAGCTCCTCGATGTCACCCCTTGAGTGGAAAGAAACTATTTGTTCGACGAGCTCTTCGGTCGGTTGGTTCGTCACACAGGCTAATTTCTCGATCTCTCTCTCGATGAGTTCGTCGTTTGGTCCGACCTTCTCGAAGATCAGTTCTGCCAGCCTTCGTGAAGCTGATATTCCATGTTTTTTCAGCCGCTGTGAGACGTAGTCTGTCCATTTCTCGTGTTCCCACGGTTTGGGTAATGCCAGAACCAGAATGTCCTTGGCTTTTACGCTTTCCTCTGTTCTCACAATCACATCGATTTTCGCTTTTTCTGCCAGTTCCAAAAGTTTCTTCTGATCGTCCTTCTTCCAGTCGTCGAAGTCGACGATGTCGAGCAGAACGTCAGTGAAGAACAGGCCACCTTGAGACAGCAAATTGAACGCTGTCTCTTTCTCCTCCAGTGACACCTTCATCCTCTTGACCTTCTTCTTCTCACAAATCCCCTTCACGTGTTCATCTTTCAGGACCTTCGCATCACCGGCAAGAAAGACTAATGGCAAGCGACTCACTTCCCCTCTTCAGTTGCTTGAGTTGGGCGATGAAAGCGTCTATTCTTGCCTCTATGGATGGTGTGAAGGGATTACCGTCCAGCTCGATCGAGATGAAAGGTAGAGACTTTCCAAGCTTTCTCTTCTTCTCTTCGATGGCGTTCTTGAGGATGGACTCGGCGATGCGGCTCGGCATACACGCGAACGGTCCCACTGCGATCACACCATCGTAATACTCACCGATCTCTGCGAGAGTGCTCCCTATGGTTAGGATGGCTTCTCCCGTCAGAATTGGTGAAAGATGAGGTTTCGCCGTTTCCACCACGTGTGCGACGTTCACCGTGCGCGCATCACACAATCTTGCTCGCGCGAACGACCGTTTGATCTTTCGTTCGAAATACTTCAAGACCTGCATCTCTATGCGTTTCTTCATCCTCTGGAGCTTCGTGGAATTCTTCTTCACGAGTCTCTCTATGAAGATGTAATAAGTGTAGTAGATCCATTCGTGTATAGGCGAGATCTGCAAGATGATACCCTCTTGGGCGAAAAGATCTTCCATCCTCTTCCTGCTGAACTCATCCCATCGTACGTATATCTCTCCGGTCATCATCGCTTTGGGAGATCTCTCATAAGCCTCTTTCAAGCGTAGCGATTCAAGCTCGTCGCAAACTCTTTCAACCGTCTTGAGGAAATTGAAGAGTGAATCTTTCTGTAGACTTTCGAGGATCATTTTGTGGTGAGATTCAATGAGGGATTCCACTTGGTCTTCGTTCTTCAATAGAGTCCTCAAAGATTTTTCCACGTTGGAGTAAAGATCCGACACGAGCACGGCGAGCCATGCTCGTAGGGTGAAACCTACACCCAAGCCTCCATACGCGTTCTCGGAGTTCAAGGAGACCAAACCCACATCCTTGACATCGTTCTGTTCCAGCCACAGCTTCATGTAGTTGCTGTACTGGCCGAACCTGCACGGACCGGACGTCGTGGGCATGAAATACAGCGTGATCTCGTCCTTGGGTCTTTCTTGTAGATACCTTATCAACGAACCGAGCGTCAAATGCAACGGCAAACACTCCTTGGACAGTGAGTTGCCCTTGCCCAGTTTGAACTCGAGCTCGCCCGGCGGTGGACAAACGTGGGTTCGAACACCGAATCTCGAGACCGCGGCAGCAAGACATCTGGCCCCGAAGGCGCCCATCGTGGGAAAGACCAACCTCACCCTCGGATCGGTCCAGGGGATCTTCTCACCATCTTTCAAGACGAAGACACCGCTTTTGTCGATCCTGACCTCCAACGTTTTGGAACGCGAAGGCTGTTTCTTCTTCTCTTTCCTGCATTTGACGATGTCCAAGAATGCCTCGATGCGCGTTTCGAGGCCAGCGTCCGCCGTGTGACTGTCGAGTTCCAGAACGAGGGTTGGTTTTTCTCCCATGATCGATTTGAAGTAAGAGAGGATGAACGAATCTGGTCCACAGCTGAAGTTCGTTATGAAGACGGGATAGAGTTTCGGATGACTCTTGACGTACCAGGCCGCCTTCAACATCATTTCTCCCCATGTCCAGTACATGTTCTCGTAACCTTCCTCGGACTCGAACGGGAGGACATCGAAGCTCGCCACAGGGACACCATAGCTTGCAATCTTTCTTGGAACTCCCAAGTTCGCGTGGCTCTGGAACGCGTTGTAAGCTCTACCAAAGATGACGACACCTGTTTTGGCCTCTTCTACTTTCTTCAGGAACTCTTCACTGAACCGTTTCAGGTCCTCTTCGAAACTCTTCTGGCGGCTCTTAGCTTCCTCGAAGGCGATTTTGACCTTTTCCCTATCGAAGCCAAAGGTTTTGAACATGCTGAATAGGTTTTCAAACACAACATCCTCTGGGTCGTTGAAATCGATGTTGCACGAGAGGACTTCAACTTCGTTGAGTTCGGCAAGGTCGGCTTTCAACCAGTCGGGCTCGCTCTGAACGAATGGGCAGTACACGCCTTCTTTGTCCGAAAGGGGAGGTTTGGTCCCACGAATCCTCGGAATGAAAACGAAGTCCACGTTCTTCTTCAGCAGAGAGATTGCAAAACCGTGCGACAGTTCAACGGGAAAACAGAATTCTGACTTCATACTGTCTTTAGCAGATTCGTCCGGTTCATCGGGCAGAACGACTTCGAATCCCAGCTTCGTGAACAAGGTCGAGAAGAAAGGAAAGAACACGTTCATCGCGAACGATCTGCTGATGCCCACCCTCTTTCCGTGACCGTTTTCCTCGATCTTGAACACCATCTTTTCCCTCTTCGTGACGAAGTCGAGTTCTGAGGCGTCGAAGACTTGCTCTCTGAACGCTTCGTAGCGGTTGCATGCGCCACCGTAAGGTATTTTTTTCCCATTGACCTCTATGACACTGATGGTGCATTTTCGATCGCAAGCCGTTCTTCCACCCACACACGTGAACGGTTTCAGATACTTCACATCGCGGTTTGCAAGTTCTCGAAGATCGTACGAGCCTCTCTCCAACAAACCTTTTTCTATGTTTTCGAGCGTCATCAGCGCAATTCCGTAGGCTCCCATGAGACCAGGCTCTGGGGGGACTATCACCTTTTTTCCAGTCAACGCCGCCATGGCGAGCGGAACGGCCCTGTTGTAACACGTACCACCCTGCGCGAACACTTTGTTTCCAACGGGTCTGTTGCCCTTCACCCTGTTGAGATAGTTCATGCAGACGGAGTAGACCAAACCTGCGCATATGTCCTCTGCGGATATGCCCTCTTGGATCGCCGTCTTTATGTCGCTGTTTATGAAGGCCGCACACTGATCGCTGAAGTTGGGTGGGTTTTGTGCCTTCAATGCGTAGTCTGCGATCTCTCTGTAGTCTATGTTCAAAGACTCGCGCGCTGCCTCCTCCAAGAAAGAACCCGTTCCCGCAGAACACGCCTCGTTCATTGCGTAGTCGTACGGAACACCCTCGTTCAAGTAGGTGTACTTGGCATCCTGACCACCTATCTCGAAGATCGTGTCCACCTCGGGGTCGAAATACGCGGCGGCCTTTGCGTGCGCCATGATTTCGTTGTAAACTGCCTTGGTCTGTGCGTGCAAACCCACGATCTTTCTTCCAGAGCCTGTGACACCGACTCCAACGATCTTCACAGGAACCTCGAGTTGCGAGAGGATCTCGTTGTAACATTTCTTTGCCGCACCTATGGGATCGCCGAGTGTTCTGAGATAACTGCTCGCGAGTATCTTCTTATCTTTCACCCTCAACAGCACTGCCTTCGTTGTGGTCGAGCCTACGTCTACGCCCAAGATACATTCGTCGTTCGCCTCGGCTTTGGCCCTCTCCATCGTTTTGAACTCCACCATCGATGCGTATTTTGACAGTGGCGGAAGTCTGAGGAACGCCGAAGGTATCTGTTTCGGTACAACATGGTACTTGCTGACCTTCCGACTTGGATTCTCGATCAACCACAGATAGGCTCCGAAGGCCTCAAAGTAGGTAGCTTCTTCTGGGACCACGTAATCTATGCGACCATCCAAGTGCTTCAGCATGAGCCTGTTCTTCGTGGTACCCCCAACGAGGAGGACCTTTCTCACCTTTGTGTTACCCACGAGCTGCAAGATCTTGTCGGCCATGACCCTGCCGAGGCCGTTGAGCACGAGATCTTTCGGAATACCCTTGTTCAAGGCGTGAGTGCAGTCGCTCTTGCAGAAGACCGTGCAGCGTGAAGAAAGCCTGTAAAAACCATCCACACTCACCGAATCTATAGTTGAAAGGTCCAATCCCATCCTTTTCAACTGTTGTAGGAAGAACTCTCCGGTGCCCGAGGCGCACTTGCTTCCAACGTGTATCGCGCTCACTTCACCGTTGTCGTCGAGTTGGTATAGCACGAAGTTCTCTCCACCTGCGCTCACGATACCATCGCAGTGGCCGTACTTCTCTCTGAGCTTTTTGTAGGCGTACTGTACAGCGAGCGATTCGGGAATGTTCAAAGCTTTGAAGATCTTTCTCAGCTTTCTGCCTGTGAAGACGAGCTCGAGTTCTTCGGGTGAATCTTCCAAGATTTTCTTAACGGTTCCAACAGGATCGCCGTTGTGCAAGATCCAAGACGATCCTTGTTCTCCAAACGTTGAAACGCTCGAAGAGCCGACACAGATCGCAAGGCGCATCTACTTTATCACCCCCGATCCAGCTCACGTACCAGCTTACAAAACTCTTCCGCCACCTTCTTCACTTCGGTTTCGTCCTTCCCTTCCACCATGACTCGGACCAACCTCTCGGTACCTGAAGCCCTAACAACGATTCTGAAGCGTTCAAGATTTTTCTCGATCTCACTCTTGAGCTTCGGGTGCTCCGCGACAGACTTGTCCGCGACGGGCACGTTGAACAGCACCTGAGGATAGTCCTCCACCTCTTTCGAAAGTTCAGCAGCGCTTTTGCCCGTTGAAAGCATCAGCCTCAGGAACTCGAGGGCAGTTATGAGTCCATCTCCAGTCGTGGATCTGTCCAGGAAGATGATGTGACCCGATCTTTCTCCCCCAAAACTCGCACCCAGCTGTAACATACCCTCGAGTACGTACTTGTCTCCCACCTTCACCCTTGTCAGTTTTATACCCCTGTCCAGTAAATAATCCTCTAAACCTTTGTTACTCATTATCGTCGCCACAACTGTGTCGTTGCGAAGCCTGCCTTCACGTTTCAGTTGTACCGCGACGACTCCCATTATCTTGTCTCCGTGTATCTCTCCAGCGTTCTCGCTGAGCAAGATACACCTGTCGGCATCACCGTCGTGCAGAATGCCCAAGTCGAAACCTTTCATGCGTTTGGAGAGGAATTCCGGATGCTGGGAACCGCAGTTTTCGTTTATGTTTCTCCCGTTCGGTTCCTTCGAAAAGCACGTCACGTTCGCACCGAGAGCGTTCAGAACCTCAGGTGTGGTCATGATGGCGGCACCGTTGGCCAAATCTACGGCGATCTTCAAACCCGACAGATCGAGCCCTTGGAAGGATTTCAAGAGTGTTTCTATGTAGAGCTCACGGAGGTGTGGGTCGAACTCCATAGAGCCCCTCTCCACACCATTCGAAACGTTCTCCATGACTAGTTCGATCCTTCTTTCTTCCTCGTCCGGCAGTTTGAAACCAAATCTGAGCACCTTTATCCCGTTGTACTGGTAAGGATTGTGGGATGCGGATATCACGATGCCGAAGCAGTCCAACATTTTGCTGACCATGGCTACCGCAGGGGTGGGCAGAACGCCCGCGAGCTTGACCCTCGCACCTTTTTCCAGCAAACCTTTCACCAGGGCTCTTTGCAGAGGTTCCGCAGACTCTCTCGTGTCGTGTCCCACAACGAACAGCGATGGCCCGTACATTTCCCCCAGAGCCAATCCGAGCTTATAGGCAAGTTCATCCGTCAGATCGTTCCCGTAGATACCCCTGATTCCATCCGTTCCGAACAGGTTTCTCATTGTCTCACGACCCCCTCGTAGGTTTTTTCGAGCTCCTCCGCTCTGGCTTTCTCACCCGTTTGCTTGTAGAGCTCGATCAGAAGTTTGATCGCCTGATTCCTGTAAAGAGAGTTCGGCATCTCGAGCGCCACACTGAGTTGGGCCTTCGCTTCAAAGAGGCGTCCGGCTTTCACCAAGCTCTGACCCATGAGGTAAACCAGTTCCGCACGCCTTTCATCCTGCTGAGGCAACTGTTGGAATGCCCTTTTGAAATCTTCGTAGGCCGAAGAAAAATCCCCCGCGTTCAATTTCGTGACACCCAAAATGTAATACCTCTCAAACAATCTCTGCCTCAAGTTGTCTTTGAGGTTCTTCAACTCCTTCAGATTGTTTTTCTCGACGTATCGTTCAAAATTCTCGTAGTCTTCGCTCACGTACATTCTGTAAGCCTCCACAATCTTTTCAGCTCTCCTCAATTGGGATCTCACGGACACGAACGCTTGAAAGCTTAGCAAGAACAGGAGGGCAAAGACCGTGAGCAAAATCAAAAAGAACTTCTCGAGGTTAATTCTCACGTTCAGCACCTACCAGATGTCGACTTCGGGTTCGAGCGCAACGTTGAAATGCTTTTCGATGAGCTCCTTCACTGTCTGTGCCAGCGCGATGACGTCTTTAGCCGTCGCCGAACCGACGTTGACTATGAAACCTGCGTGCTTCGTGGAGATCTGCGCATCTTTAACTCTGTAACCTTTCAAGCCGAGCTGTTCTATGGCCTTTCCCACGTAAAAATCGTTACGAGGGCGCTTGAAAAAGCTTCCCGCACTCGGAAACTCCAGCGGTTGCGTTTCCAAACGTCGTCTCATGATTTCTTCCATCTTCGAGCGAACCCCTTCTGCTTCGGACTTCGTCAAGCTCAGACAGGCTCTCAGCACTACCCAGTTCCTCTTTTTGAAAACGCTGTTTCTGTAAGAGAACTCCAACTGATCTCGGTGTAAGACCCTCACACGCTCTCCATCGAAACATTCCACCCACTCGACCACGTCCGCCATCTGTCCTCCGTAAGCACCCGCGTTCATGAAGATCGCCCCACCTATCGTACCCGGGATCCCGTAAGAGAACTCCAGTCCCGACAGGCCACGCTGTGCCGACTCGACGCACAACTTGCTGAGCAGAACCCCAGCTTCGCTCACCAAAAGGTTCCCATCGAAACGGAAATTGTTCAAACCCAACGTGCTTATCACCACGTCGACACCTTCATCGGGTGCGAGCACGTTGGTACCTTTGCCCAGCAGCTTCGCGTCGGGGAACAGCTTCAGCGCGCAGAGGAACTGTTCTAAGGATTCGGGCACGAGGAACAGCCTCGCCGGGCCGCCTATCTTGAAGCTCGTGTGGAGACTCAGTGGCTCGTTGAAAAATTGACGGCACATATCACGCTCCCTCGGTCCGCTGAGGTTTCTTCAACGCGTTCACGAAGAGTTCGACTTGGTTCGTTATGACCGCGTCGATGTGCTTTTCGATGCGCTGATACTTTTCCAGATCGTCCAAGGTCCAGACGTAGATCTTCACGTCGAGCTTTTTTATCATCTTCACGATCTTTCCAGAAACAAGCGGATGATCGAACAACTGGTGCGGCAGGTGCATCGAGTAAGGTTTGTGCTGGAGCAGTCGATCTATCAAGCCGATGGGATCGTTCCTCAGTTCTTCTCCCACGAGGAAGCCGAACTTCATGTCAGGTCTTTTTTCGATCAAGCGTGCGATGAGTTCGTGATCGAAAGACGAGACGACGGTACTTTCAGTCAAGCGAAACTCGTCTATGAGCTTCAGTGCCTCTTCCGCCACACTCGCTTCCTTGATCTCCGCGTTCAAGATGTACCTTTTATCGAGAATGGAAAGCACCTCTTCGAAGCTCGGTATGCCATCTGTTCCTATTCTGTAATTCTTCAGTTCTTCGAACGTGAGATCGGCAACCTTCACATACGCCCCACACAACCTCTTCAAATCTTCGTCGTGGATCACGACCACTCTGCCATCCTTCGTACCTCTCAGATCCAGCTCTATGCCATCTGCGCCGAGCTCGAGGGCTTTCTTGAACGCGATCATAGTGTTTTCAGGATAACGTGCCGAATAACCCCTGTGGCCCAGAACGATCATCTCAGCATACCTCCCAACCGCGCAAAGGCATCCATCGCGTCCTTCACGAAGTCCTGTGGATTCTCGTTCGACTCAACGACGAACAACCACACGTCTTTCCACCACGCGACGACATGCTTGGCCTTCTTTCTGGCGCTGTAGTACCCGATCGATGGAAGATCGATGTAGACTCCGAGGTTCCAAACACCGTACTTCTTGACGATCGATTTCCAAGCCTCCTTTGGCACTGCGTCGAAGCTCTTGAAACCGTAGAACAGATACATCCGTCCGTCTGGACCTTTGTAAACGGCAACCTTGCCCTTCAGCTCGATATCTTCATAGCCTGACACGCTTTCGAGGTGCAACAGTGTGTACTTGCCAGCAAGGACCTGCATTGCAGATTCGAGCGAGTAAACCCTCGGTGGAACCTCCGCGATCCTCACCACACAACCACCGAGAAGCAACAAGATCAGCAACGCAACGAAGATCTTCTTCACCTTTCTTCCTCCCCGAGGAACATATTGTGTTTCAGAACTTCTTCGACCGTCCCGATCTCACCGTGGCCCGGAAGCACGAGCTCGTTCGGTTCGAAAGAACTCAAAAGCGTTCTCACAAACATCAACGTCTTCCTCATCGTTACCTCGTCACCACCAGGAAGATCGGTTCTTCCGATGCCGTCTAAAAAGATTGTATCACCGCTGAAAATGACCCCGTTGGTTTTGAACATGACAGAACCTGGGGTGTGCCCCGGTGTACGGTACACACGAAATTCCAGTCCAGCCAACGTGAGGGTGTCTGATAAGAGTTCAACCTTAAAATCAAAAACGAACCGCTCTCCAAAGTACGACGACAGATTCAACGATGGATCGATCAACCACGGTGCGTCGTGTTCGCAGATGTACAGTTTCTCGACTTTCAACTCCTTCAGACCACAGATGTGATCGAAATGACCGTGCGTGAGCAGCACGATGCAAGGTTTCTGAACGAACGCTCCTATACCATAACCCGGATCGATGACCACGCTGGGCTCTGCATCGATCACGTAGCTGTTCGTACCAATGGGTCCTGTGACGATACAGCGAATCGAATCGTTGATGCGTAGGGTGTGCACGCACATCACCTCGGCTATAATATAGACCATGAAAGCACTGTTGCTGTGTTTTGTGGCAGTTTCATCCTTCTGTGTTCAAATCATGTTCACACCTCTTCAGTCGACAGACTGGCTCTGTGAGCTTGTGAGTGAAGCATCGCAGTCCGTGTACGTGTGCAGTTATTCACTCGATGAGAAGAATTTCCTGCATGCTCTGAGTGAAGCGGCACGTCGGGGCGTTGATGTGAAGGTGATCTTCGAGACGGGTACAGCACCCAAGGACGTTCGCGTCAGAATGGACGTAGAGAGTTCTCTGCTGCATCTCAAGTTCATCGTGGTCGATGAAGAGAGGATCGTCTTGGGTTCTGCGAACTTCACGGAAAACAGTTTGAAGAGGTCGATCAACGATCTCTTGTACATCGAAGATCGCGCGGTTGGGTCGAAGCTTGCGAGTTTTTTTGATGGGCTTTGGAACGGAGAAATGAGACGGTTCGAAGCACGGCACGGTGAAATTCTCTTGGCAAATTTCGATCTTGAAGATCTTCTGCTGCGAGAATTGTCGAGAGCGAAAGAGACTGTCGATGTTGCGATGTTCGCCTTGACACATCCGAAGGTTTGGGCGATGCTCAAGGTGCTCTCGAGCAGAAAGGTGCGGATCAGACTACTCGTCGATCGATGGTTTTTGAACCACTCCGCGCTGAGGAATCTTCCAGACTCCGGTATCGAACTGAGGGTCTTTGAGCCCTTCACACTGCACTCGAAATTGTTTATAATCGACGGGCGAGTGGTCGTGAGTGGTTCTGCGAACGCGACGAAGAGTGCTTACGAAAGGAACGCGGAACTGATGATGGTCATTCGAGAAAAGTCCTTGATCCAGCGTTATCGAGAGTTTTTCGAGAAGATATGGCAGGAGGGGAAAGAGCCTTGAAGGTGTTCGTGTTCGATCTGGACGGAACGATACTGATGGATTCCCACAACATCCATCCTTCGAATCTGAAGGCCATAAACTTGCTCTTGAAAAAGGCTAAGGTGATCGTCTTCGCCAGCGGTAGGATGCTCCCATCTGTCAGAAAGCTTTTGCGGCGTTACTTCGAGATCGAATTTCCCATCATTGCCTACAACGGCTCCGTCGTGTGGACACCACAGCACGGCAAGATCATGGAGTTGAAAATAGAACCGCAGCGTGCCTCCCAGATAGTTCAAAAACTGAGATCGTTGAGCGTTCACAGACAGGCCTACGTGGACGACAAACTCGTGGTGGAAGAAGACAACGAACATGCGAGGGCCTACAGTGAACATTCAGGGATCGAGTTGACCTTCGTGGACGATCTTGCAAAGCTCGTGGCAGAACACGGTGCGACGAAGTTGCTCGCCATAGCCGAACCTGAAAAGCTCGATGCGATCATTCCAAAGCTCAGGGAAGAGTTTGAAGACGTACTCATCTTCAAGTCTTTCGCCAACTATCTCGATTTTGTTCCGTCCCAAACGGACAAGGGACGCGCGTTGAGAGTGCTCGCCGAAAAACTGGGTTTCGACCTCTCCGAAGCAATGGCGTTCGGTGACAACGACAACGACATAGCACTCTTGAAGAGCGTTGGCCTCGGAGTGGCTGTTCGAAACGGTACGAAGGGCCTGAAGGAGGTGGCCGATGTCGTTGTCGAGGAGAATTTTCTTGGTGGTCCTGGCAATTTCCTTCTGGAGCTCATCGATCGCGGCTGGCTCGATTGAGTTTCGCGACCAACTATCGTTCTGTGAGGGATCCTGTGTTCTTAACGTTCCTCTGCAGCGTATCTTGAAAGACGTATCGCTCTTAGCGCTTGGTTGCAACCAAAACGTGGAGATCGCGAGGGACGTTGCCTATGCCGCGGGCATGGTGGCGCGCTCTTACGGTTTCGACCACGTCGTTTTTGGAACACTCGATGTGTTGACGGATAACGATCCAAATCCTTTGGGTAAGATCTCTCGATCTCCCTTCATAACCGCCCAGATCATCTCTCTCATGATAGAAGGATTCGTCTCAGCGGGTGTAATGCCTATACTGAACGCAACTGGGAGGATCAACCTCGACGTGGTCAGATCTCTGCTGGCCCGAAAGATGAGTTGCCCAACCTTGGTGGAGGATGAGGGGAAAGCAAACCGGCTGCGTGAGATTGGTTTCAACGTTGCTTTCATTACTGAGAACGGCGAGTTGCTCGGCAGATTACCGACTTTGAACGTGAAGCCACCGATAGATCTTTCAGACGTCGAGCGGATCAGAAGAAAGGTCCTCGAGGGAGCGATCGTGCTCTTGAACCGTTCGGTGAGCAAGATCTCGGTGAACGATCCTTTCATGAGAGCAGGTGTGCTCGTTTTCAGCGATGAGGAATGGATCTTGAAACTTGCCGAGCAGGTGTTGAAGGGGGAAAGACCTTCAACCGGAAGGGCTCCTTGAAATCAGACAAACTGCGATCGCTGAAGCACCCTCGTTCGCTTCGAAGCCCAATCCGTTGGCCGTCTTGAACTTCACGTTGACATTCTCTTTTTCGATTCCCAAAGTGATCGCGAGCGTTTCGATTATCCTTTCTCTGAAAGGTGAAAGCTTCACCACACCGCAAGTCACAGTCACATCGACGTTCACGATGGACCAGCCTCTCTCCACCAGGAGGTCTCTCATCTGTTTCAGCATCGCCAAACTTGAAGCGTTCCGCCAGCGTTCATTCTGGTCGAAGTACTCGCCGATGTCCCCGAGGGCCGCTGCACCGAGCAGCGCATCGATCAAAGCGTGGCAGACTACGTCGGCGTCTGAATGACCTTCCAGTCCAACTTCTTCGCTCACGACGACGCCACCGAGGACCATTCTTCCAGGTTTCTTCAACGCGTGCCTGTCGGTGCCTATTCCCACCCTCAAGTTCATTCCGACTCGATCCTTTCCACTTCGTAAAAGGATGCAGTTTGTGTTTCGAACATGAGCTTCACCGTGCCTATGGGACCGTTCCTCTGCTTTCCGATGATTATCTCGGCCTCGTGAGGTTCGTGCAGTTTTTCGCTCTTCCTGTAGTACTCTTCTCGGTAGATGAACAACACCGTATCCGCATCTTGTTCTATCGCCCCAGATTCTCTCAGATCGCTCAACCTCGGCCTTTTGTCCTCGCGCGTTTCCACGGCACGCGAAAGCTGAGAGAGCGCAACGACGGCGATTTCGAGTTCCCTCGCGAGCAGCTTCAGTGACCTTGAGATCTCAGATATTTCCTGTTGCCTGCTCTCTTGGCCACCTCCGCGTGTGTGCATCAACTGAAGATAATCAACGAAGATGGCGTCGATGTTGTACTCTCGCTTCATCCTTCGTGCCTTCGCGCGCAGCGTGCGTGGATCCAGAGAAGGCTCATCGTCCACGATGATGTTGGCCTTGTAAAGTTTTGAGGCGCCTATGGTCAATCTTTCCCATTCTTGATCGCTCAGATAACCCGTCCTGATCTTGTGCAGATCTACCCTCGATTCGCTGCACAAAAGTCTCTGCGCGAGCTGTTCTTTGGACATTTCCAGACTGAATATGCCCACAGACAGGTTGAACTTGACGGCCATGTTGCGTGCTATGGTGAGGGCAAAGGCAGTCTTACCCACGGATGGTCTGGCTGCAATGATGATCAAATCGGACTTGTGAAAGCCGGAAGTCTGCCTGTCCAAGATTCGAAAACCGGTGGGCAGACCGCTCACGACTGCGCCAGGTTCAGGAACCGTCGCGCTCCTCAACCTCAGCTCTTCAAGGTTCTCGAAAACCGCGTGCATTATCGAGCCGATGTGATCGTAGGTTTTCATGGCCCTCGATTCGGCTATGTCGAAGACAATCCTTTCGGCCTCGTCCAAGATCTCGTCCACCTCACGTTCGTCGTAGGCCGATTCGACGATGTTTCTGCCAGCCTCTATCAGACTTCTCAGGATCGATTTGTCTCGTACGATCTTGGCGTAATGCATCACGTGTGCGGAGGTCGGCACAGCTTCGGCGAGTCTCGCGACATCCAGTTCGCTACCCACGAACTTCATCTGGCCCGTCCTCTTCAGTTCTTCGCACAACGACAGCACATCGATAGGATCGCCGCGCTCGTACATCTTCTCCATGGCGGCGAATATCACTTGATGCTTTTTCGAATAGAAGTCGTCGCTTCTGAGAATTTCCATCACATCGTTCACGACGCTCAGATCGATCAGTATGCTGCCGATCACCGCTTCCTCTGCTTCCAAGTTGTGTGGGGGTAAGAGTGGCATGAGAGATCACCTCAATGAGATGATACAAAAAACGGGGCGATTTTGCCCCGCTTGGTGGAGCCGATGGGATTCGAACCCACGACTTCTACCTTGCGAAGGTAGCGCTCTCCCAGCTGAGCTACGGCCCCAGCAATTCAAATTATAGACCAACGTTCGCTACAATGCAAGAGGAGAAAGATACCCTGCTCGAATCTTGGAATTTATCGTATAATTCTTTCGAAGACATCGAACATTCACGAGAGGTGATCGTATGAACATCGAAGTGGTTCAAGTGAACATACCTGAAGGGGCCAACGTCATCTTAGGACACTCACACTTCATCAAGACGGTCGAGGATCTCTACGAAGCTGTGGTGACCACCAACCCGAGCATGAAGTTCGGACTCGCGTTCAATGAGGCGAGTGGTCCGTGCTTGGTGAGGTACGAGGGGAACGATCAAGAGCTCATCGACGTAGCGATCGACAATGCGAGAAGGATCGGAGCGGGACATCTGTTCGTACTCGTGATCAAAAACGGTTATCCCATCAACATACTCAACCAGATCAAGAACGTTCAGGAAGTCTGCAGGATATTCGCTGCGACTGCAAACCCATTGCAGGTGCTCGTCGTGCAAACCGACCAAGGAAGATCGGTCATAGGCGTGGTGGATGGTTTCGCCGTCAAGGGAGTCGAGTCTGAAAAGGACAGAGAGTGGAGGCACAATTTCTTGAGACAAATCACGAAGTACAAAAAGTGATCGTGAACATGCCGACCGAGCGACCCGCCCACAGGGCGGGTTTTTTGTTGAAAACTCGAACCTGTGGTTCAAATATATTGATATGAAGACTGGGATACTAATATATATTCAGATTAGTTATTGATATTTTCTATTCAGACTTTACAAAATTTGAGGATCATGATAAACTTATTCACGGGGAGCGGGAACATGTTGGAATACATGTTGGCGAAGCCGAAACATGAGGAACTCATCAAAGAAGCGGAGAAAGAAAGAATGCTGAGAGACGCAAGACAGCTCAAAGTCCTGTACGGTTCCAACGTTCAGCGAGAGCAAGCTGAGAAGGAGAGAAGGGTGGCAGTGAAGAGCTGAACTTCGCATCGAGATCTTGCAAGCGTCGCGGCCTGAGTTTTTTATTCACATCTGAATGATAGCGCCAAGCTTCTTCATGCACAATCTCGATACTTTGGTCCAAACTTTTGATTCTTGTGCCTAAGGTGTGCACACGTTTTTGGAAGATCTATAACGTGATTTTGAAAAAATCGGCAGTTCCTTACCGATACCTTTCAAGGGGAAAAGGTTGGGTTCAGGGTTCTATCAAGCATGTAAGCGTGATATGGGCCCGACGCTTCAATTCATGTCTCTGTATTGAAACATGGCTTTAGAACAAGGTACAGTATAATCATCGTATGAAACAACAAAAGTTTGCCCTGTTCTCAAGTGAATTCTTGGCTTATGCGTTGCTTGCTTGCATGACTCTGTTGAGTCAGTATTTTGTTTACATCGGCCTTCCTCCTTCTTTTGTTGGAATCTTGATGGCTCTACCTTCTCTCAATGCTCTTTGGGCGAACCAGTTCTACTTTTTGCTGGCATACAAGTTCGGTCTGAAGAGAGTGGTTCTTTACTCCGCAACGGTTGGGATCGTTTCTATGTGGATCCTGTTTGCGTCAAAGAGAGTTTTCATGATATTCTTTTTTTGTTTCTTGCTCATGCTCTCGCAGGGCGGTCTGGTACCTCTGCTGGAATCTTCTCTGGTGGAACTTGCAAGTCGAACCAAGCTTTCTTATGGCAAGATAAGGCTCTTCGGTACCTTCGGTTACGCCGTCGCATCTTACTTGGTGGCCAACCTGGTGAATGAAGGCTTCGTAGCGCTGTTCATAGTTTATTCGGTGCTCTTTTTCTTGATAGCATCAGTTGTGCGGAGAAGCAAGCTCGAGATGGATTTTCATCAAAGGCCATCGCTACGAGTGATTGACAAAAGATTCTCTGTGCTTTTCGCCATCGTCACCGTTGCGGTCGGACTCAATTTGTTCAACAGCGTCTTTCTGCCGGTGCTCGTCAAATCCAAGAACTTTCGCGCGGCGAGTGTCGGGCTGAGTTTCACATTGATGGCGCTGAGCGAGACACCTTTTCTGCTCTTCGCCGAGCGCATAGTGAAGAGGTTTGGAAGTTTCAGGTTGCTATCGAGTGCCATCTTCGTCGTGGGCTTGAGGCTGGTGATCGCGTCGTTTGCGACCACGGAAACGCAGTTGTTACTGATCCAGCTCCTCCACGGTTGGACTTACATCGTGATCTACTACGCCACGCTGTTCTTGATGAGACAGAAACTTTCTGCGCACGTTCTGGAGGCTACACAGATACTCTTCTGGATCTCTCTGCAGGGTATAGGCCCGCTTTTGGGTTCCACCGTTGGGGGTGTTGTTGTAGAGAAGGTAGGAGTAGAACTTGCGTATCTCACGTTTGGTATCATCACGATGTCTCTCGTGATCTTTTCCTGGGCTGTTGAAAAAATCTGGTTCAGAAGGGGTGAAGGAACTTGAAGCAGTTCGTTCATGAGCTCAAGGGCATGATGAAACTTCCAAAGCTGGATTCCTTCGGTAAAATGCTCTGCGTACAGCCTCATCCAGACGACGCGGACATCTCCATGGGTGCGACGATCGCGAAACTTTCACAGAAAGGGATCAGGATCTACTATGTCACTGTGACCGATGGTTCGGCGGGAACGCGTGACGAATCTTTGGTCGGAAAGAGACTGGCCGAGATCAGAAAAAGGGAACAGGAAAAGGCAGCGGAGATCTTGGGTGTTCACGAGTTGTTGTGGCTGGAATTTGAAGATCTCGGCGATTACTCCATCGAACAAGTGCGCGAGAAGTTAATACAGATCATCAGAAAAATCGAACCAGAAATCGTGTTCACCGTCGATCCCTTTGCACCTTACGAAGTTCATCCAGACCATCTGAAATGTGGCATGTCCACGGCACAGGCTGTGAGCCTCTACAGGCTACCGAAACTTGTTCCCGGCACAACGAATCACAACGTTGCAGCGATTGGATTTTTCAACACGGCGTTTCCAAACACTTTCTATCCGATCGAGCAGGAACATCTGAACAAGAAGTTTCAAGCGATCTCGCAGCACAGGAGCCAGTTCGATGAAACTTCGTTGCAGACGCTGTTCTTCTATCTGACCGAAAAGAGCAGAGCTTACTCACCCATGGAGGGTCAACTGGTCGAACCGTTCAAGGTTCTTCCACCCATGGCACTGCACGTGGTCAGCGAAGCGTACATGCTTTGAACTTTTTCAGGATCTGCCCGTCAAGAAAGATGGTGTATAATACGTGTGCTGGGGGCGAACGGTTTCGACGGGTGTGAGATCCCCCAGGAAGCGAGCCGAGGTCTCCACCACCTCGTAAAAAAGGTGGAACTAAAAAGAAGTGCCAACTACGAAATGGCTCTCGCTGCCTAATAGAGAATAGGCAGCCGTCCCCCGCGAGGTCTGACCGGTGCCCGCGGAAGGGGCGTCAGATAACCGGTCGACCGCTGAAAGTGCGCCCCGACTTTCAGCGGTTTAACAGGGGCTGTGGCTTGCAAGGGCCTGCCTGTGGGCTCTTGAGGGCCGAGAACTAAACACAGGCTGCGCTCGGAGAAGCCTGGGGGTGCTCACATTCGGACGGGGGTTCGATTCCCCCCGCCTCCACCAGTCCTCACTCGTACCTCAGCGCTTCCACCGGATCCAGTTTGGAAGCCCTCATCGCGGGCCAGACTCCGAAGAACAAGCCCACCATCACAGAGACGGACACCGCTATGAGAACAACCGTGGGTGTCACTGTTGTTTGAATCGATCCTATGCTCGCTATGATCCTGGATAGTCCAAAACCTGCCGCGATGCCGAGCAGTCCCGCCACGAAGGTGAGCACGATAGATTCGAGCAGGAACTGGAGCAGAATGTGTCTTCTACTGGCTCCGATGGCTTTTCTGACACCTATCTCTCTGGTCCTTTCCGTGACCGTGACGAGCATTATGTTCATGATGCCTATACCGCCGACCAGCAGAGAAATGCCAGCAATGCTACCGAGCATGAAGCTGAGCATGGCCATGGTTTGATTGATCGTCTCGAGCAGTGCGTCCTGACTGACTATACGATACCTATCTTCGTTTTGAAACTTCTCGAACAAGACAGAATCTATCTCAGAAACCGCTTGACTTGCCATGTTCTCTGAAATTGCTTGAGCGACTATCATCGATACGTTCTTGCGTCTGAAGAGCCTGTTCTCCGCCGAAGCGAACGGTACCAAGATCGATCTGTCGGGATTTAGAAAGAGTAGATTTCCACTCTTTTCGAGCACTCCTATCACGACGTAAGTTTGTCTGATCGAACCACTCGTGATCCTTATGTTCTGTCCAAGGGCATCCCCGTTCGGAAACAGTTCATCGGCCACTTCCTTTCCGACCACCGCCACACGTCGTTTAGCCTTCTCGTCGGATTCGTCGAAAAACTCACCCTGAGAGAGCTTAACGTTTATCATGTCGAACAACACCGATCTTGCGGCCATGATTGTCGCCATGCTGTTCTGACGTTCGTACTGAACGATGAAGTTTCCCTGCTGAATGGGCGTGACGTACTTGACGGAAGGACAGAGTTGAGCTATCCTGTCTGCATCTTCCTTTTCGAGAACTTCCGTGAGTGCTGTGGCGGCACGTCCACCCGCGCCCCTGGTGAAGCCCGGCGAGACGAGTATGAGGTTCGAACCTATGGAGGTCAGAGACTGTCTGATGCTCCTGCTCGTACCCTCGGCCACGGAGACGACGCCTATGACGGCCGCAACACCTATGATGATTCCTATCATGGACAAGGCCGTGCGAAGTTTGTTGTGGACGATCGAACGAAAGGCTTCTTTGAGCATTTCAAGCATGCACGTTCACCTCTTCACTGACGATCTTTCCATCGCGCATGCGAACGATTCGACCAGCATGTTTTGCAACCTCGGGATCGTGCGTGACTATGATGATCGTCTGTCCTCTCTCGTTCAGCTCAGAGAAGATCTTCAAGATCTCTTCTCCACTCTTCGAGTCGAGATTACCAGTTGGTTCGTCCGCGAGCAATACCATTGGATCGTTCGCGAGCGCCCTGGCTATCGCGACCCTTTGCATTTGCCCACCCGAAAGTTGCGTTGGTCTATGGTGTAGCCTATCCCCGAGGCCAACCAATTCGAGCAACTCTTTCGCCTTCTTTCGTCTTGCTGATTTTGGAACACCAGCGTAGATCATGGGTAACTCGACATTTTCGAGTGCGGTGAGACGAGGAAGCAAGTTGAACTGCTGGAACACGAATCCGACCATCTTGTTCCTTATCTTCGCAAGCTGTGAGTCGTTCAATTTGGAAACCGGCGTCGAGGCGATGTATATCTCGCCTTCGGTGGGTTTGTCCAAACACCCCATCAAATGTAGCAGCGTGGTTTTACCGCTTCCGGAAGGTCCCATCACGATCAAAAACTCGCCCTCTTCGACAACGAGACTCACACCATCGAGAGCCCTGACTTCGTTGTCACCCATTCTGTATATCTTCTTGACGTTCTCGACCTTTATGATCTCCGCCACGCGGTCCACCTCACGGTCTGAAGAAAACATTGGGCATCTGCTGAGTTCTGTTCGTCGTGGTTGTGGTTGTTCTACCTGTCACGAGCACCACTTCGCCTTCTTGAAGGCCGCTGACAACCTCGTAGAAGTTGTTCGTTCTCACTCCGACGCTTATCTCCCTCTCCTCCGTGGAACCGTCCGACTTCTTCACGGTGACATAAGCCTTTCCTGAACTGAACTTCACCGCATTGATCGGCACGGCCAGAACGTTTTCCTTGCTCATCGTGACGATGTTCACTTCGCAAGAGAGTCCAGGTATGATCCTGGCACTCTGATTCTGCGAGCTACTCTGCAGCTGTCTCTGAGGCATTTGTGCTAAGTTACCTTGAGTTCGAAGCTGTTGCAATCTTTCCTGGAACTGAGTCGGATCGATTCCAGCTTGACTCAGTCTGCTTCTCAATTGTGGAACATCCACGCCCAACAGGTCGAGTTCTATGGGTACAACGACAATGCCCTGAGATGTTTGTGCCTCACTCGAGATGTACGTTACCCTTGCTCCAACTGCGAGCCCCTCTATCGCGTCGAAACTGACCGTCGCAGCCTGTCCCAGGGCGATCCTCGAATAGTCCACTTCATCCACGGAGGCGGAGACGTAGAGTTTTTCGAGGTTCACGACCCTGGCGATGGTTTTTCCAGAACTTATCAGATCACCTTGCTTGACATCGATGGAACTGACCACACCGCTGATGGGACTGACCAGTTTGCAGTTCTCGAGATCCCTCTTGGCCAGTTCGAGTTCGATTTCACGTTGTTGGATCAAAAGTTTTGAACCAGAGTTCTTCGCCGTTTCGTAGTTCTGAAGGGCTCTGATGTAAGCGAGTCTGTACTCCGTATCGTCGAGCTCCAAGATCACATCTTTCGCCTTGACGTTGTCACCTTTCGATACGTTCACTTTCTTCACGATTCCAGAAACGAGTGATTTGATGTCTGCATACTCCCTTGCCTGGACCGTTCCTGAGAGCGTTATCGTGTTTGTCAAGTTCGTTTTCGAAACCACGTATTCACTCACTTGAACGGTGTTGGCCTGTGTGGTGTTTCTGCTACACGAAGTGAAGATCAGAATTATTAACGACACGATGACTAACCAACGTGTTCTGCGCACGCTCAGACACCTCCTGAAATTTCGACCAAGTCGATCCCGAGGATCATCAACAGATTCACCTTGCTCATGAGAAGGTCGAACTCGGCTTTGAACAACTCGAGTTCAGCTTCCTCGACGTCCAGCTGGGCCGTCTCGAAGTCTTGCGGGGAGATGAACTCTTTCTTCTTACTCAGTCTGTCCAGGTTCATCTTCTTCAGCTCCAAATCGAGTTCGGCGACCTGCTTGGAGATCTCAGCGATCCTTATAGATGCGTACGAATCTTTCACGGCTCTCTCCAAACTGCGCAGTTTCTCTTCGTAGCTCGCGCGTTGCAGGTTCAACTTGTCTTGAGCGGTCTTGTAACCGTACGACCTTTCGCCCCTGTCGATCAAGTTGTAACTGAAGGAAAAGCCGAGCGAGACGGAATAACCATCCTCCTTGTATGTCATCCCTGCGCTCAAAATTGGATTCGGCAACCACGTTTGATAAGCCCTCTCACTCTGCTTTCTAGCGATCTCCAAGGCTATGTAAGAAGCTTGAACATCGTAGCGTGCCTTGATCGCTTCGATCGCTTCTTGTTCAATCGGAAGTTTGGATGTCAGTTCATGTAGGCGCTTCATCATCGTGTCCAGAACGGTCTGAGGATAGTCCTTCGAAACACTGAATCTCGCCTGAGTGATCTTTTCCAGTTGCAAGACAAGGTTCTGCAGTTGCTTTTGCGCGTTCACAATGTCCTCGAGCGCGGCGCTGCCCACCTCGTAAGCTTTTCTCAGTTCTTCCACCTGTGCGCTCAGAAGTTGAAGCCTTCTGGAGGCGATCTGAAGTTTGTTGGTGTAATAGAAACTGTTGAACACGTCATTCGCCACGTTCACAAAGACGTTGTTCTTCGCCGACAGAAGCTTCCAGCTCACATCGAAGAGGTTCCTCTGGTTTTGCAGCTGATCCAGATCGAAGTTTGAAAACAGGCTCCTCGAAACGGAGAAGGTCCAACCGGAGTCGCTCCACTTGTCGTTGGAAGACGTGTACTGCCAGCTGTTGGAGATGGAGAAGTTGAACCCAGCGACGTTTGAAAAAGTTATCGAGAACGGCACCTTGACGATGTACGTCACCGTGTTCTCCGAGATCGACGTGTTGAAGCTGAACTTGTCTAAGGAAACGTAAGGTATGAATATATTTTTGTCTTTTTGACTTTGAAAGACCGCTTCCTCGTAAGAGAGTTTCGCCGAGAGATAGTTCACGTCCGTTTCTAATCTCTTTTGAACCTCGTTGAAAAAGGAGGCCAACACGAGCACGGGCAACGGCAACAGCAAAAGCAAGAGAACTTTCTTGATCATGGTTCATCACTCTCCAAGGATCGTTGAAAGGACCTTGGAGAAATCTTGCTCGGTATCGATGTAAACGGCACACACGTTCTTCAAAAGGGATTTCAGCTGTGTCAAGAAAGTCTTCCGCGCGTTCACGTGGGCAAGTTTTGCGTTCAGAACGTCTCTCTCAGAAGCCACACCAGCTGCGAAGTTCTTCTGAACAGTGTCGAGCTGAAGCTTTGTAACCTCTATCTTTTCCATCTGTGCCTGGATCGACTTGATGGTATTTTGGATTGTTTGAAGCTGGTTCTCGTAGGATTTTCTCAGCGACTGCAAGTAAGATTGAACGTCGGCTTGAGCTTTTTTGAGATTCCTCTCGTAATAACTCTTCGTGTACTGAGAGGGGTTGACCAAACCGTCGAGATCCATCTGTGCGATTTGAACGTTCAGTCTGGCCATCGCCAGCGTTAGGGATTTATCCATCAACTGATCGACCGTGGGCAGGGAAAAATTCAAATTCACCTTCGTCGGTTCCTCTACCTTGACGTTCGCACCCATGAGGGCTTCGAAGTCCCGCTTCGCCTGTTCGAAAGACAGCTTCGTAGCGTCGAAATCCTTGCTCGCCTCGATGAGTGTGGCACTCGCGTTCTTCAAATCTTGAAGCGTTCCAACGCCTTTGTCGTAAAGGTCCTTCTTTTCTCTGTGATCGATCTGGGCGATCTGCAAATTCAGCTGTGCTGTTTCGAGACTGAGCTGAGCTTCCACCACTGCAAAATACGTGTCGATGAAATCGTTAACGAAGCTCTTCAGAGATTCTCTGTGGGAATTGTCGGACTTCAGCTTCGAAAGTTGTGCGGAAAGTTCTTGTCGTTTGTTCTTCGCCTCGAGCAACGCCTTTTGATAGTCATCCTCCGCTTGTTGGCGATCTAACGTGAGTTTCAAATACGCCGGGCTGTTGTTCTTGAAGCTTTCCAAAGCGTCCGTGACACCTGCGAAGATCGAATAGGCCAACACCAAGATCAAGCTTAAAACGACGTATCGCCTCATGCGCAACCCTCCCTTTTCACTGAGATCTTAGACTTATGATTTGAAGAAATCACTGAGTTCTAATGGAATTCTAATGTATTTTCTCATCTGGACATTCAAAGATCTCGAACGATTCGAAAGAAATTTCCAGCTGTGATGGCAGTTCGATGAGCCAACAAAAAACGGGCCCATGTGGGCCCGTCTGGATGTGTTCTGCTTATATCTTGAACTTTCTCACCTGTTCGACCAAGCTTTCCGCTATCGAAGATAGTTCCTCCGACAGACTGCTCACGTTCTGCACTCCACTCGCCTGCTGTCTCACCGCCTGCGTCATCTCTTCCATTTGCTGCGCTATCACCGTGATCGATTTGGTGGCTGTGTCCATCGCACTGCTCATCTCTTCTGCAGCCGCACTCTGTTCCTGCGC